>JAESGA010000016.1_pt1 | contig 398550 bp, 381 predicted proteins | sample 9269521 | NCBI WGS metagenome assembly JAESGA01 (sample SAMN14514842, study PRJNA621658) | algae metagenome | isolation source: Aphanothece saxicola GSE-SYN-MK-01-06B and co-occurring heterotrophs from... | place: USA: Grand Staircase Escalante National Monument, Utah | collected 2006-04-15 | reverse complement strand
CGCGCACTTCGGGCGTGCGCCCACGCTCACGCGCTTCGGCGAGGAAGCGTTCGAATGGCGTATGGGCCTCGATCGCATCTTCTGCGAGACTAAACAGGCGGCGGAACGGGCGGTTGACGAAGGTCAGACGCTCGTCGCCGTCGAACAGGGCGACGCCGACCGACAGCTGGTCGAGCAGTGCGCGCTGCGCATCGCGGAAGGCGCGGAATTCGCGCGCGACCTGCTGCTGTTCCTCGATGTCGATGGCGTAGCCTGCAACCCCCTCCAGCCCGAGGGGGAGGTCGCTGACCCGCAGCGTCCGGCGCGCGCCGTGGATGGTCGCGGCGATGATCCGTTCGGACTTGGCCTGACTGGTCAGCGTGGCGCGGGCGATATCGGCGGGTGAGCGTCCGTCCTCAGGCTCGAGCAATTCGATCTGGCTTTGCACCACCTCGGCCGCCGTAGTTGCGCCAACCGCGTCGACATAGGCCTGGTTGACGAGTTGCAGCGTGAGGTCGGAACCCCGGAACCACATCGGCATGGGCGCGGCCTCGATCAAGCCGACGAGCGCAGCAAAATCCCCGGTCGCCCGCGCAGCAGCCGCGCGCAGGCGGGCCATTTCGGAATGGCTTTCGGTAAAGTCGAAAACCCACACCAGCGCGGCCCCACCGGGCGAGACCTGCGGATCGGCGAGCGTCCCGTATAGCGCGAGGCTACGCTGCGCACCGGGCAGGTTGATGGGCATGCGGAAGGGCGCAGCGCTTTTCTGGGTGGTCTGGATCCGGGACCACAGCTGGTCGAGCTGTGCCTGCGCAAGCCCGCCGCCCTTGGGATTGCCCGCTGGCGCGGCAAGTTCGCTGAGATATTTCGGCATCGAGGTCAGGCCCAACATCCGGGCCAGCTTTTCAGGCGCCTCGATCCGCCCGTCGACCCGAACCAGCAATGGCAGCGCCGGGGCGACATCCAGCAGCGTCTGCATCCGCTTGAGGCTCGTGCGCATCGCCTTGGCGCGCTTGACGCTCTGGTTCGCGCGCAGCACGACCATCGCCGCCCCCACCGCCCATGCGGCAAGCACGAGCGCGATCAGCACCAATGAAAGGGGCGAGAGGTCCATCACTCAACCGCTATGCGCGTGCGCGCTGGAGTGCAACGGGGATGAACCTGTGCGCCCCCGAACCGCTTGAAAAAACGGTGCGGGGGCGCCGGTTTCGCATCGCTTAGTAGCGGTAGTGGTCAGGCTTGAACGGGCCGGCCTGCGGCACGCCGATGTAGTTTGCCTGCTTGCCCGACAGTTGGGTCAGCTTCACACCCAGCTTTTCGAGGTGCAGCGCGGCGACCTTTTCATCGAGATGCTTGGGCAGGACGTAGACATCGTTCTGATATTCGTCAGCCTTGGTAAACAACTCGATCTGAGCAAGCGTCTGGTTGGTGAAGCTCGCGCTCATCACGAAGCTCGGGTGGCCGGTGGCGCAGCCGAGATTCACCAGACGGCCCTTGGCGAGGATGATGATCGACTTGCCATCCGGGAAGGTGACAAGGTCAGTGCCTTCCTTGATTTCCTTCCAGTTATAGTTGGAAAGTGCGCTGATCTGGATCTCGCTATCGAAGTGGCCGATGTTGCAGACGATCGCCATCGGCTTCATGTTCATCATGTGATCGGCGGTGATGACGTCTTCGTTGCCGGTGGCGGTGACGAAAATGTCGGCGCGCTTCACGGCGTCTTCCATGGTGACGACTTCAAAGCCGTCCATCGCGGCCTGCAGTGCACAAATAGGGTCGATTTCAGTGACCATCACGCGGGCGCCGCCGTCACGGAGCGATGCTGCCGAACCCTTGCCGACATCGCCGTAACCGGCAACGCAGGCGACCTTGCCAGCCAGCATCACGTCGGTGGCGCGGCGGATCGCGTCGACCAGCGATTCCTTGCAGCCGTAGAGGTTGTCGAACTTCGACTTGGTGACCGAATCGTTCACGTTGATCGCCGGGAAGGGAAGCTTGCCCTGCTTGGCGATCTGGTAGAGGCGCATCACTCCCGTGGTCGTTTCTTCCGAAACGCCCTTGATCGCTTTCACCGTCTTGGTGAGGTAGCCCGGACGGGCCGCGACGAAGGCCTTCAGCGCGCGCTGGAATTCGATTTCCTCAGCGTTGGTCGGCTCGCCCATTTCTTCCCCGGCTTCAAGACGTGCGCCCCACAGCGCGAACATGGTGGCATCGCCGCCATCGTCGAGGATCAGGTTGCAGGTGAGATCGGGGTTTTCATCGGTTGCCCAATCGAAGATGCGGCCCACGTAGTCCCAGTAATCGGCCAGCGTCTCGCCCTTAATCGCGAACACCGGAATGCCACTTGCGGCGATCGCGGCGGCGGCGTGATCCTGAGTCGAGAAGATGTTGCAAGTCGCCCAGCGCACTTCGGCGCCGAGAGCCACGAGCGTCTCGATCAGCACCGCCGTCTGGATGGTCATGTGGAGCGAGCCGGTGATACGGGCGCCCTTGAGCGGCTGGGCCGCGCCATATTCTTCACGCAGCGCCATCAGGCCGGGCATCTCGGTCTCGGCGATCATGATCTCGTCACGGCCGAATTGGGCCAGCGCGATGTCCTTGATCACGTATTCGGTGGTCGGGGCGGCAGCGAGGGTAGCCATTGCTTCAATCTCCTAAGCGCAGATCGGCACATCGGTGTGCGAAGGTCTGCTTATGCGCCATGCCCCTAGCGGCAAGGTTGTTCTGAGGCAAATATAAACTTATCTTTATATGTCTATTTGTTGCCCACCTGCTTGCACCCGCTATAGAACACCGCAGACACACCCCCAAGGCATGAGGATGCACATACAATGACCATTTCCGTTGGCGACAAGATCCCCGAAGTCACGCTGATCAAGGCGACCGCCGAAGGCCCGCAGCCGGTCAAGTCTTCCGACTATTTCGCTGGCAAGCGCGTGGCGCTATTCTCGGTCCCCGGCGCCTTCACCCCGACCTGCTCAGCCAAGCACCTTCCTAGCTTTGTCGAAAAGGCGAGCGACCTCAAGGCCAAGGGCGTCGACGAAATCGTCGGCACCGCAGTGAACGACGCCTTCGTGATGGGTGCCTGGAACAAGGCTGCTGGCAGCGACGACATCACCATGCTGGCGGACGGCAATGCCGAGTTCGTCGAAGCGATCGGCCTGACCATGGACGGCTCGGGCTTCGGCCTCGGCAAGCGCGGTCAGCGGTTCTCGATGGTGATCAATGACGGCGTGGTCGAACAGCTCAATGTCGAAGAGCCGGGCGACTTCAAGGTTTCGAGCGCCGACCATATGCTCGGTCAGCTCTGAGCCTTCCTGCTCAAATGCATAGAAACGGGGCGCTTTTCCGAAAGGGGAAGCGCCCCGTTTTCGTATCAGATCAGCGGTGGCGCGCCGTACGCCACCCATAACGCAAAGCCGGCAGCCAGCCCCACCGCGAGCGCCGCGCGTCCCCACGGCGTCGGACCAATCCCCGCCACGCCCGGCATCGGCGGATGGTCACCGCTCACCATCGGGCTCAGCAGATCATTGCCCTTCACCGCGTAAAAGGTGATCGCGGCCAAGTGCAGGCCGATCAGGCCCGCGATCACCCAGAAGAATGTCTCGTGCAATTCGGTGATCGTATCGGCGGTCATCACACCAACCAGCGGGTTGAGCGGTCCGGTCATCCCGTCATAGGGATCGCCCGCAAACAGGCCCATGCTGACCTGAAGCAACATCGCCCCGAGCAGTGCCAATGTGCTCCACCCGCCAATCGGCGAATGTCCGATGCGGGTCGCAGCATCCGGCAAGGTGCCCCGCAAATAGGCGATCACCTCACCCGGCCCCTTCACAAAGCTGGAAAAGCGCGCGGTCTCAGGTCCCAGAAACCCCCACAGCAGGCGGAACACCAGCAGGCCGAGCAGCACCAGCCCGGTGCGGCGATGCAGCGCCCACTTGGAGTTCTCCGCCGTCCACCACATCATCGGGATGATCAGCAGAAAACTCCAATGGGTGATCCTCAGCAAGGGATCCCACACCTTCACATCATGCGAGGCAGCGAGCGGTGTACCGAGCGGATCGGTCATCAGGGCTACTTCTTGTCGTCGAGCCGGAACTTGTCGTGGCAGCCCTTGCACGCGCCGCCCATGGCCATCGCCTGCGCTCCAGTGGCGGCCTTGTCGCCCTCAGCCGCGACGGTCCCCAGCTTGGCGCTTTCATCGACCAGCTTTTGTGCGGCGGCCTTGAATTCCTCAGGCTTCTCCCAGATCGACGGCAGAGCTTCGGTCTTGAAGCCATCGTCGACACTGGTGCCGGCCGGGAAGTGGGTTTCGATCAGCTTCGCGCGCGTGTTGATATCGTCCGCCTTGGCGGCGATTAGCGTGAAATCGGGCGCGTCCTTGTCCAGCTCCCCGCGAACCGCCTTGAAGGCATCGCCAATGCCTTCGAAATTGTCGTGCCGTTCCTTGAGCACCGGCGGGACTTCGCCCGCAGCCGCAACATCACCACTAGGTGCGGCATCGGAGGCGCCTTCGCCCGAACAGGCGGCAAGTACGCCCGCCAGCGCGGCGGCAACAAAAAAGCGGGTGGCAGGTCTGCGCAGCATCAGCAATCTCCGTCGGTAAGGCTCATCGGCTGGGCCGAGCCCAAAGGCTACGACGCTTTGCCCCTGATCGCAAATGCGAAAACGGGACGCCTCCGCTGTGGAAGCGCCCCGCTCTGCTACGACTCGTTAGTGAGATCAAACGCCGCGGCGGCTGTTCTGCGCTCCCTCGGCTTCGGCGAGAAGTTCCGCGCGATCCTGATCGATCAAAGCGAGCATGGCGGTGCGAATGTTGTCTCGGCGGGAGTCGACCAGCCGGTGGATCGCCTTGGCATGGGTTTCGCACCAACCGGGTCGCGACCCGCTGACCACATCATCGCTTGTCAGGGTGCGGCGCGACCGAAGGGTCTCGCCAACCTTGGCGATCCGATCAACATTCAGCGTGCCGGTCCAGTTGCAGCGCAGCGTGTTCGGGCGTCCGGCCGGGCCGGCAGTCCCGACCTGTGTCGTTTCGATCGTGACCGAACCCTTGTAATCGGCCGCAATCGGCCCATCCTCGTGGTCGATCACGACCTCATGCTCGAGCGCGAAGGTAGGCGAAGCGAGGCAGGCGGTCAGCGCCAGTCCCGCAAAGACGTACTTCTTCATGGCACTCTCCTGCTTGATCCCGGCCGTTAGGGCCGTGGATGAGGAAAGCTTACCACTGCGAATCGCACAAACCAAGGGTTGGCCAAGGTTTAGCCATCGGTTGGAAGGTGCAATTCAGACATAGGAAGGTGAGCAAATTCGAAGCCTGAATATTCGCAGATAAGCGATCAATAACCCATCAGGCTCATGACTTCCTTGCGACTGCTGTCATTGTCGAGGAAGCAGCCCAAAATGCGGCTGGTGATCATACCCACGCCCGGTGTCTTAACCCCACGCCCGGTCATGCAACCATGCTGCGCTTCGATCACTACGGCCACGCCATGCGGATCGAGATTGTCCCAGATGCACTGCGCGACCTCGGCGGTCAGACGCTCCTGAATCTGCAAGCGCTGAGCATAACCGTGCAGCACGCGGGCAAGCTTGGATATGCCGACCACCTTCTTGTTCGGCAGATAGGCAATCGCTGCCTTGCCGATGATCGGGGCCATGTGGTGCTCGCAATGCGACTGGAACGGAATGTCCTTGAGCAAAACGATCTCGTCATAGCCGCCCACTTCCTCGAAGATGCGCGACAGGTGGATCGCTGGATCCTCCTTGTAGCCCTCACAATATTCAAGCCACGCGCGGCCGACCCGCTTGGGGGTATCGCGCAGGCCTTCGCGGTTCGGATCGTCGCCTGCCCACTCGATCAGAGTGCGGATCGCGTTCTGCACATGATCCGGCACTTCCGGCTTGCCCATCGGGTTCTCCGGATCGAACTCATCATCGTGATCGTGGGCCGAAACGTAGTTCATGGTCTGTCGTCTTTCTTTACTCATTGGCCCAGTCGGAGCCACCTCGCCTGTCGATCCCGAGTGACGTCAACCCGTCAACCTCCAAGGCGTTCCATGCAGATACGCCGGTTGCACGGGAAGGATGCTGTCCCCATCTTGCTTTATGTAAGGGATTGCCCCGGCAATTCATCCCCCATGGTGACGAGAAAGGACATCGATCTTGCATCAGCCCAGCATCGCCGACTTCGAAGCCGCCGCTGCTTTGGTTGTCGCTCGCCTGCCGGATGCGTTCCGCCAGCCGCTGGCCGAAGTGGTGCTGCGGATCGAGGAATTCGCGACCGCCGAACAGTTGCTCGCTGTCGGGATTGCCGATCACTGGGAGTTGACCGGGCTGTATGAAGGCGTCGCGCTGACCGAGCGGTCACAGTGGGACAGCGACGGGCTACCGCCGGTCATCACGCTGTTCCGCCAGCCGCTGCTGGCCGAGATGGAGGAAACCGGCGTCAGCTTTGCCGCGCTGATCCGCCATGTGGTGATTCACGAAGCCGGGCATCATTTCGGCCTGTCGGACGAAGATATGCATGCGCTCGAGGAGAGTGTGGCGGACTAAATCAGGCCCATAACCGACAAAGCCCGCCCCCTTTTCAAGGAGCGGGCTTTATTGGCGCACCCGGAACGATTCGAACGTCCGACCCTCAGATTCGTAGTCTGATGCTCTATCCAGCTGAGCTACGGGTGCGCGCTGAGGGGCGGCACATAGGGGGGTGCGTCAGGCTTGGCAAGAGGCGTTTGGCTCTGATCCGAGATTTTGAAACAGCCGCTGTGCCAGCATGACATCGAGCGGCGGCATCGGCAGCGCGAGCGCCTCCTCCGGGGTGAACCAGCCCACGGCCCCGCCCTCCAGCGCCTGCGGTTCGCCGTGCCAATCACTTACCGTGTAAAGCAGGATGACAAGCGCCTGGCCGTTGCTGGCAGTTCCGCCCTCAGCAAAACCAGTAGGCGTGCAGGCGGCGGCACAACAGGCGATCCCGAGCTCTTCCGCCATCTCCCGCACCAGAGATTCCACAGGAATTTCATTGTCTTCAACCTTACCACCGGGAAATTCCCAGAGCCCGGCATGGTGCTTGCCCACGGGGCGCTGATGCATGAGCCAGCGTCCGTCATCGCGGTGCAAAGCAGCAGCAACTACCGCCATCCAGCCCAAGGTCATGTCGGATTTCTTTCCATCAACGTGCTCGATCTCAACCATTTATTAACTCGAAGCCCGGATTTTATACTGCATCAGGCCGTGACAAACGGGGGGAACCACCAATGCTGTCGACTTTTATCAAGGACCTCGTCGACGACACCTCGGGGGCTACCGCTGTCGAATATGGCCTGATTGTCGCTCTGATCGTGATCGCCATGATTGTTTCGCTGCAAGGTGTCGCAGACACTGCGATCAACATGTGGAACACGATTGAGAGCAGAAGCGTCGATGCAATGAACGGGTAAATTCAATTTCGTTTCGAATTAGGAATTTCTCAATACGTATCGACTATCTCACAAATAGCCCGCCGCCGAACAGGGGGGGCTTGGGTACCGAAGACCAAACCAGGAGACTAGACATGACCTTCTTCAAGAACCTCGTCCGTGACGAGCAGGGCGCCACCGCTATCGAATACGGCCTGATTGCCGCTCTCATCGCCGTTGCCGCGATCACCGCCATGAGCTCGCTGGGTTCGACCCTCGATGCGACCTTCTCGAACGTCGACACCGAAATGCAGGCTGGCACCACGACCCCGTAAGGCAGTCGCTGCAAGCAAAAAGGAAGGCGGCGGGGAGCAATCCCCGCCGCTTTTTATTTGTGGAATTGAGATACAGATACCGCCGACGGGCACAGACCCGCCAGTTACCGCGCCCGCACCACCAGCTTTACCTTCTGACCCGGCGTCAACGCCGCGCTACTGCTGAGCGCATTAAGTACCCGGAAGCGATCTTCCTGCGCGCTGTCATAGGCCATCCGCCGCGCCAGGCTCGCTACCGTGTCGCCGCGGGCTACCGTCACCACCTGCAATTTCTTCGGCACCACTGAGGTCGCTTCGGCCTGAGTGATTCGCCGCATCGACTGGAACATCGGATTGAAAGTCGCCGCGCGGCCCGCAGGCGCAATTGCGGTGAAGTGGTAGGCCCGGTCGCGGGCAAATTCATAGGCAAACACGACCACATCCACCTGGCTCTGCCCATTATTGACCCGTGCAGTGCCATACACCGCGGGCAGGCCATTGACCGTCGTGCGCTCAATCTGAGCCGGTGCAAGGGTGCTGTTCTGACCGCCGAGCGCGGTGAACTGCTGGCGCACATAGGTTTCGAGATTGCCGTTATAGGCCGCCAGCGTCATCTGCGCCTGCCCGCCCTGCCCCTGAATGCTGACCGCACGGGTGCCATTGACCATGTAAAAGCCCTGAGGCGCGGTGAAAGCGAGGCGCATTTCGGGGTGAATGAAGGTGCTTCCCTCAATCATCCCCTGCGCCGGATCATCGCCGTAAAGCATCCCATCGATTCGCGTGAGGAAGGTGTCGCGATTCGTTACACCGCCAGCACCCGCCGAACTGGCCTTGCCGAGCGCGCTTTGCACCCGACTGGCGGGATCAGGGTGGGTCGAGGCCCATTCCGGAACGCTCGCATTGCGCCCCGCAAGACGCGCATCAAGCCCGTTTTGCGCAGCAAGGCTGGCCAAAACAGTGCCCATCGCGCGCTGATCATAGCCCGCGCGGCCCAGATACTGGATGCCAAGATCATCCGCTTCCAGTTCCTGCTGGCGCGAGAATTTGAGCGTCAGCATCTGCGAGCCTTCCATGAAGGTGCGCGACAGGGTGTTGCCCAGCCCCGAATCCCCCAACAAAATCCCCGAAAGGATTGCCAGCCCGCCGCCAAGCAGCGTGTTTTTCTGCGATTCGGCCTGACGTCGCTGCGAATGGCGCGCAGCGACGTGGCCGACTTCATGCCCCAGTACGCCGGCGAGTTCCGCCTCGTTGTTCATCAGCGTGACCAGCTGGCGGGTGGTGTAGATATAGCCGCCCGGAACCGCAAAAGCGTTGTGCACGGGCGAGTTCAGCAGGCTGACGGTAAAGCTCTCGCGCGCATTGCCGAGGCCTGAATGCACCGCAATATTCTTTCCCACTAGCTCGACATATTGAGCATGGGTGCCGGTCATCGCGCCGCCGAATTCGGCCAGCAATTGCGGGTGATATTGCGCGCCCTGCTGCGCTTCGGTCTGGGTGATCGGGGTCGAGGCCGAGGGAATGGCCCCGCCTGCGCCCATACAACCGGTCAACGCCAACGGCGCTGCGCCGAGGGCCATTATCTTGCGTGAAATGCGTGCCATAGGTGGCTCCTCCCGCTGTCATGTTCTGCTGCTAGCCTATCGGCAAAGCAGCGCAGCGGAAAGCCTTGGCAAACGAAACCTTAACTTGGGATGGCGCCTTTGCTGGGCTTAACCACCGATGCCGAGGAAGCGCTCCTCGCGCTTGGCGACCAATTCGGTGCGGCTGAGGCCCGACAGCTGTTCGATCTCCTCACTCAGCGCAGCGCCGAGCATCCGGGCTGCGGCCTGCGGATCGCGCTGGGCGCCGCCGACCGGCTCTTTGACGATGCGGTCGATCACCTTGTCGCGCTTGAGATGCTGGGCGGTGATCTTCATTGCCTGTGCGGCATCGGCAGCCTTTTCGGAGGTGCGCCACAGGATCGAAGCGCAACCTTCTGGCGAAATTACCGAATAGACTGCGTGCTCCATCATCAGCACGCGGTTGGCAGAGGCAAGCGCAACCGCGCCGCCTGATCCGCCTTCACCGACGATGGCCGCGATCATCGGCACTTCCAGCGCCAGACACGCCTCGGTCGAGCGAGCAATGGCTTCGGCCTGGCCGCGTTCTTCCGCCTCAATCCCCGGAAACGCGCCCGAGGTGTCAACCAGCGTCACCACCGGCAGGCCGAATCGGCTCGCCATTTCCATCAAGCGGATCGCTTTGCGATAGCCTTCGGGTTTGCCCATGCCGAAATTGTGCGCGATGCGAGTGGTGGTGTCGTGGCCCTTTTCGTGCCCGATCAGCATCACCCGGCGGCCATCCAACCGCGCAAAGCCGCCCATGATCGCTAGATCGTCGCCATACAGACGGTCCCCGCCCAGCGGCACAAACTCCCTGAAAGCATGGGCGACATAGTCGCGGAAATGCGGGCGCTGCGGATGGCGGGCAACTTGCGTCTTCTGCCACGGCGTGAGCGAGGCATAGGTACTGGCGAGAAGTTCGGCGCTCTTGGCCTCAAGCCGGCCGATCTCACTGGCGACATCGACATCATGCAGCGCGTTGACGCTGCGCAGCTGTGCGATGCGCTCTTCAAGGGCGGCGACCGGCTTCTCGAAATCGAGGTAGGAAATCATCGCGCGGGGCTAGTCGGATGTTGAGCGGGTTGCAAGCGGGTGGCGGGAATTGACGAGCGCAACCAACCGCGCGGCATCGACATGGGTATAGATCTGCGTGGTGGAAATGTCCGCATGACCGAGCAGGGTTTGCAGTACGCGCAGATCGGCACCGCCCTCCAACAGGTGGGTGGCAAAAGCGTGGCGCAGGACGTGCGGGCTGATGGTGGCAGGATCGAGACCGGCGCGCGCCGCCAGTGCCTTGAGCAGCTGGAACAGCCGCACCCGGCTCAGCGGTTTGCCCCCGCCAGAGGGGAACAGGTAGCGAGAGGAGGGCACTAACTGCGGGCGCAGCGCCAGCCAGCGGGCCAGCGCCTCCAGCGCCCGCCCACCGACCGGCACCAGCCGCGTGGTCCCGCCCTTTCCCGTCACCGTCAGGAACGGTGCATCGCGCGGCACGGCGTGGAGCGGGAGCGTCACCAACTCGCTTGCCCGCAGGCCCGAACCGTACAGCAATTCGATCAGCGCTAGCAGCCGCACGGCCTTGGGATCATCGCCCGATGCTTCCTCCTCGGCGCGGGAAAACAGCGCGGTGATCTTGTCATGGCCAAGCACCTTGGGCAATGGACGGCGCGCGCGCGGGCGCGGCAAGGCACCCGAGGGATCGTCGCTGCGCCAGCCTTCGTCGATGGCAAAACCGAAAAACTGCCGCAATGCCGAAGCCTTGCGCGCGACACTTGAGGGCGCAAGGCTCGCCCATTCGCCGGCCAAGCTGGCAACCGCATCGCGCGGGGCGGCGGACAGATCGCCGATGGCGTCTTCGGCTTGGTTCAAGTCACGGCGATACGCGGCCAGCGTGTTGGCCGCAGCGCCCCGTTCAGCAGCGAGCATCGCGAGGAAAGCCTCGGTGCCGGCGGACATTATCCGCGGGCCACAGCCTCGGCGGCGATCATCCGGGCCTCGGCCTGCATCCCGACACGGGTCAGCGCGGCGGTGATGTGATAAAGGTGGAGTGGCGTCATCTGCTGCCAGCTCGACCCCTGCATCCCGAGCCCGGCAAGAAACACCACCAGCGCCGGATTGCCGACCTCGGCCGCGCGCGCGATGGCCCGGCTCCAGCGGGTTTCACGCGCCAGATCGAAATCGAGGTCACCCGCAAGCGCAGTCGCATCGCCTTCGCTCAACCGTCCGGTTCCGGCGAGCCCGGCTACGAGGAAGGCAGACTTGCGCGCGCCTTCGCTGTCGTCGCTGCTGGTGAAGCTCTCAACCGCGCCTTGACCAACTTCGTCCCCGCGCGGATTGGCAATCGCGATGAGCGCCCAGCCCAGCGAGCCTTCTTCGACCACATTGGCCCAGCGCACCGCATTGCCATCAAGCCCGGCGGCCAGCATCGCCGCGATCAGCTCGCCCGCAGCATCGGCATGGGCGGCATCGGCGGGAATGCGCGCGGCGGCATAGGCGGTCAGAACCCGAGCGCCGTACCCGTCCCCGCCGCCAAGCGCGGCGCCTGCGGCCCAAAGCCGCTCCATCGCGGCAATGCGGGCGCCGGGGTCTGCGGCAAGATAGGCTTCGCGCAATGTGGCCGCATGGGTCTGCGGATCGCCGCTGGCGGCCGGATCGGCGTAAACTTCGGAATAGAGATCGACCATCGCATCGGCCGACATGATCCCCTCGCGCGCGGCCCGCCCGGCAAAAGTGGCGCGCTGGGTCGCTGGCAGCATCGGCAGCAGCGCGCCCGCGCGGGCGTAATAAGCCCCGCCCTTGTCCTTCATCGCGCCATCCAGCAGGCCATCGGGCAGGGGCTCACCAAGCGCGGTCGCAAGGCCGAAGCGCCACGGGTTGAGGTCCTCCACCCCGTTCCATTCGATCTGAACGCCGCGCTGCCCGCGTCCGGCTGCGCCCGCAAACCGGCGCGCCAACAGCACGTCAATCCGAGGCGCCACGCCCCGGAACAACGCGCGATCAAGCTGCGACGCTGCGAGCGCGCTTTCCCCGGCATAGGCGTTGCAGATCGCCTGCCACATTTGCCACTCGCCATCTTCACGCGCGGAGCCTTGCAGCCGCACCGCTGGACACGCGCCGGTGATGTCGCCGCTCCCGAGATAGGCGTTTAGCGCTTCCTGCGTCAGGCTGGGCGACCAGTCAGCGCTGTCGACATCCTGCACCACCGCACGGGCGAGCGCATATTCACCCATCCCGTTGAGCACCCCCACGCGTAGCGCGGCAAACTCGATCGGGTCCATGCCAAGCGGCGCAGCCAAACGGCTCGCGAGTGCGCGGCGCATGAGGATGTGCCCCCAGCGCGACACCATCGGCCCGCGGGTGCCTGCCAGAACCGCGCGCACCAGCTTGTCCGGCTGATTCGCGAGCGCGGACGGCGGCAACCCGCCCTCGTCGGTCGCCATCACGCCGATCCGCGTCAGAGCGCGCCGTGCACCAGCGGGAATATCGGACTTGGGCTTCAACCCGAGCAGCCGGTCCAGCTCCTCGGTCGACATATTCTCCAGCGCCTCAAGGCTTGGGAGGCGAGAAAGATCGCCGCGCGTGATGCTCGGCATCGGCGGCAGGGTCGACGGATCGACCGGCACGCCGGGCACCGGCGCTGTACCGGGCTGGGAGACAGGGGGAGGCGCATTGCCGGTCTGCGGTGCAGGAGCGGGGCTGGGACGCGGAGACGGCGCGGGTGCGGGATCGTCAAACCCCGGCGGAAGCAGCGATTCGGGCTTCCCCTGAGCGCTAACGAACTCGGCCAGTCCCGCCCCGCCCAGCACACCTGCCAGCGCGATAGCCAGCACGCTGGCCGCGTAACGCTTGCCGCTCATTGCGCTGGCTCCGGCAAAGCCACGTCATCGGCAATGGGGTGCAGCGGTTCCTCCCCACCATCGAACCACGCGAGCGCCAGCAAAGCGGCCACCACAAGGCCCGCAATCACCATCCAGCGCCGCCCGGCCGGAACACTCGGAGCGGGTGCCTCCTGAAGGCCAGTCGGTGAGAGACGCGAGGGGCGAGAGTTTCGCATATTGCGCGTGCCCTAGCCCATCTATAGGCCCTGCGGCAATGTCCGCTGCGCCGCCTCTCAACGATCCTGCCCCGCTTGCCGCGATTGCTGCGCGCATTACGCGGCCCGTGGTGCTGGTGGGGCTGATGGGCGTGGGCAAATCAACCGTGGGACGCAAGCTTGCCAGCCTTTTGCAGCGCGATTTCGTCGATGCCGACGAAGCCATCGTCGAAGCTGCCCAGCGCTCGATCCCCGAAATCTTCGAAACCTTCGGCGAGACCTATTTCCGCGATGGCGAACGACGTGTGATCGCTCGGCTGATGGACGAATCCCACGGCGTCATCGCCACCGGCGGCGGAGCGTTTGTTGATCCCGCCACCCGGGCGCTGGTGCTGGAACGCGGGATCGCGGTGTGGATCGATTGCGACATCGACACGCTGGTCGAACGCACGGCACGGCGCGGGAACCGGCCGCTGCTGAAAAATGGCGACCCGCGCGACATTCTCACCCGGCTGGCGCAGGAGCGCGCGCCTTTCTATGGGCAAGCCCATATCCGCGTCGTCAGCGAAACCGGCCCCCATGCCGACACCGCGCGCGCGATCATCGAGGCGATTGATCAATGGCTGTGATTCCCGTCGCGCTGGCCGGGCGCGAATATGACGTTGTGATTGAGGAAGGCCTGCTTGGGCGTCTTGCCCAGGCGGCTGCGCCATTCCTGAAGGGTTACGCCGGCGGGCGCCGCGTGCCGTTCGTGGCTGATACGAACACCCAGCGGCTTTATGGCGAGAGTGTCGCCGCCAATCTGGCCGAACACGGGCTGGCGGCCGAATGGTTTGTGGTAGAACCGGGCGAGGATGCCAAGACCTGGGGCGTGCTTGAGAAGCTGTGCGATTGGCTGTTGGCCATGAGCGTCACCCGCAAGGATCACGTGTTCGCGCTCGGCGGCGGCGTGGTGGGTGATCTGGTTGGCTTTGCCTGCGCGATTACCAAGCGCGGCTGCGGCTTCGTGCAATTGCCGACGACCTTGCTGGCGCAGGTCGATTCGTCGGTCGGGGGAAAGACCGCGATCAACACCGCCGCGGGCAAGAACCTGATCGGCGCCTTCCACCAGCCAAGCCTTGTGCTGATCGACCCGCTGGTGCTCGCCACGCTGCCGGATCGCGAAATGCGCGCCGGGTATGCCGAGGTGCTGAAGTACGGCTTGCTGGGCGATGCGGCGTTTTTCGCGTGGTTGGAGGCCAATGGCACCAAAGTGTTGGCGCGCGAACCTGCCGCGCTCGAACACGCCATTGCCACCAGCATCGCCATGAAAGCGCAGATCGTTGCCGAGGACGAGCGCGAGACCGAGGACCGCCGTGCGCTGCTCAATCTCGGCCACACCTTCGGCCATGCTCTGGAGGCGGAGACCGGCTTTTCTCAAAGGCTGCTGCACGGAGAGGCGGTCGCATTGGGCCTGGTGCTGGCGGCGCGATATTCGGCGCGGCGGGGCGAGATTTCAGCGGATGATGCTGATTGCGCCGCGCGCGCCATCGCAGCGTCCGGCCTGCCCGCCAGCCTATCCGCGCTAGGCCTCACCTGTGACGGCGCCGCGTTGGTCGATCACATGCGCCATGACAAAAAGGCGGAGGCCGCCACCCTGCCCTTCCTCCTGCTGCGCGCACTAGGCGAGGCCTATGTGGCGCGCGACGTCGACCTAGCTGATATCGCCGCGTTTCTGGACGGCGAACTGGCCGTATGATCATCGCGCTCGCCGATCTTGGCGATGCGGATGTGCAGGCGCTAATCGCTTTTCACCAGCAGGCGATGCAGGCGGGCTCACCCCCTGGGCTCAGCTTTGCGCTCGACCTGTCGGGGTTGGCCGATCCGGTGGTGACGGTGTGGGCTGTGCGGGTGGATGATCGGGTGGCAGCAATCGGCGCGCTCAAGCGTTTGGGCGGCGGTCAGGCCGAGCTCAAATCAATGCGCACCCACCCCGATTTCCTGCGCCGCGGGATCGCAGCACAGCTGCTGGAGGCGATCATCGACCACGCCCGCAGCCAAGCGATCACCCGGCTCAGCCTAGAAACCGGCAGCGGCCCGGCGTTTGATCCGGCGCTGGCGCTTTACCGCAAGCGAGGGTTTGTGGATGGCGCGGCGTTTGGCGACTATGTGCTCACCGACTTTAACCAGTGCCTGCATCTGACTCTGGTCTGATCGGCGTAACTTGGCCTAGGGCACAGCAGCAAGCTGCAAGCTCACAACCTGCCGCACCGACCTTGCGCCGCGTGTATCCCCTTCAACGGCCAGTCGGAACGGGCCGTCCTCCGCGTCCAGCATCACGCCATTGCAACGATCCGCCAGCACCACCTCGGCCTTGCCCAGCAACGGATCGAGTTCGCCGAGGGTAAAAGCAACCCGGTAACCGTCCTGCGCTTCGACCACCACGACCATCAGCAGCGCAGGGCCGCGCAGGGCACTGCCAGACGGCGCGCCAAGCCTTGCCATCACATCGGCAAGCAGCGGCCCAGTGCAGGTCTGCGTCTCGCCGTGATGGGTCAGCGTCACGTCATAAGTCGGCAGGCCCGCAATCATCGCAGGCTCCACCGGCACCGCTATATTCAAGGCCAGGGTTTCGAGCATTGGGCGCGTTACTCCAGTTCGAGGATCACCGCGTCCACCGCAAGGCTCTCGCCCTCGGCTGCATTGATCTTGGCGATCACGCCTTCCTTTTCGGCGCGCAGGATGTTCTCCATCTTCATCGCCTCCACGGTGGCGAGCGGTTGGCCCGGCTGCACCGTCTCGCCCTCGGCCACGTGGAGCTTCACCAGCATCCCGGGCATCGGGCAGATGAGCAGGCGCGAGAGATCGGGCGGGACCTTTTCGAGCATCAGCGATTCGTGCCGCGCCAGCCTGAGCGGCAGCACCAGCGCGGTATGCACAGCGCCGCGGGTCGTCACCTTCCACTGGTTGCCGACCCGCTCGACGATGAGGCCAAGCTTGAGGCCTTTGCCGTCGGTCGCTTCGGCCTGCACCATGCCCGGAAGCCACGTGCAGGTGCCTTCCACCCGCACGCCGTCGACCATCGCATGGCCATCGCCCAGAACCACCTCGAAGCGCTGATCGCCAAGCTTCACGAGCCATTCGGTCGCGGCCCGCAGCACGCCTTCGCGCCCGTCATCGCCATCGAGCTGGCCCGAGATACGCCGCGCGCGGCTTTGCAGGGTAAACTCGTTGCCCGCGCATACGGCGGCGAGCAGACGCAAAACCTCGTCGGAGGTCGCCGCGCCGTGGAAGCCCTCGGGATATTCCTCGGCGATGAACCCGGTGGTCAGCTCGCCCGAGCGGAAGCGCGGGTGCTGCATGATTGCGCTGAGGAAATCGACATTGTGGCCGAGGCCCTTGATCCGGAAATTGTCGAGCGCCTCGATCTGGAGATCGGCGGCCTCGTCGCGCGTGGGGGCCCAGGTGATCAGCTTGGCGATCATCGGGTCGTAGAAGCGCGAGACCTCGCCGCCTTCGTAGACGCCGTCGTCCACACGTACCGATCCGGTGCCATGCGCGACACCGCGCCGGGGCTTACCCGCCACTGTCGCGTCTTCCACCCAGCCGGCGATCGGCGGGGAATAGTGCACCAGCCGTCCAGTCGAAGGCAGGAAGCCGCGATAGGGGTCTTCGGCATAGACGCGGTTCTCGATCGCCCAGCCGTCGATCCCGATGTCGTCCTGCGTCATGGCGAGCTTCTCGCCCGCCGCAACGCGGATCATCTGCTCGACAAGGTCGATGCCGGTGATCGCTTCGGTGACGGGGTGTTCGACCTGCAGGCGGGTGTTCATTTCGAGGAAGTAGAAGCTCTCCCCCGTCGGGTCTGCGCCGCTCACGATCAGCTCGACTGTGCCTGCCGAATAGTACCCCACCGCGCGGCTCAGGGCGACGCATTGCTCGCCCATTGCCTTGCGCATCTTGGGCGTGACGAAGGGCGACGGCGCTTCCTCGACCACCTTCTGGTGGCGGCGCTGGATCGAGCATTCGCGCTCGTTGAGGTATAGGATATTGCCGTGCTGATCGCCGAGGATCTGGATTTCGATGTGGCGCGGGTTGAGGATGAACTTCTCGATGAACACGCGGTCATCGCCGAAGGAGTTCAGACCTTCGCGCTTCACGCTTTCAAAGCCCTCGCGCACGTCGGCTTCGGAATAGGCAAGGCGCATCCCCTTGCCCCCGCCGCCAGCCGAGGCCTTCATCATCACCGGATAGCCGATCTCGTTCGAGATCCGCACCGCGTGCTCGGTATCCTCGATCTCGCCGACGAAGCCGGGGACGACGTTGACCCCTGCCTGCATGGCGAGTTTCTTGGATTCAATCTTGTCGCCCATCGCGGCAATCGCGCCGACCGGCGGGCCGATGAAGGCGATGTTCTCCTTTGCGAGCGCCTCGGCAAAGGAGGTGCGCTCCGACAGGAAGCCGTAGCCGGGGTGGACCGCCTCAGCGCCAGTTTGCTTGCAGGCTGCGATGATCTTGTCGGCGATCAGGTAGCTTTCCGCCGCAGGCGACGGGCCGATATGCACCGCCTCGTCCGCCATCGCCACAAACGGCGCGCGGGCGTCAGCATCGGAATAGACCGCGACGGTCTTGATCCCCATCTTGCGGGCGGTGGTGATGACCCGGCAGGCAATTTCGCCGCGGTTGGCAATCAGAATTTTGGAGAACAAGGCGGACAACCTCTCGTGCACAGCGTTATCTTGTGATCGGGCTATGCCGAGGGTTTGCGCTGCCTGCAAGCTAGCGGATTTGCGCCCTTAGCCGAGGGTTTCCGTCAGATCGCGCAATTCCTGCGTGCGCTGGCGGGTGAGCATGGCGAGACATCCCGAAACGATCATCGGCTGGGCCGAACCGCCGAGGAAGGCGTAACCTTCCAGCCGACACTGGGCGTCGCGATATGTGAGCCATGCGCGCTGGGCTTCGAGCAAGGTCTGGAAGTGGCCCGTGTAGGTCATCCGGGCCGCCGCATCCTCGCTCGGGGTCACAGGGTTGAGCGGGCCGAAATCGTCGTCGGTACCGGCGTCGCGCTCTTTCATGATCGACGCGGTGATTTTCCACTGCGCGTTGAGTTCGGCGTCGGCGGCGGCGTAGTCCTGACCGGCACACCAGTTCATTTCCTGCTGCACGACCGGGTCCTTACAATTCCACTCGGGCACAGGCGGCTGCGCAGCTTGCGCGAGCAGTGGGAGCAACAGCGTGAGGGTCATGCGGCTTGTCCTTCGGCAAAAGCGATCAGGCTCCCGGCATAAGCAGGAGCACCGCGCCTGTCGCCCTCGCCGCTCACCAACGTCTGCACCGCCTTGCCGAGCATGGCGATGTTGGCGGGGGACAGCTTGCCGAGCGGCTCCACATAAATCCCGATGCCGAACAGGATCGCGCCCGTTTGCGGCAGGCGGCGCAGGGTCTGGCGTTCGGAACGCACGAACAGGGTCTCGCCTGCATTCTCCGGCGTGACGTGGGCGAAGGCTTCCTGCGGCGGCTGGTCGGGAAGCCAGCGGCGCTCGCCCGTAGCGGCGATGAACCAGTTGCAGCGGGCGTAGATCGGGCCGGGGCGCAGGGTCTCCATGAAACGGTCGACGCCGGTCGCGAGTTGCTCCTCATAGCCCGCAATCGGCGCGTGGAGAGCGCGTAAAGGCAGGCCGATTTTTTCGGCGGGGTGCCAGTCTGAGGGCCATGCGACCGCTGCACCGATCAGGCGGTACACCTCCTCTCCCTCACGTTTGGTGAGCAGGCAGAGATCTTCGTGGGCGGCCAGCGCCGCTTCGGGGAGCGCGCCATCCACGCACAACAGCGCCGCCAATTCGCGGCCCGGCGCATCGACTTCGGGCGTTAGTTGCACACCCTGCGGCCATTCGGCAAAGCCAGCGGCCCGCGCTGCCAGATCGGGCATGGGTTGAAGCCACTCGTGCTCCTCCAGCTTCACCAGCCCCATCCGAAGCTGCCCGCCCCCACGCGCCTTGGGGAGCAGGCTATCGACGGAAAAGCCAAGGGTCATGGGGTACGCACTCCGTCATCCCAGCGAAAACTGGGACCTAGAGCTGCACGCGCGGCCCATGGCAGCCCTAGGCCCCAGCGTTCAACCTTCGGTTGTGCTTCGCAACCGCTGGGGTGACGATTGCGGGTCATAGGGCGCCTCCCCGCCGATCACACCTGAGCACCATGCCGAATTCCTCCAGCCAATCCGCCTCGGTCGGGAGCAGATATTGCAGCGCTTCGGGCAGCAAGCCGTGCAAGCTGGTCGCATGACGCAACTGCTTGCGGCGGTCGGAGAAGCAATAAGGCTGCTCGGTCGGGAGCACCCCCAGCAGCCGCATCATCCCGCTCTCGGTCGCGCCGCTTTCATCCGCGAGACTGAGGTAGAGCGGCGGGCGCTTTGCGTCGCCCAAGGCGCGGCGGCTCAGCGCCTCGAAGTCCCATTGCAGGCTGGGCGAGATCGCGGCGTAGCCGGTGAACAGCGCGGGCGCCTCGGTCCAGGTCTCGACCACGAAATGCCCCGCCGCGCTCTCGCCAACCAGAAACGCGGTGCCATCGTGGCGATAGCGCGCTTCGATCAGCGGCTTGACCGTCCCCGCCAGCCACGCCCGGAACGCCGCGCTTTCGCCCGCGGTGGGATACTTCGCGCGTTCTGCCGGATCGCCCGTCGGCGGGAGTAATTCGCGCTGGCGGTCCTTCGTTTCGATCCCGACAATAATCGCATCCCGGCTCCGCCCCCACAGCGCCCCCCAGCGCATCAGCCCTGCGCCCATCAACAGGTCCTGCGTCACCGCGCCATCAAGCAGATAGACCACCGGCCAGCGCTTGTCGGGCTCCTTGGCGTAATCAGGCGGGAGAACGATGTTGACGCTTCGCTCGGCCCCGAGTGCTTCGAGCGTCACCGTCTCGCCGATGGTCAAGGGTTGGGGTTCGGACGCGGGTTCGGCCAATGCCGGGGCGCCGAGAACAGCGAGCAGCAGCGGTACAAGAACCACTTTCATTAGCTTTGCTTGCGCCCGCGATACCACGCTTTGAATGCGGCACCGTACCAGCCGACCAAACCCGAAACCACGAACGCTCCGACAAAGGTCAGCACCTTGGTGCCCAGTGACAAGGCGGACAAGAATACAGTGACGAACCACAACCAGAAGATGATCCCGACAAGGATCTTCTCAAAATTGTCGAAGAGGAAGCGGCCTAGCATCACTCAGCCGCCACCGCCGTCTTGCACGCCCGCGCAGGCTCCTCGCCCTTCAGCGCGGTGAGGCCGAGCTTCGCAAACAGCGCGCCGTCCTTGTCGTCGCCCGAATTGGGCGCGGTCAGCAGCTTGTCGCCGGTGAAGATCGAATTGGCGCCCGCGAGGAAGCACAGCGCTTGCGTGGCCTCGGACATGGACTCGCGCCCAGCCGAGAGCCGCACCATCGAGCGCGGCATGGTGATGCGGGCGACCGCGACCGTGCGCACGAACTCGATATCGTCGATCTTGGCGAGCGGCGTGTCGGCCAGCATATTGCCCAGCACTGTCCCCTTCACCGGCACCAGCGCGTTGACCGGCACGCTTTCGGGATGCTGCGGCAGCGTGGCGAGGGTGTGGACGAAGCCGACCCGGTCCTCGCGCGTCTCGCCCATGCCGACGATCCCGCCGGAGCACACATTGATCCCGGCCTTGCGCACGTGATCCAGCGTATCGAGCCGGCACTGGAAATCGCGGGTGGAGATGACGCGCTCGTAATACTCGGGGCTGCTGTCGATATTGTGGTTGTAGTAATCGAGGCCTGCCTCGGCGAGCTGATCTGCCTGATGCGGTTCGAGCATCCCCAGCGTCATGCAGGTCTCAAGGCCCATGCTCCGCACACCCTTCACGATCTCGACAATCGCCGGCATGTCGCGGTCCTTGGGATTGCGCCACGCCGCACCCATGCAGAAGCGCTGCGAGCCCGCATCCTTGGCCTGCGCCGCGCGCTGGAGCACGGCCTGCACGTCCATCAGCTTGGTCGCCTCGACCCCGCTGTCGGCGTGCACCGACTGCGAGCAATAGCCGCAATCCTCCGGACACCCGCCGGTCTTGATACTGAGCAGGGTGCACAGCTGCACTTCGGTCGCGGGGTGGTAGGCGCGGTGGACGCTGGCGGCCTGAAACAGCAGCTCGGTGAAAGGCAGGTCGAAGAGGGCCGCGATTTCGGCGCGGGTCCAGTCGGTGCGGGGAGTCTGAGACAAGAACTTTATCCTACCTGTTTCCATCAATCAGCGCCTCGGCGCTGCGCAATTCTTCAAGCCTGAGCCGCGCAAGACGCAAGCGGCATTTCTGACGCAACGTGTCGGTGCCGCTACCGCCGCGCGCAGCCGTAGATTCAAGCTCGCATTGACCCTCGACATACCGCGTCCAGTTCTGATGCGACATAGCGAGATGGCGTGCTAGCGGCATCTTGTCATCGGCGTTCGTCGAATCCGGCGCATAGCGGCTGTATTCCGCGTCAGCTGCCTCGGCCAGCGTCCGGGCTTTCGGCAACTCAGCCGCAACGTCATCAAGAGCCGCGAGGGCGCGTTGCCTGAAGCACTCGGTGTAGGCAGAATTGGGCGTGATGTCGGCACAATCCTGCGTCTCATCAGACGAAGTGGCAGCCGAAGCGGTCGCAAAAGTTTCCGGCGGTGCCTCACCCTCTTGTCCAGGAGCGCAGTTGGCGAGGAACATACTGGCGAGGAGCACCAGCGCAATGCGGACATCCGGGGCGCGGACCTGAGGCAAACCAACACTCCGTTCGGGCTGAGCTTGTCGAAGCCCTGTCCTGCGCCTTGTAACCGCAAGAGAAGTGAAAAGCAGCCCTTCGACTAGCTCAGGGCAAACGGAGTGCGGGGAACCTTACGCCCCCTCCTCGTCCAGCCCATACCCCACCCTCACGCCGCCACCTTCAGCGCAAAATAGGCGCCGACCGCAGGCACCTTATTGCCCTGCGGATCGCGCGCGGGATCGAATTTCGCCTTGGTCATACGCTTGCACACTTCCGCGTCGCCGGCGTCGGTGCCGGTGGAGATGCGGATACGGCAGCGGGTGACGCGGCCCTTGGCGTTAATATCGAGCCAGACGCCGGGGGCGGTTTCGATGAACTTTTGGGGGTCCGCCGCCAGTTGCAGCAGTGCCGCATCGCGGATCACCGGCTTGGTGTTCTGATAGCCCATTGGCGGCGGGGCGGGGGATGCGAGGACAGGTTTGCCGGGCTGGCGAAGCTCAAACACCGCGCCCATCGCTCTGCTACCGCTCTGCGGGCGCCCCTCTGCGTCGAGGGCGTGAACAAAGCGCCCGCGCTCGCGGATCACCTCGCAGGCGCGGGCACCGCCTTGCCTGACAGGATCGATAGGGATGCAATCGCTTACCGAACCATCGGCGGCAACCTTGATCGAGAGCGGCACATACCAGGTCCGAATCGGATCAAAAGCATCCGCAGGGAAATCCGCCGGGGTCAGCCAGGTCTCGTAACCTTCGACCGGCTTGGCGGCGCGGATCATCGCAGGATCATCAAGGTCGCTGATGGTGAACAGCGTCACCACCGGCACGCGGACCTCCGGCTCCTGCGCGGACACTGCCCCGGCGCCGAGCGCAAGGAGCGTCAGCGTAGCAAGGCGGGCGATAGGATGGGACAAGTTGAGGGAATGACTCACTCCGCCGCCTCGTCCAGCCCCTCGCCCAGCGGGGGCATGTTGTGGCCGAGCAGCACGAGGATATCTGCCGCGCATTCCACCACGTTGGAGCCGGGGCCGTAAATCCCCTGCACCCCCGCCTCGCGCAGGTAGTCGTAGTCCTGCGGCGGGATCACGCCGCCTGCGGTGACCTTGATGTCGCCGCGACCGGCTTCGCGCAGGAGGCGGATCAGTTCAGGGATCAGGGTCTTGTGGCCCGCTGCCAGCGAGGACGCGCCGACCACGTCGACATCGTGTTCAAGCGCCATTGCGACGGATTCCTCGGGCGTCTGGAACAGCGGGCCGGAGACGACCTCAAAGCCCATGTCACCGAATGCGCTCGCGATCACGTTCGCGCCGCGGTCGTGGCCGTCCTGGCCCATCTTGGCGATCATGATGCGAGGCGCGCGGCCCAGGCGGCGGCCCACGGCTTCGACGCCGTCCGTCACCTGCGCCCAGCGGCGGTCGAACTCATAGGCGCTGGCATAGACCCCGCTGACCGGCGCAGGCGTCGCATCGTGGCGGCCGAAGACCTCTTCCATCGCCGAGGAAATCTCGCCCAAGGTCGCATCGTGGCGGGCGGCGGCAACCGCCAGCGCCAGCACGTTCTCGCCATCCGCGCAGCCCGCCGTCAGCGCCGCAAGCGCCGCACGGCACGCGGCCTCATCCCGCCCTTCGCGCACCTTGGCGAGGCGGGCGATCTGGCCGGTGCGGACCATCTGGTTATCGACCTCGAGGGTATCCATCGGGTCTTCGCTGTCCTTGCGGTACTTGTTGACGCCGACGATCACCGTCTCGCCCATATCGACCTTGGTCTGCTTTTCTGCCGCGGCGCGCTCGATTGCGGCCTTGGGCGCGCCGGTCGCGACATAGGCGGTCATGCCGCCTGCCGCGTCCACCTCGGACATCATCGCTTCGGCTTCGGCCACTAGCGTTGCGGTCAGCGCCTCGATGTAGTGGGATCCGCCCAGCGGATCGACGACGTTGCATATGCCGCTTTCCTCCTGCAGCACCAGCTGGGTGTTGCGCGCAATCCGCGCAGAGAAATCGGTGGGGAGCGCAATCGCTTCATCAAGCGCATTGGTGTGGAGCGACTGCGTGCCGCCCAGCACCGCCGCCATGGCCTCCACGGTGGTGCGGATGACGTTGTTGTAGGGGTCTTGTTCCTGCAAGCTTACGCCACTGGTCTGGCAATGGGTGCGCAGCATTTTGCTACGTTCGTCCTTCGCCCCCAGATCGTCCATCACCTTGTACCACAAAGTGCGCGCGGCGCGCAGTTTGGCGATCTCCATGAAGAAGTTCATGCCGATGCCGAAGAAGAAGCTCAAACGCCCGGCAAACGCGTCAATATCCAGCCCCGCCGCCATCGCGCGGGCGGCATATTCCTTGCCGTCAGCGATGGTGAAGGCAAGTTCCTGGACCGCCGTCGCCCCGGCTTCGTGCATGTGGTAGCCGCTGATCGAAATGCTGTTGAACTTCGGCATGTTGGCTGAGGTATATGCGATGATGTCCGCAATGATCCGCATCGAAGGTTCGGGTGGATAGATATAGGTGTTGCGGACCATGAACTCCTTCAGGATGTCGTTCTGGATCGTGCCTTCCAGCTTATCCTGCGACACGCCCTGACGTTCAGCGGCGACGATAAAGAACGCCAGCACCGGGATCACCGCGCCGTTCATGGTCATCGAAACGGACATGGAATCGAGCGGGATCTGGTCGAACAGGATCTGCATATCCGCGACCGTATCAATCGCCACCCCCGCCTTGCCGACATCGCCGACCACGCGCGGGTGATCGCTGTCATAACCGCGGTGGGTGGCGAGATCGAAGGCAACCGACAGCCCTTTTTGCCCCATCGCCAGATTGCGGCGGTAGAAGGCGTTGGATTCCTCGGCGGTGGAAAAGCCTGCATATTGCCGGATCGTCCACGGACGGCCCGCATACATCGAGGCTTTCACCCCGCGCGTGAAGGGCGCAAAGCCGGGCAGGCCGGGGTCAAACCCGGCGTGATCCTCTGCCGTATACAGCGGTTTGACCGCGATACCTTCGGGCGTTTGCCATGTCAGATCACGCCCGCGCACCTCCTTCGCGGCGAGGGTGTTCCAGTCGGAGAGGGTGGGTTTTTGGGTCATTTCTCTACAATCCCGTCATGCTGAACTTGTTTCAGCATCCATTCTTCCTCTCGCGCGGAGGTTCGAATGGTACGATGGACCCTGAAATGAATTCAGGGTGACGAAGGGGAGCATTTACTCCCCTTTGAACTCGGCCTTGCGCTTCTGGAGGAAGGCCATGCCACCCTCCATCGCGTCCTTGGTCGCGCCCGCGATGCGCTGGCCCTCGGCCTCGGCGAGCAGCACCATCTGGAGGTTCTGGTCGAGCGCGGTGGCGATGTTGCGCTTCATCGTCGCGTAGGCCACCGTCGGGCCGTTCGCGAGCTTCTCGGCCAGCGCGCGGGCTTCGGTCATCAGGTCGGCATCCTCGACGCACTTGTAGACGAGGCCCCATTCCTCTGCCTGCGTGCCACTGATCTTCTCGCCCAGCATCATCATCCGCGTGGCACGCGCGCGGCCGATGGCGCGGGCGAGCAGCCAGGTCGATCCGCCATCGGGCACAAGGCCGATGTTGACGAAGGCCTGAAGGAAGTAGGCGCTCTTGGCCGCGATGGTGAAGTCTGCCGCCAGTGCCAGCGAGCAGCCCACACCTGCCGCCGGGCCGTTAACCGCACAGATCACCGGCACGCTCGCGCGCACCACTTGGCTGATCGCGGGGTTATAGTGATTGATCAGAGCCTCGTGGCTGCCGCCCTTCCCGCCGAGCGCCGAGCCGGAGCCGCGCGCAGAAAGGTCCGCGCCCGAACAGAAGCCCTTGCCCTCGCCCGTGATCAGCACGGCGCGCGCATCGCCAAGGTCGTAGAACGCCTGCCCCAGCTCGTCCGCCATCGCGGGCGGCATGGCGTTGAGCCGCTCGGGACGGTTGAGGGTTATGGTGAGCAGCGGGCCTTCACGGTCGACGCGGATGGTTTCGTAGGACATTGTTTTCTTCTCCCTTTCGTCATCCCGGACCTGATCCGGGACCGCTTGCCGCAAGCGACCCCGGCTCGGAGGCCGGGGTGACGGATTAATTCAATTCGACCAGTGCGCATCCTCGCGCGGGGTCTCCATGATTTCGGTAAGCATGCCGCCCATGTCCTTGGGATGGACGAAAAAGATAGGGGTGCCGTGCGCGCCGATGCGCGTGGGGCCGAGGATGCGCTTGCCCATGGCTTCGAACTCGGTGCGAGCCTCAGCGATGTCAGGCACTTCGAAGCACAGGTGATGCTGCCCGCCCAAGGGGTTCTTGGCGATAAAGCCCGCCAGCGTGGAGTTTTCCCCCAACGGCTCGATCAACTCGATCTGGGTGCCGTTCATCGCCCCGTCCGAGCCGGGGGTGTCGACAAAGCAGACCTTCACGCCCTGCTCCTCAAGGTCGAACGGCTCGGCGATGGAGGTCGCGCCCATGACGTCACGGTAGAACGCGATTGAGTCCGCGATGGAGGGCGTGGCGACCCCGATGTGGTTCAATCTTCCCAGCTTCACTGGCTCATTCCTCTCTCAAATGCCGTCATGCTGAATTTGGTTCAGCATCCATTCGGCGGCCCGCTCTGTTCGAGTTTGGGGCGGGATGGACCCTGAAACAAGTTCAGGGTGACGAAGGTTAGAAGCGTCGCCTCACAGCGGAATATTGTCGTGCTTCTTCCACGGGTTTTCCAACTGCTTCGTCCGCAGCTTCCTTAGCCCCAAAGCAATCCGCCGCCTCGTGGAGTGCGGGTGGATCACCTCGTCGATATAGCCGCGCTGGGCCGCCACGAAGGGGTTGGCGAAGCGGTCCTCGTATTCCTTGGTTTTTTCCGCGATCTTGGCCGCGTCCCCGCGGTCCGAGCGGAAGATAATCTCCACCGCGCCCTTGGCACCCATGACCGCGATTTCCGCCGTGGGCCAAGCGTAGTTCAAATCGCCGCGCAGGTGCTTGGAGGCCATCACGTCATAGGCCCCGCCGTATGCCTTTCGGGTGATGACGGTGATCTTGGGCACGGTCGCCTCAGCATAGGCGAACAGCAGTTTCGCGCCGTGCTTGATGATCCCGCCGAGTTCCTGCGCGGTGCCGGGGAGGAAGCCGGGGACGTCGACGAAGGTGATGATGGGGATTTCAAACGCATCGCAGAACCGCACGAAGCGCGCCGCCTTCTTCGAGGAATTGATGTCGAGCACGCCCGCCAGCACCATCGGCTGGTTCGCCACCACGCCCACGGTGCGGCCTTCCACGCGGCCGAAACCGCACAGGATGTTGCCCGCGTGCGCCGGCTGGATCTCGAAGAAATCGCCCTCGTCCAGCACCTTGGCGATGACTTCGTGCATGTCATACGGCTGGTTGGCGTTGTCAGGGATCAGCGTGTCGAGGCTGTTGTCGATCCGGTCCCAGGCATCGCTGGTCGGCAGGATCGGGGCTTCGTCGCGGTTCGACAGCGGCAGGAAATCGAAGAACCGGCGGGTGGCCAGCAGCGCCTCGACATCGTTCTCATAGGCGAGATCGGCCACGCTGGTCTTGGTGGTGTGGGTGATCGCCCCGCCAAGCTCCTCCTGCGTCACGACCTCGTTGGTGACGGTCTTTACCACCTCGGGGCCGGTAACGAACATGTAGCTCGAATCCTTCACCATGAAGATGAAGTCGGTCATGGCCGGCGAATACACCGCCCCGCCCGCGCATGGCCCCATGATGAGGCTGATCTGCGGGACGACGCCGCTGGCGAGCACATTGCGCTGGAACACCTCGGCATAGCCGCCGAGGCTGGCGACGCCCTCCTGAATGCGCGCGCCGCCCGAATCGTTGAGGCCGATCACGGGCGCGCCGACCTTCATCGCCATGTCCATGACCTTGCAGATCTTCTCGGCATGGCGCTTTGACAGCGAGCCGCCGAACACGGTGAAATCCTGCGAGAAAACATAGACCAGCCGCCCGTTGATGGTGCCGCTGCCCGTCACCACCCCGTCACCAGGGATGCGCTGGGTTTCCATGCCGAAGTCGTTGCAGTCGTGCTCCACATAGGCATCGACTTCTTCAAAGCTGCCTTCGTCGAGCAGCACATCGAGCCGTTCGCGCGCGGTCAGCTTGCCCTTGGCGTGCTGGGCGTCGATACGCTTCTGGCCGCCCCCCATGCGGGCGGCTTCGCGGCGGCGTTCCATTTCAGCGATATTGGCGGACAATGGGCATCCCCTTCTGTGGCGTGTTTGGCCGCTGCGTTGCCTTAGCCTGTCCCAAGCGTCAACGTGGCAAAAGTGCGGGCGGTCAGAACCGCAGTGTCATACGCCGCGCCAGCCAAGGGGCGACCGCCTCGACCGTGCGCAGCATCTTGGTCATGCCGATATTGGCCTCATCGTGGTCCTGCTCGATCGCAGCGATGATCTGGCGGGCGCATTCCTCGGGCGGCATCTTCTTCATTGGGTTGCCGTCATTCATCTGGGTGTCGACCACGGGCGGCAGAGCCTCGATCACCTGAATGGCGCTTTCTTTGAGCTGTTCGCGCAGGGCTAGGGTGTAAAACCGCAGGCCCGCCTTGGTGGCACAATAGACCGGCTGGCGCGCGGCAGGCGCAATCGCGAGGCCGCTGGTGACGTTGACGATGGCCGCTTGCGGACGTGCACGTAGGCGTTCCACCAGCGCCGTAATCAGCCGGATCGGGGCAGAGAGATTGGCATAAATGCCCGCATCCGCCGCATCGGCATCTGGCGCGGCCTTGCGGAAATCGTGATCGACGAGCTGACCGGCATTGTTGATCAGCACATCGAGTTCAGTCTCGGCCAACTGTGCGATCAGTGCATCGACCCCGGCAGCATGAGACAGATCGGCGGCGATGACCTCGAACCCCGCGTCCCGCATCGCCTCTAGCCGTTCGGGGCTACGTCCGGTTAGGATTACCCGCGCGCCCTTAGCCTTGAGTTGCAGCGCGATCTCGCGTCCGATCCCGGCGCTGCCGCCTGTCAACAATACCGTCTTTCCTGCAAGCTGCATGGCATCCGCCTCCCTGCCTGTGGCTTACGAACAACAGTTGCATAGGGCAACGCATTAGGCGAGACCGACATCATGGAGCGGTGCGATTTTCTGGTGATCGGCGGCGGGATCGCGGGGCTGAGCTGCGCTGCGCGACTGGCTACGCATGGGCGGGTGGTAGTGCTTGAGGCCGAAAGCGCGCCCGGCTACCACGCCTCGGGTCGCAGCGTGGCGGTGGCGCACTTCGGGCTGGGCGAGCGGCTGGTGCGCACGCTGACCGCCCTGAGCCTGCCCGCGCTGGCCGAGCATGGCACGCGGCATCCGGCATTGCACATCGCCTCTTCGGCACAATTGGAAGCGCTCGATGCGTTGGAAGACACGCACCGCCAGTTTGGCTGCGATTATGCGCGGATCAGCGGCGGCGAAGCGCGCGCGCTGCTGCCGGTGCTGAAGCCTGAGGCGTGTGCGGCCGCGCTGGTCGATCACGGTGCGCTCAAGCTCGATACGCACGCGATGTTGCAGGCGCACATGGCCGCCTTGCGCGCGGCCGGCAGCACGGTGGTGACAGGCGCCCGGGTCAGCGCGATTGCACACGACGGCGCTAGCTGGCGGGTCGAGGCCTCGGGCGAGACTTACGCTGCGCCCCTGCTCATCAACGCTGCCGGAGCATGGGCAGATGACATTGCGCGCCTTGCGGGTGTTTCGCTCATCGGCATTGAACCGCGCCGCCGCACCGTCATCTCCTTCGCCGCATTGCCGGACGAGGATGTGCGGGAGTGGCCCTTCACCAAGACAGTCGGCGAAGGCTTCTACCTGCTGCCGGAGGGCGCGGGGCAACTGCTCGCGTCAGCGATGGATCAGACCCCCAGCCAGCCATGCGACGCCGCGCCTGAGGAACTGGACATCGCCATCGCCGCCGACCGGGTCGAGCAGGCGACCACCCTCCCCATTCGCCGGATCGCACATAGTTGGGCGGGCCTCAGAAGCTTTGCGCCCGATGAATTGCCGGTGATCGGCCATGCGGCAGGCGCGCCCGGCTTCGTGTGGGTTGCGGGACAAGGCGGCGCTGGCTTCCAGACCGCTCCGGCCCTGTCACGGATTGCCGAAAGCGCGGTGCTGGGTCTGCCCTTCCCTGCGGATTGCGCCGCCGCAGACCTCGCGCCCGAGCAGTTCGCCCCGGCGCGGCTCGGCGCCTAGACCCGTACGATCCCCTGTTCGACCAAGCTGCGCGCGGTCGCCTCGATACTGTCGTCGGCAGCGATAAAATCCATCCCCAGCACACGCCGTGTATGATCACCGGAGACATCGCGGGTGCGGCCAAGTTCTGCCTTCACCTGCTTCATTTCGGCCATCAGCGGGGCGAGCAGGGTGACGACGAAGTCGGGCAGTTTGCGGGTCGGCACCTTGCGCGCAAGCTCAGGCGTGCGGGTTCGCAGCACTTGCGCAATCTCGGTCATCCACACAAAGCGGTCCTGCACCGGAAAGCGCTCGCCGCGCACCGTTTCAGCAGGCGCATCGAGCGCCAGAAGATGGGCGCGCGCGACATCGCGTACATCGATAATGCCGAAGCCGACTGCGGGCAGCGCCGGGATCTCGCCGGTCAAGAGCTTGCGCACCAATTCGATCGAGGTCGACAGATCGTCATTCACCACAGGCCCCAGCACCGCGACCGGATTGACCGAGCAGAACGCCATAGCGGGCGCATTCGCTGCAACCCATTCGCGCGCGGCTTTTTCGGCCTCGGTCTTGGAGCGGTGGTAAGGCGGCACGGCCGGATTTTCGAGCACGGTCCAGTCCCGCTCGTCAAAGCGATCCTTGCCTGGGCCGTGGCCATAGGCAATCGCGGCCGCCGAACTGGTCAGGACGAAGCGTCCCGCCCCCGCCGCATGGGCAAAGCGCAGCGCCCGCAAGGCCCCTTCGCGCGCCGGGATCACCAGCTCATCGGCGTGTTTCGGCACCGCGAGCGGGAAAGGCGAAGCGACATGGGCCACCCCGTCGCAGCCCGCGCAGGCCTCGGCCCAGCCTGCGTCATTTTCCAGATCGGCCTGAAACACCCGCAAACGCTCGCCAGCCCAGGGCCAGCGGGCGCGCAGGCGCGGTTCGCTTTTGGCGGCATTGCGCACGGTGGTGTGCACCGCCTTGCCCGCCGCCAACGCCTGATCGATGAGCTCGCCCGCGATATAGCCGGTGCCGCCGGTCACAAGGATGGTATCGGCCATGCTGCGCTTCCCCTGTTTGAGTGTCATCGCACCTTAGCAGCACGACAGCGGCACGCAGCCTATTTGAACAGCACCAGCTCTTCCGCCATCGTCGGGTGGATCGCGACTGTGGCGTCGAAATCTGCCTTGGTCAGTCCCGCCTTCACCGCAATCGCGGCCGCTTGCATGATCTCGGGCGCGTCAGGGCCGATCATGTGAATGCCAACGATCCGGTCATTCGCGGCATCGACGATCATCTTGTAAAGGCTGCGTTCGTTGCGCCCCGCCACGACGTTCTTCATCGGCCGGAAGTCGGACTGAAAGACCTTGATATTGCCGAGCTGGTTGCGCGCCTCGCTCTCGGTCATGCCGACGGCGGCGATCGGCGGGTGGCTGAATACGGCGCTGGGCACGCAGGAATGATCGACCGCGTAAGGCTCGACCCCGCCGAACACTGAATCGGCGAAGGCCTGCCCCTCCCGGATCGCCACGGGGGTCAGCTGAACCCGGTCGGTTACGTCACCCACGGCATAAACGTAGTCGACATTGGTGCGGCTGAAGGCATCGACCACGATCTCCCCGCGCTTGCCGACTTCGACTCCGACGGCCTCCAGCCCCAGCCCCTCGACATTGGGATCGCGGCCCGTGGCCACCATCACCGCATCATATTCGCAGGCGTCCTGCCCTGTCAGCTTGACCAGCAGAGTGCCATCGGCTTGCTTTTCGATGTGTTCGAACTCGGCGTGGAACAGGAAGGCGATGCCTTTGACCATTGAGATCTGGAGCAGCCGGTCGCGGACGCTGGCATCATAGCTGCGCAGGATCGTGTCCGAACGGTTGGCGATGGTCACCTTGCAGCCGAATTCGTTGAAGATGCCCGCGAACTCGTTAGCGATATAGCCGCCGCCCGCGATCAGGATACGGCGCGGCAAAGCGTCGAGATGAAACGCCTCGTTAGAGGTGATAACATGCTCGGCTCCTGGGAACTGCGGCACGAACGGCCGTGCGCCGGTGGCGATGAGGATATGAGCCGCGGTTACGACCTTACCGCTCGCCAGCGTGATCTGGTGATCGCCGGTGATGACAGCGCGTTCCTTGAAGATCATGACCTCGTGATTGCCGAGGGTCTGGCCGTAGAGCCCCTCAAGCCGGGTTACATCCGCCTGGACAGCATCGCGCAGGGAGGCCCAATCGAAGCTCTTGCCTTCGATGGTCCAGCCAAATGCTTTGGCATCCTCAAGATCCTCAGCGAAGTGCGCGCCGTAGACGAGCATCTTCTTGGGGACGCACCCACGGATCACGCAGGTGCCGCCGACCCGGTATTCCTCGGCCACCGCCACCTTGGCGCCATGGGCTGCGGCCACCCGGCTGGCGCGCACCCCGCCCGAACCTGCGCCGATGGTGAAGAGATCAAAGTCGTATTCGGCCGTCATTATGCTGCTCCCGTCGTCGCGGACACGCATATGGCGTCACAGGGGCGGAGCGGCAACCATGCGCGGGTGAAATGCCGGATTCAGATAAGGAAAGGGCGGGAGTTTGCCGCTCCCGCCCTTCTTGTTCTTACTATCAGACGCTGGCTGCGCGGGGACGACCGCCGCCGCCGCCGCCGCCGCCGGGACGACCACGGCCGCGGTTCCCACCGCCATTGCCGCCGCCGTTACCAGCGGGACGCCCGCCGCCACCGGGGTGGCGCTGACCGCCGCCATTGCCGCCGGGCTTGGAGCCGAAGGCACGGCGATCACCCTCAGGACGACGCTCGCCCTGCGGCTTGCGATCACCCTCTGCGCGGCGCTGTTCGCCCTGCTGCGGACGGCGCTCGCCATCGGGGCGACGATCACCCTGCGGCTTGCGATCACCCTGCGGACGCTGGCCGAGCGGGCGCGGGTTGACGCGCTTCATCGGCGTGCGGGCAGCCGGCTTGGTCGGGCCTTCGCCTTCCACCACGGCGCGGAAATTGTCCGGCAGCGGGAGACGCTCAAGCTCGGCGCCCGTCACCTTGCGGATATCCTTGAGGTATGCGCGTTCGTCCTCGGCACAGAAGGCAATCGCGATCCCGCTCTTGCCCGCACGCGCGGTGCGGCCAATACGGTGCACGTATTGCTCAGGCACGTTCGGCAGCTCGTAATTGATCACGTGGCTGACGCCCGGAATGTCGATCCCGCGCGCCGCCACATCGGTCGCGATCAGCACCGGCACGCGGGCCTTGCGGAACTCGTCGAGCGCGCGCTGGCGCTGCGGCTGCGACTTGTTGCCGTGGATCGCGTTGGCGGGGATGCCTGCCTGTTCCAGCTTCTTCACCACACGGTCCGCGCCATGCTTGGTACGGGTGAAGATCAGCACGCGTTCGACCGTACCGGGCACGGTGTGACGTCCCTTCAGGATCATTTCGAGCAGGGCCAGCTTCTCGTCCTGCTGGACCATGAAGAGGTACTGGTCGATGCGTTCGGCGGTCGTGCTTTCCGGCGTGACCGAAACCTGCACCGGGTTGTTGCAGAAGCCGCTCACCAGTTCCTTGATCGCCTTGGGCATGGTCGCGCTGAAGAACAGCGTCTGGCGATCCTTGGGAGCCAGTTCGCGGATCTTGCGCAGCGCGTGGATGAAGCCGAGGTCGAGCATCTGGTCGGCCTCGTCGAGCACCAGAATTTCGATGCCGGCAAGGTTCAGCGCCTTCTGATCGATCAGATCGAGCAAGCGGCCCGGCGTTGCCACCAGAATGTCCGCGCCGCGGTGCAGCTTGTTGCGATCCTTGCTCACGCTGGTGCCGCCGACGATGCATTGCACCTTCAGCCCGGCGAGCGCGCCGTAATCCCTCGCGCTGTCGGCAATCTGCACCGCGAGTTCGCGGGTCGGGGCCAGCACCAGCATGCGGCAGGACTTGAAGGGGATCTGCTTGTCCGCTTCGCGCAGGCGGTCAATGCTGGGGAGCATGAAGGCAGCAGTCTTGCCGGTGCCGGTCTGCGCGATGCCGAGCAGGTCGCGGCCCTTCAGCACGGCGGGAATGGCCTGTTCCTGAATCGGGGTCGGCACGGTGTAGCCCTTGAGGTCAAGAGCCTGGAGCACGGGCTGCGACAGCCCGAGGTCAGCAAAAGTCGTCATATGAAATAAGCTCGCAAATAGTCTGCGACGCGCGCTGGGCTGCCTCTGACGGGTATCGCCAATGGGCACGCCACGCGCGGCGCGGGGGTTGAAACCGCCCGCGTGAAAAGGGAAGTCTTGGAGGTAGAACCGAAGTGCGGCCGGGGCGGATGTTTTCAGATTTCCGCCGCTTCACGCATGGCTAGCGCGCTTCGATGGGGGCCATGTGGGCGCGCGGGGCGCAAAAGTCAAACGATTACGAGATGCCCCCAGGCCGCTAATCATCGTCACCCCGTGCTTGACACGGGGCTTGGCTGCCTTTGGCAAGTGCAGTCGGGGCCGCAAAAAGCCTAACCCCGTGTCAAGCACGGGGCGACAGATCGTGTGGGGGTTTACCCCAGCCCCGCTGCTGCCAGCAAAGCTCGCGTGCTGGCATCGAACTCGCCCTCCCCGCTTTCGATTTGCTTCGCGATCGCCTTGCCCAGCTCCACCCCGAACTGGTCGAAGGGGTTGATCTCCATCAGCACGGCATTGGCGAAGGTGCGGTGTTCGTGGAACGCGATCAGCGCGCCCAATGCAGCCGCATCGCAATCGTCGATCAGGAAGGTGGTCGAGGGCCGGTCGCCCGGATAGGCCCGCGCCGGATCATCCGACGGCTTGCCCGCCATCAGCGCGGCCCCCTGCGCGAGGCAGTTCATCAGCAGGATACGGTGATGCGCCGGATCGAGCTGATCGCCGGGCCCGATACTAACGAGGAAATCGACCGGGATCAAATGCGTGCCCTGATGCAGCAGCTGGAACACCGCGTGCTGCGCGTCGGTCCCCACCCCGCCCCAGGTGATCGCCGCCGTCGGCCCGTCAACCGGGGAGCCATCGGCCTTCACGCTCTTGCCGTTCGATTCCATCTCGAGCTGCTGGAGATAGTCAGGCAGCAATGCGAGCCGCTCGTCATAAGCGAACACGGCGCGGGTCTGGCAACCGCGCAGGCGGGTGTAATATTGGTCCGCAAACGCGGCCAGCAGCGGCGCATTGGCCCGACCTTCCTCCGCGCGGAAGTGATCATCCACCGCCTTGGCGCCCGCCAGCATCGCGCGGAATTCCTCCATGCCGATGGCGAGCGCAACCGGGAACCCGATCGAGGAGAACAGCGAATAGCGACCGCCCACGCTTTCGATGAAGGGCAGCACTCGGGTCTCGTCCACGCCCCACTCCACCGCCTTCTCGGGCGACGCGGTGAGCGCGATCACCCGGCCGCCCGGATCATCCACACCATTTTCGGCCAACCACTTCAGCGCGCTTTCGGCATTGGTCATGGTCTCAATGGTGGTGAAGGTCTTGGAGGCGACCGCAATCAGAGTCGTCTCCGGATCGCAGGCCCGGAACGCCTGTTCCAACGCCAGCCCGTCAATGTTCGAGACCACGTGCACATCGACCAGCGCCAGATCGCGGGTCAGCGCGTCGATGGCGAGCGCGGGGCCAAGCGCCGATCCGCCGATGCCAATGGCGATGCAATGCTTGATCTCGCCCAGCGCGCCTTCGTGGATCGCCTCGACCAGCAGGCTCATGCGGGTGAGCAGCGCCTCGGCCTCATCGACCTGCGCGGGCGTGCCGCTGCCGCGCAGCGCGCCGTGGGTCGCGGCGCGGCCTTCGGTGACGTTGATGATCCCGCCGCCGAACAGCGCCTCGCGCGCCGCGTCAAAGCCTGCCGCTTCGGCCAGCGCTTCGAACGCAGAGAGCGCGTCATCGCTCAGATGGGTCTTGGAAAAGTCGATCCGCATCCCCGCCTCGGCGGTGCTGCCGGGCTCCACCGGCCAGGCGATCCACCGGGTCAGGCTGGCGGGACGATCAGGATCGGCGGCGAACAGGTCAGCGAGCTTAGGCTGCGGCAGAGCCTTCAGCTGCGTCCATGCTGCTGCCATAGCCGCATCACCCTTTGCCCCATCCGAAGTGCTCATCGCCGTTTCCCTTTACGCAAGTGTGCGGCTGCGAGTAAGGGCAGAGGCGATGGATGTTAAGACCCAATCGCTTGAGGCACCACAGCCCGCCGCAAATGGCGCCCGTGCCCGCGAGAGCTGGGGCGGTTTCGTCTGGTTTCTCGTCAAGCTGCTGCTGGCCGTCCTGGCCTTCCGCACGCTGGTGTTCTCGCCCTTCTCCATCCCATCGGAGAGCATGTTGCCGCGACTGATGAACGGTGATTACCTGCTGGCGGCCAAGTGGCCCTATGGCATCTCGCGCCACTCCCTTCCCTTCGATCTGCCGCTCCCAAGCGGACGCTTGCTGCCCGGCACGCCCGAGCGCGGCGATATCGTGATCTTCAAGCACCCGGTCGACGGGCGCGAATATATCAAGCGGGTGATCGGCCTGCCGGGTGACCGGGTGGCGGTGATCGGCGGCGAGGTTGTGCTGAACGGCGCGCGTCTGCCGCGACAACGGATCGCCGACGTGCCGGTGGCGCAATCGTCGAATACCGGCTGCGCCTGGGGCGGCGATCTGGCCGATGGGGCGGACGGCATGGAAGTGTGCCGCTACACTGCATTCCGTGAAACGCTGCCGGGCGGCCCGTCTTACACCACGCTCGATTTTGGCCTCACCCCTTACGATGGCTTCGCCGAGGTAACCGTGCCCGCAGGCCGCCTGTTCGTGATGGGCGACAACCGCGACAGTTCGCGCGACAGCCGCTTTCCGGCGGTGGCGGGCGACGGGGTCGGCTTTGTCCCGCAAGACCTGCTGGTCGGGCGCGCCGCGATCATCGTCTGGTCGACCGATGGCAGTGCCGATTGGGGCAAGCCGTGGACATGGTTTTCCGCCGCACGCTGGGACCGGATCGGAGACACGCTGTGACAGGCCTCGCCCCCGCTACCCGCGAATGGCTTGAAGCCAAGGGCTTTGTCATCGCCAACGAGGCGCCGTGGATCGAAGCGCTGACCCATGGCAGCTTCAATGGTTCGGGCGCGGAAGTGGCCGATTACCAGCGGCTGGAGTTTCTGGGGGACCGAGTGCTTGGGTTGTCGGTGGCGAGCTGGCTGTTCCGCGCCGGAGACGCTCCGGAAGGGCGGCTTTCGCAGCGTCTGAACGCGCTCGTCAGCGGGGCGACCTGCGCACGCATCGCCCGGGCGATTGATCTCCCCGTCCACATCCGCCTCGGCAAGCAGGCGCGTGACGATGGCGGGGCGGACAGCGACAAGATCCTCGGCGATGTGATGGAAGCCCTGATCGGCGCCTGCTTCATCGAGAGCGGTTTCGACGCCGCGCAGGCCATGATCTACCGCCTGTGGTCGCATGAGCTGGAAGGCGACGAGGGCAAGTCCAAGCATCCCAAAAGCGCGTTGCAGGAATGGGCCGCAGGCAACCGGCGTGCGCCTCCGCTCTACGAAGTCATCGACCGCAGCGGCCCTGACCATGCCGCGCGCTTCACCGTGCAGGTCAGCGTGCGCAATGTCGGCGCGGCAGAGGCAACCGCTACCAGCAAGGGCGAGGCCGAACGGCTCGCAGCTAAAGCGTTTCTGGAGGCGTTCGGGTGAGGTAGTGCGGCTATGTTCTTCATATGTTTCACGTGAAACATTGCTGGCCCCTCCGCCCTACCCCTAGGCTGACGCCGGACAACCGCTGCATAACCCGCGTCAACGCCTGCATTAGCCGCGCCAATCGCTGCCCACCCCTTCGAAACAGCCCTTCGACAATGTCAGGGCGAACGGATACAATCGAACTATGACTCAGACACCCCCCCCGTCCCCCCCTACCCGCTGCGGAGTCGTTGCCGTGATCGGCGCGCCGAACGCTGGGAAATCGACCCTGGTGAACCAATTGGTCGGCCAGAAGGTCGCGATCACCAGCGCCAAGGCGCAGACCACCCGCGCGCGGATGCTCGGCATCGCCTTGCATGAGCTGGACGGCGCGGGCGTGCAGATGATCCTGGTGGACACCCCCGGCATCTTCGCGCCGCGCCGCAGGCTCGACCGCGCCATGGTCAGCGCCGCTTGGGAAGGCGCGGAAAGCGCCGATGCCGTGCTGCTGCTGGTCGATCCGATCAAGCAGCGCCGCCACGAATTGGAGCCGCTGTTGGAGGCGCTGGCGGGCCGCCCTGAACGCAAGATCCTTGTCATCAACAAGGTCGACCGTTCCAAGAAGGAGCCCATGCTGGCGCTCGCGCAGGATCTGGCGGGCAAGGTCGATTTTGCCGAGATTTACTTCGTCTCGGCACTGACCGGTGACGGGGTGCCCGAATTGAAGGACGCGCTGGCAAGCATGATGCCGGAAGGCGAATGGATGTATCCCGAAGATCAAGTCTCCGATGCGTCGGAACGCCTGCTCGCCGCCGAAATCACCCGCGAACAGCTCTACCAGCAGCTCCACGAGGAACTGCCCTACGACAGCGCGGTGCGGCCCGAGAAATACGAAGTGAGGAAAGATGGCAGCATCGAAATCCACCAGCAGATCGTGGTGGCGCGCGAAACCCAGCGCGCGATCGTGCTCGGCAAAGGCGGCGCGCGCATCAAGCAGATCGGGGCGGCCGCGCGCAAGGAATTGAGCGAAGTGCTTGGCGTGCCGGTGCACCTCTATCTCCACGTGAAGCAGCTGGAGAATTGGGCCGAGGATAAGGAGATCTTCGAGGAGATGGGGCTCGATTGGGTGCGGTGAACGCAGCGGGGGAGTTGGTGCTTCACCTGTGACGCTTGGGCGGACAGAAAAAAGCTGAGCCCCGTGTCAAGCACGGGGCGACGAAAATAGGACATGCATCTCAAACCCGTCGCCCCGTGCTTGACACGGGGCTTGGCTAATCTTCTGGTGCCTCGGGAGCGAACCACAGCTCCCACAGATCATCCCAATCGGGATTGTCCCGCTCGATCAGCGCGAATTTCCATTCGCGGCGCCATTTCTTGACCAGCTTTTCGCGTGCGATAGCGCCCTCGATTGTGTCGTGGTGCTCGACATAGACCAGCCGCCGCTTGCCGAAATCGTGCACGTGCTGTGAGCCTTCGCCCTCGCGGTGCTGGTGCACGCGGCGGATGGCATCGGCAGTGACGCCGATATATATATGCCGCCGCGATAGCGGTTCGCCATGATGTATAGCCAGCCACCCTTCTCCAAGCGGCTGATATTACCTTAATTTCGAAGAAAGAAAAGCCAAGCCCCGTGTCAGGCACGGGGCGACGAGGAGGGGTAGTTCACCCCCGCCCCAGCTTCTCCAGCTTCGCCTTCAACGCTGCCTCATCGAACGGCTTTACGATGTAGTCATCTGCGCCTGCTGCGATGCCATCGTGGATGTCCTTGGCCTCGCCGTTCGAGGTGCAGAACACCACCACCGGTTCCTTGGGCGTGGGGATGCTGCGCAGTTTGGTGACGAAGGTGATGCCGTCCATTTCGGGCATGTTCCAATCGGTCAGCACCAGATCGGGCATCGACTTCTTGCAGCGCGCCAAGGCTTCCTCGCCGTTTTCGGCTTCGACCGGGACGTAACCGAGGCTCAATGCGATCTTGCTGGAGACCTTGCGGATCACCCGGCTGTCATCGACGATGAGGCAGGTCTTGGCGGTCGCAGCGGGCGCTGACTGGCCGGAATAGCGGTCGCGCATCGCCTTGGCGGCAGCGACAATCGCGGCGGTATCGTCGGGTTCGGACGCGCTGCCTTGACCAGTCGGCGCCGGACGCGGCGGTGCGGCTGCCTCAGCAGCGACGCGGGCCTCGTCTTCTTCGGCAGCGGCGGCCAGCACTTTTTCGTTCTGAGCGAGCTTTTCCGCCAGAGTCTTGCCATCTGTCACGGTGCGGCGATTGGGGCCGGAATTGCGCTTGATTAGGTTCTGCACGGTTACCGTCCCCCGCCCATTGTCGCAAAGCCCGACTCGTACGCCTTGGCGGCATAATCGTCGGAATAGGGATCGGCGGAATCGAGCGTGCCGACCTCTTCGCCGGGCGTCATGCGAATGTGAAGATAGGGCATCCAGACATCGCCGAATTCGGCCTTCTGGTACCACACGTCGAGCACATCATAGCTCGCCCACATGCCATCGGGTTCGCGCAGGCGGATGCCTTCGCCGATCCGCGGCACCGCAGCAAAGCGGATGCGGCTCTGGGTCTGATGGGTCTCGTTCTGGATTTCGATTTCTATCACGGCGGGAGCCCTTTTTCCGGCCACCGTGGTAAGGTCCAAATGCTTTATTATTTGCAAACGTCCGAGCGCCGGAAGGGTCTTTGTCGCCCTCCGGCTCTCAGATCGTCGTTTTGTCAGGCCTTCTTGGCCGGAGCCTTCTTCTTCGCGGGCGCTTTCTTGGCCGCGGGTTTCTTGGCAGCCGCCTTCTTGGGCGCGGCTTTCTTCTTGCCCTTCTTGGCAGACGGACCCTTGGCGATGCGCGCGTCGATCAGTGCGATCGCCTGTTCGAGCGTCACATCCTCGGGCTTGGCATCGCGCGGGATCGTGGCGTTGGTGGTGCCGTCGGTGACGTAGGGGCCATAGCGGCCCGGCATGACCTTGATCTCCCCGCCGCTGACCGGGTGCGCGCCGAGCGTGGCGATGGGCTCTGACGTGCCGCGCGTCGCCCCGCCGCGATTGGCGGCCTGCGCCAGCAGATCAACCGCACGGTTCATCCCCACCTCGAACACTTCGCGGGTGTTGGTGAGTTTACCGTACTTGCCATCATGCCGCAGGTAGGGGCCGTAACGCCCGATATTGGCTTCGATTTCCAGCCCCGTATCGGGGTGCGCGCCGATGATACGCGGCAGATCGAGCAGCTTCACCGCCCAATCGAGATCGAAATCGTCCAAGTCCTTGGGGATGCTGGCGCGCTTGGCTTCCTTGCCGTCACCCATCTGGACATAGGGGCCAAAGCGCCCGGTCTTGCGGTGGATGTCCTCGCCGGTTTCGGGGTGCTGACCCATGACGCCATCATCCGCCCCGCCCTCACCCTCGCCGCCCGGTTGGGCAAAGCGGCGGGTGTATTTGCACTCGGGATAATTGGCGCAGGCGACAAACGCGCCGAACTTGCCACCACGCAACGCGAGACGGCCATTGGCGCGGCCCTCGCTGGCGCAGAGCGGGCAGGCGCGCGGATCGCTACCGTCTTCACGCGGCGGGAACAGGAAATCGGAGAGATATTCATCCAGCGCCTCAGTCACTTCCGAGGGGAGCTTCTCCATCACCTCGTCGGCCTTGGGCTTGAAGTCCTTCCAGAACCGGGCGAGCAGCAGCTTGTAATCCTCGCGCCCGTCCGAGACGATGTCGAGTTCATCCTCCATCCCGGCGGTGAAATCATAGGCGACATAGGTGGGGAAGAAGCGTTCGAGGAACGCCGTCAGCAACCGGCCGGATTCCTCGGCGAAGAAGCGGTTCTTCTCCATCCGCACATAGGCGCGGTCGCGCAGGGTCTGGATGGTCGAGGCGTAGGTCGACGGACGTCCGATGCCGAGTTCCTCCAGACGCTTGACCAGCGACGCTTCCGAGAAGCGCGGCGGCGGCTGGGTGAAGTGTTGGGTGGCATCGACCGCGCGCTTCGCGGGGCAATCGCCCGATTTCATCACCGGCAGCAGGCTGCCGTCTTCATCATCGCTGTCGTCGAAGCTTTCCTGATAGACCGCAAGGAAGCCGGGGAAGCGAACCACCTGCCCGGTGGCGCGCAACTCGTGCTGGCCGGTCGCATCGCGGAAGGTCACCGTGGTGCGTTCCAGCTGCGCGGTCGCCATCTGGCTCGCCATCGCGCGCTTGAAGATCAGGTCGTACAGCTTGCCCTCGTCCCCGCTCGCAGCGCGCTCACGGGTGAAATCGGTCGGCCGGATCGCTTCGTGGGCTTCCTGCGCGTTCTTGGCCTTGGTGCTGTACATCCGCGGCTTTTCGGGACGGTAATCCTCGCTGAAGCGCGCGGCAATCGCATCACGGGCGGCCATGATAGCGCTCATGTCCATCTGCACGCCGTCGGTCCGCATATAGGTGATCGCGCCCGCCTCGTAGAGGCTCTGGGCCAGCCGCATGGTGTGCTGCGCCGAGTATCCCAGCTTGCGCGCGGCCTCCTGCTGCAAGGTCGAGGTGGTGAACGGCGGCGCGGGGTTGCGCTTGACCGGCTTGGTCTCGACGCCTTCGACCGTGAAGCGCCCGGCTTCGACGGCGGCCTTGGCCTCCATCGCGATGCCCTGCTGGCCGAGGCTCAGCTTCTCCAGCTTGTCGCCCCGGAACTTGACGAGGCGCGCATCGAACTCGGTGCCATCGTGCATCATCCGCGCGACGACGCTCCAATACTCGTCCGCCCGGAAGGCCTCGATCTCGCGCTCGCGCTCGACGATGAGACGCAGCGCGACCGACTGCACGCGGCCCGCGCTCTTGGCACCGGGCAGCTTGCGCCACAGGACGGGCGAGAGAGTGAAGCCGAACAGGTAATCGAGCGCCCGGCGCGCCAGATAGGCGTCGATCAGCGGCTGATCCAGCTCACGCGGGCGGGCCATCGCTTCGGTCACGGCCTGCTTGGTGATCGCGTTGAAGGTGACGCGCTGCACGTTGGCGGGCACGCTTTTGCGCTTCTTCAGCAGCTCCAGCACGTGCCAGCTGATCGCCTCACCTTCACGGTCAGGGTCAGTCGCCAGCACAAGACGGCTCGCGCCCTTGGCCGCGTCGGCGATTTCCTTGAAGCGGCTCTGCTTGTCGCGGTAGAGTTCCCACTCCATCGCAAAGTCAGCCTCGGGATCGACGCTGCCATCCTTGGGCGGCAAATCGCGGACGTGACCATAGGAGGCGAGAACCTTGAAGTCCTTGCCGAGATATTTCTCGATGGTCTTGGCCTTGGCGGGGGATTCAACGATGACAAGCTGCATGATAGTGCCGGGGTGTCCCTTACGTGTGTACGCGCGAGGGTGGAGCGGCGCGGCTTACAGCGTCAAGCGGGTTGTGCAAGGGGGCGCTTATCCGGCGCGGCGCACGGCCCCGTCAGCCTCACGCACCAACTCGCCCGCCAGTTCCAGTTCCAGCAGTGCCATATGCACCTCGGCTGCGGTGGCGGCTGACTGGCGGATCAGTTCGTCGACCGCGACCGGCGCGTTGGTCAGCAGGTTGGCGATGTCGGTGGACAGATCGGCCCGCGCCTCGCCCCAGTTGAGCTTGGCGAGTTCGGCGTAGTCGAAGTCAGCCGCCGCGTCCCCCACCCGGAAGCGCGAACGCGGGGCGCCGGTGAAGCTTTGCAGCAGCTCCACCACCTCGTCCGGGGTTTGCACCAGCACCGCGCCTTCGCGGATCAGCTGGTTGCAGCCGCTCGCTCGTGCATCAAGCGGGGAGCCGGGGATCGCCATCACCTCGCGCCCCGCCTCGCCCGCCAGCCGCGCGGTGATGAGGCTACCCGATTGCGGCGCGGCTTCGACCACTAACGTGCCGCTGGCGAGGCCTGCGATGATGCGGTTGCGCGAGGGGAAATGCCGCCCGCGCGGCTCGGTGCCGGGAGGCTGTTCGGCGATCAGCAGGCCGTCTGTCGCGATGCGCTCCTGCAAGCCCGCGTGCTGCGGGGGGTAAGCAATGTCGATGCCGCTGGCGATCACGCCGATGGTCTGCGGGAAGGCGCCTTCATGCGCGGCGCCGTCGATGCCGCGCGCAAGGCCGGATACGACGGTGAACCCGGCCTCGGCCAGAGCGGCAGCGAAATCGCGTGCCAGTTTGACCGCCGCCCCGCTGGCATTGCGCGCGCCGACCAGCGCGACGCAGGGCTCAGACGCCAGCGCAAGCCTGCCCCGGCAGGTGACGATTGGCGGCGCTGAGTCCAGCTCAGCCAGCAATGCGGGGTAATCGGGTTGATCGTGGAACAGGTATCGCGCGCCGGCCTTGCGCACCGCCGTGACCTCGCGCTCGATGCTTTCCGCGCTGGCCGGGCGGTAGGGCCCCCGCCCTCGGCTCGCCAGATCGGGTAAGGCGTCGAGCGCCGCCGCCGCTGTGCCGAACCGCGCCAGTAGCTGGCGATAGCTCACCGGCCCGATATTGGGCGAGCGCAGCAGGCGTATCCGCGCGAAGGCTTCTTGTTGTGAGAGCACCGGCTGCGACCCTTGGCTCTCCATCAGATGCGGCCCCGCATTACGGCTTGCTCGAGCCGATCTTCGGCTCCTCCCCGCGCATCAATCGCCCGATATTGGCGCGGTGTTGCACCAGCACGATGGCAGCAATCGCAATCAGCGGCGGGATCGCCTGCGGGTAGCCCAGCCCCCATGCCACCAGCGGCGATGCGACCACTGTCACCATCGAAGACACCGAGGAAATCCGGCTGACGAACAGGGTGATGGCCCAGATCGCGGCGCAGGCCAGCATCACCGGCCATGCCAGCGCCAGCAGCGCGCCCGCAGCGCTCGCAAAGCCCTTGCCGCCCTTGAAGGCGAGCCACGGCGTGAAGCAATGCCCTGCGACTGCCGCAATCGCTGCAACGCCTTCAGTGCCGGGCCAGAAGTGTCCGGCGACCAGCACCGGCACCGCCGCCTTGGCCGCATCGAGCAGCACGGTAGCCGCCGCCAGCCCCTTGTTGCCGGTGCGCAGCACATTGGTCGCGCCAATCGAGCCGCTACCGATCTTGCGCACATCCCCCAGTCCTGCCGCGCGGGTGAGGATCAGGCCGAAAGGGATCGAGCCGAGGGCAAAGCCCAGCAGGGCGGCGAAAAAAGGTTCCAAATACACTCTCCGCTCGGGGTGAGCTTGTCGAACCCCTGTACTTCTTCTAGCGCACACACCTCTAAGGAAAAACAGCCCTTCGACAAGCTCAGGGCGAGCGGGGTTTCGAAAATCTTGGACAAATCCTCCCCCATCTTGCTGTTCGATTCCGGTGTCGGCGGGCTGACCGTTTACGATGCCCTGCGCAAGGTGCTGCCCGAGGCTCCGGTGATCTACGCCGCGGACCTTGCGGGCCTGCCCTATGGCACCAAGACCGAAGCCCAGATCGCCGCGCGGGTCGCGGGATTGCTGGGGCGGATGGCGGAGCGGTATCAGCCGCGGCTAGCCTGCATTGCCTGCAATACCGCATCGACCATCGCGCTGGGCATGGTGCGCGATGTGTTGGAGATCCCGGTGGTCGGCACCGTCCCAGCGATCAAGCCTGCTGCTGCGCTTACCCGCTCCGGCACCATCGGCCTCGTCGGCACCGAAGCTACGATCCGGCAAGCCTATGTCGACGATCTCGAAGCGAAGTTTGCGGGTGGCAAGCGCCTGCTGCGGGTCGCTGCCCCCGGCCTGGTCGCCGCTGCCGAGGCCAAGCTGCGCGGGCAGCCGGTCGATCCCGCGCTGATTGCAGACGTTCACGCGCGGTTTGCCGCTATGGCGGGCGGAGCGGACATCGACACGCTGGTGCTCGCCTGCACTCACTTCCCGTTGCTGTCTGATGAGCTCGCCGCTGCCTTCGGGAGCGATGTCGCCCAAGTGGACGGCGCCGAGGGTATCGCGCGCCGGATCGCCAACTTGCTCGAAGGGCAGAGCTTCGCCGCGCAAGGCCCCAACCGCTTCGTCGTCACCGGGCCGCTGACCGGGGCACAAAGGCTGGAAGAAGCCCTCGCCACGCGCGGTTTCGGCCCGGCAGAAGCGTTCTGATTGGGGCTGCCTGCCTTGCGAAACACTCGCAAAGATCGCTGTGGCAAAAACTGCACTCGCACCCTAGATAATCGCGCGAAACCAACCGCCGTCTGGCACGTTATGGCGGGACAAAAGAAGCACGGCAGGAACGTAGCGCCCGCGTGAGCGGCCGCGAGAGCAGCGAGATGCGAGTGAACTACGATCAGATCTTCGATTCCGCCATCGACCGGTTGCATGAAGAAGGCCGGTACCGGGTTTTCATCGACATCATGCGTAACAAGGGCGCCTATCCCAATGCGCGTTGTTTCCACGGGCACAATGGCCCCAAGCCGATCACGGTTTGGTGTTCGAACGACTACCTGTGCATGGGCCAGCACGACAAGGTGATCGGCGCGATGGAAGCTGCGCTGCATGATGTCGGGGCAGGTTCAGGCGGCACCCGCAATATTGGCGGCAACACCCACTTTCACGTCCAGCTCGAAAATGAGCTGGCCGACCTCCATGGCAAGGACACGGCGCTGCTGTTCACCAGCGGATACGTCTCGAACGACGCAACGCTGTCCACGCTCGCCAAGCTGCTGCCGGGCTGCGTGATTTTCTCCGACGAGCTGAACCACGCCAGCATGATCGCGGGCATCCGCAATTCGGGCTGCGACAAGAAGGTGTTCCGGCACAATGACGTGGCGCACCTCGAAGAACTGCTCGCCAGCGTCGACATCAACACGCCCAAGCTGATCGCCTTCGAAAGCGTCTATTCGATGGACGGCGATGTCGCCCCGATCCACGCAATCTGCGACCTTGCCGAGAAGTACAACGCGCTCACCTACATCGACGAGGTTCACGCGGTCGGCATGTACGGCGCGCGCGGCGGCGGCATTTCTGAGCGCGACGGTGCGGCCCACCGGATCGACATTATCGAAGGCACGCTGGGCAAGGCGTTCGGCGTGATGGGCGGCTATATCGCGGCGAGCCACAAGGTGGTGGATTGCATCCGATCGTATGCGCCCGGGTTCATCTTCACGACCTCGCTGTCGCCGGTGCTGGTGGCGGGCGTGCTCGCCTCGGTGCGGCACCTCAAGGAGAGCAGCGTTGAGCGCAACGCTCAGCAGCGCGCCGCGGCGATGCTCAAGCTGAAGTTTGCCGAAGCGGGCCTGCCGGTGATGGATTCTGTCACCCACATCGTCCCCCTGATGGTTGGCGATCCGGTGCGCGCCAAGAAGATCAGCGACGTCCTGCTCGCCGAATACGGTGTCTATGTGCAGCCGATCAACTTCCCCACCGTGCCGCGCGGCACCGAGCGGCTGCGCTTCACCCCCGGCCCGCACCACACCGATGAAATGATGGACGAGCTGACGGCGGCACTGGTGGAAATCTGGGACCGGCTGGAGCTGCGGCTGGCTGAGGCGGCGTGAGGCCGAATTTTTTGCAATTAGATGAATCTTAAAGAGATCAATGCACGCTGAACCCGGTCAAAGGGGTTGCGATGCAAGCTGTTCTGAAGGGCTTCCGAAATATCCTGAACTTCCGAGGCCGATCAAGCCGCGGCGATTTCTGGCCGTTCGCACTCCCGGTCTATCTCGGGATGTCCTTCATCGGCCTTCCGCTTGTGTTGCCGACAGAACTCTTCACGTGCAACGCCGATCCGGCATTTCGATCAGCGCCTGAATCGTGCCAGAATCTCATAAATACCGTTGAGATGGCAGAGTCGATCAGCATCAATATCACGATCATCGAAACAATCATTTTTGCGCTGTTGATATCGGCGATTACGCGGCGTTTGCACGATATCGGCAAAAGCGCTGCCACCGCAATTGTTTACATCTCCGTGGAACTTTCGATTCTGGCAATCACAAGCTTGAACACGGAGGCGATCCTCAAAAATTACGACGTGTGGTACATCGTGGTCTGGCTTTTGCGGCCCTACACGATCCTGTCGCACCTGATTGGTCTTTATCTGCTCTACCTCCTTGCCCAGCGCAGCGACCCGTACAACAACCGGTATGACACCGAGATCTCGCTGGAACAGATCAAGGCCATGCGTGAAGAACTGACAGCTGAGGCGAGCGAGGCCGAGTTGCGAAACCTCAGGGCACGCAAGCGTAGACCGCTGGTCTGATGCCCACCGACAATCCAGCGCCATAGCTGATCCGGACGAGGCGCGCGATCCGGCCTCTGATCCCTTTATGCGGGAGCCGCGCTACGCTAGCACGCCACCCGAAGACAGATTCGGGAGATAGCATCATGGGCGGCACGCCTGACCAGACTTATGCCGAGGTGGTGCTCGGGCGGCGCAGCATTCGGGGCTATCTCGACAAGCCCGTGCCGCGTGCGTTGATCGAAGAGATCCTCACGATGGCGATGCGCTCGCCAACCTCCATGAACACCCAGCCCTGGCACTTCCACGTCATCACCGGCGAGCCACTGGGCCGCATCCGCAAGGGCAACACCGACAACATTCTCGCCGGGGTCCCCGACAGCCGCGAATTCCGGCGGGGCGAGGCGTTTGCGGGCGTCCACCGCGATCGGCAGGTCGAGGTCGCCAAGCAATTGTTCGGCGCGATGGGGATTGAACGGGACGACAAGGACGCGCGGCAGGATTGGGTGCTGCGCGGCTTCCGCCAGTTCGACGCGCCGGTGTGCGTGATCGTCACCTATGACCGTGAGTTGGGCGGCTCGGATGACACCGCCTTCGATTGTGGCGCAGTGACGACCGCGTTGGTCAATGCGGCATGGTCGCGCGGGCTGGGCTGCGTGATCAACTCGCAAGGGATCATGCAGAGCCCAGTGGTGCGCGAACACGCTGGCATTCCTGAAGATCAGGTGATCATGAAGGCGGTCGCGCTTGGATGGCCCGATCCGGACTTCCCGGCCAACGCGGTGGTGTCCTTTCGCAAGAGCGTGGACGAGGCGGCGCGGTTCGTGGGGTTTGATTAAGGGCTAAGGCGCAGCGACGCGCGAACGCTCCGCCGCACGCTCGAGATAGGGCATCGCTTCGACCAGTTCGAAGCCCGGCACACGTTCAGCGAAATGGCGCAGCCACGTGGCATGGCCGCTGCCCGCAATGACGATGACCCGGTCACCCGGCTTCGCCACCATGGCGATCTTGGCGAACATCTTCGCATTGCGCATGTACCAGTAAGCGTTGAGCTCGGCGCCGGGTTGCTTGTTCCCGTCTCCATAGCGGAGCAGCGCGTAGTAAAGCCGGTCGTGCATCAGCGCCAAGGCCGCGCCGTCATTGTGCGCGAAGAGCGACTCGGCGATCGACTGCTTCGCCAATTGGCCCTGTTGCGCTGCCGTCATGGCCCCGACTTCGGCAAACATCGCGGCAAGATCATCCGTCATTCCGTTGGCGTCGGCAAAGGCCTGGACTTCCCCCACCGGGAAGTAATCGGGCTCACCCTCCCCCGATTGCTCGTCATAGCCATAGACAGCCTCATGGCCGAGCTGCCGCGCGAGACGAAAGCCGATCTGCACGCTTTCGTTGCGCGTTGTCTTCAGCAAAGCGTCGGTCTGGGAAAAGGCCGGCAACGCGAGCGTCGGCGGCGCTGCTTCGCTTTCGACCGCGATCTTGGTGGGGGCCCATTCGGCAAGACTGTCCACCAGGTCGGCAATTTCCGCCTGCCGTTTGGGCGCGAGGACGCCATCGACGTTGAATTTGACCACATCAAGGCCGGGATTGGCGAAATGATACATCCCCAGAACCATGACCTGCACCGGTTCCGAAGCATCATCGGGCGCGGCTTGCGCGCCAGATGGTGCTTCAGCCAGCACAGGCGCAGCAAACAAGGCTGCGATCCCGGCCAGAGTCTTCAGAAGTTTCATGCCGCGCCTTCCATCTTGGTGAATTACTTCACTAATGCACCAAGATGGGGACTGAACAAGGCCCCTTACGCGCCTATTCGCACAATCCGGCTGCGCGTTCGGCGATGCCCTTCAGCCCCTTGCACTTTTTCTTGGCGGGCTTGGCTGGTTCCCCGCTCCCCTCGGCAGCGGAATCCGTACCACCCATGCTTCCGGCCATGCCCTCCATCCCCGGGAGCAGCATGGTTGACGAGCGGAACCGGACGCGGGCGATCCATTCGGGGTTCCAGGGCTTGCGGGCATCGGCCGGCCGCGCCGGATAGGCAAAATCGACCTGCGGACCATAGGCTTGAAGGTTGACCATCATCGCCTCCCCGCTGGCCTGCATCACCTCGGCAGGGATGGTGCAGTCACGCTGTTCGGGCGGCATGACGGTTCCAGCCGCGATCAGCTTGCGCACCCCGGCGGGCGAGATCCAATCCCACAGCGGGCCGCCGAAGGCCTGCTGTTTCGATGACGCCCACCACACCATTTCAGTCGGCGTGCCGCCGCGCCCCATGCCTTTGGCCCCCATCGCCCAGGCATAATAGCCGGTCGCCTTGTCGAGCCCGGTCCAGGCGAGATTGCTGGCACCGCCTGCGACATCGCTGGTGCGTGCTTGCAGCGGAGGCATGAAATCCTCGCCAAGGGTAAAATTGATTTCCTTGGAGTAGTTGGCGGCGATGCGATGCGCGCCGAGCAGCGATCCATTGGCGGGGACCGACTTATTGTCCTTGCCGTGGGGCCACGAGGTGTAGGTCTTGCTTCCCGAGATGCCCATGGTCCAGTCTTCGGGCAGATTGACGCTGCTTGTGAACAGGCCGGGCGGCATCTCGCCAGCAGCGAGCTTGGCGAAATCGATCACCACTGGCTGCCCCTTGGGCGCACGCGCGCCGCAGCCCCAGTAGAGCAGCAGCCGCCCGCTCGGCCGTTCGAAACTCGGGGTTCCCTCGTATTCCGCTTTGGCTGGCGGCAGCAGCCGCAGCGAGGTGCCAAGGCCCGCGCCTTGGGGCATGAAGTGATCGGCCTGCGGCTTGGGCGCCGTGGTGCTCGCGCCGTGTTGCAGCAACAGCGTGCGCACCGCTTCGGGGGGGCGGCCGCGCATCATGCCCATCATCGCCCCAAACCCGCCGCCGCTGGCCATCGCGCCCATGCCGCTCATGGTGGCGGCATCCATCGCGTAACGCACCGGGGGGCTGGCTGATGATTGCGACAGGGCGGTGGGCGACACCAGCGTGGCGGCGCAGCCAAGCCCCGCGAGCGTGACGAAAGCCGAGACAGTCAGACGCATAGTGATTCTCCCCCCGAGGCCGTCGGAGGATACCACAAGATGCACAGCCTGACATAGCCGGTAGCGGAGCAGCAGCCGCCGCCCCTTTAGCGCGGCAGTTCGCTAACCCCCATCAATGCCTCGTCCACGCTGCGCGCGGCTTGGCGGCCTTCACGGATGGCCCAGACGACAAGGCTCTGCCCACGCCGCATGTCGCCGCAGGCGAATACGCCGGGTTCGGAGGTGGCGTAGCTGTCCGTATCGGCATCGACATTGCCGCGCGGGCTAAGCGTGACGCCCGCCTGTTCAAGCAAGCCCGCCTTCTTCGGCCCGACAAAGCCCATCGCCAGCAGGATCAGATCGGCAGGGATGGTGAATTCGCTGCCCGCCATTTCCTGCATGGCCCCGCCAACCCACTCAACGCGCACGCATTCGAGGCCGGTGACCTTCTGGCCATCGCCCAGCACACGCTTGGCCAGCACGGCCCAGTCGCGCTCGACGCCTTCTTGATGGCTGGAGGAGGTGCGCAGCTTCATCGGCCAATCGGGCCAGGTCAGCGCCTTGTCTTCCTTCTCCGGCGGCTTGGGCATGATTTCGAGCTGGGTGACGCTCAATGCGCCCTGCCGGTTCGAGGTGCCGACACAGTCGCTCCCCGTATCGCCGCCGCCGAGCACGACGACGTGCTTGCCGGTGGCGAGCAGGCTGCCGCGCGGCGCAGCGCGGAGCTCATCGTCGCCTGCGACACGCTTGTTCTGCTGGGTCAGGAATTCCATCGCCAAGCGCACGCCAGACATTTCCGCGCCGGGAATCTGCAAAGCGCGCGCATCCTCTGCGCCGCCCGCCAGCACCACCGCGTCAAAGTTTTCGCGCAGGGAGGCAAAGGAAATGTCGACGCCGACTTCCTTCGAGGTTTTGAACGTCACCCCTTCCGCTTCCATCTGCTGGGCGCGGCGGTTGATGAGGTGCTTTTCCATTTTGAAGTCGGGGATACCGTAACGCAGCAACCCACCGACGCGGTCCGATTTTTCGAACACCGTGACCGAATGCCCCGCGCGCGCCAATTGCTGCGCGCAGGCGAGCCCTGCCGGGCCGGAACCGACCACCGCAACCGACTTGCCGGTCTTCTTCGCAGGCACCTGCGGGTGGATCCAGCCTTCCTTCCACCCGCGATCAACGATGGCGCATTCGATCGACTTGATGGTGACCGGCTGGTCGATGATGTTGAGCGTGCACGCCGCCTCGCACGGGGCGGGACAGATGCGACCGGTGAACTCCGGGAAGTTGTTGGTGGAATGCAGCATCGCCAACGCGCGCTTCCAGTCCGCCTCGTAGACGAGGTGGTTCCAGTCCGGGATCAGGTTGTTCACCGGACAGCCATTGTGGCAGTACGGAATGCCGCAATTCATGCAGCGCGAGGCCTGCCCCGCCAGCGTGCCTTCATCCGGCTGGATGACGAATTCGCGGTAGTTCTTCAGCCGTTCCTTGGGATCGAGATAATCCCGCTCACGGCGGTCCAGCTCGAGAAATCCGGTTTCCTTGCCCATTTTACTGTCTCGTTCCTGAAATCTATTCGGCAGCGACGCTGGCAGCTTCGTGGCGCTCGGCCTCAAGCCGTTTGAGCGCAGCGGCGTAATCGCGCGGCATCACCTTGACGAACCGGCCAAGCGCCGCGTCCCAATCGGCCAGCAGCGCGCCCGCGAGCTTGCTACCGGTGTGGAGTTGGTGGCGTTCAACCAGAATGCGCAGTCGTTCAGCATCGTGCCGCAGCATATCGCCCATACCGAAATCGTTGACCGAGCGCGGACGCTGGGCCGGGCGGCCTGTTCCATCCTCGGCATCCGGCCCGGCTGCAATCGGCAGCAGATCGACTTGCGCGTGGTTGACCAGATCGGTGAACGCGCCGTCCGGGTCATAGACATAGGCGACCCCGCCGCTCATGCCTGCCGCGAAGTTGCGCCCGGTCTTGCCGAGCACGACCACCACGCCGCCGGTCATGTATTCGCAGCCGTGGTCCCCGGTGCCTTCGACCACCGCAATGGCGCCCGAGTTGCGCACCGCGAACCGCTCACCCGCGACGCCGTTGAAGTAGGCCTCACCCGCAATCGCGCCATACATCACCGTATTGCCGACGATGATGTTGTCCTGCGCGTTACGCGGGGCTTCGGCAGGCTGGCGCACGATGATGCGCCCGCCCGAAAGCCCCTTGCCGACATAGTCATTGGCATCGCCGACCAGATCGAGCGTCACGCCGTGGGCCAGCCACGCGCCGAAGCTTTGCCCAGCCACCCCCGTCAGATTGATGCGGATCGTGTCGGTCGGCAGGCCCTCATGCCCATGCGCCTTGGCGACTTCGCCCGAGAGCATCGCCCCCACCGTGCGGTTCACATTGCGCACGTCGTAGGCGAGTTGCACCGGTGCCTTGGTATCGATGGCGCTCCGGCAATCAGCGATGAGCTGATTGTCGAGCGCGCCTTCGAGCCCATGATCCTGCGTGCCGCGCTGGCGCAGCGAGGCGCCCTCTTTGATCTCCACCTGATGCAGGATACGCGCAAGGTCGATCCCGCGCGCCTTCCAGTGGCGATGCATCCGGCGGGTGTCGAGCAGGTCGACCCGGCCCACCATCTCGGCGACGGTGCGGATGCCCATCTCGGCCATGATCGCCCGCAGTTCCTCGGCGACGAAGAACATGTAGTTGACCACATGCTCGGGTTGACCGGTGAAGCGCGCACGCAGCACCGGGTCTTGCGTGGCGACGCCGACGGGGCAGGTGTTGAGGTGGCACTTGCGCATCATGATGCACCCGGCCGCAATCAGCGGCGCAGTGGCAAAGCCGAACTCGTCCGCGCCGAGCAGCGCGCCGATGGCGACATCGCGCCCCGTGCGCAGCCCGCCATCGACCTGCACCGCGATCCGTTCACGGAGATCGTTGAGCAGCAACGTTTGCTGCGTCTCGGCAAGACCGATCTCCCACGGGCTGCCCGCGTGCGTCAGCGAAGTGAGCGGCGAAGCGCCCGTCCCGCCATCATAGCCTGCGATCGTCACGTGATCCGCGCGCGCCTTGGAGACGCCCGCCGCGACCGTGCCCACGCCGACCTCGGACACCAGTTTCACGGAGATGCGCGCAACCGGGTTCACGTTCTTGAGATCGTGGATCAGCTGCGCGAGATCCTCGATCGAATAGATGTCGTGGTGCGGCGGCGGCGAGATCAGGCCCACGCCCGGGGTCGAATGTCTCACAGCGCCGATGCGCTTGTCGACCTTGTGACCGGGCAGCTGCCCGCCCTCGCCAGGCTTCGCGCCCTGCGCCATTTTGATCTGGATATCGTCCGAATTGACGAGGTACTCGGTCGTCACGCCAAACCGGCCCGATGCAACCTGCTTGATGCGGCTGCGCATCGAGTCCCCGTTCGGCATCGGCTTGAACCGGAAGGGCTCCTCCCCGCCCTCGCCCGTGTTCGAGCGTCCGCCGATGCGGTTCATCGCAATCGCCATGGTCGAGTGCGCTTCGTGGCTGATCGAGCCAAGGCTCATCGCGCCGGTCGAGAAGCGCTTCACGATTTCGGCGGCCGGTTCCACTTCGTCGAGCGGGATCGGCTTATCGGCCTTCTTGAACTCCAGCAGGCCGCGGATCGTCAGCAGCCGTTCGGACTGTTCGTTGATGCTGGCGGCAAACTCGGCGTAGTTCTTCGGGTCATTGCCGCGCACCGCGTGCTGCAATTGCGCGACGTTCTGCGGGGTCCAGGCGTGCTCCTCGCCCCGCAGGCGGTACTGGTAGATCCCGCCGACATCGAGCATCCCGTCATACAGCGGGTTGTCGCCGTAAGCCTGCCCGTGACGGCGCAGCGCTTCCTCGGCGACTTCGGCCAAGCCGATGCCTTCGATGGTGGTAGCGGTGCCGGTGAAGTACTTTTGAGTAAACGCGGTGGACAGGCCGACCGCATCGAAAATCTGCGCGCCGCAGTATGACTGGTAGGTCGAAATGCCCATCTTGGACATGACCTTGCGGATGCCCTTGCCCACGCCCTTGATGAAGTTCTGCTGCACCTTGTAGGCGGGCAGATCGGCATGGCGCTTGACGCGCAGGGCCTCAATCGTCTCGAAGGCGAGATAGGGGTTGATCGCTTCCGCGCCGTAGCCCGCCAGCACGCAGAAGTGATGCACTTCGCGCGCTTCGCCGGTTTCGACCACAAGGCCGGTCTGCATCCGCAAGCCCTGCCGGACGAGGTGATGATGCACCGCTGCCGTCGCCAGCAGCGCGGGCATCGGCACGCGCGCTTCGCTCTGGCCCCGGTCGCTGAGGACGAGGATGTTGTGATCCTGCAACACCGCTTCGGTCGCGGCCCAGCACATTTCCTTGAGCGCCATTTCAAGGCCTTCAGCCCCGGTGCTGGCATCCCATGTCATGTCAATCGTGGCGCAGCGGAACGCGCCGTCGAGCGCCTCTTCCACCGAGCGGATCTTGGCCAGATCCTCGTTGGTGAGGATCGGCTGATGCACTTCGAGCCGCTTGTGCGTCCCCGCATCGCGGCCCAGCAAGTTCGGGCGCGGGCCGATCATGCTGGTGAGGCTCATCACCAACTCTTCGCGGATCGGGTCAATCGGCGGATTGGTGACCTGCGCGAAGTTCTGCTTGAAGTAATCGTAGAGCAACCGCGCGCGGTCAGACAGCACGGCAATCGGCGTGTCGGTACCCATCGACCCGATCGGATCGTCACCATCCACGGCCATCGGTTCGAGGAAGCGGGTGATGTCTTCCTGCGTGTAGCCGAACGCCTGCTGGCGTTGCAGCAGCGTGGTTTCCTCAGCCGGAATTGCCGCAAGTTCAGGCACGACATCGGTGATGTCTTCCAGCTTGTACTGCGCCTGCTGGAGCCATTCGGCATAGGGCTCGGCATTGGCGAGTTCGGCCTTGAGCTCGTCATCCTCGATGATGCGGCCCTGATCCAGGTCGATCAGCAGCATCTTGCCCGGCTGCAAGCGCCACTTGCGGACAATGTCTTCCTCGGCAAACGGAAGCACGCCGCTTTCCGATGCGAGGCAGACTATATCGTCCTTGGTCACACAGAAGCGCGCGGGGCGAAGCCCGTTGCGGTCCAGCGTCGCGCCGATCTGGCGGCCATCGGTGAAGCACACTGCCGCCGGGCCGTCCCACGGCTCCATCAGCGCAGCGTGATACTCGTAGAAGGCGCGCCGTTCGGGCGTCATCTGCGCATTGCCGCTCCACGCCTCGGGGATGAGGATCATCATCGCGTGGGCCAAGCTGTATCCGCCAGCGATCAACAATTCCAGGGCGTTATCGAGGCACGCGGTGTCCGATTGCCCATGCGGGATGATCGGCCACATCTTGTCGAGATCGGGGCCGAGCAGCTCGCTTTCCATCGTGCGGCGGCGGGCGTTCATCCAGTTGACGTTGCCGCGCACCGTGTTGATTTCACCGTTGTGGGCGATGAACCGGAACGGGTGGGCGAGCCGCCAGCTGGGGAAGGTGTTGGTGGAAAAGCGCTGGTGGACGAGCCCGAGCGCCGACACGCAGGCCGGATCGCGCAAATCGTCGTAGAAGCTGCCCACCTGCGTCGCCAGCAACAAGCCCTTGTACACGATGGTGCGGGTCGAGAAGCTCGGGATATAGGTCTCGGTCACGCCCGGCAGGCCGTGCTTTTCAGCGAGCATCGCCAGCGGGTTCTGCACCTGCTTGCGGATGGTGAGCAGCTTGCGCTCGAACGCGTCCTGATCGGCGCAGATTGCCCCGCGCGCGATAACCGCCATCTCGATCACCGGCATTGACGCGATCACCGCTGCGCCCAGCCCGTCCATAGTGGTCGGCACTTCGCGCCAGCCAATGAAGCGCTGGCCTTCCTTGGCGGTGAAGGCTTCCATCCGCGCCTTGACAAAATCGCGCGCGGCATCGTCCTGCGGGAGGAAGCACATGGCGACGCCATAGTCACCGGGGGCGGGCAGATCGTGGCCATTGGCTTCGGCCCAGCCGCGAATCAGCGGATCAGGAATCTGGATCAGGATGCCTGCGCCATCGCCCAGCAACGGATCGGAACCCACCGCGCCGCGGTGATCCAGGCGGTCGAGAATGTCCAAAGCCTGCGCAACGATCGCGTGGCTTTTTTCGCCCTTGATATGCGCAACCATGCCGACGCCGCAGGCGTCATGTTCGTTGGCGGGGTCATAGAGACCCTGGGAGGAAGGGTATCCCATGGCAAAAGTCCGATCTGTCAGATGCCGACAGGCGCGAACTCTGCGGCAGACAAGCTCACGCAGGGAACACGCCTCTTGGCAGGTCTATCGGGCGCGCCCAGCCCTTTGCAGGGTTGCTCTTGCCCGTTTTCGGCCCCCTCATGCCGACAGGATGCGGGTTTGGCAATGGGGTTGCGCGAAGTAATATTTCTCGCAGACCTATTCAGACTATCGTTAGATTGCGCATGATGCACGCCCAGCCGGGTTTGGTTGCAGCTTTTGCGCCAGTATCCCGGCTCAGCCCAACCCGCCCCCGACTTTGCGAGGCGTCTGAAGCTGGGCCAAAGCCGCTCGGAGCGGTTCCTTGGCCGCATCGCCAGTGCTTTCCCCGCTCAGTGCAGCGAGCGCCTTGAGCGCCTCGGCGAGCGCCGCTTCGCGTGCGGCGAGATCGGCGGCGGTCAGCGCGCGGGTCGGTGGGCTGGTGCGGTGTTCGTGGAGCGCGCCGGCAAAGCGTTCGACCATTTCGGCCATGCTCAATTCGCTTGTCGGAAGAGCGCGCAGACGGGCGAGCGCAGCGGTGCCGGGATCGGGCAGCGGCGCGGCTTGGCGCAACGCGGTAACGGGGGTGTCGGTGACGGGTTCGTCGGCAACCAGCTCGGCCAGCGGCTCCGCGAACGGCAGCGGCTCGGGTGCGGGCTGAGGTGCGGGTTGGGCGACGGGCTCTGCCACTTCTTCCACCCACACCGCATTGCGACCGGGCAGTTCGGCAAATTCGGCCAGATTAAGCTCACGCGGCACGGTCTGCGTCTCAGGCGCGACGTCAGGAACCTCCGCATCGAGCCACGCCGGCATAGCGAAGGGGGTTGTCTCAATCGGATCATCAAGGCTGCTGCTGCCAAGATCGCGCAACGGGTCGATCGGGCGGATCGCGCGCTTCAATATGGATGGCTCTCCGGCGCGGCGGCGGGCACGGAGGCTTGCGCCAGCGGCAATTGCGAACAATCCGCCGCCCAGCAAAAGCGCCGCAATGGCAGCCGCAATCGGCTGAAGCGGCAGGCCCGACGCGCCAATCATCGTTCCACTCAGCGCCTGTTCGATCCGGGCTGACGGGAGGACCATAACGGTCAAACCGGCCAGCATGGTGCCCCACAATCCGAGGATGGGCGCAAAGGCCCGGTGCGCCACAAGCGATCCCACTGTGCGTCCCCTCGCCTTGCGCGGCGCGTGCTGTTTCGGTCGATCCTGCTGCCCGAACTTCATTGTCATGTCATCCTGCCATAGCGGCCATGCGCCCCGCAGCGCCGCTCTGGTTACGGGCTAGCAACAGATGGTAAACAGAGAGATAATCACGGGCATTGGCAGCCCAGTCATGGCGTGTGCGCACATGGGTAACGGCGCGGTCCTTCATCGCCTCCCAGCCTTCCCGCGCATCGAGCAACCGGGCGAGCGCGGCGGCGCAGGCGGCCGGATCATCGGGCGCAAACAGCGTGCCGGTTTCGCCATCGGTGATAAGCTCGCGGTGCCCACCTACGCTGGAGGCGGCCACCAGTCGGCGCTGCGCCATCGCTTCCAGCGGCTTCAACGGCGTGACCAGATCGGTCAGGCGCTGCGCCTTGCGCGGATAGGCGAGCACGTCGACCAGCGAATAATAACGCTCGACCGCAGCGTGCGGCACGCGGCCGGTAAAGATCACCGCCTCAGGCTCGGGCAGCTTCGCCGCCGCAGCGCGCCAGCTTTCGTCCATCGGCCCCGCGCCCACCAGCAGCAGCCGCGAATCGGGGTGCGAACGGCGCAGCAATGGCATGGCGGCGATCAGATCATCGACGCCCTCATAGGCATAGAAGCTACCGATATAGCCGATCACCGGCGCGCCATCGGCAATCCCGAGGTCTGCCGCCAGCGCGCCATCACGCGGCGGCGGGTCGCCGAACAGGTCAAGGTCGACCCCATTGCGCATCACATGAATCCGGCTGTCGGGAATGCCGCGCTCGGCCAGATCCTGCCGCAACCCTTCGCAGATCGTGAACAGCGCGTCCGCCGCCTTGGCGACCTGGGTTTCGAGCACGCGGGTCAGGCGATATTTGATGCTGCCTTCGGTGCCGGTGAGATTGCCAACCGCGGCATCCTCCCAAAAGGCGCGGATTTCATAGACGAACGGGATGCCGAGCGCCCGCGCCGCCCGCTGCGCCGCTGCGCCGCACAGGGCGGGCGAATGGGCATGAATGATGTCGGGGCGCCATTCATCAGCAAGCGCGATGATCGCGGTCGTCAGCGCTTCGATCTCGCCCATTTCGCGCAAAGGTGGTGGGCCTGCGGGCGTGCCGGGGGTGCGGTGGAACGTCAGTCCGTCCGCTTCCTCGGGCGAGCCGTTCAGCACTGCTTCGAGATTATGGCGCTGCCCGGTGATGCCGCGCACCTCCAACCCCAGCCCCTCCTGCGCTTTCATGATCGCACGGGTGCGGAAGGTGTAGCCGCTGTGGAGCGGGAGCGAATGATCGAGCACATGCAGAACGCGGGTCATGCGCATCCATCTATCGCAGGCGTGCTTAACGCGGCGTCAACTGGAGGGGCGTAAAGCAGCACAGACCCCGCCGTCTGGACCCGCCCGACCTATGATCGACTATTTCGCGCTTGCTCTTGGACATGGCCTGCTGGCCATCGCCTTGCTGCGCCTGATGCTGCGCGACGGGTTGGACGCCGACCCGCTGATCGGCGAACTCAAGGCCGAGACCGAAGGCAACCGCATGGCGACCAGCGTTGCGGGCCGCAACGCCGCACGGCGCGCCAAGACGGCCGGACACGACGAAGCCGAAGGCGACCCACCCGCCAATGCTTGATCTCGTCTTCCTTGCCTTCATCGGATACGTGCTGGTGCTCGGCCTCCGGCGCCCGTTCCTGTGGGTGCTGCTCTATGTCTATATCGACATCCTCGCCCCGCAGCGGATCGGCTATTCCGCGATTGCCAGCCTGCCGGTGTCGCTGATCGCCTTTGCCGCGGCTTTCGGCGGCTGGGTCGCGCTCGACGGCAAGGAGGGCGCGCGCTTCACCTTGAGACAAGGGTTGATGGCGCTGCTGCTCGTCTATTGCTTCTGGACAACGGGCCATGCCGATTTCCCGGTCGAGGCCGCGACCAAGTGGGACTGGGTGTGGAAGGCGCTGCTGTTTGCGATCTTCCTCCCCCTCACCCTCACCACCCGTGCGCGGATCGAGGGGCTTGCGCTCTCGCTGCTGCTGACCGTGGCGATGATCGTGATCGCGACGGGTCTGAAAGTGGTGAGCGGTGGCGGCGGCTATGGCGAGCTCAACTTCTTCGTCGACGACAATAGCGGGATCTACGAAAGCTCGACCTTGGCGACGGTCGCGATCGGGCTGATCCCGATGCTGTGGTGGTTCGTCAAGCATGGCACGATCTTCCCGCGGCACTGGACGGTAACGGTCTTCGCCGCCGCGCTGACATTTGCGGCCCTGCTGGTGCCGATCGGCACCGAGGCGCGCACCGGCCTCCTGTGCATCGCCGCTCTGGCTGTGCTGATGCTGCGCTACACCAAGCAGCGCTTCCTGTTCATCGCAGGCGCAGGCGTGCTGGGACTGACCGCCCTGCCCTTCCTCCCGCAATCCTATTACGAGCGCATGGCGACCCTCGCCCAGCCAAGCGGCGATGAAAGCGCTTCGACCCGTATAGCGGTGTGGGAATGGACTATCGATTACGTCGCGCAGAAACCGCTGGGCGGCGGGTTCGATGCATTTCGCGGCAACAAGTTCAACTATGTGATGCCGGTCAAAACAACCGACAGGAACACCACCACGGTGACCTATCAGCCGGTCGAGGACAAGGGCCGCGCCTATCACTCCTCGTTCTTCGAGATGCTGGGCGAACAGGGTTGGCCGGGCCTGATAATCTGGATTTCGCTCCACCTGATCGGGCTGTGGCAGATGGAGCGTATCCAGCGCCGCTGGAAAAATGCCGAGGCCGAGGCCGAACGCTGGATTTCGCCGCTTGCCGCCGCCTTGCAGATGGGAGCGCTGATCTATCTCGTCGGCGCGACCTTCCAGGGGATTGCCTATCAGCCAGTGATGCTGATGCTGGTCGGCCTTCAGATCGGGCTCAACACCTATTGCGCACGGATCGATTCGGCGCGCGGGTTGCTGGAGCGCAGCGTCTCTCGCAAGCAGGCCATCGCAGCCAAGATGGGCGGTGCCGTAGCGGCATAGATCTGAGCGTTGCGCTCCCCCTTGTGTTGCGCCATGAAGCCGCCCACGGACAAGCACGGCGGGCACGGGATCTCGCCGGCAAAATGTGAGGAGGAGCCCCCATGAACCCGCAGGAATTGGTCGCCAAGGTCGGCGAAGTTATCGGCACCAGCGAATGGGCCGAAATGAGCCAGGAACGCATCAACCAGTTCGCCGAAGCGACTGGTGATCACCAGTTCATCCACGTCAACGAAGAGATGGCCAAGATGACCCCGTTCGGCGGGACCATCGCGCACGGCTTCCTGACCTTGTCGATGATCCCCTATCTCGGCGCCCAGGGCGGTGCCCCGCGCATCGACGGCGTGAAGATGGGCGTGAACTACGGCGGCAACAAGACACGCTTTATCGCACCCGTCCGCGCTGGCAAGCGCATCCGCGGCGTCTGGAAGCTCACCGAAATGGTCGAAAAGCGCCCCGGTCAGTGGCAGCAGACCTGCGAGATCACCATCGAGATCGAAGGCGAGGAAAAGCCCGCCCTGATCTGCGAGTGGATCACGCAATACTTCGTGTAATCTAGCACGCATCGTCACCCCGGCGCAGGCCGGGGCCCAGAGCTGCAAGCTCCGCCCTCACCGTCACTGGGTCCCGGCATTCGCCGGGATGACGGTTGGGGCTCAGGATAAAGGATACCCCCAACATGGCACGTGACGCCGTCATCGTCTCCACCGCCCGCACGCCGATTGGCCGTGCTTACAAGGGCGCCTTCAACGCCACCCCCGGCGCCACCCTCGGCGCGCTCAGCCTTGCCCCCGCGATTGAACGCGCGGGCATCGAAGCGGGCGCTATCGACGATGTGGTGTGGGGCGCGGTCCTTACGCAGGGCACGCAGGCTGGTAACATCGCCCGCCAGGTCGCGCTGCGCGCCGGTTGCCCGGTGGGCGTCAGCGGCCAGACCATCGACCGCCAGTGCTCATCCGGCCTGATGGCGATTTCGACCGCTGCCAAGCAGATCATCGTCGACAATATGGATATCGTCGTCGGCGGCGGTCAGGACTCCATCTCGATGGTGCAGACGCCCGAAATGCGCGTCGCGATGGATAAGTCGCTGCTCGCCATGCACGGCAATGTCTACATGCCGATGCTGCAAACCGCCGAGACGGTGGCCAAGCGCTACAACATCAGCCGCGATGCGCAGGACGAATACGCCTATCAGTCGCAGATGCGCACCGCTGCCGCTCAGGCCGCTGGCAAGTTCGACGCCGAAATCGTCCCCGTCACCACCACCATGAACGTGATGGACAAGGAAACGAAGGAAGTCAGCCAGCGCGAATTCACGCTGACCAAGGACGAAGGCAACCGCCCCGAAACCACGCTGGAAGGCCTCCAGAGCCTCCAGCCGGTGATGGGCCCGGGCATGAACATCACCGCGGGCAACGCCTCGCAGCTGTCGGACGGCTCGTCCGCCGCTGTGCTGATGGAAGCCAAGCTGGCCGAACAGAAGGGCCTCCAGCCGCTTGGCCGCTATGTCGGCATGGCGGTCGCCGGGACCGAGCCTGACGAGATGGGCATCGGCCCCGTCTTCGCGATCCCCAAGCTGCTGAAGCAGACCGGGCTCAAGATGGACGACATCGGGTTGTGGGAGCTGAACGAAGCCTTCGCCGTGCAGGTTCTGTACTGCCGCGACACGCTCGGCATTGATAACGACATCCTCAACGTCAACGGCGGCTCGATCTCGATCGGCCACCCCTACGGCATGACCGGCGCCCGCTGCACCGGCCACGCGCTGATCGAAGGCAAGCGTCGCGGCGCCAAGTACGTCGTTGTCACGATGTGCGTTGGTGGCGGCATGGGCGCTGCCGGGCTGTTTGAGGTGTTCTAAGGAACGCTCTTATCTGACACAAGAAGCGGCGCGGGGAGCAATTCCCGCGCCGTTTTTGTTTGTGCCCTTCCCGTCGCCCCGTGCGTGACACGGGGCTTGGCTCGTCCTGATCAAAGTTCGAAAAAGGCAAGCCAAGCCCCGGATCAAGTCCGGGGTGACGCAGATGGCAGGAAATGGAAGGCCGCCGCCCCGCCTTTGTCAGGTGGGGCGACGGCGAATGGATCAGCGTAGCGACACCACGTTGTCAGTCGCCTCGCGTTTACGGGTGCCTTTGAGCAGGCTTATCATCGGCCCTTCAGCGTCCTTGCTGCCATGCGAGATTGCCTAGGTTCGTCTCAAACTCTACGAGAGGATCAGGGGGGGGCCAATCAATGCAAGCTTTTGACTTCGTCATGACGCTGTATTCGTTTGTCTATGCGCTTGCAGTAGCAGAGATCCTGTCGACGGTTGGAGATATGACGCGCGCGTGGAGGCGTCTCACCTTCTCCTGGATCAGCGCTGGTTGGATGTCGAATATTTTGCTCGCCGTCGTCGCATGGTGGCTGAGCTTATGGGACCTCAGAAGTGAAACCACATGGCCGATGGTCACCGTCATGATCTTCTTTGCGATTGCCTGTGTACTTTACGTCCTCGCCCGCATGGTAAGTCCACCGATCGCGGCGGAAGGCGAAATCGATTTGCGGCAATACCATCAGGAGGAGGGCCGCAAATATGCAGCTCTGTTCACGGTCGAGTGCTTGCTGACGATCGGCACCGTATTTCTATACGGCACCACAAGCGCAAATTGGACTGCGTCGAATTTTGCAACCTTGCCGATGATGGTCGCCAGCCTTGCCGCAGCAATTACCGTCAATCGCTGGATCCAGTCAGGGGCGATTGTGACCATCCTGCTGATGTGGGCTTGATATTTCTCGATGCTGCAAGGTGCGCTGATCTAAATCCGAATGGCTCACATTGAGCTAGCGGCAATGCCTCGGAAAATGGCGGGACAGGTCAAACCCGCCGCCCCGCCTCATCAGCGGAGCGGCGGCAATTGGATCAGCGCAACGACACCACGTTATCGGTCGCCTCGCGCTTGCGGGTGCCGTTGAACAGGCTCATCATCGGCTCGTCCTGCACCGTCACGACCTGGGCATTGCCATAGCCGTTGAAGCCGGTCTTCATCGCCGCGCCGTAAGCGCCGAGCATCCCGATTTCGATATAGTCACCCGCCTGAATGTCAGCCGGGAGCCGGAACGGGCCCTTCATGTAATCGGCGTCATCACAGGTCGGGCCGTAGAAGGCGAAATCTTCCTCGTCCTCAATCAGATCGTCCTCAAGCGCCTTCACCGGGAAACGCCATGCGACGTGAGCAGCATCATAGAGCGCACCGTAAGCGCCGTCATTGATGTAGAGCTCTTCGCCGCGGCGCTTGTTCACCTGCACGATCATCGAGGAATACTCGGCCGACAGAGCACGGCCGGGCTCGCACCACAGCTCGGCGTTGTAGGCGATCGGCAGGCTTTCGAAGTGCTTGGCGATGATCGCGAAGTAATCTTCCATCGGCGGCGGTTCGAGGCCCGGATAGGCGCTCGGGAAGCCCCCGCCGACGTCGATCATATCGATAACCACCGACGCCTCGGCAATCGCGGCGCGGGTGCGGTCCAGCGCCTGCACGAAGGCAAACGGTGTCATCGCCTGGCTGCCGACATGGAAGCACACACCCAGCCAGTCACAATGCTGGCGGGCTTCGCGCAGCAGCGCGGGCGCTTCGATCAGATCGCAGCCGAACTTCGACGCGAGGCTCAGCTCCGAATATTCGGACGACACGCGCAGCCGGACACACAGGCGCAGATCGCGCGGGGCCTCACCCGTTTCGCGGTTGCGGCAGGCGTCGATGATCTTCTCCAGCTCATCGAGCGAGTCGAGGCTGAAGGTGCGCACGCCGTGGTCGAAATAGGCTTCGGTAATCGCCGCCGGGGTCTTCACCGGGTGCATGAAGCACAGCACGGCGTTCGGCAGAATGCCGCGCACCAGCCGGACTTCGGTGATCGAGGCGACGTCGAAATGGGTCACGCCAGCATCCCAGAGCACGCTGATCAGATCAGCCGCAGGGTTGGCCTTGACCGCGTACAGCACCTTACCCGGAAACTTCTCGACGAAGTAACGAGCGGCGCGCCGCGCGGCATGCGGGCGGTTGAGGATGACGGGTTCGTCCGGACGAAGGTCGCGGACTACAGCCAGTGCGTCGGGATAAATGTGCAACTCAAGGGACCCCCAAAACGGTTTTTGAAAACCATAAAACGACAAGCTGCCTTGCGGTTTGGAAGTCCCCTTGGGGCAGCGGAAGGGCGCAATTAGGGCTTGGGGGGGATATTGCAAACGAAAAATGCACCCCGACGGGGTGAAATGTTTCTTTTCGAAGACACCCCACCAAGCACGACCGGAATGTGACGGAAATCCGCCTTTTTTTCGCGTCAGAACCCGATTTTGGGAACCTTATCGACCGTCCCTTGTTCGCTCGCGTCGAGCCGGTGGAAATCGGCTTCCTGAAATCCGAGGCTGCCGGCAAACAGCACCGCCGGGAAGGATTCGCGCGCGCCGTTGAATCGAGCGACTGCGGCATTCAGCGCCCGACGCGCGGCGGCCAGCTTGTCCTCGACATCGGCGAGCTCGCTCTGGAGCGACTGGAAGTTCGCGCTCGCCTTCAGGTCGGGATAGGCCTCCCCCAGCGCCAGCAGATTGTCGAGCGCACCGCGCAACTGCTGCTCGCTCCCCGAATCCGGCGTGCCTGACGCCGCCGCGTTGCGCGCTGCAATCACAGCTTCCAGCGTCGCTGATTCGTGTCCGGCATAGCCCTTCACCGTCTCGACCAGATTGGGGATCAGATCGTGCCGCTGACGCAGCTGCGCGTCGATATCGGCGACGCCCTGGCGCACGCTTTGCCGCAGGCCGACCAGCCGATTGTAGATGCCGATCACCATCAGCACCCCTACGACAACCACGCCAATCGCCACCAAGCCGATCAAATTCATTGTCATCCCCTTTACCAGAAGGCCCCATTTGTGCTGACACTGATTAAAGAATCGCGCGGGAGAGGCAATGCGCAACGGGATCGACGGCCTGATGCAAGGCGGGCTGGAACAATGGCTCGCCGGACAGGCGGACATGCGCGAGGGCGCGAAGAAGCAGGCGGCCTCGCGCTGGACGTGGGGCGCGGCGATTGCCTTGCCGGTGCTTGCATTCCTGTGGTTCGGCCCTGCCATCGACGTCGAGCTTCGGCTATTCGCCACGCTCGCCGCCGCCGCGCTGATCGCGTGGTGGGGATATCGCCCGATCGACGCCGCCAAGCAGGCGATCAAGATCGGGATCAACTCCGCCATCGCAGCCAGCTTTGGTGTCGCCTATGCCCATGAGGTCGAACCGGGCGCCGAGTTCGAGGCTGCGCGGACCTATGGTCTGGTGCCTGGCTATGACCGGTCAAGCTTTGAAGATCGCTGGTACGGCAACCTTCAGGGCCATGACTTCAACCTCTATGAAAGCCACCTCGAAGAGCAACGCGGATCGGGCAAAAACCGGCGCTGGGTGACGGTGTTTCGCGGTCCGGTGATCCACATGGGGTTCGGCCGCAGCTTCCACTCCACCACGCTGCTGGAACGCGCCGGCAAGCATCGCAAGTGGCTGGGGCTTGGCGGGGCGAGCGATCATGTCAGCTTTGATGGCCACCGGCTGGATCGGGTCGATCAGGTGCACCCCGCTTTCGGTGATGTGTTCGCGCTCTACAGCGACGATCAGGTTGAAGCGCGGGTGCTGGTCCACCCCACCTATATCGAGCACCTGCTGCGGCTTGAAAGCGCGTTTGAGGCGCAGGAGCTGCGCGCTCTGTTCACCCGCGGCGAGGTGATCATCGCGGTCGAGGCGGACAATATGTTCGAAAGCGGCGCGATGGACGCCAGCGCCGACCGCGCCAACGCCGAACGCGCCCAGCGGCAATTCAGCGCAATCTCAGGCCTCGCGCTGGCAATCAACCAGAACGAACGTGGGCGGGTAGCCGGCGGCGACCTTCCGCCCGCAAGCGACTTCAGCTGAGCCGGTCGCGGAAATCGGCGTAATCGAACCGCTTGATGCAATCGAGCGCGTCGGTCTCAGAATCCCACATCCAGATCGACGGCAGGGCGACGCCATTGAAGGTGTTGGTTTTGACCATCGAATAATGCGCCTGATCGAGAAATGCGAACCGTGCGCCCGGTTCGGCAGGCACCGGCAGGATGTAATCGCCGATCACGTCGCCTGCGAGGCATGACGGGCCGCCCAGCCGGATCGGGATCATGTCCTCATCCGCGATTTCGCCGAGCATCGCCGGGCGGTACGGCGCTTCCAGCACATCGGGCATGTGGCAGGTGGCGCTGATATCGGTGATGCCGACCGGCACTTCGTTGAACATCGTATCGAGCAGCGTGCCGACCAGAATGCCGGCATCCAGTGCAACCGCCTCGCCGGGTTCAAGGATGATCTGGCAGCCGGTATCCTCAGCCGCGTCCTTTAGGAATTCCACCAGCTCCTCGCGCTGGTAATCGGCGCGGGTGATGTGGTGGCCGCCGCCCATGTTGATCCACTTCAATTGCCCGAAGAACGGTTCGATAGCGTCAAACACCCGGTCCCAAGTGGCCTTGAGCGGTTCGAAATCCTGTTCGCACAGGTTGTGGAAGTGGATGCCTTCCACGCCCTCCATATGCTCCTCGGTCAGCTGGTCGAGCGGGAAGCCGAGCCGCGATCCGGGGGCGGAGGGGTCATACTTGGCGACCTCGCCGGTGGCGACCTGCGGATTGATGCGCAGGCCGACGCTGACCTTGGCACCGTTGGCGGCAGCATGGTCAAGGATCAGCCGCGCACGTTCATGCTGGAACGGCGAATTGAAGATCACGTGATCGGACAGGCGGCAGATTTCCTCCAGCTCTTCCGGCTTGAAGGCGGCGGAATAGGTCGCGATCTCGCCATCGTAGAATTCCGACGCCAGCCGCGCTTCCCATAGGCCGGAAGTGGAGACGCCGTCGAGGTATTCCCCGATGATCGGCGCGGCCGACCACATCGAGAACGCCTTCAGCGCCGCAAACACCTTGATATCCGCGCCGTCCGCCGCAGCGGCATCACGCACCTCGGCCAGCACGCGGCAATTGGCGCGCAGCTTGGCAGCGTCCACAACGAAGGCGGGGCTATCGACGCGCGACAGATCGAAATGGGCGAAAGCGCCCGGATCACCGGCTTTGGTTTGCATCAGCCGAGCGGGCTCTTGAAGATCATGAATGCACCTCCTGCAATGAGTGCGAAACCGGCGAGTTGGCTAGGCCCGGGCGTCTGCCCGAACAGTGCCCAAGCCACCAGCACAAAGCCGCCGAGAGATAGGACCTCCTGAATGGTCTTCAACTCGGCGAGCGAATAGGACTGGATACCAATGCGGTTGGCGGGGACGGCGAGGCAGTATTCCAGCAGCGCAATCCCCCAAGCCAAGCCGATCGCCGCCAGTAGGCCGAGCGAAGGATGCTTGAGGTGCCAATACCACGCAACGTTCATGACCACGGCCGATGCGGCGAGCAATACGATGGGGAGGATTGCGGGGGTGGTCATGTGACGTGGTTTCTCGCAGAGATCGCAGAGGAGCAGAGGGCGCGGAGGGATTCAGTCGGGGCGATAATTGTTGACCACCCGATTTATGCCTTCTTTCATCGTCGGCGCCGAGAAGTTCATGAGCAACCCTACGGGCTGTTTGGTCAATCTGAGATAGGTCGTAAGTTGCCGGGAATGCAGCGCGGTCAGCGCTTCAACCGATTTGACCTCCACAATCAGCTCTCGTTCGACAAGGATGTCGATCTTGAACGCCGCGCCAAAGGCGTGGCCATCAAACTCAATCGGAACCGGCACCTGACGTTCGGCCAGCAAGCCCCGCGCGTTCAAACGCCCCGCCAACACTGTCTCGTAAACGGTTTCGAACAATCCAGGCCCAAGCTCTCGGTGAATGCCGATTGCCTCTTCGATAACGGCAGAGGTGATGTCATTGATATTCATGCAACCCCCTCTGCGTCCTCTGCTCCTCTGCGCCCTCAGCGTGAACCCAAAATCTGTCAGAACCCAACCGGGCCGTCCATTTCCTCGACTGTCCACGGCAGGCCATGGGCGTTCAGCATGGCCATGAACGGATCGGGATCGAGCTGTTCGATGTTGAACACGCCCTCCCCGCGCCAATTGCCGCGCACCATCATGGCCGCGCCGATCATCGCGGGGACGCCGGTGGTGTAGCTGACCGCCTGATTGCCGGTTTCCTCATAAGCCGCCTCATGCGAGCAGATGTTCTTGATGTAGAACGTCTTCTCGCCCGAACCGTCCAAAGCCTCGCCGGTTGCGATCACGCCGATATTGGTGTTGCCCTTGGTGGTCTCGCCCAGCGTTTCGGGCTTGGGGAGTACGGCGGCGAGGAATTGCAGCGGGATGATGTCCTTGCCCTGATAACGCACCGGCTCGATCGAAGTCATTCCGACATTCTGGAGCACGGTCAGGTGCGTGATGTACTGATCGCCAAAAGTCATCCAGAACCGCGCGCGCTCCAGTTCGGGGACGAACTTGGCAAGGCTTTCCAGCTCCTCGTGATACATCAGGTACATGTTCTTCTGACCGACCGCTTCGAAGTCGAACGCGACCTTGTTCGACATCGCCGGGGTTTCCACCCACTCGCCGTTTTCCCAATGACGTGCGGGCGCGGTCACTTCGCGGATGTTGATTTCCGGGTTGAAGTTGGTGGCGAAATGCTGGCCGTGATCGCCGCCGTTGCAGTCGAGGATATCGAGCTGGCGGATCGTCTTCAGCTTGTGCTTCTTGAGCCACATGGTGAAGACCGACGTCACACCCGGATCGAAGCCCGAGCCGAGCAGCGCCATCAGGCCGGCATCCTTGTAACGGTCCTGATAGGCCCACTGCCAGTGATACTCGAACTTGGCCTCGTCCTTGGGCTCGTAGTTGGCGGTGTCGAGGTAATCGACGCCCGCTTCAAGGCAGGCGTCCATGATCGGCAGATCCTGATAGGGCAGCGCGAGGTTCACGACGAGGCCCGCACCGGTCTTTCGGATCAGGTTGACCATCGCCGGAACTTCCTCGGCGTCGATCTCGTAGGTCGCGATATCGCGCCCGCAGCGCTCTTTCACGCTGGCGGCGATCGCGTCGCACTTTGATTTGGTGCGGCTGGCGAGGTGGATTTCGGGGAAGATGTCCGGATTGAACGCCATCTTGTGGACGCAGACCGAGCTGACCCCGCCCGCGCCGATAACAAGGACGGTGCTGGATTTTGCTGCCGACATTTTGGGAACCTTTCGTGATGCGAATCTTGCGCGCGCCCTACCCCAACGCAGCCGGGGGGACAAATGATCCGCATTTCCTACAGAGATATGATGGGGCAGACTGACCGGATGATCACGCTCTGCCCCAGCCTTGGCCTGCTTCCCGGTGCGACAGGGGCTTTGCGCGGGGCGCGTTTTTCTGCTTCTGGGCTGTGTCTCATGTGTCTCCAACAGACAGGAACCGGCCCGCGTGACTGAGCGAATCCCTACCCATGACGGCGTGTTGGCAGCAGCCGATGCGGTCGCTGCGATCCTGCCGCCCACCCCGCTGTTGCCGGTGGAGATCGGCGGCGTGCAGGCGTGGGTCAAAGCCGAGGTGCTGCAACCGATCGGCGCCTTCAAGATCAGGGGCGCATGGTGGCGGCTGGTGAGCCTGTCGCCGGAAGAACGCGCGGCGGGTGTGGTCGCGGTGTCATCGGGCAATCATGCGCAAGGCGTGGCCTGGGCGGCGCGGCGGCTCGGGATGAGCGCGACCATCGTGATGCCGCATGATGCGCCCGAGGTGAAGCTGGCGAACACCAAGGCGCTTGGCGCGGAGGTGGTGCTGTATCAACGCCCCGGAGAAGACCGCGATGCGGTCGCGGCGAAGCTGATCGCCGAGCGCGGCGGCACGCTGGTTCATGCGTTCGGCGATCCGTGGGTGATTGAGGGACAAGGCAGCGCCGCGATCGAGATCGCCGCCCAACTGGGCCGCGCGCCTTCGCGGATCGTCGCCTGCTGCGGCGGCGGAGGCCTGGCGGCAGGGCTGGCGCTGGGTGCACCGGACAGCGCGATCCATCCGGTCGAGCCGGTGGGTTGGGACATGGTCGGGCAGTCGCTCGCTGCCGGAGCCATCGTCCCCGCCGCGCCCGATGCCCCCAAGACGATCTGCGACGCGCTTCAGCCGCTCGCAACCAAGCCGATCAACCTTGCCGTGTTGCAAGGCCGCTCAGAGGCCGGGGTTGCCGTGACCGACGCCGAGGTGCGCACCGCCCAACGCTTCGCCTTCGCCAACCTCAGGTTGGTGGTCGAACCCGGCGGCGCAGCGGCGCTGGCGGCGGCGCTCGCTGGCAAGGTGCCGGTCGATGCGGACACGGTGATCATGCTCACCGGCGGCAATGCCGACCCCGCGGCCTATGCGGCAATGCTGATCGACCCCCACTAGCCTGTGGATAGCGTCACATTGCCGACACTCTAGTGCCATAGGGCCACCACCTGACGTTACGTAAGGACACCCCCTCACCATGGCGACACAGGCAAAGCGGATCATCGAGGATGCGGTGGTCCGCAAGGATGCAAAGGTCGGCGACAAGCTGCTCGACAAGGCGTTTGCGCTGGCATTCAAGGGGCTGGTCTATGCCCAGATCTGGGAAGACCCGGTGGTCGATATGGAGGGGCTCGCCATCCAGCCGGGCAGCCGCATCATGTGCATCGCCAGTGGTAGCTGCAACGCGCTGTCCTATCTGACGGCAGGGCCGGAAAGCGTCACCGCTGTCGATCTCAACCATGCCCATGTCGCACTCGGCCGGCTCAAGATCGCGGCGATCAAGCACTTGCCCAATTACGAGCGGTTCCACCGGTTCTTCGCCCACGCCGATCACAAGGAAAACGCCGAGGTCTACACAACCATGATCGCGCCGCATCTCGATCTGGTCAGCCGCGCCTATTGGGAGCAGCGCGATATTCGCGGGCGGCGGCGCATTTCCTACTTCACGCGCGGGATCTACCGGAAGGGTTTGCTTGGCAATTTCATCGGCTTGGCGCATGTCTTTGCCAAGCTTTACAAGATCGATCTCAGCAAGGTGCTCGAAGCGCAGACGCTGGAGGAACAGCGCGAAGTGTTCGAGCGCGAGCTGGCGCCGGTGTTCGAAAAGAAGTTCATCCGCTGGCTGACTGATCAACCCGCCTCGCTGTTCGGCCTCGGTATTCCGCCCGCGCAGTTCGAACACCTTGCGGGCGACGAACGTATGGCCGAGGTGCTGCGCCGCCGTCTCGAAAAGCTCGCCTGCGATTTCGCGGTGAAGGACAACTATTTCGCGTGGCAGGCGTTCGGTCGCGGGTACAGCCGCGGGGCCGATGCGCCGCTGCCGCCCTATCTCCAGCGCGCCAATTGGGGTGTGATGAAGGAACGGATCGACCGCCTCGATGTGACCCGCGCCAATATGGTCGACTGGATCGGCGGGCGCGAGGAGGCGAGCATGGACCGCTTCGTGCTGCTCGACGCACAGGACTGGATGAACAACGCACAGCTCGATGACCTGTGGGCCAAGATCACCCGCGCCAGCCGCCCCGGCGCGCGGGTGCTGTTCCGCACGGCTGCCGAGCCGAGCCTGCTGCCGGGCCGTCTGGATGACACGATCCTGTCGAAATGGCGTTATCTGGAGGAAACCTCCGCCGATCTGACCCGCCGCGATCGTTCGTCGATCTATGGCGGCGTGCATGTGTACGAGTTGGCGTGATGGCGAGCGCAGGATCGTCCCACGCCGCCCTGATGGACGAGGTCTATCGTGGGCAGCGACATATCTATGACCTGACGCGCAAGTACTACCTGTTCGGGCGCGATACGCTGATTGCGGGGCTGGATGCGCGGCCCGGGATGCGGGTGCTGGAGGTCGCGTGTGGGACGGGGCGCAATCTGGCGAAGGTCGGCAAGGCGTGGCCGGGGGTGCGGTTGTTCGGCCTCGATATTTCCGCCGAGATGCTGAAAAGTGCCCGCGCGGCACTGGGGACTGAGGCACAACTGGGCGAAGGCGATGCCTGCTCGTTCGATCCGCAGGCGCTGCTGGGAGAGCCGGAGTTTGAACGGATCGTGCTGTCCTATTCGCTGTCGATGATCCCCGACTGGGAAGGCGCACTGGATCACGCGGCGGGGCAACTGGCGGATGCGGGTGAGCTGCACGTCGTTGACTTCGGTGACCTCCAAGGTCTGCCAGGCCCCTTCCAGACTTTGCTCAGGGGGTGGCTTGCCAAGTTTCACGTGGAACCGCGCACCACCTTGCCTGAGGTCGCCGCCCGCATTGCCCATGCCCGAGGGCTCCGGCTGGAAAGTCGGCGCGGCCCGCTCGGATATCACCAGCTGCATGTACTGAGCGCCTGATAGGGGCTCGAATCGCTGGAAAACTATGGGGTTCGCCCTTGCCTGATGCTGCCGCCTCCCTAATCCCTTGCGGGTGAGCGCACATATCGACATCGGCCAGGATTCAGGGGGGCAAAAGGTCACGATCGACCTTGAGGAACTGCTCGCCACGCGTCTGCTGGTGCAAGGCAATTCGGGCTCGGGCAAGTCGCACCTGCTGCGCCGCTTGCTCGAGGAATGCGCCGGACAGGTCCAACAGGTGGTAATCGATCCCGAGGGCGATTTCGTCACGCTGGCGGATGCGTTCGGCCATGTGGTTATCGACGGCGCCGCCTATTCCCCGCGCGAGATCGAGGCCCTGGCCGGAAGGGTACGGCAACACCGGGCCTCGGTCGTGCTGACGCTGGACGAGCTTGAAGTGGAGCAGCAGATCCGCTGCGCCGCACTGTTCCTGACCGCACTGTTCGATGCCCCGAGGGAGCATTGGTATCCCGCGCTGGTGGTGGTTGACGAAGCGCAGATGTTCGCGCCTGCCGCCGCGGGCGAGATGAGCGATGACACCCGCCGGCTCACGCTGTCGGCCATGACCAACCTGATGTGCCGCGGGCGCAAGCGCGGGCTGGCCGGGATTGTCGCGACCCAGCGCCTTGCGAAGCTGGCCAAGAACGTCGCGGCCGAGGCCTCGAACTTTCTGATGGGGCGTACCTTTCTGGATATCGATATGCAGCGCGCGGCTGACCTGCTCGGTATGGACCGGCGACAGGCTGAACGGATACGCGATTTGCAGCGCGGGCAGTTTCTGGGGCTTGGCCCGGCTATCAGCCGCCGTCCGGTGGCCGTCAATGTCGGCCCAGTCCGCACTGGAGGCCGCAGTGGCGGCGGCGGTTTGCTTCCGTTGCCGGAGGCCGACGGTGACGCCATGGAAGCGCTACTGACGGATCGGCTGGCCGAAGCGGCCAGCGATACGGGCATCCGTCGTCCGCCGCCAGCGCCCCGCCCCGCAGTTGATATTGAACAAGCCCTGCGCGCAGTGCCGCCCCTGCCGCTCGCGCCCCCGCCGGTGCCGCTGACAGACGTTACCCCATCGGCTCCCAAGCCTGCCTCTCCGCCCGAGCCCGCCATACCCGCAGCTAGCGCCGAGGATGTGGTGCGCGAACTCGCGCTCAGCGAAGGCGCGACCTTCCGGCCCGCGACCGCTCTGTTCCGCGATTTCGCGATCCGGTGTCGCCAGCAGGGTGTCGCCAGCGCACAGATCGACCTCGCGCGCTTCCGCCGCATGTTCGCCTGCGAAATCGGCGGCCTCGGTCGTCTCGAAGGCGCTCTGCGTGACAAGGTCAAGGCGATGATCGCAGGCGTCGATGACGATGTGCTAGCGCCTTACCTCGCCATGCTTGTCGCCGAGGTGCTGGGTGAGCCGATGCCGGACGAGGAAGAGCTCGCGCGGCTATACGGCAGCTCTTCGCCCAGCCGCATCCGCCGCTTGCTCGACCATCTCGAGCGAAGCGGGCTGATCGTTGTGCGCGAGGAGTTCGGCGGAGAGCGGGTTATCACCGTCCCCGGCTTGCCCGACTGCGAAGGTACGACCAAAGCCGCCTGACCGCAGGCAAAGCGGGTAGCCCCGCCCTGCCTCGGTTTTAGCCCGCGGCGGCTTCACGGAAGGTGACCAGCCTGCGCTTATCCTCGTCCCACAAGGTCAGCAGCAACGGGCTGAGTGTTTCGGGCACTGTAAAGCGGTTGAGATCACGCAGCTGCGGATGGGCCTTCAGTACCTCTTGCAAGCGATAGAACGGGATGCGGCTCGCGAGGTGGTGGACATGGTGCACGCCGATATTGGCGGTGAACCAGCGCAGCGGCTGCGGCAAATCGAGATGCGAACTGCCGCGCAACGCCGCCTCGTGGAAGGTCCAATCCCCGCGCCGATCCCAGTGTGCATCTTCAAACTGGTGCTGGATGTAGAACAGATAAACGCCGGTTGAAGCAGCGATCAGCAGCGCCGGGAGCACCACCAGCAGCGTCGTCCCAAAGCCGAAGGCGTAGATCAATCCTGCGAGGACACCAGCGGTTGCCAGATTGGTCGCCATCGAGCTGACCCAGTAGATCGATCCTTCTTTCATCAAGCCAATCGGCAAGCGATGACGGATCAGGAACAGGTAGGCCGGACCAACCCCCAGGAGAATCAGCGGGTGGCGATAAGCGCGGTACAAGAAGCGTTGCAGCGGGCTGAGCGCCTGAAACTCCTTCACCGTCAGCGTGTCGACATCGCCAAATCCGCGGGCGTCGAGATTGCCGGTGTTCGCGTGATGGAGAGTGTGCGACCGGCGCCAGCATTCATAGGGCGTGAAGGTCAGCACGCCGAGCGCGCGGCCGATCCAGTCATTGCCGGCCCGTTTGGTGAGGAAGGCGCCGTGCCCGCAATCATGCTGGATGATAAATACCCGCAGCAGCAGCAACCCTGCCACGGGTGCCAGTGCCAGCGCCACGTAATAGCCAGCGTCGATGGCGAACAGCATCCCGATAATCACCGCGAGGAACGGGACGATAGTAATCGCCAGCTCCCAGATGCTCCGCCCCGTGTGTGGCTTGATGAAGGGCTTGAGTTGCGAAACCAGCGTTCGTGGTTCCAGCGAAACAGCGTCCGCAGCGGCCGCGGACATAGGAGCGTGCATTAATTCTCTTCCCAAAACAGCAGAATTCCAAAACCTGATACAGGCATCTCTGCCAAACCGCCAGCCTGCGCGGGGCTAGCAAATGCAACTATTCTGACGCATCACACAGCGCGAACGGGCACCGGCTGCGCATCGTGCATCGCCACGCATTGCCAGTCCCTTAAAGCCGACCGCATCATGCCTTTCCCAGACGTCAAAACCGAGACAAGTGGCCGCTTGGCATGCTTGAAGCGCGGTCAATCGGCGGCAGCTATCGGGCTGACTTCGGCAACCGTGACGTTCTGGCTGTTCATCTGCAGCGGCCCGAAGGCGGTCAGGAAGGCGACATCGCCAATATCGCGGCCCACCCCGATCAGGGCGGTTTCACTCGCCTTGGCCATGTCGGTTGCATCGACAAGGTGCCATTCGCCATCGAGGAACACTTCGACCACGGCGTGGAAATCAGGCGGGGTCACGCCGAGCGCGTAAACGCTGGCGATCCGGGCCGGAATGTCGGCGGCGCGGGCGAAGGTGATCATCAGATGCGCGTAATCGCGGCAGATGCCCTCGCGGCCGTGGAAGGTGTCGACCGCGGTCGTATCCGAATTGCTGGAGCCCGGCACATAGGACAGGTGCCCGGCAATCCAGTCCCGCATCGCAGCGATCTTGGCGCCGCCCTCCAGCGCGCCGAATTCGGTCTGCACCAGATCGACGAACTGGTTTGACGGGCAGTAGCGCGAGGGAAACAGGTAAGGGGCAGCCTCACCTGGCAAACGGTGAAACGGCACGGCAGGCAGGAGCGCATAATCGGCGGGGCTGCGGTCGATCGTCACGGTAGCTTGATAGTCCACGAGCATCCGCCCGCCAGTGCGAAGCCAGATGCGCTCACCGATGTGGTCCTGCGCTGCGACGCGGCCGAAATAGTCATGCGGCGTCACAGAGATATGCGCTTGCTCGATCCGCTGCCCGGCAATTGCGGCAGCCTCCACTTGCAGCAGGACATCACATGGTGCCTCGAACCAGTAATCAAGCTGCACGTTGATTTGGAGAGTCACGATCAGCGTTCCATTCGCAAAAAAGATGCCAAGGGGTACCGCGGCCAGTACCGCAAGAACCCCGCTAGCCAGTGCTTTGTTTCTGAAGTGGTAGAAAGAATCAGCACGCCGCCAATCGCGTCTTGCTAGCGCGGGCCATTAACGCACCGCAGGCTTGCAGGCCAGCCTCCCCGCACGGTGCATACCGGGGCTTGGAGACAAATTCGCTGCCTGCGGATATAGGCTCCGGCATGGCCCGGCTGATCCTGTTCAACAAGCCCTTTGGGGTGCTCTCGCAATTCACCGATCGCGGGTCGGAGACGGTGCGTGCGACCCTTTCGGAATTCATTACCGTGCCGGATGTCTATCCCGCCGGTCGGCTCGACCGCGATAGCGAGGGGCTCCTGCTGTTATGCGATGATGGCCGATTGCAGGCGCGAATTGCCGACCCACGGTTCAAGCTGCCCAAGACCTATCTGGTACAGGTCGAAGGCGAACTGCAGGACGAGGCCTTGGCGGCTTTGCGCACAGGCGTCCGCCTCAAGGACGGCATGACCTTGCCGGCCGAGGTGGAGCGGATTGATCCGCCCGAACTATGGCCGCGCAATCCACCCATTCGTGAGCGCAAGTCGATCCCGGATAGCTGGCTGAAGCTCACGATCCGCGAAGGTCGCAACCGGCAGGTGCGCCGGATGACGGCCGCGGTGGGTCTGCCGACCTTGCGGTTGGTGCGCTGGTCGATCGGCGACTGGACCGTTGCCGGGATCGCCCACGGCGAATTCACCGAAATCACGGTCTAGTCAGCCGCGCGTGCGTTAGTCCTCGGCTTCGAAAGCGAGGCTGCCAGCGTTAACCAGCAGCGCGATCACTTCCAGCGTTGCGGGCGCGCTGTTTGCAGGCACCGCAAGTTCTGTTTCGGCACAGACTCGTTCGGCAAAGCTGGCCGCATTATCACTGCACGAAATGCAGTGACCGTCGACGAACAGCAGAAGCGATGTGTCCGTCTCGCGGATCAGAGAGAACCGGCTGGCGGGATTGCGCACCAGCGTCATGCCCGCTGCCAGCCGCTGCTGAACGTCATCCGCGTCTTCGGCATGTTCAGGACGCCAGTCGATCTCGGGATTCTTGGGCGTGGTGTTGTATTGACCGAACCACCGGGCAAACCGGGCCTTGTCGAGCAGGGTCTCAGCAATCATGGCCTGTAACTGCGCAAGCGCCTCCGCACTGATTTCACCCGGATTGTCCTGCTGCAACAGGTGCGGATCGCCATAGCGATCACTGTCCGACAGATCGGGGATCATGTCATCAGCCCAGGCCTCGATCAGTTCCGCACGCGAGGGCGCGCGAAAGCCGATCGAATAGGTCATGCAATCGTCCCCGATCGCTACGCCGCGATGGGCTACGCGCGGCGGGACGTAAAGCATGTCGCCGGGTTCGAGGATCCATTCCTCGGTCGCCTGGAAATCTGCCAGCAGACGCAAACCGTCATGCGCCAACAGCTCGGTATCGTCATCGCACAGCGCGCCGACTTCCCAGCGGCGGCGGCCAAGGCCCTGCACCAGAAACACGTCGTAGTGGTCAAAGTGAGCTCCCACCCCGCCGCCATCGACGGCATAGCTGACCATCACATCATCGATGCGCCAATTGGGCACGAAGCGGAACGGATCGAGCAAGGCGGCAACGCTTGGCAGATGGTGATCGACCGATTGGACCAGCAGCGTCCAAGGATCGCGGCCCGCTTTGGCGAAACGGCTTTCGGGCACCGGACCATGTTCCAGCTCCCACGCGTGATCCCGGCGCGTGATGATGCGCGATTCGACCAGCGGCTCGCAGGCGAGGCCCGCTAGCTCGTCAGGGTCGACCGGATTGGTCCAGCAGTCCCATGCCGAGCGGATCAGCAGCGGCTTTTGCTGCCAGTAATCCTTCAGGAAGGCGGTGACATCGAAATTGCTAAGCTGCATTCACTTGCGGCTTTTGCGCGCAGCATAACGCGCATCGCGCGCGGCCTTCTGCTCGGCCTCGGTCTTCTTGGGAGCGTCGGCCTTCTCGCTTTTCCGCAGCGCTTCGGCGCGCTTCTCCTCGAGCAGACGCTGCTTTTCCTCGCGCAATTGCCGGGCTTTCTCGCTCTTTTCAGCGGCAAGCGCTTCGCGCTTTGCGCGGCGTTCAAGCCGTTCGGCCAATTCGGCGGCATCCGGCTGGGGCGCGGCCTTCATTTTTTCCAGAGCCTTGCCCTTTGCCCGGGAAGAGGCCGCAGCCCTGTCCTGAAAGCTCGGCTCTTTGAAACCTCTCATCGGTATTTTCTCCTGCCGGCATGCCAATCGCAGCACGGCCAAATTGAATGACTACGGGAAGACCCCGGCGGTGGCGGTGTTTTCGGCGCCTGATGGCAACCGGTCGTATCCGCGGCACGAAAATACGCGGATCAAACGCTCACGGCTCGGCCCCTAGAGTATCATGGCCCGGATCAACAGGCCTGATCAGAGGTGATCATGCAATATTACTCTATGCGTAAAAATATATGGCGCATCGCCAACGGTGAGATGCCCGTCGCGCAACATCCGCAACCTTGCTGCAAACCCGACGGAACGAGGCCGCCGCCACGACCCCTGTGCAGCCAGCTTTCACCCGAAAATCTCCCTCGTCCGCCTGACTTGCAGACGCCAATTGACAAAACTCAAAAAATAATCTGATTATGTTATTGTCGCAGCCACGGGACGCGCTGCTGCTATAGGGAGGGTCACGTGACCAGATCAGCATTGATGTCGAGTGCAGCAGCGGTATTTCTCGCGGCCAGCCCGGCGGTCGTCGCCGCACAGAATGAGGCCGCAGCAGCCGCGGACGCCGATACTCGCGCCACGACCGGCGAAATCATCGTCACCGCTCGCAAGCGTGAAGAGCGTCTGGTGGATGTCCCGGGACCCATCACTGCGCTTTCGCCCACCACGATCACCGATGCCCGCCTTCAAGAACCGCGCGACCTGCTGTTGCAAGTGCCTGGCGCCTTCCTGGTCGAGAATAACGCCGGGACAGCGCGAGACATCTCGATCCGCGGGGTCGGCACGCCGACACTGTTCGCCGAACCGGGCGTCGCGATGTATGTCGACGAGGTTTATTCGAGCGGGTTCATCAGCTTCCCCACCCAGTTCTACGACCTCGAACGAGTCGAAGTGCTGCGCGGCCCGCAAGGCGCTCTGTACGGGCGCAATGCCGTGGGCGGCGCGGTGAATGTCATTTCCAAGCGACCGACCAACGAGCTTTCCGGGATGATCCGCAGCACCGTCGCGCGCTATGACCGTAGCGAGGTCGAGGCGATGGCGAACCTGCCCGTCGGCGACAGCTTCGGCGTACGCGTCTCGGGCCTTTATATCGATCAGAACAAGGGCGAGTATCTCAATACCGTCACCGATGAAATCATCGACAAGCAGGATTCGATCAGCGGCCGCGTCGTCGCCAAGTTCGATCCGGGAAGCGGGTTCAGCGCAACCCTGGTTTACGAGCACACTGATGCCGACACGCCCGGCACGGCGCTGTTCTTCCGCGATGCGGGCGAGACCCGTCGGACAATCCGCCGCGATACGCAGCCGCGCAACAGCTACAACGTCGATCGCCTCGCCGCCGAACTCGCCTACGACAGCGACAGCGCGGGCACGTTCACGCTGATTGCCGGGGGTCGCGATTACAAGCTGCGTGGCACCGAGGACACCGACCTTTCGGACAACATCATCCCCGATCTGGCCACCGGCAATCTCGGCCAGCAGGTCACAACCCGCTTCAACCGGGTCGAAAGCCGCTTTGGCGAATTGCGTTGGCTTTCGCCGCAATGGGGCGGGCTGTCGGTGCTGGCGGGCGTCACCTATCTCGATGAGAGCACGACCGGCGACATCGCCACCGATCTCGTCAGCATCCGCACCTTCCTTGGCGGCGGGACTGTGCCCTTCGTGCTCGGGATCGCCAATGACCAGTCGCTGGAATCCTGGGCCGCGTTCCTCGAAGCCGATGTCGACCTCGCGGATGACGTCAGTGTGATCGCGAGCGCGCGCTACACCCACGACACCAAGCGGGTGAACTTCGCCTTCAACCCCACGCCGGCGCTCGCCGGATTCGGGCTGGTGCCACAAACCGCCAACCTGTCGCGCGGGTTCAGCCGCTTCACGCCGGGCGTGACGCTGTCATGGACACCGGGCGATGCGAATATCTATGCCAAGATCCAGACAGGCTTCCGCGCTGGGGGCTTCAACTTCAACGTCGCCAATGCCGCGAACCTTGAATACGGGCAGGAAACCTCAGTCAATTACGAGCTCGGGGCCAAGACCACACTCATGGACGGCAAGGCGCTCATCGGAGTGTCGGCCTATCTGCTGACGCAAGACGATGTCCTGGTCCCGTTCTTCGATTTCACCGCCGCACCGGGCCTGCAAGGCTTCCTTGCCAACGCCGGCAAGGCCGAAACCCTGGGGATTGAGCTGGAGGGCTCGGTCACGCCGATTGAGGGCGTAACGCTGGGCGGCACGATTGGTTGGATGGACCCCGAATTCACCAGCGGCACCTTCATCGCGGGACTGGCAACCGTCACGCCGCTCGACGGGTTGCAACTGCCCGCGACACGGCGGTGGAGCTTCTCGCTCAATGCCGAAGTGCGCCGCCCGCTGTCGGACCGGATCGATGTGATCGCCAACGCTGCCTATGCGAGCCGTTCGGGCGGTTTTCAGGACGTCGCCAATGCCTTCCGCACTGGGGACATCGATCTGCTTAACCTGTCGGCAGGACTGGACTTCGGGGAGTTCGATGTGCTCGCCTTCATCCAGAACGCCGGAAACGACCGGTTCGATATTGCGTTCGGCGGCAACCGCAACGGCACTTCGGGCGTCACGCAGGCGCCGGGGACGACCTATGGGGTATCGACGCGCTGGAACTTCTGACGGGTCGCAACCGGGGCGGGCCTTCAACCCGCCCCGGTCAGCCGCGCCATCTCGGCGATGATGGGGCGGCAGAACTGTTCGTCATTCCAGCGATGCCCCGCAGCAGGCACGATATGCAGCCGCGCATCCGGCCATGCCTGCGCCAGATCCCAGGCGCTTTGCGGCGGCGTGCACATGTCGGAGCGTCCGGCGACAATCGCACCGGGGATACCCGCTAACCGCCCCGCATCGCGTAACAGTTGATCGGGCGCGAAGAAGTAGTCATGCGCCTCGAAATGCGCGAAAATCTGGGCAGATTGCACGGCGGCATCGGTGATTTCAGACGGGTCGTCCCCCGGCGCGGCGGGCCACAGGTCGAGCGTCTGGCTCTCTGCCATGCCGAGGATGTGCGCCGCCGGACGGTGGATCGCGGGATCGGGATCGAGGATGCGGCGTACGAAAGCGCTGCGCGGATCGGCGCGCTCGGCCTCAAGCAGCCATGCATCGCGCGCAGCGAAGACCTCGGGAAAGACATGGCCCCCACCCTGCCACCACCACCACACGTCAAATGCCCGCGCCAGATAGACCCCGCTAACCACCAGCCCCGCAACCCGCTCTGGATGCGCCTCGGCGTAAGCGAGCGCGAGGGTCGAGCCCCACGATCCGCCCAGCACGATCCAACGCTCGAACCCCAGATGGTCGCGCAGCTGCTCCATATCGGCGACCAGATCGGGCGTGGTGTTATGATTGAGCGCGCCTGCGGGCAGCGACTTCCCGCAGCCCCGCTGGTCGAAGAACACACCTTGCTGGCGGTCCGGATCGATCAGACGCCGGTAATAGGGCCGGATTGACCCGCCCGGCCCGCCATGCACCACCACCACCGGTACGCCAGCCGGGTTGCCTGTCAGCTCCCACCACACCTGATGCCCGTCTCCGCAATCGAGATGGCCGCAAGCGCGCGGGTTCGCCACAGGGGGGAAGAACACAGTGTCCTGCCTCAATGGCCATCTCATCGGGCGGGTTCCTTTCGTGTCAGACCCGCCAGCGGCAAGGCGAAGCTCTGGTAGGGATCAATGCTCACACCGCCGAGGTCGGCGCGGTAGGCGATGATCGGGTTCGCGCCGAAGATCATCACCAGCGGACGGTCTGCACGCAGCTTGGCATCGATCTGCCGCAGGATCGCGGCGCGCGCCTCGGTGGACGGCGTAGCCGCCGCCTCCAGCAGCCAGCGATCGACCTCGGGGTCGGCATAGCCGGACACATTGGTGCCATTCGCCCGCGCACGGCCCGACAAGAGCGCTTCGAGCATCGCGGTCGCTTCGGGCGAGTCCAGCGTCCAAGCATCGTAGATCAGATCGAATTCGCCCGCCTGCGCCAGCGCCACCATCGCACCGGGCTGGCGGCGCTCGATCACGACATTGATCCCGGCCCCGGCGAGGTTGGACTGGATGAACTCCGCCACCGGCCCGAGCATCGACACCATCAGCCGCACCGGTTCGCCCTTGTATCCCGCCGCTTCCAGCTCGCGGCGGGCGGCAGCAAGATCGCGTTGCGGGGGCGGTTCGGCGGGATCGTAGCCGGTTGAGCCAGCCGGGATATAGCCCGCAATCTGCACCGCATTGCCCTTAAGCACCTGCACCCGCAGCGCCTCGTAATCCAGCGCATGGGCAATCGCGCGGCGCAGATGAACATTCGCCAGCGGCCCTTTGCGGGTGTTGAGCGTGAGGAAGGACTGCGACGGCCCGCCCGCAATGCTGTTTATGGCGACGCCATCCAACCCGCGATAACGCTCGGTAAAGGCTGCCGGGACTGCCACGGTGAGGTCAATATCGCCGCGTTCGAGCAGCAGGCGGCGCACGCCTTCATCGGGCAGCGCGACAAAGCGCGCGCGGGTGAACTGGCGCGGCGGCGCGGCGGCGTGGGGGTTGGCCGCGAGCGTCACGCTTTCTCCCGCGCGCACTTCTGCCAGCACATAGTGGCCGGAACCTGCACTTTGCGATGACAGCCACAGCCGCGCGTCGGCATCCGCAGCGCCCGCCCCGGCCAGCGCCGCCTTGCGGTTGATCACTGAAGTCGCCGGATGGGTGAGCAATTGCAGCGCCAGCGCGTGTGGTCGCTTGAGGGTGAGCGTCAATGTGTGCTCTCCCGTCACCTCGGCCCGCTCCAGCCAGTCGAGGAAATAGGCCGAGCCCAGTCCCAGCCGCCTGACCCGGTCGAACGACCAGGCCACGTCTGCGGCGGTGACCGGGGTGCCATCGGCGAAGACGCGGCCGTCTTTCAGCACGAAATCGATCCGCAAGCCGTCAGCCGAAATCTGCCAGCTCTCCGCGAGTTCGCCCTCGATCTCGAGCTGGCTCGTGCCAGTACGAAACCGCAGGAGCTGCTCGTAAAGCTGATCGATCATCGGAAGGCCAGCGCCGGTGGCGCCTTGTGCCGGATCGAGCGACTGCGGCGGGAACGCGGTGGCGACGACCACGGTGCGTGCACGGTCCTCGACATCGGGCTCGGGAATGCAGCCGACGAGCGCCAAAAGCATCGCCGCCAGTGCGTACGCGCGGGTGATCATGGCGCATCTCCGGCGAGGAGCTTTGGAGCCGCCAGTCCCCGCTCACGCCATCGCTCCCCGGCGTCAGGTTCGATCCGATCAAGCGTGATTCGCAGCAATCGCAGGAAGCCGAAGGAGACACGGGTCACCGCGCCATCCGCACCTGCTTCAAATCGCAGATGCACTTCGCTGGACCCGCCGTCGGGCATCATGCAACGGAACAGCGCGCCGCAGACCGGCACCAGCGGCCAGCCTTTCCCGCCCGGCCAGATGGGGCCGGTGAACACCCGCAACACGCCGCTACTGTCCGCTTTGATCGTCACCGGATGCGGCAGGGTTGCGCAGGCATAAGTGCCGACAATGGCCTCGGCAGGCAGCGCGGCGGCATCGTCCACCCGGAGATAGGTCACCGCGTGATTGCCTTCCCACCGCGTCAGTTCAGCCGGGGGGGCGTCGGTATCGGTGGCTTCGATCACGAACGGTTCGACCCCCAGAGTGCGGCGGAAAACGCTGTCGGCACCGCACGGCATCCGCCGACCGTCCACCGCGATCTCACCGGGGCCGCCCTTGATGCTTAGCGAGGCGATTGCCTCGACACTGGCATAGGTCGCTTCCCACAACGGTTCGGGGGCCGCGCCGAGAAGCGCCGGGGTCGCCCCAGTATCGGGCGGCAGGCCGAGCGCGAACACCAGTATTTCGCGCGCGCGCTCATAGACATTGGCATCGGCACGGTTTGCGAGGATGATCACCGCCACATCCTTGTCCGGCGCATAGAGATAATCGCTCGCCCAGCCCGAATGCCCGCCTGCATGGCCGATGACCTGCACGCCGCTCAGCGACTGGCGCACGAACCCGTGGGCATAGCCACTTGAAGAGCCGTCGTTGTGCGGAACGGCTCCGGCAAGTCGGGTGCGCCAACCATGCGGATTGACGTGCAGCCAGCGGTGCCATGCAATCATGTCGGTGAGCGAAGCGATCACCCCGCCAGGTGCTGCCTCGACCGACACCGGATCGGCGGGGGCGAACCCCTCCCCCGATCGGGCATAGCCGATCGCCGTTTCAGGCAGGCGGTGCGCGAGGCCATCATCCAGCACCGCGCTCGCCATCCCCGCCGGATTGAAGACGTGCCGCTGCATCAGGCGCGCCAGCGGTTTGCCCGTCGCCCGCTCGGTCACCAGATGGAGCAGCACGGTGTTGGCGTTGGCGTAAAGGGTGCGTTCACCGGGAAGGAAGTTCAGCTGACGCTGAGCCAACATTAGCGCCAGCAATGCCTGCGAATGCTCCGCCAGCCGCGCCGCATCCCCCAGCGCCAGCCACACCAGCGGGTAGGTCTCGGGAATGCCGCTTGTCATAGCCAGCAGCTGCGCCAGCGTCGGGTCCGCCTCGAAGCGGTGTTCCGGCACATAGTGGGAGAGGGGATCGGTGAGCGCCAGCTTCCCCTCGTCCTCCAGCGCGGCGAGCGTAAGCGCGACCATCGGCTTGGTGATCGAAGCAATGCGCATCCGTGTCGCAGGTGTCAGCGGTGCAGTGGTGTCGAGCCGGGCGAGGCCGAAACACCCCTGCCACGCCACAACATCGCCATCAATCAGCGCGGCGACACAGCCCGGTGCGGCGGCAAAATCCTGCCCGGCGAACAGCGCGTCAAGCGCCGACGGGTTCACCGCGTCGCTCCCGGCATCGCGGCGATCAGACCTTGGGTATAGGGATGCTGGGGCGCGGCAAACACCGCCTCGGTCGGCCCGCTTTCCACAATCTGCCCGGCAGTGATGACATGCACATAGTGGCACAGGTGGCGCACCACATCGAGATCATGGCTGATGAACAGGTAAGCCAGCCCGCGCGCCTCTTGCAGCGCCAGCAGCAGGTTGAGGATCTGCGCCTGCACCACCAGATCGAGCGCCGAGGTCGGCTCGTCGAGCAGCAACAGATCGGGCTCGACCGCCAGCGCGCGGGCAATCGCGACCCGCTGACGCTGTCCGCCCGAAAGCTCGTGCGGACGGCGCGCAGCCAGCGCGGGATCGAGGCCGACATCGGCCAACAATGCCGCCACCCGCTCGCGGCGTTCGGCGCGGGTGCCGATGCCGTGGATCGCCATCCCCTCGGCAATGATCGCGCCGATGGTGAGGACAGGGTTGAGCGAGCCGACCAGGTCCTGAAAGACCATCTGGATGCGGCGGCACTGTTCGCGGCGGCGCGCACCGGGGGTGATCGGCACAGCTTCGCCCGCCAACCGCAAGGTGCCGGTCGCGCCCTCGGCCAGCCCGGCGATGACCCGCGCGAGGCTCGATTTGCCTGAGCCCGATTCGCCGATCACGCCGACACACTCGCCCTGCGCGACTGACAGGCTCACCCCGTCCAGCGCTGCGAACCGCGCAGCGCCGTGGCGATAGGTGAGCCGCGCGTCGGCTAGTTCCAGCATCGCGGCACTCATGCTTCGGGCACCGGCAAAGGCGTGCGCTGCGGGGTGTTTGTGGGCAGCGCTGCGATCAGCGCACTGGTGTAGGCATGGCGGGGCGCGGCCAGCACGTCGGCCGCCATCCCGCTCTCCACAATCGCGCCGCGCCGCATCACCGCCACTCGGTCGGCATAGCGGCGCACCAGCGGCAGGTTGTGGCTGATCAGCAGCACGCCTGCGCCTTCATCTCGCGCCCGCGACACCAGAAGATCGAGCACTGCCCCTTGCGCGCTCATGTCGAGTGCAGTGGTCGGCTCGTCGGCAATGATCAGCTTCGGCCCGAGCGCGAAGGCGAGCGCGATCAGCACCCGCTGCAACTGCCCGCCGCTCAGCTGGAAGGGATATGAAGCAAGGATGCGCGGCGGATCAGCGATCATCACCGAAGAGAGCGCGTCCTCAGCCAGCCGCCGGCGCGCGCCCGCATTACCCTTGCCATGTTGGCGCAGCACGAGGTCAAGCTGGCGTCCGATCCGCAGCGTCGGATTGAGCGCGGCCATGGGCTCCTGCGGGATCAGCGCGATGGTGCTACCGCACAATGGGCGGCGGCTTGCGGGCGGCAAGGCCAGCAGATCATCGCTTCCCAGCATGATCCGCCCTGCCTCGACACGCGCCGCCGGATTGAGAAGGCCGAGCACCGCCATGCCGAGCGTCGATTTGCCCGACCCGGATTCGCCCACCAGCCCCAGCACCTCACCGGCCGCCACAGTCAGCGATACGTCCCGCACCACCGGCACCGCGCCATAGGCGACCGTCAGACCCTCGATGGCCAGCAGCGCGCTCACCGTCCACCTCCGCGCGGATCGAGCCAGTCGCGCAGGCCATCGCCCAGCAGCACAAACCCCAGCGCCGAGACCGCCACCGCCAGACCGGGGAGCACAGCGGCCCACCATTCATACATGATGGTGTTGCGCCCCTCGAAGATCAGCGCGCCCCACTCGGGCGTTGGCGGCTGCGCGCCCAGCCCAATGAACGATAGGGCAGAAGCTGCGACCAGCGCGGTACCTAGCGCGGTCGAGGCCAGCGTGGCGAACAGCGGGGCGATATTGGGCAGGATATGCACCGCCAGCAGCCGCCAAGCGGGCGCGCCATTGGCTCTAGCGGCGAGCACGAAGGGCCTCTCGCGCAAGGACAGCGCCTCGCTGCGGAACAGCCTGAGGTAAAGCGGCACGCCCAGCCCGCCGAGGATCAGGACAAGGTTCACAAGGCTCGGCCCAACTGCCGCCGCCAGTGCCAATGCGATCACCAGCGAGGGGATCGCCAATGCGACATCGACCAGCCGCATCGCGATGCGGTCCACCCAGCCCCCCGCCAGCCCGACAGCGCAACCCAGCAGCGCGCCCGCGCCCATGCCGATCGCGACGATGCCGAACGCAACGCCGAGCGAGGTGCGTCCACCATAAAGGATCCGCGCAAACAGATCGCGCCCGAGATTGTCGGTTCCGGCAAAGTGCCGCGCCGAGGGCGCCTCAAGGATCGCGCCGGTATCGACCTCGTTCGGGCCATAGGTGGTTAACAGCGGCGCAAGCAGCGCCAGCAACGCGATCATCGCGACAATGCCACCGCCAATGGTGATCGAACGCCGCGCGTTGCTCATGCCGGGCGCACTCGCGGGTCGATCAGGCCAAGCGTGATGTCAGCCGCTGTGTTGACCAGCACATAGGCAATTGCCGTCAGCACCGCGAAACCCATGATCACCGGGAAATCGAGTGCGAAGATCGATTGCACCACATAATGCCCCGCCCCCGGCCAGCCGAACACGGTTTCAAGGCTGACCGATCCGAACAGCATCATGGCGATCGACGCAGCGACCAGCGTCACCAGCGGGGTCAGCGCGTTACGCAGGGCATGGCGCCACAGGATCGTGCGTTCGCTAAGCCCGCTCGCGCGCGCCATGCGGACATAGTCGGACCCCAGCACCGCGCGCATCTGGTTGCGCACCAGCCGGGCGAGCGGCCCCGCCTCCAGCAATGCGAGCGACAGCACCGGCAGGGCGAGGTGAGCTGATGCTGCGGAAAGCGCCCTTAAATCGAGCGCTATCAGCGCGTCGATCAACAGGAACCCAGTCACCGCAGGCGGCGGCTCGCCGGTGAAGCGGCCAGAAGCGGGAAACCACTCAAGTTGGCGGTAGAATAGGATCACCATGACCAGGCCGAGCCAGAAGGCAGGCACAGAAATTCCCGCCACCGACAAGCCCGAAACCAGCCGGTCCAGCCACCCGCCGCGCTTCACCGCCGCACCGATGCCGAGCGGTATGCCGACCAGCAGCGACAAGAGCAGCGCGCTTCCCATTAGCTCAATCGATGCGGGCGCGCGGGCGAGGATCTCGTCCAGCACCGGCTCGCCCGAGACGTTGGAGGTGCCAAGTTCAAACCGCAGCAGATCGCCGAGATAGCGCACATATTGCTGCCACAGCGGCAGATCGAGGCCGAGGTCGGTTCGCAAGGCTGCGACCGCTTCCGCCGAGGCGGCAGGCCCTGCCATCATCCGCGCCGGATCGCCCGGGGCAAGGTGGGCAATCGCAAAGGTGATGAGCGACACGCCGAGCAGCATCAGCCCCAGAAAGGCCAGCCGTTGCAGGACGAAACGCGCCATTATCCCGGCTCGCGCGCTGCATCAGCGGGCAACCGTCCGAGCTGGCGACCTGCGACCATCACAATGATGATCGCCAGCACGAACAGGATCAGCGTGCGCAGGTCGATCAGTCCGAAAGACGGCGCGACATGATCGCTGAGCGCTTTGGACCACAGGTTGGTGCCGCCATGCACAAGCACAGCCGGCCACACAGATCCGCCCGCAAGATTGACGCAGTATCCCGCGACCACCGCCAGCGCGAGGCACAGAGCCCAGAACACGCCTTGCGTGACCAGGAAGCTCGCCGGATCCACCCCGCCCAGCAAGGTCAGCACCTCGCGCGGCAGGTGCCACGCCCAATGCAGCGTGCCCAGCAGCAATGCGGCGCGCAGCGGGTGCTTCATCGTCGCTTGCAACAGCGGCCAGGCAAAGCCGCGCCAGCCCAGTTCCTCCAGCGTCCCACCCTCGTCCATCAGGAGGCCGAGAGCCGCGCCCAGCAGCACGCTGCCGCCGAACATCGCCAACCGATCAGTAATAGTGGTCCCCGGACCCGCGACGAAATCGAAGGCGGCAAAGCCAGCCGCATAGACCGCCAGCATCCCGGCATAGACCGCGACGGCGCGGCGCGTGGTGGTCGCGTGACCGACCGGGCGCAGCCTTCCGGCGAGCACCTTGAGCCCACCCCCGCCGCCTCGCGCCGCGATGATGAGCGCGGCGATGCTCGGCGCGGCGGCGAAAATGAACACGCCCAGTAGATCGGGCCGCGCCAGCGCATAGGGAAGCATCGAGGCGATGTTGATATACTGACCGCTGGCATAGATGCCGGTGACCATCTCGCCCAGCATCGCTGCCAAGGCCGGATCAGTGGTAAAGCGGAACACGGTCCAGACCATAACCAGCAACGCGACCAGGAGCGCAAGCAGGTAGAAGGCGAGCACGGGCCGCCGCTGCGAAAACCGGTTCATCTGATCCCCCGATGCTGCCGCGCGAGGCTAACCACCCCATGCAACAAGGGCAAGCGGAGCATAATCGGATTACGCCGCGCGTTCAAAGCCCGACCACGCCGTTGGGATTGAACAGAATGAGGAACGAAATGAACCGCATCAGCGCTGTCATTGTCGGGAACTCGGCGGCGACGGTGACTGGCCCAGTCTGCACGATGAAGGGCAGATAGGCGGCCATTTCCGCCGCAACGCGTGTGCTGAAATCAATCTCCAACCGGTAGGGCCCTTGCACCCGGAACGGCTTCGGTCGCGGTGCGGCGAGCGCGCTGGCGGCCGACGTGCGGATCGCGGCACAGGCCTCGCGCGGGGTGAGCGCGGCGGCGGCGCGGAAGCCGTAAGATTGCTTGACGACGCAGGCCTCGGCCCCCGGCGCATAACGCTGGGCATCGGCGGCCGTCTCGACATCGCCCGTCACCAGCACCACCGGCACGCCGAACTCGCCCGCCAGCGCGGCGTTGAGGTAGCCTTCGGACGCGCTCACCCCGTTCAGTCGCAGATCGCGGAAGGCGGCGCTGGAATAGGTGTGCGCCAGAATCCCGCCGTCCCCCATGCTGCCATTGTGATAGCCGATGAAGAACGCCGCTTCGATCCCCGGCGAATCGATGCCTTCCATCTGCAACAGCGCGCGCGGCCAGGATCGCAGCAGGCGCACCCCATCTGGCATGGAGTCAGGGAGCAGGTTGTGGCCATTGCCGTGGCCGTCGACCACCAGCACTTCGTCATAGCCATGAGCGAGCGCCGCTTCGGCGGCGGCCACCACCTCGCCCGTCATCCACCGGCGCGCATCCTGCCATTCGAACCGGTCAGCGGCGAGTGCGTGCTGGCTGGCGACCCCAGCGCACCCTTCGATATCGGCAGAAATGTAAAGCTTGCGCATCCTTGGTTGCCTCTCGCCCCTTGTCCTGCCAGATACATAATATGATTATGTTATGGAGAGCAAGCCGCGATGCCATCTGATCCTGCACAAATCGTCGATGCCCAGATCCGCGCCTACGAAGCGGGCGACACGGAAGGGTTCGCCGCGCTCTATGCCGAGGACGCGGTCTGCGCCGCACTGCCATCAGGCCGGGTGATCGCCGCCGGGCGTGCACAAATCGCCGAGGTGTGGGGCGCGATGTTCGCGCGCTCGAAACGCGAAGTGACGATTGCCCAGCGGATCATCGACGGACGCTATGTCATCGATGACGAGCGCGTGCTGATCCTAGCCACCGGCCAGCTGGTGGAAGCGGCCGCCATCTATCTGGTGGGTGACAGTCTGATTGAGCGGGTGTGGTTCCTCGATCAACCCACACCCGGCAGCGCACCGTGATCGGCCCAGCCCCAGTTGCAGCGCTGGCGACGATACCATAAGGGGCGTGAGCAAACCTCGAGGTGAGAAAGAGTGGTCAAGGCTTTACGCAAGCCAGCGCAGGCAAAGGGCACGGTTGCCCCAGCTTCCGACACGCGCGGGGACAAGACCCGGCGGCAGATCAAGGCCGTGATCGCCAAGCTCGCCAGCAAGCGCGATCTTGCCGACATCTCGCTGTCCGACATTTGCAAAGGCACCAAGCTCACCACCGGCGCGGTCTATTTCCACTTCAAGGGGAAGGACGAAGCGGTCGAGGAAATGGTCATCGACGAGATCGAGACCATCTACGGATCGTTGATGAAGGCCGACCACGCGAGCTTCGAAGCCATGGCGCGCGCGATCATCGCCCAGTGCACCGCCTACGAAAGGGCAAATGGCCGCCGCACTAGGGCAATCCAGCTCGTCATCAACTCGCGCCCGCGCGCCTATGAGGCGTGGCTGGCAGCGCGGACACCCGTGATCGAGCAGTTGACCGAACTCATCACCCGCTCGCGCCGCGAAGCCGGGCTTGACGCTGATGCCAGCCCGTTCCTCGCGCTGTTCATCCTCAATTCGATCGAGGATCTCAGCATGGACGTGTTCCAGTGGGGCAACCCGACGCTGAAGCCCTATGCCGAAAAGCCCGAGGACTGGATCGCCCGCCAGACGGCGCTGTGGTCCTACGCCATTCTGGCGCCGATGCCCGCGCTTTAGGCCTTTCCGGCGATCACGCCGCTGGCCAGATCGCGCAGCGCCTGATTAATGTCGGGGCCGTGGTCGGTGTTGAACTGCACTGCCGCGGCAAAGCCATGATCGAGGAAATAGCCGACGTTCGAGGTATAGCCGGGGAAGAACCCGGAGTGGCTGATATAGCGCCCGAAACCAACGCGCTCGTTCACGAACACGCCCAGCCCGTAAACCGAGGTCAGCTCGGCGGTTTTGACCACCGGCAAGCTTGATCCCGTCATCTGTGCAAAGCTTGCAGGCGAAATGATCTCCCCGCGCGCCAGCTTCCAGTAGAACCGCGCCAAAGCGCGCGGGGTCAGGGCGAGGCCGCCGCCGGTATATTCGAGCGAGGGGTCATGCCGCAACACACCAGCATCATCGGTCACGCGACCGGTCATGCCTGCCATCGCCGCAATCACGTCGCCGCGCGCGAAACCTGCCGCAAGCCCCGGAATCGTGCGGGTGTTGGCAGGCAGCACGTCGCCATGCGGATCGCCGAGCTTGGCCAGCACCCGCTCTTGCAGCAGCGTGAAGTAGGGCTTGCCCGTCACCTTCTCGGCCGTGATCCCGGCGAGGTGGTAGTGCAGATCGGAATAGGCGTGGGCCGCGCCAGGTTCATTCAAGGGTGCGACATCAAGGATGAAGGACAGCATCTTGCGCGGCGAATAGGCAATATCCTCGCCCGCCATCGCGTCCCACAAATAGCTGCCCATGAACGCGCCGATGTCGAGGAACTGCGGAAAGCCTGCGCCGTGCATCAGCAGCATCCGAAGGGTCAGCGCCTTGGCATTGGGCAGACGCGCAAACCAGCTTTCGTCGGCGAATACCGGGGCGATTGGCGCGTCGAGATCGAGCACGCCGTCCTCGGCAAGGCTAAGCAGTGTGGCGGCGCAAAAGGTCTTACCCGTGCTGCCGCCCATCAGCCGGGTGGCATTGGTCATGGCCAGCCCCGCCTGCGGATCGGCTAACCCGGCGACGGCGGTGACAATCCGCGCATCCGCCGTTGCGACGGCAGCGGACACACCCGGCGTCATGCGGGTCGCAAGCGTGGTCGTTGCGAATTCACCCACCGCCGAGCCCGCTTTGCTCTCTGCCGCCAGCAGTCTGCCTAGCGGTGTGCTGAAGGGCAGCGCCGTCAGTGCGAGCCCCGCCCCGCCAAGCAGCTTGCGCCGCGAAATCCGAGGTGCCGTCATGCCGCCCTCCTTTGCGCGCCGCGTACCACCCGTCCGGGCCGCGCGCCTGTGAGCATATCATTGGCGGTCACCACTTCGCCAGCCACCAATGTCGCAAGGTAGCCGGTGGCCGATTGGACAAAGCGGGTGCCGCCCGCTGGCAAATCATTGCGGAGCGTCGGCCTGCCAATGGCGAGCGCCGCATGATCGATCACGTTGATGTCCGCACGGTATCCCGGCGCAATCCGTCCGCGATCATGCAGGCCCATATGCTCGGCAGGCGCGGTGGTCTGGAGTTGCACTGCGCGCTCGATGGAGATGCGCGGACCGCGGGTGCGATCACGCGTCCAGTGGCTCAACAGATAAGTCGGGAAGCTGCCGTCGCAGATGTAACCGACATGCGCGCCGCCATCGCTCAGCCCCATGATCGCCCAGGGGTTGGTCAGCGTGTCGTGGACGAAATCATAATTCCCCCCGCCCCAGTTCATGATCGGCACGAAGACTTGGCCCGTGCCGTCCTGCGTGAGCAGCTGGTCATAGAGCAGATCGGGTACGCTGCGGCCGGTCGCCTGAGACTGGCCGTAGAGCGACGCTTCGAGCGATTGTTCGTAGTCAGGCACCGGATCAAGACAGAAGGTGCGCTGCGCCATGCGGATCGGATCGGCGCCCCATTCTTCGACCCGCGGGCTGACCGACATCACGAAATCCGAAATCGGCCGGTCCGGCTCGGTCATCAGCTGCGCCTTGAACGCGGGATCGCGCATGATCGCCACCCGCTCGGCATGGGGCAGGTGCATGATCGCCATGTAACTCGGGCGGGTCATGAAGGGGTTGATCGTGCCCTGCAGGCTGTGCACCCCGCCGATGGCACGCGGCGCGACCTGCGCGCGGATCGGCACGCCAGCGGCGTTGAGCGCGTCCATTTCGCCGGTGACGTATTCATGAAAGCCTTCGGGCCACGCGTCATCTTGCTCATAGGTGAAAGACAATGGCCGCCCGCTGCGGCGCGCCAATTCGGCGATGGTGGGAAAGTCGCCCGCGTTCTCGCGGTAGAAATCGTTGAAGATCTGGATCACGCCCTTACCCGCGCGGCCCATCGCATCGCCCAGCGCGTATAGCTCGCTCGCGGCGACCTGCCGGGCATAGGTGGGGTTCCCATGCGCATCGCGGTGGCCGACGGTATCGGCGGTGGTGAAGCCCAACGCGCCAGCCTCCAAAGCCTCAGATAGTAAGGCCTGCATTGCCGATATATCGTCAGGCGTCGCCGCTTCACGCTGCACAGCGCGCTCGCCCATCACATATAGGCGCAGGGGATTGTGCGGCACCTGCACGCCGATATCCATCGTGCGCGGGATGCGGTCGATGGCGTCGATATACTCGCCCATCGTCTCCCATTCCCAGGTGATGCCTTCGTGCAAGGCCGTGCCGGGAATGTCTTCCACCCCCTCCATCAGCGCAATCAGCGTGTGGCGGTCGCGGCTGCGCGCCGGGGCAAAGCCGACCCCGCAATTGCCCATGATCGCGGTGGTGACGCCGTGGTTGGCAGAAGGGAGCATCTCGGCATCCCATGAGACCTGCCCGTCATAATGGGTGTGAATGTCGATGAAGCCGGGTGTAACGAGCGCACCGTCAGCCGCGATCACGCGCGCGGCGGGCGTGGTGACCTTGCCGACCTCGACGATCACTCCGTCTTTGATCCCAACATCGGCTGTGAAGGCCGGACGTCCCGTCCCGTCCACCACCGCCGCGCCCCTGATAAGGACATCGAGCATTGCCACCTCTCCCTTGGCCTGTTGACGAAGGACTGTATGCCGGACAATGGCCGATGAAAACATAATTCTGTTATGTTTTGTTGCAGCAAGTGCGCTGGCCCGCTAAATTGATGGCATGTCCAGCCTGATCCCGCCGCAGCGCCACCTGTTCGACATCCCTGCCGACCGGGCGTGGTTCAACTGCGCCTATATGGGCCCGCAGCTTTCCGCCGCGACCGCAGCCGGCATCGCCGCCGCTGTGCGCAAGGCCGCGCCGTGGAGCATCGCACCGAGCGACTTCTTCACTGAGACCGAGGAGGTGCGCCGGTTGTTCGGCACTTTGATCGGGGCCGATCCCGAATGTATCGCGATCATGCCATCCGCCAGCTATGGGCTGGAACTCGCCGCCCGCACCCTGCCCCTTGGCCCCGGGCAAAAGGTGCTGGTGCTCGCCGAGGAATTCCCGAGCAACTACTACCCTTGGGCAGACCGTGCGTCGCAGGTTGGCGCGGCCATCGAGACCGTCCTTACCCCGGCGGACGGTGACTGGACGGCAGCGGTGCTTGCGCGGCTTCAGCCCGGCGTGGCGATTGCCGCCCTCCCCCATTGCCATTGGGCGAGCGGCCTCGCGCTCGATCTCGTTCGGATTAGCGAGGCGTGCCGCGCAAATGGTACCCGGCTGGCGCTCGACGTCACCCAGTCTTGCGGCGCGATGCGGTTTGCGGTCTCGCAGGTGCAGCCCGATTTTCTGGTCGCAGCCACCTATAAGTGGTTGCTAGGCCCCTATTCGGTCGCGCTCGCTTATGTCTCGCCCGAATGGCACGGCGCCCGACCCATCGAGCATGTCTGGGCCTCGCGCGCTGGCGCGGAGGACTTCTCCGGCCTCATCAATTATCGTGACGAGACCCAGCCCGGCGCACGGCGGTTCGACATGGGCGAGCGTTCCAATTTCGCGCTGCTGCCGGTGGTGATCGCGGCGCTGGAGCAATTGCTCGACTGGCGGGTGGAACGGATCGCCGCGACCCTCGGCGCAATCAACGCCCGCATCGCCGAACGCCTCGCCGCAAGAGGCTTTGCCCTGCCCCCGCCCAAGGTACGCTCGCCGCACATCCTCGGCGTGGCGGTGCCGCCGGGTGCAAGCGACATCGTCACGCGCCTCGCCGCGCACCAGATCCACATCAGCCAGCGCGGCGCAATGCTGCGGATCTCGCCGCATCTGCACATTAGCGATCACGATATCGACCGGCTGTGCGATGCGCTGCACGCGATCGGGCAAGGCCAATGACCACAACCGCCGACGTCATCGTCGTCGGTCTCGGCGCGGCGGGGAGTGCGGCGCTGTATCAACTCGCCCGCGCCGGGATAAGCGCCATCGGGATCGACCGCTGGGACCCGCCCCACGCGATGGGATCGAGCCACGGGGAGACCCGCATCACTCGGCAGGCCATCGGCGAGGGCGAGGTCTATGTCCCGCTGGTCTTGCGCTCACATGAAATCTGGCGCGAGCTGGAACAGGAAACGGGCGAGCGCCTGCTGGAAGCCTGCGGGGTGCTGATCATCGGCGCGGAAGGCGGCGCGGCGTTGCACCACAACCGCAGTGGCTTCGTTCTCAATACGGTCGCCGCCGCGCAGGCGCATGGCATCGAACACGAAGTGCTGAGCGTCGAGGACACCCGCCGCCGGTTCCCGCAATTCGCCCTCTCCGGCGACGAATTGGTCTACTTCGAGCCGGGCGGCGGCTTTGTCTATCCCGAACGCTGCATCGCAGCGCAGCTGACTTTGGCCCGCAAACTGGGTGCACGCATCGTCACCGGCGCGCAGGTCACCGCTATCAGCGAAGCGGCAGGCGGAATAGCGGTGCAAACTGGCGGCACCACCTATCACGCCGACCGTGTGATCCTTGCCGCAGGCGCCTGGACACCCAGCCTCGCCGCCAGCCCCGCCCTCGCCCCGCTGACTCTGCGGCGGCAAGTGCTGCACTGGTTCGCGCCCGAGCGCCCACGGGACTTCGCCGTCGGCACCTTCCCCGCCTTCATCTGGCTGCACGGCAAGCACGCCGAAGACAGCTTCTACGGCTTCCCGATTCCCGATGATCTCGGCCACGGCCTCGTCAAGGTCGCCGACGAGAACCAGACCCGCGCTACCGTCGATCCCGACCAGCTGGACCGCGACGTGCGGCCCGAGGAAGCCGCCGAAATGCGTCGTGATCATCTCGCAGGGCGGATACCGGGCCTCACCTTGCCGCCGGTGCGCTCGGCCGCGTGTCTCTATACTTGCGCACCAGATGCCGACTTCGTAATCGGGCCGCTCGATGGAACTGAGCGCATCACAGTGGTTTCGGCCTGTTCGGGCCATGGCTTCAAGCATTCCGCAGCCGTGGGTGAACACGCCGTGCGGTTGATCACGGAAGGCCCAGCCGCGGCCATCCCCGCCTTCGATCCGCGCCGCCTAGCCGGAAGCCAGCTGACATGAACGCACCTGCCCCACTGATCGCCGCCGAGAACCCTGCCCGCGCCGAACAGGTCGCGCTGCTTACCCAAATCGAACAGCGGCTGCGCTGGCTGTCATCATGGACGGTGCACAATGCGAACAACCTGCGCGAGAAGCGCGATGGGTTGAAGGTCGGCGGGCATCAGGCGAGCTGCGCGTCGATCACGGCGGTGATGACCGCGCTCTATTTCCACGCACTGCGCCCGCAGGACAAAGTGGCGGTCAAGCCCCACGCCGGCCCGGTGCTGCACGCGATCCACTATCTGCTGGACGAGCAGACCCGCGAGAAGCTCGAACGCTTCCGGGGCCTTGGCGGGGTGCAGTCCTATCCCAGCCGCACCAAGGACACGATCCCGGTCGATTTCTCGACCGGCTCGGTGGGCCTCGGCGTGGCGGTCACCGCGTTCAGCAGCCTCGTGCAGGATTACCTTGTCGCCCACGGCAAGCTGGCCGAGGCCGACACCGGCCGGATGATTGCGCTGATGGGCGACGCCGAGCTGGACGAAGGCAATATCTACGAATGCCTGATCGAGGGCTACAAGCACGATCTGCGCAACTGCTGGTGGATCGTCGATTATAACCGCCAGTCCCTCGACGCGACCACCGCCGACCGGATGTTCCGCCGGTTCGACGACATCTTCGAAACCTGCGGATGGCGGGTGGTGACGCTGAAGCACGGGCGCTTGCAGCGCGAAGCATTCAAGCGCCCCGGCGGGCAGGCGCTTGAGGACTGGATCGAAAATTGCCCCAATGCCGATTTCGCGGTGCTGACCTATCTTGGCGGCGCAGCGTGGCGTGAGCGGCTGACGCGCGATCTGGGCGATGCGAATGGGGTGGCCGAACTGCTGGCCGCGCACGATGATGCCGAACTCGCCCGGTTGATGACCAACCTTGGCGGGCATTGCATCGAAACGCTGATCGACGCTTTCGACAATGTCACCGACGACCGCCCGACGCTGTTCATCGCTTACACCGTCAAGGGTTATGGCCTGCCGCTCGCGGGCCACAAGGACAACCACTCGGGCATGATGAACACGACGCAGATCGAAGGCCTGCGCGCCGAACTCGGGATCGAACCGGGTCAGGAGTGGGACAAGTGGGCCGGCCTCGGCGACAATCTCGCCGCGCGGCTGGAAGCGCTGGTGAAAGATAGCCCCATCGCCCGCAAGGTGGCGGAACATCGTGCACCCGCTATCCCCGTACCCGCGCGCCTGCCGGTGCCTGAAGGCGCCGTGCAATCAACGCAGGCTGCCTTCGGGCGGGTGCTGTTCGATCTCGCCAAGTCGGACGAGGCGCTGGCCGACCGGTTAGTCACCACCGCGCCCGATGTGACGCAGACCACCAACCTTGGCGCCTTCGTCAACCAGCGCGGGCTGTTCCGGCGGCAGGAACTGGCCGACGTGTTCCAGAAGGCGCGCATCCCTTCGGCGCAGAAATGGACTGCGACGACGGCAGGACAGCATATCGAACTCGGGATCGCCGAGAACAACTTCTTCCTGCTGCTCGCCTCGCTGGGCCTGGCCGCGCCGCATTTCGGCACGCGGCTGCTGCCAGTGGGGACAGTCTATGATCCCTTCATCGCCCGCGGCCTCGATGCGCTCAATTACGGCTGCTATCAGGACGCACGGTTCCTGCTGGTCGGCACGCCTTCGGGCATCACGCTGGCGGGCGAAGGCGGCGCGCATCAGTCGATCAACACGCCGCTGATCGGGATGGGTCAGCCGGGCCTCGAAAGTTTCGAGCCTGCCTTTGCCGATGAGGTCGCCTTGCTGATGCGCTGGGCGTTTGCCCACATGCAGGCGGACGACGGCAGCTCGGTCTATCTGCGCCTCACCACCCGCCAGATCGAACAACAAGCGCGCGGCAACAATGCTTGGGAAGCCGATGCGCTTGCAGGGGCTTACTGGCTGCGCGAACCTGCACCGGGGTCAACGGCGGCCATCGCCTACTGCGGCGCGGTTGCGCCCGAGGCCCTTAGCGCGTGGGAGGCGTTGCAGGACGATCTGCCCGGCCTAGGCCTCCTCGCTGTAACCTCGCCTGACCGACTGCACCGCGATTGGTCTGCTGCGCGAGCTGCACGTTGGAACGGAAGTGCACGCCAGCCGAGCCACATCGAGACGCAGCTCACCCAGCTTGCCCCCGGCGCAGGCCTCGTGACCGTGCTCGACGGGTCGCCCGCCGCGCTCTCATGGCTCGGCGGCGTATCCGGCCACAAGGTCAGCCCATTGGGCACCGACCGCTTCGGTCAGACCGGCGACCTGCCCGATCTCTACCGCACCTATCGCCTTGATGCCGAAGCCATCATCGATGCCATGGCCGAGCTGTTCCTGAATTGAGCGCAGAGCGCCCCTCCGCACCGCTCGACGCCTATGAAAAGCGCATCCTGCGGCTGCTGCAGGAAGACGCCTCGCTCCCCAATGCCGATATCGCCGAGAAGGTCGGCCTGTCCGCCTCGCCGTGCTGGCGGCGGATCGACCGGCTGGAACGCGAAGGCTTTATCAAGCGCCGCGTGGCGCTGCTGGATCGCCGCAAGGTCGGATTGAACGCGCAGATTTTCGCGCAGGTCAAACTGAACGCCCACGGCCGCGCCAATCTTGACGAATTCGCCGCCGCGATCCGCGATCTGCCGGAAGTGCTCGAATGCTATGTGATGATGGGCTCCGTCGATTTCCTCCTGCGCATCGTCGCGCCCGATATCGAGGCCTATGAAAAACTGTTCTTTAACCGCCTGTCGCAATTGCCGGGCGTGCAGGAAGTGAACTCGACCGTGGCGCTGTCCGAGATCAAGTCAACCACGGCGCTGCCCCTCGACTAGGGGCCGACTTCGGCCTTCCGGATGGCTTGACCTGATAGATTGAAAATTCCGCAAGAACTGACCGATAATTCAGCCAAATTGGCAATCTTGGGTGAGATTTTCCCCGCCAGAACTGCACAATGGCCCCTGCCAATCAGGAGCCCCTTTACCATGCACCATCTTCACCAAAGCCCCGGCACTCCGCCCGAAGCGGTCCATGTCATGCGTGACCCCGCCAACGGGCTTGAAGGCGTAATCGTGCTCCATTCCAACCGCTTGGGTCCGGCCGCTGGCGGCTGCCGTTTGTGGCACTACCCAGATGCCGTCGCCGCTACAGCTGATGCGCTGAGGCTGGCAGAGGGCATGGCCTACAAGAACGCGCTTGCCGATCTGCCGCTGGGCGGCGGTAAGGCGGTGATCCGCTTGCCCCAAGGCAAATTTGACCGCGCCGCACTGTTCCGGGCCTTCGGGCGCGAGGTCGAGCGGCTTGAGGGCCGCTACCTTACCGCTGAGGATGTCGGGACCGAGGTGGCAGACATGGAATGGGTGCGCACCGAAACCGCCCATGTCGCGGGCCTTCCCGCAGCGCAAGGCGCGGTCGGCGGCGATCCGTCGCCCTGGACAGCGCTCGGCGTGCTCAGCGCGATGGAGGAAGCCGTCAGGCGGCGCCATGGCAGCGGCCTTGCCGGCGCGACCGTCGCCGTGCAGGGCCTCGGCCACGTCGGCACCCATTTGTGCGAACTGCTGGCGAGCGTCGGCGCGCGGCTGGTGGTGGCCGACGTCGACCCCGGACGCGCCGCCGCCTGCGCCGCGCGGTTCGATGCGCAATTGGTCGCCCCCGATGCGATTCTTGATGTGCCGTGCGATGTGTTTGCCCCCTGCGCGCTGGGAGGCGTCCTGGACGAAGGCGGGGTGGTCCGGCTCAAGGCCGAGATCGTCTGCGGCGCGGCCAATAATGTGCTCGCCAGCGATGCCGATGGACTGCGGCTGGCGAAACGCGGCGTGCTCTATTGTCCCGACTATGTCGTGAACAGCGGCGGCATCATCAGCGTCTGCGCCGAACATCTGGGTTGGAGCAGAGCTGAGGTCGAGCGCCGGGTGGGGCAGACCGGAGAGCGGCTGCGCGCGGTGCTTGATCATGCCGAGCAGCGTAGCTTGGTTCCGCACCGCGCGGCAAATGCGCTTGCTCAGGCGCGGATCGCGGCGGGCCACACCGCGAGCGCGCAGGCTGCTTGAACGGGGCGTTTTGCAGCGCAGTCCAGGGCTGTTTCCCGCTCGCCTAGAAGGTCGATGTGCCAATCCCGCCATCGACCACCAGCGACTGGCCCGTGACGTAGCTCGCCTGCGCGCTGCAAAACATCGCGACCAGCGCGCCCAGATCCTTGGCATCGCCGAACCGCCGGGCGGGAAGGCGCACCGCGTTTACGAAGGCCGCGACCTCTTCGTCATAGCTGCGTCCATTGGCGGCGGCGCGCGGTGCCAGAATGTCCTCGATCCCCGGCGTGTGGTGCATCCCTGGCAGCACCGAGTTGATCGTGACATTGTGCGGCGCAAGTTCCTTCGAGATTGCATGGCAGTAATTCGCCAGCGCCGCGCGCGGCGGGCCGGACAGCACCCGCATTGCGGCGGGATACTTGGCCGCTCCCGTGCTGATATTGACGATCCGTCCCCAGCGCCGCGCCACCATCGGGCCTGTCACCGCCTTGATGTAATCGATCGGGCTCAAGAGCGCGGTCGCGACCGAGCGTTCGAAATCCTCACGCGAAACCTCGCGGAAATCGCCGGTGAAGGGCGGCGGTGCGCAGGTTGCCACCAGGATATCGGGATCGGGGATGGCCGACAGGATCACTGCCCGCCCGTCGTCCGAGGCATGGTCGGCGACGAGTGCGTGAACCTTAGCGCCGGTTTCGGCAGCGATTGCCTTGCAGGTCGCGTCCAACCGTTCAGCCCCGCGCGCTGAAATGAACACCTCCACCCCTTCGCATGCCAGTGCCAGCGCCGCTCCGTACCCCATCCCTGCGCTGCCGCCGTTCACCAGCGCCTTGCGCCCCGCGATGCCGAGATCCATGCCCGCCTCCTTACCTGCCGCCGGTGACGTAGAGACATTGGCCCGTCACCCAGCTTGCCGCGGGCGAGGCCATGAAGACCACGGCGGCGGCGATATCCTCAGGGTCGCCATAGCGGCCCAGCGGGATGCCGATCATGCCGAGCAACTTCTCACGCTTCTCTTCGGTATCGGTGCCCATGCATTCATCAAAATTCTCGGTCGGCACCGGACCAGGCGCGACGGCGTTGACCCTGATCTTGGGCGCAAGTTCGACCGAGAGCGTGCTTGTCAGGCTGTTCACCGCCGCCTTGGCCGCGCCATAGGGCCCGTTCTTGACCTGCGGGCCGAAAGCCGAACGCGACGAAATGTTGACGATCGCCCCGCCCCCCTCGGCCATGTGCCGTGCCGCCACACTCGCCCCCATCCATACCGCTTTCAGGTTGAGCGCGATCTGCGCGTCGAAATTCTCCTCGGGCGTCCGGGTGAGATAGCGCGGCGTGGCATCAGGGATGCCGCCCGCATTGTTGACCCAGATGGTCAGCTTGCCGAATTGCGCGATGGTTACCTGGGCCAAGCGATCTAGTGCCGCCCCATCGGTGGCATCGGTGGCCAGCGGTAGGGCGCGGCGGCCCAAAGCGGTGATCTCTCCCGCCACGGCATCAAGATCAGCTTGTGTGCGCGACGCCAGCACCACATCCGCCCCGGCCTCGGCCAAGGCAATCGCGATAGCCCGCCCGATGCCCTTGCCCGCTCCGGTGACCACCGCCACCTCGCCATCGAGCCGAAACCGATCCAGAATCCCCATGAAACCCCCTGCGCGTAAAGCCGAAGGCAAACCTACGGCCACCACGGACAAGGAACACTGACGCTTCAAATAGGCACACCACCGGGTGGGCGGTTTGAACCCAAGGTGGCGCTAGAAGCACGTTCCTTGCATCCACAATGAGCTCCAATGACGTCCAGTGGGCGCCAGTCTTAAACATCGAGAAACTCTGAAGGCGGGTTAGCGGATCATGGATAGATGGCCCCATCCGCCGCTTTGCCAACGGCTTAACATAGGCTGGCGGGATCAGCCGCACATCGGGCTCGAACGCGAACTTGCGATGTAGAACAGTTGCGCTTGCCACGCTGAATGCTCGCTACTCGTGGAGACGTCCAAAGCCGATCCGTTTGCAGGCGAAATCGAAAACCAACGCGCCGCCAGAAAATGGTTGCATGCCAAGCAGTCCCGAAAGTCCTGCCGATTTCAGCATTCCTTCGATGTCAGGATCGTTGAACGAATACACCCTCTCCAGCGTCAACCCCTTGCCCATCACGGCCATACTGCCTGACGGCTTCAGTGCGGTGACATTGAGCATTCGGCCAAAGGATGGGACACTCAGCTGCTGGACAGGCGTTGCGGTACGCACTGTCGATGAAAGTGTCTGTGTGCTGAGAAGGCTAAATCCACTCGACCCCGTGTCCAGCAAAAGCCTTATGGTGGCACCGCTCTCAGTTGCCTCGATGACCGGCGAGCCGTTGACGAGCGTCAAGGCCTGCCAGCCCACGATTTCATCGTCGTTCAGCACGTTCATCCTGCAAATGCGCTGGTGCTCCAGATCCAGGATGAAGCCTCCCGGGAATGCGTCAGTCCCCAGCGTCCCCGCAGTCTTGCCCAGCGATCCCTCTGCAGGGCGAATGGTGATCGGCAAGGACTGCCCATCCCCGTCCCAACCCTGAATCCGAACGGATCGCGGCTGCATGCCGGCTGCTATGATCTCGGCTGAAACAGCTTCGCCATAAAGTTCTGTCGTCGCGGAACCGGTATCCAGTTGCAGGGGAATGTTATCGCCAATGCCCTCGATGTCGACACCAACGATTATCGCACCCTGCAAAATTTCGATATCACCGACCGTGACACTGCCCCATGCAAATGGGGCGCAATCTCCCGCGCGGGCGGGGCTAGCTGACAAAAAAAGCGCCAAAATTGCGAACCCGATCCTCATCATCTTTCCTTTATTTTCATTGGCCTTAGGCAATTTGCCAAGTTATTGTTTCCAAGTACAGATGCTAAGTGAATGCTTATGCCTCACAGAGGTATCTCGCACTGCCGCACGAATTCCGAAGACCGGGGTGCCGAAAAAGCATTCCGAGGTCGGCAGCCCTTCTCTTGTCAAAAGGCCAAAAACTGGGCTGCTATATGCTCCACAGCCACGAACGGCGAAAAAACTTAGGAACGGCTCTACCAGATTGGCGATCTCAGCGATCAGAAAGGTACGCGCAATGCCCTACGTCAATATACAGATCACAAAGGGCGCCGAGCGCCACCAAAAGGCTGAAATTGTAGCTGGCGTGACCTCGTTGCTAGTTGGCATTCTTGGCAAGAAACCCGAGCACATCCATATCGTCCTTCAAGAGATTGATGAGGAAGACTGGGGCTATGCCGGGTTGCTGACCGACGATTGGAAAAGGTCGCAAATCGAATAGCCGGCTCGCCAGTGCCAGATTTCATTGTGATGTATTGATGGGCCGACTGCGGAACGCATTAAGTACGGTGCCAATTCGGCCCAATGCGTACTGGGTCGCTGGATAGACGGCGAACACGTCTTTCTTCGGATCCTCAGCGTCCGGCAAAAAGCTCCACCAAGCTACCGCATGCAATGTCGTTGGCCATGAGACAGGAGAGGAGAATTGCAACCCCTGCCCCCTCCAGGGAAAGGCGTCTTGCTACGTTCAAGCACAATAAATGCAATGACGAGGACGCCAACGACAAGCAATTATATAAGCTAACAAACCCCCATTCCACAGTTGTATCGAAATTCAGAATTCACTACCAGAACTCTGAACGTAGAGAAAATTTATAATATGAAAGACAAAGCGAAAAAATTCGCACCATCATTGTCCACAATTTTCATTGTTACTTATCTAAATTACATATTAAAATCAATTTAATTATTTATATCTCATTCATTATTTTAATTATTCACAAAATATATATTTATTAAAAAATCATTTTGTATCAGTGTTTATATTATAGAAACTGAAAATTTCTCTCATAATATGATAATATAGGTCTTTATTTCTTTCAAATTTATTCACACATTTTTAAAAAGCGCGGCATGCGTATTTCAGAAATTCAACGTCTATCCGCTCAAGGTTCGATAGGCCTAATCTTATGCATCATGCCAAGCGTTGCTTGTGCCGAAGATGTCAATGTCGGCTTTGGAGTCGGCGTGGCGCCTAGTTACCTTGGGGGCAGTGATTACATCATTGTTCCTTTGCCATCCGTGTCAGTTAGTTCGGGTCCGGTTACCGTTCGAACCAATAATCTTGGTCTGGAGGCGGGGATAGAAATAACGCCCACCTTGACCATTGGCGCGATTGGGCGAGTTGATCCTGGCCGAAATTCTCTCTTTAAGGTGCGCGATGCAGTCGTGCAGAAGCTTCGCAAAGTTAGCCCGTCAGTCGAACTGGGTGGATTTGTCGAGTTCAGCTTGCCACTTAACGGTAATAGCGAGCCTGGGGCTACTCTGTTTACCCGGATCGCTGCTGAGAAGGGTCTTGAAGGCGGGCATGGAGGATTGTTGATCGAATCCAGTGTGGGAGTGTTTACCCCCCTCAACGCCCGCACATCTTTTGCTGCATCCGCCTTTCTCAACTGGCAAGATCAGCGCTACGCAAACTCCTTCTTCTCAGTAGATGCAGAAGATGCGCGCGCCTCTGGACTTACTCCTTTTTCGGCTCGCTCCGGAGTCCGGGACATTGGAGTATCCGTGTTATTCGATCGACAAATTGGTGGAAGCTGGTCTGCAGGCTTTGTGTCTTCGTTGGGGCGCCTGCAATCATCAGCGTCTGCCAGTCCAATCGTAATGCAGCGCGGCAGTGCAACACAGCTGTTCGGCGGCTTTACGATTTCAAGACGTTTTTAAGCGCGAATTGGCGCCGCGATCTTAAACTGAATAGTCAGCGCGACCCAGATCACCGTCATGGCTTCGCGCAAAGTCGTGCGATCACTGCGGACGTCCTCCGCCGTGTGCGACGAATTGAAGCGCAATCTAGAAGCTCTTGGTCGTTGCTGAATGAGGGCGGCTTGTGGCTGGCAGTCTCGGACATATGTCGCGCAAATCGACCCTTGACCATAAGCGCCTGCTGTAAGTCTGGCATGCAGCTTATGACAGCTAGGCGCTCGGCGACAGCTTTTTGGGGTTAGGGCGGAGAAGCGAATGCTAAGGTGAGCCCCGCAAGACAGTAACCCATGGGCCCTATGGCCGCTGCGAAATCCAACTCCATCTCCTTAGTATAAGTTGATCACGAAAGCGCTGGCTCTGAATAGTAATTGAGCCCTCTTTCATCCATCGTATTTGAATAGAAATTCCTCTAGCAAAAAGCATGAATGATCATCGCTGCGATCCTGATTATGGACGATGATCATCGTTAGACAAATTCCGATACAAATACTTCAAATGCTATTTGAATTGAAAATTCCAAATTCGATCCAAGTCTGACTTGGCTAAAAGCTGCGTTCGGTCATTACCGCCACGAGTCCGATCGAGGCGATGCAAACCCAGATTGCTACGGGCGCCAAAAGAAGAGCTGCAAGGCGCGAGATAGGCCACGCAATTCCCACCGCCAGAGCAGATAAAACTGCCGTCAAGAAGTTGCCGGCAAGGCCCATATCCATTGAACTGAAACCGATAGTATAGACCGGATAGAGAGTGCAGTTGACCAACAGCCCTATTGCCGGAAGGGCCGCCTTGCGCCCCAATGTGCTTTTGCCGCGCAAGAGAGCAATTGCCGCCCCCATTGCCGCAAACAGGACGAGCCAAACAAACGGTACAATTGTATAGATGATCGAGTTGATTGCGCCTGGATTTCGGCCAGCCACTTCGGTGTCGCCAAGCTCGAAGACGGCAATTGCAAAATTAATGCACACAGCAAGAAATACAGCCAAGCTAGCGCTCAGTACTAGATCACGTCTGCCGAATTCATAAGCCTGAAGATCGATCACTTTTACACCCTTTTCGGATCCACTTTCGGGACCATCAGTCTTTCGATCTGCAGCATCAGACGATGCCTCGTGCATAGGCCGGAGACGATGAGGTCAGCAGAACCACAGCCGGAAGGAATGTGATTCCTTGACTGTGGTCATGCAAGTGGCACGGAAAACAACTAGTTATTGCATGACACAAGGTGTAGACAAAAGGTTCGGAACCGGAAATACCTTAATGCCTATATTCTCAGGATACGAGATATAATGAGCCCTTTGGATCTAACGATGCGCTGGCAACGCCATGCTGCATTATTGTTCAGCTTCTCGTCCTTCGCTGGTCGGCGGATGAAGATTGGACTCGCAGAAGTTGCTGTGTTGGAGCAGTTGGCCGTTGCTGGTGAAATGTCACTCGGCGCAATAGGCAATTTCTTGTCCATGCCATCTGCATCGATGACCTTGTTAATCGACAGGCTTGAAGGCAAGCACATGGTGCGTAGACGGCCGAATCCGCAGGATCGCCGAGGAATTTTGGTGTCATTGACCGACGTGGCCATGGAGAAGGCTGGGTTGGACCTTGTGCCCGCAGCCGAGGCTATGACAGCAGCAGCTGCTGATCTGACTCCGGCTGAGCGTGCGATTGTTGCCCGCTACTTCGACGCTGTCGACCGATGCCTGGCAGACCAAAAGGCCAGCGGCAGCAAATAGTTGACGCATTCATCATCGACGGCAAGCGTGGCTTTTGGCCTATTGGGCGTCTCGCGGAGACATCCGATCAACGCGTAGCGATCAGCAGATCCTCCGAAGGGTGTCGAATGTGCATCGCGACTTCTGCCGCCAAGCCAATCGAGTTCGTGCCCGGGGTCAGTCATCCATACCAAAACGATGAACTATTCTTTGACCAGAATATTAACATTCTCTAGATATTTCTTGCATATTCAATACCTTCTAGCGATAAAAGAGGGCCGGAGATGGTCTGGCTCACACATTGCAACAGGACGCACTCACGCTTCTCGACCTGGGTTCGTTTGCCGAGTGTCGTTTGAACATTGGCCGCGCCGGGGTGGTAGTGATCAACCCCCTGGCTGCTGCGGGAAGCGGAGGTATGAAAGCGTGACATTCAAGGCAACGCGCGTCCGGCGGCGGCGTCCTGTCGAGCCCGCGGTCGTTGTTGCGCTCGTTATACAGGCAGCCATCTTCGTATTACCTTTCTGGGCCGTACAGTTCATCGCGGCGAGCGGAGCCGGGGTCGCTTGGTTATTGGCACCGAAGCGAGACGCATACACTGAGCTTGTAATCGATGCAGACGGGATTTCCTGGCTCGAAATCGGTCGTAAGGGGCACCCATATCGCTGGACACAGATCACCGACTTGTCGCTGGCCAGTGAGGACCCAGTTCTTTCGGTTCAAACTTCAGGCCGAACGATTTTCCAAAAAATTCCGTTGCTTCTCTCACCAGCAGAATTTCGTGATGCACAAGCTGCGATCAGATTGCACGCACCGGCTGCGCTCAAAGCACTCTGAAGCTGTTGGCAGGCCATAATCGCGCTGGCTAGCACGCAGCCGACCCACATGAACCGCGTCAGAAATATCTATTCTAATTGACAATTTTGATGTCGGGTTCCACTTTTGCACTCAACTTGGAGCGGTCGATGCACAGAGCGATACTGATATGTTTCCGTAGCCTCAGCATCACGGCGTGTTTGTTTTTGTCAGGCGGTTTAAGCACCACAGCGGCCAGCGAAGAACCGAAAGCGCTCGGGGCAGAGGAAGCTTCGCCACCATTCACCCTCGCCGACCGAATGGTCGTGGCTGCCCAGATAAACCACGTGGTGAAGCGCTATTTCGCGCATTGGGAAGGCCTGCCACCCGAATTCGATTGGGACGCGCGCTTTGCCGATTACATAAAGGAAGCGCTCGCTGCGCCCGATCGGCGCAGTTTCAGCATTGCCACGATGCGGCTGTTCGCCAGCCTCGAGAACGGCCACAGCTCATTCTCCGACCGCCTGCTTGATGACGAGCCGACCTTGCCGTTCCATGCACGGCCAATTGAAGGCAAATGGACGGTCACGGCCAGCTGGATCGCAGAACTCTCACCCGGCGATGTCATTGTCACGATCGACGGCACACCGATCGATCTTTGGGTTGCGCCGCTCCGTGCCATTGTTGCCCAGTCCGATGCACGTGCAACGGACCGCGTCCTATTGCTGCAGGGCCGCGCGCTGTGGCCACAGCGGGTGCGGCTCGGCCTCGCTTCGGGCAAGATTGTCAGCGTCGACCGTGCGGCGCCGCGGGGTGAACGCCGACCGGTCCCTAAGCCGTATGAGGTCGAGACCACAGTCCGTACCGATGGCGTCGTAGTGATCCGCATCCCAAGCTTCGATGACCCCAAGTTCGAGAGTGCTGCGGTTGCAGCGGTCAAAGCGCACGCGGGCGCGCCGCTGATCCTGTTCGACGTGCGCGGCAATGGCGGGGGCAACACGCCTTCAGACCTGCTCACGACGATCATGGACAACCCCTATGCCGGCACAATCGTCAACACCCCAATGACCATTGCCGAGAACGACGCTCAAGCTTCGTTCTCTGATGATCCGGCCCCGCCCCGAGTTATGATCCGATATGGTCCGGAGCGGAGCCAGCCGATCACCGACGCGATCAGGGGGCCGATGGCGGTGCTGATGGACGGTGGCTGCGGTTCGGCCTGCGAAGATTTTGTGATCCGCTTTCAGTCCGGCAAGCGCGGGCCGCTGCTGGGTGAAGCGAGCTTCGGATCGACCGGCCAGCCCTATTTCGTCCAGTGGCCGCAGTGGAAGATGTGGATGCGCATCTCGACCAAGCGCGAATACTTGCCCGATGGCCGCCCCTTGGAAGGCGTGGGCGTGACGCCCGACATCGCGGTGCCTCAACACATCGCTGACCTCAGCGCAAAGGGCGACCCTTGGTTCGAACGCGCAGTGGCAGCCATTCGCGCGGCGCCCGCAACAAAACCGTGAGCGATCCCACCGATCTCAGCGAAGGCCATCCAGCAATGATCGAAGCGCCCGAGACCCCGCACATGCATCACGGCCACCATGACAGTCACGGCGGCGGGCGCCGGTGGTTCGATATCTCCATGGCGGTGGCGGTGCTACTGGTCTCGTCCGGATCGCTTTATGTCGCGCTCCACACCGGGCATACCATGGAAGCGCTGGTCCACGCCAACGAGCGGTTGGTCCGCGCACAGTCGACTCCGGTGCTGCAGTATGACCACGGCAACGTGACCGATGAGGGCAAGGCACAGCTCGAATTCACGATCACCAATGTCGGCACCGGACCAGCGCGGATCGTTTGGTTCGAGGTGGGCTCGGCAAGCGGGCGCTTCAGCAACATCGGCCAGTGGGTAATCTCGACCGGCGACGGTCCGATCAGGTTTACTTCGGCTTCGATCAACCAGATTGTGCTCGCACAAAACGAAAAGCGCCAGATGTTCGCTTGGGAGCGCCCGGCCGATGAGGCGGGGCGAATCCGATGGGAGCTGATCGACCGCGAACGGTTCAAGACCAAGGTGAAGGCCTGCTACTGTTCGGTCTTCGACCAGTGCTGGCAATCCAACCTAGAGGCAGACATCCCTAAAGAAGTGCCGAGCTGCGAGCGCAAGGATGGACCGCAGCCGGCCCAAGCGGGCGCCACCTGATGGATTTTGCAACGCGAAATTCGTGAAGAGCCGCAAATCGCAGTGTCGGCTGCCGGCCCAAAGCCGGTCGTTGACGACCGACAAAGTCATCGTCTGGCTCCGCTCAAAGCCGCCATGCCGCGTTCGGGGGGCCCATCGACGGAGCTAGTGAGCGAAGGTGGGGATGCGTTACAAACGGAAGCTTGCTTGATCTCACCGATGTGAGCCGTTAGGCCGATGTCCAGCGGGGCGAAGCAACCTCCCGTTCAGGCCGAGAAAAGCCCAAGCGTTGCCTCGTAATCTTGCCTCATTGGGCAAGGTGCACTGTGCGAGGTTCACTTGGCGTCACTCGTTCTTATCCCCTCTATCACATTCACCGATCTGCTGCGGGTTTTCACCCGCATCGGCCTGCTTAGCTTTGGCGGACCTGCTGGCCAAATCGCCCTGATGCACCGGGAGCTGGTGGAAGAACGCGAATGGATCAGCGAGGAGGATTTCCTCCACGCGCTCAATTTCTGCCACCTGCTACCTGGGCCCGAGGCGCAGCAGCTCGCCACTTGGATCGGTTGGCGGTTGCATGGGTGGCGCGGCGGGCTGGCGGCGGGGCTGCTGTTCGTCATCCCCGGCGCACTGATCATTCTGGCACTGTCCGTGCTTTATGGGATAGCGGCTAATCTCAGCTGGGTTGAGGCGCTGTTCCTCGGCGTGAAAGCGGCCGTTCTGGCAATTGTGGTGCAGGCGCTGCTGCGGATCGCCGGGCGCGCGCTAGACACCAAGCTGAAACGCGCACTGGCGATTGCGGCGTTTGTCGGGCTGTTCCTGTTTGATCTGCCGTTCCCACTGATCGTGCTGGGTTCGGGTGTGATCGGCATGGTGGTAGCGGCAAAGCGGCCTGATCTGCTGGCGCTCAAAGCAGGCAAAGCGCGGGAGGTGCTAACGGAACGACCCTGGCGCAGCACGATCCTGTCTGTTGCATTGTGGGGCGCGGTCTGGGCGGCGCCGATGTTGCTCATCGCGGTAACGCTGGGTCAGGATCATGTGTTGTGGGAAATTGGCGCATTCTTCTCGCAATTGGCGATCGTCACGTTTGGCGGGGCCTATGCCGTGCTGGCATACATGGCGCAGGAAGCGGTTCAGGGTTTCGGCTGGCTTCAGCCCGGCGAGATGGCCGACGGCTTGGGTCTGGCCGAGACCACGCCGGGGCCGCTGATCCTGGTGACGCAATTCGTTGGCTACCTCGCGGCGTTCCGTGCGCCCGAGCCGTTTTCGCCCCTTGTTGCCGGACTGCTCGGCGCGGGGCTGACGACGTGGGTGACGTTTGCGCCGTGCTTCATGTGGATTTTCGCCCTCGCCCCGTGGATCGACCGGTTGGGCAATGCTGTGCGGTTAAAGGGCGGGTTGGCGGCGGTGACGGCAGCGGTTGTCGGCGTGATCGCCAACCTCACCGCTTGGTTCGCGCTGCACGTGCTGTTTGCCGATGTCGGCCAGCGCCAATTCGGCCCTCTGCGGCTCTATTGGCCTGACCCGGCGAGCTTCGACTGGCGCGCAGGCCTGCTGGCGGTGCTCGCCTTTGGGCTTGCGTTCGGTCTGAAGTGGTCAGTGCTGAGCATTCTCGCAGTTTGTGCCGTGGGCGGGTTGGCATTGAGCCTCCCGCTTTAGAGCCATCCTGCCGCCCAAGCGATCACCACTGCGGCTGGCACCAGCAGGGCCTGCGCCAGCAGCGTGCCGGCGAGGCGGCTCAGCGACACCCAGATCATGGCGCGGCGGAAGGTCGCTTCGCTGACACTGCCGTCGACCACGTCATCGGTCAGAGCCGAGATTTGCGGGTCGATCAGGGCGAATAGCAGGATTGTCGCAAAGCCGTTGACGATGGCGGTCATTTGCGAGGCGGTGACCCGAAACTCCGGCACGAGGTATCCGGCATAAAGCGAGGCCAGCACGCCCACCGCCAGCAAGCCTTGCGCCGCGGCATTGGCGATGAGCACCGGCCAACTCACCCCGCGCGGGCCCTTGAGTGATCGCAGCGTCTCAGCAGAGGGGAGCGCGACCGAATCCCGGATCGTGCTCAGGCCCGCCGGCGTGACGCTCCTGAGCAGCAGCCGGGTGGTTGAACGGTTCACTTGAAAGAAGCTGATCGCGGCTGCAAACAGGCGCTGGAAGGTCGGCACCAGCACAATCCCCAGCGCCACCGCCGCGGCGGCGGACAGCAGCACCAGCCGCAGGTCAAACAGCAAGGCATCTCCCGCGCCGTTCGCTAGCCCGGTCTCGATCCGCTTGGCAAGGAAAGGCCCAAGGAACCCGTTCGACGTGCGCGACACCAGCAGCAGGACGTTGAACAGCGCAAAGCTGAGCGCAATCCGCCCCGTGCGCACCCCGGCGATGCGTGCGGCATAGGCCAGCGCGCCAATGAGGTTGATCACCCCGGTCAGCGCGCAAATAGCGATCAGTTCGGTGTCCATGCTGCTTCCCAAGGGCCTAGATGATCGGCCACGCCTTGATGATGCTGTAGCTGCTGGTCACGATCAGCACCACTGCCACCGCCAGCAGCAGCGTGCGCGGCTGAACGCGGTTGGCAAGGATTGCCCCGAACGGCGCGGCGATCACACCGCCGATGATCAGGCCGACGGTGATCGTCGTGAAGGCAGCAAAGCCGAGCGTGGCGATGAAGGCGATCGAGATCGACAAGGTCAGCAGGAACTCGGCGGAATTGACCGTGCCGATGATCTTCCTCGGATCGCCGCCCTGGATCAGCAGATTGGAGGTGACCACCGGCCCCCAGCCGCCCCCACCTGCCGCATCAAGGAATCCGCCAGCCAGCGCCAGCGGCCGGGTGTAGCGCGGATCCTCGAACCGAGGCTTCGACATACGGACCGCGCGCCACAGCAGATAGAACCCGATGCCCGTCAGATAGAGCATCACGAAGGGCCGCGCCGCCGAAGCATCGATGCTCGACAACAGATAGGCGCCGCTTACCCCGCCCAGCACGCCGAACGGGACCAGCCGCCAGAAAAGCCCCCAATCGACATTGCGGTGCCAGATATGGCTCGCCCCCGATGCCCCGGTGGTGAACAGCTCGACGATGTGAACGCTCGCCGACGCCGTGGCAGCCGGCACCCCCAAGGCGCTCACCAGCAGGGTCTGGGTGATGACCCCGAAGGCCATGCCCAGCGCTCCGTCGATCATCTGCGCGGCCATGCCGATGGCGATGAACGGCGCGATGTCGATGAGGAACGAGGTCAGGTCAGGCATGAGGCGGTCCTCTCTGCACGTGGCAGGGCTAGAAGGTGGTTGCGGCGGTCGCGCCCCAGGTGCGCGGGTCGCCGGGCAAGCCTGCGATCAGCCCGGTGTTGCCGGGGCCGACGAAGAGCTGCTCGAAGTAGTTTTCATCAAACGCATTCCTGACCCACGCAAACAGGTTGAACCCGTCATCCGAGCGGAAACCAATACGGAAGTTGGACAGGTGGTAGCCTTCGATATTGGTGAAGGCCGATGGCGACGGGTTGGAGGAAAAGCCCGAACGGTAGGAGCCGTCATAGCCGAGATAGACTTCGCCCGGTTTGCCGAGGAACTCGGTCGGCAGATTGCCCTCCGCCCCGAAAGAGAACGCCCACTTTGATACGCCGGGTAGGCGCTGCCCTGAGATGTCGCAATTGGCCGGGCTGATCCCCCCGGGGGTGCTCGGCGCGGACGGGGTTTGGCCGGCGGCGGCGGTTGTGCCGCCTGACAATTCGGGCGGGCACGGCGCATCGGTGAAGCGGACGTATTTGGCGTCGGTGTAAGCGCCGCTGGCATAGGCGGTAAAACGCTGGCTGGGGCGGATGGAGAAGTCGGCCTCTACCCCCTGCGAGCGCACCTTGTCCGCATTGGCGAGGAACCCGCGCAGCACCCCGAATTGGCCGTTGTTCACAGTCGCCTGATAGTCGCTGATCTCTGTGCGAAAAGCGGCGAGGTTCAGTGTCGCCTTGCGATCCCAGAACTGGCTTTTCAGACCAAGCTCGAAGTGATCGACTGTTTCGGGCCGGATCGTGCCCGCCGCCGCAATCGGCTGGCCATTGGCGTCGGTCGGCAACCCGCTCTGGTTGATCCCGATGGTCTTGAAGCTCTTGGCATAGGTGCCATAGGCCAGCACATCGGGCGCGACTTCGTAGCTGAGCGTCAGGTCGTAAGTGAGGTTCCAGTCGGTATCCTCGGGCGCACTCACCTGCGGCTGGAACACTCCCAGCTGTGCGCGGCTGCGGGCGTCGGTCTCGTTGCCGAGCAATTCCGTGCCTGTGCCGGTGAACACGCGGCGCTGATAGAAGCCCTTCTTCTTGTCGTAATTCACCCGCGCGCCCGGTTGGATTGTGAAGGCGTCGGTGACCTTCCAGCTGACCTGCCCAAACAGCGCCAAGCTGGTGCTTTCAAGGAATTGGGTGTTTCGCGCTGTCAGCCCGTTCAGCACGCTGGGATCGTTCGAGAGCGCATTACTGGGCGCAATCGTCCAGCGGCTTGAGGCGGGGCCATGCTGTTCGGTCCCCTGCGTGTCGATCCGCTGATCAAAGGCAAAGGCCCCAAGCACGAAGTCAAATTGATCGCCCGTGTGAGCGTAGCGGAACTCTTGCGTATACTGGTTCTGCTGCGAAGGGTTCTGCGACAGCGAGACAATCGGCAGACCGGTGAAGTCGCGGTCATTCTCGGGCTTCCAGTCCCAGTAACGCCATGCCGTCACTGAAGTGAAGGTGCCCGGCCCGATGTCCCACACTGCTCTGAGCGACGCGCCTGCGATGACGTTGCCAGCATTCAGCTGCGAGTCCAGATCAGTCAGGCGGTCAAACGGGTTTGTGCTTGGCGGGACGTAGCCCTGTGCGGCTGCCAGCGCGGCGAACTGGCGGCTGAGCGGACGCTGGGTCGTGCCGGTGCGCACGAATACCGAACCGCAGCAATTGGCGTCCTGCTTGTTGTAGTCGCCCACCAGCGTGATCTTGAGATTGTCGGCCGCCTCCCACAGCACCTGCGCACGCACACCGAGGTTATCGAGGCTTTGGATATCCTGCCCGGTTACGACATTGCGGATCGTGCCCCGCCGCGAGGTGCCTGAAAAGGCGACCCGGGCAGCGACGTTCTCCGACAACGGACCCGACACCGCGAGCCGTGCTTGGCGGAACTCGTGATTGCCAAGGCTGATTTCGGCCCGGCCTTCGAAATCGAAGCTCGGCTGGTTGGTGGTAATGTTGATCGCGCCTGCGGTGGTGTTCTTGCCGTAGAGCGTCCCTTGCGGCCCGCGCAGCACTTCGATCTGCGCCACATCAAGGAAGTCGAAGGTCGCCGAGGCGACGCGCGAGTAATAGACATCATCGACATAGATGCCGACGCCCTGTTCGAACCCGTCGCTGGTCAGACCGAACGGCACGCCCAGCCCGCGGATATTCACCGCCGTGTTGCGCGGGTTGGACGAATAGAACTGCAACGTGGGGGCCAGCTGCTGGAGCCGGTTGACGTTGAACGCCCCGGTCTCGTCGAGCTGGCGGGCATCAATCACCGACACAGCGAGCGGAATGTCCTGCGCGCTTTCGGAGCGACGGCGGGCGGTGACGATGATGTCATTGCTGTTCGGCTCCTCGGCGGTGTCGGCGGCTTCGGCAGGCGCTTGATCCTGTGCGAAGGCGGTAGAGGGGGCGGAGAGCAGCGCGGTCAGGCCTGCGCCGAGCAGCAGAGTGCTGCGGGTGGAAAACGGATACATGGTCTCGCCTTTGCAAGCGGGTATGCATCCGGTGGTCCGGTCTGCTGGTCCCTGTTGATGTGTGGTGGGGTTGGGTCATGGTGCCGATCAATCGGTCAGCCGCTTCCTCTCGGTCACGTCGATCTGCATGACTTTGCCGTCATGCACGGTCAGCTGGATCGCGCCATAGCGCAAACGCCCGAGCGCCTCGCTGACCAGCGCAAGCGCGTCCGGCAAAATGCCGGCTGCGCCAGATTGTTTTTCGTCACGGTCCATAAGCGGGCCTTTCGTTACGCGGACTCAATTCGCAACGAAGCAATTAAACTCAAGTGTTTCACTTGACAATAGGGTGGCGCGGCAGATTTTCTGTCAGGCGATGAAAGGTGGGCTTTGTGCGCCAGGGCGAATGGAGGGGACGGTCAGGCCTCGTCGCCGATAAAGGCTGGCACCGGCATGATGGGATCGGACAGACGGATACCATCGAGGATTTGCGCCGTCCGGTCGCGCACATCGAGCAACAACGCGCGCGTGCGGCACTCCCCTTCCTCCAGGCAGTTCTTGCACTTTTCATGAGCATAGCGACTGGCACAGGGCACCAGCGCCAGCGACCCGCGCATATGCCGGATAAGATCGCCATAGGTGATATCAACCGGCGGGATCGCCAGCCAATAGCCCCCGTCGCGCCCTCGCTGGGACTCAACAAGGCCCGCGCGGGTCAACTCCGACAGGATGACGGTGAGAAACTTCGCGGGGATATTCTGCGTGTCCGCAATCGCGGCCAGTTGCACCGGCCCCTCGCCAAAGTGATCAGCAAGGTGCTGCATCGCGCGGATTGCATAGCGGGTCTTCTGGGACAGCATCGCGCATTGTCTATCTGACAAGTAGGCAAAACGGTCAAGCCACCCCGCATCGCAGACTTGCGCCCATTGGTGGCTAATTAGGGGCGAGCTTTCGGCGCTAACCAGCCACGCTCGTTGCGTTCAATGGCCACCGCCGCAGTTGTTAGCGATCCCTATCTCACAGGCGCCGAAGTATTTGTCCTTTCGAGCAGATCGCTGACATCCTCCTTCCAGAAGCGAGCCCAAGTGTGCGTTCCGTGACCTTGGGTTTCATCGCTCTCGGGGATCAACCGAAAGCGCGCGTTCGGCATTCGGGCAATCGCGCGCTGCGGGATGTCGAGATTGTGGGGGTTGATGAAATCATCCGCTGAATTGATCCAGACAACCGGCGCGGTGATTGCTTCAAGGTTCGGCCAGGGATCGTAGGTTCGAGATGCCTCAACTTGGTAAATCAGATCATTGGCATCCATTGCAGCGATTGAAGTCTCGACTCTTGCACGGGCCTGCGCGGTTGCCGCCTCCCTCGTTGCATAGACCTTTTGAAGATTGAGGGGCGCCGCACCCGCAACGATCAACAAGGATGCGGCGGTGCGCAATCCTTGGAGTGGCTGGGTCGTATATTCACCACCTGCCCAAGCAGGATCGGACCTTATTCCATCGACAAGCAACTGCCGCCACATCCGGTTTAACCCGCCAATTTCGACCGGCTGGCACGCCAGCGGCATCAAGGCGCGGGCAAATCTTGGGTAAACCTCGCCCCACACGAAGCTGTGCATGCAGCCCATCGATGTCCCCATGATCAGACGCATCTTGCGAATGCCAAGCCCCTTGGTCAGCAGCTGGTGCTGGGCTTCAACCATGTCTCTGTAATCGTAGGCGGGGAAGCGCATACGCTCACCGTCGGACGGCTTGGAAGATTCACCATGGCCGATATTGTCTGGAAGGATTATCCAGTATCGGCTGAAGTCGAGCGGCTGGCCCGGCCCATAAAGTTCATCCGCGAACTGGGGGCGCAGGAATTGCTTTCCGCTTCCACCCGTGCCGTGCAAGATCATCACCGCATTGTCGATTTCGCCCTGGGCATTTCGATGGGGCTGACCGAGCGTCGTGTAGTGAATGCGAAGGCTAGGCAGGCGCTCGCCACTTTGGAAACGGAAGTCGTCAATGACAAAGTCGGCTTCCTGAATGGGCCAAGTCGAGGCCGCATTCGTCGTGGTAGCCGCGGGTGCCGATTGCGGCACGGGCGGAGCAGCCTGCGCGGGCGAAGAAGCTTGCGACGCAAGTCCAGTGAGAAGGTGAATCAAAAAGTTCATTTGTTTGTTGTGGCTTGCTTTCGTCACAAAACCAAGCTGATTGACGCAGTCGCAATTTATGGACGAAGGTAGTTCAGCCTTGAAATTTCAGATGATTTCACTCGTCAGTTTGATGCTGAGCGGTTTTGTTGCCGCCTGCTCCGGGCAAGGCGGGCCTGCTTCGCCCAGACCGCTCGCAACCGTGAGTACGCCTCAGGCCCAGGATGATCGCGCCGTCCACCTGACAGGGCTCAGCTACGAAGTGCTTCGTTCTGGCCCGTCCGATGGTCCACGTCCGCTGCGATCGGATGATGTGTCGATCCGCTACGTCGGCCGTCTGGCGGATGGAAGCGTCTTCAGCACATCAGCAAATGGTGGCGCGGAGCCTTCGACTTTCTCGGTCCGCTCCGTCATCCCTGGCTTCAGTGCGCTTGTGCAGCTTATGCGACCCGGCGACCGATGGCGGTTCATGATCCCAGCCTATCTTGGCTATGGGCACGCGGGACGACGTTTCACTCCCCCTGAAGCAACGCTCAAGCGCGATATCCCACCAGGAAGCGAACTGATATTTGATGTTGAGCTCGTTTCCATCACGCCGAGCAGCTAAGATAAGCGTCTGCGTTATGGGCCTTTTTGGTGCGCCCCCTCAGAAGCCGAAAACGATCGCGGCGATGCGGCCTATCAGGCGATGTTTAGGCGAGCCACTCATTCACCGGCCATGAACCGTCCGCTGTTGGTTGCGTCGACGAGCCTCGCTCACGACCGGGAATGGGTAGGAAGGTGGATGGCGGCATTGCAGAGGATCGTAGCCGTGACTGAAGCATCGGCACGTCGGCCGGCGTGCCCGTCCCAATCCAGTGCCAAATTTCAAAAATCCGCCGACAGCGACAGGTTGAACCGCCGCGAGGCGATGAACTGGAAGCCCCCGCCGCCGGTGACGTTCCACCCGAACACATTGGTCAGGTTGGCGATCTGGGCGCGAAGCACGGCAGGCGTGCGTCCGAGTTTGAAGCGGTAGCGTGTGCCGAGATCGACAATCGCGCGCTCCGGGATGAACAGGCTGTTGTCGATCCGCGCCGCTCGGTCACCTGTGTAGTTGATGCCCAGATCGACGGACAGGGCATCGAAGGCGGGTGGTTGGTAATCGATCCTGAGGTCGAGCGTCGTGCCCACCCGGCCCAGCGGTCGCTCGCCCAAGCGGCCTTGCTCCACCGCCTCGCCGGTAACGCGGGGGCGCATCAGAACCGCCCCTGCCACCACGTTGAGGCCCGCCACCGGCTTCGCTGTCAGCGAGATCTCCGCGCCCTGGTGCTTCACATCGCCGAGCACGCGGAAGACATTGTCGGTATCGAGCTCGAAATAGGGGCGGCGCACGTCGAACAACCCGGTGATCAGCTTGACGTCCTTTGCCAGCGTCCAGCGCACCCCCGCCTCGACCTGCCGGGTGCGCAAGGCGGGCAAAGTGAGGTTGGCGTTGGCGGCAAAGGCAGGCGCCGTGCCGCTTTCCTCCAGACCGCGGGTGGTGGCGGCATAGATCGCGACCCCGTCGATCGCGGTGAGTGCGGCCGAGGCGTTCCACAGGATTGGGCTGTCCTCATTGGCGGTCGGGGCAAGGCCGGGCGCGCGCACTTCCTTGCGGTAGCGGGTCTTCTGCACCCCGAGATTGATCTCGCCCAACCCTTGCCATTGCATCCCGTAACCCAATGCCCCCGTCTCTTGGCGGATTTCATCGCGGGTCAACGCGCCGAAGGCGACGTCCGGCTCGGCAACCGGATCGGCGACGTCGATCTCGCCGGAGCCGAGGCTGCGGAAAGCAAAGCTGCCAAGGTCGTCGTCAACTTGCCGGAACCGGGCCGAGGCAAGCAGCCGGTGGCGGCGCGGGCCTTCGACGAAGTCACGCTCGACCAGCAGTTCTCCCGAGTAGGATTGCGTCACCTGATCGCGGCCCAGCAGCACTTGCCGCTCGGCGCTGCCATCGGCCTGCGTGTTGGCAAAGAAGTTCGCGCCGAACTGGTCGATGGTGAAGCGCGAGGAGAAAAGCCCCAATCCAATCCGCCAGCCTCCGCGCGATACCTTCGCCATGCCGCCGAAATTCTGCGAATGGCCCGCCCAGTCGGCCCACTCCTGCCCGACAAAGCGATTGCGGGCGATCCGCTTGGGCAGGAAGGCCCCGGCGGTGAAGATGACCGGGGTCTGCTGCTCGTCGAAATAGTCGTAGCGGCTGTAGAACCCGGTCAACTCCACGCCGTTGGCGGGCCGCCAGCGCATGACACCGCCATAGCGGACGAACCAGAAATCCGCGCCGTCGGGATAAACGAACTCCTCCACCCCGGCGCCGATATTGAGATCGAGATTGCCGGTCAGCGGCAGTGCGGCATCGACGGTGGCGAAGGGCGCGAAGAAATCGCCGAAGCCGGTCCGGGCGCTGACCACCGGCCTGTCCGCACTTCGCCGCAGCGAGAAATCGACGATCCCGGTCGGCGCGGGGAAGGGATAGCCCAAGGCCGAGATGCCAACCTGGATCGCCGATCCGGCGCGCACCGCATCGCTGAGCGGGCCCTGGTTGTCGAAGTATAGCCCCTCGATCCGCACGTTCTGCGCAGCAAAGGCGGAGAAACCGCGCACATTGCCGCCGCTGTAAAGCCCGATGGTCTCATCCCCGACACTGGTCCCGAAGGCATCGGAGGCTTGGGTGATGACGTTTTCCTCAGAGCGATTGACGAGAGCAATGTTGGAAGGGCCGCCGCGCTGCGACGGTTCAGTTTGCGTATCCGGCAAAGCGCCCGGCGGCGTTTGTCCCTCCTCTTCAGGCAATACCTCGCTGTCTTCGCGCGAAGGATCTTGCCGGGATGGCTGGTATTGGGCGGAGACTGAACTTGCCCACAACAAGCCTGTTGCCAGGGCAATTATTTTCATCTTCCAGCCTTCCTACATTGCTGCATTATGTTATTACATATCATTTACCGCGGCTTCTGGAAGGGCAAAATTTGAGAGCCCTTACATCTGGCGTGCTTTACGCCGCTGCCTGCTCATACGCGATCGCCGCAAGCTTCAGTTCGAACCGAAGCGCAGTGCGGAATCTCATGAGCGGCTTCGATACCACGTTATAACATTATTCACATGCAGAGGCTGGCCCAATGGGCCAAGTGGTTTCGGACCAATTGCCGCAATCCAACTGAGATGTCGGGTATGGGGTCGAATTCAGAATGGCGGCTTTTGGCAAGAAACCAACTGAAGCTGCCCTTCCCCATGCCAAGATTTGCGGATGGTTCAATTTCCCTGCGAAGCCGGCGTGCATTTCGGTCGCACCAGCCTTTTGACCGCCCCCCGCCCGCTGGAAGTCATGTCGCTCATATGTTGCACGGACTAGCGGAAATTGACCGGAAAGCAGCGAAAACCGCCGGAAAAGCGCGCGAAAAGATGCAACACAACATTTCAGCGCCGAGCAACGTCAAACTTGAAAAACATTCAATGTTTCAGAGGATGAAATGGTAGCGGAGGAGGGACTCGAACCCCCGACACGCGGATTATGATTCCGCTGCTCTAACCGGCTGAGCTACTCCGCCCCATGGGCATCCGGCGGTGTTTCGCAGCCGGACTCGGCACCGGGTGTCGGCCCGGGCGAGGCGGGCACTTAGGGCGGGTGCGCTGCGGGGTCAAGCCCTGTTGGCGCGCTTGGCTCAGAGCCGCTCGGGGCCCCGGAAAGCGCAAGTCTTGACCTGCTCCCACGGGCCGCCGCGATAGTGCCACAGCTCCAGCGCCGGAAAGGCGAAACGCCCCTTGGCGATCCATGAGGCAAGGTCGGGCGCAAGCGCCGCCTGAAGCGCCCGCGCCTCGTCCTTGGTGACCTTGTTCTGGATCGTGATGTGCGGGCGCGGCTCGTAAAGATCCTGAGACGTCAGGCTGCCGTGGAAATGCTCTGCAATCAGCGCGCGCAGATCGAGCAGCTGCGGTGCTTCCAATGCGATGGCGGTGCCCTTGCCCAGATCCATCGCGCCCTTCACCGCCCCCTCGGGAGCAGCGAATTCGCGAGCCACATTGGGCAGGAAGTCGCGCAGTTCCTCCAGCAGCGATGGCGCGAAGGCATGGAACAGGGTCACGTGGGCGTGGAGGTGGTTCTTTTCTGCCGGATAATGCGCCCGCCGCAGCCCTTCGGCAAAGCCTGCCAGATCGGGCGGCAGGGCAGCGGTCAGGATGAAGGGATTGGGCACCGGGCGGGTGTGCGGCGATAGCGCTCCCGGATCAAGTCCGGGATTACGGGTGGGATGTCACATCTCGCCCCGTTGGCGGCGGATGGCGTACCACTTGGCAACGTTGGCATTGTGTTCGGCTAAGGTGCTGGCGAACCAATGACCGCCCGTCCCGTCGGCAACCATGAACAGCGCAGCCGTTTTCTCGGGGTTCAACACCGCCGCGATGCTGGCGCGGCCCGGGTTGGTGATCGGACCTTCGGGCAGTCCGGTGCGGGTGTAGGTGTTGTAGCCATTGACCGCACTGATCTCAGACTGCTTGATCCGTCGCCCGAGCGGTTTGCCCTTGGTAATAGGGTAGATGATCGTCGGATCGGCTTGCAATTTCATGCCAGTGCGCACCCGGTTGGAATAGAGCCCCGCCACCATGCGGCGTTCTTCGGGCTTACCAGTTTCCTTCTCGACGATCGATGCGAGGGTCAGCGCATCACGCATCGTGTCGACCGCGATGCCGGGCGCGCGTTTGCCCCATTCTTCGGCCAGCGCCTTGTCCATGGCGGCCTGCATCTGCTCGACAAGGGCTTTGCGGGACTGGCCGCGTTCGAAGGCATAGGTATCGGGCAGGATCGAACCTTCGGGCGGCACGTCGACTTCGCCAGTCAGCAGGTCCTCGGCCATCAGCCGTTCCCAGACGAGAATCGAGGGCATGCCTTCGGGGATCGTCACGAAGCGGCGGATCACATCGCCCGATTGAAACGCGGCGAGGATGTCACTCTGGCTCATGTCCGGGGTCAACAGGAACTCGCCCGCCTGAATCGGGGTGTCCGAACCAAAGATGCGCGCTTGCAGGACAAAGCCCGAAGCCGAGGAGATCAGCCCCTCGGCTTCCAGCTTGTCCGCGACCGACGCCACCGAAGCGCCGGCAGGGATGGTGAAGCTGGTCTCCTTGGGGATCGTCGCCGAACCCAGAAAGACCCACGCCAGCACCACGGCTGCAAGGATGGCCCCGAGGCCCGCCAGGGCAAGCCGCAGCATCCTCACCGGATCAGTCGACCTTTTGCATAATGATCGAAGCGTTGGTGCCGCCAAAGCCGAAGCTGTTGTTCAGCACGGCGCGCACTTCACGCTTCTTCGCCACCAACGGCACGAGGTCGATCCCTTCGGTGCCTTCGTCGGGATCATGCAGGTTCAAGGTCGGCGGGACGATCTGGTCACGCATCGCCAAGATGCAGAAGATCGCTTCGACTGCGCCCGCGCCGCCCAGCAAATGGCCGATGGCAGACTTGGTCGAGGACATCGAAGCCCCTCCCAGCCCTTCGCCCAGCACGCGCTTGATCGCGGCCAGTTCGATGGTGTCGGCCATGGTCGAAGTGCCGTGGGCGTTGATGTAATCGATATCGCCCGGCCCGAGGCCCGCCTTCTTGAGCGCCATCCGCATCGCCAGTTCCGCGCCCTTGCCTTCCGGGTGCGGGGCGGTGACGTGGTAGGCATCGCCCGACAGGCCGTAGCCGGTGACTTCGGCATAGATCTTCGCGCCGCGCGCCTTGGCCCGCTCGTATTCCTCGAGCACGATCACGCCAGCGCCCTCACCCATGACGAAGCCGTCACGGTTACGGTCGTAAGGACGGCTCGCCTCGGTCGGGCGGTCGTTCATGCTCATGTTGAGCGCACGCGCCTGCGCGAAGCCGGCGATACCGAGCGGATTGATGGTGCTTTCCGCCCCGCCCGCCAGCATGACGTCGGCATCGTCCGCCATGATCATCCGCGCCGCATCACCAATCGAGTGCGCGCCGGTGGAGCAGGCGGTCACGACGGCGTGGTTCGGACCCATGAAGCCGTACTTGATCTGCACCTGACCGGTGATGAGGTTGATCAACCGCCCGTGTACGAAGTGCGGGCTAACACGCGACGGCCCACGTTCGTGGAGATTGACGCTCTCGATTTCGATCCCCGGCAATCCGCCGATGCCCGACCCGATCGAGCAGCCGGTGCGCTCCTTTTCGGCCTGCGTCATATCGGTAAGGCCAGCGTCTTCGAGCGCCTGGCCAGCCGCATCAATGCCATAGATGATGAAGGGATCGACCTGACGCTGGACCTTGTGATCCACGCGCTTGTCAGGGTCGAAGCCCCAGGGGTGATCCTTGCCCTTCACCTCGCAGGCGATGGTGCACTTCTGGTTCGAGGCATCGAACCGGGTGATCTGGCCCGCCCCGCTCTTTCCCGCAATCAGGTTCGCCCATGTCGTTTCGACATCGGCTCCAAGCGGGGTGACGAGGCCAAGCCCGGTAACAACCACACGGCGCATTCGCGTTCTCCGATAAAGGGGCTGGCTTGCAAAAAGGCAACAGGCCCAACCCGCCTAGGGCTGAGCCTGTCTAAGCCCTGATCCGCGCTCCGGCAAATCTATTGCCGGACAAATGCCCCGCCTTTTGCCGAACGGGCAAGCGGCTGGCAGGCGCGGACACCGGGGCGTCCTTGCGGGTGTTAGCCCTTGTGCTCTTCGATGTACTTGGTCGCGTCGCCGACGGTGGTGATCTTCTCAGCCGCATCGTCGGGGATTTCGACACCGAATTCCTCTTCGAAGGCCATCACCAGTTCGACGATGTCGAGGCTGTCTGCGCCGAGATCATCGATGAAGCTCGCATCCTGAGTGACCTTGTCAGCTTCCACGCCGAGATGCTCGACGACAATCTTGGCCACCCGGTCGGCAGTATCGCTCATGGTATTCCCTCTTGAACTGGGGTTAGAATAAGTCGCCCCGCCCTAATGAACGGCGCGGACAAGCGCAAGTGGGGATGACAGTCAGCGTGACAGCGCGTCTTCATGCAATTGACGCTGGGCCTCGGCGCGCAGACGCGAAGCAATGCGGGCGAGGCCTTCGCGTGGTTCTGCCTTGCGCGGGCTGATCACCAGCGCCTCATCATAAATCTGGGTCGCCGTCTCCAACTCGCCCAGACGTTCCATGCACAGGCCGATGTTGAACAGGATTGTGACGCTGCTGGGGTTGTTCGCCCTCAGGTCCCCGAAGACCGCGCAGGCCTCGGACACATCGGTCTTGGTCAGGCGCAGCGCGGTGCGAAAGGCTGTCTGATCCGGCTTGGTCATGCCATCGCGGCTCTCCAGCACGCGGATGTCCTCGTCCCGGAATTCGGGCGCGAGATCGCGGCGCACGGCGTTGGCAAAATCGCGTGCCAGTTCCTCAACCATCGAATCAACCGAAGGCGATCCGTCCTCGTCCTTGCAGAAGCGGCGGCTGGTGGTGAGCACGTCGCCCTTGGCATAGAGCAGTTCGCCTTCGCGAGAGACCAGCCGCAGTTCGGGGCGCAGCGTCACGTTGCGGGCGCGGCAAGGCACGTTGATCTTCTTTTTTTCCGAGCACTTGCCGCGATCATCCCTGGTGACGCATTCCTCCACCTCCTTGGTGCCGCTGTCGGTGTCGCGCCATTCGACATCGGCGATGCCGCGCATCACCGCGTCTGCGCCGCCGCGATAGGCGGCCGGATCGGCATCGCGATCATAGGTATAGGTGGAGCCGCGTGGGGGCTCTGCGAAGGTGAGATCGAACCACGGGCGGCCCTCGATCACCGCACCGCGCAGCGCCGTGTCGATCGCAAAGGCGAGCCGTTCGCCGCCCCTCCCGGCAAAGCCTGCAGTCGCGATGGATCGCGCGCGGGATGGCGCATCAGTCCCTGCCGCATAGATCCCTGCGACAGGAATCGTCTCGGCGCGCAACGAGGCGCTGCCGAGGCCTGCAAGAATTCCTCCGACCAACAACCATGCCCGCATCAAGCCCTCCCCCTTTGCTGTATCCCAGCGGGGGTTTTGCAGCCTTTGCCTTGGCAAACAACCGCGAAGTAAGGCGTCAGGTTGCCGGCTTCGCCTGCGGTTCAACCACGCGAAGGTGCAGTTCCCGCAAGGATCGCGGCTCGGCCGGGCTCGGCGCGCCCATCAGCAGATCTTCGGCACGCTGGTTCATCGGGAAGAGCGAGATTTCGCGCAGGTTCTTCGCGCCGCACAGCAGCATCACGATCCGGTCAACGCCAGCGGCCATGCCCCCGTGCGGCGGCGCGCCGTATTGGAACGCGCGGTACATCCCGCCGAAGCGCTCCTCAACATCCGCCTTCGTCAGGCCGGTGACCTCGAACGCCTTCACCATCGTTTCCGGCATATGGTTGCGGATCGACCCGGAGGCGATTTCGAAACCGTTGCAGACCAGATCGTACTGGAACGCCTTAATTGTCAGCGGGTCTTGCCCATTCAGCGCATCGATCCCACCCTGCGGCATCGAGAAGGGGTTGTGGCTGAAATCGACCTTTTTCTCGTCTTCGTTCCATTCGTAGAACGGGAAATCGACAATCCAGCACAGCGCAAAGCGGCTTTCGTCAATCAGGCCCAATTCCTCGCCCACGCGGATGCGCGCGGCGCCCGCCAGCTTGGCAGCGTCGGCTTGCTTGCCCGCAGCGAAGAACAGTCCGTCATTCTCGCCAAGGCCAAGCTCGGCATAGAGTTCGGCCATGCGCTCAGCGCCGTGGTTCTTCGCGATCGGGCCGCCGAATTCCCCGCCCTTGCGGGTGACATAGCCGAGGCCCGCGTAACCTTCCTTGCGCGCCCAGTCGTTCATGTCGTCGAAGAATTTGCGGCTCTTTTCATGCGTGGCAGGCGCGGGGATCACGCGGACGACACCGCCGCCGCCGACGATCTTTTCAAACAGGCCGAAGCCTGACTGCGTGAAGTGCGCCGAAACATCGCTGATGATCAGCGGGTTGCGCAGATCGGGCTTGTCGCTGCCGTACTTGAGGATCGCCTCGTCATAAGGAATGCGCGGGAACTCGCCCGCCGGGGTCACGGCCTTGTCGCCCGCAAACGCCGCGAAGGTGCCCTGAATGACGGGCTCCATCGTTTCCCACACCTCTTCCTGGGTGACGAAGCTCATTTCGAGATCGAGCTGATAGAACTCGCCCGGCAGCCGATCTGCGCGCGGGTCTTCGTCGCGGAAGCAGGGGGCGATCTGGAAATAGCGATCAAAGCCCGCGACCATCAGCAGCTGCTTGTACTGCTGCGGCGCCTGAGGGAGCGCATAGAACTTGCCGGCATGGATGCGGCTCGGCACGAGGAAGTCGCGCGCGCCTTCGGGCGAGGACGCCGTCAGGATCGGAGTCGAGAACTCGTTGAAGCCGACCGCGCCCATGCGCTGACGCATATCCGCGATCACCGCCACGCGGGTCATGATGTTCTTGTGCAACGTCTCGCGGCGCAGATCGAGGAAGCGGTACTTGAGGCGGATATCCTCAGGATAAGGCTGCTCGTCGGCCACGGGCAAAGGTAGTTCTTCCGCGGTGCTCAGCACGGTGATTTGCCGCGCATAAACCTCAACCTCACCAGTAGCGAGGCGGGGGTTCACCGTCTCGGCCGAGCGCGCCTTGACGTTGCCTTCGATGGTGATGACCGATTCCACGCGCAGCCGGTCCAGCACCGCCAGCGCGGGCGAATCTGCATCGGCGACAATCTGGGTGATGCCGTAATGATCGCGCAGATCGACAAACAGCAACCCGCCGAAATCGCGCTTGCGATGCACCCAGCCCGACAGGCGGACGGTCTCGCCGACATGAGCGGAAGTAAGCTGTGCGCAGGTATGCGTGCGATAGGGGTGCATTTTTTGACTGTCCGACACTGTAAGGATTGCGAAGGCGCGCCTCTAAGCGAGCGGGCGGCACAAATCCAGTGGGGGATGCATAAGCGAACCAAACCGGCCGCGCCCACCGCGATCTGTGGGCATCACGGCCCCGCCTCTAAACTCTTTTCCATTTTGACTGTATCAGAGTAAGCGCGCTGCGGGTTTGGCAGCGTCCAATGTGATGGGGCACGACCCCGAGGGCGGCACTCCGCTCGCTAACCGCGAAAAGATGACATGAAAATCCATCCGCTGATTACCACAACCGAGGCTCTCTCCGACCTCTGCACCCGCCTCGCCAAGTCCGAATTCGTGGCGGTCGACACCGAATTCATGCGCGAGAACACCTATTGGCCCGAACTGTGCCTCGTGCAGATCGCCAATACCGAAGAAGCGGCCGCGATCGATCCGATGGCGCCGGGCATTGATCTGAAACCGCTGCTCGATCTGATGTGTGACAATGAAGACGTGCTCAAGGTCTTCCACGCCGGGTCGCAGGATGTCGAGATCATCGTCAACCTGACGCAGCGGACCCCGCATCCGATCTTCGACACCCAGATCGCGATGATGGCGATCAGCCAGTCCGAACAGATCGGCTATGCCAATCTGGTCGAAACCTGGATGGGCCTCACCATCGACAAGGGTGCGCGCTTTACCGACTGGAGCCGCCGCCCGCTCAGCGACCGCCAGATCGAATATGCCATCGGCGACGTGACGCACCTTGCCACGATCTTCCCGCGCATTCTCAAAAAGCTGATCAAGACCGGGCGCGGGCTGTGGCTGGATGCGGAGATGGAAAAGCTCGCCGATCCGTCGAACTACATCACCGATCCGGGTCAGGCGTGGAAGCGCATCCGCCAGCCGGGCCGCAATCCGCTGGTGCTCGGCCGGATGAAGGCGCTCGCCGGATGGCGCGAGAGCGAGGCGCAGCACAAGAACATCCCGCGCGGGCGGATCATGCGCGACGAAACGCTCGCTGACATCGCCAGCCACCCGCCCAAGACCCAGGCCGATCTGGCTAAGGTGCGCGGACTTTCGGCGGCATGGCGCGACAATGACATCGGCAAGCGGTTGATGAAGATCCTCGCCGACGCCGAGCCCCTGCCCAAGGACGAGATGCCCGAAAAGATCAAGCAGGGTGCCCCGTTGGGCAAGGAAGGCGCATTGGTGGCCGATCTGCTCAAGCTGCTGCTGAAAATCCGCGCCCGCGAAATCGACGTCGCTCCGCGCCTCTTGACCCGCGCCGACGAGATGGAAGCGCTGGCTGCCGGCGCGCGCGATCTGCCGGTGCTGCAAGGCTGGCGCTTCGAGGTGTTCGGCAAGGACGCGCTCGATCTGGTCGAAGGCAAGCTGGCCTTCGCCGTGGAGCGCGGCAAGCTGAAGATGACGCATATCGACGATGTGATCGTCGTGGCCGCAGAACCTGAGCCTTCCGTTGAGCACGCAGCCGATCCCGATACGCTAGCGGCGGAGTAGCGCGCGCCAGTGTCCACTTACCTCCCCACCATCAAGCAGCTGCAATATCTCGTAGCGCTTCATGAACACGGGCATTTCGGCAAAGCCGCCGATGCCAGCTTCGTGTCGCAATCGACGCTGTCGGCGGGCCTGCGCGAGCTGGAATCGCTGCTGGGCGTGACGCTGGTCGAACGCTCGCGCCGGGTGGTGCGCTTTACCGCGCTCGGCGAACAGGTGGTGGCGAAGGCCAACCGCTTGCTGCGCGAGGCTGAGGAACTGGCCGATCTGGTGCAGGCTTCAGGCAAGCCGCTCTCGGGCGAGCTGCGGATGAGCGTGATCCCGACCATTGCCCCGTTTCTGCTGCCCCGAATGCTCCCGCGCCTGAAGCGCGAGCGGCCCGACCTTAAGCTGCTGCTGCGCGAGGAGACGAGCCATGACGCGCTCGAATCGCTCAATCACGGGCGGGTCGATTGCGTGTTGCTGGCCCTGCCCTTCGACACCGGCGATGCGGCGATTGCCCATATTTCCGACGACCGCCTGTTCATCGCTTTCCCGAAGGACGATCCGCGCGATCCGCCTGCCAGCATCAAGCCTGACATGATCGATCAGGGCCGCTTGCTGCTGCTGGAGGATGGGCATTGCCTGCGCGATCACGCGCTCGCCGCCTGCAACCGCGCCGAACTGCGCGCGAGCGCGGCAATGATCGGCACAAGCCTGCACACGCTCGTACAACTGGTCGACAACGACCTCGGTTTGACCATGCTACCGGAGATGGCGCTGAAGGCAGGCATTCTGGCCGGAACGCAAGTGGTCGCGCGGCCCGTCGACAGCCCCACTGCCAAGCGCGAGATCGTGCTCGCCTGGCGCAAGAACTCCCCGCGCGAGAGCGATTTCCAACTGCTGGCCGAGGAACTGCGGGCGGGCTAGGCGCGCGCTGCGGTCAGCACTCCACCAGCGCGAGGCTCATTGCGAGGCTGGTGCCGAGCGCCATTCGCACCCGGCGCGGGGGCATTCTGAAGCGACCTCCCCGCCGCCGCGCTTTCGCCGAAGCGGCAGCGTCCTGCGCCGCAAGGCCCATCAGCCGGTCGGTCTGGCGATGTTCGATATCGTCAACCAGATCATGGACGTCCTCCGCCAGCAATTCGGCATCGCCGATCAGCGCCGCAGCGCGGGCGTAATCACCTTGCGCGATCGCAGCGCGTGCCTCGCTCTGGAGCTTGCGCGCATGATCCGCCAATTGTCCGACATATGCGCCCGGTGAGCGCGTTGCATCCGATCCCATGGGTGGGTTGTAACCCAGATTCCAGCGGTTGCGCCAGATAGAATCAATCGAATTAATCCATATGCTTGAGGCCGACCCGCAGGTAATCCCAGCCCGTCACGCACGTCAGCACTGCGGCGGTCCACAGACTGACCAGCCCGATCAGATGCACCCAGCTTTCGGCGATTGTGCCGCAGCCTTCAAACACCGACTGACACGGCTGCCCATGCACCGCCCCGCCAAGGATCAGCGCGCCCAGTGACACAAGCTGGAACGTCGTCTTCCACTTGGCGAGCTTGGAGACCGGCATCGAGACCTGAAGCCCGCCCAGAAATTCGCGCAGGCCCGAGACCGCAATCTCACGCACAAGAATGACCAGCCCGGCGATCACATGAACATCACCCGCATAAGGCCCGCGCAGATATCCTTGCGCAGTCAGCACCAGAATGACTGCGGCTACCATGATCTTGTCTGCAATCGGATCAAGGAAGGTGCCCATCTTCGACACCGTGCCCTGTGCGCGGGCGAGGTAGCCATCGAGGTAATCGGTCAGCGCAATGATGCAGTACAGCCCGAAGCCGATCAGATAGCCCAGCCGCCATTCCGGCCACCACAGGAAGAACGCCAGCAACGGCACCGCAAAGATGCGCGAGAGCGTGAGGATATTAGGGAGGCTCGACATGGTTGATCCCCGCTCTAGCGCGGCATGGCCCGCTGCAAAACCCCTCGCCCCGACTTCACCCACATTGATGCAGTCAGGGACGCGTCCCCCTTGCGCTCTTGTGAAAGCCTGTACGCCCGCTATGTCGCGGTAACTCACAGGGAAGCGCCAGCGTAATCATCGCATGACCACATCGACACACCTGATGCGCCAGCGGCGATTTTTGCCGCTGTTCCTGACCCAGTTGCTCAATGCATTGAACGACAATCTCTACAAGAACGCGATGGTGCTGTTCGTGGTCTATCAAGTCTACGATTCGCCTGAGATGGAGACGCTGATCAGCGGCGTGGCCACGGCGCTGTTCGTGCTGCCCTTTGTGCTGTTCTCGGCCACTGCGGGCCAGCTCGCCGATATGCGCGACAAGACCAAGATCATCCGCTGGATCAAGTTTGCCGAAATCCTCATAATGTCGGTCGGTGCCACGGGCCTGCTGCTGGCGGCCAAGGGCGTGCAGATCGAAAGCCTCGCGATTCCGCTGATGTTCGTGGCGTTGTTTGCGATGGGGGTGCACTCGACCTTCTTCGGCCCGATCAAATACGCGATCCTGCCGCAGCACCTTCACAAGGATGAAGTGCTGGCGGGCACCGGTCTGGTTGAGGCCGGCACTTACGTCGCGATCCTCGTCGGCATGATGCTGGGCGGCGCGATGCCGATCATGTATTCCATTGTTGGCGTGATCGTGATCGCGCTGATCGGCTATGTCACCTGCCGCTGGGTGCCGCCAGCGCCTGCGCAGAGCGATGAAAACACAGTCGACTGGAACCCGATCCGCGCCTCGAAATCCCTGATCGCCTTTTCGATGGGCAACCTTGAACTGCGCTATTCGGTGTTGGCGATCAGCTACTTCTGGGCGATTGCCGCGATCCTTTCGGTGCAGTTTATCCCGCTCGCCAAGAACGTGCTGCTGGCGGACAAGCAAGTCGCAGCCGTGTTGCTCGTGGCGTTTTCCGCCGGGATTGCGATCGGTTCGGTTTCGATCAATGCGCTGCTCAAAGGCGACATCTCGGCGCGATATTCGGCGCGGTCGGTCTTGGTGCTGGGTGTGCTGCTGATCGCCTTTTACGGTGTGTGCCGGATGTGGAACCTTCAGCCGCAAGGTGAACTGTTCACGGTGTGGGAATTCCTCGCCCAGCCGCTCGCATTGGTGCTGACATTCAATCTGCTGCTGATTGCCGTGGCGGGCGGGATGTTCGTGGTGCCGCTTTATGCCTTCCTCACCACGCGGGTCGACAAATCGGAGGCCTCACGCTCGGTCGCGGCCAACAACTTCATTTCTTCGATCTTCATGGTGATCGGCGCCGGCGTTGCGGGCGCGCTGGGGTTCTTCGGCATCCCGCTTGAGGAGCAGCTGCTGCTGAGCCTGATCCTGTGCGTATTCTCAGCCCAGCTTGCGCGCAAGCTGCACGCCACCGAAGCGCTGCGTGACGCTGAAGGTGAATCCCTCAGATAATGAAAGCGAAGATCGCAAGAGTCATGGCAACGTAGGTGCTGGCAACGCCGCGCACATCGGCCATGGTGAGCCGCCACAAAGCCTCAGCCGGAATCGGGATAAGATCGCGCTTCACATGCGGCGGCAGGCTCGCCCGGAACCAGTGGCGGGCGGTCTCGTCAGTGAGAACCAGGCTGCGGCGCATTTACGACTCTCCCGTGGCAGGAAGGCCAGCTTTAAGACTTTCTTAACCATTGGAAACGGTTTGCGATGAAGCTGTCGCAGGCTGGGACAGGCTGTGATGGGGGCAATCGGGGTTCGGCGGATTTGCACCGCTTCGCCCACGCCGGTAGAGGCCGCAAAAGACGACGGGAGACTTTTCGATGCCTGATTCCACGCGCGCCGATGCCACCAGGAGCGCGGCTGCCCTGCTTGTCGATTGCCTTGCCGTGCAGGGCTGCGAGCGGATCTTCACCGTGCCGGGCGAAAGCTTCCTCGCCGTGCTGGATGCTCTGCCCGGCCGGCCCGAGATCGACGTCGTCACCTGCCGACAGGAAGGCGGGGTCACGTTCATGGCCTGCGCGGATGGCACCATGAACGCAGCCGGATCGGGCCGCCCCGGCGTCGCTTTCGTCACCCGGGGGCCAGGCGCGACCAATGCCAGCATCGGCGTGCATGTGGCGCATCAGGATTCGCAACCGATGATCCTCTTCGTCGGCGATGTTGCACGCGGAATGCAGGGGCGCGAAGGCTTTCAGGAAGTCGATTTCACCGCCTTCTTCTCTCCGATCTGCAAATGGGCCGCGCGGATCGATGATCCCGCGCGCATCCCCGAATACATCGCCCGCGCCTATTCCGTCGCCATCAATGGGCGGCCCGGCCCGGTGGTGCTCGCCCTGCCCGAAGACATGCTGGTGGAGCAGGTGCCCACATCGCTCCAGCCCCGCCCCTTCGTGACCCGCACCGCGCAGGCCGCCTGCCCCGATGCGATGCAGGCTCTGTTCGATCTGATCGCCGACGCAGCGAGCCCCATCGCGATCATCGGCGGCGCGGGTTGGAACGCCAAGGCGCGGGAATACTTCCAGCAATTCGCCGAACGGATCGGGCTTCCCGTGGCGACCGCCTTCCGCCGTCAGGACGCGATTGCGCCCGATAGCCCGGTCTATGCCGGAAACCTCGGCTACGGACCCGGCCCCCGGCTGGTCGAACGAGTCAAGAGCGCCGACCTCATCATCGCCGTCGGCGCGCGGCTGGGGGAAGCGACGACCGATGGTTACGAGGTCCCCATGCTCGAGCATCCCGGGCAACTGCTGGTCCACATCCACCCCGACCCGGAGGAGCTGGGCCGGGTCTATCGCACCGATCTCGCGCTTTGCTGTTCAGTGGATGAATTCGCCGAGTGTGCCGCGCTGTGGGAGGATGCTGGGATTATCCCGTTCGATGCGGGCGGTGAAGCGCACCGCGAATGGCTCGATTGGTCAACGCCCCAGCCCTCCGACGCGACCATCGATCTGGCCGCCTGCGTCTCAGCGATGCGCGCGGCGCTTCCGGCGGACACGATCATCTGCAACGGCGCGGGCAATTTCGCCGGGTGGTGGCACCGCTACTGGCGCTATGCCGCCTATCCCGGCCAGCTCGCCCCGACCTGCGGCGCGATGGGTTACGGCGTGCCTGCCGCCGTCGCTGCCGCATTGCGGTTTCCTGAGCGTACGGTGGTCGCAGTCGCGGGAGACGGCGATTTCATGATGAATGGCCAGGAACTCGCCACCGCCGCGCAATATGGCGCGAACATGATCGTGGTGGTGGTCGATAACGGAGCTTACGGCACGATCCGGATGCATCAGGAGCGCGAATATCCCGGCCGCGTTTCGGCGACTCAGCTTTCCAATCCCGATTTCGCAATGCTCGGCGCAGCCTATGGCGCATGGAGCACGCGGGCCGAGACGACGGCGGACTTCATCGCCGCGCTCGATGACGCCAAGGCCCGCAGCGGCATCCGCCTGATCCACGCCGTGACCGATCTGAACCGCATCGCCGCCAGCGGTGCAACCATCACCGGCCTGCGCGCGAGAGCCAAAGCCACCGCCTGAAACGAAAAGGCCGCCCCGAACGGAGCGGCCTTTCCTGCTTTTCAGCGCTGACGCGTGGTCAGATCTTGTCGCCGAGTGCGCCCTTGATTGAGCCCTTGACCTTGTCGGCCTTGCCTTCAAGCTTCTGGGCCGTACCTTCGGCACGTGTCTCGGGATTGTTGGAATGCTGCTTGGCTTCGCCAATGATTTCCTTGGCCGTACCCTTCGCCTTGTCCGTGAATTCACCCATGATAGTCTCCTAGGTTAAGCCAATGACTTTATTGGCTTTTCAAGAGACTTACGGTTGCCAGAGATGTTCGTTCCGGCAGCCGGGGCAAGTGGTGGCACGAGCGCGGCAGCCCGATTGCAACCGCTGATTTAGCCCTTCGCCATCTCGCAAATCACCTGCCATTCGACCGGGGTCACGCCGCACACTGACAGGCGCGATTGGCGGATCAAATGCATCTCGGCCAGCCGTGGCTCAGCCTTGATCGCCACCAGGGTGACGGGATGGGCGAGCTTTTCTTTGGCCTTCACCTTCACCGCCGCCCACTTGCCCGTCTCGTCCGTCGGATCGGTGATCCCGGCAACGCTGACGGTGCAGATACCGACCACCTCCAGCCCTTCGCGCGAGTGGTAGAAAAACGCCTCGTCCCCGACCTGCATCGCGGCGAGATTGTTGCGCGCCTGATAGTTGCGCACCCCATCCCACGTCCCCTCGCCCTCGGCGACAAGATCGTCCCAGCTGTACTTGAACGGTTCGGATTTCATCAGCCAATAGGCCATGCTGGCAGCGCGCTCCCTTGCTCAAACAGCGCCCACGTAGCCCGCACACCCCCGCCTCGCCAAGCCCCGATCCACAGTGAGCGAGTTAACCCGTTCTTTAGTGCAATCTGCGATGAATCACATGAAGGCACCTTTGGCGTGCCTGCCAATCCACGTGCACTGGACGATTAAGGCAACGATTTTGAAAAATCACGAGCCCAACAACCCACTGCAAGCAGCCGAGCGCGATATCATCGCGCTGGGAATTGCTGTGGCGGCGATCATCATGCTGGTGGGAACCGGCGGAACGGTGCTGCCCAAGGTCATGGACGCACTGTTTGGCAATGGTGCGCGTCCGGATGTTCTGTTGGTCAATGCCCTGCTGCTGAACATCGCGCTGATCATCTTCGGCTGGCGGCGTTACCGCGAACTCACCCGCGAAATCGAAGAGCGCCGTCGGGCCGAAGCCCGTGCGCAATTGCTGGCGGCCACCGATCCGCTAACCCAGTGCCTCAACCGCCGCAGTATGCTCGTAGCAACCGAGGAGCTGCGGTCGCGCGCTGCAGTTCGCGGTGAAGCTGTCGCCTATTGCATGATGGATCTCGACAACTTCAAGCAGATCAATGATATGCACGGCCACCCGGTCGGCGATGCGGTGCTCGTGATGTTGAGCGAGCGGGTGCGCGGAATACTCCCGCGTGACGCGCGGCTGGCGCGGCTCGGCGGGGACGAATTCGCCTTCGTGATGCCCTACCCCGCAGGCCACGCCGACCGGGTCGACGATTTGGTCATCCGGCTGTTCGAAAGCCTCGCCCAGCCCTTCCGCCTGCCAACGATCACGGTCGAGTTGACCTTGTCGATTGGGCTTGCCGCCGATCACGATGCGGACGGCACGATCGGCCTGGTGGTCGATGCCGGCACCCTGATGCAGCGCGCCGACATGGCGCTTTACCATGCCAAAAAGCAGGGCCGGAACCGCTACTTCTGGTTCGAGCCCAGCATGGAAAGCGAGATGCGCTTCCGCAACCAGCTCGAAACCGGCATCCGCCGAGGCCTCGCGCGCGGCGAGTTCGTGCCGTTCTACGAACAGCAGGTCGATGTCGAGAGCGGCGCGTTGGTCGGGTTCGAGATGCTCGCGCGCTGGCGCTCCCCGCAACTTGGCGTGATCAGCCCCGACATCTTCGTGCCCATCGCCGAGGAAATCGGCCTCATCAACGAAATGTCAGAACGCCTGATGGAACAGGCCTTCGCTGATGCGCGCGAATGGGATGACAGTCTGACCCTGTCGATCAACATCTCGCCGGTGCAGTTGCGCGATCCGTGGTTTGCGCAGCGCCTGCTGAAAAAGCTGGTCGCCGCAGGCTTCCCCCCGCAGCGGCTCGAAATCGAGATCACCGAAAGCTGCCTGCATGAGAACATCGGCCTGGTGCGCTCGATGATAATGAGCCTTCGCAATCAGGGCGTGCAAATCAGCCTCGACGATTTCGGCACGGGCTATTCCAGCCTTGAACAGCTGCGCAATTTGCCGTTCGACCGGATCAAGATCGACCGCAGCTTTGTCAGCGAATTGCGCGAACCGGGCAGCCGTTCGCGGATTGTCGAAGCGATCATCTCACTCGGCCGCGGGCTTGATCTGCCGCTGACGGCGGAAGGTGTGGAGGACGAACAGATCCTTCAGGCATTAAAATCAATGGGCCGGTTGAAGGCGCAGGGCTATCTCTATGGCCTGCCCGAAGATGCCGAAGCCGTGCGCGCCCGGCTGAAAGCGGCGGGCAAGCTGACCGGCGTTTCCGACCAAGCACCGTCGCTGCCACGCACTGGCACCGAAGACGGCCCGACGCTCTACCGCATCGCCCGCCCCTAAGCCGAACGCGCCCTGAGGTCGCAGGACTGGACGTAGGGCCGCGCGGTGCATAGATGCGCAGGCGTGACGACGCGCATTCCCTTCATCAAGATGCACGGGTTGGGCAACGACTTCGTCGTGCTCGATGCCCGCAGTGCGCCCATGCCCGCGATGACTGCGAAGGTGGCGCGCGCGCTCGGCGACCGGCGCTCGGGAATTGGCTTTGACCAGCTGATCCTGCTGGAACCGAGCGAGACACACGATTTCCGCCTGCGGTTCTTCAATTCCGACGGCAGCGAGGTGGGCGCTTGCGGTAACGGCAGCCGCGCGGTGGCCCTGCTCCACGGCGCACCGGCGGTGATCGAGACCGACGGGGGAACTCTTCAGCTCGAACCGCTGGACGGCGGCGCAAGGGTCGACATGGGCGCACCGCGCTTCGATTGGGACGCGATCCCGCTGGCCTATCCGATGGACACCGTCACCATGCCGGTGGCGTGGGAGAACCTTGAAGCGCCGATGGCGGTCAATGTCGGCAACCCCCATGCAATCTTCTTCGTCGATGATGCCGACACCGTTCCTCTTGAAACGCTTGGCCCGGTGATCGAGCATGACCCGCTGTTTCCCGAGCGGGTGAACGTCAATGTAGCGAGCCTCGCCGGGTCAGATCACCTGAAGCTGCGGGTGTGGGAACGCGGTGCCGGGCTGACCCGTGCTTGCGGCACTGGGGCCTGTGCGACAGCGGTCGCGGCGATCCGGCGCGGGTTGGTGGCGAGTCCGGTGCGTGTGACGCTGCCTGGCGGCGATTTGGTGATTGCCTGGGCGCCGGGCGGCACAATCCTGATGAGCGGCCCTGCGGCAGAAAGCTATCGCGGCACCTTCGACTGGGATGATTACGCCGCGGGAGCCGGAGCTTGAACGCTCCGCAAATTATCTCGCTCGGCTGCCGCATGAACATTGCTGAAAGCGAGCGAATGCGCGCGATGCTTGCGGGCGAAACCAATCTGGTGGTGGTCAATTCCTGCGCGGTGACGGGTGAGGCGCTCAGCCAGACCCGTAAGGCAATCCGCCGTGCGCGGCGCGACCATCCGACAGCGCGGCTGGTGGTGACCGGCTGCGCAGCGGAGATCGACCGTGCCGCGATTGGGGCGATGGACGAGGTTGATGGGCTGGTGGCGAATGCGGCCAAGCTAGATCCGCGCGCATGGAACATCGCCGCCGATGCCCCTCCGGTTGCCCCGGCGCGCACTCGCGCATTTGTGGCGGTGCAGAACGGCTGCGACCATGCCTGCACCTTCTGCGTGATCCCGCAGGGGCGCGGGGTGAGCCGTTCGTTGAGCGTGGCGGACGTGCTGCGCGAGGTCGAAGCGCATCTAACTGCGGGAGCCAAGGAGGTTGTGCTCACCGGGGTCGATCTGACCTCATGGGGGCACGATTTGCCGGACGAGCCGCGCCTTGGCACGCTGGTCGAAGCGATTCTTGCATCCTTCCCCGGCCTCCCCCGCCTGCGCCTGTCCTCGGTCGACGGGGTCGAAATTGACGCAGGGTTGTTCGACCTGCTCGCCTACGAACCCCGGGTGATGCCGCACCTGCACCTCAGTTTGCAGCACGGCGCCGACCTGATCCTAAAACGGATGAAGCGCCGCCATCTGCGCCGCGATGCAGTGGAACTGGCCCAGCGCCTCAAAGCGCTCCGGCCAGATATCGCCATAGGGGCTGACCTCATCGCCGGCTTCCCGACCGAAACGCAAGCGCACCACGACGAAAACCTCGGCATCATCGACGAGCTCGACATCGTCCACGCCCACATCTTCCCCTACTCGGCCCGCACCGGCACCCCCGCCGCGCGAATGCCGCAGGTGCCGCGCGACGTCGTGAAAGCCCGCGCTGCCGACCTGCGCGCCCGCGCCGCCGCGCGCCGTGCCGTCTGGCTCGACAGCCTTGTGGGCGAAACGCTCCCCGTCCTCGCCGAACGCGACGGCACGGGCTATGCCCCCAATTATGCCCGCGTCGCGCTGCCTGCCGGGACAGCAGCGGGCGACATCATCGAAGTAAATGTGCGCGAGGTCAGGGAGGGCCTGCTCGGATGAGTGAAACCAGCTGGAGCCAGCGCCTGTTCGGCGGCTTCGCCAAGACCTCGGAGCGCCTGACCGCCAACCTTGCCGGGGTAGGCGGGAGCGCGAAGCTTGATGACGCCACGCTCGACGAGGTCGAGGATGCGCTGATCATGTCCGACCTCGGCCCTGCGGCGGCGGCCCGCATCCGCGCGCGGCTATCAGACAAGCGCTTCGGGCTGGAGATCACCACCCGCGAGTTGAAGGAAGCGGTGGCGGAAGAGATCGCGGCGATCCTGCGTCCGGTGGCCAAGCCGCTCGAGATCACCGCCTTCCCGCGCCCGCAAGTGATCCTTGTGATCGGCGTGAACGGCAGCGGCAAGACCACCACCATCGCCAAACTCGCCCACCTGTTTCAGGAGGATGATTACGGCGTGCTGCTCGCCGCGGGTGATACATTCCGCGCGGCGGCCATTGGCCAACTGGCGACTTGGGCGGGCCGAATCGGCGTCGATCTGGTGCGCGGGCCCGAAGGCGGCGATCCAGCGGCGATCGTGTTCGATGCCGTCAAGCAGGCGACCGACACCGGGATCGACGCGCTGATCGTCGACACTGCGGGCCGCTTGCAGAACAAGAAAGAGCTGATGGAGGAACTGGCGAAAATCCGCCGCGTCCTCGGCCGGCTCAACCCCGAAGCGCCGCATGATGTGGTGCTGGTGCTCGATGCCACCAATGGCCAGAATGCCCTCGCCCAGATCGACGTGTTCAAGGAAGTCGCGGGCGTCACCGGCCTCATCATGACCAAGCTCGATGGCACCGCGCGCGGCGGCGTGCTGGTTGCGGCGGCGGAGCAATATGGCCTGCCCATCCACGCCATTGGCGTCGGCGAGAAAATCGAAGACCTGCGCCCGTTCGACCCCGATCTGGTCGCGCGGGTGATTGCCGGAGTGGCGTGATGAGCGACAACGAGACCAAGAAGGCCGCTTCAAGCTGGCTCAACGTCGCGGTGGATTACGGCCCACTCGTGGTGTTCCTCGGCGTCTATCGCTGGAGCGCGCCCGATAAGGTGAGTGCAACCGGCGAACTCGGCGCGATCATCAATAGCACAGGCGCGTTCATGGTCGCCGCCGTTATCGCGCTGCTGGTATCGAAATGGCGGCTGGGCAAGGTGTCGCCGATGCTGTGGTTTTCGACCGCGCTGATCGTCGGCTTCGGAAGCCTGACGATCTTCTTCGGCGATCCGACCTTCGTGCAGATCAAGCCGACGATCATCTATGCGAGTTTCGGCGCGGTGCTGCTGGCGGGGTTTTTTGCGGGGCGGGCGATGCTCAAGATCCTGCTCGAAGCGGCATTTGAGGGCCTGTCGGACGAAGGCTGGCTCAAACTGTCGCGCAATTGGGGGGTGTTCTTTCTCGTGCTGGCGGGCCTCAATGAAGTCCTCCGCTCGCAGATGGATTTCGAAGGCTGGCTGTGGGCCAAGCTGTGGGTGTTCCTGCCGCTGACCTTCCTGTTTACCTTCAGCCAGATCCCGATGCTGCTGAAGCACGGGCTGAGCTTTGAGGACCGCGACGAGCCGCTGAAGGACGAGCCGCCGACCGGGGGCTGATCAGGGCTTCACTTGTGACAGGGCAATCCGGTTGCCCTCGCTATCCTCGATTTCAGCAACGAAGCCCGCCTCGCCAATATCCTTTTTGGGATAGAGCACCTTCGATCCGCGCGCCGTCGCCCGCGCGAGCACGGTGTCGATATGGGGCACGTCGAAATAGATCACTGGCCCATCATGCGACGGGCGATAGACGTCGCCCTTGGCCAAGGCTCCGCTTGCGCCCGGCGCATCGCCTGCGCGCGGGAAGAACGCCATATCGTAGCCGTCGACGTCTTGGCGGGTCAGCTGGTAGCCAAACACGTCTTCGTAGAAGGCAATGGCCCGGTCCATGTCGGTAACGGGAATTTCGAAATGAAAGACCGGGTTCGTCATTGCTGCCTGCTCCTTGACGGGCGCCTGCGCTTCGTCAGCCGCCTCTGGCGCACACGCTGCTGCCATCAGACAAAGCGGCACAAGGGCGAGAGCGACCGCCCGCACGGTCAGATTTCCACCTGACTCCCCAGCTCCACCACGCGGTTGGTGGGCAGCCGGAAGAACTCCATCGCGCTCGCCGCGTTGCGCAGCATCCACGCGAACAGCTTCTCGCGCCAGATCGCCATACCCGGCTTGGCCGATGCGAGAAGGGTTTGGCGGGACAGGAAGAAGCTGGTGTGCATCATGTCGAACGGCGCGCCGCACAGGTCGAGCGTGCGCAGCAGGGCGGGCACATCGGTTTCTTCAAGGAAGCCGCAGCGGATCGTGACCCGGTAGAAACCGTTGCCCAGATCCTTGCACGAATAGCGTTCGATCGATTCGAGATAGGGCACGTCCTGCACCGCCACGGTCAGGATCAGGATGCGTTCGTGCAGCACCTTGTTGTGCTTGATATTGTGCAGTAGCGCCGATGGTACGCCGGTGTTGGTCGAGGCCATGAACACCGCTGTCCCCGGCACCCGGGTGGCGCTGTTCTGCGCGCTCTTGGCGAAAATCTCGATCGGCAGCGCGCTTTCGGACATGCTCGCCCGCATCAGCTCGCGCCCGCGCGACCAGGTGGTGAGCAGGGTGAAGATCACGAAGCCGATCAGCAGCGGAACCCAGCCGCCCTGCGGCACCTTGATCAGGTTCGCGCCGAAATAGGCGACGTCGACGATCAGGAAGGCTGCGACCAGCGGAAGCGCCTTCCACACCGGCCAGCGCCACAGCGAGAACAGGACGGCCGCCAGCAGCAGCGTGTCGATGAACATCGCCCCGGTCACCGCGATGCCATAGGCTGCGGCAAGATTGGTCGATGACTGGAAGAACAGCACCAGCAGGATCACCATCACCATCAGACCCCAGTTGATCGTGGGGATGTAGATCTGCCCCGCCGCCGAAGCGCTGGTGTGGCGGATTTCCATGCGCGGGATGAAGCCGAGCTGGATCGCTTGCTGGGTCAGGCTGAAGGCACCCGAAATGACCGCCTGGCTGGCAATGATCGTGGCAAGCAGCGCGAGGATGATCACCGGCACGCGAACAAGGTCGGGGATCATCAGGAAGAACGGGTCCTTGACCAGCGCAGCCGCAGCCGCAGGCGAACTTGCCGAAAGGATCATCGCGCCCTGCCCCATGTAATTGAGCATCAGCGCCGGAAACACGAAGGTCAGCCAGGACAGCCCGATCGGCTTGCGCCCGAAATGGCCCATGTCGGCATAGAGCGCCTCGGCCCCGGTCACCGCCAGCACCACACTGCCCAATGCGATGAAGGCCGTAAAGCCATCCGCCTGAAAGAACCGCAGCGCATTGATGGGGTTGATCGTTTCGAGAATGATCGCGGGATTAGCGCTGAGGTGCATAACACCCAGCGTCGCCAGCATTCCGAAATAGGTCAGCATGATCGGGCCGAACAGCTTGCCGACCTTGCCCGACCCGCGCGATTGGATCGCGAACAGGCCAAACAGGATCGCTACCGCCGTCGGCACAATCCACGGTTTAAAGCCGGGAACGATGTATTGCAGACCCTCGGTCGCGGACAGTACCGAGATCGCCGGAGTGATCATGCTGTCGCCATAGAACAGCGCGGTGGCAAATACTCCGAGCAGGATCAGGGGCGCGGTCCACCGGCGATTGTCCGAAGCGCGCCGGATCAGCGCCAGCAAGGCAAGGCTGCCGCCCTCGCCCTTGTTATCAGCACGCATGATGGTGAGGACATATTTGACCGTCACCACCATCATCATCGACCAGAACACGAGGCTCAGCACACCGTGGATATGCTCGGCATCGGGCGTGATCCCGATTGCGCCATGATGCGCGGCGAAGGTCTCGCGAAAGGCATAAAGCGGACTCGTGCCGATGTCGCCGAACACCACGCCGACAGCGCCGACCGCAAGGGTCAGCGTCGACGCGCTGTGCCCGTGGCCTTGGGCGGTTGCGGCGGCAGGTTCGTCAGTATTGGCTATGCTGCTCATCTTGATTGGATTTCCCGTATCCCGCGGTACTGCCCATCCTGCCGGAACCATTCAGGCCGATGAGGCAGCGCGCCTAGCACTGCCCATTCGCACCTGCAACATTATCAGCACGGATGGCGCGCGCCAGAGAGAAAGGCGTCATTGGCCCTGAAGCATCGGCGCGCGGGCAATCATGTCGTTGAGCCGCGCAACTTCGGCCTCCAGCCCCTCACGCCAAGGCGCCTCGGGGGGCGAGTTGGCGAGCAGACCCTGCCAGACATTGCGCGCCGCGACGATCTCGCCGCTCTGGAGATAGGCAAAGCCGAGGAAGTATTCCGCGCCCGGATGGCCCGGGTCAATCGCCTTGGCACGCCCGAAGGCCTGCACAGCGGCCGGCGTCACGAAGCCATCGGCATGGCCGACCAACGCCAGACCCAGCGCCAGCCAGCTCTCCACATCGCGCGGGTTTTGAGCCAACCCGCGTTGGAGGAGGTTGGCCGCATCGGCAAACTTGCCGCGGCGGGCGAAGGCATCGGAGGTGACGAGGTAGTCAGGTGCAGGCAATGTGCGAGAGAACAGCGCGGCACGGCCTTCAACCATTGCCTCGCCTTGCCCCGATGCGGCATCCGCCTCGCCCTTGGGTGCAGACGCCTGCCCCGGTGAGCCTTGCCAAGCATAGCCGGCAAGCCCGAACACCAGCACAGCGCCGAACAGCGTCATGCCTTCACGCGGGAGCTTCAGCAGCAACACCGCAAGCGCAAACGCTGCCAGCGCCAAAGCGCCGATCGCCAGCCAGCCGCCGATCATGGCGCATCCCCCGCATCGCTGCGCCGCTTGCCCAACCGCCGCAGCAGCACACCCGCTACGATCAGCAGCAGCAGCACCGGCGCTGCGAACAGCGGCCAGGTGGTCGCGCTCACTTCAGGCTCATAGCTGACGTAATCGCCATAGCGGGCGATCAGCCAGCCACGGATCTGGTCGGGGCTTTCGCCTGCGAGAATGCGGCTGCGCACCTGATGGCGCATATCGCCCGCCATCGGCGCGTCGGAATCCGCGATGCTCTGCGACTGGCACTTAAGGCAGCGCAGCGTGTGCATCAGCGTGGTTGCCTCGGCCTCAAGCCGCGGATCGTCGAGCTGGTTGTAGGCATAGGGCGCTGGCGGCATGGAATCCTGCGCCATCACCGGAATGGCGAGCAGGGCCAGCAGCAGAGCCACGACAGCGCGGATCATCGGGCCTTCTCCAGTTCGGCCAGCAGTACCGCGACATGCTCGGGCCGGATGTCGCCGATATACTGATAGCGGATCACGCCCTTGGCATCGATCACAAAGGTTTCCGGCACCCCCGACGATCCGATCGCCAGCTGCACCTCGGAAATGCGGTCGCTGCCGATCCGCGAGTACGGATTGCCATAGCGACCAAGGAAATTGGCGACGTCTTCCGGCCGATCGCGAATGGCGATGCCGACGATCTCGACGCCGCGGGCCTGCAGCGCTTCAAGTTGCGGCGCTTCGGCGATGCAGGGTGTGCACCAGCTGGCCCAGATGTTGAGGAGCCGCGGCTTGCCCCCTACGAGGTCAGCCTTGGCCGCCCCCGGCAAGCCGCCGAACGCCGGGTCCAGCGCGAAATTGGGCAAGGGTTGACCGATCATCGTGCTTTCGACGAACTCGTCCTTCTCCTGCGTCAGCATATAGCCCGCGACCCCCGCAAAGAAGGCAAACAGGGCGAGCGGCACCCACAGGAACAGACGCGAGCGCATCAGCCTACTCCGCCGGGACCGGCGAGGCGGCATCGAGCGCCTCGACATCGGCGCGGCGCTCTGCTCCCTTGGTGACAGCCGCACGGCGCTTCACATCGACCTTCACCCGGCCCGCAATCGCGAGAATACCACCCAGCGCGATGAGCAATCCGCCATACCAGATGAAGGTGACAAACGGCTTCCACCACACCCGGATCTGCCAGCGCCCATCCTCGGCCTGATTGCCAATCACCGCGTAAAGCTGCCCGTCCCAGCGGGTCAGCAGCGCGCTTTCGCTGGTGGATTGCGGCGGCGACCAGAAGTTGCGCGCTTGGGGATTGAGGATCACCGGCTCGCCGCCGTCTTTGCTGACCGCCAGCCGCGCCTCAATCGCGGTCCAGTTCGGCCCCGCGACGGGCGTGACGCTGTCGAGCGTGACAGCGAAATCGCCGATTTGTTCGGTACCGCCCGGCGCGACCGCAGCGAGGCGCTCCTGCGAGAACGCGCCTTCACAGGCCATGCCGAACAAGGACACTGCAATGCCGAAATGGGCGAGCACCATGCCCCAGGTTGCGACCGGCACGCGTGCGATATTGCGCCCACGCAGCGGCAGGAAGGCAGCGACCGCCAGCGCGGCCGCGAGGCCAAGCCCCAGCAGCGGCAGCAGCGGGAACTGGCCAAAAAAGCTCACCAGCGCGATGACGCCAATCACCAGCGAAGCGATCAGCGCTAGCTCAAACTGAAGCCGTGCAGGCTTGTCGCTCTTCCAGCGCAGCAGCGGGCCGACCGCCATGACGAGGAACATCGGAATGGCAAAGATCGCGCCTGCCGGGTTGAAGTAAGGCGGGCCGACCGACACACGCACGTCAAACACCTCGGTCAGTAGCGGATAGAGCGTGCCCAGCAACACGATCGCCAAGATCGCCGAGAGCATGACATTGTTGAACACCAACGCGCCTTCGCGGCTGGCAATGGCGAAGCGCTTACCCTCGGCCACGGCGCCAGCGCGCAGAGCGAAGATCGTGAACGCCCCGCCAATGTAGAGGCCCAGCAGCCCGAGGATGAACGCCCCGCGCTCAGGATCGACAGCAAAGGCATGGACGCTGGTCAGCACGCCAGAACGCACGAGGAAGGTGCCGAGCATCGACATCGAGAACGCCAGCACGCCGAGCATGATCGTCCACGTCCGCAGCGCATCGCGCGCGGCCAGCACGTTGACCGAATGCATCAGCGCGGTTGCGGCGAGCCACGGCATCAACGAGGCATTCTCGACCGGATCCCAGAACCACCAGCCGCCCCAGCCCAGCTCATAGTAAGCCCAGTAGGAACCAGCCGTGATCCCGAACGTCAAGAGCACCCAAGCCCCCAGCACCCACGGGCGCAGCACGCGCGCGAAGGACGGGTTGACCTGATTGGTCAGCAACGCACCCATGGCGAGGCTGAACGCGACCGACAGGCCGACATAGCCCGCATAAAGCGTCGGCGGGTGGATCGCGAGGCCGATGTCTTGCAGCAGCGGGTTGAGGCCCGTTCCCTCGGCCGCCGGGACCGGCAGCCGCTCGAACGGGTTGGAGGAAAGCAGCAGGAAGGCATAGAAACCAAGCGCTACAAACCCTTGCACCGCCAGCGTTGCGCCCATGGTGCGTTCCGGCAGCCGCTTCTCGAACCCGGCCAGCAACCCACCCGACAGCGCGAGCACGCCGACCCACAGCAGCATTGAGCCTTCGTGGTTCCCCCATGTCCCCGTCAGTTTGTAAAGCAGCGGCTTCATCGAGTGCGAATTGCTCGCGACCAGCTTGATCGACAGGTCGGTGATCGCGAAGGACCACAGCAGCATCAGGAACGCCAGCACCGCCAGGAAGGCCTGCACCACCGCAGCAGGGCGCGCATAGATCGCCAGCGGATTGACCGCGCCTTCCGCCGCCTTCAGCGCAAAGGCGCCCGAGACCATCTGCAACACCGCCAGCGCAGCGGCGAGCCACAGGGCGGCCAGTCCGATTTCGGGGATCATTGCTTGGCCCTCATTTGTGCCACGATGTTACTTCAGCCCAACGGTGGTTTCGGCTGCCATCTTGGCGGCTTGATCAGTGCCCATGCCTTCGAGTTCCTTGGGCACGTAATTCTCATCATGCTTGGCGAGCAGGTTGGTGGCCATGAACACGCCGTCCGGGCCAAGGCTGCCTTCCGCCACCACGCCTGAGTTCTCGACGAACAGATCGGGCAGGATGCCGCTATAGCGCACTGGGATCGCGTCCGCCGTGTTCCCGGTGACTAGGAAGTTCACCGTAACACCATCGGCTTCGGTCTTGATCGAGCCTGCCTTCACCATCCCACCAAGCCGAACAGCCTGACCCACTTCAGGCGGGGCCGAAGCCATCTGCTCGGGTAGGTAGAAGTAATTCGCCTGATTGCGCAGGCTCCACGCCGCCAGCAGCCCCGCGCCGACAATCGCGACGAGGGCGATGATCACGAGGATCAGACGTTGGTGCTTGGCTTTCATAGCATTGTCCCGTTCAGCGCCGCCGCGCCGCATCGCGCCGCGCTTCGGCGCGCGCCATCGAGCGCCATGCCCAGACGATCAGCAGAGCCAGCGCAATCGCGCCTACGCCATAGGCAAGCCACACGAAATCCCACTGGTTTAATTCTTCGCGCATCACGCCTGCTCCATCGCGGGCGCGACCGGTGTCGGCGCGTCGTCATCGAGGGCGCGGCGGCGCAGGCGCGCTTCGACCTGTTGTTCGGCAATTAGCGCGCGCATCCGCATCAGGACGATAGCACCGAACAGGAGCGAGAAGCCCACCACTGCGACCAGCAGCGGCACAAGGAAGGTTGCCTCAATCGCGCTTTTGCCCGCTGTGATGCTCGGGGGCTGGTGGAGCGAGTTCCACCACACCACCGACCGGTTGATGATCGGCACATTGACCGCGCCGACTAGGCCGAAGATCGCGGCAATTTTGGTCGAGGAGCCTTCTTTCTCGGCCGCTTCGGTCAGTGCGATGTAACCGGCGTACAGGAACAGCAGCACCAGCATCGACGTTAGCCGGCCATCCCACTCCCACCAAGTGCCCCAGGTCGGGCGGCCCCAGATCGATCCGGTGGCAAGGCAGATCGCGCAGAACACCATCCCCGGCACCGCAATAGCGCGGGCGGACAGGGCGGCGAGTGGATGCTTCCAGATCAGCAGCATGGCGCTGGAAATCGCGATTCCCGCCCATCCGCCCATGCCGAGCCATGCGGCGGGTACGTGGATGAACAGGATGCGCACAGTATCGCCCATCAGCCGGTCGGGCGGGACCATGAACAGGCCCCAGCCTACCGCGCCAACAGACAACACCAAGCCGCTCCAGAACAGGAGCGGCATGAGCCACTTTGCAAGTGACAGAAAACGGGTGGGGTTGGCGTAGATGTGCATGATCGTTTGCGTCTGGCCGGGCTTGTAGCCTTACACCCGAACCGGACAAGAGAGCAAATCACGCGCGCGTAGAATAGTTCCCACCGCGCCCCGCATCATCACCCGCGGCCGATGAGCTTTTGCGCCATCCGGTCGGCCACCACATCGGACGAAACGCCGGTGCTTTCGCTTTCCTGCCAGATCGTTTCGAGTCGTCCGGGGATCTGCTCGACCAGCGCATTGACCTCGGCAACATTGCCAGTGCGGCTGTCGCGGCGGGCGAGGTATTCGGTGGCAACCGAGATGATCCCGCCAGCATTGATGACATAGTCGGGCGCGTAGAGAATGCCGCGGGCCGCCAGCAGCGCGCCGTGCTCGGGACGGGCGAGCTGGTTATTGGCCCCGCCCGCCACAATCGGACAGTCGAGCGCGGCGATACCCGCATCATCAAGGATCGCGCCCAGCGCATTGGGGCTGAACACGTCGCAAGCCGTCGCCATGATCGTGTCAGATACAACAGCCACGCCGCCAAGCTCCGACGCCAGCGCCGCTGCGCGGTCTGCGTTGATATCGGCCAGCGTCAGCTTCGCGCCGTCACGCGCCAGCAGCCGGGCCACGCCGCCGCCGACCGAGCCGGTACCCTGCACAGCGACATGGACACCCGCTAGGCTATCTTTGCCAAGCTTGTGCCGTACCGCCGCCTTGATGCCGAGATAGATGCCATAGGCCGTGAACGGGCCGGGATCGCCGCCCGCGCTACCCTCACCCTCCACCGGAAGGCCCGATACGTGGGCGGTGCGCTGCGAGACGGCAACCATGTCCGCCTCAGAGATGCCGACGTCCTCCGCCGTGACATAGCGCCCGCCGAGACCTTCGACCGCATCACCGAAAGCTGCAAGCATCTCGGGAGTCTTGATCCGCTGTTCATCGGCAAGGATCACCGCCTTGCCGCCGCCCATCGGCAGGCCAGCCATCGCATTCTTGTAGCTCATCCCTCGCGAGAGGCGCAGCGCATCGCGCATTGCGCCTGCGGGATCGTTGTAATGCCAGAAGCGGGTGCCACCCGCAGACGGGCCGAGGTGGGTCGAATGGACCGCAATGATCGCCGTCAGCCCGCTCGCCCGGTCATGGACCAGCTGCACAAGTTCATGTGCGTCGAAATCGGGCTCGGCCCAGAATGCGGTCATGTCGTCTCCCCTATCGGGCGCGGTGCTAACCTGCTGCATGGGGGGAGATGGGGCGATCAACGGGGTTCGAACCCGCGACCTCCGGTACCACAAACCGGCGCTCTAACCAACTGAGCTATGATCGCCACACGCCCCTGCCCGCATACCACCATTTCGGTCGCTGCCAAGCCCGCGCGAAGTGGCGCGGTGTACGCAAGGCAGACGCACGTCAAGTGCGCTGGCGAGGGAGGCGCGCCTCTTGCACAAAGGCCTCTTCAAGGGAAGCGAAAACTGCTTTGCGTCGCTTGGCACGCAAGATTGTTACGCGCCTTGGTGAATCATTGCCAAGCCTCAAGCCGCATCTATCTTTGGGCAGCCATGACCACCCTCCCCGATTCCATCGCCGCCACAATCGCGGGGCAACCCGGTGTGCAGCGCGTGCCGACCCCCAAGGCGATGCTGTTCCAGCGCAAGCGATTCGTCACGCCTGATCTGGCAGAAGAGCTGATGACGCTGATCGACGCTGGTCGCCGTCCCTCGACCATCGCGGACGACAATGGCGATCCGGTGTTCCGCACAAGCGAGACCTGCGATCTCTCAGCCGAACTCCGGGCGGTCCAGAAGATCGAAACGCTGCTGGCCGAGCTGTCGGGCATTGACCCGGCCTTTGGCGAACCGCTGCAAGGCCAGCGTTATGCCATCGGGCAGGAGTTCAAACCGCACACCGATTACTTCGCGCCGGGTGGCCGGGACTTTGCCAAGTTCTGTACGCTGTCGGGCAACCGCACCTGGACTTTCATGATCTACCTCAATGACGTCGCCGCGGGTGGTGCTACCCGCTTCAAGCTGCTCGACAAGATCTTTCAACCCGAAACAGGAAAATTGCTCTGCTGGAACAACCGCTTGCCGGACGGAGGTATCAATCCGGCGACGCTGCACCACGGGATGAAGGTCAGGCAGGGCGTCAAATACGTGATCACCAAGTGGTATCGCGAAAAACCATGGAGGGGTTGATGAACCACTACACCACAATCGAGCAGCAGCTGAAGGCGCGGCTCGCCGATATTGTCGCACGCAGCGAGGAAATCGAGGAGGGCTTGCGTAGCCCTCTCGACGCCGATTTTGCCGAGCAGGCGACCGACCTTGCCGACGACGAAGCCCTCGAAGGGGTGGATGATGTGCTGCGCGCCGAGGCCCGCCAGATTCGCGCGGCCCTCGCCCGAATCGAGGCTGGCTCCTACGGGGCTTGTGCGAATTGCGGCGCGGAGATCCCGGTCGCGCGACTGGAAGCGCAGCCGATGGCCACCCGCTGTATCAAATGTGCCGCCTGAAACGAAAAAGGCGACCCCGTCGGGCCGCCTTCCTCGCACGGCCCGAAGGCCGCAAGCTGAAAAGACCGATTACTTGTTCTTGAGGCTGAGCCCGCCGAAACGCTTGTTGAACTGGGCCACACGGCCGCCTTCCGACGCCTGCTGACGGCCACCGGTCCAGGCCGGGTGGCTGAGGGGATCGATTTCGAGCGACAGAGTGTCGCCTTCCTTGCCCCAAGTCGAGCGAGTCAGGAATTCGGTGCCATCGGTCATCTTGACCGTGATCATGTGGTATTCGGGGTGACCTTCGGCCTTCATGACGTGATCCTTTGCAGCGTGGCACCGGTACCGACCGGCGCGGCTATGAATGGGAAGCGCGCGCCTTAGTGAGGAACGCAGCGCAATGCAACCTTAGATGAGGATTGCTGCGCTCAGGCAGGCGGATCCGTCATCATGGCGGTGAATTCGACCTCGCAGGTGGTCTTGCCCTCGACGCTGGCAACGCCCTTGAACTTGTAGACGCGGCTGCGCTTCTGGGTGAATTCCACGTGCAGGTCGAGCAGGCAGCCCGGCGTGACGGGAGCGCGGAACTTGGCGTTCTCGATCCCCATGAAGATCACCAGTTTGCCGGTACCGGCCAGCTCCATCGTCTCGATCCCGAGGATGCCGGCGGCCTGCGCCAGCGCCTCGATCTGGAGCACGCCGGGCATGATCGGTGCGCCGGGGAAGTGGCCCTGGAAGAACTGTTCGTTCATGCTCACGGCCTTGACCGCGTGAATGCGCTCTCCCAGCGTGATCGACCGCACCCGGTCAACCAGAAGCAGCGGGTAGCGATGTGGCAAGGCCTTGAGGATCTTGACGATATCGTAATCCAGCACCTCGGCCGGCGCGCTACCCGCTTCGCTCATCTTATGTTCTCCGTCAGGATCAACGGCCGACCGGCGCGGCCGTGTCGCCCTGCGGTGCGGGGGCAGCCTGCTGCTGCTGCATCTGCGCGGCCATCGCGAGGCGCTGCTGAATTTCCTGATAGACCTGCACGCCTTCACGGCTGGGCTGCCAGCCAGAGGGCGGAACCACGCCTACCGCAGGAACGCGGGCGTTGAGTGCGGCAGTGACTTTCGGGGTGATGTCCATTTCCGGCACCGCGAACAGCACCGTGCCCGGATCCAACACGACCTTGATCTGCTCAGCTGTGGTCACGTCCTGCAAGGCCGAACCATACTGCATGATGATCTGCTCGATCGCGAAGACGCGGGCGCCGTCGATCTGGTTGGAAAGGCCCTGAATTTCCTGCTCAAGCGCCTGAAGCTTGGGGAAGTCGGCCGACTTCTGCATGGCGGCTTGCTCGGTCTCATCGACTTGCTTGTCGGCGTTCTTGTCGAACTTGGCGAGCATGGTCTGCCGCTCAAGCGCCTTGGTGCGGCGCAGTTCATTCTGTTGAGCATAGGTCGTGTTGACCTGCTCATACGAGGTCTGGAAGGCGGTGGTGCCGATGATAGTGCGCGTAACATCGACCGAGGCCATGCGGCCATCGACCTGTGCCTGTGCGGGAAGCGCGGCGGTGGCGGCCAGCACCAGGCCGGCCGGTGCAAGAAGCTTGGCAAGACGTGTCATCAGAATTGGGTTCCTACGTTGAATGTGAAGCGCCGCTCGTCATCGCCTTCGACCCTGCGAATGGTCTGAGCGAAGTCGATGCGGAACGGTCCGAAGGGCGAGTTCCAGTTAACCCCGATCCCGGCCGTGATGCGCGGGCTCGGCGAGTTTCCGAGGAACAGCTCGCGGATATTCGAATTCTGCTGGATCAGGCGAATATTGGGCGATCCGTCAGCTTGGGTCGGACTGGTGGTCGTGGTGTTGGTACTCGGAACCTGGAAAAGTGCCTCGCCTGCGTCATTGGTCAACGGAATGCCGGCGGGATTGACCGTCAGGATCGGTTGCTCGACCCCCCACAACGCGCCAATGTCGGTCCAGATCGAAGGCCTTAGGCCCAGTTCGCGAGCGCCGGTGCCAAGCGGAATTTCCAGCTCAGCGCGGCCAAGGTAGTAATTGCGCCCGCCGATGGCGTCATCACGGACCTGATTGCGGTCAGTGAAGAAGGTGATGTTGCCATCCGCATCGAGGATCGGGCGACCGAAGCTATCAAGCTGGGAGGTCTGCGTCAGGATGCGCGGTCCAACGCCGCGGATCGCGAAGCCGCGGAACTGCGGTTCACCGAGGAAGAAGCGGTCGGTCAGCAGAACGTCGTCAACGCCAGCACCGGGCCGTTCCTGCAACGGGATGATCGTGCCGCCTTCGGCGAGGATCGAGAAGATGAAGCCCGAATTGCCGACATTCCAGAACTGCTGCCCACGGCCGCGGAACCGGACAAAGCGTTGATCGCCGCCAAGCCCGGCGAACTCGCCGCTAAGCGAAATGGTCTTGCCGCGCGTCGGGCGGACTCGAGAATTCAACGAGTTGTAGTTAAGGCTTAGGCCGACGATCGAACTCAGCCGGTTGCCGAGCGTATCGCACAGGAAACGGCCCGCGCGTAACGGATCGCATTCACGCGTGCCATCGCCATCAAGGTCGGAGAAGAACAGGTTCTCGTCGAGGCCGACCTCGTCGTAGTTAAGAGTATAGCTGCCGACCAGCGACATGTACTCTGTCAACGGAACCCCGGCGCGCATCGAGAAGCCGGTGGTCGCCTGCTCGTAAGTTGTGTTGCGCTCGTTGCCGGTAAAGTTGAAGCTGTTGAAATCGCGGCGGTAGATATCGATCCCGCCAGAGATGTTGCGATCAAAGATGTACGGATCGGAGAAGCTGACCTGCGCCGAGCGCGAGAACTGCGAATAGTTGACGCTCAGCCCGACCGTCTGCCCGCGCCCGCGGAAATTGCGCTGGCGGATGGAGCCAGCCAGAATGAACTGCTCGATCGAGGAGAAACCAGCCGAGAACTGCAATTCGCCGGTGGGGCGCTCTTCGATGTTGGCTTCAAGGATGATCCGGTCCGGCGCGCTGCCTTCGGTCTGGGTGACCTCGAAGTTTTCCTGGAAATAGGCGAGCGAGTTGATGCGCGCGGTGGTGCGCTGCACGCCCAGCGAATTGAACGCATCGCCTTCGGCCAAGCGGAACTCGCGGCGGATCACCTTGTCCTGCGTCAGCGTGTTGCCGTTGATGTCGACCCGCTCGACATAAACGCGCGGTGCCTCGCGAAGAACGAAAGTGATGTTCATCTTGAGATTTTCGGGATCGCGGTTGAAGCGTGGCTGGACGTCGGCAAAGGCATAGCCGTAGCGGCCTGCCAGCTCGGTCAACTGCTCGACCGTGTCTTCGACGATCTTGGCGTTGTAGAAATCGCCGGCCTTCATCGGCAGCTGCGTGCTCATCACATCGCTGTCGAAGTCGCGCAGCTGGCTGTCGACCTTGACGTCGCCGAATGTGTAGCGCTCGCCCTCCTCCACCACATAGGTGATGATGAAGTCCTTCTGGTCGGGCGTGAGTTCCGCCACGGCCGAGACGACGCGGAAGTCGGCATAGCCTTCGGTCAGGTAGAACTGGCGCAGCTTCTGCTGGTCGAAAGCCAGACGGTCTGGGTCATAGCTGGTGTTGGAACTGAAGAAGCTGGTCAGGCGCGCCTGCTTGGTCACCATCTCACCGCGCAGCTGACCGTCAGAGAATTTCTCGTTGCCGAGGATATTGATCTGGCGGACCTTGGACTTGGGGCCTTCGGTGATTTCGAACACGATATCGACGCGATTCTGCGGCAGCTGCACCATCTTGGGTTCAACCTGCGCGGCGAACCGGCCCTGGCGCTTGTAGAGCTCGATGATGCGGGCCACGTCCGCGCGCACCTTGGAACGGGTGAATATCTGGCGCGGTGAAAGCTTGATTTCGGGCAGGATCTTGTCGGCCTTGAGGCGTTCATTGCCTTCGAGCACGATGCGGTTGATCACCGGGTTCTCGGTCACGGTAATGACGACATTGCCGGCATCGTTGCGGATCGAGAAATTGGCGAACAGTTCGGTCGCGCCAAGATCCTTCAGGGCCTCGTCAGCAGCAGCCGAGGTATATTCCTGGCCAACCCGCAGACGGATGTAGCTGAGGATGGTGGTCGGCTCGAGCCGCTCGGCCCCGACCACGGTGATGGTGCGGATCACGTTGCTGCGCGCAGCAGGCGCCGGAGCAGGGGCGGTAGCAGGAGCCGCCTGCGCAGTGCTTGCTTCCTGTGCGCCGGCCATCGCCGGCAAGCCAGCAAGGATCGAGCCGCAGCACAGCAGGCTCGCCAGCCGGATCGGGCCGCGCGAGGGGGCGGGATTGCAAATGACCGGCCCAAGGCCTGTCTTGCTCAATCGGTTCATGCAGCTAAAATCCCGTTTCCAACCCTGCGACCCGCGTCGTCAAGCCTTGCCAGTCACCATTCGTGCCCAGATCCATGTGCCCCCGCTCATGGCTCCATCCCCACGGTCCCCGCCTCTGCCCCATGTGCCCCGCGCAATCAAGCCGCGTGGTCGCCGCATGAGCGCGGATGGTCGCGCTTTCCCCGGCAAAGCACTGAGGCATTAAGCGCGGCTCCCTCGTCCGCGCTATCAGCTTCCAAAGATGGGAAGCGAGACAATGTCATTCACCGTCACCACCACCATCAGCATCAGCACCAGCGCAATACCGGTGCGGTAAGCCCATTCGGTCGCCTGCGGCCCTACCGGCTTACGGCGGATTGCCTCGGCCGCGTAGAACATCAGGTGCCCGCCATCGAGCGCGGGGATTGGCAAGAAGTTGATGAATGCCAAATTAAGCGAAATCAGCGCGGCAAAATGGAGGAAGGCCGCCGCCCCCATGCTCATCTGCTCGCCGGAGTACTTTGCGATCTTGAGCGGGCCGCCCAGTTCCTTGACCGAACGCTCGCCTGTGACGATCTGCTGGATGCCAGTGATCATCATGCCCATGAAGTCCCAGCTCTGCTTCGCGCCGAGCGGGATCGCTTCAAGGACGCTAACCTTTTCAAGCTCATACTTGCCGCCAGCAGGCGCCACGCCGATCAGACCTTCGGTGCTGGTATTGCCGAAAGTGTCCTTGCGTTCGATGCGTGCGGTGGTGATCTTGTAGTCGATTTCCTCGCCCGCGCGCTCGACGGTGAAGACCATCTGCTTGCCCGGATGGAGCGCGACCTTGGTCTTCAGGTCGGTGAAATCGCGGATCGGGCGACCGTCGATCTCCACCACCACATCGCCGACTTGAAGGCCCGCCGCTTCAGCCACGCTGCCTTCGCTGAAGGCGCCGATGGTGCGCGAATCCTCTTCGCCAACGATCACCGGCTTGCCAATGATCGCGAAGAAGGCCGCAAATATGGCAATGGCGACCACCAGATTGGTGATCGGCCCAGCCGCGACGATCAAGGCGCGCTTCCACAAGGCGGCGTGCTGGAAGCTGCCTTCCTCGACCGGAGCATTGGCATCCGGCACGCTCGCCGGGTTCATGTCACCCTTGAATTGGACATATCCGCCCAAAGGCAGCGCCGAAAGTTTCCACCGTGTTCCCCGCTTGTCGGTGAAGCCTGCCAGCTCTTTGCCGAACCCGACCGAGAAAGATTCGGCCTTCACGCCGAACAACCGGCCGACCAGCAGGTGGCCAAGTTCATGCAGGGTGACGAGCGGCCCGAGCAAAAGCAGGAAGCCGATCACGTACATCCAGAATGGGGGCGATTCAAACAAGGGCGTTGGTCTCCAGCAGGCTCATGGCCTGCATCCGTCCGGACTGATCGACGGCCAGCACTTCTTCAAGGCTGGTCGGGCGCGGTGCGTCATTATTGCGTGCGAGCGTCTCTTCCACCACTGCCGCGATCCGGGTGAACCTGATCTGACCGGCAAGGAAAGCGGCAACCGCGACTTCATTGGCGGCGTTGAGGATCGCAGGAGCAGAGCCGCCCGCACGGATCGCCTCACGCGCAAGCCGCGTCGCGGGGAAGCGGTCTTCATCGGGCTGGAAGAACGTGAGTTCGCCAATCGCGGCCAGATCGAGCGGAGCGAGCGGCGTTTCCATCCGCTGCGGCCAAGCCAGGCACGAGGCTATCGGCACGCGCATGTCGGATGGCCCAAGCTGCGCCAAAGTCGACCGGTCGCGGAATTCGACCATCGAATGAATCACGCTCTGCGGGTGAATGACGATCCCCAAGCGGTCGAGCCCGACGGGGAACAGGTGATAGGCTTCGATATATTCGAGCCCCTTGTTCATCATCGTCGCGGAATCGACGCTGATCTTGGCGCCCATCGACCAGTTCGGATGCGCGACCGCCTCAGCCGGGGTCGCTGCATCGAGCTGCGCCTGCGTCCACGTCCGCAAGGGACCGCCACTGGCCGTCAGGGTGATCTTGGCGACATCCTCGATCCGGTTGCCGTTGAGACACTGGAAGATCGCATTGTGTTCGGAGTCGGTGGGCAGCAGCGTCGCGCCATGCTTGGCGACGGCCTGCATCAACACTTCGCCTGCCGAAACCAGCGCTTCCTTGTTGGCGAGTGCAATGGTGCCGCCCCGCTCCACCGCGGCCATCACGGGGGCTAGCCCTGCGCAGCCTACAATCGCGGCGACGGTCATGTCAGCCGGACGCGCCGCCGCTTCGACCAGTGCCGCGCGCCCGCCAGCCGCTTCAATCCCGCTATTGCCGAGCGCTTCGCGCAGTTCGGGCAGGCACGCCTCGTCACCGACCACTGCCAGCTTGGCTCCGAATTCGATCGCGAGCGCTGCCAGTTCCGCCGCGCTGCATTGCGCGGTTAGCGCCTCTACCCGCCAATCATCGCGATTGCGCCGCACCAGATCGAGCGTCGATGCGCCGATCGAGCCGGTGGCGCCTAGCAGGGTGAGGACACGCGTCATCGCCCTATCATCCCAGCAAAGTGGTGGCCGTGGCAATCACAAACAGCACAAAGAACACCGCGACAAACCCATCGAGCCGGTCAAACAATCCGCCATGTCCCGGAATGAGGCTGCCTGAATCCTTTACGCCCGCGCGGCGCTTCATCCAGCTTTCGAAGAAATCGCCGCTTTGCGCGATCACTGCGATCAACAGACCGCCGAACACCGCTCCGGCAATGCTGATCCAATTGAAGCCGGGCACTGCCGCCGGCCCAATATCGGCAAGCTCGACAGCGATGCCCACCAACCCTGCCAACAGCGCCCCGCCGAAGAGTCCGGCCCAGGTCTTGGCCGGGCTGATCCGCGGCGCGATTTTCGGCCCGCCAATGGCGCGCCCGGCGAAATAGGCCCCCACATCAACTGCGACGATCGGCAGCAGGAACACCAGCAACACCTCGAGCGGGCCGTAGCCTCTGATCGGCGAATCCGGGAACGCATGGGTGAGGCCGTTGCGCACGATCTCCATCGCGAGCGCCGCTCCGCCGACATAGACCACCCCGCCAAAGAACCACAGCGTCTCGCCCAGCCCGGCCAGCCGGAAGCGTCCGATCAGCTTGTTCCATTCCCACAGCACGCCGCAGGCGACGAGCGCCACAAACGCGGTCCAGAACCACCCGCCCAGCCACAGCGCCCCGCCCGCCAGCACCAGCATGACGATTGCGGACGCCAGCCGCACCGGCAAATCGGTCACGCCAGCTTTTGTGTCGCGCACGCGCGCCTCACCGTCCGCCATAACGCCGCTCCCTCCGGGCAAAGTCATCAAGCGCCGTAGTGAGATGCGCCGGTTCGAAATCGGGCCACAGCGTATCCACAAACAGCATCTCGGCATAGGCCGCCTGCCACAACAGGAAGTTCGACAGGCGGATTTCCCCGCTCGTGCGGATCAGCAGATCGAGCGGCGGCAGATCGGCGGTGTCGAGATGGGCGGCGATGGCCTCAATTGTCACCTCGCCTACTGCCGCTGCCTTGGCCGCGGCGCGCGCGATTTCGTGCTGCCCGCCATAATTGAGCGCCACCGCCAGCGTTTGCTTGCCGTTCGCCGTTTGCGCCAACGCGTCTTCCAGCATCGCGACGATATCGGGCGCGAGCGATTGCCAATCGCCGATGATCTTCAGCTTCACATTATTGGCGATGAATTCTGGCAGGTCGGATTTGATGAACCGGCGCATCAGGTTCATCAGATCATCGACCTCGTCCTCCGACCGTTTCCAGTTTTCGGATGAAAACGCATAGAGCGTCAGGCATTCCAGCTCGGTCGGCTCAAGCGCGCGCACCAGCCGGCGCACTGCCTCAACACCGCGCTGATGACCGACCGCGCGGGGCAAGCCCCGTTTCTTGGCCCAGCGGCCATTGCCATCCATAATGATGGCGACATGTTTGGCGCGCGACTGGTCCAAGCCTGTTCCCTACGATCCGAACGCTGCAATCACTGCGTCAGGATTTCCTGTTCCTTCTTGGCCGCAGCCTCGTCGGTTTCCTTGACGTATTGATCGGTCAGCTTCTGGACCTGCTCTTCGGACCGCTTCCGATCGTCCTCGGAGATTTCCTTCTTCTTCTCGTCGGTCTTCAGGCTTTCCATCGCATCGCGGCGCACGTTGCGGATCGCGATTTTGGCCTTCTCGGCATATTGGCCTGCCAGCTTTGCGAGTTCCTTGCGGCGATCCTGCGTCAGGTCAGGGATCGGCAAACGCAGCGTCTGGCCGTCGATGATCGGATTGAGGCCAAGGTTTGCGTGGGCAATGCCTTTTTCGACCGGGGTCATGTTCGACTTGTCCCACACCTGAACGCTCAGCATCCGCGGCTCGGGCGCCGAGACGGTCGCGACCTGCGAGAGCGGCATCATCGAACCATAGACCTCGACCACGACCGGATCGAGCAGACTGGTGTTGGCGCGGCCCGTGCGCAAACCTTGCAGATCGCTCTTCAACGCTTCCACAGCGCCCTTCATCCGGCGCTCAACATCGGCCTTGTCATATTGCGGCATGGCTGGGGTTTCCTTCGGTTGTCTTAGCTGTCTTGAACAATGGTCTGCACGCCCTCACCCGCGAGAACACGGGCAAGATTGCCTTTCTCGCGGATCGAGAACACCACAATCGGAATCTTGTTGTCACGGCACAAGGCCACCGCCGAGGCGTCCATCACCTTGAGATTATCGGCCAGCACGCGGTCATAGGTGACGGTGTCGAACCGCACGGCATCGGGGTTGTGCTTGGGATCGCTGTCATAGACCCCATCGACGCTGGTGCCCTTGAGCAGCGCGTCGCACTTCATCTCCGCCGCGCGCAAAGCCGCGCCGCTATCGGTGGTGAAATAGGGCGCGCCGACACCTGCGGCAAAAATGACCACGCGGCCCTTTTCCAGATGACGTTCGGCGCGGCGGCGGATCACCGGCTCGCACACCTTGTCCATCTCGATTGCGGACTGCACGCGGGTCTGGACGCCGAGCTGCTCAAGCGCGTTCTGCATCGCCAGCGCGTTCATCACGGTCGCCAGCATCCCCATGTAATCGGCCTGCGCGCGGTCCATCCCCTTGGCCGCGCCGGCCATCCCCCGGAAGATATTGCCGCCGCCGATCACGAGGCAGATTTCGAGCCCCGTTTCCTTGGCCGCTTTCACCTCTGCTGCCAGTTCGGCGACGAAGGCCGGGTCGATCCCGAACTGCTGGCTACCCATCAGCACTTCGCCCGAAAGTTTCAGGAGGACGCGCTTGATCGGGGGAAGAGACATGGGGATGCGGGGCTCCGGGTGGGAATCTGAGAGGGGGCACTTAACCGGCAATCAGCCGTTGCGCAAAGGGTAAGGTAACGCCGTGCCCACTCAAGCAAACGGCCGCCGCAGCATCTGCTGCGACGGCCGTCCGTTGATTGTTGGCGAAAGATCAGCCCTTGAGCGTGGCTGCCACTTCCGCTGCGAAATCGACTTCTTCCTTCTCGATGCCTTCGCCGAGCTGGAAGCGGGCGTAGTCCTTGAGCACGATCGGGGTGCCCGCGGCCTTGCCAGCCTGCGCCACGAGATCAGCGATGACGGTCTTGTTGTCCATCACGAAGATCTGGCTGAGCAGCGCGTTTTCCTTGGCAAACTTCTTCACCGCACCATCGACCATCTTGGCCTGCACGTCTTCGGGCTTGCCGGTTTCGGCAGCCTTTTCGGCAGCGATCTTGCGCTCACGCTCGATCACTTCGGCATCGAGCCCGTCAGCGTCGAGCGCCATCGGGAAAGCGGCGGCCGCATGCATGGCCAGCTGCTTGCCGAGCGGTTCGAGCACGTCGGCGCCCGCTTCGCTTTCCAGACCGATCAGCACGCCAATCTTGCCGAGGCCTTCGGCAGCGGCGGTGTGCATGTACGAAATGACCGCGCCCTTCTCGACCGCGACGGTCTTGATGCGGCGGATCTGCTGGTTTTCACCGATGGTGGCGACGTTGTCGGTCAGCTTATCGGAGACGGTGCCGCCTTCGGGGTAGGCAGCGGCCTTGAGCGCTTCGACATCATCATTCCCGAGTTCGAGCGCCACAGCCGTCACGTTGCGGACAAAGCTCTGGAACTGGTCGTTCTTGGCGACGAAGTCAGTTTCCGAGTTCACTTCGACAGCCACGCCCTTGGTGCCCGAAACGGCGACGCCGACGAGACCTTCAGCCGCAGTGCGGCTCGACTTCTTCTGAGCGGTGGCGAGGCCCTTGGCGCGCAGCGCGTCAACAGCGGCTTCGATGTCGCCGCCGGCTTCGGTCAGCGCCTTCTTGGCGTCCATCATGCCAGCGCCAGTGCGCTCGCGCAGCTTCTTCACGTCAGCGACGGAAAAATCAGCCATGAGAAATTCCTTTTCGTGTGTTGTTCGGGCGCCCGGCCCTGCCGTCTCCAGATGGAGGGCAATGCCGGGCGCGCTAGAGTGGGAATGTGACGCGGAAGCGACGGTAGGTGTCGCCGCTGCCACGTGAAGAAAATCAGGCTTCGGTTTCTTCCGCAGCCGGCTCGTCAGCAACCACGACTTGCGCGGGTGCTTCTGCCGGGGGTTCAGCCATCGCGCCGAAATCGCTCGACACGTCCTGCTGGAACTTGCCCTTGCCGGCGAGCGCCGCTTCACCGATTGCCTGGCAGTACAGGCGCACTGCGCGGCTCGCATCGTCGTTGCCCGGAACCGGGAAAGCGATGCCCGACGGATCGACATTGGTGTCGAGGATGCCAATCACCGGAATGCCGAGAACGTTGGCTTCCTTGATCGCGAGATCTTCCTTGTTGGCGTCGATCACGAACATCACGTCCGGGATGCCGCCCATGTCGCGGATGCCGCCCAGCGAGGCTTCCAGCTTCTCACGCTCACGGGTGAGCTGCAGGACTTCCTTCTTGGTGAAGCCCGACACATCGCCCGAAAGCATTTCTTCCAGCGCCTTCAGACGGCGGATCGAACCCGAGATCGTCTTCCAGTTGGTGAGCATCCCGCCCAGCCAGCGGTGGTTGACGAAGTGTTGGCCCGACATGCGTGCGGCTTCAGCGATCGGCTCCTGCGCCTGACGCTTGGTGCCGACGAACAGCACCTTGCCACCCGACCGCACGGTCGATTCGACGAAATCGAGCGCGCGCGCAAACAGCGGCACGGACTGCGACAGGTCGATGATGTGAACACCGTTACGCGCGCCGAAAATGTACGGCTTCATGCGCGGGTTCCAGCGGTGGGTCTGGTGGCCGAAGTGAGCGCCGGCCTCAATCAATTGCTGCATCGTGACGACAGGTGCCGCCATAAGTAATTCCTTTCCGGTTGTTCCTCTGGAAGACTGGAACCGTGATGCGGAGATCCCGCAAACGGCACCGGTATGTGCGCCTTCCATGTGAATTTGCCTGGAGCGAAGACCGAACGCCTTGCCTCAAGCGAGCGCGCCCTTAACCGCGTCGCGGGCGGAAATCCAGACATGAATGCACGCGCTTACGAAAAATCGCCCCACGGTCGGTGCGAAAGGCGCTTGACAGGCCAGAACAAGTAGGGAACAAGACGTAGGAACAAAGAACGAACAATTCAGGGGAAACCGCCATGCTTGCTCTTGCTATATCCGCCCTGTTCACGCTGACCGGTATCGTCGCTGTGGCCACCATCGCGCACAGCCTGATGGGCGCGCGCGCTGCCTATGCGCAGCTGATGCGGGAAGGTGAAGTGATGCGGGCGGGGTTTGCACTTCAGGCTGCCGCAGTTGAAATGCAGCTGCGCGCTGGCCGTCGTCAGGACGTCACGCCGCGTCGGCGCTCGGCTCCGCTGCGGAGGCTGCCGCATCAAATTTGCGCCGCTGCTTGATCCGCCCGTACTTCACAAGGCCGTAAGGCATCAGCGCAAGATAGGTGATGCAGATCGCCGCTAGTGTCCACCACGGTTCCAGTAGCAGTGCGGCGAAGGCCAGCCCCGTAAAAGCGATCAACGGCAGACGGATCGAACGGCGCGGCCGGATCGATGCCCAGCTCAAGGTCGCCATGTTCGAGATCATGAGGATCGCGATCACCGCCAGCCAGAGCGTCATCAGCACCGGATCGCGGAACAGGGCAATGCCGGTCTCGTGCCACAGGTAGAATGGGGTGAAGGCCAGACCCGCCCCCACCGGAGCAGGCACGCCGGTCAGAAACCCGGCAGATTTGTGCGGCTGATCGTCTAGGTCGATCCGGGCGTTAAAGCGCGCAAGCCTCAGCGCGCAGCAGATCGCAAAGGCCAGCGCTGCAAACCAGCCAAAGCGCGGCCAGTCCTGCAAGGACCACAGAAACAGGATCAACGCCGGCGCAACTCCGAAGGAAATCGAATCCGCCAGACTGTCGAGCTCGGCACCGAAGCGCGACTGGGCGTTGAGCAGCCGCGCGATGCGCCCGTCGATCCCATCGAGCACACCGGCCAATACCACGAGACCGATCGCAAAAGTCCACTGCGCATCAATTGCGAAGCGGATGCCAGTCAGCCCCGAACACAGTGCTGCTGCAGTGATCGCGTTGGGTAGCATGGCCCGCAAGGTCAGCCCGCCTGCACCTGGACTGCGCACACCTTCGTCCTCATCCTCAGCGGCCTTCGGGCCGAGCCGTGCCGGGAAAAACCGCGCGCCCGGAATCTTGCGCGGACCGCGCTTGCGGGGCGGCTGGCTCACTGCGAAATTCCCTCGATCAGCCCACGCTGCCCGATCTCGGCGATGACGGTTTCGCCAGCAATGGTGGTCTGGCCGATCATGACCTTGGGATCGGTTCCGGCGGGAAGATAGATATCGACGCGGCTGCCGAAGCGGATCAGGCCGACGCGCTGGCCCTTTGCAACCATGTCACCCGGCTTGACGAATGGCACGATCCGCCGCGCCACCAGCCCGGCAATCTGAGTGAAGCCGATCTTCAGCCCGTCACTCCGCTCGATCAGGATATGCTGGCGTTCGTTTTCCTCGCTCGCCTTGTCGAGCTCGGCGTTCATGAACTTGCCGGGGATATAGACCACCCGCCGTACCGTCCCGCCCACGGGCGTACGGTTGATGTGAACATCGAACACGCTCATGAAAATCGACACCCGCGTCACGGTGCCGTTGGGCAAGCCCGGAAAGCCCGAGCCATCGTCGATCTGCAATTCGAGCGGCGGTTCGACTTCCTCGATCAGCGTGACGATTCCGTCAGCCGGAGCGATGATCGCGGCCTCACTCTGCGGCACCACACGTTCGGGATCGCGGAAGAAGGCGAACACGCCAAAGCTGAGCAGCAGCAGCGGCCAGCCAATCAGCTCCCAATCGAGCGCGAGCAAAAAGAATAGGCTCACCGCCACCGCGATCAGCCCGAATTTGCGACCTTCCGGATGGATCGCGGGCCAATCCCAGCCCGCCTCGCCGCGACCTTTGTTATCGAGAATTTCGCCTGCCATCGGAGGGCTTCTAGGGAGTGCAGCGCGTGGCCGCAAGCAACTCGGCCTTCAGCTCACCTTACGTACGAACACCGTGCCCGCAGAATAGCCCGCACCGAAGCTGCAAATGAGGCCGGTATCGCCAGCCACAAGATCGTCGCTATGCTGGTGGAAAGCGATAATCGAACCTGCACTTGAGGTGTTGCCATAGGTATCGAGCACCGTCGGGCTCTCGTCCTCGTTGGCCTCGTGGCCCAGCACCTTGGTCGAGATCAGCCGGTTCATGCCAGCATTGGCCTGATGCAGCCACAGGCGGCGCAGGCCTTCCGGATCGATCCCCAGCCGCTCGGCTTCATCGAGGATCATCTGCGCTACCATCGGCACGACTTCCCGGAACACTTTACGGCCTTCCTGCACGAACAGCTTGTCGGCCGTGTCCGCCGTCTCGGGCGCTGCGCGGTTGAGGAAGCCGAAATTGTTGCGGATGTTGTTGGAGAACACCGTCTTCAGCTTGGTGCCGAGGATCACCCAATGCTCTGCCGGCGCAATAGCTGCATCCTCGACCAGCACGGCCGTGGCGACATCGCCGAAAATGAAGTGGCTATCCCGGTCGCGCCAGTTGAGGTGGCCGGAGGTGATTTCCGGGCTGACCACCAGCACAGACCGCGCATTGCCCGCGCGGATGTAGTCAGCGGCAGTCTGAATGCCGAAGGTCGCCGAAGAGCAGGCGACATTCATGTCGAAACCAAAGCCCTCGATGCCCAGCGCCTGCTGGATTTCGATCGCCATCGCCGGATAAGGGCGCTGCATGTTCGAGGCCGCGCACAGCACCGCATCGACATCTTCAGGCTTGCGGCCCGCCCGCTCCAGCGCCTGACGCGCCGCCGCCACGCCAATCTCGGCCATGATCGATAACTCGTCATTCCCGCGTTCGGGCAAGCGCGGGCACATGATCGCAGGATCAAGGATCGGCGCCTTGCTCATCACATGGCGTGATTTAATCCCGCTCGCCTTCTCGATGAACTCGACCGAGGAATAGGCCAGCGGCTCGACATCGGGGTTCTCCGCGTTGTGGCGATCCACAAAGGCGTTGAAGCTGGCGACCAGTTCTTCGTTGGAGATACTGTCGGCGGGGGTGAACAGACCGGTAGCGGAGATGACCGGGCGGCCGATAAGGGGGGCTTGCATTTCCTGCATGGGACTCTCTTGCATAGGGCGCACGCCTTACTGCCCCCCCTCTCCCGCCGCAAGCCCTGCCGCCTGCGCCTCCGGTTCGAGCACATCGCGCAGCAGTGGATTAGGGAAGGTCCGCGCGATGGTGACGGCGTAGAATTCCTCGGTGATGCCGGGCAGCTGGAACAGTTCATAAAGCGTACCGGCGGCCAGCTCGTCGCGAACCACGATCGGCGGGATGACCGCCACGCCCACATCACTGCGGGCAAGCAGGCGGAGCATCGCCATGTCGTCCGCCTCGGCGGCGACGCGCGGGACGATGCCCAGCCCTTCGATCATGGCATCGAACCCGGCCCGCAGCGCAGTCTCCGGCGTGGGCAGGATCAGCGGCGCTGTGATGAGCAGCCGGCTGAGGCCCTGCGCCGCCATGGCGAGGCGCGACCGTGTGCCAACCAGGCTGACCGGCTGCTCCGCCAAACGCCGCACCAGATAGGGGCTCGCCGCATCGCGGGCGGGCACTTGATTGGTCAGCAGCACGTCGATCCGCAGCGCATCAAGTGCGCGCAGCAGGCTCGCCTGCGTGCCCGACCGCAAGACCACCTCGACATCATCGCGCCCGATCAGCGGTTCTAGAAAGCCCATCTGGAAGTTGCGCGAAAGCGTCGCCAGCGCGCCGATCCTGAGCACTTTGCGTTGCCCGCCAACCGCGCGGAACGTGGCGGTGAGCTGTTCAGAGGCGCGGAATATCTGCTCGGCATAATCCAGCGCGATCCGCCCTGCCTCGGTCAGCACCAGATTGCGCCCGCGCCGTTCGAACAGGTCGTGGCCAAGATCGGCCTCCAGCGCCTTGATCTGGGTCGAGACCGCGCTTTGAGAGATATTGAGCGCGCGTGCCGCCGCGGTCAGCGTGCCTTCGCGCGCGGTCGCTCGGAACAGTCGCAGGTGGTGCAGGTTGAGGGTCGCCATGGTGCCAGTTCCGCTTAATCGTTCGATTGAGACGAACGTTTCACGACAAAATATGTATTTTCTTTAATTTCGTCCACCCCCTATCCGGCAATGCGTTCCTGAAGCCCTCTCTTTTTGCCGGAGCGCTGCCATGTCTGACGCCATCGCCCTCACGCTGTTTGCCCCGCTGGCGCTTCTGCCAGTTATCCTGTTTGCGCTCGCCCGTCCCGGTAAGCGTCCCGGCAGCCTGCCGCGCTGGTCGGAAGGCGCAGCGCTTACCGCCTTTGGGCTCGCGCTCGCAGGCCTTGTCCAGACCGCTCTGTTTTCCTCTCCGGGTCTTGCGCTGCTGGATGGCCCTTTTGCCTTCGCTATGCGCAGCGATCTTGTAAGCGCGAGCGTCGCCACGCTGGTCGGCTTCATCGGCTGGATAGTGATGCGCTACAGCCGGACCTATCTCGACGGCGAAGCGCGCGAGGGCGCGTTCCATGCGCTGATGCTGACCACGCTCGCTGCGGTGCTGGTGTTCGTGCAGGCAGGTACGCTGCCTACCATGATCCTCGCCGCAATCGCGGTCGGCCTGACCCTCAAGCGCCTGCTGCTGTTCTACCCCGACCGGCCCGAAGCCCAACGCGCGGCGACCAAGTTCGGCGCCGTCTGGCACACGGGTGACATGATGCTGGTGATTGCCGCCGGATTGCTGTTCGCTCGCTTCGGCACGCTCGACGTGACCGCACTCCCCGCCGCTGCGGCCGCCAACGGGCTTGGTATTGCCGGAACGCTCGGCGTGGCTGCGATTGTTGCCGCTGCCGCGCTCAAGACTGCCGCCTTCCCGCTCCACGGTTGGCTGACCGAGGTGATGGAGGCTCCCACCCCTGTCTCTGCGCTGCTCCATGCCGGGATCATCAACTCGGGCGGCGTGCTGCTGATCACCGCTGCTCCGCTGGTACAGGCGAGCACCGGAGCGATGGCCGCGCTTGTCCTGATCGGCGGGCTGACCGCCTTGTTTGGCGCGGCCGTGATGCTCACCCAGAGCGCGATCAAGACAGCGCTGGCCTGGTCGACGATCTCGCAGATGGGCTTCATGCTGCTTCAATGCGGACTTGGCCTGTGGACGCTGGCGCTGCTGCACATCATCGCCCACTCGCTTTACAAGGCGCACGCCTTCCTCTCCTCAGGCGGTGCAGTCGCCGAGGTCGCCAATATCCGCCGCCCCGGCCCGGTCGCGGTGCCGAGCGTTGCTGCGGTGCTCAAGAGCTTCGCCCTCGCGCTCGCCATCTTCGCCGCGATTGCTGGAGCCTTCACCACCGTTTTCGGACCGAAGTCCCCGCAGGCGCTGGCGCTGGGCGCGATCCTGATCTTCGGGGTGGCTTACCTTGTCGCACAGGGCCTTGCTGACCGCGCGCCGGTCGCCCTGACCAAGCGCACCGCTGGCGCCGCGCTGGCCGCAGCAATCGGCTACTTCAGCTTCCAGACCCTTGCCCAAGCCATCTGGGGCCCAATCCTGCCGACTCCGCCGATGCCGGGCGAGTTGGAATGGGCGATGCTGGTGATCGCGGTGGCAAGCTTCGGCCTGGTCGCCTTTGCCCAGGCCCTGTTCCCCCTGTGGGCGCACCACCCTGCGACGGCGGGTTTGCGCGTCCACCTTGCCAACGGCCTTTACCTCAACGCCCTGCTGGACCGCGCAATCGGCGGCTTCCGCACGACAACGACCCGCTGACGAACGCACCAACGGAGACAATGCCATGCTGATGAACCACGCTGACATCGCCCCGGCCCGCTTCTCGGCGGTGCTCGAAGCCGCCGAGGCTGCCGGCCGCGCCATTCCGCCCGCCTTCCCGCTGGATGCGACCGTTGCGGTGAACCCCTTCCTCGGCCAAACCGGAGAAGACCTCGCCAGCACCGCCGCGCGCCTTGCCCGCGTTGCCGGGGTGCGCGTCACCCGTACCGGCGCCGAATATGCCGCCGCCATCATGGATGGCCGGATCAGCGCCGATGACCTTGCCGAAGCGCTCGCCGCTTCCCTCTCGCCCTTGAAGCCTGCGACCGCCACTGCCTTGCGCGAAATGGCTGAAACTCTGGGTGATGGCCCGGCCCCGCGGGCTCTGGCGACCGTTGCCGATCTCGCTGCCGAGGCGACTGGGATCGATTGGCCCGCACTGATCGACAAGTGCATCGGCCTATGGGCCGCAGGCCACTTCGACCGCGGCCAAGCCCTGTGGTCGCCCGCTCCCGGTGCCGAGGCCTTCACCGCTTGGCGCGGCTGGGCGATGCATGACCTCACACCGGAAATCGCCGGGCTCGAAGGCTTCTGCGCCCATGTCGCCTGCGCGCCCGACACCACCGAACGCGCGATCCTCTCCGCCGCCGAAACCCTCGGCCTGTCTGACACTGCCGCGCCGACCGCGTTCCACCGCTTGGCCATGAGCCTCGGCGGCTGGGCGCAGCACGCGCGCTGGCTGCTGTGGCAGGCGGAGCTCATCGGCGATACCGACCGCACGCTGATGGACCTGCTCGCAATCCGCCTGATCTGGGACGAGGCACTGCTGCTGCGCACGCCGCAGATCGCCGACCGCTGGGCCGCAACCGTCGCGGCGCATGCTGTGCCGATCACCGCGACCGCCGAGGAGGTGGCGCTGGCGATCCTGCAAGACGCCACCGATCGCGGGCACCAGCGCCGCCTCGCCGCCGCGCTTGACGGTGCTGCCCCGCAAGGCGAACGGCCCTTCCTGCAAGCCGCCTTCTGCATCGACGTGCGCTCCGAGGTGTTCCGCCGCACGCTCGAATCTGTCGATCATTCCATTGCAACCATCGGTTTTGCAGGGTTTTTCGGCTTGCCTCTGGCGCACCATGCGCATGGTTCGGACATTCTCGAAGCGCGCCTGCCAGTGCTGCTTAACCCGGCAGTCAACACCACCAGCGCGGGCGATCCGGCCAAGGATCAGGCCGCCCGCATCAACGCGCGCAGCCAGCGCGCTTGGGGCCGGTTCCGGCAGGCGGCGGTGTCCTCCTTCGCCTTTGTCGAGGCGATGGGGCCGGTCTATGCGGTGAAGTTGGTGAAGTCGGCGCTCGGCCTCGGCGGCGCGGCGAAAGCGGAGCCTGCCCCCGAAGTGATCGGCGGCATGAGCGCCGCAGCCAAGGCCGATACTGGCGCGGCGGTGCTGAAGGCGATGAGCCTGACGCAGGGCCTCGGCGAGGTCGTACTGCTGCTGGGCCACGGCGGCAACACCACCAACAACCCGCATGAAAGTGCCTACCACTGCGGGGCCTGCGGAGGGTACACCGGCGAAGTCTCCGCGCGGCTGCTCGCGATCCTGCTCAACGATCCCGAAACCCGCGCCGGATTGGCCGAGCGGAGCGTGGATGTTCCGGCGGACACGCTGTTCGTCGCGGGCCTGCACGACACCACCACCGACGATATCATCATCTACGAAGATGGCCTCCCCGCCGCGCGCAGCGGCGATCTTGCCACGGTGCGCAAGTGGCTGGCGCAGGCCGCCAAGGTTGCGCGTGCCGAGCGAGCGGTGCGCCTACCCGGCGCGCGCTGGAACACCATCGCCGCCCGCGCTCAGAACTGGGCCGAAATCCGCCCGGAATGGGGCCTTGCCGGATGCGCCGCCTTTATCGCCGCCCCGCGCGAGGCAACCGCTGGCCGCGACCTTGGCGGGCGCGCGTTCCTGCATTCCTACGACTGGCAGGCGGACGAAGGTTTCGGCACGCTGGAACTCATCATCACCGCCCCGGTGGTGGTGGCGAGCTGGATCAGCCTCCAATATTACGGCTCCAGCGTCGCGCCCGAAATATTCGGCGGCGGCAACAAGCTGATCCACAATGTCGTCGGCGGGATCGGCGTGATCGAAGGCAATGGCGGCCGCTTGCGCGCCGGCCTGCCGTGGCAAGCGGTGCATGACGGCGAGCGCCTCGCGCATGAACCCCTGCGCCTCTCGGTCATGATCGAGGCCCCGCGCGAGGAAATGATCAAGATCCTCGAAAAGCACGCGAGCGTCCGGGCGCTGTTCGACAACGGTTGGCTGCACCTCTTCGCCCTGAAAGATGGCAAGATCGATGCGCGCTATCTGCCGGGTCTCAAGTGGGCCGATCAACAACCGGAAATGCTCGCCGCCTGAGCGCAGATGAACAAGGTCGCAACTGCCGTCGCCCGCTCAAGGGTCGCAACCTGTCGAGCCATCGGCGGGGCGAGCGGGCGACGGCCTCAATTTGGGAGACAGCTGTGTCCAGATAGGGGGTAGACCGCCTCTAGACACACCCCAGACGCCTGCCATGAAGTGCTTCACGTGAAACAATGGAAGGAAAGTGGTGGACAGGGCTGGATTCGAACCAGCGTACGCTTGCGCGGGCAGATTTACAGTCTGCTGCCTTTAACCACTCGGCCACCTGTCCACACAGTCCCCTACCATGAGGGGGGCGATCCTGAGCGTGTCACGCTCTGAAATTGCGCGAGTCCGTTGCCGGGCCCGCCGCCGAGAGGCGCCCCTTTGGCGAAGCACCGCTTGCCTGTCAATGCCCCTGCTGGCAGGGGGTGCCTTTGAAAAGCCTCAGGCGGGAAACAACATGATCAAAGGTGAAAAGAAGCGCGCCCTGCGGGGCCGTGCGGGGCGCATGAAGGGCGGGCGCGGCTCGGGTCGTGGCAGCGCGGGGCAGGTGCGCCTGTGGGGCCGCCATGCGGTCGAGGCCGCGCTCAAGAACCCTGATCGCCAGCACCGTAAGCTGTGGGCCACGCCGGAGGGGCTTGAAAGCCTCGACGGCGAATTGCCCGCAGGTTTCCCGGTCGAACATGCCCAGGCTGCCGATCTCGCCCGCCTGGTCGCCAAGGATGCCCCGCACCAGGGGTTGGTGCTGGAATGCGCCGCGCTGGAAGACGTGTTCCTCGACGAGGTGGCAGACGGCGAAGCTGCCAGGCCGATCGTGGTGCTCGATCAGGTGACCGATCCGCACAATGTCGGCGCGATCCTGCGCTCGGCGGCGGCCTTCGGGGCGGCGGCGATCGTGACGCAGGACCGCCATGCTCCCTCAGAAGGCGGCGTGCTGGCCAAGGCCGCCTCGGGCGCGCTTGAGACCGTGCCGTGGGTCCGCGTGGTGAACCTCGCCCGCGCCTTGGAAGAGCTGGCCGAGGCCGGGTATTGGCGCATCGGATTGGCTGGGGAAGCCGAGGCGGTGCTCGCCGATGTCATGCCCACCGGTCCGCTGGCAATCGTGCTTGGCGCGGAAGGTGAAGGCCTGCGCCAGAATATCGCCGCTCATTGCGACGTGCTGGCGAAGTTGCCGATCACCTCGGCCATCGAAAGCCTCAATGTCTCGAACGCGGCGGCAATTGCGCTTTATGCGGTGGCAACGCGCAGCTAGAAGCAGGGTCAGGGAGGGAATTGCCATGACCATGTTTTCGACCATCCGCCTGCGCGCCGCTGCTGTGCTGACAGGCGCTGCGCTGGCGCTGAGCGGCTGCTTTATGACACCGGGCAAGTTCACGTCGGAACTCGCGATCACCGGGCCGGACAGCTTCACCTTCAGTTATGAAGGCGAAATCTTCTTTCTCGGCCTTTCGAAGCTGGCGCAGATGGACGCGGCCAATCCCGAGGCTTTCACGCCCAATTGCTACGACGACGAGACCTTCGAGAGCCGGGATTGCACCGCCGAAGAAGAGGCAATCCAGCGCGAAGAGTGGGAAGCGGGCGCGGCTGAACGGGTGGAACAGGCCAAGAAGCAGGCCCAGCAGATGGCCGCCTTGATGGGCGGGATCGACCCGTCCGACCCCAAGGCCGCCGAGGAACTGGTCCGGTTGCTCCAACGCCAGAAGGGCTGGGATCGCGTGGTTCACAAGGGCGACGGCGTGTTCGACATCAGCTACCGCGTCTCGGGCACGATGGGCCACGATTTCACCTTCCCGATGATCGAAGGCTTCCCGCAGACCAACCCCTTCGTGCAGGTGTTCCTGCGCAAGGGCGGTCAGGTGCGGATCAATGCACCGGGCTTTGCCGCGCAGAGCACGGATAGCGGCGGGCTCGGCACGGTTCTGGGCGCAGGCTCCTTCGCCGGGCTGGCCGCAATGGGCGCTGCCGAGCAGTCGCGTGAAGCCGGGCAGAATCCGGCGGCCATTCCCGGTGTGCCGGTGATGGATGGCACCTTCACGGTCCGCGCCGCGGCCGGAATGCGGATTCTCGCCAACAACACCGACGAAGGCCCTGTCGCTCAGACCGGCGGCGAAGCGCTGATCTGGCGTATCAACCCGCGCACCGCGCAGGCCCCGACCGCACTGATTGCCGCCGCTCCCTGATCGGTGCGAACGGCAAAGAGAAACCCCGCCAGCTGCGAGGCTGACGGGGATTTTTCTTGCCCTTGAAAGATGATCAGTCGGGCTGGCCGCTGGTCAGTTGACGGCGTCCTTCAGCCCCTTGCCCGCCTTGAATTTGGGCTGATTGGAGGCCTTGATCTTCATTGGCTCACCGGTGCGCGGGTTGCGCCCTGTCGACGCCTTGCGCTTCGCGACTGAAAAGGTGCCGAAGCCCACCAGTCGCACTTCGTCCCCGCCCGAAAGCGCCTTGGTAATCGCGTCGAAGACGCTTTCGACCGCGTTTGAGGCATCGCTCTTGGACAGACCGCTCGCGTTGGCAACTTCGCTGATCAGGTCGTTCTTGTTCATATGGGAACCCCCTAGCTGCTGGATATCGATTATCGGTGTGAATCGCGCACATACGAAACGGCGAGACTGAGACGTTTTTTGATAGGCTGTCAAAGGCAAATAGCCCGATCGCCCCCGCCAGACAAAAAGCCAAAGCAGTTTATGCGCCCAACATAGGTTGGGCGCTCGTTAGCCTGATGAATACCGTCGCCGGAACGTTGCGACCCTGCCGCGCATCGCGACAAGTGCGGACGTTTTAGCGGCTCAATGTGCGGTTGGCACCTCTGAGCTTGCGGAACTCGCCCCCGAAGTGGGGTTAGCTGGCTGACTCGCCAGATCGTCCGCTTCGGTCCATTCGATCGCCACCAGCGGCTCGGTCAGCGCGCGGGCTAGCACCTCGTCAACATGGGACACCGGCACGATTTCCAGCCCCGCCTTGGCGTTAGCCGGGATTTCGGCGAGATCCTTGACGTTCTCCTCGGGGATGAGGACGGTCGTGATCCCGCCGCGCAACGCTGCAAGGAGCTTTTCCTTGAGGCCACCGATCGCCAGCACCCGGCCACGCAGTGTGACTTCGCCCGTCATCGCCACATCAGGGCGCACCGGAATGCCGGTGAGGGTCGAGACGATCGAGGTGACCATACCGATCCCCGCGCTCGGCCCGTCCTTGGGCACTGCGCCTTCGGGCAGGTGGATGTGGATGTTCTTGCGGTTAATCAGGCTTGGCTTGATGCCATAGGCAGGCGCGCGCGCCTTTACGAAGCTGAAGGCGGCCGAGACGCTTTCGTTCATCACCTGACCGAGCTTGCCGGTCGTCTTGACCTCGCCCTTGCCCGGCGTGGTAACGCTTTCGATGGTGAGCAGTTCGCCCCCCACCGAAGTCCACGCCAGACCCGTCACCGCGCCGACCTGCGCCTCTTCCTCCGACACGCCGTGCTTGAACTTGCGCACGCCGGAGAAGTCGCCGAGGTTTTCAGGCGTGATCGTGACGCTGGTGGCCTTCTTTTCGAGGATCTGCCGCAGGCTCTTGCGGCACAGCTTGGCGATCTCCCGCTCAAGCGTACGCACCCCGGCCTCGCGGGTGTAGTAGCGGATCAGATCCCGCAGGGTCTCTTCTTCAAGGGTGAATTCACCCTTCTTGAGCCCGTGCGCTTCGACCTGCTTTTCAACCAAATGGCGCTGGGCGATCTCGACCTTCTCGTCCTCGGTATAGCCTTCCAGACGGATGATCTCCATCCGGTCAAGCAGCGGCTGCGGCAGGTTCAGGCTGTTCGCGGTGCACACGAACATGATGTCGCTGAGGTCGAGATCTAGCTCCAGATAGTGGTCCTGGAACTTGGCGTTCTGTTCGGGATCGAGCACTTCGAGCAGCGCGGATGCCGGATCACCGCGGAAATCCTGACCCAGCTTGTCGATCTCGTCGAGGAGGAACAGCGGGTTCGACGTGCCAGCCTTCTTGAGGTTGGCGACGATCTTGCCCGGCATCGAGCCGATATAGGTGCGCCGGTGGCCGCGGATCTCGGCCTCGTCCCGCACGCCACCGAGCGACTGGCGCACGAATTCGCGGCCCGTCGCCTTGGCGATCGACTTCCCGAGGCTGGTCTTGCCCACGCCCGGAGGGCCGACGAGGCACAGGATCGGCCCCTTCAGCTTGTTGGTGCGGGCCTGCACCGCCAGATATTCGACGATCCGGTCCTTGACCTTTTCCAGCGCATAATGATCGGCATCGAGCACTTCCTGCGCCTTGGCGATGTCCTTCTTCAGCTTCGACTTCTTGCCCCACGGCAGGCCGAGTAGCACATCCAGGTAGTTGCGGATCACCGTCGCCTCGGCGCTCATCGGCTGCATTCCGCGCAGCTTCTTCAGCTCGCTAAGCGCCTTGGCCTTAGCTTCCTTGGAAAGCTTGGTCTTTTCGATCTTCTCGGTCAGTTCGGCAATCTCGTTCCCCTCGCCGTCATCGCCGCCGCCCAATTCGCTCTGGATCGCCTTCAACTGCTCGTTGAGGTAATATTCGCGCTGGGTCTTTTCCATCTGGCGCTTCACGCGCCCGCGGATGCGGCGTTCGACCTGCAACACCGACAGCTCGCCTTCCATGAAGGCCATGACGAGTTCGAGCCGCTTCAGGGGATTGCTCTCGGTCAGCAGCGCCTGCTTGTCCGAAACCTTGGCGCTGATCGCAGCAGCGATGGTATCGGCCAGCTGCCCGGCATCGTCGACCTCGGAAAGGTCAATCGCGGCATCATCGCCGAGCTTCTTGTTGAGCTTCACATATTCGCCGAACTGCTCGGTCACCTGCCGCATCAGCGCTGTGACTTCGCTGCCCGAAACGGTCTCGGGCCCAAGTTCATCGACTTCGGCCAAAAGATACGTGCCAACGTTTTCGAGCGCCGAGAGCCGCGCACGCGCCTTGCCTTCGACCAGCACGCGCACCGTACCGTCGGGCAGTTTCAGCAGCTGGAGCACCTGCGCAATCACGCCGACATCGTAAAGGTCATCACCCTCGGGATCGTCGCAGCCCGGATCGAGCTGGGCGAGGAGGACAATGTCCTTCGACGCCTCCATTGCCGCTTCCAGCGCCGCCACCGACTTGTCGCGCCCGACGAACAGGGGAACGACCATGCCGGGGAAAACGACGATGTCGCGCAAGGGGAGGAGAGGGAAAGTCTGGGTCATTTGTCTATTTCCGCGGCGGCCGTTTGGACCTGCCTTCCGGTCGAATATGGGTAGCGGTCAGGCGGGCCGCAATCCCTTTTGCGCAAGAGCTGTGGAACATGAAGCATGGCGTTAACCGCGTGCCGCTATCCTTCGCGCCAAAGCGAAAGAGGCAGGCGATGAAACCGATTGCTTGGATTGCCGCTGGCCTTGCCTTGTCATGGCTGGCCAAGCTGGTTGAGGGCATGGGCGATCTGTCAGCCCAGGCATCCGAACGCCTGCCGCTTTATATCCCAGCGCTGCTGGTTTTGACGGCGGGACAATACTGCGTCTACCGCGGTTTGCGCAGCGGGGTTGCTGTGGTGTGGTCGGGAGCATTCGACCGGCGGGAGGACAAAGCCTCGCCAAACACGCGGCCCGCTCAGCGTTCTGAGGAAGTCGACAGATACAGCGATTTTGATGCTGACGCCGTATTCGCGCGCTATCTCGAAAGCCAGCAGGCCGTCGCGCCGGCCCCACCCGACGATTCCCCGCCGCTGCCAGCCCGCCGGCCCGCTGCACCATCGTCTGCTATACCACCAGCCAAGGCTCAGGCCCCGGCGCGGCCCGGCTTTGGTCGTCGGATTGTTTAGGGTCAGCGCTGGCGGATTGCGATGATGGCTGTGACCCGGTCGCCCAGGCCCACCCCTTCGGCGCGCTGCACAGCGACCTTCACGGGCAGAAAATAGGTTGCACCGCGCGGAAACAACGAGGTGGTGAAGTCGGTATCGCCGATCCGCGCGGTGGCGGGGAGACAACCCCAGCCATAGCTCGCCTCGCGCGCGGCAAAGCGCAGTTCGGCAACGTGCTCGTCAGGCACCGGCACGAACAGGAACGGCGCCGGGCCGCGCCATTCGGCGATGGCGCCGGTGAAGGCGATCCGGGCGAGGATGTTGTCCCCAATCACGCAGCCTCGCAATCCGGAACTTCATAATCCCGGATCAGCAGGTACAGCACAAGTGAGGACAGCGCCGTCTGAAGCGCGATGACCTTGCCCGCCTCGAGACCGAGCACCGCGGAAACCAGCAGCGTAACCGCCACTGGTCCAAGCAGGACAAAGGCGAGGCGGTGCCGCAGCACGGCACGCAAAAACATCAGCGTCACGGCAAGGATCGGCAAAAGAAGGAAGGCCGACATAAACAGCCCGATGCCGAAAACGGCGATAGTCTCATCAGCACTCGGATCTCCGCTATTCACGGTCGCCACGATCGCCATTCCGATCGGCCCCGCACAATGCGCGAGGCCCATCTTCATCGCGAAGTCGCGCCGGAGCACCCCTCACCCCAAGCCGGGCAGGTTGAACCCTGGCGGCAGACCCATCGAACCCTGCATTTCGCGCATCTGCTGGTCTGACACCCGGTCGGCCCGGTCACGCGCGTCATTGAAGGCAGCGGTGACGAGGTCTTCGAGGATCTGCTTGTCGTCCGGCACCATCAGGCTGTCATCAATGCTGACGCCGAGAATGCGGCCCTTGGCGCTGGCACGAACCTTCACGAGGCCACCGCCTGCCGTGCCTTCGACCTCAATCGAGTCCAGCTTTACCTGCATCTCGTTCATCTGCTTCTGAATGGTCTCGGCGGCCTGCTGGGCGGCGGCCATCATCTCTTCCATCGATTTCATTGCGGGGGACTCCTCAATTCCAGGGGGGATTGCCAGCGCCGCCACTGGCCGCGCGGCTGGGGGTTGTGATCAATTCGGCATCGGGAAAGGCCTCGAACGCGGCCTTGACCAACGGGTCGGAACGGATGCGCGTATCCTCAGCGGCAGCCTCGGCCTCGGCGACTTCGCGCAAGCTGGGCTGCGCGGCACCAGTGCCGCGTTCGATCAGCCAGCGCTTGCCGGTGACCTTGAACAAGGCCTCACGGATGTCGGGCGCGGGATCATCGGGGAAATTGTCGGCCTGCTGATAGACCAGCCTTTCGGCGGCAAGTTCGATCACCCGCACCCGGTCACGCATCATCTGAGCAACGCGCAGCTGGCCCGCGGCATCGACCGCCTCGACCAGTGCAGCCCAATCCTGCACGGGCGAGGCCGCGACAGGCGCCGAGGTGGGCGCGGCACCCTCAGCAGCGGCAGGGGGCGCGGCGGTAAACCCGTTGGCCGCAATCTCCTCGATCCGCCGCGCGAGCTTCCCAGGGTCGGGCATTTGCGCCGCATGGAGGATGCGCAGGAGCGCCATCTGGAGCGAGACGAGCGGATCGGGCGCAGTGCGCACTTCGTCATGCCCCTTGAGCAACAATTGCCACAGACGGTGCAATTCGCCCGCGCCCAGCCTTGCCGCGAAATCGGCGAGCGCGGCGCGTTCCTCTTCAGCAGGCGCATCGGGTTCGCCGCCCGAAACCTGCGCCAGCGTCACGCGGTGGGTCAGGTCCATCAACGCGCGCATCAACGCCAGTGGCTCGACGCCAAGCGAATATTGTGCATCAACTGCCGCAAGCAAATCTTTGGCGTCGCCTGACAAAATATGGCCTAGCACGCGGCGCTGCGCGCTCTTGTCCGCCAGCCCGAGCATGTCGCGCACCCGGCTACCGCTGACTTGGCCTTCGCCATCGAGGTCCGCGTGAGCAATCGCCTGATCGAGGATCGAAAGTCCGTCCCGCACCGATCCTTCGGCGGCGGCCGCGATGATACTGAGTGCCTCGGCTTCGGCCTCGACACCCTCCATCCGGCACACTTTGGCGAAGTGTTCCGTCAGCATTGGCGCCGGGATGCGGCGAAGATCGAACCGCTGGGTGCGGCTCAGCACCGTGACCGGAAGCTTGTCGACCTCGGTGGTGGCAAACAGGAACTTCACATGCGGCGGCGGCTCCTCAAGTGTCTTCAGCAAGGCATTGAAAGCGTTGCGCGACAACATGTGAACTTCGTCGATGATGTAGATTTTGTAGCGCGCCGATACGGCGGCATAACGCACCTGCTCGATGATTTCGCGCACGTCATCGACGCCGGTGTTCGAGGCTGCGTCCATCTCGATCACATCGATGTGGCGCCCTTCCGCGATGGCCGTGCAGGCCTCGCACACCCCGCATGGGTCGATGGTCGGGCCACCCTGCCCGTCCGCCCCTACACAGTTCAATGCCTTGGCGATCAGCCGCGCGGTCGAAGTCTTGCCGACCCCGCGCACCCCGGTCATCAAGAAGGCATGGGCCAACCGGTCGCGCGCAATCGCATTGGCGAGCGTTCGCACCATCGCCTCCTGCCCGATCAGTTCCGAGAAGGTCTGTGGGCGGTATTTGCGCGCCAATACACGGTAGGGCTGCGCGGCGGCAACGGGCGGCGCGGCGGGGGCTGGAGCAGGCGAGACAGGTTCTGGCGCCGGCGTGGCCGAGGCTGGCGATGGCGGCGCAAGGTCACCGAACAAGGCGTTCTGCAAGGCCGCCTCCAGCTCCGCTGCGGTGGGGCCGGTGTCAGTGTCCTCAGGCAGATCGGGATCGGAATCGGTCATGCGGACAAGCTAGGCCTTCAAACCCGCTTTGTCATGGTGCGCATCGCCGCGATCGGGGTGAAAAAGGAGCCGAGCGACCCGCCGCAATCCACCTGAGCTGCTTCCTTCCGGACCTGACTCGGTGAGCGGACGCAAACGTCCACCCGACTCCCACGCTAGCATATGGCGCGGGTCGAAGAGAAAATCAACTCGGCGAAAAAATCGGCCCGCAGGGCCGCAAGGGCAAACGCCCGCCGCGGCTTATGCCGCGTAGCTAAGGCGGGCGGACGCCCGCCGCCCGGCGCTTGAGGGCCTAACGAAAGTTATCAGCGTAGGCCTGTAGCTTGAGCCGCTTGGGCGGGGTCGCATGGACGCGAGCGGCGATGCCGTACTTTTCGGCATAGGCCTTGGCCGCATCCTTCGAGGGGAAGGTCAGGTTCACCTGCGACTGCGTGTCGGCGCTACCAGTCCAACCCATCAGGGGATCGGCGAACCGTGCTTCGGACTGTTCAAACTCCAGCACCCACTCATCGGTGTGCGCCTTGCCGGACTGCATAGCGTGCTTGGTCTTCTGATAGATACGTGCGGACATTTCTGTTTTCGATCCTCGCTCATGCGACCTAAAGGTCGCGTCGCTGCGGGCGGGCGGTCGCCCTTGCGGGACGCTGCGCGCCCCGGATTGTGCCATGCCGATAGCGCAATCCTATTGGCGGTTGAAGGCGTTTTTGGTCTTGAGGCTCGGCTTTTCCAGCCATGGCTGGTCCGGCCAGCGGTGCTTGGGATAGCGGCCCTTCATATCCTTGACCACATCGCGCCAGCTACCGCGCCAGAAACCGGGCAGATCGCGGGTTGACTGTACAGGACGCCCACCAGGACTGGTCAGCTTCAGCAGCAACGGTGCGCGGCCGATCATCGGCTGCACATCCAGCCCGAACAGCGCCTGCACCCGCACCTCGACACTGGGCGCATCGTCGCCTGCGTAATCGATGGCGTGGCGGGTATCCGCGGGCGACGTGAAATGCGTCGGTGCAGCGCTTTCGAGCATCTGTCGCGCGTTCCAGTCGAGCAGGCCCAGCGCTGCCTCGGCGAAGCGATGGGAGGGCAATTCAAGGTCGCGCCGCCCGGTGAGCAGCGGGGTGAGCCATTCGCCCGCACGGTTGCGCAGGGCTTCAGGCGACAGCGCTTCGACCCCGGCAAACCCCGCGCGGGCGAGGAAGCCTTGGGGCAATACATCAGGGAGCCGCTCCACAGCCTTGCCCACAAGGATATCCACAAGCAGCGCCGGATCGGGCGCGGGTTCGGGGACGCTCGCCAGCACGATGGCTCCCAGTCGCCGTTCGCGCCGCGCCTCGACACGATCTTTGTCATTATTCCAGCGAGTTGTGATACGTTCCTGCAATTCCCTGGCGAATAGCACAGCGATCCGTTCGGGAGCGATTTCCGCCCCGGTCGTGATCCGCGCGCCCTTGGCCTGCCCTTGCGCATCGCCGATCACGATCCACTCGGCGCGGGCTAGTGGCGAGGCCGGATCGAGCTGGTAACCCCGCCCCCCGGCACTCAGCCAGTTTTCGCCCGAGGGATCGCGACGACGCGCCACGAAATCGGGGCGCGCGAGTGCGAGCGATTCGGCGGCGTCGGTAGCACGGCTATCACCGATCACGCGCGCCAGCTTCGCCGCCTGCCGCGCCCAACCCTCAGCAATCCGCGCTGCCGCCACGCTGCGCGGTGCCCGGTCGCCGCGCCAGCGGGTGAGGCGTTGCAGGAGGTCTTCGCCTCGCCCGCCCAGCCCGCGTTCCTGCAAAAGCATGATGAGGCGCGCCGCATCCTCGCCGCAGCCCGCGCTCGCTCCGTGGAGCACGGCTGCCGCCTGATCGGGCGCCATCGGCAAGCTGGCAATTGCCTCACCCAAAGGCGTGGTCCGCCCACTGGCATCGAGTGCGCCGAGCGCTTCCAGTGCCCCCCTCGCCGCTGCGACCGAGGCTTCGGGCGGCGGATCAAGCCACGGCAGTGCCTGCGGGTTTGCCGTCCCCCACTTCGCCAGCCGCAGCAATAGCGGAGCGAGGTCAGCCTGCATGATCTCGGCCGGCGCGAATTCAGGGCGACCCGCATGGCCCGCATCCTCCCACAGCCGATATGCCACACCCGGCCCCTGCCGCGCCGCCCGCCCGGCCCGCTGCGCTGCCGAGGCTTGGCTGGCGCGGCGGGTGACGAGGTGGGTGGAGCCTGCCGCCCGGTCGAATTCGGCCAGTCGTGCGAGGCCCGAGTCCACGACCACACTCACCCCGTCCAGCGTCAGCGAGGTCTCGGCAATCGCGGTCGCCAGCACGATCCGGCGGCGACCTTCCGGGTCACGGCGGATCGCGTCGCGTTGAGCAGCGGGTTCGATCTGGCCGTGGAGCGCGTGGATTGGCACGTCCTTCAATCGCGGTTCGATCCGCTCCCGCACCCGCTCAATCTCGCGCACGCCGGGGAGGAAAGCGAGGATATCACCCGCTTCTTCGCGCCATGCGGTCAGCACGGCAGCGGCCATACGATCTTCGATTTTCTGCGAGGCATCGCCACCAAGCCATTTAATTGCAAGTGGAAAACTGCGCCCTTCACTTTCGATGATTGCCGCACCTTCGCCCAACAACCGGCCGAACCGCGTACCGTCGATGGTCGCCGACATGACCAGCACACGGAGGTCTTCGCGCAGCACGGCGCGGGTTTCGAGCGCCAAGGCGAGGCCTAGATCGCTGTCGAGCGCGCGCTCATGCGCCTCGTCGAACAATAGCGCCGAAACGCCCGGAAGCTCCGGATCCTCGACCAATCGGTTCACCAGAATGGCTTCAGTGACGACAAGGATGCGCGTGCGAGCGGAGACTTTACTGTCGAGCCGGGTCATGTAGCCCACGGTCTCGCCTGGGGCCTCACCCAGCATATCGGCCATGCGTTCGGCCGCCGCACGAGCGGCAACGCGGCGGGGCGAGGTGAGAATGATCTGGCCGGTGCACCACGGCTCGCTCAGCAGATCGGGAGCAACCGCAGTGGTCTTCCCCGCCCCCGGCGGCGCGATCAGCACACCTGCGCCTTGCTCTGCGAGTGCAGCGCGGATCTGCGGCAGGACGGCGTGGATGGGCAGGTCGGGGATCATTCCCCGTCCGTTACCCCGATCAATGCCCGCGCGCGACCGCGAATTGCGCCGCTTCGGCCATCGCCTGACGTGCCTTGCCATCGGGGAAGATCGAGATCGCATCGATCGCCCGGTGCGCGAAGTGACGCGCGCGTTCGCGGGTGTCTTCCAAGGCATTGTGCTTGCCGATCAGCGCAATCGCATGGGCAAGGTCCGCATCCGAGGAACGATGGCCGATGATCGCGTCCTTCCAGAACTTGCGCTCTTCCTCGTTGCCGCGGGCATAGGCGAGGATCACCGGCAGAGTCATCTTGCCCTCGCGGAAATCGTCGCCCTGATCCTTGCCCATTTCTGCGGCGTCAGAATCGTAGTCAATCGCATCGTCGACCAGCTGGAAGGCGACACCAAGATTGCGGCCATAGGATTCCAGCGCGCGTTCCTGTTCGTCCGAACACTCGGCCACCACAGCGCTGATCTGGCTGGCGGCGGCGAAAAGCGCGGCGGTTTTCGCGCCGATGATGTGGAGGTATTGTTCCTCGCTGGTGGCGATCTGGCGCTGGGCGGAGAGCTGCGAGACTTCCCCTTCGGCAATCACGGCGCTGGCACGGGCGAGGATCGAGAGGACACGCAAGGAGCCGTCTTCCGTCATCAGTTCGAAGGCGCGGCTGAACAGGAAATCGCCGACCAGCACCGTCGCAGGATTGCCGAAGATGATGTTGGCCGCTGCCTTCCCGCGCCTGAGTTCGCTACCATCGACCACATCGTCGTGCAGCAGCGTTGCGGTGTGGATGAATTCAACCGCGGCGGCGAGCTTGTAGTGGCGTGTGCCCTTGTAGCCGACCAGTTCCGCGCCCGCGAGCGTCAGCATTGGCCGCAGCCGTTTACCCCCGCCTGAAATCAGATGCCCGGCGAGCCGCGGGATCAGCGGGATCTCGCTCTGCATCCTCTCAAGGATGACCGCGTTGACAGAGTTCATGCCCGCAGCCGTCAGCGACAGCATCGGATCGAGTGTCGGCGCCTTGCGCGGCAGGGGAATGATATCGGCACTCATGCTGCCTGCGGCTCTAGGGCGGCCCCAGCGTGCTTGGCAAGCGCAGAATTGCTGCTAGTTTCGCAGCCGATGTCCGACAAAACGCAAACTCCGGCCGAGCCCGATCCGATGCTCGCTGCCTTCCGCAAGAGCATCGATAACATCGATGCCGCGCTGATCCACATGCTCGCCGAGCGGTTTCGGATCACGCAAGCCGTGGGCGAGTACAAGGCCAAGGTCACGCTGCCACCCGCCGATCCCGACCGTGAGGCGCGGCAGATCGCACGGCTGCGCAAGCTGTCGGAGGAGGCCGATCTCGATCCCGAATTCTCCGAGAAATTCCTGCGCTTCATCATCGATGAAGTGATCCGCCACCACGAGCGCGCGGCTGCAGGCTAAGGCCTGTCGCTGTCCTCGCCGGCGGTGGGCAAGGTCGGTTCGGGCGGCGGAGGTGGCGGGGCGGATTGCTCTTGCCGTTGCTGCTCGCTGATTTGCCGGAGCAATTCCGCCCGCTCGCGCAGAACGCGCCGCTGATTGCGGTTGTAGCTGCCAAAGCTGCCTTCACCGATGCTATTGCCTCGCCCCTTGCGGGTCAGCGGCACCCCCAGACAGGTCGCATCCTGCCCCCGCGCAAGATTGCATTCGGGGCCAATTCCCGTCTGGTCGATAACCGGTGCAACGTAGGGATTGCTGAACACGGCACGCTGGCCTCCCAGTGTGTCGCCGGTGGCGCATCCGCCGAGCAGCGCCGCGACTAGGATCATGCTGGGGCGGCTCGGGTTCATGCCGGCACTTCTCCGGTTTGGGACGCGCTTTCAATCGCTTGAGCGCCATGAACCGAGAGTGAATTGGGCAGGAAAAGGAGCAGCGGGGATCACTCTTCCCGCGTCTGCGCTTTCTCACTCAGCGGGCGGGCTTTCGGATGGGACAGCGGGCGTCGGTGCAGCCGGACCTTGGCGGAGGGCGCGATATTCGTCCATCAGCGCGCGGCGTTCTTGCGGCGGCAATTGGCGCAGGGCCTCGCGCCGCTGTTCGGGCGACATGCGCCGCAGTTGCCGCAGCCGTTCCAGTGCGCGGGCATCTTCGCGCAGAGGCTGGACGATATCCTTGCGGGTCAGCGCCTCGCCGTTTGCAACCTTGCGCTCCATCTCCGCACGCCGTGCGGCGATACGCTCGTCGGCAAGCAGCTGGCGGCGGGCCTGCGCTTCATCGACGCGCTGGCGGAAGGCCGCTTCTTCCTCAGGCGTCGGCACCGGGAGCCCGACGGAGCGGCGTTGTTCGATCGCTTTGTCGATGCGCTGGGCGATTGTCTCGCGCCGGGCGGCATAGCGGCCCTCACGCACTTCATCGATCCGGCGGAAAGCCTCGCTAAGTTCCTCGGGCGTATCGACCGGGCCGACGATTTCGACCCGTGCAAGGCTGGCCGGTTCGCTGGCAGCGTCCGGTGCCGCGGCGATCACAGGCGCGGGCGCTACGGCGCGTGCGGACGGCTTGCCAGTGATGCTGGCCCAGACCTTTTTAGCCGACGGCACGGGAATATCGAACTGCTGGAGCAACCCCGTCGCTGCCGCTGCCGTGGCCAGCGCGCCAAAGCTGGCGACGCCGATCACGATCCCCCGCCCCAGCCGCCAGCCGCGCCCGCCGCTGGGTCGGCGCAATTCGGGCAGCGGCGCCGGGCGCGCTTCGGCGGCGGCGAGCACACGGTCGGCAAACCCGGCGGAAAGGCCCGGCACCGCATAATCGTCCAGCGCCCGCGCCAGCGGGCTTCCGCGCGCGATCGGCGCGCTCTGGTCCTGTTCACTCACGCTCATGGCGCGTCTCCTTGCGCCGTCCACGCCTGCCGCAAGGCCGCGCGGGCGCGGTGCAGCAGGCTCTCGAACGCCTTGATGTTCATTTCCATCGCCTCGGCTGCATCGGCATTGGACAATTCCTCGTAATAGGTCAGCACGATCGCGGCGCGTTGCCGTTCGGGCAGCGCCATGATCAGCGCTTGGGCGGTGCCATCACGCTCGCCCGCTTCGATCAGCGTATCGGCGAGCGGAGCATCGTCGGCGTTGTCAGGTACCTCGCCGTCCGATAGCCGCCTCGTGCGGCGCAAGCGGTCAATCGCGAGATTGGTGACCACCCGCTGCAGCCAGCCGCCCAGCGTCAGCGTCGCCGCCGCCTGACTGCCGACCGGATGGCGCGCGGCGATTTTCGGCGCCTGATCCCACAATCGCAAACAGGCTTCCTGCACAATATCCTCGGCCTCATGGGTATCGCCGGTCATCCGGTAACAGACGCGGTGGAGCACGGCTGCGTGGCGGGCGATCACCTCGCGCAGCGCCGCCGGATCACGCGCCGCCAGCCGTGCCGCCAATGCCGCATCATCGCCGGGACCGGCGGTGCGCGGAGCAGAGGTCGAAGGCTCGCTGCTGGCGTTCATGTCTTGGCGCAAATGGCCCCGTGTGCGTGTGGATCGGACCGGTCCGTCGCGCTTACAACGCGGGGCTTGCGAAAACCCTTCGCGGCCTAAGTCAATCGACGCGTGGCAAGCGGAGTTCGACCAGTAACCCGCCCAGATCCTCGCTCTCGGACAGGGTGACGCTGCCGCCGTAGATTTCCGCCACATCGCGCACGATCGCAAGGCCAAGGCCGGTGCCGGGCTTGTCGGTGTCGAGCCGGACGCCGCGATCAAAAATGCGAATACGCTCGGCCTCGGGGATGCCGGTGCCGTCATCCTCGACCCAGATCAGGCACATCTTGGGATCGCGCGGAGTCCCGGCCTCATCCGGGTCGATGGTGACGAAAACTGAACCGCCGCCATATTTGGCCGCGTTCTCGATCAGGTTGCCAAGCAGTTCGTCGAGATCCTGCCGCTCAAGCGAGACCGCGGCGTTCCGGTCACCGGCGATGTCGAGCCGGCCATCGGGATAGAGCCGCTCAACCGCGCGGCGTACGGCTTCGGCGCTCGCCATGACATTGGTGCGCGCATGACCGACCGCGCGGCGGCCGACGGCGCGGGCGCGGGCCAAGTGATGGTCGACATGGCGCTGCATCGTGCGCGTCTCGCGCATGACGGCCTCGCCAAGGTCCGGCGCGCGGGCGGTGGCGGCGTTGGTGAGCACGGTCAGCGGGGTCTTCAACGCGTGGGCCAGATTGCCCGCATGGCGGCGCGCTTCTTCGGCCTGCCGCTCGGAATGTTCGAGCAGCGCGTTCAACTCCTCCACCAGCGGCTGCACTTCCAGCGGGAGCGGCTCGGTGATGCGGTTCGCGCCGGTGGTGCGCAGGTTCTGGATCGCCGCCCGCACACGGCGCAAGGGCGAGAGGCCGTAGCGGATCTGGAGCAGTGCCATCACCAGCAGGCCCAGCCCCAGCACCGCAAAGCTCCAGATCAGGATCAGCCGCACCCGCCCGATCTGCGTGTCCATCTGCTCGGTCGCGCTGGCGACGGCGAAGGTCCAGCGCGTCTCGCTGCCCGGCAGGATCACGGTGCGTTCGGCAAGCCGCAGCGGCTCGCCCTTGAACTGGTCCGAATTGTAGAAATGGATATCGCTGTCGAAATGGTCGCCGTTGGTGTCAGCACCTTGCAGCTTCAGGGTGCGGTCCCACAGGCTGCGCGACGGCCAGGGTTCGTAATTGCCGCCGCTGATCTGCCAGTAAAGCCCGCTGCCCGGCTCAAGAAAACGCTGATCGCCGAGGGTGCGGTAGAAATAGACCTCGCCGCTCGCGTCGATTTCGGCAGACGCGATCATGGCGGTCAGGATGTAGTCGAGCTGTTCGTCGAAATTGGCTTCGACCTGGGTCGTCAGCGTGCGTTCGAGCGCGATGCCACCGCCGAGCAGGAGGACAAAAATCCACCCCGCCGCAATCAGCCCCATGCGCCGGGCAAGGCTGGCGCGCGGTTGCGGTGTAGTGGCTGTGCTCACGTCATCCAGCACACTCCCAGCCTCGCCCGCAGGCAAGACGACAGGTGCATCGCCGCCGGGCGCCGCCGCCTCAGGCGCGCGGCTGGTCGGCGGGGTCGTCGAGGCTGTAACCGAGGCCACGGATGGTCGTTATCACGTCTGCGCCAAGCTTCTTGCGAATGCGGGTGACGAAGACTTCGATGGTATTGGAATCGCGGTCGAAGTCTTGATCATAGATATGTTCGATCAGTTCGGTCCGGCTGACCACCTTGCCCTTGTGGTGCATCAGATAGCTCAGCAGCTTGTATTCTTGCGCGGTCAGCTTGACCGGCTCGCCATCCAGCGTGACGCGGCCCGAACGCGTGTCCAGCCGCACGTCGCCTGCGGTGAGTTCCGAAGATGTATTGCCCGAAGCGCGGCGGATCAGCGCGCGCAGGCGGGCGATCAGTTCCTCGGTCTGGAACGGCTTGGCGAGATAATCATCCGCGCCCGCATCCAGACCTGCGACCTTGTCCGACCAGCTGTCACGCGCAGTCAGCACCAGCACCGGGAAGCTCCGCCCTTCGCGCCGCCACATGCCGAGCACGGTCAGCCCGTCGATCTCGGGCAGGCCCAGGTCGAGCACCACCGCGTCGTAATCCTCGGTCGAGCCCATGAAGTGCCCATCTTCACCATCGACCGAAAGGTCAACAGCATAGCCCTGCCCTTCAAGCGTCGATTTGAGCTGTGCGCCAAGGGTCGGTTCGTCTTCGACGATCAGAATGCGCATTATCCACCATTTCCAAGCTTATTGTTGTGCCGGGTCGTGCGCTCTTGCCGCTCACGCGTCAAGCAAGCGCCGCGCGCCTGTGCCGCTGCTTTCCCCCGATGAAAGAGCATATCCGCCCGCCCGTCAGTGCGAACGGCCGATGATCCGCCCAGTACGGGCGTCCACATCGACGTGGGTGACGCGGCCATCCTTGATGAACTTGAGCCGATAAGCCCGCGCAGTCGAATCATAGGCAAAGCCGAGGTATTCGGCGCCCTTCATCATTGGCAGGATCTTCGCCTCAATCTCGCCCGAACGCATGATGTTGCCCGCTTGCGCTTCGCGCCGGGCCTCACCCTGATCCCCGCGCGTCTGATCCTGCTGCGCCGCAGCGGGCGCAGTCACCAGTGCCGCAGCGGCCAGCGAACCAAGGATAAGGGCGGGAAAGCGTTTCATGACAGGATCATGCCTAGCTGAGGTCCATTGAACAAGTCGTGAATGGCACTACTTCGCGGGCGAGCCGCTATTCTTGACCAGTTCGTAGGTGATCGAAATGTTCACCCCGGCCTGAACCATGCCCGGCTGCACGGGCGCGGCATCGGCCTTCGTGGCGCTCAACCGCATTTCCGCCATCTGCGGCATCGGGCTATTGCCGGTAAGTCCTTCGCTGATCGCCAGCACCTTGGCCCCGTCATAGCCGAGCATTGTGGCATAGGCCTTGGCCTGCGCCTGAGCCCGCTCGACCGCGCGCTTCCTGGCTGCGTCCTTGGCGGCAGTGTCATCGTCGATGCTGAAACTCGGCCCGTTGATGTCATTGGCCCCGGCTGCAACCAGCGCATCGAGCACCCTTCCCGTATCATCGATCTTCCGCAGGATCAGGCTCACCCGGTTCGAGGCCATGTATCCGCGAAACACCTGGCGCTGGGTCGCCTGATCGTAATCATAGCGCGCGTTCAGGTTGATGCCGGTGGTCTGGATGTCCTTCTCGGCCACGCCGAGCGCCTTGATCCGCGCGATCACCTTCTGCATCTCCGCCGAGTTCAGCCGCAAGGCCTCGGTCGCGGTCGGCGCTTCGGTGGTGACGCCTGCGCCGATTGTCGCAGTATCCGGGGCGACATCAACGCTTTCATAGACGTTGAGTTCGACCACCGGGCCGGTCGCGGCAATATCGACGTTGGCGGCAAGCGCCGCCGCAGGAAGCGTCAGCGCCGAGGCGGCAATAAAGGCAATGGCGGGTTTCATCATGGTAAGTATTCCTCCGATTGGTCGCGCCTCTGCACCCGTTCAGCTTTCGCTGCACTGAACCGGCGGGAAACGCGCTCTTGTGGCGCGGGGGCCAAGCCCCTACTTGGCCCATCCCATGGCACAGCCCCCCATCTTCTCGCTCGAAGGCGTCGCGTTACAACAAGGCGGGCGCTGGCTGTTCGGCGGCCCGACCCCCACCAGCGGCGCGGCACCCATCGATCTCCACGTGCTGCCCGGTGACCGGCTGGCGCTGATCGGGCGGAACGGCGCTGGCAAGACCACGCTGCTGCGGCTGATCATGGAGCGGATCGATGCCGACCGCGGCGCGCGGCGGATCAAGCCGGGGACGCGGATCGTGTTTCTGGAACAGGACCCGGAGTTCGGCAGCGCTGAGACACTGATGGACTTCGCGCTTGGCGGTGAACAGCCGCCCGAGCGTCACGAGGTGGAAGCCATCGCCGGCCAACTCGGCATCGACATGAGCCGCGAGGCCGCAACGGCCAGTGGCGGCGAACGCCGCCGAGCCGCCCTCGCCCGCGCACTGGCGCAGGACCCCGATCTGATCCTGCTCGACGAGCCAACCAACCACCTGGATCTGGCCGCAATCGACTGGCTGGAGGACTGGCTGTCGCGCTATCGCGGCGCGTTCATCACCATCTCCCACGACCGCACCTTCCTCACCCGTCTGACCCGGGCGACCCTGTGGCTCGACCGCGGCACGATGCGGCGTAAGGAGGTCGGCTTCGGCGGGTACGAGGCGTGGGAAGAACAAGTCTATGCCGAGGAAGCCCGCGCGGCCGAGCGGATGGACGCAAAGCTGAAGCTGGAGGCGCATTGGCTCGAACGCGGGGTGACCGCGCGGCGCAAGCGCAATCAGGGGCGGCTGGAGAAGCTCTACCAGATGCGCGCGGCGCGGGCGGCGATGATCTCCGGCGCGGGGACAGCGAAGCTCAAACTGTCCAGCGATGATGACTTTAAATCGAAGTCGGTGATTGTCGCGGAAAACATCTCCAAGTCCTACGGTGACCGCCCGATCATCAAGCCCTTTACCCTGCGCATCCAGAACGGCGACCGCATCGGGATCGTGGGGTCAAATGGCGCGGGCAAGACTACCTTGCTGAAATTGCTCACCAAAGAGCTGGAGCCCGACACCGGCAGCGTCACCCACGCGCGCACTCTGACAGGCGTGATGATCGACCAACAGCGCAAGCTGCTCGAGCCCGGCGCGACCGTGCGCCAGATCGTCGCCGAAGGGGGCGACTGGGTCGATGTTCGCGGGGTGCGCAAGCACGTTCAAGCGTACCTCAAGGACTTCCTGTTCGATCCCGGTCTGGTCGACACCAAGATCGGCATTCTGTCCGGCGGTGAACGCTCCCGCCTGCTGCTGGCGCGCGAATTTGCCCGCACCGCCAACTTGCTGGTGCTAGACGAGCCGACCAATGATCTCGACCTAGAAACCCTTGATTTACTTCAGGAAGTCATCGCGGATTTTGACGGCACGGTGCTGATCGTCAGCCACGACCGCGACTTTCTTGACCGCACCGTTACGGTTACGCTGGGCCTCGACGGGTCCGGCAAGGTGGACATTGTGGCGGGCGGCTATGCCGATTGGGAGGCCAAGCGAAAGGCGCCGATAACCTCGACAAAACCTGCGTCAACCGCTGTACAAGCCCGGTCAAACGGCCTGCAAGCCACAACTGACAAGGGTGGGCCGGCCAAACCAGCTCCGTCTGTCAAACTCACCTACAAGGACCAGCGCGATTACGAGATCCTGCCGGCGCGGATCGAGGAACTCGAAGGCGTCATCGCCAAAGGCGAAGCCTTGCTGAACGATCCCGAACTCTACGCCAAGGACCCGCAAAGGTTCGCGACCATCAGCAAGGGCATTGAAAACGCCCGGGCGGAGAAGGACGCTGCGGAAGAGCGCTGGCTCATGCTGGCCGAACTGGTCGAGGGGTGAGCGCCCCCGCACCGGGGGACCACGTCGAAGCGTTACGGGCGCGGATCACGGCCTGTACCTTGTGCGCCGAGCACCTTCCGCTCGGCCCGCGCCCGATTGCGCGCTTTTCCGCCACCAGCCGCCTGCTGATCATCGGGCAGGCCCCGGGAACCAAGGTTCACGCGAGCGGCGAGCCGTGGGACGATGACAGCGGCGACCGGCTGCGCGGCTGGCTGGGGCTGGACAAGCCAACCTTCTACGATCCGGCGCAGGTCGCGCTGGTGCCAATGGGCTTCTGTTACCCCGGCAAGGCCAGCGGCGGAGATGCCCCGCCGCGCAAGGAATGCGCACCGCAGTGGCATGACGCGGTCCTCGGCGTGCTCCCGCCCGAGCGTTTAACTCTGCTGGTCGGCACCTATGCGCAAGCCCGCTATATGCCCAAGACCGCGCCGAAATCGATGACCGAACGGGTGCGCGCGTTCGGCCACTTCGGACAGACCATCGCCCTGCCCCACCCCGCGTGGCGCGCGCGCATCTGGATGGAGCGCAATCCGTGGTTTGCGACCGATATCCTCCCGCCGCTGCGCGCGCAGGTTGCCGCCGCGCTCAGTCACGTGATCCGGTAGAATTCCGCTACCCGTTCAAGCGCGATCCGCAGCACCAGCTTGCCGCTGCGCGCGGGCCAGCCGAGGGTCTTTTCCGCTTCGGGTAGCGCCTCGCCCGCGCAGACCACGCGCCACAGAATGTCCTCCAGCCCGCGTCCTGCCGCCTTGATCGCTCCGTCGAAGCGTTGGCGGGCAACGACCTGCCGCTCACTCGCCGATAGCCCGCGTTCACCGGTCGATTTCACCCGCACCGGGTCCCACCGCATGGTGACGTTGGGAGATAGCTGCGCGCGTTCGTAATCGGCTCGCAGCGCCTCGCCCGCATCCAGAAGGCGGTCGGAGAGATGCCCTCGCGCGTGCAGCCAGACGAGCGGGCTTTCGGAGAGATTGACCGTCACTGTGCGGCGCGGATTGGCGCCGCCCTTGATCGCGCCACGGCGCGGGCCTTCAGGGGTAAGTTCGCGTTCGACCAACTGGCGCTTCATGGCATATCCTCCGCTTGCTGAGCGGAAAGCGACTTGCCAAGGGCGCACATCTGTAGGAAAGAAAAAACCAATTCGGTTAATTTGAGCGCGTTCTTGTGCGCCTACCGCTGTGCTACTTGAGGGCGTGATATGACCAACCGCATCCGCGACATCCGCAAGGCCAAGGGGTTGACGCTGGCCGATCTGGCCGCCGCCTGCGATCCGCCGACTACGGCGCAGACCATCGGGCGGCTGGAGACGGGGATGCGCCAGCTCTCGCTGACCTGGATGAACCGCATTGCCGCCGCACTCGGCGTCGAGCCCGCCAGCTTGATGCGCGCAGAGGCGGTCGCGCCCGCGCAGATCGTCGCCGAGCTTGCCGCTGGTGGCCCCGAAGCGCTGACCGCCCCGCGCGAGGCCTTGCTGCCGAGCGACTTCGCCGCCGAAGATGGCCCTGCCCCGCTGGTGCTGGCGGTGAAGGACAGCGTCGGTGAATATCGCCCCGGCGATTTGGTGTGGCTGCGCCCGCTTGATCCCGCCGATGCGGCGAGCGCGATCAACCGCGATTGCCTGCTGCCACCGGGCGCGGGGCAGAAGCAGGTGGTGGTCGACAATCCCGCATGGATCGCGGTCGCCTTTATGCTGGTCAGGCCGCTGTGAGGCACCGGCGATGAAACACGTCCTCGCCCTCTCGACGCTCTATCCCAATCCGGTCAATCCGCGGTTCGGCACCTTCGTGGCGCGGTCGTTGGAGGCGCTGGCCAAGCGCGGCGATTGGCAGGTGACGCTGGTCAATCCTATCGGCCTGCCGCCCTTGGCCTTGGGCCGCTACCGCCCGCTCGCCGACCTGCCCGAGGTGAGCGAGGAAGGCGGCATCACCGTCCACCGCCCGCGCTTCACCCTGATCCCGCGCATCGGCGCGCGCCGCAACGCCGGAGCCATCGCTCGCGCGTGCCTGCCGCTGGTGCGCCGCATCCATGCGGCAACGCCCATCGATATGCTCGACGCGCAGTTCTTCTTGCCCGATGGCCCCGCCGCCGCTGAGATTGCGCGGGCGATGGGCCTGCCGCTGTCGATCAAGGCGCGAGGCAGCGATATCAGCTTCTGGGGCGAGCAGGATTTTGCCCTTAAGCAGATGATCGACGCTGCGCAGACGGCGACCGGGATGCTGGCCGTGAGCCGCGATCTGGCAGGGCAGATGGCGGCGATGGGCATGGATGCGGAGCGGATCACCGTCCACTACACCGGGCTCGACCGCGACCGGTTCCGTCCGTTCGGCCACACGCAACTGCGCGCGCAGCTGAGCCGCGAACTCGGTTTCGAGATGCCCGACAATGCCCCGTTGCTCGCCTGTGTCGGCGCGCTGATCGAACGCAAGGGTCAGGGGATCGCGATAGAAGCCCTTCGCGATATTCCGGGTGCACGGCTGGTGCTGATCGGCAAGGGCGAGGATGAGGCCCGGTTGCGCGCCTTGGCGATGAGCGAGGGCGTTGCGGAACGGGTGCACTTCGCCGGCTCAATCGACCATGACCTGATGCCGCTGATCCTGTCGGCGGCCGATGTGATGGTGCTGCCCACGGTAAGCGAAGGGCTGGCAAATGCCTGGGTCGAAGCGCTCGCCTGCGGGACACCGGTAGTGACGAGCGATGTCGGCGGCGCGCGCGAGCTGATTTCCTGCGATACCGCCGGCCGGCTGGTGGCGCGCAATCCTGCGGCGGTGGCGGCAGGGATCAATGCGGTGCTCAGCAACCCGCCCGAACGCGAGGCGGTGGCTGCGCTGACGGAAGCGTTCAGCTGGGAAGCCAATGCCGAAGCACTGGCCGCGCATTACGAGCGACTGCTGGACGCGGCCTGAGGCCCAACCCTGCTCCTTAGCCCTCGCCGCGCGCCAGCTTGTCCTGACGGTCCGTCGCTGTTTCGGTCGGCACGAAACTGGTTGAGGTCACGCCCATCCAGATCAGCAGCGGGCCAGCCATGTAGATCGACGAATAGGTACCGATGAACAGGCCCACGGTGATCGCAGCCACCATGCCGAACAAGCTCGGTGGGCCGAAGATCAGGAGCGGGATCAGCGCGATGAACAGCGTCAGCGAGGTCATCACCGTGCGCGCCAGCGTCTCGTTGACCGACAGGTCGAGCAGTTCGCTGAGCGGCATCTTGCGATACTTCTTCAGGTTTTCACGGATGCGGTCATAGACGACGATGGTATCGTTGAGCGAATAGCCGATGATCGCGAGGATCGCCGCGACGATCTGCAAGCTGAACTCCATCTGCGTCAGCGCAAACAGGCCCACGGTGACCGACACGTCATGCACCAGCGCGAACATCGCGCCGACGCCGAACTGCCATTCGAACCGGATCCAGATATACACCGAAACCGCCGCCATCGCGGCCAGCAGCGCGAGTATTGCCTGATTGCGGAACTCGCCCGCGACCTTGCCGGAAACAGTGTCGTTGCCGTCCTTGCGCGCGTCGGGATATTCCTTGGCAATCGCCGCGATCACCTTGTCACCGATGGCGGTGGCAGCGCCCGGCGTGTTTTCCGTGCCTTCGGGCAGGGAGACGCGGATCGAGACCTGGTTGGGAGCGCCGAATTCCTGCACCACCGGCTCACCATAGCCAAGCCCGCCGACCAGCTCGCGCAGGGACGGGATCGGCGCAGTCTCGCGCTCCTTGAAGGTCATGCGGACTTCCTGACCGCCGGCGAAATCGACCCCGAAATTGAGGCCGTTGACCAGCACCGCCGCCCAGCTGCCGAAGATCAGCACGAGGCTGAGCACGAAGAACGGGATGCGCAGCTTCAGGAACTTGATGTTGGTGTTGTCGGGGACAAGCTTCAGGAGTTTCATGGGTGCTTGCTCCTCAAATCGTGATGTCGTTGGGCCGCGCTTTGCGCAGCCACCCGGCGACAAACATGCGGGTCAGCGTCACCCCGGTAAAGACCGAGGTGATAATGCCGATCACCAGCACCACGGCAAAGCCCTTCACCGGCCCCGAACCGAAGGCGAACAGCGCCACGCCGGAAATGACGTTGGTGAGGTTCGCGTCCCAGATCGCGCGGCTGGCTTCCTTGTAGCCGGTCTCGACCGCTGCGACGACCCTGCGGCCGCGAGCGCGTTCTTCGCGGATACGTTCGTTGATCAGCACGTTGGCGTCCACCGCCGCGCCGATGGTGATGACGAAGCCCGCGATCCCCGGCAGCGTCAGCGTGAACCCGCCCGCCGCCATCAGCCCAAGCAGCATCAGCACGTTCAGCACCAGCGCGATGGTCGCATAGACACCAAAGCGGCCATAGGTCGCAATCATCAGCGCGATCACCGCGATGCTGCCGATCGCCATCGCGAGCAGGCCCTTGCGGATCGAATCCGCACCGAGATCAGGCCCGACGGTGCGTTCCTCGACCACGGTCAGCGGCACCGGCAAGGCACCCGACCGCAGGCTGATCGCGAGGCTGTTGGCGCTTTCCGGCGTGAAGTTGCCTGAAATCTGGGCGCTGCCGCCGATGATCGGCTCGTTGATGTTAGGCGCGGAGAGCACCTCTCCATCGAGGATGATCGCAAACGGCTTGCCCACGTTCTCGGTGGTCAGCTTGGCGAACTTTGCGCCGCCCTGCGAATCGAAGGTGATGTTGACGATGTTGCGGTTGGACTCGGGATCGACCCCGGCCTGAGCGCCCGTCAGATTGTCGCCGCGAATGCCGCCCAGCCGGTTGACCGTGACGAACTGGCCATCAAGCCCGGAGCCGGGCGCATAGGGGAAGATTTCCGTGCCGACCTGCGATCCGGCAGGATCAGCCACCAGCTTGAATTCGAGCTGCGCGGTCTTGCCGAGCAATTCGCGCAAGGCATCGGGGTCTTGCAAGCCGGGCACCTGCACCACGATCCGGGTCGAACCCTGACGGATGATGGTCGGCTCCCGCGTGCCAAGCTCGTCGATCCGGCGGCGGACCACTTCGGTCGCGCTGTCCATCGCATCGTCGAGCGCCTGATTGACCCCCGCATCGGTCTGGCTCAGCACCATGCGCTGGCCGTCCACGACCTGGAGGCTCCATTCGCGGACCGTGGTCTGGCCCTGCATCACCGGCTCGATCAGCCCGCGCGCACGATCAATATCACCAGCGTTTTCAAGCATGAAGGACAGCTTGCCGTCCGCTGTTGAGACATCGCCGATGCGGATGCGCGGCTTGGCGTTGCGCATCAGTTGGCGCACGGTTTCTTCCATGTTCGTCAGCCGCTGGGCGCGCACATCGTCGGCCCTCGCTTCGAGCAGCAGGTGCGAGCCGCCCGCAAGGTCGAGACCGAGATTGACCTGCGGATTGGGCAGCGCCGAGGGCCAGTCGAGGCCGGAGACATTGAACAGCGAAGGCAAGGCCAGCATGGAGGCGGCCAGTGTCAGCCCCCATAGCCAAAGCTTTTTCCAGAGCGGGAATTCGAGCATTGCGTCAGGGTCTCACGCGGGAAAGGTCAGGTAAGGCACGGCGTCAGGCCAATCATCAGTCGTTGGCGGGCTTGCCACCCGGCGGGATGATGTCGCCCAGCGTGGTCTTGATCGCCTTGACGCGGACATTGGTACCCAGTTCGAGCTCGACATAGGTTTCGTCGACCTTGATCACCTTGCCGACCAACCCGCCAGCGGTGACGACCTGATCGCCCTTCTTGACGGCGGCGATCTTGGCCTGGTGCTGCTTCTGGCGGTTCATCTGCGGGCGGATGATCAGGAACCAGAAGATGGCGATCATGCCGACGATCGGCAGGAAGCTGATCCAGGCCGGCGGCGCGCCTGCGGCACCTGCGCCAGCGGCGGCGAGAAGGTCGAATGTCATAGGTAAAGCCCGTCAGGATCCCGTGAAAGATATGCAAGGGTTACACCCCTCGCCGTACAAGTGGGCGCGCCTAGCAGCATTGCAAGCGCCCCGCAATCGCGCGGGCCCTGAGGCGATGCGCGGGTGCAACACCCCTTCTATCCAAACCCGCTTGCCAGCCCCAACCATGCCCCCTATAGGCCCCGCTCCACTGGTGTCGGGACGTAGCGCAGCCTGGTAGCGCATCACACTGGGGGTGTGGGGGTCGGAGGTTCGAATCCTCTCGTCCCGACCAGTGGTTTCCCCCCTTTTTGCCCCCATCACACCGCGCCGCGCAGGCAATTGCGCGCGGGGTGCGGGCGGGTTAGGCTGCGGGCCTTGCTTCTCACGAAAGCCCGATCCCCATGAGCCGCTGGCGTCTTGCCGCTCCCATCGATGATATTCGCGCCGCTTTGCGAGCCGGCCCTGCTGTGCCTGATCGCTTTGCGCTGGCGACGCTGGTGGAAGTGGACGGGTCGGCCCCGCGTGATGTGGGCGCGCAAATGCTCATAACCGACGATGAATATTGGGGCTTTCTTTCAGGCGGCTGTATAGAGGCTGATGTTGCGCGCCATGGGCGCGAGGCGCTGGCCGAAGGTGCGCCGAGTCTGCTGCGCTATGGTGAAGGCAGTCCGTGGATCGATATCAAGCTCGCCTGCGGATCGGGGATTTCCGTGCTGGTCGAGCCGGTTGCGGCGGACGAACCGGCGGTCGCGGCTTTGCTGGCAGGATGGGATGCACGCCAACCCGTATTGTGGTCGAGCGACGGCCGCGCACGCTTTGCCGCCGCCAGCGACGAGACGCATTCCGATACATGGGACGGCGCGCGCTACACCCGGTTGTTCACCCCGCCCTTGCGGTTGGTGCTGATTGGCGAGGACGGCGCGGCGCTGACTGCGGCTACGCTGGCGCTCGAACTGGGCTGGGACGTGGCGCTGATCGCGCCCGGCGGGCCCGAGGCGGCGCCCTTCCCCGGCATCACCTATCACCGCAGCGATCCTGCGAGCGCGCTCGCCGCCATCGGCCTCGACCGCTGGACCGCGATCGCGGTGCTCTCGCATGACCGCGAGGATGACGAGCGCGGGCTGGCAGCGGCGTTGCAAAGCGATGCGTTCTACGTCGGCGCCATAGGCGCAAGGGCGCGGCTGGATGCGCGGGTCGCAAGGCTGCGCGGTCACGGCGTGAGCGAGGCGGCCATCGCGCGCCTCCACGCCCCCATCGGGCTCTACGGCTTCGGCAAAGCCCCGCGCGAGGTGGCGCTGTCACTGGTGGCGGAGGTCGCGCAGGCCTTCCATGCCCGTGTTGCAGTGGCGAGATCGGCGGGCGTGTCGATGTCCAGCAGCGCGCCGCTTTCGGCCGTATCAATATAGGCGACCGCCTCGGGGTGCTGTTTCAGGAGCGCGGTTGCCCCCTGATCGCCCGTCAGCGCCAGCAAGTCGGCAAAGGCCGCGCGGGTGAAGGCGACCGGGTGGCCGGGCTTGCCGTCCAGCCGTGGGCGGGCGGCATAGCCAGCTTGTTCAGCCGCCTGGGTCAGCGCTGAGCAAAGGGAAACCGGCACCAGCGGCATATCGCCGAGGAAAACGCATACGCCCGTGGCGTCAGGCGCAAGTGCAGCGATGCCGGTTCGCAGGGTAGCGGCCATGCCCTCGGCCCAGTCCGGCGCGTGGAGGATGCGCGCATCCAACCCCTCCAGCGCCGCACGAATGCCCGCGTCGTCCGGGCCGGTCCCTACTACGACCTCCGCAAAGCCCGCTGTCGCAACCGCCTCAGCGACCCGCCGGATGACGGGAGCGCCCGCCATGTCGGCGAGCAGTTTACCCCCGCCAAAGCGCCGCCCTGCCCCTCCAGCGAGGATCAACGCCGACCAGCCCTGCAAGTTACGCCTTGGCTTGCGTGAGCAGCGGCAGGTTGCGGATGCGCTTGCCGGTCGCCGCGCTCAGTGCATTGGCGAGTGCAGGCGAAGCAGGCGGCAGGCCCGGCTCCCCGATCCCGCCGGTTTTGGCGCCGCTTTCGATGAAGTGCACGTCCACCACAGGCGGCGCGTCGGCGAGCTTGAGGATCGGGTAGTCTGCGAAATTACTCTCCACCACCGCGCCCTTGTCGAGCGTGACCTGCTCTCCGATCGCCGAGGACAGGCCCATGATCAGCCCGCCCGCGATTTGCGCTTCGGCGTTCAAGGGGTTCACCGTGGTGCCGCAGTCGACCACGGCCCAGGCCTTCAAGACCTTGGGGCTGCCATCGTCCTTGACGCTGGCTTCGACCACTTCGGCCACAATGGTGTCGAAGCTTTCGACAATCGCAATCCCTCGCCCGACGCCTTCCGGCAGCGGCGTGCCCCAACCGGAGCGCTTGGCGACCATGTCAAGCGCCGCCAGGTGCCGCGAGCCGGGGGCCAGGTGCTTGCGGCGGAACTGGTAGGGATCTTCGCCCGCTGCCGCTGCCAGCTCGTCCATGAAGCTTTCGGTGTAGAACCCCATCTGGGTCGCATTTACCGAACGCCACGGCCCGTCGATCTGGTTCGACTGATAGGCGAAGTGCCGCCGCGAGGTTGCGGGGATGGCGTAGATGAACGGCACCTCGCCTTCCGCACTGCCGCTTTGCACGTAATCGGTGCGCCAGCCGGTGATCTTTCCATCCGTGAGCGAGGCCTTGAGGCCCGCCGAGGACTGCGGGCGATAGGTGCCGTGGCGCACTTCCTCCTCGCGGCTCCACACCAGCTTGACCGGATAGGGAACCTCCTTCGCCAGCAGCGCGACCTGATCGATGATCTCGACGATATCGGGGAAGCGCCGGCCGAAGCCGCCGCCCATGATCATCGGGTTGAAGACGACCTGATCGACCTCAAGCCCCGCCGCCTTGGCGGCGCGCGCGCGGGTGCTGAGCGGGTCTTGGAGGCCGCCCCAGATTGTTAGCACGCCGTCCTTGAAGTGGCCGGTGAGCGCAAACGGCTCCATCATCGCGTGGTGGAGGAAGGGGACGCGGTATTCAGCTTCGACGACCTTCACCCCCGCCGCAGCGAAGGCCGCATCGACATCGCCGTCGCCGCCGACATTGTCAGGCTCGCCGCCCGCTTTGCGCAGCTTTTCCTGCGCGGCGTAAATCGTCGGGGTCGACATCGCGCCGTGGCCACCGTCGGTGAACTTGGGGCTCAGCGCAGCAAGTCCCTTGGTCGCGGGCCAGTAACCCTTGGCGACCACGATCACGGCGTCTGGCAGCTTCACCACCTTCTCGACGCCCTCAACGGCGAGCGCCGGGGCCTCATCGACCGATTCCAGCTTGCCGCCGCGCACCGGTGCCGCCGCGATGGTCGCGACGCGCATATCCGGAAGCGTGAAGTCGATCCCATAGACCGCAGAGCCATCTACCTTGGCAGGGATGTCACGTCGCGGAACGGGCTTGCCGATCAGCTTCCACTGATCGCGGGTCTTGAGCACCGGATCGCTGCTGAGCGACCGCGTCGCTGCGCCTGCTGCCAGCTCGCCGTAACGCAAGCTGCGGCCCGACTTGGCGTGGGTGACCTTGCTGTCTGCGGTGGTCAGCTCGGCCTCGGGCACGCCCAGCCGGTCAGCCGCTTCGGCCACCAGCGCCGCGCGCACGGCTGCACCAGTCCGGCGCATTGCGACCTCCCCGGTGAAACGGATCGCAGAGGAACCGCCAGTGATCATCAGCGGCATCGACCGCGCCATCATGCCGATCACGGCATCGGGGATCAGCCCGGCGACCGTGTCGCCCACCATCGTGGGCAAGAAACCCTTGGCGAGGGCCGCGTTGGCGAAAGCCATATCGGCCGGAGCCTGTTCGATTTTGACCCCGTCCCACGCCGCATCAAGTTCATCCGCCAGCATCTGGCCCAGCGCGGTGTGCGATCCCTGACCAAAATCGATATGGGGCGAAAACAGCGTGACGGTGTCGTCTTCCGCGATGGTCATCACACTGTTGAAGGCGTGCTTGCCCTCGCCCCCGATCAGCGTGTTGGCGCGCCCCTTGGCACTGCTGTCGGTCCACCACACGCCGAAGATGCCGCCGCCCACCACCAAGGCGCTGCCGGCGAGGAAAATGCGCCGCTTGACGCCCTTGCGCTTCGGCTTTGCCGCCGGGGCTGAGGTTTCAGGATAATCGAGATCGGGATTGGGGTTGTCGGCCATTATGCCTCTCCCGTCTGAGCGGCTGCGCCGGTGGCGGCAAGGATCGCGGTGCGGATGCGCGGATAGGTGCCGCAGCGGCAGATATTGGTCATCGCCTCGTCAATCTGCGCATCGCTGGGCGAGCCGACCTGCTCGATCAGCGCCACCGCCGCCATGATCTGGCCCGACTGGCAGTAGCCGCATTGCGGCACCTGCGCTTCGATCCAGGCCTGCTGCACCTTGTGGAGCGTCCCGTCGGCAGCCTTCAGCCCCTCAATCGTGGTCACGGACTTGCCCGCGACATCGCTGATCGGCACGCTGCACGAGCGAGTCACCGCGCCATCGACATGGACCGAACACGCCCCGCAGGCGGCAATTCCGCAGCCGAACTTGGTCCCGGTCAGTCCGAGATCATCACGCAGTGCCCACAGCAGCGGAGTATCGGCGTCAGCCTCCACGCTCACCGGTTTGCCATTGACCGAAAATGCGATTGCCACAACTGGCTCCCCCGCTGGTTGATATGCGTTCCATATAGCAACCTGTCGGCGCACCGCCTAATGGAAAGACGCGTCTTGAGCGGGGTTGCAGGCGAGCGGCGCGCTTCGTAAGCGCAGGGGTGAAAGAGGAACTCATCATGGCCCACACCGCCCCCACCCCGCCCCTTATGCGTTCGTGGCTGTTCGCACCCGGTGACAGCGAAAAGAAGATGGGCAAGGCGATTGCCAGCGCGGCGGATATAGCGCTGCTGGATCTGGAGGATTCGGTCTCGCCCGAGAACAAGCCCGCCGCCCGCGCGATGGTGGCAGAGCAGATCGCGGCGTCGGATAATGCCGCGCGGCTGTGGGTGCGGATCAACCCGATCAGCACCGCTGATTGCATATCCGATCTCGCCGCGATCATCGCCGCGCGCCCCGGCGGCGTGTTTCTGCCCAAGGCCGAAGGGGCAGCGGACATCACCCAGCTGCACCACTATCTCACCGCGCTCGAAGCTGCGAACGGCATCCCGAAGGGCCGTACTTTGATCGCCGCATTGGTGACCGAGACGGCGGCGGCGATGTTCCGCACCGGCGAATATGCGGGCAATTATCCGGGCAAGACGCGGCTGGTGGCGATGAGCTGGGGGGCGGAGGATCTGTCCTCGGCGCTGGGCGCGCGGGAGCAGCGCGGGCCGGACGGCGAGTATTCGCACACCTACGAAATGGCGCGCAGTCTGTGCCTCATTGGCGCTTCGGCAGCCGGTGTTGCTCCGATCGAGACAGTGCAGCCGGAGTTTCGCGACCTTGAGACACTTGAGCGCCGCGCCAAGTCGGTGCGGGCACAGGGTTTTCGCGGGATGCTGGCGATCCACCCGGCGCAGGTCGATCCGATCAACGCCGCCTTTACTCCGAGCGCCGAGGAATTGGCGCACGCCCGCGCCGTGGTGCAGGCCTTTGCGGATCATCCGGGCGCAGGTGTGGTGGCGCTGGATGGCGCGATGCTCGACCGTCCGCATCTGGCGCTCGCGCAGCGGCTACTGGCCGAAGCGAGCGCGGAATAGATTAAATAACTTTCCTACTTTAACCAATTTGGTCATTTCTGGTCCGACTCACGCAATTAGGAGCGCACCAATGTCCCTTGTCGACGCACTTATCGGCCCCATCGCTTCGATCATCGACAAGATCATCCCCGACAAGGAGGCGCGGGCGAAAGCCAAATTGGAATTGATCGCGCTCGAAGGGACGCAGGAAATGCGGATGGTCGAAGCGCAGCTTCAAGCGATTGTCGCCGAGGCCAACTCCGCCGACCCCTGGACCAGCCGCGCCCGTCCGGGCTTCCTTTATGTCATGTACATCCTGCTGCTCGCCGCGCTGCCAATGGGGATTTTGAGCGCCTTTCAGCCAATGGCCGCGCGGGATATCGCAGCGGGGATGAACGCCTATCTCGCCGGTCTGCCCGAACCGCTCTACGCGCTGTTTGGCACCGGCTATCTAGGCTACACGGCTGCGCGTCAGTGGGGGAAGGTTAAGGGCGTGGATCGGTAGGGGGAGGTTGGCGCCTTCCCTCCATCGTCACCCCAGCGAAAGCTGGGGCCTAGGGCCTCATGGAACGGCGCTTACCGCCCTTGGTCCCAGCTTTCGCTGGGATGACCAGAGTAGGTGTAAAGCACACTTCGCTCACAGAAATCCATCGCGCTTCTGGACCGGCCTCAGCCGCCCAATCCTGCGCGCCGCTCCGTGCCATAGCCGGGTTTCAAAGTAGCGCAGATCCCGTGCGGATTCCGTATCCCCCGCCTTGGCCGCACGCGTTAACCAGCAGCGATATCCCGCCATGTCGCTGCGGTTGAAACAACTGATCGCCATGTTCCGGGCCGCCCTCGCATTCCGCTTACGATAAGCCCGGTAATAGAGGCCCGCAGCGCTGAAAGCTTCGGAAGGCTTGCCAACGTCCTTGGCGGCATCATCGCCGCAAAACCAGTCCGCCAATTCGATCATGGCGTCCGCGTGGCCCCGATGCGCGAGATGCCACATGATCGGCCTCCACAACCCCCGACCGCGTTCGTGACGGATCGACAACGCTTTGATGTAAAGTCGTTCTTCCGAAGCTTTGTGGGACGCATGATGCATCCGTGTATGGTCTCACAGACCCCGGGTGACAACAAGAGCGCTGGCTTTTCCACCCCCCCTTCCCCGCCCCGCACCTTCCCGCTATCCCCACTCCATGACCAACCTCGTCTACGTCCTCAACGGCCCCAACCTCAATCTCCTCGGCACGCGTGAGCCGGAGATTTATGGCACCACCACGCTCGACGATATCGCCGGGATGCTGGAAGACCGCGCCCGCGAGCTCGGGCTGGAAATCGAGATGCGCCAGACCAATCACGAAGGGATGCTAGTCGACTGGCTGCATGAAGCGCAGGCGGAGGGTGCGCGTGCGGTGCTGCTCAATGCGGCGGCCTATACGCACACGTCTGTGGCGCTGCTCGATGCGATCAAAGCGATCCGCACCCCGGTGATCGAGGTCCACCTGTCTGATCCCAAGACGCGCGAGGCGTTCCGCCATCTGTCCTATGTCGGCATGGGCGCGGCCATGACGGTCGAAGGGCACGGCGCGGACTCGTACCGTATCGCGCTCGAAGCCGTAGCGTCGGGTCAGATCTGAAACGTCACCCAACTTTCACATTTTGCACCCTTGCCACTTGCCAGCCGCAATTGGCGTGAATAGGTCGCTCGCATAAACGGGCTTAGCATTCACCAAGGGGCTTTCATGTCGAACGACGACGGACACGGCAAAGATTCGGGCAAGCGCAAGTCGGGGGGCATGAACATCGACACGGCGCTGGTGCGTGAGCTGGCCGAACTGCTCAACGAAACCGGACTGACCGAGATCGAGGTCGAAGATGACGACCGCAAGATCCGCGTTTCGCGCGGCGCGGTTGCCTCGGCGGCGCCGGTCTATGCCGCTGCGCCTGCTCCAATTGCTGCTGCGCCTGCGGCTGCCGCACCTGCTCCGGCTGAGCCTGCCGCGCCTGCTGGCCCCGATCTCAAGAATGCGGTCAAATCGCCGATGGTCGGTACCTGCTATCTGACGCCCGAGCCCGGCGCGGCACCGTTCGTCTCGGTCGGCCAGGCGGTCAAGGAAGGCGACACGCTGCTGATCGTTGAAGCGATGAAGGTGATGAACCCGATCACCGCGCCGCGCGCCGGCACCATCACCGCAATCCTGATCGAAACCGCTCAGCCGGTCGAATTCGACCAGCCGCTCGTGGTGATTTCCTAACATCATGGGGATCAAACGCATCCTGATCGCCAATCGCGGCGAGATCGCTTTGCGCATCCACCGCGCGGCCCATGAAATGGGCATCGAGACAGTGGCGGTGCACTCCACCGCCGATGCCGATGCGATGCACGTCCGGCTTGCCGATCATGCGGTGTGCATCGGCCCGCCGCCCGCTGGCGAGAGCTATCTCAACATCGCCAACATCATCTCGGCCGCCGAGATCGCGCAGTGCGATGCGATCCACCCGGGCTATGGCTTCCTGTCGGAGAACGCAAAGTTCGCCGATATCGTCGAAGCGCATGACATCATCTGGATCGGCCCCAAGCCCGAACATATCCGCACCATGGGCGACAAGGTCGAGGCCAAGCGCACTGCTGGCGCGCTCGGCCTGCCGCTGGTCCCCGGCTCGGACGGCGCGGTCAGCGATTTCGACGAAGCGCGCCGGATCGCGAAGGAAATCGGCTACCCCGTAATCATCAAGGCCGCCAGCGGCGGCGGCGGGCGCGGCATGAAGGTGTGCGAGAGCGAGGACAAGCTCGAAACCCTGATGCAGCAGGCCGGCAGCGAGGCGAAGGCCGCGTTCGGCGATGCCACGGTCTATATCGAGAAATACCTCGGCAATCCGCGCCACATCGAATTCCAGGTGTTCGGCGATGGCAATGGTAATGCGATCCACTTGGGTGAGCGCGATTGCTCGCTCCAGCGCCGCCACCAGAAGGTGCTGGAAGAAGCGCCGTCCCCCGTCATCAGTCCCGAAGAACGTGCCCGGATGGGCGAAGTCTGCTCCAAGGCGATGCGCGATATGGCCTATCGCGGCGCGGGGACGATCGAATTCCTGTGGGAAAACGGCGAGTTCTACTTCATCGAAATGAACACCCGGCTTCAGGTCGAACACCCCGTCACCGAAGCGATCACCGGCGTCGATCTGGTGCGCGAACAGATTCGCATCGCTGAGGGCAAGCCGCTGTCGGTCACGCAGGACGAGCTCGAGTTTCAGGGGCACGCAATCGAGTGCCGGATCAACGCCGAAGACCCGTTCAACTTCGCGCCCTCGCCCGGCCTCGTGACGTATTATCATGCGGCGGGCGGGATGCATGTGCGGGTCGATTCAGGGCTTTACGCCGGCTACCGGATCCCACCCTATTACGACAGCATGATCGCCAAGGTGATTGTCTATGGCCGCACCCGTGAAGGCTGCATCATGCGCCTGCGCCGCGCGCTTGAGGAAATGGTGGTCGAAGGGGTGAAAACCAACATCCCGCTGCATCAGGAACTGCTGCGGCAGGACGATGTGCTGAACGGCGACTATTCGATCAAGTGGTTGGAAAAGTGGCTGGAAGAGCGTGAGGCCTGATCCTCGCGTTCGGTTCAGGTTTTTGCTGCACCGCAACAAATACTCTCTATAGTGAGAGGGCAGGCCTCGCTTCGTAACAGCGAGCCTGTTAGGCTGCGACGGGCAGACAGCTGGGAATATCGTCCCGCTTCCGCTCGTTATCGGGTCAGGTACCCGGGCCGATTTTGTGGAGGTTGAATGAACCGCAAGACCCAGATTGTCGTCGTCGGCGGAGGCGCGGGTGGGTTAGAACTCGTCCGCAGGCTCGGCGCGAAATACGGGCGCAAGCGGCACGACATCATTCTGGTCGACAAGAACCTGAGCCACATCTGGAAGCCGCTGCTGCACGAAGTCGCCGCCGGATCGCTCGATGCGAACCTCGATGAAGTTGGCTATCGGGGCCATTGCTACCGTTGGGGCTATCGCTTCTTCCAGGGCAGCCTCGACGGGATCGACCGGGAAGCCAAGACCATCAGCCTCGCTCCGGTAAAGGATGAGGACGGCAGCGCGCTGATCGAGGCGCATACCATCCGATACGATATTCTCGCGTTGGCGATGGGGTCGGTGTCGAACGATTTCGGCGTGCCGGGGGTGAAGGAACATTGCCTCTACCTCGACAGCCGCGTGCAGGCGGACCGGTTCCGCACCCGGCTGCTCAACCACTGCCTGCGCGTCAGCCGGGCGATGATGAACGATCCGACCGCCAACGAACAGGTCCGCATCGCCATCGTCGGCGGCGGGGCGACCGGAGTGGAACTGGCCGCCGAGCTGTACAATGCGGCGGGCGCGCTGCGGCACTACGGGCTTGAGGTGTTTGACGAGAGCCGGATGCACGTAACCCTGCTCGAAGCCGGGCCGCGCATCCTTCCCGCCCTGCCCGAAAAGCTCGCGGCAGCGGCCAAGCATGAGCTCGGCGTGCTCGGCGTGCAGGTTCGCCCTGACGTGCAGGTGGTCGAAGCCCGCCCGCGCCAACTCATTACTCGGAAGGGCGAGGTGATCGAGGCCGATCTGATCGTCTGGGCCGCAGGCGTAAAGGGGGCAGACTACCTCTCAGGCCTCGGGCTGGAGACCAATTCGCGCAACCAGATCCTCGTCACCGACACGCTCCAGACCACGGTCGATCCGAGCATCTTCGCGCTCGGCGACTGCGCCAGCTACACCCCGCCCGGCGAAGACCGCCCCGTCCCCCCACGCGCGCAGGCGGCGCACCAGATGGCAGGCACCGTGTTCGACAACATCTGCCGGATGCAGCGCGGACAGCCGCTCCGACACTTCGCCTATCATGACAAAGGCTCGCTGGTGTCGCTCAGCCGCTTCTCGACCGTGGGGAGCCTGATGGGCAACCTGATCGGTGGGAGCATGGCGATCGAGGGGCGACTGGCGCGCTTCATCTACACCTCGCTCTACCGGTTGCACCTGATCGGCATTCACGGCTGGGTGAAGGCGACGTTCCTGATGCTGGTGGGCCGGGTGAACCGCATAGTGCGGCCCAAGCTGAAGCTGCATTAGTCGCCGAAACTGAGCCCCTGCGCCATCGCCTCGGCGATTACCTCGGGGCCCGTCAGCATCGGGCTTTCCTGAGCAATATCATACCAATCGGGCTTTTCGTCGACAAAAATCTGCTGCTCGATCCCGAAGCCCGGTGGCAGATCGAACAGGCCCGCCAAAAACGAGCGCCCGCCGGTCGGCAGGAAGCGATACCACAGGTTGCTGCCGCAAGTGCCGCAGAACGCGCGCTCGGCCCACGGGCTGGAGCGGTAGACGGTGACAGCGTCCTCGCCCGTGACCTCGGCGGCTTCGCCCTTCACGCCCGCGTAGAACGCCCCGCCCCAGCGCTGGCACATCGCGCAGTGGCAGATGTCGACTTCGGCCTGCATCGCTGTCACCGTAATCGTCACCGCGCCGCACAGGCAACGCCCGGTGACAGGTTCAGCTAGGCGGGGTGCGTCGGTCACAGCGGCCAACCTAATTACAAGGGAACGCCGGGTTCCTGCTTGGCGGTGCGGATGGTGAGCGACGTCTTGACGCTTTCCACATTGGGAGCAGGCGTCAGCTTGCCGGTCAGGAACTCCTGAAAGCTTTGCAGATCCTTGCTGACGATCTTGAGGATGAAGTCGATCTCGCCATTCAGCATATGACATTCGCGCACTTCGGGCAGCGCACGCATATGCTCCTCGAACTCGCGCAACGAGCTTTCGGCCTGGCTCTTGAGGCTGACCATCGCGAAGACGGTGATCGCAAAGCCCAGCTTCGACGGATCAAGATCGGCGTGGTAGCCGCGGATCACACCGTCTTCCTCGAGGCCGCGCACACGGCGCAGGCACGGCGGCGCGGTCAGCCCGACGCGCTGGGCGAGTTCGACATTGGTGACGCGGCCTTCTGCCTGCAATTCCGCCAGCAACCGGCGGTCGATATCGTCGAGATTGGCCACGTGGCTGAAGCTCCCCCATCACGCCAGCGTTCACCCGGCGGCAACGCGCGTGCATTATGATCGCAAAGAAACAAGACGCTCGCCGGATGGCTCGCTTGGCTAATATTATTAGGTCTGCCAGCAATTGTCCCGCTTTGCAACGCGCCTTGAGCGTTAGACTGTGACTATTGCTCCATCCTGATAAGACGAACAGCTTGGCACAGCGTATGGGTACGCGGCGCGGCGTTTCGGCGCATGTGATTCGTGCTGTCTACGCCCGCTTGAGGAGACGAGTTTGTTCTTCGATGATCGCCTTGCCACCGTGCTGCGCCAACGCGCCACTGGCGATGCGAGCCTGCGCACGCAGTACCGGCAATTGCTCGATCTGTTGGGCAAGGATCGCGCCCATGCGCGCGGAAGCGACCCTAGCCTATTGGCAGCCGCTTGGCTGCGGATGGACGCGCTCGCCGAGGCGATTCCCGCATCCAACCGGGCGCAAATGATCCGAGAGCCGGGCTGGCGGTTCCGCAGCCCCGATCTGGCGTCGCACCTATCCGATCACGAACCCGATGTCGCTTCCGCCGCCTTGAGCCGCGCCGAGCTGACCTCGGACGACTGGATCTCGCTGATCCCGCGCCTTCCGGTGCGCGCGCGCGGGTTTCTGCGTCTGCGCCGCGATCTGCCGATTGATGTCGAGGCTTTGCTGTCCCGGCTCGGCGTGCATGATCGCGGACTTCCCGCCCCAGCTACTGCGACGGCCGATCCGCAGGTTGCGCCAACCGGGCCTGTGACTGCTGCGGAGTCCCTGCCCGCTCCGCCGTCCGCGCCAATCCTGCTGCGCAAGGCCCCAGAGGTTGTGCGTCCCGCGGCGCCCGCCATCCCCATCCGGCAGCGCGACCGGGACGAGAGTGGCCGCACCGAGATCTCTGCGCTGGTCGAGCGCATCGCCCAGTTCCGCCGGACGCGCGGTGACAGCCCGCTCGATCTCGATAGCTCGCCGCGATTGCCGCTGGGCGAATTGCCCGAGCGCAACCAACGTGCCATTGCCAGCTTCGGCTTTGCCGCTGACACCAGCGGGCGGATCGCCTGGGCCGTCAGCGAAGTCGCACCGATGGTGGTCGGGACCCGCCTGTTCGCCTTGCACACGGGCGGCGCGGATACCTCGGGCAGCGCCAGTCTCGCCCGTGCCTTTGCCCGCCGCCAGCCGATCACCGGGGGCGAGATCAGCCTATCGGGCGCGCCCGCCATTACCGGTGACTGGATCGTCGATGCCGAGCCGCGCTTTAGCGAGGAAGGCCACTTCACCGGCTATTTCGGCCGCTTCCGCCGCGCGCCCGATGCGGACAGCGGCCCCACCGGCCCCGAAGCACGCGAGGCGGACCGCATCCGCCAGCTGCTCCACGAATTGCGCACGCCCGTCACCGCCGTCCAGGGCTACGCCGAGGTGATCCAGCAGCAGCTGTTCGGCCCCGCCCCGCACGAATACCGCGCGCTCGCCGCCGCCATCGCGGCCGATGCCGCGCGTATCCTTGCCGGGTTCGAGGAGCTTGACCGGCTCGCGCGGCTGGAAACGGGCGCGACCCGGATCGAACCGGGTGAGACCGATCTCGCCGCCTTGGTGCGCCGCACCGCTGCCCAGCTTGATCCGGTGCTGGCGCCGCAGGGCGCGGGACTGGCGCTCTCCTTCCCCGATACTGCCACCCTGCTGATCGGGCTCGACCCCGAGGACGCCGAGGCGCTGGTGTGGCGGCTGCTCGCCAGCCTCGGCGCGGCTTGCGGCGCGGGTGAGCGGATTGCGGTGCAGCTCGATCCGCTGATCGGTGCAGGCGGCGCGATGGCGCGGCTGATCTGCGCCCTGCCCGCGCGGCTTGCAGCTGAGGACAACCTGTTTGCCGCGACCACCCGCTCTGCGGAAAGCGCGATCAATGCCGGATTGTTCGGCACCGGCTTTGCCCTGCGCCTCGCACGGGCGGAGGCACGCGCGACTGGCGGCGCAATGCGGCGCGATGGCAAGACGCTGGTGCTGACCCTGCCGCTCTTGACCGAAATTCCCGCTCTGCCTAGCGCCGTTGAGGCTTAGGCTGATGCGCGGGGGCTTGCGGGGACAATGACCACAGGATCAATGCTCGATGTGCCGCCAGCCAGGCGCACGGCTGCCTTTGCGCCCGGCTTCGGCCAGCGCGTGCTGTTGACGGTCGATACCGAGGAGGAGTTCGACTGGACCGGCCCGTTCCGGCGCGAGGGTTACGGCCTCAAGCATGTCGAGGCGATCCCGCGCTTTCAGGCCTTCTGCGAGGGGATCGGCGCGCACCCGGTCTATCTGGTCGATTGGCCGATCGTGCAGGATGCCCGCGCGGTGGAGATCATCGGCGATGCGGTGCGGCGCGGCACGGCTGAAGTCGGCGTGCAATTGCACCCTTGGGTCAACCCACCCTTCGACGAGGAGGTGTGCGTCTACAACTCCTTTGCCGGCAATCTCCCGCAGGCGCTGGAAGTGGCCAAGTTCATGGGTCTGCGCGATGCGATTGAAGCCAAGTTTGGCACCGCACCCCTGATCTACCGCGCGGGGCGGTATGGCCTTGGGCCGCACACCGCCGACTTGCTGAAGCACGCCGGGATCAGGGTCGATACCTCGGTACGAGCGCTGTTCGATTACAGCGCGGGCGGCGGGCCGGATTACACCCGGCATCCGCTTGATCCCTATTGGGTCGATGGCGCAATGCGGCTGCTCGAACTGCCGGTAACATCGGTCCATGCCGGACGCCTGCGAGGGGTAGGTCGGCCGCTGCAACGGATTGGCGAGCGGATCCCGCGCGGGATGGGCGCCCTGTCCCGGCTGGGCCTGCTGGAGCGGATCGCGCTGACGCCGGAAGGCGTCTCCCGCGAAGAAGCTCTGCGCGGCATCGATATCGCGCTGGATGATGGCCTTCCGGTGATGGTGCTGTCGTTCCACAGCCCCTCCCTTGCGCCTGGGTATACCCCCTATGCCGCCACCCAGGCGGACGTCGAGGCTCTCTATGGCTGGCTGGAGGCGGTCTACACCCGTCTGGCCGCGCACGGGGTGACGACGTGCAAGGTCATTGATGTCATCGCCGCAACGGGCGGATAGGCCGCCCGTTTACCCGCTTGTCTCCCTGTCGGCAGCAGAGTAGGGGCTGAAACTCGCCCTGCGTTCCGGTGCCTTGTTTCCAAGGGCCTGTAGCTCAGCGGTTAGAGCTGGCCGCTCATAACGGCTAGGTCGCGGGTTCGAATCCTGCCGGGCCCACCGGAGGCGAGCGCGGAGCGGGCGGGACGAAACAGAGTCGGGGAGTAGCGCAGCCCGGTAGCGCATCTGCTTTGGGAGCAGAGGGTCGCAGGTTCGAATCCTGTCTCCCCGACCAGTTTTCGTCAGGCCCCGTGTCTCAGACCGCAGACCAGCCCGCGTCAATCATCAGCGCAGAACCGGTCACCACCCGCGCAGGCTCGCTCACCAGATACATCACCGCTGCCGCCGATTGTTCAGCTGTGATTTTCTCCTTGATGAGATGCGGGGTGAGCTGGAGTTCGTAGGCCTCTTCGGTGGTGAGTCCGCGGGCGGCGGCGACTTCATCGGTGGTGTGGGCGACCATTGGGGTATCCACCAGCCCGGGGCAGAGCGCGTTGACGGTGATCCTTTCGTCTGCAAGCTCGCCCGCCATCGCGCGGGTCAGCCCCATGAGCCCGTGTTTTGAGGCGCAGTAATGCGCATAGCCGGGCGTGCCGACATGGCCAGCGACCGAGGCGATGTTGACGATCCGCCCGCCTTCACCGCCTGCGATCATCGCCGGCACCGCCGCGCGCGCCATCCGCCAAGCGCCGGTCAGGTTGATGTCGATCATGGTGGTCCACATCGCATCGTCAAGCTCGTGCGCGGGGCGGCCACCGGTCAGAATTCCGGCGTTGTTGACCAGAATGTCGAGCCGCCCGAAGGCCTCAAGCGTGGCCGCCATGAAGGCGTCGATCTGTGATTGGTCGCGCACATCGCAGGCCATCGCCACGGCCTTGCGCCCCTGCGCCATGATGGCGCGGGCGACGTCATCCAGTGCGCCACCCATCGCATATCCGACCGTCGGCATCGCTGCCGCGCCGACATCGCAGATCGCTACGTCCGCGCCCGCCTCGGCCAGAGCGAGCGCGATCGCCCGTCCCTGCCCGCGCGCCGCACCCGTCACGATTGCCGCTTTCCCCGCCAGTGGTCCCTGCATCGCCCATCCTCCCTCGTGCCCGCATTGCAGCCACGAAGTTACAACAGCCACCCGCGTTCCCAAGCGGCTGAAGTGATAGGCGGGCCGAGCGATATGCGCCCGGCGCGGCCTGCCTCGCGAGGCTATTGGCCCGCGATCGCCGGGGCCGAGGGGATCGGGGTGCCAGTCTGGATCGACATGCCTTCATTCGCCAGTATACCGACCACCTGAGTCCACACCGCGACGTTCTGGCGCAGCTGCACAGGGTCGATCTTGTCGAGCGTGTCGTCAGGCGTGTGGTGCAGGTCGAAATAGCGGGTGCCGTCCTGCTGGAGATCGACGAGCGCGCCCTTCTGGTCGCGCACGATGTTGAGATCGGCGCCGCCGCCAGCGACATCGCTGCCCGCCGAGACCCCGAAGCGCGCGACCGCTGCGGCGATCTTCTTGTGGAGCGCCGGGTTGGTTTCGCGGAAATTGCTGTCAAAGCGCCAGATGCGGTCTGCGCCGAAATCGCTTTCAAGGCCCACCGCGATTGGCTCGCTAAGGTGGGCCTTGCTGTAGGCCGCGCTGCCCCACAGGCCGGTTTCCTCCGCCCCGGCAAACAGCACGCGGATGGTGCGCAGCGGTTGGCCCGCCTTGCCCGCGTTGAGCGCCGCCGCCGCGATAATCGCGCAGCCAGCCCCATCGTCAACCGCGCCGGTGCCCATCCACCAGCTATCAAGATGGCAGGCGAGCAGCACTGGCGGCAGCGAGCGGTTAAACCCGACGATCTCGCCCACAACATTGCCGCTCTGGGTCTGACCGAGATTCTGCGGGGTGAGCACCAGCTTCATGGTGATCGGCTTACCGCCAGCGCGCTGGAACATCCGTTCAAGGTTGGCCGCATCGGGATTGCTCAGCGCGCCCGCCGGGGTGGGGGTCACGCCTTCAGGGAAGTCCGTGCCGCCAGTGTGCGGGTTGCGGTGCAGATCGGTGCCAACCGACTTGATGACGGTCGCCGACGCGCCCTTGCTCGCCGCGATGCCGGAGGCAACCCAGCGTGTCGGCCCGGCAAAGCCGTACTGGCTGCCGTCCTGCGTGCGGGTCATGGCGTTGCTGACATAGGCGATTTTGCCCTTGAGGCTGCCCTCGGGCGCGGCCTGAAGCTCAGCAACGCTTTTGAACATCACGACCTCGGCGGTGATCCCTTCCGGCCCGGTCGACGCGCTGTCACCGAGCGGCGCAACCGCGAGGCTCTGCGGGAAGGGGCTGACGATCTCCGCACGGCCCGGCTCGCCCGGAATCCAGGTGGGCATCATGAAGGGCTCGTCCGCGACGTTCTTGAAGCCCTTCGCCTTGAGCCAGGCAACCGCCCAAGCCCGCCCGCGCGCTTCGGCCTCGGTCCCGGCCTGTCGCTGGCCGACTTCGGTCGTGATGCCTTCGACGAAGTCCCAGGCGTTCTTGTCGCCTTCGAGAGCATTGTCTGCGACGCGCTCGAGGGGCGGCAGGGAGGCTACGGTCTCGGCTTGAGTGGTAGCGGCGAGCGAAAGCGCGGCGAGCGCAGGTATGACGCGGTTCATGGCCTCGACTGCTAAGCTCGCCCCACGGCTAAGTCTAGCCGCTTGCCCTCGCCTCTCCCCTTCCCTATCTGCGCAGCCAAACCTCACCACCCGATTTATCGATCCCGAAGGACCAATCCGATGGCCGCGCAATACGCCTATGTCATGAAGGGCATGACCAAGAGCTTCCCCGGTGCCCAGAAGCCGGTGCTCTCGAACATCTCGCTCCAGTTCTATCAAGGCGCCAAGATCGGCATCGTCGGCCCCAATGGTGCGGGCAAGTCGACCCTGATCAAGATCATGGCCGGGATCGACACGGACTACACCGGTGAGGCCTGGGCGGGTGAGAACATCACCGTCGGCTACCTTGAGCAGGAGCCGGAGCTGGATAACAGCAAGACCGTGCTCGAAAACGTCAAGGACGGCGCGCGCGGGATTGCCGACATGGTCGACCGCTTCAATGAAATCAGCGCACTAATGTGCGAGCCTGATGCCGACTTTGAAACCCTCGGCGCGGAAATGGGCGAGCTTCAGGACAAGATCGATTCCGTTGACGGCTGGACGCTCGACAACCAGCTTGAAGTGGCGATGGAAGCCCTGCGCTGCCCGCCGGGTGACTGGGCGGTGGAAAGCCTGTCGGGCGGCGAAAAGCGCCGCGTCGCGCTGACCCGTCTGTTGATCCAGAAGCCTTCGATCCTGCTGTTGGACGAACCGACCAACCACCTCGACGCAGAGTCGGTGCAGTGGCTGGAAAACCACCTCAAGGAATATGCCGGCGCGGTGCTGATGATCACCCACGACCGCTATTTCCTTGATAACGTGGTGGAATGGATCCTCGAACTCGATCGCGGATCGTACTACCCCTACGAAGGCAACTATTCGACCTACCTCGAAAAGAAGGCCAAGCGGCTAGAGCAGGAAAGCCGCGAGGAAAGCGGCAAGACAAAGGCGTTGCAGCGCGAACTCGAATGGATCCGGCAGACGCCCGCAGCGCGCCAGACTAAGTCCAAGGCACGTATCCGCAAGTTCGAAGAGCTCCAGAACAGCCAGGACAGCCGCATGGTCGGCAAGGCACAGATCGTCATCCAGGTGCCCGAGCGATTGGGCGGCAAGGTGATCGAAGCCAAGAACATCACCAAGGCTTACGGCGACAAGCTGCTCTTCGAAAACCTCAGCTTCATCCTGCCGCCAGGTGGGATTGTCGGCGTGATCGGGCCGAACGGCGCGGGCAAATCGACGCTGTTCAAGATCCTCACCGGCAAGGAAACGCCTGACAGCGGCACGATCGAGATCGGCTCGACTGTCCACCTCGGCTATGTCGATCAGAGCCGCGATCACCTGAACCCGGCGAACAACGTGTGGCAGGAAATCAGCGACGGCCTCGATTACATGAAGGTCAACGGGCAGGACATGAGCACGCGTGCTTATGTGGGCGCGTTCAACTTCAAGGGTGCGGATCAGCAGAAGAACGTCGGCAAGCTTTCGGGTGGTGAACGCAACCGCGTGCACATGGCCAAGATGCTGAAGCTTGGCGGCAACGTGCTGCTGCTGGACGAGCCGACCAACGATCTCGACGTCGAGACGCTCGCCGCTCTGGAAGACGCGATCGAGAACTTCGCAGGCTGCGCCGTGGTCATCAGCCACGACCGCTTCTTCCTCGACCGGCTGGCGACGCACATCCTCGCCTTCGAAGGCAACAGCCATGTTGAATGGTTCGAAGGCAACTTCGAAGCTTACGAGGAAGACAAGCGCCGTCGTCTGGGCGATGCTGCCGACCGTCCGACGCGCCTCGCCTACAAGAAGCTGACGCGTTGATCCGTCAACGGGCCGGGCCAATCAGCCCGGCCTGATCGCGTCGCGCTAGCGCTCAGGGCGAAACCCAGCGTCCCTCCCAGTCACCAGCCGCCGCGCGAGAAAACTGCGCGCGGACATGGCCGGTATGGGCGAGATAGAGCCAGTCGAACGCCGTGATCGTGATCCGCAGCAGGGCGAAATTCTCCCGTGCCGGGACGAGCTGGGCGTCATCGGGCTCGGCTCCTTCGAACTCAGCAGGCAGGCCAGATGTCGGCACGTCCGAGCCGCTTCCCGGCCCGTCGCCCAGATAACAGCGCCGCGCGAAATTGGTGCTCGAACCCCAGGCCGCGTCCACTTCGGCACCGCTGGTGACAATCGCCGCCGTGCCGCGTGCGCGAATCTGAATCTTGGCGCCCTTGTCATAGAACAGCACCGCAATGCGCGGATCAGCGGTCACCACCTTTGCCTTGGGCGCGCGCGCGTCGGTGTGAAGCCGCAACGTCCAATTCTGGCTGTCGAAGGCACGCAGGACCATCACCCGCGCATCGACATCGCCGGTAACGATCACCGGCGTGTGCATCGGCGACTTGCGATCACGCGGCGCGCGGATCAGGCGGTTACGGCAATCGGTGAGGACTTCGTCGAGCGCTTCAAACATGGCGCACGCCTTTGGCGGCAAAGCCTGCGCCGTCAAGCACGCCGCACCCGCGTTCACATTCATCGCATTTTTTCTGAACATCGGCGAGCTGGTTCATCCCTGCGACAGTCTGCGAATCGTAATGCACATCATCTCAACAAGCCGGTTGTGGTGGGCCGGCTCTTTTGGAGGCATTCCCAATGATGACTCTCTTCTCGAGAAGCGGATCGCTTGCGGCTCTGGCCGTGGCGCTCGCCTTCTCCCTTCCCGCCACCTCTGCTGCTGCGCAGGATAATCAGAACGGTCGCGGCGAAGCCCGGGCGCAGGCGCGGGCCGAACGCCAGCAGGTCCGGGCCGAAAACCGCAGCAGCCCTGCGCGGGTGCAGTCCGAACGGGCCGCTCCGCAGCGCGCTGCGCGAGTCGATGCACCCCGGCCTGAACGGGCCGCTGCCCCCCGCCCGGATTCCGCTCAGCGGGCCGAGCGTGCGGTCGCTCAGCGTCCTCAACCGCCGGTCAGGGCCGATGCCCAGCCGCGTCCGGCTCGCGGAGGCTTCGGCGGCGACGTTGCAGCCCGAGTTCAGGCAGCACAGCGCGCCAATGGCCCCGACCGTCGCGGCGAAGTGCGCGGCGACCGAATAGACCGCCGGAGCGAAGCGCGCGCCGGTCAGGTTGATCGCCGTAGCGAACGGCGTGCCGACACCATCGACCGTCGCAGCGAAGTGCGGGCCGACCGGGTCGAACAGCGCGGCGATATCCGTGCCGGCCAGCTTGACCGGCGCGGGCGCGATGGCGCCGCTGTCCGAGTCGACCGCCGCACCGATGCGCGCGCCGATCGAATCGAAAACCGCGGAGATCGCCGAGCGGTTCAGGTCGAAAACCGCGGGGATCGCCGCGCCGACCGGATCGAGGATCGTGGTGACCGCCGGGCCGACCGGGTCGATGGCCGCCGTGACGATTGGCGCGACGGCCGCGACGGTCGCCGGGATGGTCGCTTCGACAATCGCGGAGGCGGCTTCAGCGGTCAGGTAGGCGATATCGCCCGCGATGCCCGCCGTGCAGATGCGCGCGGTAACGACCGGAACGACTGGCGCGATGGTCGCCGCGACAACTGGCGCGATGGCCGGAGCAACTGGCGGCGTAACGATTGGCGTCACAGCTGGAACGGCCGTCCAGGCTGGGACAACCGCGATTTCCGCCGCTGGAACAATAATGGCTGGCGCAACGACCGGCGCTATGGCTGGAACGATTGGCGGCGCAGCAACCAGTACCTGTTCCGCCCCGGCCCCTACTATGCACCGTTCCGCTCGCACCGCTACAACCGGCTGGATATCGGCTTCTACCTTGACAGCCTGTTCTTCCAGCCGCGGTTCTTCCTGAACGATCCTTACGCCTACCGCCTGCCCCCGGCTTACGGCCCTTACCAGTGGGTTCGCTATTACGACGATGTGGTGTTGGTCGACATCTACACCGGCGAAGTGGTTGACGTGATCCACGACTTCTTCTGGTAGGTATTCACAGACGCGAAAGAGCCCCGTCGGAGCAATCCGGCGGGGCTTTTTTTGCGGAAGCCGGCTTGCTACCCGGCGGGGATGACCGGATTCGTACCTGACCAGAACGCCCTCGCCCGCCTCGGCGAACAAGTGCGCGCGCGGTTGGCGGACCATCCGGCAGTCTACCGGGTGCCCGCCGAGGCAGTTGAGCTGGTCGCAATCGGCGACTTCCTCAGCGCGGATGAATGCACCCGGCTGTGCGCGATGATCGACGCCGTGGCGCGTCCCTCGGCGCTGCATGAACTGGATTACGCGAGCGGGTTTCGCACCTCCTATTCGGGCGATCTTGATCCGCACGATCCCTTCGTTGCCGATATCTCGCAGCGGATCGACGCGCTGCTCGGCGTCAAGGCTGCGATTGGCGAGCCGGTTCAGGGCCAGCGCTATCTGCCGGGCCAGCAGTTCAAGCCGCATAATGACTGGTTCTACGTCACCGAGGGCTATTGGCCGCAAGAAGAGGCGCGCGGCGGGCAGCGGTCGTGGACGGCGATGGCCTATCTCAACGCGGTCGAGGCTGGCGGGGCGACGGCCTTCACCGCGCTTGGCATCCAGATCGAGCCCAAACCGGGCGTGCTGCTGCTGTGGAACAATGCCCTGCCCGATGGCCGCCCGAACGAAGCGACGCTTCATGCCGGGTTGCCGGTGGAGAGCGGCGCGAAATACGTCATCACCAAGTGGTATCGCACCCGCGAGTGGCGGTAGGAAACCCTCCGGCGCGCTCAATCCTTCGGTGAGGCTTAAACGGCTTCCCTGCGCTCGGCGTGCGCCGCCTGCGCCAGCTTCTCCACCCGGTGCGCCAGCCGCAGGATTTCCAGCTGGGTGCGCAGATTGACCTCGTAATCGTGGCGCGCCGTAATCCGGTCCTTTCGCGCCTGCCGGTTCTGGCTCATCAGGATGATCGGCGCTTGCACCGCGGCCAGCATCGACAGGATCAGGTTGAGAAAGATGAAGGGATAGGCATCGAACGCCTGCACCCCCAGCAGCCCGAGCACCCCGCTGTTCAGCCCCGTCCACACCAGCAGCACCACGCCGAAACCAATGATGAAGCCCCAGCTGCCTCCCACCGCGGCAACCCGGTCGGCCAGCCGGTCGCTCCAGGTGTCATGCCCCTGCGCCAGTTCATCGGCATCACGGCCGGTGAAACTGCCTGACGCCACCCGCCTCAACACGCGCTGCTCGTCCGCCTCCAGATCGTCGAACTCGCGGCCCAGAAGGTCGCGCGCGAGCTGGTGCGGATCGGCGTCGCGGATCATGCTTTCGCCAGCGCCTCGGAAATCAGCGTGCGGGTCGGCGCGATGCCGTAGAGTGCGATGAAGCTGCCCATGCGCGGGCCTTGTTCGCTGCCGAGCAGGGTTTCGTAGAGCGCCTTGAACCAGTCCCGCAGGCTTTCGAAACCGAATTCCTCGATCTTGCCGATCTCATAGACGATGGTCTGCAAGTCTTCCGCGCTGGTGGCCGGATCAGCCTCGGCCAGCGCCGCGTCGAGCGCGTGCAAAGCCCCCACTTCGCCGCCCACGGGCGCGCGCTTTGCCAGCGTCGGCGCAACGAAATCGCGGTTATATGCGAGCGCCTTGCCCACCAGCCCATCGAGCGCCGGGTGCGCCGCCGGATCGGCACCCTCGACGTAATTGCCAAGGTAAGACCACACCGCCTCCCGCGTCGCGCCCGCGCCGAGCACGCCCACGAGGTTCAAGAGCAGGCTGAACGGCACTGGCAGTGTATCGCCCGCGCCGGGCGCTTCCGCACCCGCGAAAGACTGGTTGGCGCGCAGCAGGTGCCACACCGGATTGCCCAGCTGCTTGTCGATTTCCTGCCCCGGCAAGGCCGCGCGGAACTGCCAGTAATCGTCCACCGCCTTGGGGATGACACCGGCGTGCAATTGCTTGGCGCTCTTGGGATTGGCGAAGATGTAATGGCCGAGGCTCTCCTCGCTGCCATATTGCAGCCATTCCTCGATCGAGAGGCCGTTGCCCTTGGACTTGGAGATCTTCTCGCCCTTGCCGTCCAGGAACAGCTCGTAGATCAGGCCTTCGGGCTTGGTGCCGCCGAGCACGCGGGCGATCTTGCCCGACTGGATGCCGCTGTCGGTCAGGTCCTTGCCGTACATTTCGTAATCGACGCCGAGTGCGACCCAGCGCATCGCCCAGTCGACCTTCCACTGGCACTTGGCCATGCCGCCCAAGGCGGATTGTTCGACGGTGGAGCCGTCCTCGTCTGTGAAGCGGATGATCCCGGCGGCGGCGTCCACGACTTCGATGGGCACCTGAAGCACGGCGCCGGTTGTGGGGCTGATCGGCATGACCGGCGAATAGGTCTGACGCCGCTCCTCGCCCAGAGTGGGCAGCATGATGTCGAGGATCGCGCCGAAATTGGCGAGCACGCCCTTCAGCGCCTCATCAAACTTCCCGCCATTGTAGCAATCGGACGAGCTGACGAACTCGTATTCAAACCCGAAGCGATCGAGGAAATCGCGCAGCATCGCGTTGTTGTGCGCGGCGAAGCTTTCGAACTTTTCGAACGGATCGGGGATGCGCGACAGCGGCTTGCCGAGATGTTCGGTCAGCATGGCACGGTTCGGCACATTGTCCGGCACCTTGCGCAACCCGTCCATATCGTCCGAGAACGCGACCAGCCGCGTGGCAGCGCCGCCCGTCAGCGCCTCATAGGCGCGCCGCACCAGCGTGGTGCGCAGCACTTCCTGAAACGTCCCGATGTGCGGCAGGCCTGAGGGTCCATAGCCGGTCTCGAACAGCACGCCGCCGGGCTTGCCGTCCGGAAAGCGCTTGGCGAGGCGCTGCGCCTCCTGAAACGGCCAGGCCTTGGAGATTTGCGCTGCGGCGATGAGGGCTTCACGAGTGATGGTCATAGTGTGGCGGCTATTAGGCATGGCGCACCCTCTTGCAAGCGCGAAGGCAGCGGCGAAGTTGACAAAGTTGACAGCGTGTCAGGCGGGCTTTTGCACATTTTCATTATATTTTTCCGTGCCTTGTGGTCGAAAAACGAAATTGACACTTGGCCCGGGACCGGGGGGGGGCTCCCCCACGTGTAGGGTGGAACGACAATGGGCTTACCTCCGCAGGGCGCTGTAGGACAGCCGATTGCCGCATGGCGTCGGAATGGCGGGCACAGCGACACGCCTGTGCGTTTACAAGCCAAGCGCGCTCGCCCATCGTGCGCCGCGTGACTCTGCCCGTTCCCCTGCCCCTTCCCGCGCTCCACGCCAGCCACGGCGGCCACTGGCTGCGTGCAAGCGACGGGCGCACCAATGCCGTGTCGAAGGGCGATGCGATCATGGCTGCCGCCGATACGCCGGTGCTGATGCTCAACGCACCGTTGGTGGCGAGCCGGTTGGGCTATCCTGACCTGTCCGGCCTCGATCTGCTGGAGGCTTTCGCTTTCATCCACCCGGCGCGCTTCTGCGTGCCGACCCCGCGCGGGCTGGCCGAGGCGCTGGGTCTGCCCGTGCCAGAGAACGACGCCGCTGTGCCGGAAATGCTCCAGCTGGCCGCTGGCGCTCTGATCGCCGCGTGCCAAGACCCCGAATGGTTCGAGCGCGAAGGGGCGTGGAGCGCGGTGCAATCGCTGGAACGCCTGCGCTGGCCGTGGGCGCAGGTGCTGCGGCCGCATATCGCCAAGCCGGAACGCGCCGAGCGCTGGCTGTTCGCCAAGCTGCCCGAATGGGAGGAAGCGGGCGAGCGCCCGGCCCCGCGTCAGTTCGAACTCGCCGCACCTGCGGTGGAGGCGCAGCTGGCGCGGCTGACGGGTGACGGCGCCGAACAGCGCGAAGGCCAGCGCGCCTATGCCAAGGATGCCGCCCGCATCTTCGCCCCGCGGTTGCGCGAAGGTCGCCCGCATCTCGGGCTGGCGCAGGCGGGCACCGGGATCGGCAAGACGCTGGGCTATCTCGCGCCAGCCTCGCTCTGGGCCGAGCAGTCGGGCGGCACGGTGTGGGTGTCGACCTTCACCAAGAATCTGCAACGCCAGTTGCGCGCCGAGAGCCGCCGGGCGTGGCCTGCCAAGCGTGCGGACGGATCGCCGCCGGTGGTGGTGCGCAAGGGGCGGGAGAATTACCTCTGCCTGCTCAATCTGGAGGACGCGCTGCAAGGCGGGTTCGCGGGCAGGGCAGCGATTCTGGCGCAGCTGGTGGCGCGTTGGGGCGCCTTTACCCGCGACGGGGACATGGTGGGCGGCGACCTGCCAGGCTGGCTCGGCACCCTGTTCAGGAAGCGGGGCATCGCCGCGCTCACCGACCAGCGCGGCGAGTGCATCTATGCCGGTTGCCCGCATTACCGGAAGTGCTTCATTGAGCGCGCAGCGCGGGATTCGGCGCAGGCTGATCTGGTGATCGCCAATCACGCGCTGGTGATGGTCAACGCCGCCCGCGCCCGCGATCCGAACCAGCGCCCGACGCGGCTGATCTTCGACGAAGGCCACCATGTGTTTGACGCGGCGGATTCGACCTTCGCCGCCACGCTGAGCGGGCAGGAAACCATCGAACTACGCCGCTGGATCATCGGCCCCGAACGCGAGGCACGCGGGCGCAGGCGTGGGCTTGCCGCACGGCTCGCTGATATTGCCAGCTATGACGAGGCCGGGGCCGAAGCCATCGCCGCCGCGTGCAAGGCCGGGCAATTGCTCCCGAGCGAAGGCTGGCTGCAACGCCTTGCTGAAAATGCGCCCTTCGGCCCGGTCGAAGGCCTGCTCGCCGCGGTGCGCACCGCCACCTATGCCCGCGACGAAAGCGGCGGGATTGATGCAGGCTACGGGATCGAGACCGAGGCGGCGGGCCTGCCCGGCGAAGTGATCGAGGCCGCCAGCAATGCCGCAGAAGCGCTCGCCAGCATCCGGGTGCCGCTGATTCGGCTGGGCGGGCGGCTGGAGGCGATCCTCGCCGAACCGCCCGACTGGCTCGACGCGCAAGGCCGCGCGCGGATCGAAGGGGCGCGGTTTGCGCTGGCGTGGCGGATTGATCTGCTAGCCGCATGGGAGGCCCTGCTGGCGCGGCTTGGCGGGCCGGCTGATCCCGATTTCGTCGACTGGCTGGCGGTTGATCGCTCCGATGCGCGCGAGTTCGATGTCGCGATTCACCGCCGCTGGCTCGATCCGATGAAGCCCTTCGCGCGCGTGGTGCTTGAACCGGCCCACGGCGTGCTGCTGACCAGTGCGACCCTGACCGACCGCACACCAAGCGATGACGTCTGGGCCAGCGCGATCCAGCGTTCGGGCGCGGCCCATGTCGAAAGCACGCCGCTGCTATCGGCCGCCGAAAGCCCATTCGACTACGCGACCCGCGCCGAAGTGCTGATCGTCACCGACGTTGCCAAGGGCGACCTGCCCGCGCTGGCAGGCGCCTATGCCCGGATCATCGAGGCGTCAGGCGGCGGTGTGCTTGGCCTGTTCACCGCCATCCGCCGGTTGCGCGCGGTGCATGGACGGATCGCCGACCGCCTCGCCCGCGCGGGCCTTCCCGTTTACGCCCAGCATGTCGACCCGATCGACACCGGCACGCTGGTCGATATCTTCCGCGACGATCCCCGCGCCAGCCTGATCGGCACCGATGCCCTGCGTGACGGGGTGGACGTTCCCGGCCACTCGCTGCGCTGCGTGGTGCTGGAACAGGTGCCATGGCCGCGGCCCGATATCCTCCACAAGGCGCGCAGGCTGGCGGGCGGCGGCTCGGCCTATGACGACCGCATCATCCGTGCCAAGCTGGCGCAGGCTTTCGGGCGGTTGATCCGCAGCAAGGATGATGCAGGGCACTTCATTGTGCTCTCACCCGCCTTCCCTTCTCGGTTGTTGTCAGCATTCCCCCCCGGCACCCCGGTGCTGCGCGTCACGCTCGATCAGGCTTTACAACGCCTCGCCGCTGGTGTTGTGGGCAATCCTACGTCCCTTGCGCAAGGTGCCCTGCTGCCATGAAGATCCTCGGCCTTCTGCGCCACGCCAAGTCCGACTGGGACGACACCGCCCAGCGCGATTTCGACCGTGGGTTGAACGCGCGCGGGAAGAAGGGCGCGGAGCTGATCGGCAAGCATATCCGCGACCACGGCGTGAAGTGGGACCGGCTGATTGCCAGCCCTGCCGTGCGGGTCAAGCTGACGCTGGAAGGCGCGCTGCCCGATGTGCCGGTGATCTATGACCAGCGGCTGTACCTTGCCAGCTTCGACACCATCGTCGAGACGATTGAGGCCCACGCCGGCAGCGGCGTTGACGAGGCGAAGGCAATCCTCATTTCCGGCCACAATCCGGGCTTGCAGGACGTGCTGCTGGAACTCGTCGCGCCGGGCAAGGAGAACGCGCTGTTCAAGGAAGCGGTCGTGAAATTCCCGACCGCCGCCTATGCCGTGCTCGAATGCGATATCGAACACTGGGCCGATCTGAAGCGCTACTGCGCCGAACTGGTCCACTTCGCCCGGCCGCGCGATCTCGACGCGGAACTGGGACCGGAGAGCTAGCTCACCGGCACCAGATTATCGTCCGAATCCCGGTCGATGTAGAAGTTGTACGGGTCAATCCCGGCAAAGGTCGGCTTGCCCTTGGTCACCACCTCGATCACCTGCTGGCCCGCGCGGATCGGATAGCGCTTCATCGATAGCACGTTGGCCTTGGCAAACGCGCCTGACCCCGGTCTGTCGGTGAAGACACCAACCTCGATGCTCTCCGCCAACTGCGCCGGGCGTTCATTGCCCTTGCCGTCGGCAGTGAACTTGGCCGCTTCGATGGTGATGCGGGTGCGGTAGGTGCGATCGGGGAGCTGGGTCGTGACCGCTTCCTTCGCCTTCAGATCATAGATCGTGATCCTTTCGAACAGATCGGTGATCAGCGCCTGATCCTCTGGCGTTTTGGCTTCCTTGCGCAGCTCAGCGATCAGATCGAGGCTGCGCGGATACGGCGCCGGCTTGAAGCGATAGGTCGTCACCAGCCGCGCCAGCGCGCGGTTCACGGCGTCCTCGCCCAGCCGGTGCTGGAGCAGATACATTGCGACGCTGCCCTTGCGGTAATGGATGTGCTGCTGGTTCTCGACCCGCATCAGCGGCTGCTCGTCCAGAACATCGCCCTTGCGGCCCGCCAGATACTGGTCGAGCTCGAACTTCAGGAAGCGGCGGATCTTGTCCTCGCCATACAGCTGTTTCATCACCATCAGCGCGGAATATTGCGCCAGCGTTTCCGACAGCAGGGTCGATCCCTGCATGTCCCCGCCCACCACCTGATGCGCCCAGTACTGGTGGCCGAATTCATGCGCGGTGACGTAGGAGACATAGTCGATCGTCTCGGGATCGCGCACGTCGGCGGCAAAGCCGATGCTTTCCGAATAGGGCATGGTCCCGGCAAAGGCCTGCGCGAAGCTCTGGTAGCCGGGGAACTCGATGATCCGCGCATAGCCGAACTGGTAGGGGCCGAAATTGCGCTCGAAATAGCCGAGCGAGGTTTGCATCGCCTTGAGCATCGCGGGCACGTTCCAGGCGTGGCGCGGGTCGTGATAGACGCTGAGAAGCACTGGCCCCGCCTGCTGCTCGGCCACGGCATAGCGCGCCGATTGCACCGAGAAGAAGTTGAGGATCGGCGCCGGGCTCTGGAACACCGCAATGCGGCGACCGCCCTTCACTTCGTCCGAGATTTTGTTGCCCGGCGCGATCGGCACCTGATCGGCCGCCGTGCTGATGGTGATGCGCGAATTGACCCAGTCCGAGTGGACGTAGTTTTCGCCCTGCGCCTTTACGTCCTCCAGCTTGGCCATCCGCAGCTCGTCCGGCAGGCCCTGACGGCGGCGCGCGGTGCGATCTTGCAACAGGCCGCGCTGGTCCATGCCGATCACTGGGGCAAACACCGAATTGTTCACGAAGGTGCCGTTGTCGACGATATCGGTCGCAGCCCCACTATTGGCAAAGCCGCGCCGCCACACCCGCGAGGTGAAATCAAGCCGCGTGGTCGCGCCCGGCGCAAGCGGGGTGTCGAAGCGATAGACACGGTGGAAGTGACGCTTGTCATGGGTCGCCAGCTTGGCGCCCGCGATGTCGAGGCGGCTGTATTCGACCACATCGTCGCCTTGGCGGATATGCACCTCGGTGATCGGCACGCCGCTGTCGTTGCGCAGGTCATAATGGCCGGTCACATCCATCCGCCGCTCGGCCGGGTCGATCGCGACGTCGAACGCCACATCGGTCACCACCGGACGCGGGAGTGCGGCGAACTTCAAGTATTTGCGCTCATACTCCGCCATCCGCGCTTCGGCTTCGTCGGAGGTCTCGTAGGAATTGAGCTCCTTGATGTTGTGATGGATCACCAGGCCGGTGCCGATCATGCCCGCCACCGCTGCGACCGCGATCCCGCCCGAGGCAAGGCTGATGCGCTGCCCCATTCCCTTGAGGCGCGGCACCACCGCAACCACCGTGCCGCGTGGCCAGGCCCAATGCGCGAACACAAGCAGCAGCACGCCAAAACAGCCCCAATAGGCGCGCGAAATCAGCCCGCCGACCCAGAAGCCGCCGGTGCCGTTCATGTCGGAGAGCGGTTCACCCGGTCCACCGCCGAACATGTAGAGCATGTTGGTATAGCCGAGGTTGGACAGGAAGATGCGGCTGACGAACCACACCAGAAACAGCCCCCAGCCGATATACTTGTTGGGGCTGAGCACCTGGAAGAACACCGCGAGAACCGCGATCAGCAGCACGTCGATGCTCTGCGGCAGGACGTAGGCGGACAGGTACAGCCCCCCATCGATGCTTGGCGCGCCTTTGATCAGCTGATAGCCGATGCCCGTCGCCATACCGACCAGCGACATCGCCAGCAGCACCAAAAAGATCGCGAGGATTTTCGGCACGAACATCGCCCAGGCCGGAACCGGGGTCGCATCGACGATCTCGCCGATCTTCACATCACGTTCGCGCCACACCAGCTCGCCGCCATAGAACACCGCGACGATCAGGGTGAACAGGCTCATGCTGCCGATCACCGTGGTGATGATATCGGCAGTTAGCGGATAGGACGGCGTGCCGAAGGTGGTCTGGCCGAAGGCAAGATTGATCGCGCTGAAGCCCAGACCGATCAGCAGCAGCACGATTAGGCCGGGACTTTTGGCCACCAACAGCACTTCGGACTTCAGACGCACCCAGAAGCTCTGGACGGCATGGCCAGCCCCAAAGCTGCGCTGCACCGGAGCGGTCAGCACGCGCGGGGCCACTTCACCGGCCTCGGCAGCCTTGGCAGCCTGCTTCGCCAGCCGCCGCTGGCGCCAGCGCGAGGGCGCACGCTCGGTCATGCTGAACCGCGCCCACGCAAAGCCGAGGAACAGGGCAGACAGGCCAAGAATAAAGACACGGTTGAACAGCAGATTGCCTTCCAGCGGCATCAGGCGCGTGTTCATCTCCGCCGCCGTCCAGTAGCGCGAGAGCTCACCGATCGCTCCCATGCCCAGTGGTTCGTAGCGGGCAATTGCATCCTGATAGCTGGGATCGGCCGACAGGATCACACTGATGACGAGGTAACCCATCACCAGCACCAGCACGCCGATATAGCTCGCCAGCATAGACCTTGTGACCGTCGCCAGGCTGAACAAGAGCGCCGATGACAGGATGATGTTGGGAATGGCGATCACAAGGAACGGCCAGGCATAGGTCATGAAACCGCCCGGCCCCACCGTCTCCGGATCGACCCACGGCATGGCCGTACCCAGCGCAATGCCGAGCGGCACCGCCATGTAGCCAATGATCGCGATCACCAGCCCGCCAAGGAAACGTCCGGCCAGAAACTGCGTGCGCCCCACAGGTGTCGCGCGGATCATCGGGCCAAAGCCGGTCGCGTCGTCGCGTACGACGGCATTGGCAACAAACGAGGTGATAACGAACAGGTAGAAGGTCGCCAGCAGCCCCAGCGCGAACACAACCGCATAGGGCGAGTTTTCATGCACCGACCCGGGCGTGCCGAAGCTGACATTTTCGCTTGCGGCAAAGCCGAAGCCGATCAGCAGGAAGATCAGCGCCGAAACCCAGAACACCGGGTTCTTAAGCTGATAACGGATTTCGAACGCAGCAATGCTGGCGGTAAGCATGACGGCAGCCCCTTATGCGGCTTGCGCGGCGGGAGCGCGGCGGGTTTCGGCCAGCGTGGCGAAGTACACGTCTTCCAGCCCGCCCGACACGGGCGCAAAGCCTTCCGGCTGGGTGTCGGACAGGACATGGACGACGATGTCGCCCGCAAAGAAGCGGTGCGAGATGACCTCGTATTGCGCCTGCATCTCGGCAAGCTGCGTGTGCGGCACGGTTTTCTGCCACACGCGCCCTTGGGTCGAGGCGATCAGATCATGCGGCGCGCCTTCCAGTCGCAGCTTGCCGCCCGCCAGCACCGCCATACGCGGGCACAGGTCAGCGACGTCATCGACAATGTGGGTCGACAGGATCACCACCACGTTCTCGCCAATCCCGGCGAGCAGGTTGAGGAAGCGGTTGCGTTCTTCGGGATCAAGGCCAGCGGTGGGTTCATCGACGATGATCAGCTCCGGCTGCCCGATCAGCGCCTGCGCAATGCCGAAGCGCTGGCGCATCCCGCCTGAAAAGCCCGCAATCGCCTTGCCGCGCACGTTCCACAGGTTGGTCTGGTTGAGCAGGTGCTCGACCATCGCCTTGCGCTCGCCTGCGTTGTTCACGCCTTTCAGCACCGCCATATGATCGAGCATCTGATAAGCCGAAACGCGCGGGTAGACGCCGAAATCCTGCGGCAGATAGCCCAGCGTGCGGCGCAGCCGGTCAGGTTCGGCCAGCACGTCGATATCGCCGAAGCGGATGCTGCCCTGCGTGGGCGCCTGTAGCGTCGCGATGGTGCGCATAAGGGTCGATTTGCCTGCGCCATTGGGGCCGAGCAGCCCGAACATCCCCTTGGGGATTGTCAGCGTCACATCATCCAGTGCGTGCGTTCCATTGGGATAGACGTGGCTGACGCTGCTGAGTTCGAGCATTTTAGTCCCCTGAATTTTGGCCCATTTGCACACTAGCACCAAGCCACCGCCATAACAGCCATGTTGGTGGAGCGCGCTGTGCGATTGATCGACGCGATTGCTGTTCGTCGGACGCGGTTGACCGTCGGGAGTGTGCCTGCGCGGTCAGCCGAGCAGTTTGCGCGGGCCCGGGCCTTGTTCCGCCAGCTGATCCTCGGGGTTCCAGATCGCGCAGTGCGTCAGGCTGAGACAGCCGCAACCGATGCAGCCGTCGAGCCGGTCGCGGGTGCGGGTGAGTTCAGCGATGCGTTCATCCAGCCGCGCGCGGATCGCAGCGCTGATCGCCTCCCAATCATGTGTGGTCGGGGTGCGGCCTTGGGGCAGTTTGGCCAATTCCGCCTCGATCTCGGTCAGCGAAAGGCCAAGCCGCTGGGCGATGAGGATAAAGCTCAACCGGCGGATGTCGGATCTCAGGAAGCGCCGCTGATTGCCGCCCGACCGCACCGGCTCAATCAGGCGCTTGTCCTCGTAAAAGCGGATCGCCGAGACGCTGAGGCCCGTGCGGCGGGCGATCTCGCCGATGGAGAGGAGATCAGATGGCTTGGGACGGGTGGGCAAGGTGAGGCGCTCCGATAAAGCTTGACCTCAAGTTAGGTTGAGATTGCAGACTGGGCAAGGTGATTGATTCGCCCGCGTCCTCGCGGGTGTTTCATCGACTGGAACGAAAGGACCCACGATGCCCAAAGGCTATCTCGAACACATCAATATCACTGTCAGCGACATCGAACGCAGCGCCGCCTTGCTGCGCGACCTGATGGGCTGGCACAACCGCTGGCGCGGCCCGTCGCAGCTGGGCGGCGAGACGATCCATGTCGGCGGGGAGGCTGATTACATCGCGGTCTATACCAAGGGCGCTCCGGTCGATCGCTTCGCCAAGGGGATGCCGCTGAACCATGTCGGGCTGGTGGTTGACGACCTCGACGCAGCCGAAGCGGTGGTCAAGGCCGCCGGGCTGGAGCCCTTCAACCATGCCGATTACGAACCCGGCCGCAGATTCTATTTCTTCGATTGGGACGGGATCGAATTCGAGATGGTGAGCTACGCCTAGAGCAATCCGGGCTGGTTGGCCGCACCCTTGACCCACGGATCAAGCGTCCGGTCGATCACCAGCGGCCCCTCCCACGCCCGGCACAGCGCCAGCGCCTCGTCCGGGGTGCCGCCCGTCCACATTGCCTGATCGCCCGGCGCCAGCAGCACCGGCATCCGGGTGTGAACGGCGGCGGCGTCCAAGCCTTCGCTGTCGGTCATCACCATGGAATAGCACGCGCCCCACTCCTCGCTCTGCCGCCACACCCCGGCAGCGGCGAGGAGCGGAGCGTCGGGGACCGACAGCCATGTGCGCGTCATCCGCCCCTTGGCGCCTTCCGCCTCGGCCCATGCGGTCAGCGGGATGAGGCAGCGGCGTTCCTCGAAGGCGTGCCGCCAGAAGAAAGTACCGAGCTTGTCGGTCCGGGCATTGTTGACCGGCTTGGGCTTGAGCAACTGACCCTTCGCGCCCTTGAGCACCAGCGGGAAGCCCCACGTCATGGGTCTGACCGCTCCGTCCGCCACGACCAGGCCCGGATAGCCGGGATAGACCTCCTCGGCGAAGTTCGCGCCCTCGGCTGCTGCCACCGCATCAAACCACGCGGCGACTTCGCTTACAGGCTTGGTCATGCGGTAAAGGTTGCACATCGCGCGATCAGGCCCCCGCGTTGCCGACCACAAAGCACGCCGCCGCCATCAGCGCCCCGGCCCAGCGGTTCGACCGGAACCGGGCGAGCGGGTTCTCGGGATCATCCGCGTCGAGCGTCGCCACCTGCCAAGCGAGATGCCCCGCCACCGGCACAAGCGCCAGCAGCACCAGCGGATCAGGGCGATAGATCCAGAAGCCCAGCCCCCACAATCCGACTGCCGCTGCATAGAATGCCGCCACGCCGCCCGTCACCCGAGCGCCCATCGCCAGCGCGGATGAGCGGATGCCGACCATCGCGTCATCCTCGCGGTCTTGCAGGGCATAGATCGTGTCGTACCCGATCACCCAAGCAATGCACCCGGCATAGACCGCCGCCAGCGCCGGCCAATTGTCGAACCTGAGCTCGGTCCAGCCGACCAGCAGGCCCCAGTTGAACACCATCCCCAGCCACGCCTGCGGCCACCACGTGATGCGCTTCATAAAGGGATAGGCCGCCACCAGCGCGAGGCTACCGAGCGCGACCAACTGCGCCTCCCAGCGCAGTTGCAGCAGCACGATCAGGCCGACGAGGCACAGCGCCAGCAGCCAGCCCCACGCGACGCGCTTCGAAACCCGCCCGCTCGCCACCGGCCGCAGCGCCGTGCGCGCGACCTGCGCGTCGAGATCGGCATCAACGATGTCGTTATAGACGCACCCCGCGCCGCGCATGGCGATGCTGCCGAGCAGCAGCCAGCCAAGCAGCACCGGCTGCGCGCCCGCTCCCGCGAGCCATACGCCGAAAACGCAGGGCCAAAACAGCAGCCACCAGCCAATCGGCCGGTCGAACCGCGCCAACAACGCCAGATCGCGCAGGCGTTGCGGCAGGCGGGCGACGAGGCCGCCCGAAAGACTGTTGCGCTCGCTATCGGGGACAATCTGTTCGGTCATGCGGAAGCTTCGGCCTTGGCAGCGCGCCAACCGATGATCGCCAGCACCAGCATCGTCACGTTCCCCGCAAAGTCGAGCATCCCGATGCTGGTCAACACCGGCACCTCGTAATGGAACCAGTAGTTGAAGCCAAAGAACGGCAGCAGCAGCATGGCGAAGACGGCAAAGCTGCGAGCGCTCCAACGGGTCACCAGCGCCATCAGCCCGAACAAGACCGCCTGCGATCCGAAGCAGGCGATGGTAAAGCGGTTTATGAAGCTGGTGTCCCTATAGGGTTGGGTGAAGGCGAGCTCGATCACGCTCGCGGGGGCGAACAGCGCCCAGCCTCCCAGTATCAGGAAGACGGCAGCGATGAGGAACTGTGCGGTGCGTGCGGACATGACTTGCTCACTAGCGGGCGCTGCGCCTAGTGCAAAGCCATGCCTGCAACCCCCGCTTGGCCTCCGAAAAGCGCCCCGCGCCTGTTTGTCGCCGGACCTCTGGCGGCAGGCGCGGCTGTGCGGATCGAGGGTAACCCGGCGCATTACCTCGCCCGCGTGATGCGGGTAGCGCCCGGCGACGCCGTGATCCTGTGCGACGACATGACGGGGGAATGGGCCGCGCGCGTGGCGGATGCGGGCAAGCGCGATGTGCTGCTCGACGTCGTGGAGAAGTTGCGGGAGCGCGAGGCCGTGCCCGATCTGTGGCTCTGCCCCGCCCTGCTGAAGAAGGACCGCTTCGACCTCATCCTCGAAAAGGCGACCGAGCTGGGCGCCGCGCGTATCCAGCCGCTCGTGACCCGGCGCTGCGTGGCGGACAAGCTCAACCTTGAACGCGCCCTCGCGATCACAACCGAAGCCGCCGAACAATGCGCGCGCACCGCGCTGCCCGAACTGGCCGATCCGGTGAAGCTCGACGCTCTGCTCGCCAGCTGGCCGAATGACCGCGCGCTGTTCTTCGCCGACGAGAATGGGGGCGAGCCCGCCGTGCAGGCTTTCGCCTCTCTTGGCGAGTCCCCGCGTAGGCGGGGACCTCAGGCAGGTGAGCGCGAACCGGAAGGAGGCCCCCGCCTGCGCGGGGGCTCACAATATGCCAAGGCCGCCATCCTCACCGGCCCCGAAGGCGGCTTCGACGAGGCCGAGCGCGCCGCGATCCGCGCGCACCCCGCCGCGCGCGCCATAACGCTCGGCCCGCGCATCCTGCGGGGCGAAACCGCCGCGATCGCCGCGCTCGCAGCATGGATGGCCACCGCCGGGGATTGGTAGCGGCCCGCGCGCCCATCACTTTACGGCAAGACAATTCGGCTTCACCCCGCCAAACGCAAATTTGCCTTCCCACCGGCAAACCAGTTTTCTAAAGCAACCGGCCAGAGAGGGCCTCATTCCATGAGCACACGCGAAGCTTCCACTGCCGACGATCCGGTGATCGAAAGCCTCGACCAACTCGTCACACCGATGCTGAAGGGCGAAAAACCCCCCGAGCAATGGCGCATCGGCACCGAACACGAAAAGCTGGTCTACAAGCATTCGGACAAGCGCGCGCCGTCCTATGACGAGCCTTGCGGCATCCGCGATCTGTTGGGTGGGCTTGAGAAGTTCGGCTGGGAACCCGTTGAAGAGGTCGGCCCCGATGGAACAAGAAACGTCATCGCCCTGAAAGGCGAGGATGGCGCAGTCAGCCTTGAACCGGCGGGTCAGCTGGAGCTGTCGGGCGCACCGCTCGAAAACCTGCACCAGACCTGCGCGGAAACCGGGCGGCACTTGGCGCAGGTCAAGGAAGTCGGCGAGAAATGCGGCGTCGGCTATCTCGGCCTTGGCATGTGGCCCGACAAGACCCGTGCCGAACTGCCGATCATGCCCAAGGGCCGCTACGACATCATGCTGCGCCACATGCCGCGCGTCGGCACCATGGGCCTCGACATGATGCTGCGCACCTGCACCATCCAGGTGAACCTCGATTACCAGTCCGAAGCCGACATGGTGAAGAAGTTCCGCGTCGGCCTCGCGCTGCAACCGCTGGCGACCGCACTGTTCGCCAATTCGCCCTTTACCGAAGGCAAGCCCAACGGGTTCCTGTCCTACCGCTCGCACATCTGGTCGGACACCGATCCGCACCGCACCGGGATGCTGCCCTTCGTGTTCGAGGAGGGCTTCGGTTACGAGCGCTGGGCCAAGTATATGCTTGATGTGCCGATGTATTTCGTCTTCCGCGACGGAAAATACATCGACGCGGCGGGCCTGAGCTTCCGCGATTTCCTCGATGGCAAGCTGTCGGTGCTGCCGGGTGAACGCCCCACGCAAAGCGACTGGTGGGACCACCTCTCGACCGCCTTCCCCGAAGTGCGGCTCAAAAGCTTCCTCGAAATGCGCGGCGCGGATGGCGGGCCGTGGAGCCGGATTTGCGCCCTGCCCGCTTTCTGGGTCGGGTTGCTGTATGATCAGGGCGCGCTCGACGCGGCGTGGGATCTGGTCAAGGGCTGGACGATGGAGGAGCGCGAACGGCTCCGGGGCGAAGTGCCGCGCCTCGCGCTTGCCACCCGCTCGCCCGATGGCGGCACGTTGCAGGATCTGGGGCGCGAGGTGCTCAAGATCGCGCATTCAGGGCTCAAGGCCCGCGCGCGCCTCAATGCCAGCGGCGACAACGAGACCGGCTATCTCGAAACGCTCGACGAGATCGTCGCCAGCGGCAAGGTGCCGGCCCAGCGCCTGCTCGATGCCTATAATGGCGAGTGGAACGGGGACATCTCCCGCGTCTATGAACAGTCGTTCTGAGGGAGAGTGACACTATGCTGATCGTGCTGGCCAAGGCCAAGGTGGGTGAAAGCGCAATGGAACCGGCGCGGGCGGCGATTGCCGATATGGTCGCAGCCTCCAATGCGGAGGCCGGGTGCATCGCCTATGCTTTCACGCAGGACGTGCTCGACCCTTCGGTGCTGCACATCGTCGAAAAATGGCAGGACGATGCCGCCCTCGCCGCGCATTTCGCGACGCCGCACATGGCGGCCTTCGGCGCGGCGATCAGCGGGCTCGATTTTCAGGTGGTCGAAGCGCTCAAGTTTCATGCCGATGACGGCGCACCGGTGATGTGATCCTACTCCGCCGGGAAGGGATGCGTCTCTTCACGGCGGGGTGCGGGGCTACCGGTCAGCATCCGCTTCAGACGCGCGAGGGGCGCGGTGATCAGGCCGTGCTGCTCCATCCATGCGTGATAATCTCGATACTTGGGATCTTCGGCAAGAAGGTGCGCCTCTTCGGTCTGAGCCCGCCAATAGTAGATGCCGTTGACGACCAGCAGGAACACCGAGTTGCGGATGGCATCCGCTAGCGATCCGTTGGTCACGAGGAACGGGAGGACCGAGGCCCACCAGAACAGGTTCTTCGACAGATAGGCCGGGTGGCGGGTGAAGCGATACGGCCCGTGGGTCAGAACGCCGCGATAGGTGAGGTTCGAAAAGCGGATGCCGAACACCACCGTCGCCCAGGCGTAAATGCCAGTCAGCAATAGCAGAACGCCGCCCCACGCCCACAGCAGCGCATCATTCCCGGCAAACCAATGCGCCCAGCCCGGCGTGCCGAATTCATAGCTCAGGATCTGGTCGTTCGGCCCGATGATCCCCCACACAAAGGGCGGATAGCACAGCAGCGCCGCCAGCCAGCCTGCGAGGAACGGGTTGCCCGAACGGATGTGCGAATCCAGCGGGCGCAGGGTCAGAAGGTAGCCGACCGTGCCGATCTGGACGTCGATCACGAACAACAGCGTGACCAGCAGCATCACGAATTCGACAGGATTGGCAATAAGTTGCGCCGGACTGCTCTCGACAATTTGAGCAAAGCCGGGCGGCAGGATCGAGATCATGAAGGCCCCGAAAAAGCCCTTGATCGCCCACGCCCGCCAGTGCTTGGCGATGGTGCCGCCGTCCCATTGCTCGCGTCCGATCACTCCCCCGCCGAGCACGAAGGCACCGAACTGGAAGGTCGCATCGCGCGGCTCGACCAGATAGCGGTCGATCCAGATGACGTAAGGAACTGAGAGGATGACGAGCGGCAGGATGGCGATGGTCAGCACCTCCATCGCGAACAGATAGTTCCCGCTCCAGTACCACCGCGCCAACGCATAGAACGCTGCGAGCAGCGCCCAGGTCGCCCACAGTCCGCACAGTTTCACCACCGACACCGGCAGCACTTCGGCGATGGGGCGGGCGAGTTTCCAGTCGATCCCGGTTGAGGGGCGCAGGTGGACCTTGTCGATCAACACAGACCACAGGGCCATCGGCAGCGCGGTGAACAGCATTGCGGCGAGCGCGGCGTAAGGGCCGGAGAGGACGCCCCGCTCTCCCGCCAAACCGCCGCCCAGACCCAGCACGCCGGCGATTTCAGGGTAGGATCGGCAGAAGGCGATCCATACAAACAGCCCCGCCAACCCGGCAAACCCGACGCCGGTCGAAACGTCGCTTTCTGGGCGGCGCAGCGGCGGCGCGGTGCGCGATGTTGGAACGGGCGAGAACGGCGCAGTCATGACCGCTCTGCCCTACAGCCTATTGGTTAACAGCTCGGCAAAACGCGCCCGAAACCGGGTCAAAAAGGGATATGCCGCCGCCAAAGGCGGGCCAAAAGGGGGCCAACCAGGGGCAAACGCCCCGCAGCGGAAAAACCCCTGTTGGAACCTATTTCCAGGCGTGGATCGTGCCAGCGTCGTCCATCAGATAGAGCATCCCGTCAGCCACCAGCGGCGGCAGGCTGACCGGCTGGCCGATATCGGCAAACAGCGAGGCCGAGCCCTCGCCCGCGCTGATCTTCCACATCTCGCCGCGCGAGCTGGCGACCCACAGGTGGCCGCCTGCCAGCACCGGGCCGGTCCAGAAGATCGGACCCTTCTTGTCTTCCTCGTCCTTGTAGCGCTGCAACTGCGTGATCCAGCGCACGCGGCCCGAAGACCGAGAGATGGCGAGCAGGCGCGCGTCATCGGTGAGCGTGAAGATCCACTCACCAGCAATCGCCGGGGTCGAAATGCCCGCAAGGTTCAATTCCCAGATGCGCTGGCCGGTGACCAGTTCGTAGGCGGCCATGCGACCGCCCTGCCCGAGCGCATAGACCCGGCCGGAATCGATGATCGGATCGGCGTCGATATCGGTGATCGAGCCGACCGTGGTCGAGATATTGGTGCGCGCCAACGCGTCCGACCACAGGGTGCGACCGTTCTCGTAGCGATAGGCCGACAGCTCGCCGCTCGAATAGCCGGCGACGATCGTGCCCTGCCCGGCAGCAGGCGCGGCCACGCCGAACACGCCCGACTGGGTGTTCGAACCCGATTCGTCCCACATCAGCGAACCATCGTTGATGTTGAGCGAGATGATCTGGTTGTCCTGCGTCATCACGAACAGCTGGCCGAAAGCAATCGTCGGCGAGCCGCGCATCGGACCTGCGGGCTTGACCTTCCAGATCACTTCGCCGGTCTCAGCGTTGACGGCCTTCACATCGCCCACACCGTTGGTGGCGTAGAGCTTGCCCGCTTCGTAGCTGACCCCGCCGCCGAAAGCGGACGGTGCCTGATCCTTGGTCATGTCATCTTCGCCGCGGGTCCACAGCTTGGCGCCGGTGGCCTTGTCGAAGGCGACGATCACGCCGTCCGTGCCCTCGGCAAACAGCTTGCCACTGCCCACCACCGGAGCCGAGGCAAGGCGCATCCGGTTGGTCGAGCCAGCGACAGTGGCGGTCCACACCTTGGTGGGATTTTCCGACAGAGCGAGGTGGCCGTAGGACTTGCTCGCCGCACCGCTGGTCTGACCCCAGTCGGGGTTGGTGCGCTGCGGCGGCAGGACGACAGAAATCCCGGCCAGCGCCGGATCGACCTCGGCCCCGCTTTCGATCCGCGAAAGGATCGGCATACGGTTGCCAATCGTCGGCGTGGTCTTTTCGTCCCCGCCACCGAACAGCCCGCCCTTGCAGCCGGTCAGGCTTGCGGCGGCAAGGCCAGCAAGCAGGGCAGCGCGTGCAAATTTCATATCCGTCATTCCCGTCCGTCCTAAACTTCGAGCTTTATTCGGCCGCGGCAGCGTTCCCGGCGTTAGCCTCTGCGGGCTCAAGGGCGTCATCGGTGACCCCTTCGTCCTTGAGCAGCTTCTTCACATCAACCACCGCATCCACGCCCATCAGGCCCGCCATCTGGCGCGCGCGGCTGCGCAGCGTTTCGGGCAGGTCTTCATCCTTGGCGATCGCAGCGAACAGCTTGCCCGCCTCGGCCCGGTTGCCAGCTTCGAGATGGGCCATCGCCACCAGCTCCGCGGCCGAACCGAAATAGGCACTGCCCGGCTTGGCGAGCGGCGACAGCTGGGCGATCACATCCGCCGGCTTCATCCGGTCAAAGTTGAGGCTGACGTCGCGCACGCGGGCGAGATCGCGCAGCGCCGGGGGCGCTTCGGCGTCGGCAGCGATTTCCTTGAACAGGCCGGTCGCCTTGTCGTTATTGCCTTCTTCCAGCGCCGCAGCCGCTTGCAGGAACCGCGCCGCCGCGCGCGCACCGGGCGCAGAGCCATCGGCCAGCAGCGGAGCGACCTTTTCAGACGCGGTCTTGAAGTCGCGCTTGTCCAGGTAATCAAGCGCGGAGATCAGCGTTTCGGACTGCTCTTCCAGCGCCTTTTCGGAGTAGTGATCCCAGATCAGATAGCCGCCCAGTCCGGCCAGCCCGAGCAGGATCACGCCCAAAACCTTGATCCCGTGATCGCGCATGAAGGTGTAGAGCGCATCTTCGCGCACAGCTTCATCGATCTCGCGGATCAGAACTTCGTCCTCGCGCGAGGGGGTAGCGGGGACCGGGGTCGTGGTAGGCGTGCGCGCCATGGGGGCCTCGTAATCCTGATCTGTGTCATGCGCCGCGCGTGGCGGCCGGAAGCGCGCTCTTTAGGCAGGTGAGGCTCTGCACGCAATGGTAGGCCTTGGGGTAGCAGCAGGGCGACGCGGGGAATGGCTCACGCGAATTGAACGGGGGATGAAGCGCCTCGGTTTCAAAAATCGCGCTTCATCGCGCCGGCGTAGACCGCGGTGTAGCGTGCGAGCATGGCGGCAAGATCAAACTCGGCCTGCGCGCGGGTCTGGTTGGCGGCACCTAGGCTTGCGCGCAGGGCTCCGTCTGAAGCCAGTTGCACCAGTGCTGCGGAGAGCGCGGGCGTATCCTGCGGCGGCGTGATGAAGGCGCGGTTCGGCTCGTCCAGGATCGCGGCAATATCGCCGACATCGGGCGCGGCCACGGGCAGCCCCGCCGCCATCGCTTCGACAACCGAGAGCGGGAATTGTTCGGAGGCGGAAGACAGCGCGAAGATATCGAACAGACCGACCACGCGGGCCGGATCGACCGCGCCGGGCAGGTGCACGCGGTCCGCCATGCCGTGACGCCGGGCAGCGGCGAGGATCGCGGCGCGCTCCGGCCCCTCCCCGCAGATCACCAGATGCCATGCGGGCGGGAGCGCGGCGCAGGCCTCGACCAGCGCGGGGAGCTGTTTGACCGGGCGAAGACCCGCGAGCGTGCCGACCCAGCGCTGGCCCTCGGGCTTGGGCATGGGGAGCGCAGCCGGATCAGGCGCGGCGGCGAAGGCGGCGGTGTCGATCCCGTTGGCGATGCGGTGGACACGCCGTGCGGGCTGGCCCCACACCTCGCGCGCGGTGGCTTCGAGCCCGGTCGAAGGGACGATCACGGCCTCCGCCCCGCCCAGCGCGGCCCGGCGGTAGAGATTGCGTGTGGGTTTGAGCCGCGCGGCCTCGTCTTCGTTGAAGCCGTCCTCGTGATGCACCAGCGGCGGCAGACCGAAGGCGCGCGCGAACACCCGGTGCGCCATCACCGCATCCATCGCGCCCCAGTTATAGGTGCAGACGAGATCGAACCCTCGCATCGCCCGCGCCAGACGCGCCAGCCGTCCGGGGGTGGGCTTGCCTTTCAGCGAGGGGAAGTCCTGCGGATAATCCACCGGCACGCCCCGATCGATCAGCGCGGCGGCGGCCATCGCCTCCGGCTCGGCCGAGATGATGGTGTGGTGAAGACGCTGCCCCCACGCGTTCATCAGCCGGGCGCAGCGCACTTCCTTGCCGCCGGCACTGAAGGTCGAATGAAGGTGCAGGATCCGGGGAACACCCCCGGAGGTCTGGCTCACCCCACCCCGTCCAGCAGGTCGAGGATCGCGGCGCGCACCTCGGGCTCGTCCAGCGTCGGCGCATGGCCCACGCGCGGGACCGTGATCGTTCGCATCGCCGGATTGCGCACGCCCATCTGCGTGACCGTGTCGGCGCTGAGCAGATCGGACAGACCGCCGCGCACCAGCAGCATCGGCACATCGCGCAGGGCTTCGAAGGCCAGCCACAGGTTGGCCGGCGCCGCATTGCCCGGTTTGGCAAAGGGTTCGGCAATCGCCATGTCGTAATCGAAGCTGATCCGCCCGTTCTGGGTCACCACCATCGTCCGCTTGGCCATTTCGAGCCACTGGTCGATGTCGTAATCGGGAAAGGCCGCACCATGCGCTTCGGCAATGCCGCGCGCGGCATGGACCCAGGTGGGGTAGCTGCGGCCCTGCCCGACATAGCCCGAAATGCGCGCCAGCCCTTCGGCATCCACCACCGGGCCGATGTCGTTCATCACCACCGCCGCCATCCGGCCGGGCGCGCCATGCGCCATCAGCATCGTCATCAGCCCGCCCATCGACGTGCCAATCGCCGCGAAGCGGGTGATGCCCTGTTCGGCCAGCAGCTTTTCCACATCCGTAACATAGGTCACGGGGGAATAGGTGTCCGAATCCGGCGCGTAGTCGCTTTCCCCGCGCCCGCGCATCTCGGTCACGATCACCCGGCGGGTGGCGGACAGCGCCTCGGCAAGCCCGGCAAAATCGCGGGCGTTGCGGGTGAGGCCGTGCATACACAGCACCGGGCAGAGGGTGGTCCCCTCTGGGCCGGGATAGTTGCGGTAATGCAGGTTCAATCCATCGCTGCTGGTCCAGAAGCGATCTTCGTATGTGGCGGCCATGACCGGCGATATTCCCTTTGGTCCAAGTGGCGCGCGGCTTGCGCTGCGCTACGCTTGTCCCCACTATCGCGGGATGAGCGAGCCTGTGCAACACCCGCCTGAAAATCACCCCTCCGCGGCCTATCATGGCGACCCTGCGATTCTGACTCTGGCGGACTGGCTGGGCGACGCGGTGGCCCCGGCCGACTTCCCCGAGACGCGGCTGCGCTGGCGCAATGACCGGGCGGCGGCGAGCGTCGGGCTGGCGGGCCTTTCGGACGCGGATTGGGCCGCGCATTTCGGGCGCTTCCAGCCCTTGCCGGATAACCTCCCCCACCCGCTGGCGCTGCGCTATCACGGGCACCAGTTTCGGGTGTACAACCCCGAGATCGGCGACGGACGCGGGTTCCTGTTTGCGCAGCTGCGCGATGATCGGGGCAGGTTGATGGACCTTGGCACCAAGGGTTCGGGCATCACTCCGTGGAGCCGTGCAGGCGACGGGCGGTTGACGCTGAAGGGCGCGGTGCGGGAAATTTTGGCGACCGAGATGCTGGAGGCGCTTGGCGTCCATACCTCCAAAACCTTCAGCGTGATCGAGACGGGCGAGCGGCTGTGGCGCGGGGACGAGCCTTCGCCCACCCGTTCCGCCGTGCTGGTGCGCCTGTCGCACTCGCACATCCGCATCGGCACCTTCCAGCGGCTGCTGGCGTTGGAGCAGGCGGACGAGATGGCGGCGCTGATCGACTATTGCCTCACCCACTTCCCCGGCCCGCCTCCGCCCGAGGATGCGCCCGCGCGCGATGAACCCGCGATCCGGCTGATGCACAATGTGGTCGAGCGCATGGCTGATCTTGCCGCCAGCTACATGGTCGCAGGCTTTGTCCACGGCGTGCTCAACACCGATAACATGAACGTCACCGGCGAAAGCTTCGACTACGGCCCGTGGCGCTGGCTGCCGGAGTGGGAGCCGGACTTCACCGCCGCCTATTTCGACCACGCGGGCCTGTATTCCTTCGGCCGCCAGCCCGAAGCGCTGCATTGGAACTGCGGTCAGCTGGCGGTCGCGCTCCGGCTCCATGCCGAGACCGCGCCGCTGGTCGCCGCGCTCGAACGGTTCGGGCCGCTCTATATGGCGGCGGTGGCGCGGCGGTGGTGCTGGCGGCTGGGCGTTGTGCCGCAGGGGCTTGAGGCCGACACACAGCTGGTCGCTACCTGCGAAGCGGCGATGCGCGACAGCAAGGCGCAGCCCGATGCCTTCTTCTTCGACCATCGCGCCGGCCGCGGGCCTGCGACGGGTGCCGTGGCCGACGCGCTGGCAGGTTACGAGCCGGTCCACGGCACCCACCCCTATTGGAGCGACTCCGCCCCGCAATCCATGCTGATCGAAGAGGTCGAGGCGATCTGGGCCGCCATCGCCGAGAATGACGACTGGGCTCCGCTCACCGCTAAAGTCGCCGCGCTGCGCCGCGTGGGCGCCGCCCATGGCGCTGCGCCCATACCTGCCGGCCATGGATAGCCAACGTCGCCCCCTATCTTTTCGGCCCCAGCCGCGATAGGGCGCAAGGTGACTGCGGGGGCAAGACAAACAGGCGGATAGCGGCACAATGAACGGCAACGTGACCGACAATATCCTTATCTCGACCGAACCGGCCAGCGGCGAGGAATTGTGGCGCGGGCCGATCAGCGATGTCGACGCGGCGGTCAGCACCGCGCGCCGCGCCTGGGCCGCTTGGGCTGCCCGCGCGCTGACCGACCGGATCGCGGTGATGCGCACCTTCTCCAATATCGTGAAGCGTGACAACGAAGAGCTCGCCACCCTGATCGCGCGCGAGGCGGGCAAGCCGCTGTGGGAAGCCCGCAGCGAAGTCGATGCGGTCGTGAACAAGGTCGATATCGCCGTGCAGGCCTATGCCGAACGCACCGGCAAGAAGAAGTTCGATTCCGGGATCAATGGCAGCGCCGCCGTCCGCCACAAGCCGCACGGGGTGATGGCGGTGCTCGGCCCCTATAACTTCCCCGCGCACCTGCCCAATGGCCACATCGTCCCGGCACTGATCGCGGGCAATGCAGTGCTGTTCAAGCCTTCGGAAAAGACTCCCGCTGTGGGCGAGGCGCTGGTGTCCGCATTCCACCGCGCAGGCGTGCCCGAAGACGTGATCCAGCTCGTCATCGGCGGGCCGGAGGAAGGCAAGGCGCTGGTTGCCCATCCGGGGATCGACGGGGTGCTATTCACCGGATCGGCGCAGGCCGGGATCGCGATCAACCGCAAGCTCGCCAGCAATCCGGGCAAGATCGTCGCGCTGGAAATGGGTGGCAACAATCCGATCGTGGTGATCGACACGCCCAAGCTGGCCGATGCCGCCGCGGTGATCCTCCAGAGCGCTTTCACCAGCGCCGGGCAGCGCTGTACCGCCGCACGGCGATTGATCGTGAAGGAGAGCATCTACGACGATCTGATGGCCGAACTGGTGCCGATGGCGCGCAAGCTGATGGTGGGCGACCCGCTCGGCGAACCGCAGCCCTTCATGGGGCCGGTGATCGACAACGAGACGGCCGACCGCCTGTCCGAAAGCTTCGTCGCGCTGATCACCGCCGGGGGCCGCGCGCTGCTGCATATGCGCCGCAGCGTGCCTGACCTGCCGTTCCTCAGCCCCGGCATCATCGATGTCACCGACATTCCCGACCGGCCCGATATCGAGCTGTTCGGCCCCCTGCTGCAAGTGATCCGCGTCCCCGATTTCGACACCGCCATTGCCGAGGCGAACAACACCCGCTTTGGTCTGTCGGCGTCACTGATTGGTGGCAATCCCGAGGATTACGGGCGGTTCTGGGCCAATATCCGCGCCGGGATCATCAACTGGAATTCGCCCACCAACGGCGCATCGTCCAAGGCTCCGTTTGGCGGGATCGGCTTGTCCGGGAATCACCGCCCGGCAGCCTATTACGCCGCCGATTATTGCGCCTATCCCGTCGCCAGCACCGAGATGGACCAGCCGCGCGCTACAATCATGGTGGGCCTGCGCCCCTAATCCTCACGGCGCGCGGTAGATCAACAGGACCCCGGTGAGGCCATTGGCGGCGGCGCGGATGTGGACCAACAAGGTCTCCCCGCCCGCGCCGGTGGCGGCGATGATGTCCTCCGGCTCAGCATAGCGCAGCACTCTGAGGCCACCGCGCAGCGCCTCGGTGTAGTGATATTGCAGCACATCCTCGCGCGGGGCGACACTATGATAGCGGATGATGCGCAGCCCGCACTTATCCCCATCGGCCCCGCCCGCCTGCATCACCATGGCGCTCGGAGGGATCGCGGCGACCAGCGGCAAGTCGGCGGCGAGCGCGAAGTCTTCGATCAGCTGGCTCTCGCACACCGCCGGAGCGCCCACTGCGGCGAGCAGATCGGCGGCGCTGGTCAGTGGGCCCATCACCTTGCCGCTTGCACCTCGCGCGGGCGGCGGCAGTTCGGGGATCGATCCGCGCTCCAGCAGGTCAAGCCGCAGCGCCTCACGCGCCTTGCTCGCCGCTTCGGGGCTAGCGGTGATGACCGGGAGCGCGCCCGAATCGACAAATCCGATCGCGGCATTGGCCTCATTCCGGCTTGCGAGATCAGGATCGCTCATCAACGGATCGTGCAGTGCACGGGCGATCACCGGGTCGCTTGCGATCAGCGCGGCATCATTGGCGACCTCCTCCACCGGGTCCGCGCAAGCGGCGGCCATCAGGCACATCAAGGGGACAAGCTTTCGGAGCATCGGCTCGCTGTGCCACGGGATGGTTAATTTGCGCCTTACCCGGACATGAAAACGCCCCCGGAGTCCAAAGACCCCGAAGGCGCTTTCCACGAAGGCGAGGTTGCCCGCGCGCTGGCGACCATTAGGTGGGAACGGCCGCAAGAAGGTGAAACACGCGCCAGAGCCGGGAGCGGCGTCAGCGGGCTTCGAAATTGTTGTTCATGTATAGAGCGGTCAATCTGAACGAATCGCCGACACGCCTGACAGCCGCCATTCATTCGGCCAGCGCAGTCCGGGCCGCTTGCGCCGCGCCGCTGCGGCCCCTAACGCCGCCCGGCCATGACCAGCCCCGCCTCCTCGTCCGCCCCTGTAGTATCCGGCCTTGCGCCGGCGCTGGGGGCCTATCTCATCTGGGGCTTCCTGCCGCTCTATCTGATCCTGGTGAAGACCGTGCCGCCGTTCGAATTCGTCGGCTGGCGAATCGTTTGGACGCTGCCGCTGTGCCTGCTTATCGTCGCGTATCGCCGCCAGTTTCCCGAGCTGCTCGCCGCTTTGAAGTCCCCGCGCAGCTTGCTGGCCCTGCTGGCGAGCGCGGTGCTGATCGGGATCAACTGGTTCGTCTATATCTGGGCGATCATGGCGGGCGAGGTGTTCGCGACCAGCATCGGCTATTACCTCAACCCCTTGGTCAACGTGCTGCTGGGCACGCTGGTGCTGGGCGAGAAGCTGTCGCGGCGTCAGTGGCTGGCGGTCGCCATCGCTGCCGTCGCCGTGGCGTTGCTGGCCGCGGGCGCGGTGACGAGCTTGTGGATCAGCCTGACACTCGGTTTCAGCTTTGCGCTCTACGGCCTTGTTCGCAAACAAGTTGCTGTGGGGTCGCTGCCCGGCCTCACGATAGAGAGCGCGATCCTGCTGCTGCCCGCGGTCGGGATTGCAGCATGGTATGCGATGAGCCCGCAAGGTTCGTCCTTCGGACAGGATTGGTGGATGAGCGGCCTCATCATCTTCTCGGGCGTCGTCACCGCCGTGCCGCTGCTGTTGTTCGCGATTGCGGCGCGGCGGATGGATTATTCGACGCTGGGCTTCATCCAGTACCTCTCGCCCACGATCGTCTTCTTCCTCGGCCTGTTCGTGTTCGACCAGCCGCTTGCCCCCGCAAAACTGGCGAGCTTCGTGCTGATCTGGGTCGCGGTCGGGGTGTTCGTCTGGGACATGTGGGCCAAGCGCACAAGGCGGCGCTAGCCTAGGAACTTCCACCCCAGCGTCTGGCCGCCGTGCCACGGCACGATTTCCTCGCCCGTCACGTGCAGGACTGGCGGTACGGGGAATTCTGCGCGCTCCAGCGTCACCTCATCCTCATTCACCGGCAGTTTGTAGAACGCCGGGCCGTGGAGCGAGGCGAAGCCTTCGAAGCTGTCGAGCGCGCCCTCCTCGTCGAACACCGTGACGTAGCTTTCCAGCGCCGTGGGCGCGCCGAAGATGCCAGCGCACCCGCAGGCACTTTCTTTGGCGCTGCGCAGGTGCGGAGCGCTGTCGGTGCCGAGGAAGAACTTCCCCGACCCGCCCGTCGCCGCCGCGCGCAGCGCCAGCCGGTGCGTCTCGCGCTTGGCGACCGGCAGGCAGTAATTGTGCGGCTGGATGCCGCCGACCAGCATGGCGTTGCGGTTGATGTGGAGATGCTGCGGGGTGATGGTTGCCGCGACCTGCGGCCCAGCCTCCATCACGAAGTCCACCGCGTCGCTGGTGGTGATGTGCTCGAACACCACCCGCAGCTTCGGAAAGCTCGCAACAATCGCCCGCAAGTGGCGTTCGATAAACTCTTTTTCGCGGTCGAACACGTCGACATTGTGATCCGTCACCTCGCCATGGATGCACAGCACTATGTCCTCCGCCTCCATCCGCGCCAGCACCGGGTAGAGGTTCTCAATGTTCGAAACCCCGGCGGCCGAATTGGTCGTCGCGTTGGCGGGGTACATCTTGGCGGCGGTGAAGACGCCCTCAGCCGCCCCGCGCGCCAGATCGTCGGCGTCGGTGCTGTCGGTGAGGTAACACGTCATCAGCGGAGTGAAGCTGATGCCTTCCGGGACAGCGGCGAGGATGCGGTCGCGATAAGCTGCGCCCAATTCTGTGTTTGTCACCGGCGGAGTCAGGTTGGGCATCACGATCGCGCGGGCAAACTGGCGCGCGGTGTAAGGCACCACTTCGCGCATGATCGCGCCATCGCGGAAATGCAGGTGCCAGTCATCGGGGCGTCGGATCGTGAGGCGGTCAGTCATGGCTTCCCCTTAGCTTTGCGGGTGCCTATCTGTCACGCATGACTGCAACCCATTTGACCACCCGCGCGCTGATCCGCCTCTCCCCCTTGGACGAGGGCGAGGATGTCGCCGCCTTCCTTCAAGGCCTCGTCACCAATGACACAGCCGGGCCATTGCCCTGCTACGCTGCGCTGCTCAGCGCACAGGGCAAGCACTTGTTCGACTTTCTGGTGTGGCCCGACCCGGCAGGCCTGCTGCTCGATTGCGAGGCCGCGTTGGCGGATGATCTGGTCAAGCGCCTGTCGATGTACCGCCTGCGCCGCAAGATCGCGATCGCGCGCGAGGATGCGCTGGCGGTGCATTGGAGCGTGGACGCCCATCCCGGCGCAGTCCCCGATCCGCGCCTCGCAGACCTCGGCTACCGCTGGCTGGCCGCACCCGAGGGCGAACCCGCCGATGCCGCTTGGCTCGCCCACCGCCTGTCGCTTGGCGTGCCCGAGGGGCGCGGGGAACTCGGCGATGTCCTGTGGCTGGAAACCAACGCGGTCGAACTGCACGGCGTCAGCTTCACCAAGGGCTGCTATGTGGGTCAAGAGAACACCGCGCGGATGAACTGGCGGCAGAAGGTCAACCGGCGGCTCGTCGTGGTGCCGCTTGCCGCATCGGACGAGGCGCGGCGCGTGGCGGCCTATCCCGAGCTCGGGCTGGCGGTGGATCACCTGCGGGTGGAGAGCCTCGACCTTGCTGCCCTGCCCGCTTGGCAGCGCGCGGGCGTGACGAGCGAAGCCTAAGCCTGCTGGTGCCCGGCGAGGCTCGCTTCGAGCATCGCCGTCGCCCGCTCACGCGCAGCATCGCGCGGCAGTTCGAGCGACTTAGCCAGCGCCCCGCCGATCAGTGCATCGCCCAATGCCATCAGCACCAGCGACAGCGTGTCGCGGTGCAGCCGCCGCTCGGCCAGATGCTCCTCCGGCTCATCCGGAGTCAGCTCATCGAGCAGTTCATGGATGGTCGAGATGATCGGATCCAGCGCGTCATCATTGCCGGTCAGCAGCATCCAGCTGGTCAGCGCGCCCGCGCCCTCGCGGTCGAAGGCATCGAAGGCCAGATTCACCACTTCACGCGCTGAACCCATCCCGGCGCGGCTGGCGTGAACGGCTTGCAGGATCGTCTCGCACACAGTGCGCGCGATGTGTTCGGCCAGCGCCTTTTGCAGACCCGATGCCGAGCCGAAATGGTGCAGCAAGTTCGCGTGTGTGCGCCCGATCCGGGCCGAGACCGCCTTCAGCGTCACCGCCTGAGGCCCGGTCTCGATCAGCAGCGCACGCGCGGCGGCGAGCGCAGAACTGCGGGATTCCTCGGGCGTTAACCGTTTGCGACTGACCATAGGAGCGCCGCACTAATCGGTTTTGCGGTTGCGAACAAGGTGCCGGGAGGTGGGCGCGGTGTCAGGCCGCGCGGGCAAACGGGGCCGGGTCCATGTCAGCCTCCAGATCGAGCGAGTACTCGACCGATTCGACCGCGCCACCGCGCGCCAGGCTATGCCGACCGCCCGTCCGGCCCGTCGGCACGAAGCCGAGCTTGCGCAGCACCTTGCCCGAGGCGGGATTGTCGACGAAGTGCCCCGCCGTCACCCGCCTGTGGCCCAGCGTGCGGGCAATCCGCAACACTGCGCCTGCCGCTTCAGTGGCATAGCCGCGGCCCCAGTGGTCGCGCGCGATCCAGTACCCGATCTCGGGTTGGCCTTCATGTTCGCCCATCCCGGCCGAACCGATCACGCCAACGCCAGGCAGGGTCACGAGGAAGTGCGGCAGTCGCATATCCTGCGGCAGCGCGGCAAAGGCGCGCGCATCGTCCATGCCATAGGGCCACGGCGCCCGCGCCAGATTGCGCACGACCGCCTCGTCATTGATGCCCGCAAGAATAGCCACGCAATCCTCGGGGAAAGCGGGTCTCAGGAACAGTCTTTGGCTGCGATGGAACACGAGAACTCCCTTCCTCGCCCGGCGCACCCCTAGGGGCAACGCATGACAATTTCATGGCCGCGAAACTTTGTGATTCGCGCGGCTGGTGAGGGAGAAAGCAAAAAGGGATACGGACCCCCTCCGGTGAGGACGGTCCTGTCTCCCTCTTTTGGCAGGTTTTGCACCTGCCGGGACCATCCTTGCCGGACGATCCCTTTATCGAATCGTCGGCTTATTCGGCGGCTTCGGCCATCGCATCTACGCTGACGTATTTGCGGCCAAGCTTGCCCGAGTGGAATCGCACCACGCCTTCGGCGAGCGAATAGAGCGTGTGATCCTTGCCCATGCCGACATTGACGCCGGGATAGACGCGGGTGCCGCGCTGACGGATGATAATGTTGCCGCCGATCACTTCCTGACCGCCGAACTTCTTCACGCCGAGGCGACGACCGGCCGAATCACGACCGTTACGCGACGAACCGCCTGCTTTCTTATGTGCCATGGTTCAGTCGCTCCTTATTCGGCCGATGCCGCGGCTTCAGCCGGCGCTTCGGTCTTGGTCTTCTTGGCAGCCGCCTTCTTGGCGGGCTTTTCTTCGGCGGCGCCGACCGACATGATGCGCAGCAGCGTCATCTGCTGGCGATGGCCGTTCTTGCGGCGATAGTTGTGACGGCGACGCTTCTTGAAAACGATCACCTTCTCACTCTTGGCCTGAGCGATGATTTCCGCCGAGACGGTCACCTTGCTCGCGTCGGCGAGATCGTCGCCTTCGCCGGCGAGCAGGATGTCGCCCAGCGTGATGGTGTCACCGGCTTCGCCAGCGAGCTTTTCAACGGCAATCTTGTCTCCGGCGGCAACGCGGTACTGTTTGCCGCCAGTGCGCACTACAGCGAACATGGCTTTATACTCTCGTGTCTGAGCCAATCGGGAACAGCCAGGAAACGCCAAGCCAACCGAACGGCAATGCGAGGCGTGCGCGGATGCAGCCCCGGAAAGATGCGTGCCGTTAGGGGAAAGGCTGGGCCAAGTCAACGCCCGCTTGATGGGAAAGCCGCCCAAAAAGGATGACGCGGTCAGGTGTGAGGTCTCTTTGCCATCCCAAGGTGTCATGCTAACAGGACATGGGATTTCTATGCAGGCAAATGGGAAAAATACGCTGGGTCTGGTTCTGCTTGTTGCGGCGCTGACGGGGTGCGCCGCGGATGCGGGACGCTATCCCTCGCTGGCGATGCGCCCGTTCGAGAGCGGCCCCGCACCCGAAACCCCTGCCCCGCCCCAAGTGATTCGCCCGGCCACGCCCGCGGCACGCCTCGCTGAATTGCGCGGTGCTGCGACGGCTTCGCACGCGGCCTTTCTGGCCCGCGAGGATGACGCCGGGCGACTCGTGCGCGGCGCCGCAGGTCAGCCATTCGAAAGCGCATCGCGCGCAGCCGCCTTGGTCGCGCTGGCCGATCTGGACTCGAAGCGCGGCGCGACCGCTGGCACGCTGGCCGCGCTCGACACGCTTGCGGCTGAAGCGGCCGCCGCGCTCAGCCCCGATCCGGCGCTCAGCCAGATGCAAACCGAAATCGCCGCTCTGCTCGCCCGTGAGGACGAGGGGATCGCGCGGCTATGGAAGGCTATGGGATCATGAATCTTGCGTGCAGCACCTGTCCGGTCAAGGAAACTGCCGCCTGCGCGGTGCTGACCCCGGAAGAACGCGACGCGATGGCCGCCGCCGGTCGCACTCGCACGCTGAAGCGCGGCGAGATGCTGTTTGCCGCAGGCGATGAAGAGGCCGCCTGCGCGACGTTGCAATCGGGCGCGCTCAAGGTTTCAGCCATCGATCAGGACGGCAACGAGCAGATCCTAGCCCTCGTCCACCCGGCGGGCTTCATCGGCGAGCTGTTCGCGCCCTTTGCCCATCACGATGTGGTGGCGCTGACCGAAAGCCGCCTGTGCACTTTTGCCAAGCGCGACATCGAGCGCGCGATCGAGGATTACCCCGCGCTGGCCCGCGCGCTGCTGCGCCGCAGTCAGGCCGATCTGCTGGCGACTCGCAATCTGCTGGAACTCACTGGCCACGCCAGCGCGGAGGCGCGGCTGGCGGCTCTGCTCCATGATTTTGCCGGGGCGGCGAGTGAAAGCTCATGCCATCTCGCGCAGTATTTCGAACTGCCGCTGACCCGCGGCGAGATCGCCAACATGCTCGGCCTGACGATCGAGACGGTGAGCCGCAAGCTCGGCGAACTGGAAGACATGGGCGCGATCCGGCGCGAGGGTAAGCGCGGCATCGCGCTGCTGGATGCGACAATGTTGCAGGACATATCGGGAAGATAAGGGTTCGGGGCGGCGGCTTGGGAGTGGGTTCGCCGCCCCGAGGGGAGCTTGTCAGGTCACAATCGCGGCGATCATCGCCACGGCGAGGCCCCACACCACCAGCAGCACCGGCAGGATCAGCACCTGAATGGTCGCATCGCGCGGCGCCAGACGCCCGGTGTTGGTCATGATTCCGCGCGTCTCGAACTCGCCGAGAGTCTGGGGTTCGGAGGCATTGCCCCGCAGCCGCGTCCAGACAGCCGGGACCGCGAAGGCCGCCACGATCAGCAGCACGATAATCGCCATCGGGATCGCCAGCACCGGGTTGGCAAAGGCCGAGCCGACAATCACCAGAAAGCCGAGATAGCAGCCAACGGTCGCGCCGTAGAGCGCGGTGGGGAGGCCGAAATTGCGGTCGGCTTCGACCTGATGGCGAACGGATGCTTCGACGGGCGCGGCAACAACGCGGGCATCGCCGCGGGCGATAAGGTCGTGGACGATGTGGCTCATGGTGATCCTCCTTGATGTTGGAGGCATGATTAGCGTGCGGCGCAGGGCCTCGCTTTGACCCGGATCAAATCAGCTTTGCCAGCGGGCCAGATCGCTGTGATCCTGCTGGCGCGGCTCGATCCAGTGCCATTCGCCACCGCGCATCTCGCGCTTCCAGAACCATGCGGCGCTCTTCAAATGATCCATGCAGAAATCGACTGCGTCGATCGCGTCGCGGCGGTGGAGCGCGGCGGCGGAGACGCAAACGATCGGTTCACCCGGGCGCATCTGGCCGACGCGGTGAACCATCAGCAGACCCATCAGCGTAAAGCGTTCGAACGCCCGGTCGGCCAAGGCGTGCATCCCCGGCAGCGTCAGTGGTTCGTAATGGGTGAGTTCGAGCGCCTCGACGCCCTCATCGAAACGCACCTCGCCCACAAAGGTGCACACCCCGCCCAGCCCCTTGTTGGCCTGCGTAAACGGGCCGATCAGCAGGCCGGGCAGGAACATCTGATCGAGCAGGCGGATGTCGCGCATCAGCCCCCCGATACCGGCGGGAGCAGCGCGATCTCGTCACCCGCGCCGGCCTGCAATTTCGCTTTGTTGGGCAGCAGCGCACCGTTGATCGCCACGCGGATACGCGGATCGTCAAGCGCCTCGGCCAGCGCAGACGGCAGCGCGGCCTTGAGCCCCTCCCAATCGAGTGGCTTGGACAGCGGCAGCGGCAAATCGATGGTGGCCGCCTGTGCCAGATCGGCCAGCTTGCCGAGCATCACGATGGTGGCCAACTCAGCCCCCCGTCATCGACATATGCCGCGCGGTCGCCGGATCGGCGCCGCGCGCGTCCATGCGGAAGTGGTGCTTTTCCGGCTTGATCCGCAGCGCCTCGTTGAGGGCGGCGGCGAGGTTCTCCTCCGGCGCGTCAGACCGCAGCGCGGCGCGCAGATCGACCCGCTCGCCCCCGCCGAGGCAAGGATAGAGCTGGCCGGTGGCTGTCACCCGAAGCCGGTTGCAGCCCGAGCAGAAATTGTTGGTGTGCGGGGTGATAAGGCCCAGCCTGCCGCCGGTCTCGGCCACCTCGACATAGCGGGCCGGGCCGCCGGTCGAGAATGCCATGTCCTTCAGCGTCCAGCGCTGCTCCAACGCGGCGCGCACATCGTCGAGCGGGAGGTATTGGTCGAGCCTCTCCTCCTCGACATCGCCCAAGGGCATGACCTCAATCAGTGTCACGTCGTGGCCCTGGGCATGGCCCCAGGCGATCAGATCGGGCAATTCATCTTCGTTGACGCCCTTCAGCGCCACGGCGTTCAATTTGACCTTGAGCCCGGCCGCCTTGGCCGCCGCGATCCCTTCAAGCACCTGCGGCAGCGCATCGCGCCGGGTCAGTTCGGCAAATTTCGCGCGGTCGAGCGTATCGAGCGAGACGTTGACCCGCCGCACGCCTGCCTTCGCTAGGGCCTCGGCGTGCTCGGCCAGCTGGGTGCCATTGGTGGTCAGCGTCAATTCGGCCAGATCATGCCCCAACCTGCGGCCCAATGCGGTGAACAGGTCGATGATGTCGCGCCGCACCAGCGGCTCGCCGCCGGTGATGCGGATTTTGGTGACGCCGCGGGCGATGAAGCCGGTGGCGAGGTCATACAGTTCCTCAAGGCTGAGGACGTCCTTCTTGGGCAGGAAGGTCATCCGCTCGGGCATGCAGTACGAACAGCGCAGATCGCAGCGGTCAGTCACCGACAGGCGCAGATAGGTGATGCGACGCTGGAAGCTGTCGATCAGCGGCGGCGGGCTGTCCGCCGCGTCGCGCAGAACGATCAGATCAGGTTTGCGAGGAGGATTGCGCGGCACATTGTCATTCATGGCACACGAGATACTGCCCTGTCACCCCGGGCGCATCTGACAAAAAGCGTAACGTCGCAGTTCGCGCCTCGCCTTCAAGGCCGGCAACCACATTGACCCGCTTGGGTGCAGCTTCGCGGGCCAGATCGCGGGCGAGCGCCAAGCGCCAGTCGCGGTGGTCGTGAGCGGCGGGCGGCAGGATGATCGCGAGCGCGGTGGTCTGCGCCTCCGCCAAGGCTGCACGCGCGGCTTCGAGATGGAAGGCCATGAACGCGCCTGCCGCATCCAGCGCATTGTCGGGCAGCAGTCCGACCTCGATATGCCGCATCATCGGCTCACGCCCCGTGGGCCGCAGGCCGTTCGCGGTGAAGGGTGATGCCGATCTGCTCGCTGGCTTCGGCGATGGCGAGCTTGACGATCTTGATCGTCACAGCCTCCACCCGCGCGTCTTGCACGAACAGCGTGGTGCAGATGTGATCGGCCACTGCCTCGATCAGCTTGAAATGCACGCCCTGCGGCAACCCGCCCGAGGCGGCGAACTTCAGGTCCATGTAATTCTTGGACGCATCAAGCGGGGTGTCGGGTTCGTAGCGATCTGCGATCTGGTAACGCGCCGCAATTGAGATGCGCAGCGGCTGGGGTTTGCCGGTCTCCTCGGAATAGATGCCGGTCAGGACATCGACGACGAGATCGTTGACTTCAAGGGTAAGGGTATCGCGCATCGCGAGGCCGTTGGCAGGATGGGGCGGTGAAGTCCAGTGCAGTCCTGACGGGCAGGATTGCCTAGCGGCTCCAGCGCGCGAAGATCGCGGTGGGGAGCAGGCGTCCGCCCTCGCCTTCCTCACGCACGGCGAGGTCGCCATGCTCGATCCGGCCCGGGAGGTGCGAAAGCGCCTCTTCCAGCAGGCCCGCAATCGCCAGGCTGCTCATCCGCACGGCATAGACGGTGAGGAATAGGAACCGGCTGTTGTTGTCGAGCAGCCGTGCGCAATCGGTGACGAGCCCAGCGAGATGTTCCTCCAGCCGCCACACTTCACCATCCGGCCCGCGCCCGAACTTGGGGGGATCGAGGATGATCCCGTCATAGCGCTTCTGCCGCCGCACCTCGCGTGCGGTGAACTTGGCAGCGTCATCGGTGAGCCAGCGGATCGGACGTTCGGCCATGTCCGAGAGCACAGCGTTCTCGCGCGCCTGAGCCACGGATTTCTTCGAGGCATCGACATGGGTGACCTTGCCGTGCCGCGACAACGCCAGCGTGCCAAGGCCGGTATAGCCGAACAGGTTGAGCGTTTCCGCCTCGGTCATGTCGCCCAGCTGTGCGCGCATCCAGTCCCACACCGGGGCCATGTCGGGGAAGAATTGCAGATGGCGGAAGGGGGTCGGACGCGCGGTGAAGCGTACGTCGTTCCACGCCAGCGGCCAGCCATCATCGGGCAGGCGCTCACGGAATTGCCAGCGGCCGCCGCCATCCTCGTCGGAGCCGGGGATAAACTCGCCCGCCGCGGGCCAATCAGGCAAGCGCGGGTGCCACATTGCCTGAGGTTCGGGACGGATGAAGGCGCGCTGGCCAAATGCCTCCCACTTGCGCCCCAACCCGCTATCGAGCAGGCGATAGCCATCCCACCCGGTGCACTCCATCACCAGCGGTTGCTGAACGAGGTCAGCCATTATCCGGCGCTGGTTGAGGCCGCGTGGCTCAGCACATGGTCGCGGGTGGTGGCGTAATCGCCGGCCAGCTCGATAAAGCTCTCTTCTCGCCCGAACAGGTCGCCGACTCGAGCGGGCAGCGAAGGGCGCACGCCGATGGCGCGCTCGACCGCGTCGGGGAACTTGGCGGGGTGCGCGGTGGCGAGGGTGACGATGGGAACGCCCGCAGGCACGCTCGCGGCAACCGCCTGCGCGCAATGGAGGCCAACGCCGGTGTGCGGATCGATCACCTGCCCGGCCGAACGATAGGCCCATTGCAGCGCGCGGGCGGTTTCGACCTGATCGGCGCGCGCGCTGGTGAACAGCGCGGATGCGCCCTGCGCCTGGGCATTGGTGAGCGTCATCGCCTTCGTCGCTTCGAAGGCGTGCATCTGGGCCGCCATGGCGAGGCCATCGCGCCCGCCTGCATCGAACAGCAGCCGCTCGAAGTTCGAAGACACCTGAATATCCATCGACGGTGTGATAGTGGCTGTTACCCCGCCCGCCGAGTAATCGCCCGAAGATAGCGCGCGGTGGAGAATGTCGTTGATGTTGGTGGCGACGATCAGTCGCTCAATCGGCAGGCCCATCTTCGCCGCGACATAGCCTGCGAAGACATCGCCGAAATTGCCGGTGGGGACGGAGTAAGCCACCGTCCGATCAGGCGCGCCGAGTTGCAGCGCGGATGCGAAGTAATAGACCACCTGCGCCATCAGCCGCGCCCAGTTGATCGAATTGACCGCGCCGAGGTTGAGCGTGGCGGTCACATCGCCATCGTTGAACATCCGCTTCACATGCGCCTGCGCATCATCGAAGCTGCCATCAATGGCGAGGTTGTGGACGTTGGGGCTCAGCACCGTGGTCATCTGGCGGCGCTGCACGTCGCTGACCCGCCCGCTGGGGTGGAGCATGAAAATCTCCACACGCTCCAGCCCGGCCACCGCCTGGATCGCGGCGGAACCCGTGTCACCACTCGTCGCGCCAACGATGGTGAGCCGCTCGCCCCGGCGTTCAAGGAAAGTCTCGAACAGGCGGCCAAGCAATTGCAGCGCCACGTCCTTGAAGGCGAGTGTGGGGCCGTGGAACAGTTCGAGCAGCCAGTGCTGCTGATCGAGCTGCACTAGCGGGGTGACCGCGGCGTGACCGAAATCGCCATAGACCGTATGGCACAGCGCCAGCAGCTCATCCTCGGTCAGGCTGGGTGTGACAAACGGCGCCATGATCCGTGCGGCCAGATCAGGATAGGCGAGGCCGCGCATGTCGCGGATTTCGCTTTGGCTGAACCGGGGCCATTCGGCAGGCACGTAAAGCCCCCCGTCGCTGGCGAGGCCCGCCAGTGTCACCCCTTCGAAATCGAGCGCCGGTGCGCTGCCGCGTGTCGAGACGTATTGCATGGGAGCGCCGACTAGCGCCCTCGCCGCCGCAATGCCAGCACGTAGATGACCAGCGCGGTCAGAGCGAAGAAGAACCACTGCCCGGCATAGGCCAAGTGGTTGTTGGGCAGGTCGCCCGGATCGGGCTTAGCGAGCGGCTCAAGCCCGGCCTGCGGCGTTTCGGCGACGAGCCGGATGGTGTCACCATAGCTCGCGATGCGGCCCGTCACCGGACCACCGCTCCATTGCGGAGACTCGGGCGAGCGCGACCAGCCCATCGTGACGTCAGCTTCACCCCCGCCCGCATGGCTGCACCGCGCAATATGCACCCAGCCCGAGCGGCCAGTGGCGGACTTGCCGGAAATCGGATCGGTCCCGCGCACGGCAAGGCAATCGATCGTCGTGCGGCGGAACAGATCGCGCTCGTAATCGGTAGGACTGGGCCACGGCACCACGGTGTCGTCCTGCAACGCCGCCTGATACTGCGCGATCAGCGCCTCTTTCTCGGTCTTGCGGCCAAGCTGCCAGATGCCGAGCCCGATCATCGTCAGGACAGCCGCAATCACGACGATGGTCGAGAATATCGGAATACGGCGGGTCATGGCTGCTGGCTCTCTTCGTATTGGTGGTAGACCCACATCGTCTTGTAGAACCTCAGGCCAAAGATCACCGCGCCGACCGTTACCGGGCCCCAGAACAGGAGCGAAGCCCAGATCGGCGGGCGCAGCCATTCGTCGACGCCCATCGCGGCGAGGATCAGCACCAGCGCCAACAGCATCGTCACCACGCCGACGAACCTGCCGCCACGTTCAAGGCTGACGATGTCGAGCCCGCAATGCGCGCAAGTCTCAGCCAGGCCGGCGGGCGCGGCGAACAGGGTCTTGGCGCCGCAACGGGGGCACAAACCGGAAAGGGCAGCCGAGACTAACCCCGGCTGCCCCTTCTTTTCCGTCGGACCGGGGTCCGCGATCATTAGTGGTATTCAGCGCCCCAGCCGCCCCACACGTAGATGGCGACGAACAGGAACAGCCACACCACGTCGACGAAGTGCCAGTACCATGCCGCCGCTTCGAAGCCGAAGTGCTGGCGCGGGGTGAAATGGCCGAGGTAGGCACGATAGAGGCACACAGCGAGGAAGATCGTCCCGATCGCCACGTGGAAACCGTGGAACCCGGTCGCCATGTAGAAGGCGCTCGAATAGGTGTTCCCGCCGAAGCCGAACGGCGCCGCGCTGTATTCGTACGCCTGGATCGAGCTGAACAGCACGCCGAGCGCGATGGTCGCCCACAGACCCTGCTTCAGGCCTACGCGGTCGCCGTGAATCAGCGAGTGGTGCGCCCAGGTCACCGTGGTGCCCGAACACAGCAGAATCAGCGTGTTGAGCAGCGGCAGCGCGAAGGGATCGAGCACTTCCATGCCTTCAGGGATGAAGGCGGCAATCGCGCCCGCTTCGCCGAACAGGCTGGTGGTCGCGCCGGTCGTGTGGTCATATGTCAGCGGGGTCGGGAACAGCGCGAAGTCGAAGAAGCTCCAGAACCAGCCGACGAAGAACATCACTTCGGACGCGATGAAGAGGATCATGCCGTAGCGCATGTGCAGCTGCACAACGGGGGTGTGGTCGCCGCGCTGGGCTTCGACAACGATGTTTTTGAACCACATGAAGAAGGTCGCGATCAGGCCGGCGAGGCCCGCCCACATCACGAAGCTGGATGCCGCACCGAACAGATCGGGGTGGAAGCTCAGCACCATGCCGCTGGTGAAAGTGAGCGCCGAGACCGAGCCGATCAGCGGCCAGATATCGGGTTCAAGAATGTGGTAATCGTGGTTTGCCTTGCCAGCCATTGGTCGTTCCCGTCCCTGGGTTGTGCTTGAAGGTTCAGTTTGTGCCGGTGGACACCGGGTTTACCGGGTCCTTGGCGCGGTGAAAAGTGTAGCTGAGCGTGATCTGCTCAACGCCCTGCATGTTCGGATCGTCCAGCATCGCCGGATCGACATAGTAGAGCACCGGCATGATCACTTCTTGCCCGGGCTGCAATGTCTGCTCGGTAAAGCAGAAGCACTGGATCTTGTTGAAATACTTGCCCGCCTGTTCCGGCGTGACGTTGAAAGTCGCCATGCCGGTCACCGGCGTAGAGCCGAGGTTGCGGGCGACATAGGTGGCAATGTCACGCTCACCGATGGTGATGGTGTCGGTCGGCGCGCTGGGGTGGAAGGTCCACGGCATGTCAGCAGGCACCGACGCGTCGAAGCGGATCGAAATCTTCTGGCCGGTGGCGAGCGTGGCTGCACGCGCTGCCTCGCTCTCGGTCGCGGTCATGGTGGTGCCGCCGAAGCCGGTAACCTGACAGAACAAGCGATAGAGCGGCACCGAAGCATAGCCCAGCCCCAGCATCGCCAGCGCGCCCGTAAACGCCATCAGCCCGACCCGCAGATTGCGGCGAGCGGCGTCGTCAGCAACGGGCGGCAGGGTGGCCATCAGGTCTGGCCTCCGATGCGCACGATGGTGATGGCGTAGAACAACACCACGAAGAAGATCAGCGTACCGGCGACAACCCAGTTACGCGCCTTGCGGCGGCGCAGGAATTCGCGCTCTTCCTCGGGCGTCATGCGATCCACCCCTGATAGGCGGCGACGCGGTCCGCCACCAGCGCGGCGAACAGCACGAAGAGATAGACGATCGAGTATTTGAACAGGGTCTTCTCAGGCGTCATGGCGTCAACCTCGGCGCGCATCCGGGTGAATACCGGCATCGCCAAGACCACGAACAGCACCGAAAGCACCACCGCGACCGAGCCGTAGATCCAGCTCGTCCCGCCAATCGCCCACGGCGCAATCGCGATGGGGGCCAGCAGCAGGGTGTAGATCATGATCTGGCGGCGCGTCACCTTCTCACCCGCGACCACCGGCAGCATCGGAATGCCGACCTTGGCGTAGTCCGACTGCACGAATAGCGCGAGCGCCCAGAAATGCGGCGGGGTCCAGAAGAAGATGATCGCGAACAGCAGGATCGGCATGGCGGTAATGTCGCCCGTCACCGCAACCCAGCCGATCAGCGGCGGAAACGCGCCCGCGCCGCCACCGATTACGATGTTCTGCGGGGTGCGCGGCTTCAGCCACATGGTGTAGATCACGGCGTAATAGACGATCGCGCCAAACAGCAGCGATGCCGCCAGCCAACCGATCGCCACGCCCATCAGCCCGACCGAGACCGCCGACAGGAAAATGCCGAAATCGCGCGCATCCTCGCGCCGCATCCGGCCGCCGGGGAGCGGACGGTTCATCGTGCGCTTCATCCCTGCGTCGATGTCAGCTTCCCACCACATGTTGAGCACGGCTGAGCCACCTGCACCCATCGCAATCGCGAGGATAGCGGTGAAGCCCAGCACCGGATGGATAGAACCCGGCGCAGCCAACACGCCGCAGATCGCGGTGAAGATCACCAGCGTCATCACCCGCGGCTTGGTCAGCGTGAAGAAATCACGCCATTCCGTCGGCAGCGTTGCGGTGGTCTGAGGTGCGGTCGTAGCCATACTCTTGGGTTCCATCGGCAAGGAGCGCGGCCCTTGCAAAGCCGCGCCCCCTGCTTGTGTGTTCGTCCGGTCAGTGCGGCGCAGCTATCGTCAGCCCCGCCGCCTGGCCGCGATCAGGCCGTCACCGGACGGTGATCGTGGTAGTCATGCGCGTCAGTGATCACCGGCAGCGTTTCGAACTGGTGGTAGGGCGGCGGGCTCGGCAGGGTCCATTCGAGCGTCGTCGCACCTTCGCCCCACGGGTTGGCAGCCGCCTTCTTGCCCGCCAGCAGCGCGTAGGCGATGTTGACGAAGAAGAACACCATCGAGCCGGCCATGATGTAGTACCCGTAGGTGCTGACCTGGTGCCAGAAGGTGAAGGCCTCCGCGTAGTCCGGATAGCGGCGCGGCATCCCCTGCATCCCGAGGAAGTGCTGCGGGAAGAAGATCACGTTCACGCCGATGAAGAACGTCCAGAAGTGCAGGTGCGAGAGGAACTCGCTGTGCATCCGCCCGCTCATCTTCGGGAACCAGTAGTAGAAGCCAGCGAACATCGAGAACACAGCGCCCATCGACAGCACGTAGTGGAAGTGAGCGACCACGTAATAGGTGTCGTGCAGGTTATCGTCGATCCCGCCATTGGCGAGCACCACGCCGGTCACGCCGCCCACGGTGAACAGGAAGATGAAGCCCATCGACCAGACCATCGGCGACTTGAAGCTGAGGCTGCCGCCCCACATCGTTGCGATCCAGCTGAAGATCTTCACGCCGGTCGGCACTGCGATCACCATGGTGGCGGCGGTGAAGTACATCTTCGTGTTCACGTCGAGGCCCACGGTGTACATGTGGTGCGCCCAGACGATGAAGCCAACGACACCGATCGCAACCATCGCGTAGGCCATGCCGAGGTAGCCGAACACCGGCTTCTTCGAGAAGGTGGCGATGATCTGCGAGATCATGCCGAAGCCCGGCAGGATCATGATGTAGACTTCAGGGTGGCCGAAGAACCAGAACAGGTGCTGGTACAGCACCGGATCGCCGCCGCCGGCCGGGTTAAAGAAGGTGGTGCCGAAGTTACGGTCGGTCAGCAGCATGGTGATGGCGGCGGCCAGCACCGGCAGCGCCAGCAGCAGCAGGAAGGCGGTGACCAGCACCGACCACACGAACAGCGGCATCTTGTGCAGGGTCATGCCCGGCGCGCGCATGTTGAAGATGGTGGTGATGAAGTTGGTCGCACCCAGGATCGAGCCTGCGCCCGCAAGGTGGAGCGAGAAGATCGCGAAATCGACCGCGGGGCCAACCGAACCGCTGGTCGAAAGCGGAGCATAGACCGTCCAGCCGGTGCCCGCACCGGGGCCGGTGCCACCGGGGACGAAGAGCGAGAACAGCAGGCTGAAGAAGCCAGCGACCGTCAGCCAAAAGCTGACATTGTTCATGCGCGGGAAGGCCATGTCGGGCGCGCCGATCATCAACGGCACGAACCAGTTGCCGAAACCGCCGATCATCGCCGGCATGACCATGAAGAACACCATGATCAGGCCGTGCGCGGTGATGAACACGTTCCACATATGGAGCGCGGTGTTCAGATCATTGCCGCCGCCCATGAACTGCGCCCACCATTGCAGGTACTGAATACCCGGCTCGGCGAGTTCGACGCGCATGATGCCCGAAATCGCACCGCCCACGATCCCCGCGATGATCGCGAAGATCAGGTACATCGTGCCGATGTCCTTGTGGTTGGTCGACATGAACCAGCGGGCAAAGAAGCCCGGCTTGTGGTCCGCGTGGTCGTGGGCGTCATGCCCATGCCCTTGGTCGTGGTGGGCGTCGAAGCCTTCTGCGGTGGTTGCCATGATCAGCTACTCTTCTGCTTCTATTTCTTGTTCAGTCTCAGCGAGCCGCAGCCGGAGCGGCGGCGGCAGCATCGGGAGCGGGCGCAGCAGCCGGAGCCGCCGCTTCTTCGCCCGGCATCGAGCCGCCCTGGGCCTTCACCCAAGCGGCGAATTCAGCCGGGGGAAGCGCTTCGATCGCGATCGGCATGTAGGCGTGGCGTGCGCCGCACAGCTCGGAACACTGGCCGTAATACACGCCCGGCTCCTCGATGGTCAGCAGCTTTTCATTGAGGCGTCCCGGAACGGCGTCCATCTTGAACCACAGCGACGGCACGGCAAAAGCGTGAATCACGTCGCTCGCGGTGGTCTGGATACGCAGCGGCACGCCAGCAGGAACGACCATGCGGTTGTCGACCGCCAGCTGACCCGGCTCACCGCGGCGCACAGCCTCACCTTCGTCGAGCATGTTCGAGATCACTTCGATCTCGCCGTGGTCGGGATAGGTGTATCCCCAGTACCACTGATAACCGGTCGCTTTGATGGTGACGGCGTCAGCAGGAGGGGTTTCGTACTGGCGAGCCAGCAGCGTGATGGACGGCACAGCGATCACAACCAGGATGATCACCGGAACGATGGTCCAGATCACTTCGATCGCCGTGTTGTGCGTCGTGCGCGAGGCGACCGGGTTGCGGATGCGGTTGAACCGCACCACGACATACAGCAGCAGGCCGAGCACCAGCAGGCTGATCGCGGTGATCACCGGCATCAGGATGCCGTCATGCATCCACTGGGCGTACTTGCCGTTTTCGGAATACTGATCCTGGAAGGTCATGCTCTTAAGCGCACCGTCCTCGTAGGACGTCGGCATCCCCTTGCCCTTGGTCGGAGCCATCGGGGTGTAGGTGCTTGCCGCTTCGGCGGGCGCAGCATCGGCGGGCGCGGCTGCGGCGGGCGCAGCTTCAGCCGCCGGAGCCGTAGCTTCGACTGGAGTGGTCGTAGGCGCGTCCTGCGCCGCAACGCTCAGCGGAGCGAACGCCGCGAGCGCGGCAGCGATCGCCGCGAGAATAGCATTTTTCATACGGGTGTGCCTTTGACCCATTACATGTGTCCAAGTGGTTCTAATCTGATCCCATACCGCCCACCACTCAGCCCCCTCGAGACCCGGTGCGGACAGCGTTTGGCTAGCCCTAGGGCCAGCTTCAATCCTGCCCTTAGCCCCGCTTGCCGAGGGCCTCAAGCGCTTCTAGGGAGAAAATTATGCAAGGCTCCATGTCGCCAACGCAAGTCGGCGCTTTCTTTCATGTTTTCTAAGGGGTTCCTCCGTGACGCAAGATGAAGTTCTGGCCGAATTCCGAGCCTCGGGCGCTCTGCTCGAAGGCCATTTCAAGCTGTCGTCCGGTCGGCATAGCGGACATTACCTCCAATGCGCCCGGGTGCTGATGAACCCCGCGCGCGCTGCGCGGCTGGCAGAAGCCGTCGTGGCAGGCATTCCTGCCGAAGTGCTTGATCAGATTGACGTTGTCGTGTCGCCGGCGATGGGCGGGATCATCATCGGTCATGAAGTGGGCCGGGCGCTGGGCAAGGATGCATTGTTCCTTGAACGGCCCGAGGGCGTGTTCCACCTGCGGCGCGGCTTTGCGCTTTCCCCGGGCGCAAAAGTGCTGATGGTTGAGGACGTGGTCACCACCGGCCTCTCCAGCCGCGAAGCCATCGCCGCTGTCGCGCGTGAGGGCGGCGAAGTGATCGCCGAATGCGCCATCATCGACCGGTCTTGCGGGTCTGTCGATCTGGGCGTGCCATTCTACCCGCTGCTCGCCATTGATTTTCCCACCTATGACGAAGACAGCATCCCCGAGGCTCTGGCGCGCGTAGAGGTAACCAAACCCGGCAGCCGGAAGGAATGATGCCATGAAGATGCTCCTTGGATATGCAGCCCTGATCCTTGGAGCGGCCTCAGCCGCAGCGCAGCCTGTTGCCCCCCCCGCGATTGACGCTGCGAGCGTCACCGCGGCGCTCAATCCTGAAAGCGCGCCTGGCACGATCCTGATCGCGCGCGGCCACACAATCGTGTTCGAACGCACGGTCGGCACCATTGCTCCCGGTGGCGATGCACCACACGAATTGGGGAAGGTGTGGCGCTGGGCCTCGGTCAGCAAGCAGGTCACCGCCACCATCGCGATGCAGGAGGTCGCCGCGGGCCGCCTCGATCTCGACGCGCCGATCACCCGCTACCTGCCTGACAGCAAGGCGCCCTATGCCAGCCGCATCACCTCGCGGATGCTGATGCAGCACGTTTCGGGTCTGCCGCGCATGGAGGAAGGCCCCATCGGCCGGGATGATTGGTCGACCTTCTACAGCGTCGACCTTGGCGACCCAGCAACCGGGCGGACATGGTGCGAGGGGCCAACCACCCGCGAACCGCTGTCGGAATTCTTCTACGGTGACTGCGATTTCATCATGATGGCCGCCGTAATCGAGGCAACCAGTGGCAAGCCTTACGCCGCTCTGATTGACGAGCGCATCGCCCAGCCGCTCGGCCTCACCAGTGTCGGTGTATTTCCTCGCGCCGAGCCCACAGTGGCGGGCTTTGCCGAGGGCAAGCCTGAGTCGACGGCATTCAGGCTGGAGAACTTCGGCGGCGCGGGCGCGCTTTATGGGACGACCCGCGATCTCTTCGCCTTCGACCGGGCGCTGATGACCGGCAAGCTGATCCCCGATGCGCAGCGCGCGCAGATGTGGGACGGCAAACCCGAATATGGCTATGCCGCGCTCGGCCAATGGTCGTTTAGCTCGCCCCTGAAGGACTGCGGCGACACGCCTGTTCGCATTGTCGAGCGGCGCGGCTTTATCGGTGGCGTCGTGCTGCGCAACATCATCCTGCCCGATCTGGACATGGTGATCATCATGACAGCGAACCGCGCCGAGGCAGAAGCTGCTTTTGGCGAAATCTGGCAGCAGGCCGGCATTACCCATGATGTGATCCGCGCCGCCGTCTGCACGACAGGAACCCCGCTTTGAACCAGACCCTCCACCCCCGCCCCCTGCGCCTCGGCGTGAACATCGATCACGTCGCCACCATCCGCAACGCGCGCGGCGGGGATCATCCCGATCCGGTGCGCGCGGCGGAGATTGTCGCGGCGGTCGGCGGTGACGGGATCACTGCGCACCTGCGTGAAGACCGTCGCCATATCCGCGACGAGGATCTGGCGCGGATTCAGGCGGCGACCAACCTGCCGCTCAACCTCGAAATGGCAGCAACCCGCGAAATGCTCGCCATCGCGCTGCGTCACAAGCCGCACGCCGCCTGCATCGTCCCCGAAAAGCGCGAGGAGCGCACCACCGAGGGCGGGCTCGATGCCGCCGGAATGCACAACACCCTCGCCCCGATTACCGAGGAGCTGCGCGCGGCGGGCATCCGTGTCTCGCTGTTCATCGAAGCGGACGAGCGCCAGCTTGACGCCGCGCTGCGTCTCGGCGCGCCAGTGGTGGAATTCCACACCGGCGAATATGCCCACGCCTTTCTTGATGGTGACCGCGAACGCGTCGAGCGCGAGCTCCGCCGCATCACCGATATGGCCGCCCTCGCCGCCAAGAACGGGATCGAGCCGCACGCGGGCCACGGCCTCACCTTTGAAAACGTCCAGCCGATTGCCGCCATCCCGCAAATTGCGGAACTCAATATCGGTCACTACCTGATCGGAGAGGCTGTCTTCGTCGGCCTCGAAAACGCGATCCGCCGGATGCGCGAATTGATGGATGACGTGCGCTGAGTAAGCCTGACCTGAATGGCCTGACCGGTGAACAGAAGCGCTGGGCCTTTGCGGCCTGTGCGCTATTCCTGCTGGCGGTTGGCTTTCTGGGCTTTGCGCTAAATGCGCAAGTGATGGTGGTGTTTGCGGTTGGCTGGCTGGCGCTGATGATCTTCGGCTATGTCGGCGCGCTGAAGATGGCCAAGGCCGACTTTGCGCACCCGCTGTTCAAGTCTCAGGTCATGCTTCATGTCGTTGCGGTCGGCCTGCTGGTGGCGGTGATGATAAGGGCGTTTCCTTGATTACGCTCGCCCTCCGGCGAGCGATATCCTCGCTCACACGGCCTGACGGCCGCGTCGCTGCGGGCGGCCGGTCGGCCTTGCGGTCGCTGCGCGCCCGAACCAGCGCATTCATCGGAGTAGTCTCTTGATCATCGGCATGGGCTCCGACCTCTGCAATATCGAACGGATCGCCAGCTCGCTCGCGCGCTATGGCGAGCGGTTCGAGAACCGCGTTTTCACCGAAACCGAAATCGCCAAGGCCCGCCGCCGTCCGTTCACCATCGCCGGCACCTACGCCAAGCGTTTCGCTGCCAAGGAGGCGTTCAGCAAGGCAGTCGGCACCGGGTTCAAGCGTGGCGTGTTCATGAAAGACATCGGCGTGGTTAACGCCCCGTCGGGCGCGCCGACGCTGGCGCTGACGGGCGGGGCGGCTTTGCGGCTTGAAGAAATGATCCCGAAAGGCCATGAGGCGCGCATTCACCTAACTCTCACTGACGATCACCCGTGGGCGCAGGCCTTTGTGATCATCGAAGCCATCCCCCTTTGACAGGCCGCCCCATGGCACCCCCCGTGACAACAATCGAAAGCCCGCACGTGACTGACAGCAGCGCTCCGGACAAAGTCAACTGGCTCGCCGAAATTCGCGGTCTCGGGCTGATGCTGCTCGCGGTGCTGGCGTTCCACAGTCTGGTCGCCAAGCCGTTCTACATCCCCTCGACCTCGATGATGCCGAGCCTGTGGGTGGGGGACCGGCTGGTGGTGAGCAAGTATCCCTATGGCTGGTCATGGGCCTCTGCGAGCTTCCACATCCTGCCGCGCGGGAACTGGCGAGTGCTGGCTTCGACGCCGGAATATGGTGACATCGTGATCCCGGTGCACCCCGATCAGGACGTCGACTATATCAAGCGCGTGGTCGCGCTGCCGGGCGATACTATCGAAGTGCGCGGCGGCCAGATCATCCTCAACGGCAAGGCGATCAAGCGCGAGGTCGTGCCGCCGGTGCGCCTGCCGTTCGAGCCTGAGCTGATGTGTCAGGATGGCAATGGTGAGCGCCCCTGCCTCCAGGCCTTCGAGGCATTCCGCAAAACCGGCCCCGACGGGCGCGACTATTTCGATCCGCCGACCTGGCGCGAAACGCTGCCCAATGGCGCGACCTATCTCACCATCGACTACCGCGATCAGGACCTCGACAATTACGGCCCGATCACCGTGCCCGAAGACAGCGTGTTCGTGATGGGTGACAATCGTGATCTTTCGGCTGACAGCCGCGCGCTGGCGATTGCCGACGGGCTTGGCGGGCCGGTGCCGATGGCCAATATCGGCGGGCGGGCCGAGTTCATCACCTTCAGCCTCAACGGGTCGACCACCTGGAACCCGGCGAGCTGGTTCTCCAGCCTCCGTGGTGACCGGGCGTGGACCACCCTGCGCCCGCCGCTTGCCGAAGGTACTGCGGCCAAGTGATCTGCGCGAACGTGAACTGAGGCAGCAAGAATGGTCCGCAAGTTCCTCTATTTCGTCGCGTTCTGCATCGTGCTGGTGATCAGCGGAGCCTTCATCCTCGCACTGTTCCCCAATGAACTGACGCGGCTTGCAACCGTGCCTTCAGTGGCCTTCGCGCCTGTCAAGCCGCTCGACGCCAACGCCTATGAAGACCCCAAACTATGGTATTCGCGCCCCGGCATCGGAGTGAGCGATCCGGCCCGCTGGCAGCCGGCCTATGCGAATGACCGCGCGGTTCTTCCCGGTACGGCCGAGCCGAAGCAGAGCTTTGCGGTATTCTTCGTCCACCCGACCAGCTACCTTAACCGCGCGCAATGGAACGCCCCGCTCGAAAATGGCGGCGATCCCGAGGCCGAGCGCATTGCCCGCGTTTACCTGCGTGGCATGGCCAGCCCCTTCAACGCCGCATCGGAAATCTGGGCGCCGCGCTACCGGCAGGCGACGATGGGCGCATTCCTCACCGATCAGCCCGAAGGCAAGCAGGCGGTCGACGCCGCCTATGCCGACGTGCGCGAGGCGTTCCGCTATTTCGTCTCCTCACTCGATCAGAAGACACCGATCGTGCTGGCGGGCCATTCGCAAGGCGCGCTCCACCTGAAGCGATTGCTGGCGGAGGAAGTCAAAGGCTCGCCGGTCGCAGGGCGGCTGGTGGCAGCCTATCTGATCGGATGGCCGGTTTCGGTCGAGCACGATCTACCCGTGATCGGCTTCCCGCCTTGCCTGGCGCCCGGCCAGACTGGATGCCTGATCAGCTGGTCGAGCTTTGCCGAACCGGCTGATCCGGCCGCCGTGCTGGAGGCCTATGGCAAGACGCCTGCGCTCGATGGCAAGGCGCCCGGCGCCAGTCCGATGCTCTGTACCAATCCGCTCACCGGGCTGATCGGCGGGAAGGCCCCGGCCAGCGCCAATCTCGGCACGCTGGTGCCCGAAGACAGCATGGAAAAGGGCGAATTGCGCCCCGGATTCGTCCCTGCCGCGTGCGATCCGCGCGGGTTGCTGCTGATCGGCCCGCCCCCTGAAATGGGGAGCTACGTCCTGCCAGGCAACAATTACCACGTTTATGACCTGCCGCTGTTCTGGGCCAATACCAAAGCCGATGTGATCGCGCGGGCGGGTGCATGGAAAGCGCCTTGAATTCGGGCGGCGCGCTGATCTTCGAAGACCCGCGCGGCTTTGCCGATGCGCTGGGGGAAGGCGGCGTGCTGCTGGGGCTTGATCTGGGCACCAAGACGCTGGGCACCGCGCTTTGCGATGCCGGATGGCGCTTTGCCACCAACAACAACACCATCCAGCGCGGCAAGTGGGGCCGGGACCGCGAGACCCTCGCCGCACTGATCCAGGCCCGCAGCGTGCGCGGGATCGTGCTCGGTCTCCCGCGCAACATGGACGGCTCCGAAGGTCCGCGCGCACAGGCCTCGCGCGCCTATGCCCGCAATTGCGCTGAGGCTTTCGGCCTGCCGCTGCTGCTGTGGGACGAACGCTGGTCAACCCAAGCCGCCGAAGCCGCGATGATCGGGCAGGACATGAGCCGCGCCAAACGCGCCGCCGCTATCGATGCCCACGCGGCAGCGGTGATTCTGCAAGGCGCGATCGACCGGCTGGCGGGGGGCGTGCTGTAGGTGATCGAGGATGCCGCCGGGCTAGCCATAGAAGCATTGGGGGAGCTCGGTTCACTTGCCGACTCCTCGGCCCGCAGGCGGCGCCGGACCGGTTGCGGGTGGTTCGCCCTGATCGGGACGATCGTTGTTCTGATCGGCGTCGGCGTGGCCCTGCTGAGCAACTGAAGCGCGTGCGCCCCTGCACGAAATAAACGATTGTGCGCCCCGCGCCCCCGCCCCTATGCGTGCCGGTTATGACCACGCCCCCTGCCCGGTTCGACGCCCGCGAAGCCTCGCGCTGGTTCTTCCGCCATGGCCATACCGGCTGGCTCGGCCTCAGATTCGCCGATCAGGGCGACAACTGGGTTGAGCTCGAACTGCCCTGGCGTGAGGACTTGCTGGGCGATGCCAGCCGCCTCGTGCTTGCCTCCGGCCCGATCATCAGCCTGATGGACATGGCCAGCGGCATGGCGATCTGGCAGGCGAGCGGCAGTTTCAATCCAGTCGCAACGCTCGATCTCAGAGTCGATTATCAGCGCCCTGCGCGTGAACGGGCGAGCGTGCGCGGAAGGGTCGAATGCTATCGCCGGACGCGCTCGGCCGCGTTTGTGCGCGGGATCGCACATGATGGCGACCCGGACGATCCGGTCGCTCATGTCGCGGGCGTGTTCATGACCATTGCGGCTGATCCGCGCGAAGCCAACCCGGCGCTGAAGGGCGGCGATCATGGCTGACGCACTGGAACTGCCCGCCTATGCCCGCTCACTGGGGATCGTCACGACGGGCGAGGCCGAGGGCGGAATGCCCGTCCTCTCAGTCGACTTCGGGCCGATGGTTGAGGGTCGCCCGCAGCATTTCCACGGCGGGGCAACCGCGGGGCTGCTGGAGGCGGCGGGCTATGCTGCGCTCGGCGCGGCCTTGCTGGCGGCAGGGCGTGATCCGCAACTGAAACCGATCAACATCACCGTGCAATACCTCGCCGCGGGCAAATCCCAAGCCAGCTTCGCAGTTGGCCGGATCACACGGTTGGGGCGGCGCAATGCCAATGTCACAGTCGAGGCGTGGCAGGATGACCGCTCCCGCCCGATTGCGACGGCGGTGATGAATATCCTGATGGTCTAAAGCGGTGGCTGACCCGGCGAAGGCGACGCCGAGGGCTGCACCACCACCCCGCCCTCGTTCAGCCTGACTTCCACCGGCACGCCGTCCTGCCGGATCGTGACACCCCCCTCCTCAATCCGCAGGCTGGTGCCGTCCTGACCCAAGGGGATTTCCTCGCCTTCGAGCACGTCGAGCGGTTGCACCGGCCCTTCGGGATCGGGTGTGTCTGACGCTTGGGGCTTCGGCGCCGCTTCAACCTTGAGCGCGCCGCGCATGAAATCGCGCCAGATGCGAGCCGGCGTGCTGCCGCCGGTGACGCCATTGAGCGGCGTGTTGTCATCATTGCCGACCCACACGCCGACCACCAGATCGCCGGCATAGCCCACGAACAGCGCGTCGCGGTAATCCTGCGTTGTGCCGGTCTTTCCGAAATTGGCGACCGGCAGCACGGCGTTGCGCCCGGTGCCGCGATTGATCGCCGCGCGCAGCATCCCTTCAAGGTCTTCGTGGGTGCCCGATGACATGGAATCCTTGGGCGTCGTCAGCCACTCCCACCACCCCTGCTCGCCGCGCGCAAAAGCGTGGGGTTCGATCGGATAGTCGTTGGCGGCAATCCCGGCGTAGGCCGCGGTCAGCTCCATCAGCGTCATCGATGACGTGCCGAGCGCAAGGCTGGGATCGCCTTCGGTCATGGGCGCCGTAATGCCGAGCTTGCGCGCGGTGCGGATCACCTTGTCGCTGCCCACCGCCTGAAACAGGCGCACGGCGGCGACGTTGCTCGATTGGGCGAAGGCGTTTTCGAGCGTGATCTGGTCGGAATACTGCTCGCGCGAATTCTTTGGCCGATAGCTGCCTTGTGTGATCGGCGTGTTGGGGATGGTATCATCCGGCTCCCACCCGGCTTCCAGCGCGGTCAGATAGACAATCGCCTTGAAGGTCGATCCCGGCTGGCGGCGGGCTTGCGTCACCCGGTTGAAGGGCGACTTGCCGTAATCGCGCCCGCCGACCATCGCCACGACTTCACCATTGCGCCGCATCGCCACCAGCGCGACCTGCGCCCCGCCCAAGGGCGCGCGCGCGACGATGCGATTGGCGAGCGCCTGAAGCCGGGAATCGAGCGTCGTAGTCAGCACCTGCTGCGAATAACTTGCGTCCATCCCCTCACGCGCCAGCGGCAGCGCCCAGTCAGCGAAATAGGTGCCGGTCGGCAGGTTATCGTCACGCTTGCGGACATCGACGCGCGGATCGGGCAGTGCGGCGGCCTCGGCAGCGGTCAGATAGCCGACATCGACCATCGACTGGATCACCAGCTCCATCCGCTTCTTGGCCTTGTCGTAATGCTTGGTCGGAGCGTAGCGCGAGGGCGCCTGCAACAGCCCCGCCAGCATCGCTGCCTGTTCGGGGCGCAGCTTTTCGGGCTGGCGGTAGAAATAGTGCAAGCTCGCCGCGCGCAAGCCATACTGGTTGTCGCCGAAATAAGCGTTGGACAAATACCGTTCGAGGATCTCGTCCTTGGTCAGCCAGCTTTCCAGCCACACCGCGATCAGCGCCTCACGCGCCTTGCGGGTGAGGCTTTGTTCGGGGGTGAGGAAGGTGAACTTGGCGAGCTGCTGGGTGATCGTCGAGCCGCCACCATAGCCCGTCCACGCTGCCCGGGCGATCCCACGCGGGTCAATCCCCCAATGCGAATAGAACCGCCGGTCCTCGATCGCGAGGAAGGCCTGGGTGACATGCGGAGGCAGATCGGCGACCTTGACCGGCGCCTCCACCACCGCGCCCTGCCGCGCAATCGGCGTGCCGTCGCTGGCGAGCAGAGTGACTTGCGGCGGAGCGATCGGCTCAAGGCTTTTGGACAGCGGCGCGGTGATAGTCAGCCAGCCAATCAGCAGCGCGAGCACCGCCAGCGTCGCCATCACACTGCGTCCGGTCCACCACCATTTCGAGCGCGCGCGCCAATAATCGTGCTGCCACCAGCGCAGGCGGCGCTTCTCTTCAACGACCAGCGCGTCATCGATGCTGGCGAGCTTCGCGTCCCATTCATCAAATGCGGGCGTGGCAGAGGCGCGCGGGCGCGGTTCGTCGTCCTCATCGTCGTCCAACGGACGGGTCGACTCGTAGAGCGGAAAGAACCCCGCAGGCGTGCCATCCCCCTCGGGAGCGCCGGAGCGTGAGCCTTTCCAGAATCGGTCGAACAGCGCCATCGTACCTGCTGTGTTACCAGCCTAGGACACTGACCTGCAAGCGACTTGCTTACCGCTTCTTCGCTGCACCTTCGGGCAGGTCTTCGCCAAACACGCGCTGGTAGTATTCGGCCACCAGCGTACGCTCCGCCTCGTCACACTTGTTGAGGAAGCTGAGGCGGAAGGCAAAGCCTACCGACTTGAAGATGGTCGCGTTCTGGGCCCAAGTGATCACCGTGCGCGGGCTCATGACGGTCGAGATGTCGCCGTTGATAAAGCCCTGACGGGTCAGTTCGGCCACCTTGACCATGTCGGCGATCAGCTTGTCATCGGTCGCCGGGGTCTTGGACTTGACGATCTGCTGTTCAACCGCGGGGGCGAGGTAATTGAGAGCCACGACGATGTTCCAGCGGTCCATCTGCGCCTGGTTGATCGCCTGCGTGCCGTGATACAGGCCCGAGGTGTCGCCGAGGCCGACGGTGTTGGTCGTCGCGAACAGGCGGAACCAGGGATTCGGCGTAATCACGCGATTCTGGTCGAGCAGGGTCAGGCGGCCATCGAACTCGAGAATGCGCTGAATCACGAACATCACGTCCGGGCGGCCCGCGTCATATTCGTCGAAAGTCAGCGCGACCGGGTGCTGTAGCGCCCACGGCAGGATGCCTTCCTTGAACTCGGTGACCTGAAGCCCGTCCTTCAGCACGATCGCATCGCGCCCGATCAGGTCGATACGGCTGATGTGTGCATCAAGGTTCACCCGGATGCTGGGCCAGCCGAGCCGCGCGGCGACCTGTTCGATATGGGTCGACTTGCCCGTACCGTGGTAGCCCTGCACCATCACGCGGCGGTTGTGCGCAAAACCCGCCAGAATCGCCAGCGTAGTGTCCGGATCGAACACATAGGCGCCGTCAATCTCGGGCACATGCTCGTCAATCTTCGAGAAGGCGGGCACTTGCCAATCGACATCGATGCCGAACATCTCGCGGACGTCGACGGTGATGTCGGGCTGATTGGGCATGGCGCTATCGCCGGTGACATTGTTCTTGGAGGGTGCAGTCATCGTGGGGTTCGGTTAGAACAGGCCTCGCCCGCCTGCAAGCAGTGGTTTGGCTGCGAAGGCTGGCAATTTGGCGAGTCCGTTTCCCTCAGGCCCGCTGCACGCCTATATCTCCCCAATGCCAGATCCCGTCGAATCGCTGCGCCTCAAACTGGTCTCTCAGGTGCGCGGCGTGTTTCACGATGCGAGCCAAGGCCAAACGCCGACCCCGCCGTCGGATGAAGCGCTGTTTGAACGCGATACGCCGATCCGGCAGGTGCACGCCGATATCGTGGGCATGATGACCGGCGGGGTGCGCGCTCTGCTGCTGCAAATGCTCCACCCCCACGCGCTGCAAGGCGTGCTCGACCACTCCAATTTCCGCGAGGATATGCACGGGCGGCTGCGGCGCACCGCGCGCTTCATTGCGGTGACGACCTTCGGCCACCACGAGGAGGCGATGAAGGCGATCGACCGGGTCAACCGTATTCACGCCAAGGTCGGCGGGACGCTGCCTGACGGTTCGGCCTATCAGGCGACCAATCCGCGCACCCTCGCCTGGGTCCATGTCACTGAAGCGCAGAGTTTCCTTGCAGGATACCTCCGGCACGTACGGCCCAATATGCCGGGCGCCGAGCAGGACGAATATTACCGCCAGTTCGCCGTTATTGCACGCGCGCTGGGGGCCGATCCGGTGCCTGAGACCCGCGCCGAGGCAGACGCGATCTTCCGTGAGCTGCGCCATGATCTCAGCGCTTCACCCGCCGCGCGCGAGGTGGCGCAGCTGGTGCTCAGCCAGCGTCCGCAGGGAACGCCGCAGGCAGTGCAGACCATGGTCACCGCCGATGCCGTCGCGATGCTGCCCGACTGGGCAAGACAAATGCTGCGGTTGCAACGACCGATGTTGACCGCCCTGCCCGCGCGCGCGGCGACTTGGGGCATGGGCCGCACCCTGCGCTGGGCGTTCCGCCAGCCGACCGCGCGGCCGTAAAAATTCAAGGGAGAGCATCAATGGCCGAATTCACCTTCTACACCGTTGCCATGAGCCGCGGGCAGATTGCGCGCTGGGCGCTTCATGAAGCCGGCGCGGATTACGAACATGTGGTGTTCGATTGGGCGACCCGGCCAGACACGTTCAAGACCATCAACCCGATGAACAAGGTGCCCACCTTAGTGCATCACCATGGCGGCCATGATCATGTGATCACCGAGTGCGCCGCGATTAATCACTACCTCGCCGAGACTCACCCGGACAAAGGCCTGCTGCCGGACCCGCACGAAAAGGCGTCCTATTTCCGCTGGCTGTTCTTCGCCGCCGGGCCGCTGGAGCAGGCAGTGGTCGGCAAGGCGATGGGCTGGGAAGTACCCGAAGGCAAGACCGGCATGGCGGGCTTTGGTAGCCTTGAACTGGCGCTAGACGCGCTCGACGGCTGGCTTTCGGCCAACGACTATGTTGCAGGCAGCCGCTTCACCATGGCTGATACTTACGTCGGTAGCCAATTCGTGTGGGGCCTGCGCTTCGGTTCGATCCCCGAACGGCCCTCGTTCCGCGCCTATGTCGACCGGATCACCCAGCGCCCCGCCTACATTGAGGCCAACGCGGTCGACGCGGCGATCATTAAAGCGGCACAGGAGGGTTAAGGCTATGGCTCGCCACATCGTCGCTGCCGCTTTCCTGTCACTCGACGGGGTGATGCAGGCCCCCGGTGGCCCGACCGAAGACCCGACCGGCGGCTTCGATCAGGGCGGTTGGGTGTTCAGCTTATGGGATGAAGGGGTCGAGGCAACGCTCGGCACGCTGTTTGCGGGCGATTACGATTTGCTGCTGGGGCGGCGCACCTATGACATCTTCGCCGCCTACTGGCCCTATGCCGAGGGCGACAACGCCCCGATGCGCGACGCTTTCAATGCTGCGAGCAAATATGTCCTGACGCGCGGTGACCTGCCGCTTGAATGGGAGAACAGCCACAAGCTGTCCTCGGTGGAAGATGTCGCTGCGCTGAAGGCAGGCGACGGGCCGAAGATGATCATTCAGGGATCGAGTACGCTCTATCCCGCCCTGCTCGCCGCCGGGTTGATCGACGAGCTGATCACCATGACCTATCCGGTGATCATCGGCGCGGGCAAACGCATCTTCGGCGAAGGCACCCCGGTTGCAACCCTGACGATGACCGATCACCGGGTGACGGCCAAGGGCACGGTGATCGCAACCTACGCGCCCGGCGGCGCGCTGCCGCCCTATCCGCCCGAAGCGCCGATCCCGATTATCAGCGAACGCGAATTGGCGCGGCAAGCGCGGATCGAAGCGGGCAACTGGTAGCGCCTAAGTGAGCGCGGCGCTGCCCTTGAGCAGCTGATAGGCTTCGACCACCGCACCCAGCTTGGCCTCATGCTGCCGGTCGCCTCCGTTCCGGTCGGGGTGATACCGCCGCACCAGCTCGGAATACCGGCGCCGCAGCCGGGTGCGATCAATGTCGCTCCCCAGCCCCATCACCTCAAGCGCACGAGCTTCATCGGCAGAGAAGCGCACCTGCGCCGCAGCTTCCCGCGCGCGCCCTTCGGCACGGTTGCGAATGCCGCGCGCACGGGCAGCGATGGCATCCAGCGGGTCGGCGTAATCGGCCCAACGCGGCACCCCGTCCACGCCCGCGTCAGGGCGGAAGGCGCGGGTTTCGGTGCGCCATCCGGCAATGGGCGACTGCGCAGCGATGATCTCTTCGGCGCTCATGCCCTCGAACCAGTCATAGCCCGCGTTGAATTCGCGCACATGTTGAAGGCAAAACCAGCGCCACTCGCCCGGCCCATCAAACCCATTGGGACGGCGTCCGGGCGCGCGGAATTCGCCCGCCTCGCGGCAGCCGGGCGCTTCGCATGTGCGTCCCTTGCTCTCGACGCGGCCGTGAAATCGTGGTGAAGGCATAGCCCTTGAGAATGGCGATTGGGCTCCCAAGTTCCAAGCCGGAATTTGGCCCATCAGCTTGCAAAGAAGGAAAGTCCCGATGAGTGTCGCCGAGGAAATGCACGTCCTGCTGACCGAGGCCTTCGCGCCCGCAAGGCTCGCGATCATCAATGATAGCGCCAAGCACTCGGGCCATATGGGCGACGATGGCTCGGGCGAATCGCACTTCACCATCGAGATCGACGCGGCCGCCTTTGCCGACATAAACCGCCTCGCCCGCCAGCGCGCAGTGATTGCGGTTCTGGGCGATATCGTCGGCCAGCGGGTGCACGCCGTGGCGATCAAGGCGGGCGTACCGGAGGCGTGACGCTCAACCCCGACCTGCGCTTGCGCCGCGCGGCGCGGCTGATCGTGCTCGAACCTGAAGGCCGCGCGCTTATGTTCCGCTATGACGTGCCGGGGCGCGATCCGTTCTGGGTGACGGCGGGCGGCGAATGCGAGCCAGGCGAAAGCTTCGAAGATGCCGCACGGCGCGAATTGCTGGAGGAGACGGGCTTTACCGCCGATCCGGGGCCGCAGATCGCCCGCATGACGCCGGAGTTCATCACCGTCCAAGGCGAACCGGTGCAGGCGGATGAACGCTTCTTTCTGGTGCACGTCGCGGAAGAGGCCATCGATACCAGCCGCCATACCGCAACCGAACTGGCGCTGATGACGCAGCACCGCTGGTTCACGCTCGACGAACTGAAAAGCTGGCCCGAGGCGGTGTTTCCAGCGAACCTGGCCGACATGATCCGGTCTCACATCGCAACCTGATTGCCCTGCCCGCCGGCGCTCGCTAGTCCTCACCCAACAAAGGGAGAGAGCAATGGATTTCGCAGGCAAGGTGGCTTGGATCACCGGGGCATCATCGGGCATCGGCGCGGCATTGGCCCAGGAATTGGCGGCACGCGGCGCGCATGTGGTGCTGTCGGGTCGGGACGAAGCCCGGCTGGCCGAAGTGGCGGCGACTTGCGGCGAGACGCTCATCCGCGCTTTCGATGTGCGTGACGACGCTGCGTTGGCCGATGCCACAGCAAAGGCCATAGCGTGGAAAGGCGGGGTCGATATCGCCTTCGCCAATGCCGGCATTTCCCAGCGCAGCCGCGCAGTTAAGACTTCGATGCAGGTCTATCGCGACATTATCGCCGTTGATCTCACCGCGCAGATTGCGTTCTCCCAAGGCTTGATCGGCCACATGGCAGAGCGCGGCTCGGGCGCGCTCGGGTTCATCTCCTCTATCGCGGGCAAGGTCGGCGTGCCGATGCGCACTGCCTATTGCGCTGCCAAGTTCGGGCTGGCGGGCTATGCGGACGCGCTGCGGGGCGAATTGTCGCAGACCGGCGTCAGCGTCCACACGATCTACCCCGGTTCGGTCGCTACCGGAGTTTCGCGCAATGCGCTGACCGCCGATGGCACCAAGCGCGGCCGCTCGGACAAGGCCATCGACGAGGGCATCCCGGCCGACATCGCGGCCAAGGCCATGCTTGACGGGATTGCGGCAGGGGCGCGCGAGATCATCGTGGCAGAAGGCGGCGAGAAGGCGATGGGCGAGCTGCGCCGCACGCCTGATGCGCTGTTCGATCAGATCGCGGGCATGGTCGCCAATGGCTACATGGACAAGCTGGAGCAGCAGTGATGAGCTTCGATCTCAAGCGAGTGCAATTGCCCAATGGCATCAGCCTCAACATCGTCGATGAAGGCCCGGTCGATGCGCCGGTGCTGATCTTCCTGCACGGCTTTCCCGAAAGCCACCGCACCTGGCGTCACCAGATCGCGCATTTTTCGGACAGGTTCCGCTGCATCGCACCCGACCAGCGCGGCTATCGCGGGTCGTCGAAGCCGCAGGAGGTTGCCGCTTACACGCCCGACAAGCTGATCGGCGATGTGTTCCTGCTCGCCGATGCCTTGGGTATCCCGCATTTCACCATCGTCGGGCACGATTGGGGCGGCGCGATTGCGTGGGGCGTGGCACTGGGCGGGCAACATGCGCGGGTGACGCGCGCTATTATCGCCAATGCCCCGCACCCGGTGACCTTCCAGCGCCTGCTCTACACCCACCCCGGCCAGCGTGAGGCGAGCCAGTATATCCGCGGCTTCCGCGACACTGCCAACGATGCGCTGGTGAAGGAACACGGCCTCACCGGCCTGCTGCTGAAGGAGGTGAAGTGGGATCGCCCCAGCGCAATGGAGCCCGAGGAACGCGATGCCCTGCTGCTCGACTGGCAGAACCGAGATGCCGCCTTCGGGATGCTCAACTACTACCGCGCTAGCCCGATCGACGTGCCGACCATGGACGCGCCGTTCGAAATCCCCGAAGGCTGGTCGCCGCCAGCCCTGCCCAAGCTGACGATCCCGACATTGGTGATCTGGGGGTTGGATGACCTCGCCCTGCCGCCCGAAAACCTTGACGGGCTGGAGAACATCATCGACCCGCTCACTATCGTGCGCGTGCCCGATTGTGGGCATTTCGTCCCGTGGGAAGCCCCGGCGGCGGTCAACGCGGCGATGGAGGCGTTTCTCGCCAGCTAAGAAGTCCCTCTCCGTCCTGCAAGGATGGGGAGGTGGCAGCCCGCAGGGCTGACGGAGGGGTGCGGTCCCGCGCTTTACCCCTCCGACCGAGACCTGACGGCCTCGCCCACCTCCCCATTGCTACACAACAGGGAGGGACTCGTTCAGGGCTACACCAACCACTCCACCCATGCGCCATGCGGATGCGCGTGGGATAGCAGGTGTTCCTCGCCTCGGTGGGCGTCTCCGTCCCACAGCCGCACCCGCAATTCGTGGCGGAAGGTTGCGGGGTCGGTCTCGAGCGCGATCCAGCCGAGCGGGGTGTCAGGCGTCGCCTCGGCACCCGAGGCTTCAAACGCGGCGGTGATCCGCGCTTGCGTTGCAGCAGGCATATATTGCCACATGATCGAATGGAACATCACCCTCGCGCTGCCCGGTTGCGCAGGACGGGCGAGCATGGCTTCGGCGAAGTCTCCGGCATCGGCCGCGACCAGATCGGGCGGCTGGTGGCCCGCCAATGCAATCGCCGCATCGATCCGCGCCATGCGTTCCCCCGCATCAGGCCAGACATAGGCCTTGAGGCGCAGCGCCGCGTCAGGATCGGCGAGATTGATTGGGGCAATGTCGCAGCCCTTCACCGATGCAATGCCGAACCCAGCAGGCGGTGCGGGCGGCGAAGCTCCGCGCCACTCCGGAATGATCCGCATTGGTGACCCCGAAGGCCCAACCTCGGTATCGCCAAGCCGGAAGAAATAGCGGTCGATCATCGTATTGACCCCAGCGCTTGCTCCCAGCTCGAACAGATCGAACTGCGGAGCCCGCACCCGCTGCGCCAGCCACAGCAATCCGGCCATAATGCTGGCAGAGCGGCCCGCTTCGTTGGTCTGCGGCGGGCCATCGAGCCACGGCAGCAGCCTCGCATCAAACTTGTGCGTCAGATCGAGCAGCATAGCGTCTACCGCCGACTGATCGGTGATCGTTCCGGCGTAAACCTCAGCCAGCCGGTCATCCGCTCCGGTCAGCAAAAGGTGATGAAAGCCCCCGGCCAGCCGCAAGGGCATCGCATCCTTCAGCGTCAGACCCGGCCAAGCCGCGATCCGCCGTCCTGTGGCCGTATCGCTAGCCCGCACCCCTGCAAGCGCCCGGATCACGCGGGCGGTGGCCGGCGCACCATTTTCCTCGGCATGGCGGGCCTGCCAGTCGAGCGCCGTGGTAAAGTCCTCCAGTCCCATGATTCCAGGCTCGCCCATCGCCATCACCATTGCCCTTTTGCCCGCTCGTCCTTAAGTGCGCGGCCAATCATGACCATCAACGGTACTCACGACAATCCCGGACAGCTGACCTTCGCTGTCCCCAAGGGGCGCATTCTTGATGAAGCGCTGCCAGTGATGGCGCGCGCCGGGGTGGAGCCGGACGCCGAGTTCCACGATCCCAAAAGCCGCGCGCTCGCCTTTGCCACAACGCGCGATGACATGCGGATGATCCGCGTACGCGCCTTCGACGTCGCGACCTTCGTCGCCCATGGCGCGGCACAGATCGGGATCGTCGGCTCCGACGTGATCGAGGAATTCGACTACGCCGATCTTTACGCGCCGGTCGATCTTGGCATCGGGCTGTGCCGCCTGTCGGTCGCCCGCCTTGCCTCGGACCTCGATGAACCGGGCAGCGCCAGCCACCTGCGCGTCGCGACCAAATATCCCAGCCTCACCCGCCGCCATTTCGAGGCTGCTGGCGTGCAGGCCGAATGTGTCAAGCTCAACGGCGCGATGGAGCTCGCCCCCTCGCTCGGACTGGCGCGGCAGATCGTTGATCTTGTTTCAACCGGCAAGACGCTGAAGGAAAACGGGCTGGTTGAAACCGACGTTATCCTGGACATTTCGGCCCGACTGATCGTCAACCGCACCGCGCTCAAGACCGACGCCCGCGTGGCCGCGCTGGTCGATGCTTTCCGGCGCGAGGCGCAGGACCGCAGCGAGAAGGCCGCCGCCGCATGACCCCGATCCTCTCCACCCTCCAGCCCGATTTCGCGAAAGTGTTCGACCGCATCGTCGATGCCCGGCGCGAATCCGACAGCGAAGTCGCAGGGCAAGTCGCCGATATTCTCCAGACGGTGAAGCTGCGCGGCGATGCGGCGCTGTCGGACTACACCCAGCGCTTCGATGGCTATACGCTGGCGGATGACGGCGACTGGCTGATTACGCGCGAGCTGTGCGAGCAGGCCTATCACGAGCTCGCCCCCGATCTGCGCGACGCGCTCGAACTCGCCGCGGCGCGCATTCGCGCCTATCACGAGGCGCAGCTGCCCGAGAACCGCGACTATGTGGACGCGGCGGGTGTGCGCCTTGGCGCGATCTGGCGGCCGGTTGATGCGGCGGGGCTGTATGTTCCGGGCGGGCGCGCGGCTTATCCCTCCTCGCTGCTGATGAACGCCATCCCGGCGCGGGTTGCTGGGGTCGAGCGGTTGGTGGTGGTTACACCCACGCCCAAGGGTCAGTCGAACCCGATGGTGCTCGCCGCAGCCCACATCGCCGGCGTGGACGAGATCTGGCGCGTTGGCGGGGCGCAGGCGGTGGGCGCCCTCGCCTACGGCACCAAGCGTATTCGCCCGGTCGATGTCATCACCGGCCCCGGCAATGCCTGGGTCGCTGAAGCCAAGCGCCAGCTTTACGGCGTGGTCGGGATCGACATGGTTGCCGGGCCGTCCGAAATTCTCGTGATCGCTGACGGCAAGAACGATCCCGACTGGATCGCCGCCGACCTGCTCAGCCAGGCCGAGCACGACCCGACCTCGCAGTCGATCCTCATCACCGATGATGCGGGCTTCGCGCGGCAGGTGGAGGACTGCATCGACTTGCAGATCGGCCAGCTCTCGACCGCCAAGACCGCGCGCGCGAGCTGGGATGCGCACGGTGTTATGATCGTGGTCAACGACCTTCTCGCAGAGGCTCCTGCGCTGGCCAACCGGCTGGCAGCGGAACACGTCGAGATCGCGGTCGACGATCCCGAGCCGTACTTGAAGGCGATCCGTCACGCTGGGAGCATCTTCCTCGGCCGGATGACGCCCGAAGCCGTTGGCGATTATGTCGCCGGGCCGAACCACGTGCTGCCCACCGGTCGCCGCGCGCGCTTTTCGAGCGGGCTGTCGGTGCTCGATTTCATGAAGCGCACCAGCTTTCTGGGGCTCGACGCGGCGTCCTTCGCCGCGATTGGCCCCGCCGCCGCAACCCTAGCCCATGCCGAGGGGCTGCCTGCCCACGCCAAGTCCGTGGAACTGAGGATCACATGAACCATCCCGCCCGTTCAAAAGCCCGCTCGGCTGCGCGGCTCGCCGCCGTCCAGGCACTCTACCAGCAGCACATGGAAGGCACCGCGCTGGTGCGGCTGCTCGATGAATTCCACCAGCACCGGCTGGGCCGCACGATCGACGATGATGACTTCGACGACGCCGAATATGCCGATGCCGAAGTGCCGTTCTTCGATGACGTGGTGCGCGGCGTGGACGCCCGTAAAGACGAGATCGACGCGCTGGTGGCGGGCAAGCTGGCCTCCGGCTGGAGCATCGCGCGGCTCGACAAGACCATGCTGCAAGTGCTGCGCGCCGGCACCTATGAACTGATTGCCCGCGTCGATGTGCCCGCAGCGGTGACGATCAACGAATATGTCGAGGTCGCCAAGGCGTTCTTCGATGATGGGCAGGCCAAATTCGTCAATGGCATTCTGGATGCGGTGGCGAAAGAGGCGCGGTAAAGTCCCTCCCTATTCGGAACGAATGGGGAGGTGGCCGCGCGTGAGCGCGGTCGGAGGGGTTAGGCCCTCTCCGCACACCCCTCCGTCACCGCTGCGCGGTGCCACCTCCCCATTGCTTCGCAACGGGGAGGGACTTTGATGAACGAACCCGATTTCATCGCCGCACTGCGCGCTCTGCCGCTCCACCCCGGTGCGCGAGGGCTGGCGGATGATTGCGCGGTTCTGACCATCGGCGGTGAGACCCTCGTCATCACCCACGACATGATGGCCGAGGGCACGCATTTCCGACCCGATGCCGACATGGCCGATGTGGCGTGGAAGCTGGTCGCCTCGAACATTTCGGACCTTGCCGCCAAGGGAGCGGAACCTGCCGGCGTATTGCTCGGCCATATGCTGGGCCGCGACGATGCGCGCTTTCTGGAGGGGCTGCACGAAGCGCTTGCTGCCTTTGGTGCGCCGCTGCTCGGCGGGGATACAGTCGCGGCGCAAGGTGCGCGCAGTTTCGGACTGACCGCGATCGGGCGGGCAACCCACCAACCAGTCCCGTCGCGCTCTGGTGCGCGACCGGGCGATTCCATCTACCTCACCGGCCCGGTCGGGCGCGCGATGCTCGGCTTCGCAGGCGAGGCCGAACACCTCGCCGCCTTCAATCGCCCACAGCCGCGCCTTTCCGAAGGACAAGCCCTCGCCCCCCATGTCAGCGCGATGATGGATGTGTCGGACGGGCTGCTGCTCGATAGCTGGCGCATGGGGCAGGCAAGCGGCGTGACCTTCGCGCTCGAACTCGACGCCATCCCGGTCGCCGACCCGTCGCGGCTGGCCGACTGCATCCGCTGGGGTGACGATTACGAACTGCTGTTTACTGCCCCGCCCGCTGCCCTCCTGCCGATCGCAGTGCACCGCATCGGCACCGTCACGGAACGCGCAGACGCGCCGCTGATGCTGGGCGATGAACCGTTCACCGACCCCGCATCCCTCGGCTACCAGCACGGCTGACACCCCGTTCCGCCTGCCAAAACTGCTGAAAGTGGCGCAAAACCGTGCCTCCGGCGGGCGTGAGGCTTGCCAGCACCCTGCGAGCGCCTATGACTGGCACCCCTGCGCCCACGGGATCAAAACGAGGCGCACGCGCCCCGCAAGGGGAAGCCAAATAAGACGAGAGGGGATTGCTCGTGAATTTATTGCTCATTTCAATTGGGCTGGGGCTGCTTGCCATTGTTTATGGCTTCATCACCAGTCGGCAGGTGCTCGGCGCGGACGCCGGGAATGCCAAAATGCAGGAAATCGCCGCCGCCATTCAGGAAGGCGCGCAGGCTTACTTGAAGCGCCAGTACACCGCGATTGCGATTGTCGGCGTGATTGTCGCGGTGATCGTCGCGGTCACGCTGGGCGCGATCCCGGCGGTCGGCTTTGTGATCGGCGCGGTGCTTTCGGGCGTGGCGGGCTTTATCGGCATGAACGTGTCGGTGCGCTCCAACGTGCGCACCGCCGCTGCCGCGATGAAGGGTCTGCAAGAGGGCCTGACCCTCGCGTTCCGCGCCGGTGCGATCACCGGGATGCTGGTGGCCGGCCTCGCTCTGCTCGCGATTGCGTGTTTCTTCTATTACCTCACTGGACCTGCGGGATTGGCTCCTGATAGCCGTCCAGTGGTGATCGGCCTCACCTCGCTGGCGCTCGGCGCTTCGCTGGTGTCGATCTTCGCGCGCCTTGGCGGCGGGATCTTCACCAAGGCGGCTGACGTCGGCGCCGACCTTGTCGGCAAGGTCGAAGCTGGAATCCCCGAAGATGACCCACGCAACCCCGCCGTGATTGCCGATAACGTCGGCGACAACGTGGGTGACTGCGCCGGGATGGCTGCCGACTTGTTCGAAACCTACGTCGTTACCGTGGGCGCCACGATGGTGCTGACTGCGTTGCTGCTGAGCGGGGCGGAGAACCTCTTCGCGCTGATGGTGCTGCCGCTGCTGATCGGCGGCGTCTGTATCGTTACCTCGATCATCGGCACCTATTTCGTGCGCCTTGGCGGCGGGACCAACATCATGGGCGCGATGTACAAGGGCTTCCTTGTCACCGCCGTCCTTTCGGTTCCGGCGATCTGGTTCGCGATCAGCGCCACGCTGGGCGACATGGAAGGTGCGATTGCAGGGCAGGCCTATAACGGCCGCACCCTGTTCTATTGCGGGTTCCTTGGCCTCGTCATCACCGGCCTGATCATCTGGATCACCGAGTATTACACCGGCACCAATTACCGCCCGGTGCGCTCGATCGCCAAGGCTTCGGAGACGGGCCACGGCACCAACGTGATCCAGGGCCTTGCGATCAGCATGGAATCGACCGCGCTGCCGACGCTGGTGATCTGCGCCGGCATCATCATCGCGTTCCAGCTGGCTGGCCTGATGGGGATCGCCTATGCGGCCACATCGATGCTGGCTCTGGCAGGGATGGTCGTCGCGCTCGACGCTTATGGCCCGGTGACCGACAATGCCGGCGGCATCGCCGAAATGGCCGGGCTGGACGAGAGCGTCCGCGAAAAGACCGACGCGCTCGATGCGGTGGGCAACACCACCAAGGCCGTGACCAAGGGCTATGCCATCGGTTCGGCCGGTCTTGCCGCACTGGTGCTGTTCGCCACCTACACCGCCGATCTGCGCGAGCTGTTCGAGGGTGTGACGGTCGATTTCAGCCTTGAAAACCCCTATGTCATCGTCGGGCTGCTGCTCGGCGCGTTGCTGCCATACCTGTTCGGCGCAATGGGCATGACGGCAGTGGGCCGGGCTGCGGGCGAAGTGGTGAAGGACGTGCGCGACCAGTTCGCCAAGAACCCCGGCATCATGACCTACGAGGTCAAGCCCGACTACGCCCGCACCGTTGACCTCGTCACCAAGGCGGCGATCAAGGAGATGATCATCCCCTCGCTGCTGCCGGTGGCGGCACCGATCGTGGTGTACTTCGTGATCACCGCTGTTGCGGGTCAGGCCAACGGCTTTGCCGCGCTGGGCGCCCTGCTTCTCGGAGTGATCGTGGGCGGGTTGTTCGTCGCGATCTCGATGACCTCGGGTGGCGGTGCTTGGGACAACGCCAAGAAGTACATCGAGGACGGTCATCACGGCGGCAAGGGTTCCGACGCTCACAAGGCGGCGGTGACCGGCGATACAGTCGGCGATCCGTACAAGGACACCGCCGGCCCGGCGGTCAACCCGATGATCAAGATCACCAACATCGTTGCCTTGCTGCTGTTGGCGGCTTTGGCGGCGGGCTGAACCTGATCCAGCCTGATCGTTGAACATGATAAACCCCGCCGGGAGCAATTCCGGCGGGGTTTAATTTTGCCCTGCGCCCTGTCCCCGCATCGGACAGCCGCGCCTCGCGCTGAGGCTTTCTTAACGGCCCTGTGGCATGACCCTGCAACGGCGCCCGGATCGGCGCGGCAAGGCAGGGTTAACGGCGATGGACATGGCACGTGCGGACAGCTTTCGCACCAGCGAAACGGGCTTTGCGCCCGCCGCGCTTCCGCATGGTCGATTGCAACTGCTCACCACCGAGGAATTGGCCGATCCCGCCTTCCTCACCGCGTGGGAGCGCCTCGTCGCCCGCGCCGCTGAGCCCAATCCCTTCTTTGAACCGTGGTTCCTGCTCCCAGCCCTCAGGCAGTGGGGCGAGGCTGACCGGGTCATCACCAAGGCGTGGTTCCACGACGGACGGCTCGCAGGCCTGCTGCCAGTGGTGCGCAGCGCCAAGTATTACAGCCACATCATCACCCATGCGACCGGGTGGCTTCACGACAATGCCTTCTGCGGCGTGCCGCTGATTGCTGCTGGGGATGAGGACGCCTTCTGGCGCGACATGCTCGCCCATTTCGACCGCCGGGCGCGGCGTGCGCTGTTCTTGCACCTGCCGATGATGCCCGCAGAAGGTCCCGCCAACGCCGCGCTTGAACGCGTACTCGCTGCCTGGCCCCGCGCGCATTACACCGTCGCCGAGGAAAACCGCGCGCTACTGACCGGCGGGGCCTCGGCCGAAACCTATCTCGAAGGCGCAATGAGCGCCAAGAAGCGCAAGGAATTGCGCCGCCAGCACAACCGCTTGGCCGAAGAAGGCACGCTCGTGTTTGAGCGGGTGGAAGACGACACCGGGCTGGCAGAATGGACCGCCGAATTCCTCGCGCTGGAAGCGGCCGGATGGAAGGGCGAGGCTGGTTCGGCCCTCTCCAGCGCGCCAGACACGCGCACGCTGTTCGAACAATCGCTCGCAGGCGCTGCGGCGGCGGGGCGACTTGACCGGCTGGCGCTCCGGCTCAATGGCCGGGCGATTGCGATGCTGGTGAACTTCGTTACCGCGCCGGGGGTCTACAGCTTCAAGACCGCCTTTGACGAAGCCTTTGCGCGCTTTTCGCCCGGGATGCTGTTGCAGCTCGAAAACCTCGCTCTGCTGGAACGGCCCGAGATCCAGTGGGCCGATAGCTGCGCGGTAGAAGGCCACCCGATGATTGAACGCCTGTGGCGCGACAAGCGCCGCATGATCAGCCGCAACATCGCCATCGGCGGACCGATGCGGCGCAGTCTGTTCCGCCTACTGATGGCTTACGAAACCCGCCCCCGAAACGCCAAAGGGACAAGCACCGCATGAACGCCCCCGCCCACTTTGCCGACGCGCTGTCCGCACCCGTCTTCGCGCAGGCATCGCGCACGCGGTTTGCCGCGCATTATCCGGAAAAGCCGCATATCCTCACCCACAGCCTCACCAGCCACCCGCTGCTGGAGATCGAGGCGCTGGCAGGTTTGGCAGAGCGGCTGCCGATCACCTCGGTCGAATATAATCGCGGGGATCTGCCGATCGGGGTGGACGGCAAGCCCGGTTCCAACGGCATGACAATCGCGGAAACAATCCGCCGCGTGGCCGAAGCGGAAAGCTGGGCTGTGCTCAAGAATATCGAGCAGGTGCCGGCGTATGAAGACCTGCTTCTGGGCCTGCTCGAAGAAATCCGCCCGGAAATCGAAGCCGCGACCGGTGCGATGCTGACGCCGCAGGGCTTCATTTTCGTCTCCAGCCCCAATTCGGTCACGCCCTATCACTTTGATCCAGAACATAATATTCTGCTCCAAATCCGCGGCACTAAAGTGATGACTCAGTTTCCGGCTGGCGACACCCGCTTTGTGCCGGACGAGGCGCATGAGACCTACCATTCAGGCGGCCCGCGCGAATTGAAGTGGGATGACAGCTTCTTGGCCCACGGGCGCGAATTCCCGCTCAGCGCCGGAGAGGCGCTGTTCGTCCCGGTGATGGCGCCGCATTTCGTCAAGAACGGCCCCGCCCCGTCGGTATCGCTGTCGATCACCTGGCGCAGCGAGTGGAGCTACCGCGAAAGTGACGCGCGCATTTTTAACGCGATCCTGCGCGAGCGCGGTTTAAAACCTGCTGCCCCCGGTCGCTGGCCGCATCAGAACTATGGCAAGGCCTATGCCTTCCGCATCATGCGCAAGCTTGGCTTGACGGGTTCGTAAGCGCCTCGCATGGCCCTGCGCCATGAGTGAGACACCAACCCCTGAAGAACTGGTCGCCAGCCTGATCCGGCTGCTGACGGTCGAAAAGCGCGCTGCCGACGTTTACGCCGGACCCCCGCAGGCTGATGGCATCGGGCGCGTGTTTGGCGGTCAGGTGCTCGCCCAGGCGCTTCAGGCGGCCCAGGCCAGCGTGACTGACGGCAAGCGCGCGCACTCGCTTCACGCCTATTTCCTGCGGGGCGGGCGCGAAGGCGTGCCGATCGAATACCGGATCGAACGCGACTTCGACGGGCGCAGTTTCGCCAACCGCCGGGTGGTCGCCGCGCAGGAAAACGAGGAGGGCATCGCTGTGCCGATCCTCAACCTCACCGCCAGCTTTCAGCAGCCGGAAGAGGGCCTTGAGCACATCGATTCGCCGATGCCCGATGTGCCCTTCCCCGATGACCTGCGCTCCGACATGGAGCAGCGCCGGGAGATTGCCGAGGCATGGGCTGACCGTTTGAACGATCAGCAGCGCCGCATGATGCTGCGCCCGCGTCCGATCGAGATGCGCACCACTGATCGCCTGCACTGGATGAGCAGCGAACCGCGCGAGCCGCGCGCGCATTCGTGGTTCCGCGTCTGCGCACCGATCACCGGCGCGGACGACACGCCCGAACTCCACCGCGCGATCATCACCTATGCCAGCGATTACACCCTGCTCGGCACCAGCGCGCTGCCGCATGGGCTCAGCTGGATGCGAAACGAGCTGGTCGGCGCGAGCCTTGATCACGCGCTGTGGTTCCATCGTGACGCGCGCGCCGACGAATGGCTGCTCTACGCCACCGACGCGCCATGGAGCGGGGGCGGTCGCGGGTTCAACCGCGGGCGGATCTTCAACCTCGCAGGCGAGCTGGTGGCCAGCGTCGCGCAGGAGGGGATGATGCGGAAAAGGGTGAAGGGTTAACCCCCCACTTCGTCATTGCGAGGAGCGCAGCGACGCGGCAATCCAAGAACCGCCGACGCCACTGATGGGCCAGTCAGTCCATGGATTGCTTCGCTGCGCTCGCAATGACGAGACTAATGCGCCAGCAAAACCGGCATCTGCGGTTCGCTCAGCATCCGCCGCGTTACCCCGCCCAGCAGCAGTTCGGCGAGGCGCGAGTGGCCATAGGCGCCCATCACCATCAGCGAACAATCGCGCATCTGCGCCGCTGAAAACAGTGTGTCGGCGATGCTGGCCTCGCCGCGCGGAAGTTCTACGATCTCGCATTCGATCCCGTGGCGGCTGAGGTACTTGGCCCCCTCGGTCGAGGGCAAATCAAAGCGCGCCTTGTCCGATTCCTCGACCACACTCGCCAACGTGACCTTGCACGAGCATGCGAGCAGCGGCACCGCCGCGCGCAGTGCATGAGCGCCTTCGGACGAACCGTTCCACGCGACCAGCATCGGCGCCCCGATATCGAAACTCTTGGCGCTCTCCGGCACCACCAATACTGGCACCGGCGCCTTCATCACCACATCGCCCACCAAGGCCGAAGGCCCGCGCCCATCCGTGCCCGCCTCAGCCGGGCCGAGGATGACGATATCGGCCAACGGCGAGGCTTCGAGCAGGCGGTGCGGGGCGATGCCATAAACAAAGCGCCAGTCCCACGGCACGCCTTCATGCTCCAACTCCTTCTCGATCTGCGCGCGCAGGTTCTCGGCGTTTTCCTTGATCACCGGCATCGCGGCCGCGATGGCCGAGCCGTAGAAATCGCCCGGAGCGAAGACTTCGTAACTGACCGCCTGAAGACAGGTGAGATGACCGTTGGTCGCGCGGGCAATGTCGAGCGCCACTTGCAGGCGAGCGCTCATCGCGCGGTCATAGTCAATGTGCAGCAAAATCGATTTCATGACGTGTCTCCCATTCATGATGAGGATGATCGCCCCGATTGTCGCGACTGGCTTTGACAGGGATCAAAATTTGGCCTGTGAGCCTGCGATTTCCATAGCATCTTGCCTTCGCCAAGGCGCGCGCTCATTCTGCGGGCAGGGAGAGACTATCATGCAGATCACGCGCCATCCGCCGGTCAGACACACGCTGGAGCCGTCGAACCACCCCTACCTCACCGGACCATGGACGCCGCTCCACGAAGAGACGGACGTCGCCGAATTGCGGGTGATCGCAGGCGCGATTCCCTCTGACATCGACGGCATCTACCTGCGCAATACCGAGAATCAGGTGCACCAGCCGCTTGGCCGACATCACCCGTTCGATGGCGACGCGATGATCCATCAGGTCAACATTTCGGGCGGCAAGGCGAGCTATCGCAACCGCTTCGTGCGCACCCATTGCTTCGAGGCCGAACAGATCGCCGGACGCAGCCTGTGGGGCGGGCTGATGGACCCGTGGGGCACCAGCGTGCGGCCCGGCTTTGGCGCGCATGGCGGGCTGAAGGATACCGGCTCGACCGACATCATCGTTCATGCCGGGACGGCCTATGCCACGCTTTACCAGTGCGGCGAGGCGTGGATGCTGGACCCTGTGACGCTCGGCAGCCGGGGCAAGGCGCCGTGGGTGCCGCTCGACGGCATTTCGGCCCATCCCAAGGTGGACGAAGCGACCGGCGAGTTGATGTTCTTCAACTACTCCAAGCACGCCCCCTTCATGCATTACGGCGTGGTCGATCGCACTGGCCAATTGGTTCACTATGTCCCCATCCCCCTGCCCGGACCGCGCTTGCCGCATGACATGGCGATCACACCGAATTGGTCGATCCTCAACGATATGCCGCTCTATTGGGACGAGGAATTGCTCGGGCGGAACATTCACGCCGCGCGCATTCACGATGGCGTGCCGACCCGCTTCGTCCTGATCCCGCGCCATGGTCAGCCGCAAGACATCCGCTGGTTCGAGGCCGCGCCGACCTATGTGCTCCACTGGACCAATGCTTGGGAGGAAGGCGACGAGGTGATCCTCGAAGGCTATCATCAGGCCAAGCCGATGCCCGATCCCTTGGAGGAAATGGGCCGCTACAGCCACATGATGGCCTATGTGGACGAACACTCGTTCCAGTCCCGCCTGCACCGCTGGCGCTTCAACTTAAAGACCGGCGAGACGCGCGAGGAGCGGCTAACCGACCGCATCGTCGAATTCGGGATGATCAACCCGCAATACGCCATGAGCAAGAGCCGCTACGTCTGGTCCACCACCACCCGCCCCGGCTGGTTCCTGTTCAATGGCTATGTCCGGCACGACACTGAGACGGGCGAGGAGCAAGTTTTCCAGTTGCCCGAAGGCGTCTATGCCAGCGAAAGCCCGATGATCCCGAGGAAGGATGCGACCTTGGAGGATGATGGCTACCTCGTCACCTTCCTGATCGACGAGAACACCGGCACCTCCGAATGCGCGATCCTCGATGCCAGCGACGTGACCAAGGGCCCGATCTGTCGCCTCGCGCTTCCGCACAAGATCTGCTCAGGGACCCACTCGGTGTGGGTTGAACATGATCAACTGCGCGCTGACGCGGCGTTCCACGCGCAGCGTTTCGCGGTGGCATGACGTCACCGGTCGAGGTGGCTTGAACGCTCGTCACAAGCGCGCTTGCGCCGGACCGCCCCCACGCCTAGCGCCCCGGGCTTGAATTACTGCTTCCGGGGACTCCTCATATGACATTTCGCCTTGCCCTTGCCGCTTCGACTGCGCTGTTCCTGACGGCGGCCCCGGCGCTCGCTCAGACGGCTGCTGCGCCTGCCCCTGCCACCGCCTCTGCCGAGCAGTCCGAACACGACAAGCTGTTCGCCTTGTTCGCCGATGCCGACGCGCGCGAACTGGCGCTCAATCCGCTCAGCCGCCTGTTCCGGGGTGAGGAAGAAAATGCCGGACGGCTTGGCGATCTGCTGACTGATTCCAGCTTTCTGGCCAGCCGCACCGATATCAAGCTGAACCTCGCACTGCTGGCCCAGATCGACCGCAGCAAGCTGTCGGAGACCGATCAGCTCGCCTATGATGTGTTCCAGTACACGCAGCAGCGCGCGCTCGACGGTGTCAGTGACGAGATGCGCGCGCTGACCGAAGTGCGCCCGCTCAACCACTTCTTCGGCCTGCACACCTTCTACCCGCAATTCGCCAGCGGGACCGGGGTCGCCCCGTTCAAGACGCTCGCGAATTACGAGGACAACCTCTCGCGCCACAATGACTATATCGCCTTCATCGACCGCGCGATTGCCAAGTTCCGCGAAGGCATGGCGAGCGGCGTGCTGGAAACCAAGCTGACGGTCGGCATCATGGTCACCCAGCTCGATACCCAGTTGAAGGCCCCGCTGGCAGACTCGATGTTCATGGCCCCGGTAAAGACATTCCCCGACACCATCGCCGAGGCGGACCGCACCCGGCTCGCCGCAGCCTACGCGGCCAAGACCGCCGAACTTTATGCCGCCAACACGCGGCTGCGCGATTTCCTGCGCGACGAATATCTCCCCGCCGCACGCGACAGTATCGGCCTTTCCCAGATGAAAGGCGGCGACAAGCTTTACGCCCGTCTGGTCGAGGATTCGACCACCCTGCCGATGGACCCCGAGACGATCCACCAGCTCGGCCTGTCGGAAGTCGCGCGGATCAAGGCCGATCTGGAAAAGCTCAAGAAGGAAGTGAAGTTCAAGGGCACGCTGACCCAGTTCTTCGACTATGTCCGCACTGACCCCAAGTTCCAGCCCAAGACCCGCGAGGGGCTGACCCAGTCCTATTATGATATCGGCAAGCAGGTGGACGCCAAGATCGGCGATTTCTTCTCGCTGATCCCCAAGTCGCCGCTGGAAATCCGCCCCTATGATCCTTCGACCGAGGAGTTCGAGGCGGGTGGCTCGTACCAGTCCGGCTCGGCTGACGGGGAGCGTCCGGGCGTGTTCTACTTCAACGCCTATGACCTGCCGAGCCGCCTGACGCCGGGCAATGTCACGCTGTACCTGCATGAAGGCGCACCGGGCCACCACTTCCAGATCAGCCTGGCGCAGGAGAACGAGGCGCTGCCCGCCTTCATGCGGTACGGCGGCACGACTGCCTATGTCGAAGGCTGGGCGCTCTATGCCGAGACGTTGGGTTATGAGATGGGCTTCTACAAGGACCCGTGGAACCGTTACGGCACCTTGCAGGACGAACAGCTGCGCGCAATGCGGCTGGTGGTGGATACCGGCATCCACGCCAAGGGCTGGACCCGCGATCAGGCGATTGCCTTCATGATGGACAATTCGGGCATGACCCGCACCGAAGTGGTGGCCGAAGTTGACCGCTACATCGCCATCCCTTCGCAGGCGCTGGCCTACAAGATCGGTGCGCTGACAATCCAGAAACTGCGCCAGCGGGCCGAGACCAAGCTGGGCGGAAAGTTCGACATCAAGGCCTTCCACGAGCAGGTTCTGAACACCGGCGGCCTGCCGCTGGCGGTGCTCGAAGCGAAGATCGACCGCTGGATCGCATCCCAATCCGGTAACTGATCGAGCGCGCAAAAGCCCCTCGCGCCTCAACTCACCGCATCCTATCCCCGGTTGCCCGCTCCTGTGGCAGCCGGGGAATTGACGTTAACCTGCGAGCAAGGTGTGGCTGAACAACCACGCCTCGCGCACTCTATTAACAAGGGCCACCACACGGGATCGCGGCCCGCACCACAGGAGCAATACCACTGTGACCACCACTAAGCATAAGGCGCGCAACTTCGCGCTGATCGCCCTTTTGGGCGCTGTTTCTGCCACCGGCCTTGCCGCCCAGACGCAGGTTCCCGTCGAAGACCAGGGCGAGGTGCTGACCACTGTCTATGGTTCGTTGCCACCGCTTGCCGAAATGACCGAAGGCCCCAAGGTCACCGGCATTATCTCGGCACGCAAGGGCTCGCGCCTCCAGGTGACCACCGAAGACGGCACGACCACCATGATCACACTCCACCCCGAAACCGAAATCCGCACCCGCGGCGGGTTCCTCGGCATCGGCAACAAGGCGTTCGATCAGAGCGCGCTGATCAACGGCCTGCCGGTGATCGTGAAGACCGGTCAGTACGGCGAAGGTCTGGTTGCCAGCGAAGTCCGCTTCACCAGCGATGATCGCCAGATCGCGGCGATGATCCGCGGCGGCACCCAGCAGCAGTTCGGCGAACAGGGCGCTGCGATCAAGCAGAACGCCGCCGCCACTGAAGCGCTGCGCGGCCGCCTTGGCGATATCGACAAGTACAACCTCAAGAGCACCACCAACGTCTATTTCGACACCGGCAAGTCCGTGCTCACGCCCGGTGCCAAGTCGGAACTCTGCGCCGCTGCGCAAACCGCAGGCGCCAACGAAAACTCGCTGATGCTGGTGCTGGGCTACACCGATTCGACCGGGTCGCAGGAAGTAAACCAGACGCTGTCGGAAAAGCGCGCGGCGGCGGTGGTCAACCACCTCCAGCAGGTGTGCAAGTGGAAGCCCTACCGGATGCTCACCCCGACCGGTATGGCAACCTCCGACCCGGCCGCCGACAACACCACCGCAGCCGGGCGCGCGCAGAACCGCCGCGTGTCGGTCAATGTGCTGGTGAGCAAGGCGCTCGACGGGCAGTAAGCGATATGGCTGCGGCGGCCTTTGTGGGTTGCCGCAGCCGATTTACCTGATCGGCAGTACGCCGCCGATCTGAGTGTTGGGCGGGCCGCCTTCGGGATGCGGCAAGCCCAGTGCCGCATTGACAGCTCGGCGTAGCGGATTGGTGCAAGTCGACGGGCCACTCGCGTAATAGATCCGGCCCTTGAGCGTGCGCTTGGTCGGATCGGAATTGACGATCACCTGTCCTGCATTGCCGGGGTCCCCGCCTTCGGCAATCGGATCGCACCGGCGCAGAGTGATGGTGCCGTCCGCGGCGCGGTCAATCGCTGTGCAGACGAACGGCCGGTAGAACTCAAGAATGCGGACGTTGCGGTGGTAGGAACCGTTTTTGTCCGACAGCACATATTGGGACCTGCGCGGTTGCAGGGCCAGCGCATCGGGCGCGATGCTCACCTGCGAAGGCGGTTGGCCGAAATAGCCTGCGACCTGCCGGACGATCCCCTCCTGATAGCTCTGGCTCGCATACCACCGGTCAAATGCGGCGGCGTTGGGGAAGGTCACATCAGATCGCCAGTTCACCGCATTGCTCCAGCAATCTCCCAGCCGCACGGTCTTGTCCCCTTGCCGGTCAACCGTCACTCCCTCCGGAAGTGCGAACGCCTCGCTGACGAGCGCAGTTTCATCATCGAAGTAATCACCCTGACTGTCGATCTGCATGATCGCCATTGGTAGGCCGATGCACGACAGGAACGCCAGCGTCGCAAGCACCTGAACCGGAAGCGTTTTCCACACTGCCGCCGGGGTCAGCCGGTGGGCCAGAATCAGCAGAACGAGCACCGCAGCGGGCACCCCGAGCATGGACAGCAAGGCGAACGTGAAGCTGGTCATGTGGTCGGTGTAACAGGCGGCTGCCTAGAATTCGTAAACCGTCCCTCGCGCTCTCAGCTACCGAACAGGAACATGTTGACCGTTAACCGGCCTTTCGCCGGATCGTCGGACAAGGCGGCAGGATCGGGGATGATGCCCGAATGCAGCTGCCGCCCGCGATAGAGCGCCATTCGGTCAGGCTGCGCCTCGACCGCGCCGATCTGTTCGAAGGCGTCGCTGTTCCCCAGCGGATAGCCGGCGGGCGGCGGGCCAAATTCGCGCTCGTCCTCCACCAGTGCGGCGGCATAGGCGGCCTCGCGCTCAGGCGTGATCGCTTCGAACCCGGTTCTGCGGTGACGGTAAAATGCGGTGCCGCCGCTCTCCGGGCCATCAAGATAGTGCATGATCGCCACCCGTCCGGCCTCCGAATGATCGTGGTGCGGGATGCGCTGGCGGGGCGAGAGTCGCTCCGGCGGCAGGGTAACCAGCGAGAACGCCGCGATCTCGCAACTGATATTGCGCGTCAGGCCGAACACCCGTCCCATGACCTGCATCATCAGCTCGCGCCTGAGGCTGAGATAGGACGGATCGGCCAGCGCGCGTCTGCCCGGATAATCGACCCCTGCGGGGTAATACTGCGCCGCCAACCCCATCGCGCGCAACCGCTCGGGCTGGCCGGTAAAGTTGTCGATGATCACCAGCGGCTCGCCCTCACGGCCTAGTCGCTCGACGGTGATGGAGGCATCGGGGAGGATCATGCCCTCCCCCTAACCGCCCGCATGGTAGAAGTCATAGACCTTGCGCGCCACCGTCGCGCTGACGCCGGGGGCACGCTGGAGATCTTCCAGTGATGCCGCACGCACCTTCGATGCCGTGCCGAAATGCAGCAGCAGCGCGCGCTTTCGCGCCGGACCGATACCCGCGATTTCGTCCAGCGGCGAGGCGGTGATCGCCTTCGACCGCTTCGCCCGGTGTGCGCCGATAACATAGCGGTGCACCTCGTCGCGCAGGTTCTGCAAGTGGAACAGCAGCGGCGAATTGACCGGCAGCATTTTCTCGCGTCCGTCCGGGAAGTGGAACACTTCCCGCCCATCGCGCCCGTGATGCGGCCCCTTGGCGACGCCGACGACGGCGATCTCGTCAGCAATGCCGATCTCCGTGAGCACGCGCATCACGCTGGAGAGCTGCCCCTTGCCGCCGTCGATCAGGATCAGATCGGGAAGAACGGTTTCGTGGCTCTTTCCCCGTTCGTCTCGAGCGAAGTCGAGAGACCGGTCTGGTGCATCGGTGTCTCGACTTCGCTCGACACGAACGGAGCTTTCGTCCTCGTCCCGCCACGCCCGGAACCGCCGCGCCATAACCTCACGCATCATCGCGAAGTCATCATTGGTCTGCGCCTCGCGGATATTGAACTTGCGGTATTGGCCTTTCTCGAACCCATCCGGCCCGGCCACCACCATCGCGCCCACCGCCTTGGTGCCCTGGATGTGGCTGTTGTCGTACACCTCGATCCGCTGCGGCGCGGCGTCCAATTCCAGAAACTCGGCCAATTCGCGGTTGAGCTTGGCCTTGGTGCCGGTCTCGGCCAGCCTGCGTTCCAGCGCTTCGATCGCATTGCGCTGCGCCTGTGCCATCAGCTTGCGCCGGTCGCCGCGTTCGGGAACGGAGATGCGCACCTTGCGGCCGGCGACTTCGGACAGCGCCGCCTCCATCAACTCGGTTTCGGGCAGCTCACGGTCGACGAGGATCGTGGCCGGCGGCGGGACTTCCTCGTAGAATTGCAGCATCACATCGGCGAGCACCTGCGCCTCTTCCACCTCATTGGTGTGGCGCGGGAACAGCGCGCGGTGGCCCCAGTTCTGCCCGCCGCGGATGAAGAAGGACTGGACGCTCATCTGCCCGTTCTTGACCGCAAGCGCGAAGATATCCGCATCGCCCAGCCCTTGCGCGTTGATCGCCTGCGAGCCCTGAATGAAGGTCGCCGCGCGCAGCCGGTCCCGCAGCATTGCCGCGGTCTCGAATTGCAGGTTCTCCGCCGCTTCGGCCATCTGCCGCTCAAGATCGGCCTGCACCGCGCCCGACTTGCCTGAGAGGAAATCCTTCGCCTGCCGGACAAGCGCGTCATAATCCGTCTCGCTGACGCGCCCGACACACGGCGCCGAGCAGCGCTTGATCTGGTATAGCAGGCACGGCCGGTCGCGGTTGTTGAAGAAGCTGTCAGTGCAGGATCGCAGCAGGAACAGCTTTTGCAGCGCGTTGAGCGTGGTGTTGACGCTGCCCGCGCTGGCGAAGGGCCCGTAGTAATTGCCCTTGGCCCGCCGCGCGCCGCGATGTTTCTGGATGCGCGGGAAGGTGTGATCGGCGCGCAGCAGGATGAAGGGGAAGCTCTTGTCATCGCGCAGCAGCACGTTGAACGGCGGGCGGAAGCGCTTGATGAGCTGCGCTTCGAGCAGCAGCGCCTCGGCCTCGGAATTGGTGGTGATGATTTCCATGCTGCGGGTCTGGCTGACCATGCGCTGGAGCCGCCCCGAGAGCCCGGCAATCTGGGTGTAATTCGCCACCCGCGCCTTCAGGCTCCGCGCCTTGCCCACATACAGCACCTCGCCGCGCGTATCGAGCATGCGGTAAACGCCGGGGGAAGGCTTCAGCACCTTCACCACCTCGCGGATCGCCTGCACTCCGCCTTCCAGATCGGGCTTGGCACTCGACACGGTATAGGCGGCGCGCTCCTCGTTGAAGCGATCGCCGCCGCGCGGATCATGGGGGGTACCTGCGGGGGTCTTTGACATCAGGTGCAGATAGGGACTGCGGGGGGCGATTGGCAATTCCCGCAAGCACGCCTATCCGCACCGGGATGGATCAGCATGACGTCATCATTCTCGGCGCGGGCGCCGCCGGGCTGTTTTGCGCAGGCCAGGCAGGGCAACGCGGGCTGCGCGTGGCGCTGCTGGAGAAGGCCGAGGCGCCGGGGAAGAAGATCCTGATCTCGGGCGGGGGGCGCTGCAACTTCACCAATCTGGGCGCAGGGCCCGGCAATTACCTTTCAGCCAACCCCCATTTCGCCAAGAGCGCGCTGGCCCGGTACACGCCTGCCGAATTCATTGCGTTGGTGGAACGCTACGGCATCGCATGGCACGAGAAGACGCTGGGGCAGCTGTTCTGCGACGGTTCGGCCAAGCAGATCGTCGCGATGCTGCTGGAGGAATGCCCCCCTGATAAGGTCACCCTCACCTGCGAGGTTGAAGTGGCGACCGTTACGCGCGGTGAGGACGGCGTGTTCACGGTCACCGCCGCCGACGGCCGCAATTGGCGCGCGCGCGCGCTGGTGATCGCCACCGGAGGCCCATCAATCCCCAAGATGGGCGCGAGCGACTTTGCCTACGGGCTGGCGCGGCAATTCGGGTTGAAGATCGTGGAGCCCCGCCCTGCCCTCGTCCCGTTGACCTTGGGAGGTGAGGACGCGCTATTCCGCGAGCTGTCCGGCGTCGCCGCCCCGGTCCGCGCTCGGGCTGGCAGCGGCAAAGGCAAGGCCGAGTTCGCTGAGGCGGCGCTGTTCACCCACAAGGGGCTCTCCGGCCCGGCAATCCTGCAAATCTCGTCCTATTGGCGGCACGGCGAGCAGGTCGGCATCACCTTCCTGCCTGATGCTGCGAGCGACTGGCTGGTCGAAGCCAAGCGCGACCGCCCCCGCACACACTTGCGCACGTTGCTGCGCGAACGCCTGCCCGCGCGGTTGGCTGATGCGCTCGCGGATCGGTTGGCGTTGGAGCGCGAGCTTGGCAATGTGTCGGACAAAGACCTGCGCGCCGCTCAGGAAAAGCTGGGCGATTGGCGCTTTGCCCCCAACGGCACCGAGGGCCTCGCCAAGGCCGAAGTCACCGCTGGCGGTATCGCCACGGCGGAACTTTCCAGCCGAACGATGGAAGCCGCCAAGGTCTCCGGTCTCTACGCCATCGGCGAGGCCGTGGACGTCACCGGGTGGCTCGGCGGCTACAACTTCCAATGGGCTTGGGCGAGCGGCTTTGCCTGCGCGGAGGCCTTGGCCGAGGCCCGCGCGCTCCGGCCTTGATTGTGCCGGGTCGCGCGTTTTCCTACTCCCGACGGGCCTGATATGCCGGATCCGGCTCTTTCCCATTGTTGCCCACCGAAGCGCACTCCCCCCCCGGGACGGGCAAAGTGTCAACTTCGATTTTTCGTCGCAAGATTATGTTTGTAAAACATAATTTCCCAGAAATGGCGCTTGACACCCCGTCAACTTTGTCAACTTCGGTCGCTCAGTTTCGTGCTCGGGGAAGTCATCACTAGAACAGCTTTCTGAGATCGATCCCGAGATACAGCCCCAGCGGGTCGATCACGAAAGGCTGATAGTTGATCGGCGTCTCACCGGCTGAATCGCGCACCTTGCGCTGCGCGTCGAACACGTTGTCGGCGACCAGGCTGACGCGGAAATCCTTGAGCAGGCCTTCGCTCTTGCCCGTCACTTCGCCAAGGTTGGCGAAGATCCGAAGGTTGAACGTGGCAATGTCGTCGAAGAACAGATCGCTGGTGCCGACTGCCCCGTCGAGGCGGGTCGTGCCGGTGTAGATGCCCGACAGGCGGAAGCCGACGCCCTTGCCGAACAGGCCCGCTTCAAGGCGGCTCGAATGGCGGGGCTGGCCGAAGGCGCTTGTTGCCTGACCGTTCAGCTGATCGAGCGGTTGCAGGCCGGGGGCGATCAGGATCTCATTGGCGAGTTCGATCGTGTGGGTCAGGTTAAAGAAGTACCGCCAGCCCTGGAAATTGCGCCCTCCCAATGGGTTGAAGGCCGGTCCACCCGCAGGTGCACCACCAGCCGCCGGAGCCCCGCCCGGTGTCTGTGCCGGGGGAGCCGCCGCGCAGAAGCGCTGCTGGAACTGCGCCAGCGCCTCGGGCGGGATGGTGCCATCGGGCAGGCGCGACCGGTCGAGTGCCATCTTGATGAAAGCGGGGTCGACGCCCGGCAGCTCAGCCGAGACATCTTCGCCGCGGTCGATCTTGGCGACCAGCTCGGCAATCGCAGCTGTGCCGTCCGGGCCGCAAGCGCGCTCACGGAAGGCGGCGAGCTGCGGCGGGATGCCAGCGGGAACCGTGCCTGCCGGAGCGCCCGGTGCGCCGCCGCCCATCATGGCAGGATCGATGCTACAGATCCGCGTGCGGAACTGAGTCAGGCGAGCCGGGTCGACCTTGCCGTCTGCACCACGGATGCGCGCCAGCATCGGGGCGAGGCGCGCAGGATCAATGCCGGGGAACTCGGCCGAGATGTCCGCGCCGCTGTCGATTGCGGCCACCAGCTTTTCGAGGAAGGCCTGACCATCGTCGGCGCACAGGCGCGCACGGAAGGCCATGAATTGCTCACGCTGTTCGGCTGTCGGCGCACCGAAGCCGCCCGCCGGAGGACCGCCCGCACCTGCTTGTGGGGCCGGGCTGGTCGTCGGCGCAGCTGGCGCGGCCGCAGCAGGTGCTCCGCCACCGCCGCCAGAGCGCCCACCACCGCCGCCGCGACCGCCAAAGCCGCCGGGGCCGCCTGCGCCTTCAGCCGGGGCGCCGATGCTGCCATTGGTCGAGAAGGTGAACTGGATTCGATCTGCCCGCGTCTCGGCAAAGCTCACCGAGCGCCGGTCGACCCGCACCACGCGGCCGCTCGCATCGCGCGTCACCCGGCCGGGGAAGGCCGCCTCGGTCTCGGTAGTGATCTGCGGGAAGCTGCTCACCACGTCATCCGAGCGGTTCATGATGTAGTCGACCGTCAGGCGCGAGTCCTTCCAGAAGGGAAGCTCCCAGTTGGCCGAGAACTTCCAGTCGCGCTGGGTCTCGGGCGGCAGGGTCGGATTACCCCCGGTCAGCACCTCGGCCAGCACCGTCTCACCGCGCACGAAATCGAACACGGGGACGTTGAAATTGGTGACCTGCGGATCGCCCAGTGCCGAGAGCGAGGGCGCGACCTCGCGCAAGATATAGGTCGCCGACAGATCGAGACCGTCAGTTGGCTTCCACGTGATCCCGGCGTTCCAGTCCCCGAGAAGGCCGAAATCGCTGAGGTCCTCGAGCCCGGCCTGAAGGTTCAGGGTGAAGTCGCCCAGCCCGTCGAGGAATTCCTCGCGCCCGCTGGTCAGCGGCACCACCAGATTGGCGCCGGTCGACAGACGGCGGCGGGTCAGCTCGGCGCCCGTAAGCGAGCGCGTGTCGCTGCTTTCGATCCTGCGCCAGTCGAGGCCGAGGTCGAAGGTCGCCAGCACCTCGCCCGCAGGCAGCTCGGCGAGCGGGCCCTCGAGCGTCGCCTGGGTCTCGGTGGTAATCGTCCGGCGCAGCGCGACATCGAAGCCGTTGTCGGCGCTGGTCGGCAGCGGACCAGTGATCGCCAGCGTGCCTGCCGCCGCGGCATCGCGGAAGACCTGGAGCTGCGCGGTCCCCAGCCGCCGGTCGATCTCGGTCTCGGTCTCGCTGAAGGAGCCGTCGAAGGTGGTGGTGAGACGGAAGGCGTTGATCGGCTGGTTGATCGATCCGGCGGCCGAGACCGTGTCGCTCGAGGAGCGCCGGGCGAGCGGAGTGTCCGCGCCGAAAGTGCGCTGTGCGCTGGTGCCGGTGGGCGAGGTCAGCGTCACGGTGTTGAGCCCGTCGAGGCTGCGGCTCTCGTCGCGCGCGTAATTGAGGTTGGCGCTGAGCGAAGTCCCGCTCTCGAGGATCGCCTTGGCCCACGAGACATTGGCGTCGACCCCGAAGGTGTCGGCCAGCAGGCTGCGGAATTCGGCCTGATCGGGATCGCCCGCGACCAGCGACTGCGAGCCATCGGTCTGCGGAACATTGCGCTCAGCCTCGGTCAGCAGGTTCGTGTCCTGAACCTCGATATTGGCGTTGATCCGCCCGCCATTGGCGATCTTGAGGATGCCGAGCTGCTGTTCGTTGCGGGCGTAGCCGCCGCGCGACGGCATCTCGTATTCCACATCGACCTGACGATTGGAATAATTGTCCTTGAGGATGAGGTTGATCACCCGGCGATCAGGCGGAAAACCGAAACGCTGGGCGACTTCCTCGGGAAAGACCTCAACCCGGGCAAGGGCTTCCGGCGGGTAGTTGGCAAACTCCCGGAAGGAACCGATGCGGATGCCGTTGACGAGAATCACCGGCTGCCCGCCGCCTCCACGCCCGCGGGCCGAACCGGTGCGTGCGCTGATCTGGGCGATCAGGTCAGTGATGGAGGTAACACCTTCCGCAGCAATCGCGGTTTCATCCAGCTCGAGCAGCGGGGCCTGATCGACAAACAGCTGTCCCCGCAGTCGCCCCGAACGCACAACGATCTCGCCGCCATCCGTGGCGGTGTCGCTAGCGCTGTCGGGGTCTTCCTGTTCAGGCTGGGCGGCCGGTTCGGGCTGCGGCTGCGCGGTCGCCGTTTCCTTGGCTGCCAGCGGCAGGGTCAAGGCAAGGGCAGCAGCGCAGGTGCCAGCGCGCAGGCCTGCGCGGGAGAGCGGGGAGAGGTTCATGGAGTCCCTTTAACTACAATTCTTGTGAAGGGGCGGCTTGTTACCGCTCCCTTGGGGGCAGACTGACTACGCAGTCGAACGGCCCAAGGATGCGCGATACACCCTGAACCGAACCTGCAAATTCCCGAAGTTCATGGGCCTAACGCACGAGCCTTCCCTTTTGGTTCCCGCATCGCTAAAGCGCAGCCCCACATCGACGGGCGTATTGTGCGCCGCAACGGACAAAAGGAATTACATGGCCAAGGAAGAACTCCTCGAAATGCGCGGGCGCGTGGTTGAGTTGCTGCCCAATGCGATGTTCCGGGTGGAGCTTGAAAACGGCCATGAAGTGCTCGGCCACACCGCAGGCAAGATGCGCAAGAATCGCATCCGCGTCCTGGTGGGCGACGAAGTGCTGTGCGAGCTGACGCCGTACGATCTCACCAAGGCCCGCATTACCTATCGCTTCATGCCGGGTCGCGGCGGCCCCGGCCCGCAATAATTGCGGGCGGCCCTGATGGGCGCGCTTCATCTCACCCTGGCTTCGGCTTCGCCCCGGCGGCACGAGCTGCTCGGGCGGCTTGCGCTTGTGCCTGACGCTGTCACTCCGGCCGATATCGACGAAACCCCACTGAAGGGCGAACTCCCCCGCGCCTATGCTTTGCGTATGGGGCGGGAAAAGGCGCTGGCGGTGGCTGCGCCGGGCCATGTGCTGGCGGGCGATACGGTGGTGGCGGTGGGGCGGCGTATCCTCCCCAAGACCGAAACCGAAAGCGAAGCGCGGGCTTGCCTCGATCTGATGAGCGGGCGGCGGCATCAGGTGCTCACCAGCGTGGTGCTGCGCGCGCCCGATGGCTCTATGCGCGAACGGCTGTCCGAGACCGTGGTGCATTTCAAGCGCCTCTCCGCCGACGAGATCGCCGCCTACCTCACCGGAGGTGAATGGCAGGGCAAGGCGGGTGGCTATGCCATCCAGGGCGCAGCTGAGGGCCTGATTGAATGGATCAGAGGCAGCCATTCTGGCGTAATGGGCCTGCCGCTCCATGAAACGCGCGCGCTGTTGAAAGCCGCCGGGTTTGCCATTGGCTAGGCCGGCATCGCCAGAGTGGCTGATCGAGCATGGCATCGGCGAAACCCGTGCCTTGCTGATCGCAGGCGAGCAGGTGCTGGCAGCGCGGACGATCTGGCCGGGCGAGTTGCGGGCCGGGCAACTTGCGCGCGGCAAGCTCGCCGCCAAACTCAAAGGTTCCCGCCGCGGTGTGGCGCTGCTTGAAAGCGGTGGGGAGGCGCTGGTCGATCATTTGCCACAGGCAGTGACCGAGGGTCAGATGCTCGACCTCGTCATTACCCGCGCGCCCCTCGCCGAACGGGGCCGGTTGAAGCGCGCGCAGGCCCGGGTGGCAGGAGCGGACAACAGAGCCTTGCCCTCATCCCTCGCTGAAGGCCGCACTGTCCGCCGCCTACCGGCTGGTCTGTGGGAGGAGGTTTGGCAGGCGGCTTCATCGGCCAGCCTCGACTTTCCGAATGGCGAGGTACTCGTCAGCGTCACCCCCGCCATGACCGTGATCGACATCGATGGCATCGGCTCCCCGGGTGACGTGGCGCTGGCGGCAGTGCCCGCGATTGCCCGCGCGCTGGCGTGGTTTGAGATCGGCGGGAATATCGGGATCGACTTCCCCACGCTCGCCGCCAAGGCCGATCGCCGTGCAGTCGATGAGGCACTGGAGGCCGCGCTGGAAGGCTGGCCGCATGAACGCACCGCGATGAACGGCTTTGGCTTCGTGCAACTGGTCGCGCGGCTCGAAGGCCCCTCGCTGCTCCACCGCTTTGCAACCGCCCGGCTAGGGGCAGCGGCCCGCATGGCACTGCGACGCGCGGAACTGGCGGCGGATGACGGCACGGGCCGGCTTCTGCAAATGACCGTGCACCCAGCGCTCAAGGCCAAGCTCAAGCCCGAATGGCTCGACGAACTTGCGCGCCGAACCGGGAGAGTGGTGGAGATTGCGGTCGATCCGGCTCTTGCCATCGAGGCCGCCAATGCCCAGCTTATCGTCCGATGAACTTCACCGCCAGCAAGCCCTGCCCGATCTGCCGCAAGCCGAGGTCGGAGACTTTCCACCCCTTCTGCTCGCAGCGCTGCAAGGACCGCGATCTGGCGCGCTGGTTCTCCGATTCCTACGCCCTGCCCGGCGCACCTGCGGACCCGGAAACACTGGCATCCGAAGACTGGCGCGAACAGGATTGACGGCAGCGCAATAATCCTGCGCGGCATTCACAAAACCCACTTGCCAACCCCCGCCGCCTTCGCCATAGGGCCGCTCTCATTTGCTCGCCGGGGTAGCCACATGGCTTGATCCCGTCGCTCGCAGCGAATGCCCGGGTAGCTCAGGGGTAGAGCAGCGGATTGAAAATCCGCGTGTCGGTGGTTCAAATCCGCCCCCGGGCACCATTCGCTAAAGGCCTAAAGGCGAGCTGGGAGTGCCGACCTGATGTCCCGCCGCACCAAGATTTATGAAGGCAAGGCCAAGATCCTCTATGAGGGTCCGGAACCGGGCACGCTTATCCAGTATTTCAAGGATGACGCGACTGCCTTCAATGCCGAGAAGAAGGGCACGATCAACGGCAAGGGCGTGATCAACAATCGCATCAGCGAGCATGTGTTCACCCGCCTCGCCCACATCGGCATCCCGACCCACTTTATCCGCCGCCTCAACATGCGCGAGCAGTTGATCCGGCAGGTCGATATCATCCCCTTGGAAGTGGTGCTGCGCAATGTTGCGGCAGGTTCCATCAGCAAGCGCCTCGGCATCGAGGAAGGTGAGCCGCTGCCGCACACGCTGATCGAATATTACTACAAGGACGATGCCTTGGGCGATCCACTTGTCGCCGAAGAACACATCGCCTGCTTCAACTGGGCCTCGAACGAGGAGATGCACGACATTTCCTCAATGGCGATCCGGATCAATGATTTCTTGTGCGGGATGTTCGCCGCGATCGACATCCGTCTGGTGGACTTCAAGCTGGAGTTCGGGCGGCTTTACGATGGCGATTACAGCCGCGTGATCCTGGCAGATGAAATCAGCCCGGATGGCTGCCGGTTGTGGGACATGACCACCGGCGAAAAGCTCGACAAGGACCGCTTCCGCCGCGATCTGGGCGGTGAGGAAGAAGCCTACCGCGAAGTCGCGCGTCGGCTTGGCTTGCTTAATGGTGAAGACAATAGCCCGGGCGAAGTGTTCGACCTGTCGCACGCCCGCTCGCGCCTGCGTGGGCCCCCACCACTTAAGAAATAAGCCGCTCAAGAAATAGGCTGACAGCCCGGATTGACCCGCTAGTCTCGACACCCGTGTAAACGACCCGAGAGAGACGCCTGATATCCATGCGGAATTTCCCCCTTGCTGCCAGCCTGCTGCTGGCACTGTCACCGCTTGCCTTCACCACTGCGCTCGCGGCGCAGGATGCCCCCGCTGCGGAAGCGACCACCGAAGCTCCCACACCTGTCTGGGCCTTCGAGGACAGCGACGTCCCGGTCGATACCGGCTATACTTTTGGCCAGCTTCCCAACGGGATGCGCTACATCATCCGCCAGAATGCCACGCCCGCAGGCACCGCCCTGGTGCGGATGCGGATCGATTCCGGCGCGCTGGAGGAGTCCGATACCGAGCGCGGCCTGTCCCACTATCTCGAACACATGGCCTTCAATGGGTCGAAGGGCATCCCTGAAGGCGAGATGATCAAGCTGCTCGAACGCGAGGGCCTTGCCTTCGGCGCGGACACCAATGCTTCGACCGGGTTCGATGCGATCACCTACCTCCTGAATCTGCCCCGCAATGACGATGCCTTGCTGGGCACCGCGCTGATGCTAATGCGCGAAACGGCGAGCGAGCTGACCATTTCGCAGGACGCGGTGGAGCGCGAGCGCGGGGTGATTCTGGCCGAACGGCGTGATCGCGCAGGCTTCCAGCAGCGCAATTTCGAGGACAATGTCGCCTTCCTTGCCCCTGACGCGCGCTATGGCGATCGCATCCCGATCGGAACGATCGAGGTGCTGGAAAGCGCAACCGCAGACCAGATCCGCGCGCTCTACCAACGCACATACAGGCCATCGAACACCGTGCTGGTGGTGGTGGGCGACTTTCCGGTCGAGGTGGTCGAGGCCGCAATCCGCACCCGCTTTGCCGATTGGGCCCCAGCCCCAGCCCCGGCAGAGCCCGAGGCCGGGCCCATCGACGTGACCCGCAAGGGGATCACCGACATCCACCTCGATCCGGCATTGAGCGAGAGCGTCACCATCAGCCGCCTCGCCCCGTGGCGCGATGAACCCGACACTATCGCCAACCGCAAGGCAGCGTTCCTGCGCGGCGTCGGTTACGCGATCATCAACCGCCGGCTCGCGCGGCTGACCCGCAGCGCCGATGCGCCGTTCCGGGGCGCTAGCTTCAGCTCGGGCGATATCTTCGAAGAAGCGCGGATTACCAGCCTCAGCGTCAGCAGCGTCGATGGCGAGTGGAAGAAAGGCCTGCTCGCCGCCACCCGTGAGGTCAATCAGGCGCTCACCTATGGCTTCACGCAGGCCGAGGTAGATGAGCAGCTCGCCAATATCCGCACATCGCTCGAGAACGCGGTAAAGTCCGCCGAAACCCGCAGCAATGCCGTGTTCGCCGGTACGGCTCTGGCGCTGGCCAGCGATGAGCGTGTGCCGACGACGCCGGACTGGCAGCTGGCCGAGTTCGAGCGGCTCGCCCCGGAAATGACCCCGCAGGCGCTATGGCAAGCGGTGACAGCCGATGCCGCACCGCTGACCGAGCCGTTGATCCGCTTCGAAGGCCGCACCGCGCCCGAAGGCGGGGAAGCAGCTTTGCGCACTGCCTTTGACGAAGGGATGGCCCAGCCGATCACCGCACCGGTCGACAAAGGCCCGCTAGTATTTGGTTACACCGACTTCGGGCCCGCCGGGACTGTGGTGTCAGATACCGTCGAGCCGCGCCTCAGCCTGCGGCTGATCCGCTTCGCCAACGGGGTGCGGCTGACGCTCAAAAAGACCGATGTGCGCAAGGATCGCATCGCCTTTTCCTTCGCTCTAGACGGCGGCAATCTGATGAACACCAAGGAGGCGCCGCTGCGCACCTATCTGGCTGGATCACTGGAGGGCGGCGGTCTTGGCAAGCACAGCCGGGACGAACTCACCACAATGCTTGCCGGACGCAGCGTCGCGTTTGGATTGGGGCGCGACATTGATGCCTTCACAGCGTCCGCCGTCACCACCCCGCGCGACCTCACGCTCCAGATGCAGGTAATGGCCGCGCTGATAACCGATCCGGGATACCGCCCCGAGGCAGTCGAGCAGTTCCGCAAGGGCATAGAGAACTTCTACAAAACGCTCGATTCCACTCCGGGCCGCGCACTTGCGGCAGCGCAGGGCGGCATAATCCACGACAATGACCCGCGCTTCGCGCTCCAGCCCAAGGAGGCGTTCTTCGCGCTCGACTTCCAGCAGTTGCGCGACGTGATCGGAGACCGTCTGGCGTCCGGCGCGATCGAGATCGCACTGGTCGGCGATCTGGACGAAGCCGAAGCGATTGCGGCGGTCGCCTCAACCTTCGGCGCGCTCCCGGCGCGCGAGGCTGAATTCAATCCTCGCGACGAAGCGCGGGTGGTGACGTTTACCGCCGAACGCGGTCAGCGGGTGCTGACCCACAAGGGTGAGCCCGATCAGGCATTGGTACACTGGGTCTGGCCGACAACCGATAACAGTGATCTGGCCGAGTCGATGCGTCTGAACCTTCTGGCGCGGATCGTGCGGCTCGAACTCACAGACCGTCTGCGCGAAAAGCTCGGTCAGGCCTATTCGCCCTCGGCCGCGTCCGACACCAGCGATGACTATCCCGGCTTCGGGACGTTTACGATCAGCACATCGGTTGCGGTCGACCAGGTCGAACCCAGCCGGGAAGCGCTGAAGCAGTTGGTCGCTGACATACGCCAGGCTCCCCTTGATACCGACATCATCGAACGCGCCCGCAAGCCGTATTTCGAGGCCTATAACAATTACCTGAAAGACCTGGGGGGCTGGCTGGCCTTGGCGGCAGACGCCCAGAGCGAGCCGGATGAGCTGGATGATTACTTCGACGCGCCGGCGATCATGGGGGCCATCACACCCGAAGACATCCACCAGATGGCGCTGAAATACCTCGTTCCGGATGGCGCGGTCGAGTTTGTGGTGGTGCCCGAAGCATCGGTGGTCACCAAATAAAAAAGGGGCTGACCGGTCATCGCCTGCCAGCCCCTTTCTGTTTGGCGAAGCCCCGCGCTCGGCGGGGACGCAAAGCCTATCAGTACTTCACGCCGAACATCACGCCGATGATGCGTGGATCGTTGACGAAGGCGGTGTTGTTGTTGAAGTCGACCACGCCAAGGACGTTGTCTTCATCAGTGATGTTGCGCGCGAAGGCAGCGACTTCCCACTGGCCCTCATCACCCGAATAGCCGACCTTGAGACCGCCTTCGATGCGGCTCTTGGCGTTGAATTCGCGGCTTTCGTAAAGCAGGAAGTTCGTGTCACCGAGGAATACCCAGTCGGTGAAGATGAAGAACTCGCCCGAATTGCCCACCGGGATGCTGTAGCGGGCGGTGAAATCGCCGCTCCACTCCGGTGCGTTGGGGAAGGGATTGTTGTTGATCAGCGCGCGGGTGCTGCCGCTGATCACGCGGGTCGGATCGGTGACGGTGCACTGCGCGCAGATGCCGACTGCAAGGGTGGAATCCTTGATCGCGGTGTTGTTGTAAGCCACGCCAAGGGTGACAAGGAACTGCGGCGACACTTGGAACGCACCGTCGAATTCAAGCCCCCAGGCCTCGCCCTTGTTGGCGTTGATCAACTGGACGAGGTTGCCTGCACCGCCGACAGCGGTGAACTGCGGGTCTTCGACCGTGTAGTAATAGGCCGCCCCGTTCAACCGAACGGTGCGATCCGCCAGCTCGCTCTTGAAGCCGACTTCATAGGAGGTGATGTTCTCCGACTGCGCGACCGAGGGCGGGTTGAAGAAGGCGACATCGCGGCCCTGAATCGTCGGCCCGCGGAACGAGTTGGCGATCTTGGCATAGACGCTGGCATCTTCGGACACATCGCCGAAGATGCTGATATCCCAATCGAACTGGTCGTCACCCACACTGCGCGGCTGCGGGGCAGCGCCCGAACGGACGAAGAAATCCTTCTGGTCATCGGTGTAGCGCAGGCCGCCGGTGACGCGCAGCTTTTCGGTCAGCTGGTAGCCGACCTGCCCGAACAGCGCCCAGGCTTCGTTGGTGTGGTTGACCGTGACCGGCGGCGGGAAGGTAAAGCCAACGGTAGTCACGTCGAAATCGCTTTCGAAGTAGAAGCCGCCGACCTGCCAGCTCAGCGGACCTTCACCGGTCGAAGCCAGTCGCACTTCCTGCGTGGTCTGCTTCAGATCGATCGAATCCTGCGTGTCCGAGGGGAACGGGATCAGGCCGGGGCCGCCCCCGCCCGGCAGAAACACCGCACCGAAGCCGCCATCAACATCGCCCCGGCTTGAGCCTTCGCTGGTCCAGTGGCTGGTGATTGAGGTCAGTGTCGCGCCGTCGAATTCATAGGCTGCGGTCAGCGTCGCACCGAACTGCTGATAGTCAGCCTGGTTGCCGCCGCCTGCATCGTAGAACACTGTGTCGCGGTCGTAATTGGCATTGAGCTTGTTGTTGCCCGGACCAAGGATATTGGCGCGGAAGAAGGTCGAGGAGCCCTGAAGGTCGCGGAAATTGACCGCGGCATTGATGCTCGTCCGGTCGTTCGGCGTGAACAGCAACTGACCGCGCACCGCGAAATCGGCATATCCGCCCAGCGCGTTTTCCTGATTGGTGAAGCCATTGCTGATCCAATCGCCCCGCTTCTGCATCTGCGCTGCGACGCGGAAGGCCAGCACGTCCTTGGCAATCGATCCGCCGACCGCGCCATTCAGCGAGATCGTATCGAGGCTGCCGAACGACAGACCGGCAGCGACGCTCGTGTCGTGGCTCGGCTTAACCGAATCGATCTTGACGATGCCCGCCGGGGTATTGCGGCCGAACAGCGTGCCCTGCGGGCCGCGCAGGACTTCGACCCGCTCGACATCAAAAATCGGGAAGCTCTTGAGGGTGACGTTTTCCATCACGACATCGTCAAGCAACACCGAGACGGGCTGCGAGGCGGCGAGATCGAAATCGGTGTTGCCAAGGCCGCGGATGTAGAAGCGCGGCGCCACGCGGCCGTTCGAGCTTTCGACATTGAGGCCCGGCGCGGTGCCGGCCAGCGCGGTGATGTCACCCGCTCCGCTGAAGATCGCGCCGATGCGTTCCTGATCCAGAATGTCGGCGGACACCGGCACGTCCTGAAGGTTTTCCTCGCGGCGGTTGGCGGTGACGATGATGGTCGCCAGCTGGCCTTCGGTGGCCTCGGCGGTTTCGCTCTCCTGCGCGGCGGCAGGAGCGGCAATGCTAAAGGCTGCGGCAGCAGCGAGCGCGGTCGAACCGGCCCAGACAGCACGAAATGCGGAGTAACGGTGAGACATCGAACAACCCCCTTTTTGGTTTGATCGGATGGAGAGTGGGTGGTTGGCCCGTGACATTTTTGTCCGATTCGCGCGAGGCGAGTGACCGTCAATGTTGCGTCAAAACGACGCTCGCTGGGCGTTCTTTGGCGAGTTGTTGCACCAAGGTTACAATCCTAGGCTATTGACTACCGGTTTGTGACAGGGATTCGAATCCGCGTGCGGTGCACAAGCCCGATGAGGGCGATTGCGTGTGCGGGCCGGAACGCTATAGCGGCGCCTAGACAGCCCCCCATATTGGAGCATCAGCCATGCAAGTGCGCGTCCTCGTCCGATTGAAGCCCGGCGTGCTCGATCCACAAGGCCGCGCCGTGCACCACGCACTCGAAGGCCTCGGCTTTGCCGGGGTCGAAGACGTGCGGATCGGCCGGTTGATCGAACTCGATGTGGCCGAGGGCACCGATCACGACACAATCAAGGCGATGTGCGAAAAGCTGCTCGCCAATACTGTGATCGAGAGCTTCACGATTGAAACCGCAGGAGCGCAAGGCTGATGGCGTTCCGGGCGGCGGTCATCACCTTCCCCGGCTCCAACTGCGACCGGGACATGGCCAGCGCACTCGAAGCGGTGTCGGGCCAGCCCGCGCTGCGGGTGTGGCATGCCGATGCCGATCTGCCGGACCGGATCGATCTGATCGCGCTACCGGGCGGTTTTTCCTATGGCGACTATCTGCGTTCAGGCGCGATGGCGGCGACCAGCCCAATCATGCGAGCGGTGATTGCTGCGGCGGAGCGCGGCGTGCCGGTGCTCGGCGTGTGCAACGGCTTTCAGGTGCTCACCGAAGCCGGCCTGCTGCCGGGCGCGCTGCTGCGCAATGCCGGCCAGCGGTTCGTCTGCCGCACCGTGGCATTGACGGTACAGAATACCGCCTCGCCTTTCACTGCGGGCTTTACCGCAGGCGAGGCGATCCGTGTGCCGGTCGCCCATCATGATGGCAATTACTTTGCCGACGCTGAAACGCTCGATCAGTTGGAGAACGAAGGCCGCGTCGCCTTCCGTTATGTCGAGGCTGTCAACGGTTCGGCGCGCGACATTGCCGGGGTGCTCAGCGCCAATGGCCGCGTGCTCGGCATGATGCCGCACCCCGAACGTGCGATCGAACCCGCAGCAGTTTCAGCGCTGGGCGGGGCTGACGGGCGCCGCTTGTTCGAGAATATTCTGGCGAACTTCGCCACCGCGTAACGCCGTGCCTCAGGCGCGACGCTCGCTCACGTGGCGGAACAGCCCGCGCGCATCATCGGCGGTCATCGGTCGGCCGAAGTAGAAGCCCTGGATCTTGTCGCAACCCAGATTGCGAATGAGTTCGGCCTCTTCGACCGTTTCTACGCCTTCCGCAGTTGTGGTCATCTTGAGGCTCTGGGCCATCGCCACCACTGCATTAATGATCGCGAGGCTTTCCGCACTGCCCTGCGCTGCGCCCTGCACAAAAGTGCGATCGACCTTGATGGTCGAGAAGCGCAGCTTACGCAGATAGCCCAGCGAGGAATAGCCGGTCCCGAAATCGTCCAGCGCGACCGAGCAGCCCAGCGCCATCACCTGTTCGAGCGCGTTGCGCGCCACGCTGGCATCGCGCAGGAAGATGCTTTCAGTCACCTCGATCTCGAGCCGCTCGGGGCGGAGACCGGTCACCGCGAGCGCCTGCACCACTTCCTCATGGAAGCCGGGCTCAAGCAGCTGCTCGGGCGAGACGTTGACGTTGACCTTGATGTCTTCGGGCCAGTTGCGCGCTTCGTGGCAGGCCTGCCGCATCACCCACTGCCCGATGGGCACGATCAAGCGGGTGTCTTCGGCGAGCGGAATGAACTTGCCCGGGCTGACAAAGCCATGCTCGGCACTGTTCCAGCGCACTAGCGCCTCGAAGCCGACCACCTTCTCGCTGCGGGCATCGACCACAGGCTGATAATGCAGGATCATCTCGTCGCGGCCCAATGCCTTGCGCAGCGACGCTTCGAGCGAGCGGCGTTCCTCAGCCGAGGCGTGGAGCTCCTGCTCGAACCGGCAATGTTCGCCCCCGCCCATGTCCTTCGCTCGGTAGAGCGCAAGGTCGGCGTTGCGCATCATTTCCTCAACGCTGTTCCCATCGCGCGGCCCCTCGGCGGAACCGACGCTGGCGCCAACATAGAGCGTATGGTGATCGACCTGATAGGGTTCGGACAGGCGATCGATCACCTGGCTGGCAAGATTGCGGATCACGCCCGGCGTGCTCGCATCGCGGATCACAATCGCGAATTCGTCCCCGCCCAAGCGTCCGCACATCTGGTTCTCGCCCATCAACGCTTGCAGGCGGGCCGAGACCTGGCCGAGCAGTTTGTCGCCGGTCATGTGGCCGAGCGAATCATTGATCGCCTTGAACCGGTCGAGGTCGACCATCAGCAGCGCGCAGCGCGTACGCCACTGCACCGAGTAGCGCAGCGCCTCGCCCAGTGCTTCGGTCAGGTGCAGGCGGTTGGGCAACTGCGTCAGCGTGTCGTAACGCGCCAGATAGGCGATCTTTTCGGAGGACTTGCGCTGTTCGGTCACGTCGGAACCGACCCCGCGGAAGCCGGTGAAGCGCCCCTGCTCGTCGCGCATCGGTGTGCCGGACAGCTCCCACCACCGCTCTTCGCCAAGGATCAGGACCTGCACCAGTATGTTCGAGAAATTCTCGCGGTTCTTCAGCCGCTCGGCCAGATCATGCAGGCTCGCCGGGAATTGCCCGCTCTCCCAGTTGCGGCCCGAGATCATCTCGAGCAGCGGCTTGCCTTCGACATCAGGCTGCGAGCGGCCCAGCGCGAATGCGAAGCGCGGCGAAACGGACCGCAGTCGCCTTGCGGGATCGACTTCCCACAGCCAGTCAGCCTCGTTCTCCTCGAACTCGCGCAGCAGCAGGGAGACTACGGCCTCCTTTTCGATCACGGCCGCTTCGGCCAGCCGCGCCTTGACGAAGGTCGAACGGACCTGAAACGTCGCGACAAGGCTCGCAATCGTGAACAAGATCGCCGCGCAGACCGCCTGCCACTCACCCTGCAAAGCGAGCGAAACAATCGCGCCGAACCCGAGAATGGCGATGTAGATCAGTACGCTCAGCGGCGAGGTTGAAAAAACGAAGGTCGAAGAGACCATCATCACCATCACGACCATCAGCATCGCGGTCGCTTGTGCCCCATCGGCCAACAGCGGAAAGGCGAGCAGCGCGAACACCCAGCAAAAGGCTGAGGCAATGGCGTTGAAGTTCTGCGTGCGTGCAATGGCTGCGGGACCGGCGCGGTATGTCGGATCGACCAGCAACAGATCGGTCTGCCGCGACCGGTAGAGGATGAAAGCGAGCAGCGCGGCCCAAGGGGTGACAATCAACAACCCGATGAGCGGCGCGAAAATCGAGGCAACGAACGCCCCCACCAGCGCATTGGCCAGCATCCGGTTACGGCTCGCCTGCGCCAGTTCGGCATATTCGTCGCCCCGCAGGCGCGTGGGATCGAACGCCGGATTACTCGACAGTCCGAGAACATCGGACATCGGTAACTCGACCGCAGGCGGCGGCGATAAGGAGGCGGATTGCTTGGCCACTGAGAGCAGCCTTAACGCCCAAAGGTTAGATTGCGGTAAAGGAGCGCGAGAAGCCGCCGCCTGACAATAGTTAACCCGACGCTCGCACCGGTACGCTTGTACGGGGCTATTCGACCGTTACCGATTTAGCGAGGTTGCGGGGCTGATCGACATCCGTGCCTTTGACCACAGCGACATGGTAGGCAAGTAGCTGCACCGGAACGGCGTAGACCATCGGCACAATCAGCGGGTGGACCACTGGCATCTCGATCGTGGCGATGCAGCCCTCGCCCGCCTCGGCAATGCCCTTGGCGTCAGAGATCAGCACCACCTGCCCGCCGCGCGCGCGCACCTCTTCCATGTTGGAGACGGTCTTTTCGAACAGCGGGCCCGAAGGCGCGATCACCACCACGGGCACCGCATCGTCGATCAGCGCGATCGGCCCGTGCTTCATTTCGCCCGCCGCATAGCCTTCGGCATGGATGTAGCTGATTTCCTTGAGCTTCAGCGCGCCTTCCAGCGCCAGCGGATAGTCCTGCCCGCGCCCCAGATAGAGCACATCGCGCGCCGGGGCGATCAGGTGTGCCATGGCGGCGATATCGTCATCATGATCGAGCGCCGCATTGAGCGCGGCAGGCGCTTCCAGCAGGTGGCGCACGATCTCGGATTCCTGCTCGCGGGTAAGGCGGCCCTTCTTCACCGCCATATGCGCGGCAAGCGCAGCGAGCACGGCCAGTTGGCAGGTGAAGGCCTTGGTCGAGGCGACGCCGATTTCCGGACCGGCGTGGGTCGGCAGCAGCAGATCAGCCTCACGCGCCATAGTGCTGGTCGGCACGTTGACGACCACGCCGATGGTCTGCCCATTGGCTTTGCAGTGACGCAGCGCGGCCAGCGTGTCTGCCGTCTCCCCGCTCTGCGAGATAAACAGCGCAAGACCGCCGTCCTCCAGCACCGGGTCACGGTAACGGAATTCAGACGCGACATCGATGTCGACCGGGACGCGGGCAAATTGCTCGAACCAGTATTTCGCCACCATCCCGGCATAGTAGGACGTGCCGCAGGCGACGATCGTCAGGCGGCGGATGCTCGACAGGTCGAAGTCGATCTGCGGCAGCGCCACGGAATTGTCCGAGCGCCGTAGATAGGAGGCGAGCGTCTGCGCCACCACGGTGGGCTGCTCGTAAATCTCCTTCTGCATGAAGTGACGATAATTGCCCTTCTCCACCGCCGCCGCAGAAGCGCCCGAAGGCCGGATTTCGCGGGTGACCGGGGTGTTGTGCACATCGTAAATCTGCGCGCCGTCACGCCGCAAGACCACCCAGTCGCCCTCTTCAAGATAGGTGATGCGCTGCGTCAGTGGTGCGAGCGCCAGCGCGTCAGAGCCGAGATACATCTCCGCGTCTTCACCCTCCGGCCCATAACCCAGCACCAGCGGCGAACCCAATCGCGCGCCGATCAGCAGCTCAGGGTGCGCGCGGAAGGCAATCGCCAAGGCAAAGGCACCGCGCAGGCGCGGCAACACGGCGCGCACGGCGGCGACCGGATCGACCCCGGCTTCGACTTCTGCCGAAATCAGATGTGCAACGACCTCGCTATCGGTCTCGCTCTCAAACACCCTGCCCTTTGCAGCGAGTTCCGCGCGCAGTTCCTTGAAGTTTTCGATGATGCCGTTGTGTACGATCGCGACCTCGTCGGTCGCATGGGGGTGGGCGTTGGCGGCGGTTGGTGCGCCGTGGGTCGCCCAGCGGGTATGCGCAATGCCGACATGGCCGGGCGCGGGATCGCTTGCGAGCACGCCGACCAGATTGGCAAGCCGCCCCTCCGCGCGCCGCCGCACGAGGGCGCCATCATGCAGCGTGCAAATCCCGGAGCTGTCATAGCCGCGATATTCCATCCGCTTCAGGCCATCGAGCAGCCGGTCTGCGACGCTGGCACTTCCCACGATCCCGATAATGCCGCACATTGCCTGGCTGTTCCCTCGCTGTCGTTTCAGCCGCTCTAGCCGCCCGAAAGTGAACAGCAAGCCCCACGATTGCGCTGGCAGGGCGGCCTTAGGAAAAAAACAACCTTTCCTACCTATTCACCATTCTTCGAGACGCACCCTTCGCTTCCTTCAGGCGAGGTGCGCAAGGATTTAGAGAGAGCCTCGGGGGCTGGGAATGAGCGCATTCGGAAAAAAGGGCAATGCTGGCGGAATGAAGCCGGGCTCACGGCCTGCCTTCGGTGTCGCGCGGCCTATGAAGGGTGGGGGCGCAGGTCCGCGCGGGGGCGAACAGTTCCCGCCCATTCCGGGTGAGCCCCCTGCCCCGCGTCCTGCACCGGCGCCTTCGCTCGCCAAGCCTGCTTCCACCGCCGAAGCGATGGATCGCCTCAATGAACGCATGGCCGCGATCAATGAGTCGAATTCCGAAGTCGGCGGCTTTGAAGCCAGCGTCCACAAGATCAAGGAACAGGTGCTTCCGCGCCTGCTCGAACGTGTTGATCCCGAAGCGGCAGCGACCCTCTCGAAGGAGGAACTGTCCGAGGAATTCCGCCCGATCATCATGGAAGTGCTGGCCGAACTGAAGGTCACGCTCAACCGGCGCGAACAATTCGCGCTGGAAAAGGTGCTGATCGACGAGTTGCTCGGCTTCGGCCCGCTCGAAGAACTGCTGAACGATCCGGACATTTCCGATATCATGGTCAACGGGCCGGATCAGACCTACATCGAAAAGAAGGGCAAGCTGGTGCTCGCCCCGATCCGCTTCCGTGACGAGCAGCACCTGTTCCAGATTGCGCAGCGGATCGTCAACATGGTCGGCCGCCGCGTCGACCAGACCACGCCGCTCGCTGACGCCCGCCTCAAGGACGGCAGCCGTGTGAACGTAATCGTGCCGCCGCTGTCGTTGCGCGGCACCGCGATCTCGATTCGTAAGTTCTCCGAAAAGCCGATCACGCTCGACATGCTGCGCGACTTCGGTTCGATGTCGGACAAGATGTGTACCGCCTTGAAGATCGCGGGCGCATGCCGGATGAACATCGTCATCTCGGGCGGTACCGGTTCGGGTAAGACGACCATGCTCAATGCTCTGTCCAAGATGATCGACCCGGGCGAGCGCGTGCTAACCATCGAAGACGCGGCCGAGCTTCGCTTACAGCAGCCGCACTGGCTGCCGCTCGAAACCCGCCCACCGAACCTTGAAGGGCAAGGCGCGATCACCATCGGCGACCTTGTGAAGAACGCGCTGCGTATGCGTCCTGACCGCATCATCCTCGGGGAAATTCGCGGCGCGGAGTGTTTCGATCTCCTGGCGGCGATGAACACCGGCCACGATGGTTCAATGTGTACGCTCCACGCCAACAGCCCGCGCGAATGCCTTGGGCGTATGGAAAACATGATCCTGATGGGCGACATCAAGATCCCCAAGGAGGCCATCAGCCGCCAGATCGCCGAATCGGTCGATCTGATCGTGCAGGTGAAGCGTCTGCGCGATGGTTCACGCCGCACCACCAACATCACCGAGGTGATCGGGATGGAAGGCGACGTGATCGTGACGCAGGAATTGTTCAAGTTTGAATACCTGGACGAGACCGACGACGGCAAGATCCTCGGCGAATTCCGCGCCAGCGGCCTGCGTCCCTACACGCTGGAAAAGGCGCGGCAGTTCGGCTTCGATCAGGCATATTTGGAGGCGTGTCTCTGACACGCTGCACCGGGCCGTCCGGCCCGGAGGAGCGTTCGGACTAGCCGGCCGGCGCGCGGTCGGCCTTGCGAACCCTTACCGGTTCGTGTGCCACTGACATTGATTTGACGGCCTAAAGTCCCCCCAGAACGACCGGCAGGCTCATCGCAAGGCAACCGCCGCCCGCAATCGCTGCCAGCATGAACAGGCTGGTCCACGGTACCCAACCAACCTGCTCCAGCCGCGCGACATCGCGCCGCTTCGCCCGCCTACGCTCCATCAGGGCGGCAATGCCGGCGAGCACCCACAAGGCCGCGCCCAACCACGCAAGCTGCGCGGCATCGCTCAGCAGTTCGAATTGGGCGACAATGTCCATCGGCGAGCTATGTGGGTGCGCGCACTGCTTGCGCAACCCTCTCGCCTCGGCCAAGCCGTCGCGCGATGGATGGCTCGATCGCCCGCCCCCGCCCCTTGCTTGCGCTCGGCGTCCGATTGCTGGCCGCGTTTGCGCTGGCGACGATGGGCATGCTGGTGAAGCTGGCCGGAGAACGCGGCGCGCATCTGATTGAGCTCATATTCTGGCGGCAACTGCTCACAGTGATCCTGCTCGGTGCAGGACTGGCGCTGACAGGCAAGCTTGCGCTGCTCAGGACCAAACGCCTCCCCGCGCACGCCCGGCGCGCAGCCAGCGGATTGTTCGGCATGATTTTCACCTATGGCGCGGTCTTGTTGTTGCCACTGACCGAGGCGACGACGCTCGGCTTTACCGCACCGGTGTTCGCCGTACTGATCGCCATCGTGTTGTTCCGCGAGCGGATCGGCCCTTACCGCTGGGGTGCGGTGGCGATGGGCTTTGCCGGGGTTATCATGGTGATGCAGCCGTTTTCCGGGCTGCACGAAGGCGTGACACTGGCCGGTGTCGCGGTCGGACTGGTCGCGCCTTTCATGGTGGCGCTGATCAGCTTCCAGCTTCAGGACCTCAACACCACCGAGAACCCGTGGAGCATCGTCTTCTGGTTCAGCGCGCTGACCACGCCCATTGCTGCCATTGCCCTGCCCTTCGTGATAGCGGGCCATGATCCCGTGACTTGGGCTCTGATCCTCGGCATGGGACTGGTTGGCGCGGCCGCACAAATGCTGCTCACAACATCGCTCAGGTTCGGTTCGGCCGCCGTGATCCTGCTGATGGATTACACCGCGCTGCTATGGGCGAGCTTCTACGGCTACACCATCTTCGACCGCGCCGCGCCTGCCAGTCTGTGGCTCGGCGCACCATTGATCATCGCCGCCGGGCTGTTGATTGCCTGGCGCGAACGGCAGCTTGCCCGATCCCGGGTGCACTCTAGCGAATAGCATGGACCTTTTGGACACTTGCACCGGTACACGCGGTAGGGTCCATTCAAAGGAGCACCCCGCCATGACCACTCGTAATCTGCTTCTCGCACTCGTCGCCGTGCCAGCACTGTTGGCATCCACCGCCTGCAACACTGTCGACGGCATGGGCGACGACCTCAAATCGGCATCGAAAGAGGTCGAAGAAGAAATCTGAGCCGACGCGGCGGCGGGATGCTTCATGGAATTGTCAGGAATATTTATGCAGGGTCGCGCGTTGAGCCTCCGTGCCTTCGCATAAAGGATGTGATCTGATGATTCGCAATGCACTGACTGCCGCCGCCCTCGCCGCGCTCGCGCTGACTGCCACCGCTTGCAACACGGTTGACGGCATTGGCGATGACATCAAGTCAGTCGGTCAGGCCGGCAAGCGTGCGATCGACTAAATCTTGCGATAAACCAGCATGATGTTGTTGGCGGGCAGCGCGTGGCGCGCGGTCCGCCTCATGCCGTGCTGCGCGGCGAGCGCATCCACAGCCTCGGCCTCGCGCAGGCCCCAGAGCGGATTGCGGGCTTTCAGGCTGGCATCGAAATCGAGGTTTGACAGCGCGGTTTCCACGCCCTGCTCGATATAGGGGCCGTAGAGGATCAGCGGTCCGCCGCTGGTGCTCAACACTTGGGCAGCACCCCGGAAAAGCCCTAGGGTCGCCTCCCATGGGCTGATGTGGACCATGTTGATGCACACCAAAGCAGCAGCTTGGGCGACCGGCCACGCGTCAGGCGCGGCCGCATCGAGCAACAACGGGGCGGCGAGATTGTCGCCCGGATAGTCCGCACGATAGGCAGCGATGGACGCGAGCGCCTCGGGCGAGGGATCGGTCGACTGCCATTGAAGGGCAGGGAAATGCTCTGCGAAGAACACCGCGTGTTCGCCGGTCCCTGCCGCAATTTCGAGCACAGTGCCGCTGGCGGGTAACTCGCGCGCCAGAACCGCGGTAATCGGCGCGCGGTTGCGCTCTGTGGCAGGGGCGTGCTGCTTCATGTCAGGAGACCTGCCGCTCTTGCCCTTCCCAATAAGGTGCGCGCAGTTCGCGGCGTAGTATCTTGCCGCTGGCGTTGCGCGGCATCAGCGGGATCACATCGACGCTTTTGGGCGCCTTGAAAGCGGCGATGCGTTCACGCGTCCAGGCGATGACATCGGCCTCGTCGATTTCGCAGCCTGGCTTAGCGACGACGCAGGCCTTGACCTCCTCGCCCCACTTGGCGCTCGGCACGCCAATCACCGCAACCTCGGCGATGGCGGGGTGGCCATAGATGGCGCTTTCCACTTCAGCGGGATAGACGTTCTCGCCGCCCGAGATGATCATGTCCTTGATGCGGTCCTGGATATAGACATAGCCATCGGCATCCATCACGCCCGCGTCTCCGGTATGGAGCCAGCCGTCAGGGTCGATGGTCTTGGTCGTCGCTTCGGGCAGCTTCCAGTAACCGGGTGTGTTGGTGGGCGAGAGGATGCAGACCTCGCCGATCTCGCCGCGCGGCACCTCGACATTATCGGGCCCGCGCACTTCGATGCTGACGCCGGGGCAGGCCTTGCCAGCCGAGCGCATCCGCTGGTTGCCTTCAAGCGAGTGGTCCTCGGGCGGCAGGATCGAGATCGTGCCGGACGTCTCGGTCATGCCATAGGCTTGCAGGAACCGGGTGGTCGGCATGGTCCGCACCGCTTCCTTCAGCAGTTCCAAGGGCATGGGCGCCGCACCATACATGAGGTATTTGAGGTTGCTGAAATCCGTGGTCGCCGCGCGGGGGTTCTGCACCACCATCTGGAGCGCCGCCGGCACAATGAACATATGCGTCGCCCCGGCCTCGATCGCTTCGAGCACGCCGACGGGGGAGAATTCCGCCTGCACCAAGCTGCGCACGCCATTGGCAATCGCGATGTTCACTAGCCCGGTGCCGCCGATATGCGCGCAGGGCATGGCGATCAGCATGCAATCACCGGGCTCGTAGAACTGCCAGTCCAGCCCCGCTTCGTTGCCCGCATTCCTCAGGCCGAGCAGATTGGTGTTGGTCAGCATCGCGCCCTTGGGGTTGCCGGTCGTCCCCGAGGTGTAAAGCTGCAACACCGGATCATGCGGCCCCGGCGGCGTATAGTCCACAGGTTCAAAACCGCCAGCTGCGGTGCGCGCGGCTTCCGCCTCGATCACTTCGGGATTGGCGGAAACTTCGCCCGCGACCTTGTGCGCCGTCTCGATGAATTCCGCATCGGCGAACAGCAGCTTGGCTTCGGTATCGCCGAGGATATAGGCAATCTCTCGCGGGGCCAGCCTCCAGCCGATCGGCACCATCACCGCGCCCATCCGTGCCGCGGCGATATAGAGCAGGAAATAGGTATCGCGGTTCTTGCCGAGCCACGCGATCCGGTCCCCCGCGCCGATCCCGCGGGCGTGCAACAATGCGATCAGCTGGCGGGTGAGGAGATCAGCCTCGGCATAGCTCGTGACCCGCCCGTCCTGATCGAATGCCGGACCGTCAGGCCGCTCCTTGGCCCAGAAGTGCAGGATCGCATCGAAGGTCGAAAAGTCGTGATAGGCGTTTCTCGCCATGGCGCTGCTCTCTCCCAAAAGCTGTGTGGAGAGAGGTTAAGCGCAACGTCACGTAGCGGTCCAGCAACGATTTGGAGCATCGCGCCGAAAAGTGGGGACCGGTTTTCAGCCACCAGCGATGCGACCACAAAAGCTAGCGAAAGCGCCCCTGCCGCCGCGCGATCGGCTCGCGCAAGCCCAGCCACACCAGCAGGCCAAGCGGCCCGGCCATGAAAGTCGCCAGCAAAACCGGTGCCTGAATGAAGCGCGAGATATTCTTCGCATCGCCATCGCGGGCGATCCAGAGGCCAACGAACAGATCGAAAGCAAGGTAATGCGTCCATCCGATCGTGACCCCAGCATCCGAACCGAAGATCGAGCGGACGCCTTCAATCGTGGTGAAATTCGCTCCGCCGCCTTGCGGATTGGGGATCAGCCCGCTCAACAGGCCGATCAGTCCGGTGGCGTAGATCAGGCACAGCAGGCCAATGCCGAGATAGAGAATTCCGGACAGGAGCGCAGGCCAACGCGGCAGCAGGATCAACCCCGTCCACGCGATCAGCGCCAGCAGGTTGACCATGCTGAACCACGCATTCCAGTCGATCATTGAACCTCTCCCGTCTCGCCCAAGCGACGCCATTCGCGCGCGGCGCGGCGCATCGCCTCGTTGTCGTGCGTAAAGCGCCCACCGGCCCGGCGTAGCGCAAGCCCCAGCGCGGCCTCAGCCACCAGCCCCGCATCGATCGAGCGGAACCGCTGCCATGAACCCGACAAGAGCGGATCGATCAGCGGCGCGGCGATGATCGCCGCCCGCTCGGCAAAGCGCAGGTCGTCGGTGCGTGTTCCGCGCAGCAGTCCTGGATGGAGGATATCGAGCCGCTTAAACCCGACGCGTGACAGCGCTTCCTCGGTCTCGCCCTTCACGCGCATATAAAGGCTCTTGGAACGGGCATCGGCTCCTGCGGCACTGACCACCACCATGTTGGGCACCCCGGCCCGTTTCGCCGTTTCGGCGGTAGCGAGCACCAGATCATGATCGACCGCGCGGAACGCCGCTTCGTCACGTCCGGCCTTCTTCCAGGTGGTGCCAAGCGCACAGATCAATGCACGCGGGCGGACCGCGTCGAGGACTTCACCCCATTTGGCGGGCTCTGCCACGAACATCTCCATCCGCGCGCCGGGCGGCAACGGAACCTCGCGCCGGGCGATGCCGACGATCCGCACCTCATCACCTGCGCTGGCAAGCTCGATCACGCGGCGGCCGACCAGCCCTGTGGCCCCGACCAGAGCGATGCGCACCGGGCCGATGCTGCGCGGATCAGACATTGATCAGCCCCATAGGACGCTCGCCATAGATCTTGCTCACCGCCTGCATCGCAAACCGATCGCTCATCCCGGCGATGAAATCAGCGATCACCCGCGCGCGGCTCGGATCGCGCTGCGGCAGGCGTGCCTGCCAGTCCTCCGGTATCAGGCGCGCGTCCTGCGCATAGGCGGCGTAGAGCCGCGCCACGACATCACGCGCACGTTCAGCCGCCGCGATTTGTTCGGGATGGTAGTAGAGCCGATCGTACATGAAGGTCTTCAGTCGCCGTTCCTGTGCGGCCATCGCAGGGGAGAACCCGGCCAGCTGGCGCCCGGCCTCGCGCACTTCTGCCACTGACCGTAGGCCTTTCACCTGCGCCGCAGTGTGCTCGATCACATCATTCACCATCAGCCCGATCTGGTCGCGTATCATCTCGCGCAGCAAACGCTCACGCGGGGCATGGGGGAAGCGCTTTTCGACGCTGCGCCACTGACCTGCGAGGAAATCGAGGGTGAGCAAATCATCAAGGCTCAGAAACCCAGCGCGCAATCCATCGTCGATGTCGTGATTGTCATAGGCAATATCGTCCGCCACCGCCGCCACCTGCGCCTCGAGCGAGGGCCAGGTGCCGAGCATCAGCGGGAAAGCTTCGTCCAATTCCGCCAGCGCCCAGTTCGGCGCGGTCACCGGGCCGTTGTGCTTGGCCAGACCTTCCAGCAGGTCCCAGGTGAGGTTGAGCCCGTCATGCGCGGGATAAGGGCACTCGATCCGCATCACTGTGCGCAGCGCCTGCGCATTGTGATCGAAGCCGCCATGGCGCTCCATTGCAGCCGAAAGCGCCGCTTCCCCTGCATGACCGAACGGCGGATGGCCGAGATCATGGGCAAGACACAGGGCTTCGGTCAGGTCCTCGTCCAGCCCAAGCGCGCGGGCGATCACCCGTCCGATTTGCGCGACTTCAAGGCTGTGGGTCAGGCGGGTGCGGTAGTGATCGCCATCAGGGGCGATAAACACCTGGGTCTTGGATTTCAGCCGCCGGAAGCTCATCGAATGGATGATCCGGTCACGATCCCGCTGGAAGGCACTGCGCGGACCGCGCCGTTCGCCATCACCAGCGCCGCCGAATTCGCGCGGCCCGTGAGCCTCGGGGTCGGCAGCATAGAGGGCGCGGATCATCACAGGTCGAGCGCGTAGGCGAGCCGGACAGGGTTCTCAACCAGAACGAGGCAAGAACACCGCAAAAATGGCGGGAAAACAGACGGTTGGACAAGAAAAATTATGGGGCCGCCTTCCGGTGATTGGGGGGAGGAAAGCGGCCCCAAGGGCCAATCGGTGCGACCCGAAGACCCGGATAATGCCAATACGTTTCCGCGACAAAATCCGAGCGCGCCTTAGGAGTAAAAGTTAATCGGTTGCACCCCTTGCAACCCAGCTAATCGACCAACTGCACGTCCAGCCCGATGAGCCGAAGACTATCCGCCGGCTTCCTGATTCAAAATCCAGTCCGCAGCCGCTTCGCAATGGATGCGGGTGCTGTCAAAGATCGGCAGGACGTTGGCATCGACATCGACCACCAAGTCCAGCTCGGTGCATGCGAGCACCACTGCGCCAGCGCCTTCCTGGGCTTTGTTGGTGATGATCGTCTTGAGCGTCCGCTCGGCCTCGCGCGTGACCTTGCCGACCATCAACTCGTCATAGATGATCCGGTCGAGCATCTCGACATAGTCGAGGTTGGGCGGCAGCAAATCGATCCCGTGCGCAACCAGCCGCTTGCGATAGAAGCTTTCGGTCATCACGTTGCGGGTACCCAGCAGCGCCGCGCTGCTAACCCCGGCGCGCTTCATGGCGAGGCCGACATATTCGGCGATGTGCAGGATCGGAATATTCACGCTGGCCGCCACATCGTCATACAGCCGGTGCATCGAATTGGCGCCAATAATGAGGCCCTCCGCACCCGCACCTTCAAGCCGCTTTGCACTCTCGATCAGCACGCTTGCCGCACGCTGCCAGTCACGTTCTTCGCGCAAGGCATAGAGCTGGCAGAAATCCAGGCTCTCAATCAGCAGCGGTGCGCTCGCCATCAGGGCTGCGCGTTTCTGGATGATGCGGTTGATGTGATCGTAATAGGTCGCGGTCGACACCCAGCTCATGCCGCCGATGATCCCGAGTTTGCGCAAAGCCGCCAGCCTTTCGATTCCGTGTGCAAGTGCGAAAGGGTGTAGGGTGCAAGCGACCTTGGCGTCCAGTGGGCGCAGGTGTGCGGGCGGGGGTTACTCCGGTTTTGCGGGCAAGGCGTGCTTGGCAAGCCACGGTTGCAGGTCGCCAAGCGTGGCCTCGGGCGCTTCCTCGTGCGGGAGGTGGCCGATCTTGGGGTAGATCACCAGCGTGTTGTTCGGCATGGTCTTGGCGAGCCACTTGCCCGCTTCGACCGGGATCAGGCGATCCTCCTCGCCCCACAGAATCAGCGTTGGCGTGTTGACTTTGGCGATATCGGCCTCGGCCAGCGGATCATAGGGGTAGCCGAAACGCTTTAAGGTCGCACGGCGGTTGCCGGGGTAGCGCAGCAGTTCCCAGTAACGCGTCACGGCGGCTTCACTCGCGACGGATTTCACCGAGACCGATTGTTCGAGGCTCTGCGCGATCAACGAGCGCGGCGTGATCTGTTCGACCAGCAGATTGATCCCCGGCGTCTGCGCAATCTTGAAGCCGATATTGCCGCTGTCGTCGTCCTTCTTGGTATCGAGCTTCAGCATTGGCCCGCCGCTGCCGTCGACCAGCACCAGACCGGTCAGCCGCTCAGGGTGAGCGATCGCAAAGGCCAACGCGTGCTTGCCGCCCATCGAATTGCCGCCCAGGATGAACTGCTTAAGGCCCAGCGTGTCCGCCACTTCGAGGATATCGGCGACGTAATTGTCGCGGCTGTAATCGTCCTTGGGGTCAGGCCCGGTGAGGCCATGGCCAACCTGATCGAACCGGATCACCCGGTACTGGCCCTTGAGCGCCGCGACCCAGGGCTCCCAGGTGTGCAGATCGGCATTGGAGCCGTGGAGCAGCACAATCGCGGGCGCATCTTTCGGCCCCTCGTCGCGGAGGTGCACGGTCACGCCGCCGCCGATTGCGACGAATTGCGACGGCGGCCCGCCATATTTGGCGCGCATTTCAGCCGCGTCCGTATCGGGGGTGCGGAAGATCAGGAAGGCGATCACGAGGATGCCAAGGAGCGCGAGCAAACCGCGCCAGACCCATTTCATCATTCCATCTCCGCAATCCAGCGCCGCACGACGGCGACGCCTTGTTTGTCAACGCTGGCCTTGCCCAGTTCAGGCATGGCGATACCGGGCTCCGCACTGTCCATCCGGAACAGCAGGATCGATTTATCGGGCTGGCCGGGGAGCACCGAGAAATCATGCCCCCCCGCCCCGCGGCCTGCCGCGACCGGGCGTTTCATGATCCCGATGGCGTGGGGATCGGCTTGCTCCCAGCGCAGGTCGAGCCCTGAGTTGGACGCGCCCCCGCCGGGTTGGTGGCAATGGGCGCAGTTCACATCGAGATAGGCGCGGGCGAAGGGCTCCACCGGTCCCTTGTCCGAGTAACCAGCCCAGACTGGCATCGTCGCCCCGCCCGGGGGCAGCCGGTCGAGTACGCGGCTGTCCAGCATCTGTGCCATCCACTTGACCGACAGATTACGCGCCTTGGGGCCGATCGGCATCACCTGCCCGTCCTTGGCGTGACAGCCCTTGCACTGGTTCTTGTTCGGAATGGCATAGGAAATCGCTTCGCCCGCCGGTGTCACCAGATCGAGCCTGCCGCCCGCCAAAGCCAGCGTGGCCTCGGTCTGCTCGGCATTCCAGCGGTACGGCAGCGCCACCCAGCCATCCGCGCGGTGGAGCAGCACGCGGGTCTCGATCAACCGCCGCGCCTCGCCTTCGCCGAACGCGAATGTCTTGATGATCGCTGCGCCGACCGGGAACTTCAGCAGCCCCTCTCCGTCGGCGGCAAGCTGTGTACCGTCGGGCAGGTAGATAAAGCGCAGCTTGTCTGCCCCGTCCGACCATAGCGGCGTGTTGAGCGCATAGGGGTACACACGCGCGCTCGGGTGTTGATCGCGGGCATCCTGAAAAAACGCGAACGCGCTCAGCGCCGTGGGGAAAGCTGCGCCGGTGATCGCCGCGTCGTTGACCGGCTCAGGCTCAATCACCGTCGCTTGGCTAAGCGCTGCGCCGAACGTGGCACAGGCGAAAGCCAGAAGGCCGAGACCCCGCCGCTTCACTTCAGCCGCGCCTCCAGCGCTGCTGGGGCACCGACTTCGGGGAACTCCCAGCTTTCAAGCGGGGTCAGCATCAGCGGCCCGGGCTGCGCTTCGGCAAGGCTCTGCCCCGGCTTTGACAGATTGAGCGACCAGCCGGTCACACCCTTGGCAATCTTCAGCCCGTTATCCTTCTCGACGATCCCGTCCCACAGGACCGGCGGAAGCGCGCCGCCGAAAGCCGCCAGCAATTGCTCCTTGCCATCAAGCTGCGGATCATCGCCGCCACGCCCGAAGGCGTTAAAGCCGACGATCACATTGCGGGCATAGGGATTGTAGCGCTCGTCGGTGAAAGGTTGGGTGTAAGCGACCACCATGATGTGCGCGGTCGGGTTGTTCTCGAAGGCGTTTTCCTCGATCAGCACCCCGTCATTCGCCATGACCAGTACGCCCGTGCCGCGGCGGACGCTGGCGACGATATTGCCGGGAGGCGCAAAGTTCGGGGTGTCGTTATCCGCCACGACGTTCCGGCGCAGGATCACGTTGCCGCCGTTCATCACCGGCAGGCCGGGAAGGTCGAACACCAGCAGCCCGCCGGTGTTGCGGGTGGCGATGTTTTCGGTGACGAGCGCGTTGCGACTGTTCTCGATCTCGATCCCGGCCACGTTGTATTCGACGATATTCTGGCGAACCGTGATGTCGCGGCTCTGACCGACATAAATGCCCGCATCAGATGCGCCCGAGACCTTGGAGTTCGTGACCAGCACGCCGGTGCTTTCGACCGGATAGATGCCGTAAGCACCGTTGGTTGCCTTGGGCCCGCCGGTCCATGTGACCCGGATGCCGCTGTAGATGATGTTGTCCGCGCCCTTGGACTTGATCCCGTCGCCCTTGGGATTCTCGACCGCGAAATCGCGCAAGGTGACGTTGTCGGAGGTGACCAGCAGCCCCTCACCTGCGCCTTGCTGACCGGTGAAGTCCAGCACGCTGGCGTTCTCCCCATCCATGCCCGCGCCGCGCAGCGTCACGCCGTCAACGTCGAGGCTGAGGCCGTCGGTCAGGACGAAGCGGCCCGCTCCCAACTCAACCACATCACCCGGCGCCGCAAGAATCAGTGCTTCCTGCAAGCGTTGCGCCGCACCATCGCCCGGTTCGACCCGGTGGGTTTCGGCGGCGAGCGGCGCTGCTGTGGCCAGCAACACGGCGGCAAGTGCCAATCGGTTCATGATGTTCTCCCTCTCCACCGCGCAGTGTTGCGCAGGCGGGGGAGCAATTGCAAGCCTCAGCCGATACCGATCGCGCAGAGGCCGGCAGAAGTGGTGAGCACGGCGACAGCCTCGCTATCGTCCACCCGGTCAAGCCGCTTGATAAGCTCGCCGAGGCCGTAGCCTTCCTCAGGCTCGCCTTCCAGCGCGGCCATGCCCTGTCGCAACTTCCACAGCTGCGGGATGGTCAGACGGTCGACCATGCGCTCGGCCATGCATGCGGCGCGCTCCTCACCAATGCCGGATTCTACCAGCGCCGATTTGACCTGCATTTCAACCAGCGGGTTGGCGAGGCCGGTGAACACCGCCCCGCCCGCCAGCAGAATGATCAACAGAAGGCCGATGATGAGCTTACGCATCAGTCGAGCGACTTGACGATTTCCTCGACCATCTTCTTGGCGTCGGCCAGCAGCATGACGGTCTGGTTCATGTAGAACACGTCGTTATCGACGCCGGCATAGCCGACACCGCCCATCGAACGCTTGATGAAGAACACCTGCTTGGCCTTGTCGACATCGAACACCGGCATCCCGTAGATCGGCGAGGACTTGTCGGTCTTGGCAGCCGGGTTCACCACGTCGTTCGCGCCGATGATGAAGGCGACATCGCATTGGGCGAATTCGGAGTTGATGTCCTCAAGCTCGAACACCTCGTCGTAAGGCACACTGGCTTCGGCCAGCAGCACGTTCATGTGCCCCGGCATGCGGCCTGCGACGGGGTGGATGGCGTACTTCACCTCCACGCCCTTTTCCTTGAGCTTGTCGCCCATCTCGCGCAGCGCGTGCTGGGCTTGGGCAACCGCCATCCCGTAACCGGGGATGATGATGACCTTCTCGGCCTGCTCGAGCATGTAGGCCGCGTCTTCCGCGCTGCCCTGCTTGTAGGGCCGCTGTTCGCGCGCACCGCCCGCACCGCCGGCTTCAGGCGCTGCGCCGAACCCGCCCGCGATCACCGAAATGAAGCTGCGGTTCATCGCGCGGCACATGATGTAACTGAGGATCGCCCCCGAGGAACCCACCAGCGCGCCGGTGATGATCATGGCCGAGTTGCCCAGCGTGAAGCCCATCGCCGCTGCGGCCCAGCCCGAGTACGAGTTGAGCATCGAAACCACGACCGGCATGTCAGCGCCGCCGATCGGGATGATGAGCAGGAAGCCGATGATGAAGGCCAGCACCGCGACCGCGATGACCATCCAGCCCTCACCCGCGCCGCCATCTGGCGAGACGGTGTAAAGGCCAATCAAGCCAATAATCGCGGCAAGCGTACCTAGGTTGATCACGTGCCGCCCCGGCAGCATGATCGGCGAGCCGCTCATCCGGCCCGAAAGCTTGAGGAAGGCGATGATCGAGCCCGAGAAAGTGATCGCCCCGATGGCAATACCAAGGCCGAGTTCAACGCGGCTGACCGCCATGATCTGGCCTGCGCTATCCACGATCCCGAAGGACTGCGGATCGAGCCACGCACCAAAGCCCACCACGACCGCGGCAAGGCCGACGAGGCTGTGGAAGCCCGCAACCAGTTCCGGCATCGCAGTCATGGCGATGCGGCGGGCAACCACCACGCCAATCGCGCCACCGATGCCGACCGCGATCAGGATCTCGACGATATTGGCGATGTTGTGGGTGACCAGCGTCGTGGAAACGGCAATCGCCATCCCGATCATGCCATTGCGGTTGCCCGCTTGGCTGGTGGCGGGGCTCGAAAGTCCGCGCAGCGCGAGGATGAAGAACACCCCCGAAACGAGGTAGGCGAGCATCGCCCAGGCCGGCGTTCCGCCGCCGTGGGCTGCGCCCGCAGCAAGAATGGAGAAGCTCATCTCTTACTTCCCCTTCTTCTTGTACATCGCGAGCATACGCTGCGTGACCGCGAACCCGCCGAAGATATTGATGCTGGCGAGCACTACGCCGAACAGGCCGAGATATTTGGCAATCGGGCTGTTGGCCTCAGCCGCCGCAATCAGCGCGCCGACGATGATCACCGACGAAATCGCATTGGTCACCGCCATCAGCGGGGTGTGCAGCGCCGGGGTCACCGACCAGACGACGTAATAGCCCACGAAGCAGGCCAGTACGAAGATGCTGAGAATTGAAATGAAGTCCATGGATCGCCCCTATTTCCCCGGCGCAAGATATTCGGTGAGCAGCGTCACCAGTCCCGGCACATCCGCGCCGCGGCTAACATTGAACGCAATCGGCGCACTGCCCGAAACGGTCAGCGTGAGTTCGGTATCAAGATCGAAGTGGCCCGCGCTTTCCAGCGTGAAGGTGGTGATCGCGCGATAGGGGATCGTCAGGAACCGCTTCTTCGATCCCGTCAGCCCCTGAATGTCGATCATCAGGACCCGGCGATCCGTAAAGATGATCGAATCCCGCACCAGCTTGAACGCGAACCGCACCACCTCACCATGCGCCAGCGCATAGGCGAGGTCTTCGGCGGCGTCCTCGACATCCCAGACAGTGGCGTTGATCAGACCCATTGGGTTAACCAAGCAGCCGCTCGTTCACGACCTTGCCGCCCTGCGTCAGGCGGATCGCAGTGCCGATTTCCTCGTCGAGCACGGGCTTGCCCTGCTCCTTGTCCCAGAAGGCGCTGAGGAAGTTGTAGTGGTTGCGCGCAAACAGCGCAGATGCGTCCGCGGGAAGCTGCGCGGGCGTATTCGAATAGCCGATGATCTTGACGCCGTGCTTGACCACAACCTCGTCCGGCACCGAGCCTTCGACGTTCCCGCCCTGCGCCACCGCAAGGTCGAAGATCACGCTGCCCGGCTTCATCGTCGCGATCTGTTCGTCGGTGATCAGGCGCGGCGCAGCGCGGCCCGGGATCAGCGCGGTGGTGATCACAATGTCCTGCTTGGCGATGTGGCTGGACACCAGTTCGGCCTGCGCCTTCTGGTATTCCGGGCTCATTTCGGTGGCGTAGCCGCCCGAGCCTTCGCCTTCGATCCCAGCGACATTCTCAACAAAGATCGGCTTGGCACCCAGCGACTGGATCTGCTCCTTGGTGGCCGAGCGCACATCGGTCGCCGAGACCTGCGCGCCAAGACGGCGAGCAGTCGCAATCGCCTGAAGGCCCGCAACACCCACGCCCATGATGAAGGCGCGTGCGGCCTGCACCGTACCAGCTGCGGTCATCATCATCGGGAAGGCGCGGCCATAGGCATCGGCTGCTGCCAGCACTGCCTTGTAACCGGCAAGGTTCGACTGCGAGGACAGCACGTCCATCGATTGCGCGCGGGTGATGCGCGGCATGAACTCCATGCTCAGCGCCTCATAACCGGCGGCGGCATAGGCATCGACCACTTCGCGCTTGGCAAAGGGATCGAACAGCGCCGCAACCCAAGCACCGGGCTTGGCACCAGCCAGCAGGGCTACTTCGGGCGCCTGAATCCCGAGGACGATATCGGCATCCTTCACCGTTGCCGCCGCGTCAGCGATGGTCGCACCGGCTTCGGCATAGGCAGCGTCGGTGATCGAGGCGATCACCCCCGCGCCGGCCTCTACCGCGACCGAACAGCCCAAGGCTGCGAACTTCTTGGCCGTTTCCGGCGAAGCAGCGACGCGCGTCTCGCCTGAGGCGCGCTCTTTCAGGATGGCGATTTTCACGTGGGCGCCGGCTTAGCTGGCGATCGCGGCGACGACGGCAAACGCGATCACCGCTATTACCGGCACAGCCCATTTGAGCGTCGCCATGAACCCGCTGTAGGTGGCCGTGGCCTTATCCATGTCGTGAACAGTCATACGTCGTAATTCCCCTTGGGCTATCGAACGCACCGAAGTGCGATTGGTTGCCGAATGGTTGCCTTAAAAATGCGTTGGACCGCAAGGCCCCTGCGAAGCTCCCGTATCGGAGCAGCCCCGCTATCTCAAGTCACCTTTAGTGAGAGGCACGTTTCAGCCGCCACCCCCATCTGTCCCGCCGCGGCACAGTCTTAATCCCGTTTTTACCTCCCCACCTTATGCAGAGGGCTTGTGTCGGACCGCGCCCAGCAAGGCCCGGCAGTACAAGTGAAAGCGAGCGGCAGGACCGATGGCGGATATTGATTGCCACCCCGAAGCGCAGGAAGACGCGCGAATCGTTATGCTCATCGATGACGAGCCGGCGCAGTCGCGTCTCATCACGGCGATTGCCGCGCGTGATGGCTGGCGCACGATCGTCGCCTCGGATGCCGAGACCGCGATTGCGATGCTCGGCACGCGCGAGGGGATGCAGCTTTCGGCGATTCTGCTCGATCAATGGGTGCCGGGCGATGATGCCTGCCAGCTCATCGCTGAGCTCAAATCGCGCCGACCAGCCTTGCCGATCCTGATGCTGACCACCAGCGCCTCGCCGCTGCTGGCGGTGGAAGCCATGCGGGCAGGTGCGAGTGATTATCTCGTTAAGCCGGTCTCGCCCGACCGCCTGATGGAAGCGCTGCGCACGGTCACCACCCGCGAAGCGCCGCGCGATGAACTCGCCCCGTTGACCGAGAAGATGTCCGCCAGCCTCGATTTCGATGCGATGATCGGCACTGCTCCGCAATTCCGCGCTGCACTGGCGCAGGCCGCCAAGGCCGCGCGCGGGCATGGTCATGTGCTGATCGAGGGCGAAACCGGGACCGGCAAGGAAATGCTGATGCGCGCGATGCACGGCGCATCTCCGCGCTCAAAGGAAGCCCTGCGGACCATCAACCTCGCCTCTGTTCCGCCCGGATCCATCGATTCGGTGCTGTTCGGGCATGAACCCGGCAGCTTCCCCGGCGCGTTCGACCGTCAGATCGGCGCGTTCCAGCATTGCGACGGCGGGACGCTGATACTCGACGAAATCGACCGCCTGACGCCGGTGCTGCAACAACGCCTCGCCGAAGCGCTCGAAAGCGGAATCATCCGGCCGGTCGGCGCAAGCTACGGGTTCCGCGTTGATGTGCGGTTGCTCGTGACAAGTAATGTCGGGCTCGACCGGATGGTGCAGGCCAAGCAATTCGATGCAGGCCTCGCCGCAAAGCTGGGTGCGACCCGGATTGTATTGCCGCCTCTGCGCGACCGCACCGGCGATATTCCGGCGCTGACCCGCCACTTCCTCGCCCGCATTGGCGAGCAGCCTGGGCTGAACCACCTTTCGGTCTCCGACTCTGCGCTGGCGCTGCTCGCGGCCTATGATTGGCCAGGCAATGTCCGCCAGCTGCAATCCGTGTTGTTCCGAGCGGCGGTCTATTGCGAGAGCAATTCGCTGGGTGCCGACAGCTTCCCGCAATTGTCCGAAATGCTCGGCGAGCAGGGCAGCGTCACCGTCGCGAGCGCGCATGAAGGCGTTGGCATCATGCTCTACACCGACGACGGCAATCTGCGTCCGCTGGAAGAGATCGAGGCTGACGTGATCCGCCTCGCCATCGGCCATTATCGTGGACGCATGACGGAAGTCGCTCGGCGCTTGGGGATCGGGCGCTCGACGCTCTACCGCAAGCTTTCGGATCTCGGGATCGACAACGCGGCTTGATCGGCGCGGTTTGCGGGACTAGCCGCTGACCCCATGACAGCAATTCAGGATTTCGCCGGACGCTCGGCGCTCGTCACCGGTGCCGCATCGGGAATCGGCGCGGCCTGCGCCAAGGCATTGGCAACGCGCGGTGCGACGACCTTGTTTCTGGTCGATGTTGACAGCGCTGGGCTCGACGCGCTCGATCTTCCGGGCGACGTGCACCGCATTGTCGGCAGCGTTGCCGATGAGGCGCTTTGGCAGGCGCTCGAACCCCGCTTGGCAGGTCTTGACCATGCCATTGTCAACGCAGGCATCGGTTCGGGTGGGCCTATCGCGAGCGTCTCTCTGGCCGAATGGCGCAAGGTCATGGCAGTCAACCTCGACGGCGCGTTCATGACGCTCGCCTCGTCGCTGCGGGCCATGCAAGCGAAAGGCGGCAGCGCGGTGGTGGTCGCTTCGACCACAGGTCTGAAGCCGATTGCCGGGATTGGCCCCTACGGCGTCGCCAAGGCCGCCGTCGCCCACATGGCGCGGATCGCAGCGCTCGAGAACGCCAAACACAACATCCGCGTCAACGCGATAGCTCCCGGAGGAGTCGACACCGCGATCTGGGAAAGCGGCGAGAACTTCCAGCGCTCCGTCGCCGCCATCGGGCGAGAGGCGACCCTGAAGGCGATGGCCAAGACCACACCTTTGGGCCGCTTCGCCTCATCCGAGGAAATGGCCGACAGCATTCTTTACCTGCTGAGCGACGCCGCTTCCAACATCACCGGCCATGTCATGGTGTCGGACGGCGGGTTTACCCTCTGATATTACAGAGTTTCCTGCCACTCACCATGTGAAGCGCTGCTCCGCCAGCGTCGCGCTGATGTTGTTCTTGAGCGTCATGGTGAGCGCCTTGGCCTTCCAGTCGATATCGACCAGCCCGTAATTCTCCTCGGAGAAGAACTTCGTCACCCGCGCAGCATCAGGTTCGCGCGCGGTGCTGCGATCATTGTCGGTGCCAAACGACAGGTTGAGCGAGGAACTGGTCAGCTCCCACATCGTCTCACCCTTGTGCGCCGTCTTGTAGATGCCCGCCGCGTGGCGATCGCCCGACAGGATCACGAGCCCGCTCGCTTGGCGGCCCTTGAGCAGCTCGAGCAGCCGGTTGCGTTCCACCGGCATATTGGTCCAGCCTTCAAATTGGTGCGCGGTGGTGATCACCTGGGTCGAGGACACCACGATCCGCAGATCGGCCGGCTTGGCCAGCTCCTGCTCCAGCCACGCCCACTGCGCATCGCCGAGCATGGTTGTGTCGAGGCTTTCGTCCGGCAGATAGCTGCCGAGCGGCGGCCGGTCCTTGGTCCAAGCGGCGCGCTTCAGATCAGACCGGAAGAAGCGCGTGTCGAGCAGGATGACCTGCACTCGCTTGCCTTCCGGGCCGGTGATGCTGCTTTCATAGACGCCCGGACGCGAGCGGACCGCGTCGGACGAGCCCCAGAAGGTCTCGAACAGCGTCTCGCCCCAGCGGCGCATCGGGAAATTGCCGCCCGCATCGTTGAGACCGAAATCGTGATCGTCCCACGTCGCCATCATCGGCACCTTGGCACGGAAGCCCGCGAATTCGGGGTGCGAAGCCTGCAAGGCATAGGCCGAACGCAGGCTCTCCAGCCCAGCGTCAGCGTCCCAGCCATTGTCGCCATAGACATTGTCGCCGATCATGAGGAACAGCTGCGGATTGGCCGAGGCGATCTGCGCCCACATATGCTGCGGCGCGTTCTGGTGGTTGCAGCTGCCGACCGCGATGCGGGTCAGCGTGGTGTTGGCGGCAAGCGCAGGGTTCGGCCCTGCGACCGGCATCACGACCTGCTGGCGCAGCGCCTCGTAATAGGGGGCGAGCAGTTGATCGGGCGTCAGGCTGACTGCGACCGGAGCCTTGCTTGACGGTGCAGGCTCGTCATCATGCGCCATCAGCGGCGCGGGCATGATCGCGGCGGCAAGAAGGGCGGTGGTGGCAAGCAGCGAATGGGAACGGCGCATGAAAGGCTCCTGAAATGATACGTCAATCGGGTGGTCTGCTGAAGCCACTGCGTTACAGCTGTGCGACACGGTAGCCGTCATCTGCGCTCCGGCCGAAGTTGACAAAGTTGACACCCTGTCAAGCGGAAATTCAGCAGTTTTTATTCAATAAATCATATGTTTAGTCTGAAAAAGCGAAGTTGACACTTCGCCCGATAGGCCCCCCCCCCCTCCCCCGCAAGGCACATTTCCGGCCGGTGGAGGCGTTGATGGCGGTTCGGCGGAGAGGCGTGATCATGGCGATGGGCGATCATACCGGATGTTGGCGCCGTAGGAAATGCGGCTGCCCGCCGGTTTACATCATCGGCAGCGCGCTGAAGTCGGTCAGCGCTGCATCGCGAAGTCCGCGCCACACATTGCGCGCCTGCACCGTCTCGGCGACATCATGGACGCGCAGCAGGTGGACGCCGGCCTCCATGCCCTTCATCGCCAAGGCGATTGATCCGGCGAGGCGCTGGTCTGCGGCTTCCTCTACCGACAGCGCCCCGATCATCCGCTTGCGGCTCGCCCCCAGCATCAGCGGGCTACCGAGCGCGTGGAACAGCGGCAGGGCGTTCAGCAGGGCGAGGTTCTCGGCCAGCGACTTGCCGAAGCCGATGCCGGGGTCGAGGATGATGCGATCCTCGGCGATCCCGGCGGCAATGGCGCGGGCGCGGGCGGATTTGAGGAAGTCGAACACGTCGCTGACCGCGTCGGCATAGGTGCCGCCAGCGTGGAGATCATCACCCGCTCCGGGTGCGTGCATCAGAATGACGGGGCAAGCAGCGCTGGCGACCACTTCGATGCTGCGCGGGTCGTAGCGCAGGGCCGAAACGTCATTCGCCATATGCGCCCCTGCCGCAAGCCCTGCGGCGAGCACGCCAGCGCGGCGGGTGTCGAGGCTGATCGCGGCGCCCATGCTGGCGCAGTATTCCACGGCGGGGACGACCCGGCGGATTTCTTCGTCTTCGAAAGTGGCGGCAGCGCCGGGACGGGTGCTCTCCCCGCCGATGTCGATGATCGCAGCGCCCGCTTCGACCATGGCTGCGGCGTGGGCGCGGCCCGCTTCGATGGCGTCGTGTTGGCCGCCGTCGGAGAAGCTATCGGGTGTGACGTTGAGGATGCCCATGATCTGCGGCTGATCCAGCCGGATCGTCCGGCTGCCGAGTTGCAAGGGCGCGTGGGCTTTGGCGAGGTTGGCCCATTGCGCCGCCGCATCCTGCGCAAGCGGGCCTGACAACCGCGCCAGCGCCGCCTCGATTGCCTTGGGCGTGCCGACAATCCGCTCGGACACCACCCCGCCGTCGCGCAGCACCAGCGCAAACTCCCGCGCATAGGTCATCGACCCGCCAAGCCGCACCGCCTCGCCCTCCACGGCCTGCGGGCCGGGGACGAGCGTCAGCGGATGGAGATAGACGGTAGCGGTCATGCTGAGTGGCCTTTCATCGTCACCCCAGCGAAGGCGGGGGTCCAGCTAGGCTGAGATGATCCTCGCGAGGCAAGCTGGATCCCCGCCTTCGCGGGGATGACGGGAGAGTGTCAATCCTCCGCGGCAAGCAGATACACTTGCCGCGCGGCATCGATCGGCTGCACGTCGCCGCCCGTCTCGTAATGCCAGAACGCCCAGCCATTGCAGCTCGGTGCGGCTTGCAGGTCTTTACCCAGCCCGTGGATCGAGCCGGTCTTGCCGCCGCATTCCAGCGAACCATCGGTGCGAACCGTCGCGATCCAGCGGCGCTTCTTGTCAAACACCTGCGTGCCGGGCGGGATCAGCCCCGCCTCGACCACCGCGCCGAACGCCACCTTGGGCGCGGTGCGGGCGGATTGCATCGAGGTGAGCGCACTTTCATCAAGCGGCAGTTCCTTCTCGATGCGCTTCATTGCAACCTCGCGGTAGAAATCCTCGCGCTCGCAGCCGATCCATTCGCGGCCCAGCCGCTTGGCGACTGCGCCGGTCGTGCCGGTGCCGAAGAAGGGATCGAGCACCACATCACCCTTCTCGGTCGTCGCCAACAGCACGCGGTAGAGCAGCGCTTCGGGCTTCTGGGTCGGGTGGGCCTTCTTGCCGTTTTCCTTCAGCCGCTCGCCGCCCGCACAGATCGGCATGACCCAGTCAGAGCGCATCTGAAGTTCGTCATTCAAGGTCTTCATCGCGCGGTAATTGAAGTGGTAGCGCGCCTTTTCGCCCATGCTCGCCCAGATCAGCGTTTCATGGGCGTTGGTGAAGCGGGTGCCGCGGAAATTGGGCATCGGATTGGTCTTGCGCCAGACGATGTCGTTGAGGATCCAGAACCCCAGATCCTGCAAGATTGATCCGACGCGGAAGATGTTGTGGTAGCTCCCGATCACCCACAACCCGCCATCGGGCTTCAGCACGCGGCGCGCCTCGGTCAGCCATTCGCGGGTGAATTTGTCGTACACTGCCATGCTGGCGAACTGGTCCCAGTGGTCGGTCACGGCATCGACATGGCTGCCATCGGGCCGGTTGAGATCGCCGCCGAGTTGCAGGTTGTAGGGCGGATCGGCGAAGACGAGATCGACGCTGTTGGTCGGCAGCGAGCGCATCGCGGCGATGCAATCGCCCGGCAGGATCCGGCCCAGCGGCAAATCGAGTGCACGCGCAGTTTCCGGCGTCTTTACAACGCTTTTTGCCCGCAATTTCACCTTTTCTATCACACTCACCGGCCTTGCCCCGCTTCTTATGCTGTCAACTTATCCACAGGCATGAGTCTTTGAAGAGTCCGCGTCAAGCGACTAATTTTGTGGCTGTTATGGTTGACAGGAGGTTAAGGCCCCACCTGTTGCGCGGAACGAAGCAAGACCGGCACAAGATGTTGAGTCCTGCGGCTGCAAGGGGACTCCAGATGCAGGGGTGTGGCGGGGAGGACTCACAACGAAGGCCATCGGTGCGGAGAAGATTTGCTTGCCCCTGCCTTCGGCCCCACCACTAACCTCACCGTCGCCCCGTGCTCGACACGGGGCTTGGCTTCTTCTGTCCACACGCACGGGTTTGAGCGGGCAAACGCCCCACTTGCGGCAAAAATTAGCCAAGCCCCGTGTCGAGCACGGGGCGACGAAGTTTAGGACTGCGGGATCAAATCAACGACAGCTGCGACACCGGCGCGAAGCTGCGACGGTGCAGCGGGGTCGCGCCGTGCACTCGCAGCGCTTCCATGTGCTCCGCCGTGCCGTAACCCTTGTTGCGCTCCCACCCGTAATGCGGGTGCGTAGCGGCGGCTTCCAGCATCATCCGGTCGCGCCATTCCTTGGCGATGATCGAGGCGGCCGCGATACACGGCTCAAGCCCGTCACCGCCGACAATCGCGCGGGCAGGCCAGCACCAGTCGGTACAGCGGCCGTGGGGGGTCATGTTGCCATCGATCAGCACTTCGCCCGGCTCGGCCCCAAGGCCCGCGACAAGGCTGCCAACCGCGCGGGTCATCGCCAGCATGGTTGCCATGAAGATGTTGACCCGGTCGATCTCCTCGGGCTCGACCACCGCCACCGCCCAGCCGCAGCTCGCCCGGATCGCGGGGTCGAGCACAGCGCGGCGCTTGGCCGAAAGGCGCTTGGAATCGTCGAGCCCCGCAGGTATCGCCTCCCCCAGAACCACCGCCGCGGCCACCACCGGCCCGGCCAGCGGTCCGCGGCCAGCTTCGTCAACGCCAATGACGATCGCCTTGCCTGCGTGCCTGAAACCCGGAGTGACCCCTAGCATGATCCGTTCTGCCCGATTGTTCGCTGCTCTTTCCGTCTCCACGCTGGCGCTGGCAAGCTGCGCGAATGCCGAAGGTGGGGAAACCGCCCCGCCCGCTGCGGCTTCGGCCATGCCGTTCGCGGTCACAGAGGTCGCCACCTTCGAAGAACCCTGGGCGATTGCCTTTGCACCCGGCACCGCGACACTGTTCGTGACCGAAAAGGCCGGGACCCTGAAATTCATCGACACCGCGAGCGGCCAGATCGGCACGGTCAGCGGGGTTCCGACCGTCGATTACGGTGGTCAGGGCGGGTTGGGCGATGTCGCTTTCCTGCCAGCCGAGGCTTCGGACAGCCTGGACAATCGCACGATCTATCTGAGCTGGGCCGAAGCGGGCGAAGCTGACACCCGCGGCGCTGTCGTGGGCAAGGGAACGCTGGTCTGCTCCGCCGCAACCACCTGCGCCATCGAAGGCCTGTCCGTGATCTGGCGGCAGACGCCCAAGGTCACCGGCCGCGGGCATTATTCGCACCGTCTGGCCGTGTCGCCCGATGGCAAATATCTGTTTGTCGCCAGTGGTGAACGCCAGAAGATGCAACCCGCGCAGGACACCAGCGTGACGCTGGGCAAGATCGTGCGCCTCAACCTTGATGGCACGCCTGCGGCTGGCAATCCGATGGCTGACAAGGGCGGCGTGACGGCGGAAATCTGGTCTTACGGCCACCGCAACATCCTTGGCATGGACTGGGATGCTCAGGGCCGGCTGTGGGAAGTCGAGCATGGCCCGGCAGGCGGTGACGAGCTGAACCTTGTGAAGCCCGCCGCCAACTACGGCTGGCCGATCCGCTCCAACGGCGAACATTACAACGGCGACCCGATTCCCGATCACGCTGCCGATGACGGGTTCGCCCAGCCCGCGACCAGCTGGAACCCGGTGATCGCGCCGGGCGATATGCTGATCTACACCGGCGATATGTTCGCCGCTTGGAAGGGCCATGCACTCATGGCGGGCCTCGCCTCGCAGGCCATCGTCGATGTCGCGATCGAAGGCGAGATCGCGCGTGAAGTCACCCGCCATGAATTCGACACGCGCCTACGCTCGATCGCGCAGGGGCCGGACGGCGCGCTGTGGGTGGCGCAGGATGGCAAGGGCGCCAAGCTGCTGAAGCTCACCGCGCGCTGATGGCTTCGACGACTGCCACGCTGATCCCGCTCGAGGCGGTCGATCCCGCCATGATCGAGGAGGTGCTGGACCGCGCCTTCGGGCCGGACCGCCACGCGCGCACCGCTTACCGCATCCGCGAAGGGATGGCATGGCTGCCCGGCCTCAGCCTCGCCGCGCTGGACGAGAATGACATGCTGGTCGCCACGATCCAGTGCTGGCCGATTGGCTTGCAGACCAAGCAGGGTCAGGTGCCACTGGTGATGGTCGGCCCGGTCGCCGTGGTGCCTGAACGGCAGGGCGAAGGCTTTGGCGTCGGCCTGATGAGCGCGATGATCGCCGAGGATGCGCGGCTGGCGTCCCAAGGTGGACGTGCGCTTCCTCAGGTCTTGATCGGGGATGCGGAATACTACGGGCGCTGGGGCTTTTCCGCCGCGCTGACGGGTGGTTGGCGCTGCCCCGGCCCCTATGAACAGCACCGCTTGCTGGCGCGCGGCCACGGCCTTGCCGCCATGCCCGCTGAGGGAATGCTGGGGCCGTGGGAGGGGTAAGGTAAGGTAACCTCTTCACCTTCCCTCCCGCTTCTGCCATCCGTCACCCAATGCCCTACGAACCGCCCCCCTACCTCGCCAGCCTGACGCTGGCCGAAATCGCCGCGCTGGTCGCGGACCGCAAGCTGCCGCCGGTCGAAGGCTGGGCGCCGACGGTGATCGGTGAAAGCCACATGGTTATCGCCGCCGATGGCACGTGGTTTCACGAAGGCGGCGTGATCCGGCGCGAGGCGATGGTGCGCGCCTTTGCGGGCCTGCTGACCCGCGATGCGGAGGGGCATCACTGGCTCGTCACCCCGTTCGAGAAGCTCGCCATTGAGGTCGAGGATGCCGCCTTCATCGCCACCGATTGCGTGCGAGCGGACGGCGCGCTGGCGTTCCGGCTCAACACCGATGACATCGTGATCGCCGGGCCGGATCATCCCTTGCGCGCGGCAGGGACGGCGGAGGAGCCCGCGCTCTATCTCCACGTCCGGCGCGGGTGTGAGGCGCGCCTCAACCGCTCCACCTGGGCGCAGCTGGCCGAGATTGCGCTGGCCGAGGGGGCCGAGGCGAATGGCTGGCAGGTCACCAGCCAGGGCGCGACCTTCTCCTTGCTGCCATGAGCCTTTACGAGCCGCTCGCTCAGGCCTTTGCGGCAGGCCATGCGCGCGAGATCCCCGATCTGCTGAGCGATGCGCATTTCGCCCGCGATGGCCGCGCCACGCCCGCTGCTGTGCTGATCGCGATCACCGATGTGCCGCATGATCCGCAAGTGATCCTGACCCAGCGCCCGCGCGCGATGCGCGACCATCCGGGGCAGGTCGCCTTTCCCGGCGGCAAGATCGATCCGGGCGAGGACGCTATCACCGCCGCCCTGCGCGAGGCTGAGGAGGAACTCGCGCTCCCCCGCGAAGCGGTGCGGGTGATCGGCACCAGCGACATCTACCACACCGGCACCGGTTTTCTGGTGACGCCGGTGGTCGGGGTCGTCCCGCCCGGCCTGCCGCTCGTCCCCAGCCCGACCGAAGTCGAAGCGTGGTTTGAAGCGCCCTTGGCGATGCTGCTCGATCCGGCGAGCTGGACCACCAACGAGGTGTTCTGGCGCGGGGCGAACCGGCGCTATCTCGAACTGGATTGGCAGGGCTTCCGCATCTGGGGCGTGACGGCGGCGATCATCGCCAACCTGTCGCGGCGGATCACACTGGAGGCTGTGCGCGATGCTGCGTGACCTCGCCGAAGCCGATTGGACTCGCCGCGCGGGGCTGGCCACGCTGACCGCAGCGCTGGGGGCCGAGAATATCCGCTGGGTCGGCGGCGCAGTGCGCGACGGCTTGCTGGGCGTGCCCGTCCACGATGTCGATTGCGCCACCACGCTGCTGCCTGAAGCGGTTATCGCCGCTTGCAATCGGGTTGGCATCCGCACTGTGCCGACCGGGATCGAGCATGGAACCGTGACCGCGATCCTCAAAGACGGCCCCGTTGAAGTCACGACCCTGCGCCGCGATGTCGCGACTGACGGCCGCCGCGCCACCATCGCCTTCGCGCAGGACTGGCCCGAAGATGCCGCGCGGCGCGATTTCACCATCAACGCGCTCTACGCCCACCCCGAAACGCTCAAGATCGACGACTGGTTCGGCGGGCTCGACGATCTGGGCGAGGGCCGTGTCCGGTTCATCGGCGATGCGCGCCAACGGATCGCCGAGGATCACCTGCGTATCCTGCGCTACTACCGCTTCCAGACCCGCTTCGGCGCCGCGCTGGACGAGACGGCTGAAGATGCCTGCGCCGATCTCGCCCACACTCTGAAGGGTCTCAGCCGGGAACGGATTGCGACGGAATTGCTCAACCTCCTCGCCCTGCCCGATCCCCATGCCACCCTCGTCCGAATGAAGGCGCGCGGCGTGCTGGGCGTGATCCTGCCTGAGGCCTGCGCCGCGCAGCTCGCCGCCCTCGCTCGCCTGATCGCTGCTGAAGCTGTGCAAGGCATCGCATCCGATCCGGTGCGCAGGCTGGCCGCGCTGCTGCCGCCTTCCCCCGAGATCGCCGAGACCGTTGCCGCCCGCCTGCGCCTCTCCAAAGCCCAACGCACCCGGCTGGTCAGCGCCGCTGAGCGCGGGGCGAGCGATGGGGCCGACCCCAAGGCGCTCGCCTATCGCCTGAGCCTGCCGCTGGCGATCGACCGACTGCTGCTGACCGGCCACGACGCCCGGGTGTTCGAAGGTTGGACGGTGCCGATCTTCCCGCTCAAGGGCGGCGCCATCGTCGCGCGCGGGATCACCGCCGGGCCGGAGGTCGCAAAGCTGCTCCACAAAATCGAAGCCCGCTGGGTGGCCGAGGGCTTTCCCTCGACCGACCGGGTGAACCAGATGCTGGCCGAGGAGCTCGGCACCAGCGCCTTCAAGTTTGACTAATCAAACCGGCCAGACTTGGGGAAACCCTGCGGCGGCATCCGTCCGGCGGCGCCGCGCGCGACCTTCCACATGCGGATTTCGGTCTCGGTGCGGGTGCGCTCGCCTGATCCGCCCATCTGCCAGCTGAGGCCATCGGCCAGCACGAAGGTGATCGCATCCGACATTCCGCCATCGCGATACCGCTGCAACTGCACCCCCTGCCCGCGCGTCATCACCGGCAGTTCTTCCAGATTGAACACCACCAGCTTGCGATTATCGCCCACACAAGCGACGTGGTCGTGATGCTCGGGGATCTGACGGATCACTTGCAGCTTCGCGCCGTCCTTGAGGTTCACTACCTGACGGCCTTTCCGGGTCTCGGCCAGCAGCTCGTTCATTTCTGCGACAAAGCCCTTGCCGTGGCTGGAGGCGAGCAGCAGCCGCCCGCCCGGACGATGCACCATCATCGCGCTGACATTGGCGTCGCTTTCCAGATCGACCATGGTGCGCACCGGCTCCCCAAACCCGCGCGCGCCGGGCAGCTTGTCGCAGCCGAGCGTGTAGAACCGCCCGTCTGATGCGGCCAGCAGCAGCTTGTCGGTGGTCTGTGCGTGGAGGATGAAGGCGAGCGCATCGCCTTCCTTGTATTTGAACTCCTGATCCAGCGGCACATGGCCGCTCGCCGCGCGGATCCAGCCCTTTTGGCTGAGGATCACGGTGACGGGGGCCTTCTCGATCATCGCGTCCATGCTGAACACGGCGGTCGGCGCGGCCTCGGCAATCAGCGTGCGGCGCGCGCCGAGTGGGGTATCCTCGGCATAGGTCTTGCGCAGAGCGCGCAGATCGCGCTTCAGCCGGGTGCGCTGTTTCGCCGGGCTTTCGAGCAAGGCCTGCAAGTCCGCTTCCTCGGCCAGCAGCGCGTCCTGTTCCTTGCGCAGCTGCATTTCCTCCAGCTTGCGCAAGGACCGCAGCCGCATGTTGAGGATCGCTTCGGCCTGCACATCGGTCAGCTCGAACTCGGCGATCAGCACCGGCTTGGGCTCATCCTCGGCGCGGATGATCGCGATCACCCGGTCAAGGTTGAGGTAGGCGATGATATAGCCGCGCACCAGTTCCAGACGCTTGGCAATCTGCGCGAGCCGGTGGCGGGCACGGCGCTGGAGGATGTCGATCTGCGCGAAGGTCCAGCTTTCGAGCAGTTCCTTCAGCCCCATCACCATCGGCGTGCGGCCAAAGCCGGGGCGTTCGTCGAGCACGTTCAGGTTGAGGCTGAACCGCGTTTCGAGGTCGGTCAGCTTGTAGAGGCTTTCCTTCAGCAGCTCGGGATCGACATTGCGGCTCTTGGGGACGATCACGATGCGGATCGCCTCGTCGCTTTCATCGCGCACGTCTTCGAGGATCGGCAGCTTGCGATCGGCGATGGCGGCGGCGATCTGTTCGATCAGCTTGCCCTTGGGCACCTGATAGGGGATTTCCGAGATGACCAGCTGCCACTGCCCGCCGCCCAGCCGTTCGATCCCGGCGGCGATATCGTCAGGCTCCTTGGCCTCGGGCGCGTGGAAGCGGCCGCGCAGGCGGAAAGACCCGCGCCCGGTGCGATAGGCCTCGGTGATGGCGGCGGCGCTGTCGACCACTTGCCCGCCGGTGGCGAAATCGGGGCCGTGGAACAGCTCCATCAGCCGTTCATGGGTGACGGACGGGTTGTCGATCAGCTCCAAGGTGGCGTCGATGATCTCCGCGACATTGTGGCTGGGAATGCTGGTCGCCATCCCAACCGCGATCCCGCTGGCACCATTGGCGAGCAGATTGGGGAACAGGCCGGGGAAGATGACCGGCTCTTCCTCCTCGTTGTTGTAGGTCGGGATGAAGTCGACCGTGCCTTCGTCGAGCCCCGACATGAGCTCCATCGCGGTGCGGGTCAGGCGGCATTCGGTGTAGCGATCGGCGGCGGCATTATCGCCGTCGATATTGCCGAAATTCCCCTGCCCCTCGATCAGCGGATAGCGCAGCATGAACGGCTGGGCGAGGCGGACGAGCGCGTCATACAGCGCGAGATTCCCGTGCGGGTGGTACTTGCCCATCACATCGCCGACCACGCGGGCACATTTCTTGAACGCCGAGTCTGGCGTCACCCGCAGCTGGCGCATCCCCCACAGCAGGCGGCGGTGCACCGGCTTCAGCCCATCGCGCAGATCAGGCAGCGAGCGAGCGGTGATCGTCGACAGCGCATAGACCAGATAGCGCTCGGACAAGGCGGCATCGAAGGGGGCGTCGACGATGGCGTCGAAGCCGTCATCGGCAGGTTCGGTGGTGACGGGATCGGTCATGCCCCCCGTCTAGCAACCCCCGCGCCGCCGAGGGAGTGGGGTTTCCACAGGGTTGAAAATCGCAGGATTGTGGCGCGCATGGCAGAATGTGGCGGAATTGCGGTTTAATTGTGGCAAAAATAAGGCATCATTGCGGCGAGGCTGACGCGGGCGTCGCGAGTCGCGGCCTGCCGTTCCGCCTCACGAGGAGAGAGAAACATGCGTAAGCCCTTGATTCTTGCTGCCACCGCCACCCTAGCCCTTGCTGCGTGCAGCCGCGCCGATAATGACACCGCTGCCAGCGAAGCCTCCGACATTGCCGCAAATGAGGCAATCGTGGCCGAACCCGCCCCCGCCGACGCCGCACAGTCGAACCCCGCTCTGCCCAAGCTCGACTCCATCCCGGTCAATCTGCCGCAGCTGGCCTATGTCTATGATTACCGCTGGCGGATGGCGGCAGACGCGATCGGCGGGCTCCAGCGCCGCCATGCAACCCTGTGCGAACAGCAGGGTCCCGCCGTCTGCCAGATCCTCGGCATGACCAAGACCGGCGAGCTTGAAGGCGAGGTTGCGGGCCAGCTCGAAATGGCGGTCGCCACCCGGCAGGCCCGGGCGTTCGGCGCGCTGCTGGAGGATGAGGCGCTGGATGCCGGGGCTGAGCAGGTGGCCGCCGAAATCGCCTCGGAAGAACTCTCCAAGCAATTGGTCGACACCGAAGCGCGGCTGGAAGCCCGCAAGCAATTGCGGGACCGGCTGCAACAGGTCTTGCGCACCCGCAAGGGCAGCGTCGAGGAACTGATCGAGGCCGAACGCAGCGTCGCCGCCGTGAACGAGGAGATCGATCAAGCGCGAAGCTGGCTCAAGGAGATGGAGGGCCGCGTCGCTTACAGCCGCGTCACGGTGCACTACGAAACCGGCACCCCGGCAGCGCGCGACTTCCTCGGGCCCGTCAGCGGCGCGCTGGGATCGCTGGGGACGATCTTCGGCTGGATCGTGGCATTGCTGATCCTTGTCGGAGCGGTGGCACTGCCCGCGGGCGGGGTGTGGTGGGCGAACCGGGCGATCCGCCGCCGCCTCGCCGCCCCTGCGCCCGGCCCACAATAGACACGCATCAACGGCCCACCGCGCGCTGCTCCCGCTTGGCCTTGGCGAGCGGAACATGGCGGCGCGCGGGAGCCTAGTCCGGTGGTCAACAACCACAGGAGACCACAATGCAGCGCGTCCTCATCATCGCTACCGACGGTTTCGAACAATCCGAACTGATGGAGCCCAAGCGCCTGCTCGAAGCAGCCGGAGCGGAAGTGACCGTCGCCAGCCTGCGGCCGGGCGAAATTCGCGGGTGGAACAAGGAAAACTGGGGTGAGAGCGTCGCAGTCGACCTCTTGGTCGGAAACGTCTCGGCCGAAGATTACGATGCGCTGTTGCTCCCCGGCGGGCAAATCAACCCCGACGTTCTGCGCACCCAGCGCCCAGTGATCGAACTGATTCGCGAATTCGACGCAGCGGGCAAGCCGATCGCGGCGATCTGCCACGCGCCGTGGCTGCTGGCCGAAGCCGATCTGATCGAGGGGCGCACCGTCACGAGCTGGCCTTCGATCCGCACTGATCTTGCCAATGCGGGTGCCGCCGTAGTGGACGAGCCGGTGGTGGTCGATGGCAACCTCATCACCAGCCGCAAGCCCGATGATATCCCCGCCTTCACCGAAGCACTAATGGCCGCGCTGAACATGGAAGCGGTCGAGGCCTAGGCTACATCCGGCGCGCGTCGCTGCTTTCTGATGGGACGCTGACGGTCAATCCGTCCATCTCGTCCGTCAGCTCGATCTGGCACGACAGGCGGGAGGTGCGGCGCGCGCCAGCCGCGAAATCGAGCATGTCCTCCTCCTCCTCGGACGCGGGGGGGAGGCGGTCGAACCATTCGGCGGCGACGATCACGTGGCAGGTCGAGCACGCCATCTGCCCTTCGCAGGTGCCTTCCAGCGGCAGCCCCGCCGCTTGTCCTGCGCGCAGCAGATTGTCGCCCGGTTCGGCCGTCACCGCCACCGGACGCCCGCGCGGGTCAATGAAGGTGATGGTGATGCTCACAAGCCCTGCTCCCTGACGGCGGCGTTGATGATGGCGGCGCCGTCTGCAATTTCCTGAAGGCTTGTATAGCGTCCAAATCCAAGGCGAATAGAGGACTTTGCCGCGCGGTCACTGAGCCCGATCGCCTTGAGCACATGGCTCGGCCGCCCCGATCCGCTGGCGCAGGCGCTTCCGGCAGAGAACATCACGCTGCGGCAATCGCTCATCAGCCGGGCGACGTCGAGGCCATCCCTGCGGATGTTGAGATTGCCGTGCCAGCGATCCACCGCGCTGCCGTTCAACTCCCAACCCGCAAACGCCTCGCGCGCCGCCGCCCAAAGATGCTGGACGTGCAGCATCTGCTCGCTCAAGCCATCCTGCGCGACCTGCGTCGCCGCGCCGAACCCGGCGCACAAGGCGGGCGAGAGTGTGCCTGACCTTACGCCCGCTTCCTGCCCGCCGCCGAGCATCAGCGCTGCCGGCATCGGCGCGCCGCCTGCAATCCACAGCGCGCCGATCCCCTTGGGGCCGTGGCATTTGTGGGCCGAGACCGCGATGTAATCCGCCGCCACCTCGACAGGCACCCGGCCATAGGCCTGCACCGCATCGACCAGCACCCGCGCGCCCACTTGCCGGGCGATGTCGACCACCGCAGCCAGCGGGTTCCTCACCCCGATCTCGTTATTGATCGCCATGACCGCGACGAGGCCGGTCTGCGGGGTGATCGCGGCTTGCAGCGCGTCCAGATCGGCGCGGCCATCAGGCGTGACGGGGAGCACCGTGAAGCGCCGCCCTTGCGCTTCGACCACCCGCGCGCAATCGAGCACGGCGGCGTGTTCAGTGGCGAAGGTGATGACATCGCCGGGGGTGCCTTGGATGACGGTATTGATCGCTTCGGTCGCGCCGGAGGTGAAGATCAGCTTGCCGCCTTGAGGCAGCAGCGCCGCGACCCGCTCACGCGCGGTTTCGACGGCAGCGGCGGCCATGCGGCCCATGCGATGGGGGGAATGGGGGTTGCCGAAAGTGTCGCTGTCCGGCCCGCCCAGCCAACGCAACATCGCCTCCCGCGCCTCGGGCGCGAGGGGCGTGGTGGCTTGGTAGTCGAGGTAGATCATGGACCTTCCCCCGCCCCGGGCTTGACCCGGGGCCCCGCTCCTTCAGCTATTTGGATCAAGAAAGCTGGGTCCCGGGTCAAGCCCGGGACGGTGGGGAAGGTCAGCATAGCGCAGCCCACGCCTCGGCAAACCGCTCCAATTCCTCCGGCGTGGTCGACCACCCCAAACTCACCCGGATCGTGCGCGCCGCGACATCATCGGGCACCCCGAACGCATCGAGCACCCGGCTTTTCTTGAGCGTCCCCGAAGAACACGCGCTCCCCGCCGAGACGGCAAAGCCCAAGGCGTCGAGACGGATCAGCAGGGCTTGGGCACTGATGGTGGGGTGGGCGATGGCGATGATATGTGAAGCCTGCGCGCCCGGCGTGATCAGGGTGCCTGCACCGGCGAGAGCATCGCGGAACGCCAGCCGCTCGGCCTCGGTGGTGGCCCAGCTTTCCGCCCCGCCCGCTTCCAGCGCCGCCGCCATGCCCATCGCGCCGGGCAGGTTTTCGGTGCCTTGGCGATAGCCGCGCTCATGCCCGCCGGACGGCTCCAGCAGATTGAAGTCGCGCACCAACAGCGCGCCGATTCCGATCGGCCCGCCAAATTTGTGCGCCGAAATCACCACCATGTCGGCAGCGGGCAGCATCAATTTGCCCGCGCTCTGAGCGCAATCGGATAGCAGCAGTGCGCCAGTCTCGCCAATCGCCGCTGCCATGTCGCTGACCGGATTGATTGTGCCGGTTTCGGAATTGCAATGCTGGATAGCGATTAGCGTGTCCGGGCAAAGCGGCTCGTCCCCGTTGAAGATCGCCGCATCCGGCGCGGCGCGGAACACTGCGTCATGCTCCACCGCACTGATAATCCGCCGCGTGGCCTTCGCGCGGTTGAGAGCAATCCACAAAGCCTCACTCGCCCCACTCGTAAAGATGAGCTCCCCGCTCCACCCCAGCGCCCGCTTCACACGCTCGCGCGCATCTTCCAGCGCGGCCCTTGCCTTGCGGCCCTCGGCGTGCGGCGAGGAGGGGTTGGCCCATAGCCGGAAGCCTTCCTCTTGTCCCGCCTTCGCCTCGGGGCGCAGGGGTGAGGTTGCGGCGTGGTCGAGATAGATCCGGTCCGGGATGGGATACCCTCACAATAAATTGCGAAAAATGTGTCGCCGCCTATATAAGCCTCGCTTTCGCGGGCGCCAGCCGGTTGCCCCGACCACTCGATCACAAGGTTTCTCGATGCCCTCAGTCATCTTTCCCGGCCCGGAAGGCCGTCTCGAAGGCCGTTTCTCGCCCCCGCCGCGCCCGCGTGCGCCGGTGGCGATGATCCTGCATCCGCACCCCGAAGGCGGCGGCACGATGAACGACCGGATCGTGCAGCGGCTCTACAAGACCTTTGCCGACCGCGGCTTTGCCACCCTGCGCTTCAATTTCCGCGGTGTGGGCCGTTCGCAAGGCAGCTTCGATAGCGGAATCGGCGAACTCTCCGATGCGGCCAGCGCGCTCGACTGGGTGCAGTCGATCCATCCCGAAGCGCAGAGCACCTGGATCGCGGGCTATTCGTTCGGCGCGCTGATCGGGATGCAATTGCTGATGCGCCGCCCCGAAGTGCGCGGCTTCATCTCGGTCGCGCCGCCGGCCAATATGTACGACTTCAGCTTCCTCGCCCCCTGCCCCGCCAGCGGCATCTTCGTGCAGGGCGCGGCGGACACAGTGGTGCAGCCCAATGCGGTGCAGAAGCTGGTCGACAAGCTCCGCACCCAGAAGCACATCACCATCCACCACGAAGAAATCCCCCGCGCCAATCACTTCTTCGAGAACGAGCTTGAGGAATTGATGAAGTCGGTGGACAATTATCTGGACTTCCGGCTCTCGCCCGATTGCCCGATCAAATAGGTGGTTCTTGAGGCTGCTCGCCCTTCGGCGTGCAGTCCTCGGCGCTATTCCTTCGCTACGCTACGGGCACCTGCGGGCGCGCGGTCGCGCTTGCGGCCCGCCCGTTGGCGGGCCGGGGCGCTAGTCTGTTCCTTTCTCTACTGATTTGATTGCAAAAATCACAGTATTGAAATGCAACGCGAAAGTTCTTCGCCCCTAGCAAAAAGCATAGTACCTTCGATCCCGAGCAGGGCCGGAGGGTTTGTGCTAACAGCGTTGGTGTCATTCGCACTCCGGTCACTGCTCCCACGTAGATGGAGAGAGGAGCCCCCTTGCGATGACTTATGCTTCTGCCAATCGCCGTCCCAACCCCGCTGCCCTTGTCGGCGCGCTCGGCATTCCCGGTGCTTTCGGCGCGCTGCTGGTGGTGGGCCTTGCAGTGACGGTGGTGACCAAGCCTGCCGGACCCCGGATCAAAGGCGAGATTATCACCGAGACCCCGCTGCCCCCGCCGCCGCCCACGCCCGACAAGCCGCAGCCGGATCAGAAAACGACGTCCACCACCACGACCCCAGTCCCCGACACGCCGCGGCCTGCCGAACTGCCGACCGACATCAATCTCGGCGAGACCGTGTTCAACTTTCCCGTCACCGGCACGCCAGCGGGAACCGGCACCGGGGCGGGCGAGATCGGCTTCCCCGCCCCCGGCCCGAGCGCATCGCCCTTCGATCCGGTCGGCGCGCGCCCGCGCGGCAATCCCGGCAAGTGGGTGACGAACAATGACTACCGCTCGCGCTGGATCATGGAGGAGCTGTCGGGCACCGCGCGCTTCACCCTCGCGATCGACGCCAGCGGGAAGGTAACAGGCTGCACAGTCACCCGCTCAACCGGCCACGCCCCGCTCGATGCAGCGACCTGCGACCTCGTGACCAAGCGCGCCCGGTTCGAAGCCGCGCGCGACGGCAATGGTAAGCCGGTCGCGGGCAGCTACAGCGGCACCATCACCTGGCGAATCCCCGAGTAAGCCGACCAAGTCCGCCGGGGAGGGTCTTCCCCTAGCCTTCTCCGGCGGCCTTCAATTGTTCGATCGGGGCCTCACCCCCCTCGGTCGGGATCGTCCAGATCAGCACATTGATAACCGCGATCACTGCCAGCAGCACCATCAGCGCCGGGTTCTTCACCTCGCCCGTCCGCCGCCACAGCACAACGGCCCCCGCCACCAGCGCAAGCGCGGCCAGCATCACGATGGAAAGCACAATGTCGGTCATGCCGCGCTCCTAACCCGCCTTCGCGGCCCGGCGCAATTGACTTGGGGTGCCTGCCCCGCCAAACCTTGGGGCATGAGAGAGATATTTGCCCAATTCACCCGCCGCCGGACGCTTGCTGCGCTGGGCGGCGTTTCCACCTTGGCCCTGCTCCCTGCCGCCGCACGCGCGGCGAGCGATGCACCGCCCACCAGCGGCCCGATTGCGGGGCTCGATCCCGATGCCGTGCTTGACCGGATCGCCTACCGGATGCTCGCGCATGAACCGGGCCGCGCGACCGGCGCCGGCGTCGACACCGGCGAGTATGCCGCGTGGCGGTCGACCTTCGGCACGCCTGGCGAGGCCGGGCGGCAGGCCTATGCCGCCAGTCTGAAAGAGATGGTCGCCGAAGTCCGCGCTTTTCCCAAGGACGGCCTCACCAACGACCAGCAGATCGGGTTCGAAGTGGTCGAAACCGCCTTCTCCCGCGCCATCGAAGGCATGGCCATGCCCTACGGCGATGTCGCAGTCGGCAGCTGGCGCAACGCGCCCTATGTCGTGATCCAGAATGTCGGCGGCTATATCGACATGCCGCGCTTCTTCTCCTCGACCCAGCCGCTTGCCGCCGCCGATGATGTCGGCCCCTATCTCGACCGGCTGATCGAAGTCCCCGCGATCCTCGATGGTGAGCGTGAGCGGATCACCGCCGCCCGCGCGATGGGCGTGGTGCCGCCCGCCTTCCTGATCGACAAGGCGATTGCCCAGATGGAAGCCAGCATTGCGGGCGCGAACGAGGCCTATGCCGGGCCGCTCGAAGCCTCCGAATTGTCGGAGGCCAAAACCGCCGCCGCACAGGCCGCCCGCATCGCCAAGCGCGGGATCGTCCCGGCGCTCGAACGCCAGCTGGCGGAATTGCGCGTCCAGCGCGCTTCCGCCAAGGATTCCGCCGGGATCTGGGCGCAGCCGATGGGCGAGGAATATTACGCCTGGGCCCTGGGCGCATCGACCACCACCAATCTCAAGCCCGACGAAATCCACCGACAGGGCCTCGCCGAGCTCGACGAACTCCACGGCAAGATGGACCCGATCCTCAGGAAGATCGGATACTCCAAAGGCAGCGTGGGTGAGCGGATGCGGGCGCTGGCCGATGATCCGCGCTACCAGTTTGCGGAAGGCGATCCGGGCCGCAAGGAGATCTTCGCCTTCATCGAAGAGCGCCTCACCTGGATCAAATCGCAGATGCCGCGCGCCTTCACGCAGGTCGTCAATCCGCGCATGGAGGTGGTTCGTCTGCCGCTGTCAGAAGAGCCTGGCGCGCCCGGTGCTTACGGCGGGGCGGGCAGCAAGGATGGCAGCATTCCGGGCCGCTTCTGGATCAACCTTCGCACGACCGATCTGCACCGCCGCTATGACCTTGCGGACCTCACCTTCCACGAAAGCATTCCGGGCCATGTGTGGGAAGGCGAGTTCAGCAATCGCTTGCCATTGATCCGCTCGATCCTAGCATTCAACGCCTTTTCCGAAGGCTGGGCGCTTTATGCCGAGCAGCTTGCCGACGAACTTGGCGCCTATAAGGGCTTCGAGGTCGGGCGGCTGGGCTTCCTCCAATCCCTCGCCTTCCGCGCCTGCCGTTTGGTGGTCGACACCGGGCTGCACTCCAAGCAATGGACCCGCGAACAGGGCCGTGCCTTCTTTGTCGAACGCAATGGCTCCAAGGTCGAGGAAGTCGCCTCCGAGGTTGATCGCTATTGCAGCTGGCCGGGGCAGGCCTGCGGCTACAAGATCGGCCACAGCCAGATCCTGCGCCAGCGCGAACGTGCCAAGGCGGAATTGGGCGGCAAATACGACGTGCGCGAATTCAACACCGCGCTGGTTCTGGGCGGCAACGCGCCGCTTTCGGTGATGGCCAATACGGTCAGCCGCTACATCGCGGGGGCCAAGGGGTAAGCCGAAGGACGAATTGCAATCCCCCATCCCTGACCCCATGTTGCAACGCGCGCATGGCAGGAGGGACGCATGGAAACCTTAGGACAAGACCTCGAAACCATGCGCCGGGTGCCGCTGGCGCCCGCGCATGTCGATGCCATCTGCGCGATCGGGGGCGAGGTGTTCTACCCTGCCGGTGCGATCGTCATGGACATCGGTGAGCCGATGGACCGGTTCATCTATGTTCTCGAAGGCGATATCGAGGTGGTCGATCCCTATACGGGCGAACGGATGCTGCCGTCCTCGCTCGGGCCGACGCAGTTTCTGGGTGAGATCGGGTTCCTCAACCGCGGCACCAACATCATGCGGATGCGCGCGTCGGTCGACACCCGCGTGATCGAGGCGCCGCGTGAAGCGATGCTCGAACTGATGAGCCGGGTGCCGGAGCTGTCCGACCACCTCATCACCGTGTTCGCGGCGCGGCGGCGCAAGCAATTCGAGGCGCGCAATGACACGATCAAGGTGATCGGCGCGGACCGCGATCCGAAGGTGCAGGCGGTCGAGCGTTTCCTGTCGCGCAACCGCATCCCGTTCCAGAGCTACGACATGGACGCGACCGACCGCGAAACCGCGTCGGTGTGCAGCCTGATCGGGCACACGCCGGGGGTGATCGTCGGCGCGGATACGCGGCTGGATGATCCGACACCGCGCAAGGTCGCGCAATATCTCGGCATGGACCTCGGCATCTGCGCTGACCGGACCTACGAGCTGCTGATCGTCGGCGGCGGCCCGGCGGGCGTGGCGGCGGCGGTCTATGCGGGCTCTGAGGGAATCCCGGCGCTGGTGGTCGAGGATACCGCTGTCGGCGGGCAGGCTGGCACGTCGAGCCGGATCGAGAATTACATGGGCTTTCCCACCGGCATCAGCGGCACCGACCTGACCTGGCGCGGACAGGTGCAGGCGATGAAGTTCGGCACCCGCTTCGTGATGCCGCGCCGGGTCGAGGCCCTGTCACGGCGCGAGGACGGGGCGTTCTGCGCGACGCTGGACGATGGCGACGAGCTTTGCGCCCGCGCGGTGCTGGTGGCGACCGGCGTGCAATATCGCCGCCTGCCGCTCGAAAATCTGGAAGAGCTGGAAGGCGCAGGCATCTTCTACTCGGCGACCGAGATGGAAGCGCGCTTCTGCGGCAAGACCGAAGCGGTGGTGATCGGCGGCGGCAATTCGGCCGGGCAAGCCGCGATGTTCCTCAGCCGCGCGGCGAGCCATGTGCATCTGGTGGTGCGATCGGGCAGTCTGGCGGCGTCAATGTCGAGCTACCTCTCGCAGCGGCTGGAGGCCGATCCGCGCATCACGATCCACTATCACAGCGCCGTGACCGCGCTGCATGGCGATAGCTGGCTCGAAGCGATCACGCTCAAGACCAAGGACACCGAACAGCGGATCGCAACCCGCGCGCTGTTCATCATGATCGGGGCCGCGCCCAATACCGACTGGCTGTCCGGCATGGCCGAAACCGACGACAAGGGCTTCGTGCTGACCGGCGCTGTCGCGGGACAGGCGGACGACTACGCCACCACCGCGCCGGGCATCTTCGCGGTCGGCGATGTGCGCGCGAACTCGGTAAAGCGCGTGGCGAGCGCGGTGGGCGAAGGGTCGGTGGTGGTCAGCCGCATCTGGCAGTATCTGGAGGATACGCGGCCGGCTGGCGGCTGACACAGCGCGCATCCATTCGTCGCAAGCCTCTGGCTAAGCGCGGAAATCCGGGTAATCTCACGCCACTTGCAGTGCAATCGCTGGCACTGTGAACACGGGGGGCTTTGCCATGATTACCGCGCTTTTCCGCATTCTTGCCGCCACGCTTGCCTTGCTGGCGAGCCTGCCCGCCCGGGCGGAATGGTACGAGGCGTCCAGCGACCACTTCGTCATCTATGCCGATGACAAGGAGGCCGATATCCGCAAATTCGCCGAAAACCTTGAACGCTATCACAGCGCAATGGCATTTGTGCTCAAGGCCAAGATCGAAACGCCAAGCCCGTCGAACCGCGTGACGATCTATGTAGTGGGCGGAGAGCGTGATATGCGCGCTCTGACGGGGGGCAGCCGCACCATCGGCGGGTTCTACATTCCGCGCGCGGGCGGCAGCCGCGCCTTCGTGCAGGATATCCGCAACACCAAGGGCTATCCGCATTTCTCCACCATTGTGCTGCTGCACGAATATGCACACCACTTCCTGATCTCGTCATCCAACTTTGCCCAGCCGCGCTGGTTAAGCGAGGGATCGGCGGAATTCTTCGCGGCGGCGGGCTTCAATTCGGACGGCAGCCTGCTGATCGGCCGCCCGGCGCAGCATCGCGGGGGCGAATTGGTGTTTGCCGATCCGGTGCACGTGCGCGAATTGCTCGATCCGGCGCTGTACGAAAAGCAGCGCGGCAAGGGGTATGATGCCTTCTACGGCAAAAGCTGGCTGCTGTATCATTACCTCACTTTCTCGGAGGAACGGCGCGGGCAGTTGGGCAAGTATCTGGTCAGCCTTTTCAACGGTAAGCCGCAGCTTGCCGCAGGCGAGGAAGCGTTTGGCGATCTTGACGTTCTGGAACGCGAACTTGCCACTTATCTTCGTTCGCGCCGGATGCTGACCTTCGTGCTGACACCGGACAAGCTCAGCACCGGCAGCCCGATCACCTTGCGCAAGCTGCCCCCGGGAGAGGCCGCCATCGTGCCGGTCATGATCCGCTCGCAGCGCGGGGTGAACGACGAACAGGCCGCCGAACTGCTGGTCGACGCGCGCGCCATTGCCGCAAAGTTTCCCGATGATGCAGGCGTGCTCGCCGCGCTGGCCGAGGCGGAATATGACGCGGGTAATGATGCCGAGGCCATCGCCGCTGCCGACGGCGCCATCGCCCGCGATCCGTCGCGCACCAACGCCTATGTCCAGAAAGGCTATGCCCTGTTCCGGCAGGCTCAGGAGGCCGATGACAAGCGGGCGGCCTATGATGCGGCGATGAAGCCGTTCAAGGCGCTCAATGCCATAGAGAATGATCACCCGCTTCCGCTGATCTACTATTACCGCAGCTATGCCGAACGCGGGGTTGAGCCGAACGAGAACGCGCGCGCGGCGCTGGAGCGGGCGAGCAAGCTTGCGCCCTTTGATCAGGGCCTGCAGCTGAATGCCGGGATGATGCTCATCACAGAGGGCAAACATTCCATTGCGCGCGATTTCCTCGCACCAGTGGCCGCCAATCCGCATGGCGGCGGCGCGGCGGGGCGGGCCAAGCTGCTAATGACGCTGATCGCGGACAAGGCCGATGGTGAGGCGGTGGACGTGAGTAACTTGCCAGAGCCGGTGGAAACCCCCGACGTCACTGCCGCCGGGGGTTGATCCGCAAGTGATGCGCGAAAGGGCGACGTCTTAGCTCTTGCCGCCCAGCAGGCCCTTGGCCATGTCCATGATGTCGTCGACGGGGTTACCGTCGCCATCACGGTCGAGGATCGACGCGAAGTTGCTCAGCGAGCCTTCACCGCCGACAGCGGCGACGATCTGGTTGAGGATGTCGGGGCTGAGGCCGGTCTTCTCCGCCGCCAGCGTCACCGTGTCGCCATCGAGTTGATGGGTCTTGCCCAGCGCCGCGATCGCCTGTTCGGCCATTGCCGGATCGATCCCGATCTTGGCCGCGAGGTTCACCACATCGTCCGGCGCGCCGCCGATGTTCTTCAGAATGCCGTCGAGAATGCTCATGTTGTTTTCCTCCGAGTCGCACGTGAGGCGACTGTGGGCCAACTGCGCGGCGATTCAATGAAAAAGCCCCGCTCCGATCTTACGCCGGGCGGGGCTTCTCCCTCTCCAACAGGTAGTGCGTGCTCAGGCGGCGACGGGCGCCGGGGCGGCTTGCAGCACGCCTTCATCGACATGGGCTTCGAACTGGGCAAAGTTGTCGATGAACAGCTGCACCAGCTTCTTCGCGGTCGCGTCATACTCGGCGGCGTCAGCCCAGGTGCTGCGCGGGTCGAGGATGGTCTGATCGATCCCGGCTGCGGCCAGCACCGGCACATGCACCGGCACGTCGAAGCCGAAATTGGGGTCCTTGCGGAACTCGACATTGTCCATGTCGCCATCGAGCACGGCGTTCAGCAGCGCGCGGGTCGCCTTGATCGGCATCCGCGAGCCGGTGCCGTACTTGCCGCCGGTCCAGCCGGTGTTGACCAGCCAGCATTCGACCTTGCCATTCGGCCCGCCCTTGGCGATCCGCTCCTTCAGCAGATTGCCATAGACGCTCGGATGACGCGGCATGAAGGCTGCGCCGAAGCAGGTGGAGAAGGTCGCTTCCGGCTCGGTGACACCGATTTCGGTACCAGCGACCTTGGCGGTGTAGCCCGAGAGGAAGTAATACATCGCCTGATCCGCCGTCAGCCGCGCGATCGGAGGCAGCACGCCGAAGGCATCGGCGGTGAGCATGATGACGTTTGACGGGGCCGGGCCGAGGTTCTTCTCGCTTGTGTTCGGGATGAACTCGATCGGGTAAGCGCCGCGCGTGTTCTCGGTCTTGCTCGAATCCGTGAAGTCCAGCTCGCGGGTGTTTTCATCCATCGCCACGTTTTCAAGGATCGTGCCGAACATCTGAGTCGTGGCGTAGATTTCCGGCTCGCCCTCAGCCGAAAGGTTGATCATCTTGGCGTAGCAGCCGCCTTCGAAGTTGAAGACGGCGGTGTCCGACCAGCCATGCTCGTCGTCGCCAATCAGCGTGCGGCTCGCGTCAGCCGACAGCGTGGTCTTGCCCGTGCCCGACAGGCCGAAGAAAATCGCGCTCTTGCCGTCCGCGCCAATATTGGCCGAACAATGCATCGGCATCACGCCCTGCGCGGGCAGGAGGTAGTTGAGCAGGCCGAACACGCCCTTCTTCATCTCGCCCGAATATTCGGTGTTGCCGATCAGGATCAGCTTCTCGGTGAAGCTCACCGCGATCACGGTGTCGCTGCGGCAGCCGTGACGTTCCGGGTTGGCCTTGAAGCTGGGCAGATTGATGATGGTGTATTCGGGGACGAAGCTTGCCACTTCTTCCGCCGAGGGACGCACCAGCAGCGTGCGCACGAACAGGCTGTGCCATGCCAACTGGGTGATGACGCGCACGTTGACGCGATATTCCGGCTGCGAGCCGCCGAACAGATCGGCGACGTATAGCTCGTCCGATCCTTCGAGCTCCTTGAGGAAATCAGCCTTCAGCGCAGCGAAGTGTTCCGGGCTCATCGGTTGATTGATTGGCCCCCAGTTGATGGTGTCCTGCGTGGTGTCATCGCGGACGATATACTTGTCCTTCACGCTGCGACCGGTGAACTTGCCGGTCTCCACCAGCAGCGCGCCATGCTTGGTCAGCTTGCCCTCGCCTTTGGCCAGCGCGTGCTCGACCAGAGCGGCGGTGCCGAGGTTGGCGTGGAGCGTGGCGCCGGTGTGGAGATTCTGGGCGGCCAACGGGGTTGCGAGCGAGGTCAACATACGTCTCCTGGGCAGGACAGCAGCAAGGTCGTGTTCGGCAGGTGACGGACCGGCTGATCCCAGCGAATCCCCGCACCCGTCCGTCACGTCCGTAGCACCTGCCCATTAGCATCTGCGCATACGTATGCAACCACAGGCGGAGTTCCGCGTAATCAGCCGTTCGATCCCTGGTCCGGCGCCTTAGTTGGCACAACCCTTGGCGTCAAACGCACTGCGCCATAGCAAATTTGGGGAGCGGTCAAATGCAGCTTTCCCGCCCGTATGTTACCGCCGCCCAGCGCCAGCATTGCGATTGGCGCAGCTTGGCGCTACCCCTTGGGCCATGCAATCGCAGGGGCAGAGAGGATAGACGCCATGTCCGACAGCACCACCGAACAGCCCCCCTTGCCCGCGGCCACCGACCCCGTAAGCGCGGATGCCCGCAAGCTCCAGATCGCGCTGGTCGATGATGATCGCAACATCCTCACCACGGTGGCGATTGCGTTGCAGGCTGAAGGCTTTGCCACGCGGCTCTATTCCGATGGCGAGACTGCGCTGAAGGCGCTGCTCGATAATCCGCCGGACCTCGCCGTGTTCGATATCAAAATGCCCAAGATGGACGGCATGGAGCTGCTGCGCCGGCTGCGCGCGCATTCGCCACTGCCGGTGATCTTTCTCACCAGCAAGGATGACGAAAGCGACGAGGAAGCCGGGCTGCAACTGGGCGCGGATGATTACATCGCCAAGCCGTTCAGCTTGCGCCTGCTGATCGCCCGCATCCGCGCGATCCTGCGCCGGGCCGAACCGCTCGTGGCAGGCGCCAGCACCGCCGCCACGCCCGAGCCTGCGCCCGCCACCCTCAACCGTGGGCGCTTGTTCATGGACCCGGCGCGCCATCAGGTGATGTGGGATGGCGAGACCGTCAGCCTCACCGTGACCGAATTCCTGATCCTCGAAGCACTCGCGATCCGTCCCGGCGTGATCAAGAGCCGAAACCAGTTGATGGACGCGGCCTACCCCGACGATGTCTTCGTCGATGATCGCACCGTCGATAGCCATATCAAGCGGATGCGGCGCAAGTTCCGGCTGGTCGATCCCACCTTCGATGGCATCGAAACGCTCTACGGCGCGGGCTACAGCTTCACTGATGGCTAAAGGCGCAAGCGGTGAACAGTTGACCGCCACCGGGCGGTTCGCGCTGACGGGCCGCATTCTGGCGGTCAACATCCTGCCACTGCTGATCATGGGCGGCGGCCTGCTCTATCTCGATTCGTATCGCACGCAGCTAATCAACGAGCGGTTCAAGCTCGCCCGCATCGAAGCGCAAATCACTGCCGAGGCGCTGGCCGGCGCCACCCGCGAGCGGCAGGAGGCGCTGCTGGTGCAGATCGGCAAGGAGCAGCGGATGCGGCTGCGGATGTTCGACGCCAAAGGCGCGCTGACCGCAGACAGCTTCGCACTGGCCGAGCCATCCTTCCGGTTCAACGATATCAGTGATGACGATTGGGAGCAGCGCTTCTCGCGCTGGCTCGACCGCACAGTCGACACCATCGTCAGCGCCGAAGCGGTGCAGGACTATATCGAGCCAGAGGCGCAGGAGGCGGACGCCTGGCCCGAACTCGCCCGCGCGCGCGAGTTGGGGCTGAGCCAGGTGCGGCTCTATGATTGGAGCGATGGCACGCCGGTGATCACCGCCGCCGTGCCGGTCGGCCTGCAAGGCGCTACGCTGCTGACGGTGCGCAACGCGGTCGACATCACCGAAAGCGTGCGCGCGGCGCGCACCACGCTGGGCTTTGCGATGGTGCTGCTGCTGGCGGCCTCGGCGCTGCTCTCGCTGTTTCTGGCGCGCACTATCGTCACCCCCCTGCGGCTGCTGGCGCGGGCGGCGGTGCGGGTGAGGCAGGGCCGCGACCGCGAGGTCGAAGTGCCGCGCTTACCCCAGCGCAGCGACGAGATCGGGCTGCTCGCCCGCGCGGTATCGGACATGACCGGCGCGCTCAGGCAGCGGATCGACGCGGTCGATACCTTCGCGGCGGATGTGGCGCATGAAATCAAGAACCCGCTCGCATCGCTGCGCAGCGCGATCGACACCCTGCCGCGCGTAGAAGACCCGGAGCTGCGGTCCGAACTGATCCAGATCGCCACCCACGATGTGCGCCGGATCGACCGGCTCGTGACCGAAATCGCCGCCGCCAGCCGGGTCGATGCCGAAATCAGCCGCGCGACGCTGGAACGGGTCGATCTCGCCGAATTGTTCGCGAACCTGATCCGCAGCCGTGAGGATCGCGGGATGAACGGCGGCAGGCGGATCGTGCTCGACGCGGCACCCGGCAGCCACATCGTGATGGGCGTGCCCACCCAGCTGGAACGTGTGGCCGAAAACCTGATCGACAACGCCGTGTCCTTCTCGCCTGAAGACGGCGTGGTCAGTGTGTCGATCCGCCGGACAAGAGGCCAAAGCATCACCGAGGTCTGCGACGAAGGCCCCGGCATCGCCGCCGACGCGCGCGAGGCGGTGTTCCGGCGGTTCCATTCCGACCGGCCGGAAGGCGAGAGCTTCGGCAATCACTCAGGCCTCGGCCTCGCCATCGGGCGCGCGATTGCCGAGGCGCATGACGGCACGCTCAGCGCCGACGCCCGCCCCGACGGCGCACCCGGCGCTTGCCTGCGGCTGCGTCTGCCCGCCGCGTCATGACCGCCGTCGTGCATCAGGCGAGCGCTGTGATCATCGGGGGCCGCGCGCTGCTGATCGAAGGGCCGCCGGGCAGCGGCAAATCCAGCCTCGCGCTGGCGCTGGTGGATCGCGGCGCGGGGCTGATCGGCGATGACGGCGTGACGCTGACCGTGGAAGGTGAGGCGCTGATCGCCAACCCGCCGCCGCATATTGCCGGACTGCTGGAAGTACGCGGGGTGGGCCTTGTCACCCTCCCGCTCGCCCCGCCCGCGCCGGTTGCGTTGATTCTCGCGCTGGGTGGCCCGACACCGGTGCGCCTCCCCGAAACACCGCTCCCCCGGCGCCTCATCAACGGGGTCGCCGTGCCCGTGCTCGCCTTCGATTCCGGCACCATCGCCCCTGCCGCGCGCGCTGAATGGGCGCTCGCCATGCATGGCCTCGTCATCAAACCCGCTTCCCTTTGCCGTCCAGACGCGTCAGATGACTGCGTATGAGCGAGCCTGAAGCCGATCCTCCCCAGCGCCAGCTGCTGCTGGTCACCGGCCTTGCCGGCGCTGGCAAGTCGACCACGCTGGCGGTGCTGGAAGACCTTGGCTGGGAGACGATCGACAACTTCCCGGTGCGGATGCTCAAGCGTCTCGTCACCATGCCGGACGAAGCGCGCGGGCCGCTCGCCATCGGGTTCGATTCGCGCACGCGTGGCTTTGTGCCAGCCGACGTCATCGCGCTGGTCAAAGACCTCGCCGCCCGGCCCGACATCGCGCTCACCTTCCTGTTCCTCGACTGCGCGGGCGGCGAGCTAGAACGCCGCTTCAATGAAACCCGCCGCCGCCACCCGATGGCTGACGGGCGCCCGGTGCAGGAAGGCATCGCGGCTGAGCGCGAATTGCTCGAACCCCTGCGCCGCTGGGCCGAGGTGATGATCGACACCACGGCGATGACCAGCAACGATTTGCAAACGCGCATCCGCGAACTGTTCGATCCCGCCAGCGAAGAAGCGGGCGTGACGATCACCCTGTCGAGCTTCGGCTTTGCCCGCGGGATGCCGCCGCTCGCCGACCTGGTGTTCGACATGCGCTTCCTCGACAATCCGCACTGGGTGCCGGAGCTACGCGAACAGACCGGGCAGGATGCCGCCGTGGGCGAGCATATCGAGCGTGACCCCGCCTTTGCCGAGGCGTTCGGCCGCATCCGCGACCTCTTGCTGATGCTGCTCCCGCGCTATGCCCGGCAGGGCAAGCCCTATGTCCATATCGCCTTTGGCTGTACCGGCGGGAGACACAGATCGGTCTTCACCACCGAGCGCATGGCTCAGGCCTTGCGCACCGCCGGGTTTTCGCCCACTGTCCGGCACCGCAATCTGGGTTCGCGAGCGGCCGATACCATTGAACGGGATCGCCGCTAGGACCCGGCACGGTAGAATCCGCCGCAATGCACCCCGCACGCATTGTCGGTTAAGGTAGAAACGCGTAAGGCAGCCCCCTTGGCGGGCAGTTAACGGACCCCTATTCACGCATGATCGGCTTGATCCTGGTAACCCATGGCCGCCTCGCGGACCAGTTTGTCGAGGCAATGGAGCACGTGGTCGGCCCGCAAGACGGGATCGTCACGGTCTGCATCGGCCCCAGTGACGATATGGAGCAGCGCCGCGCCGACATCGCGGATGCGATCGCTTCGGTCGACAATGGCAAGGGCGTCATCATCCTCACAGACCTGTTCGGCGGCACCCCGTCGAACCTGGCGATCTCTCTGCTCGATGCCGGGCATGTCGAGGTCATCGCGGGCATCAACCTGCCGATGCTGATCCGTCTGGCCGGCGCGCGCAAGGCGATGGATGTCTCCGCCGCGGTCCACGCCGCGCAGACCGCCGGGCGCAATTACATCACCATCGCCAGCGAATTGCTGGGGCAGGACACTGCCCCTGCGCGGGCCAAGGCCTGAAGGCTCGCTGCGTGGGGGAAGCACGGCAAAGCGTCACCATCGTCAACCGCCGGGGCTTGCACGCCCGGGCGAGCGCGAAGTTCGTCGGCGCGGTCGCCGTCCTGCCCGATGGCGTGAAGGTGACCGTTACCAAGACCCCGCACAGCGCGGCGGGCGGATCGATTCTCGGGTTGATGATGCTCGGCGCGGCCAAGGGCGACACGGTGGAAGTCGCAGTCGAGGGTGAGAATGCCGAGGCGGTGCTGGCCGATCTGATCGCGCTGGTCGCAGGCGGCTTCGGGGAAGATTAGCGCTTCCACCATGCGCAAGCACATCACCGGTTTTTCCAATCCGACCGTCAAATATCTGCGGTCCCTGCGCGACAAGAAGCATCGCAAGCGCGCTGGCCAGTTCCTGGTCGAAGGGCTGCGGCTGCTTGAGGACGCGCGCGCTTCGGGCCGCGTGCCGCAGACGCTGGTGATGGCCGAGGGGCGCGAGCACGCGCTGCTCGCCCGGGTTGAGGCTGACGTTGTGGCAGCAGGCGGCGAGGTTATCGAAACCACGCCCGACATCCTCTCCAAGATCACCGGCAAGGACAATGCCCAGAGCGTCACCGGGGTGTTCGACGAATGGGACACCTCGCTGGAGACGCTGGACCGCAGCGCCGCGCCGATCTGGCTGGTGGCGCAAGCGCTGCGCGATCCGGGTAACCTCGGCACGATGCTGCGCACCTGCGATGCGGTGGGCGCTGGCGGGCTGATCCTCATCGACGACTGCGCCGACCCCTTCAGCGCCGAAGCCGTCCGCGCGAGCATGGGGGCGGTGTTCACCGTCGGCGTGGCGCAGGCGCGGTGGGAGGAGTTTCTGCCGTGGCTGCGGGGTGGCGCGGGCCAGCTGGTTGCAGCGTCCCTGCGCGATGCAGTGCCCTATCGCGAGGCAGCCTATGCGGCGCCGTGCTTCATCATTGTCGGCAATGAATCGCAGGGCCTGCCGGAGGATTATGAGGCGGCCTGCGATTTGCGGGTGACGATGCCGATGCGCGGACGGGCGGATTCGCTCAACGCGGCGGTCGCGGGCGCGGTGCTGGCTTACGAGGTGTTGGCGGGCTTGGAGCCCTGAAGTTTACAAAGTTGACAGGGTGTCAACCGCGTGTTCCTGACTTTTTTCATTCTATTCAATTGGTTGCACCTAGAAAACGAAATTGACACATCGTCCGCTGCCGGGGGGGGGCACCGGGTAGCAGAGCTGACGCGCGGAGCCTCGCTCGAGGCGGCGGGGTGCGGACGATGTCAAAGGGCCGCCGGGATCATGGCGCGAGCCATAGCTGTAGGAAAGGCCGGCCTCAGTTGCGTGGAAAAGCCTTCACGCTCGGCTGCGCTACTCGGCCGCGTCCTTGCGCGGCTCCAGCGCCGGGTACTCAGCCTCCACCGCATCGCCATCAGCCGCATTATAACGCGGCGCGCTTTCCACGAGCGGCACGTCCTCGATCTCGCGCTTGCCGATTTCGATTCCCTTTTCTGCGAGCCGCCGCCCGGAGGACAGCACGTTACGCTCAAAGCTGCCGACGAACTTGTTGTAATTGTTGACCGCGCTTTCGAGCCCGCCGCCGACGCGCTTGAGGTGCTCGGCTGCGGTGGCGAGGCGGTCATAGAGCTCCGCGCCCATCCGGCCGATTTCCGCCGCTTCGCTCGCCATCTTGTCCTGCCGCCACACCTGCGCGACCGTGCGCGCAATTGCGACGAGGTTGGTCGGGGTCGCGAGCAGCACCTTGTTGCGGAAGGCGAAGTCCCACAATTCGGGATCATGTTCGAGCGCAGCGGCGACGAAATGCTCGCCCGGCACAAACATCACCACATAATCGGGCGCGTCATCGAACTGGCTCTGGTAGCTTTTCGAGCCCAGCGTCTGCACGTGATTGCGCATCGATTTGGCGTGCAGGTCGAGGTGGCGCTTGCGCTCGCCTTCGTCATCCGCCTCGAACGCGGCCTGATAGGCGTTCAGCGACACCTTGGCGTCGATCACCAGCTTCTTCTGTCCCGGCACATTGACGATCGCATCGGGCCGCAGCCGGCCATCGGCGGTGTCCATCGACTGTTCGAGGTGGAAATCGGTATGTTCGGCCAGCCCGCATTGTTCGAGGACGTTCTGCAAAGCCCGCTCCCCCCAGCGCCCGCGCGCCTTGGGGGCGTTGGTGAGCGAATTGCCCAGCCGCTGCGCCTCGCGCCGGACTTGTTCCTGCCCGTCGCGCATTGACTGGATCAGGCCGGAGAGCTGCCCGAAGGCATCGGTGCGCTTGGCCTCCAGCTCGGCGACCTGCCGTTCGTAACTCGCCAGCTTGTCCCCCACCGGAGACAGCAGCGCCTTGAGCTTGGCCTCACCCGCCTCCTCGGACTGGCGGAAGCGCGCGTCGGCGCGTTCCAGAAATGCTTTTTGCGCCTGTTCCAGCACCCGGCTGCCGGCGTTTTCGAACTCCTTGCGCAAGGACTCCTGCGCGGCGAGCAGGCCGGCCTTCTGTTCGGTAAAGGCCTTCTCACGCTCGGCTGCGGCGCTTTCGAGTGCGGCCAGCCGCTCCGCCAGCGCCGCTCGGTCGGCCTGCACGGCATCGAGCCGCGTCAGCAAGCCATCCGCCTGCCCCGCCCGCTCTTTCAGCCCGGCGACTTCGATCCGCGCTTCACCCAGTTCGGCAATGGCGCGGGCGAACTTCGCCTCCCCCTCCGCCCCGCTGGCCTCCGCCGCAGTGAGGCGCGCGCGTAGATCGGCGAGCGGGCGCGAGGCAAGGAACCAGCCGAGCGTGGCACCCAGCGCAGCTCCGAGAATCAGGGCGAAAAGTGGCAGAATCGAAGCGTTCATGCGGGGATCCTACATAGAACGTATGGAGAACGCTAGGGTTTCCTGTGCGATTTCCGCAAGAAAGCGGGGCCCCGGGTCAAGCCCGGGGAGGCGGGAAGTGGCACTGACAATCGGCGCGCAGCGCCGCAAGGGCGACCGCCCGCCCGCAGGGGCCTGTAGCGCAGCGAAAGAACACCCCCGAGGACGAGCGCGCGGAGGCGCGCTCGAAAAACAAGCTACGCCGCTCGGCGAATCTTCTCGAGCTTCTTCAACACCATCGCCTTTTTCAACCGCGAAAGGTGGTCGATGAACAGGATGCCTTCGAGGTGATCCATCTCGTGTTGCAGGCAGGTCGCCATCAGGCCGGTGAGGTGTTCCTCGTGGGTGTTGCCGTCGAGGTCCTGATAACGCACCGTGCAGGTCGCCGGGCGGTCGACGTCGGCGTAGATTTCGGGGACCGAGAGGCAGCCTTCCTGATAGGTCGACACTTCCTCGGCCGGATCAAGGATCACCGGATTGATGAACACGCGCGGATCGTTCTTGGTCGCGGGGTGCGTGTGCGAATGGCCATCGTGGCTGCATTCCACCGGCTCAGCGTCCGGGTCTTCGGGCTGGAGATCGATCACCAGCACGCGCTTGGGCACACCGACCTGGATCGCGGCGAGGCCGATGCCGGGGGCGTCGTACATGGTCTCGAACATGTCTTCGACCAGCGTTCGCAGCTCGGCATTGAACTCTTGCGGTTCAACCGGAGTCGAGATGATCTTCAGCCGGGGGTCCGGCACTTCAAGGATTTCGCGGATAGCCATGCGCGCTATCTAAGCGAGGGGCGCGCGGATTTCAACGCGCCGTGTGCTATCCCACCGGACGCCGCGCCCTAAGCGCCTGCGCCAAGGTGCCTTCGTCGAGGTAATCGAGCTCTCCCCCCACCGGCAAGCCGTGGGCGAGCTGGGTCACGCGCAGCGGGAAGGCCTCAAGCCGCTCGGCGATATAATGCGCGGTGGTCTGGCCTTCCAGGGTTGCGTTCATGGCGAGCACCACTTCGTCGATCCCGCCGCCTTCGACGCGGGCGAGCAGGCTGGCGATGTTGAGGTTTTCGGGCGCGATGCCGTCGAGTGCCGACAGCCTGCCGCCGAGCACATGGTAGCGCCCGGGAAACAGCCGCGCGCGGTCGAGCGCCCAGACGTCCGACACTTCCTCCACCACGCACAGCGCACGCCCGTCGCGGCGCGGGTCGGTGCAGATCGCGCAGGGGTCGGACGTGTCGACATTGCCGCAGGTCTGGCATTCGACCAGCGTTTCGGCGACGCCCGCCAACGCTTCGAGCAAGGCGGGCAGCGCAGATTCGCGGTGCTTGACCAGCCACAGCACCGCCCGCCGCGCGGAACGCGGCCCCAGGCCCGGCAGCCGGGCGAGCGCAGAACTCAGCGCCTCGATCTCTTGCGATGCCATGGGGGGAGAGATAGGGGCTGCGCTTCGCTTAACAAAGGCTGCGGGGCACGCTTATGCGCATCATCTTCATGGGGACGCCGGAATTTGCGGTCCCGGCCCTGCGTGCGCTCCATGTGGCGGGGCATGAGGTGGTGTGCGTCTACACCCAGCCGCCGCGTCCGGCGGGGCGCGGCAAGCAGCTTAGCCCCTCGCCGGTGCAAGTGGCGGCGGAGGGTTTCGGCATACCGGTGCGCTCGCCCGTGTCGCTCAGGAATGCCGAGGCGCAGGCGGAGTTCGCGGCGCTGAATGCCGATGTGGCGGTGGTTGCGGCTTACGGGTTGATCCTGCCGCAAGCGGTGCTTGATGCGCCGCTGCATGGCTGCCTCAATATCCACGCCTCGCTGCTGCCGCGCTGGCGCGGTGCCGCGCCGATCCACCGCGCGGTGATGGCGGGGGATGCCGAGACCGGCGTTACCATCATGCAGATGGAAGCGGGTCTCGATACCGGGCCGATGCTGCATAAGGTCGCCGTGCCAGTCGGGCGCAAGACGACGGGCGAGTTGTTCGACGAATTGGGCGCGCTGGGCGCCGCGGCGATGGTGGAGGTGCTGGCTGATCTCGCCGCGTTTCGGCCTGAGGTGCAGGACGACGCGGCGGCGATCTACGCGCCCAAGATCGACAAGGCCGAAGCGAGGATTGACTGGAGCCATAGTGCCGAGGTGATCGAGCGGCTGGTGCGCGGCCTCGCCCCCTTCCCCGGCGCGTGGTTCGAACTCGGCGAGGAACGGGTGAAGTTGCTGCTGGCCGAAGTGGTGGGCGGCGCGGGCTCCCCCGGCGAAGTGCTCGACGAAGACTTCACCATCGCCTGCGGGACGGGCGCGATCCGGCCCCTGAAGCTCCAGCGCGCAGGCAAGCCGGTGCTGGAGCGCAGCGAATTTCTGCGCGGGCGTGCGGTTGCAAGCGGGACGGTTCTTTCGTGAGCAACATCTCCTATCCGTCATCCCAGCGAAAGCTGGGACCTAGGGCGGCAGGCGAGGCGCATCGGGCCCTAGACCCCAGCATTCGCTGGGGTGACGGATTGGCGCAATGACCCGCTTCGCCCTCACTCTCGAATTCGACGGCACACCGTTCTTCGGCCTGCAGCGCCAGTCCCATGGGCCAAGCGTGCAGCAAAGCATCGAGGATGCCATCGCGCGGATCACGGGCGAAACCGTCACCCTCCACTCCGCCGGGCGCACGGATGCGGGCGTGAACGCGCTGGCGATGCGCAGTCATGTGGACATCGCCAAGCCCTTCGATCCGTTCCGGTTGATGGCCGCGATCAATGCGCAAGTGCGGCCCGATCCCGTCGCAGTGACCGCCTGCGAGGTGGTGCCCGATGATTGGCACGCGCGCTTTTCCTGCACCGGGCGGCGCTATCTGTACCGGATCGCCAACCGCCGCGCGCCGCTGACCCTCCAGCGCGACCGGGCGTGGCATGTCGCCCAGCCGCTCGACGCGGACGCGATGCACCGCGCGGCGCAGGCGCTGGTGGGGCATCACGATTTCACCACCTTCCGCTCGGTCCATTGTCAGGCCGCCGATCCGGTGAAGTCACTCGATCTGCTGGACGTGGAAAGGCACGGCGAAGAGATCCACATCCACGCCGCCGCGCGCAGCTTCCTGCATCATCAGGTACGCTCGATGGTCGGGTGCCTCAAGCTGGTCGGCGCAGGGACTTGGGCCGAGACGCGCATGGCCGAGGCCCTCGCCGCGCGTGACCGGGGCGCGCTGGGTCTCAACGCCCCGCCGCACGGGCTTTACTTCGTCGAAGCGACCTATCCGGACGACCTGACGTAAGGTCACCCTAGCCATCTCGCGATTGCGGGCGTAGCGAATGCGCAACTCGCAACGACGAAAAAGGGAAACGCAGGATGACCACCGGAAAGCAGCTCTTCACCACCCTCACCGCCGACGGCAAGCTGACGCTGGAGGTGGCCGAAAGCACGTTCCCGGCGCCCACCGGCAATCAGGTGCTGGTCCAGATGGAAGCCGCACCGATCAACCCCTCGGACCTCGCGATCCTTACCAGTGCGGCCGATTTCGAGACCGCGGAATACACCCCCGGCAAGGTCGTTGCCACCATGCCCGAGCCGTTCCTCACCGGGAACAAGGCGCGCCACGGCCAGCGCCTGCCTGCGGGCAACGAGGGCGCGGGCACCGTCATCGCCACCGGTGACAGCGACATGGCCAAGGCGCTGATGGGCCAGCGGGTCGCCTGCGTGCCTGGCAATGCCTTCTCGCAATACGCCATTGCCGACGCGATGATGTGCATCCCGCTGGGCGACCATTCCTCCGAAACCGGCGCATCGAGCTTCGTCAACCCGATGACCGCGTTGGGCTTTGTCGAGACCGCGAAGATGGAAGGCCACTCGGCCATCATCCACCTCGCGGCGGCTTCCAACCTCGGCCAGATGCTCAACCGCATCTGCATCGAGGACGGGATGAAGCTGGTCAACATCGTCCGCAAGCCGGAACACGTCGCGATGCTCAAGGAGCAGGGCGCGACCTATGTGGTGGACTCCTCGGCCCCCACCTACATGGCCGACCTGCGCGCCGCGATCGCCGAGACCGGCGCCTTCCTCGGCTTCGACCCGATCGGCGGCGGACAGGCTTCGGACGGCGTCTTGAAGGCGATGGAGCAGGTCGCGGTCAGCCAGATGAGCGAGTTCTCGCGCTATGGTTCGAACCAGCAGAAGAAGATGTACATCTACGGGCGGCTCGATCTCCAGAACCCGACCATCCTGACGCCCTCCTACGGGTTGCAATGGAGCATCGCGGGCTGGCTGCTGACCCCCTTCCTCGCCCGTGCAGGGATGGAGACCGTGGTGCGGATGCGCCAGCGGGTTCAGACGAACCTCACCACCACCTTTGCCAGCCATTACAAGGCGAAGGTGACGCTCGAAGGGATGCTGGAGAAGGACGCGATCTGCGATTACCGCCAGATGAAGACCGGCGAGAAGTATCTGGTCACACCCTGGGGGTGATGGGTTCGCCGCCTCCCTCTACCGTCGCCCCGGACTTGCCTGCCCCGGCGAAGGCCGGGGATCCGGGACTTGGCTGCCTTCGACGCGCACGGTCCGAGAGAATAGCCAAGCCCCGTGTCAAGCACGGGGCGACGGGCGGGGCGTGTTGCGGTTCGCGGCCGTGGCCCCTTTTAGCCGCGCCCCATCGAAGGCAACGGCCCTGCGGCAAGCTGTCCCAGAATACGGTGCAGCGCCGCGATGTTGCTGCTATCCTCGGCACTCTCGAGCGCTTCCTCCAGCACTTCGCGCAGGTCGTCTGCCTCGACCGGCTCCATGTCCCAATGCGGATAAAGGCGCTCGCGCACTTCAACACTCCGGTCGAGCGTGACGATATCGTGGTGCCGCGTATCGCTATGCAGGTTGGCGATCAGGGTCCGCACCTCGGCGGGAGGCCCTTCGATCCATTGGAAAAACACGCCGCTTCCGAAGACCAGCACCCCGGTGATACCGCGTGCGACATTGCGCTTTTGCGAGAACGCGACCAGTCGGCTGACCTCGTCAGCATCGATATCATCGGCGGCGCGGCTGCAATACACGAAGGTTTCGAGCATGATGGCAGCCGGATCCAGATCGGTATCGTCTGAGAAACCGGGTTCGTCGAACATAGGGAAGCTCACTTTATTAATGGCGGGTGGAGTCTGCCGCCCGGTTTCGTGCTCGGGTTAGCGCATCTGTTTGGAATTTGTAAGGAAGCGGTGACGCATCCCGCCACGCACCGCTCACGCCCCGTCGAACGCCGCCTGCACCTCTGCCGCATCGGTGATCCCATTCGCGATCAGCACCATCAGCAGCATCCGCGCCTTGGCCGGGCCAAGCGCCCTTGCCGCGACCAGCCCGAGTGCGTCGTCATCGACCTCGACATTGCGGTCGACAATGCCTTCATCGACCCGGCTGGAACGCACCACGGGGACGCCGCGCGCCGCTGCCTCGGACAGCGCGGCGATGACGCTGGCAGGCGCGTTGCCCTGCCCCATTCCGGCTAGCACCACGCCTTTGCACCCGATGCCGAGCAAGGCTACGACCGGCTGTTCGTCCATCCCTGCGCCCGCGGTCAGGATCGCGACGCGCGGCAGAGCTTGGGGAAAGGGATAGCGCGCAGGTTCGCCCGCTCGGTGCGGCGGTCCGAACCAGTCGAGGCTGGCGGGCGTCACGCGCGCCAGCGGCCCCCTCGGGAAGCTGCGGAAAGCGTCGATGGCCGAGGTCGCCGCCTTGCGCGCATCGCGCGCGGCGAGCACAGCATCGCCCATCACCAGCATCACGCCCCGCCCGCTCGCCGCCGGATCGCTCGCCACTTTTACCGCATTGGCGAAGTTGCGCATCCCGTCCGCGCCCACCGCATCGGCGGGCCGCATCGCGCCGACCAGCACGATCGGCTTGGGGCTCGGCAGAGTGAGATCGAGCAGGAAGCCGGTCTCCTCGGCCGTATCCGTGCCGTGGGTGATAATCACGGCATCGACCGCCGGATCGGCAAGCGCGCTTTCGCAAGCTACATGGAGCGCCTGCCACTCCGCCCAGCCAATATCCTGCGAGCCGATCCGGGCCACATCCTGCGGCACCAGCTGCGCCGCCAACCCCAGCGCATCGAGGTGCGCGATCAGGGTCTCCAGCGCCAGCCCGCCGGGGCGATAGGCCGCGCCGGTGGCGCCGCTGCCTGCGCCGGCAATCGTGCCGCCGGTGCCGAGAACGAGAATGCGTGGGGGTGTCATGCGCCCGCCCCTAAAGCCTGTCAGTCTGCGGGGGAAGCATTGAACTGGTCGAACACCGCGGCCAGCCCAGGCACGTCGCTCTCCGCCCGCAGCGACGCGAGCGCTTCGCCGATGTCGATTTCGAGCTGCGTGATCCCGGCCTCGTACCCCGTCCCCTCCGCCCCGAGCGAGCGGGCCAGCGTCAGCGCAGGGCGATTTTCGGGCAGGATATTGACCGACAGATGGCCCAGCCCCTCGCGCTGGCAATCGAGCAGCAGCACCGCGCACAAGAGCCGTGCGAGGCCCCGCCCGTGATATTCGTCCACCACCGCGACCGAGAATTCCGCCGTGCCGGGATCATCCGCCTCACGGAAGGCATGAACCACGCCCAGCGCTGGCGCATCCGGCAGGTCGGAGCGCAGCGCGCCCCAGGCGATGTGATCGTGGCCGTCGACTGTCACCAGCGCGCGCAGCACCTGCGGCGGCGCCTCGCGCATCCCGGAGAAGAACCGCAGATAGCGCGACTGGGGCGAAAGCTGGGCGATTCCCTCCTTGATGCGCTGCTCGTCATCCTTGCGCACCCGGCGGATGCACACCGGGGTTCCGTCATTCAGCTGCGTCTCGATGATCATGCCGTCGGCGTCCTGCTGCGATTGCGGCGGTGTTCTAGCATCTTTGGCGGGCCGGGGGCAAAGGCAGCAAAGGCCGCTTGACCCCCGCCCGCTTGTCGCTAAATCGCACCCACCTGCACTGCGCGGGCGGTTAGCTCAGTTGGTAGAGCATCTCGTTTACACCGAGAGGGTCAGCGGTTCGAGCCCGTTACCGCCCACCAGGCAAACCCGTGGAAAAGCGCGGTTTCTGGATATTTTAGAGGATTCTGCCATACGGCCGACTTAGGTCTGTGTATCCGCCGTGTATCCAGCGAATCCCTTTGAAATGCCTCAACTCAGAGACCGTCTTGCACCCCAATCCCGGCCAATCCGGTCGCTGTTTGGGCTTCCTAAAACCTGCCGTTCGCCGATTGCCGGTATTGGGTAGGCCCGCATTCCGGCAAGGCTGCGGCAAACGCCCGCACGCTGGCGAGGCTGGCCCACTCATTTGTAAAAGTTCGGCTTTCGGCTCAATCAGCGCCAAAGATCCCCGACAGTTTTTTGACTCACGATTGGGTTTTTCGAATGGGCGCAATTGGTTGGTATGCAGTGCATCCGCTTTCTGCCCAGACAGGGCCGAACGCGGCAAACACTCGGTAGGGCTAAGCTATTTGTCTTGAATAGCTTCAGTCTACCGGCCGGAGAACACTGGATCGCGGCGTTGCATCATCGCTGTTGCGCCTTCTAATGCGTCGGCACTCCGCGCCAAGGAAGCTTGTGCTGCGGGAAGCGCTCCAAAGGCCTGCCGTTCCCCGTCCGCCAAGAAGCGCAGGGCTGAAGCCTTGGTGGCCTGCACCGCTAGTGGAGCATTGCGTGCCACCACGGCCGCAATCGCCGAGGCGCGCGCAAGTTCTGAGCCGGTAGCTGTCACTTCCTGCACCAGACCCATCCTCAGGGCTTCCTCGGCACCAAACTTTTCGGCTGTCAGCAGATAACGCATGGCATTCCCCCAGCCCACTTGTTGCACCCAGCGGACCGTGCCGCCACCGGACACCATGATGCCGCGCGACGTTTCAAGCTGACCGAAGACGCAGTCGTCCGCCGCAACCACGATGTCGCAGGCAAGCAAGAGCTCGATGCCGACGGTAAACACGAAACCCGACACGGCCGCGACAAGCGGTTTGGTCAGCCTCTCCTTCAGCTGGAGCGGATCGATCCCTTCGTAGCTTGGCGCTGGTTCGGCGCCCGACATGATCGGCACGAACTTCAACAGATCAAGGCCGGAAGTGAAGTTTCCGCCTTCGCCATAGAGAAGGCCGACGCGCAGTTCAGGGTCGCTTTGTAGTCGGTCAAAGGCTTCCGAAAGCCCGCGCATCATCGCCGGGGTCAGACTATTTCGCTTGTCCGGCCGCGATATGCCGATGCGCAGCACATGCCCATCCACGGCCTGATTGATCTGTTCGCCTTCCATTTACTTGCTTCCATTTTCGTATCGACAGGCTGCCGATACAGTGATACGAAATTGGAAGCAAGTAAATGGAGCGCTTCTCATGACCAACCCGCCACGTATCGCCCATCTCAACCCACCCTACGGCGATGCCGAGGGCCAAGCGCTCGGTCGCATGATGCCGAAAGACAGCCCAGTCGAACCGCTCAAGCTCTTCAGGACATTCGCCCGCAACCTGCCGTTCGCTACGGCGATGGGACCGTTGGGCGGATACATGCTTTCGCGCGGCCGGGATGGCGGCGCGGGCTATGACCTGCGTTCACGCGAGCTGGTGATTGATCGCGTCACCGCGCGCTGCGGGTGCGAATATGAATGGGGTGTCCACATCGCGAGCTATGCACGGCGCGCGGAGCTTACCGAGGAACAGATCTACGCCACCGTGCATAGCGGACCCGACGATCCATGCTGGGACGATCGCGACAGCGCCGTGCTGTCGATGGTTGATGAGCTGCATGACACCGGCAAGTTGACCGACGCGACCTTCGATGCGCTTCGGCGTCACTTTGATGAGCGGCGGATTATCGAGCTTTTTGCGCTCGCTGGATGGTATCATGCGATATCCTATGTCGCGAACGGATCGCGGACCGAACTGGAGGACTGGGCTCCGCGTTTCCCGGCGCGGCGCGCATGATACGAGCATGGCTTTCACTTAGTGAGGTGTGAGCAATCCCCTTCGGGCGATCTACGAAGTCGCTTTCGGCGCGCAAGGCCTGTTCGCATCCGAGCTGCGCGAGAAAACGCACGTGATAATCTTCCGGCGTAAGACTAGTGTGGTGCGATTGTTAATCAGCAAGGGTGCCCATGTCAGAGAAAATGGCGGACGAACCCATCAGATCAGGTATCCGCCGCCGCACCCCAATGCCTGGTCAAGCAGTGCGGGGATCGCAAACCGGGCGACCGATCATGGCCGCCCTCGATCTCCTCAGCCGTCGTTGGGTCTTGCGGATTCTGTGGGAGCTAAGAGGCGGCCCGCGCGGCTTCAGGGAAATGCAGGCCCTTTGCGATCAGATGTCCCCTAACACGCTTTCCACGCGACTTTCTGAACTGAAAGAAGCTGGCATCGTCGCCCACAACCCCGATGGCGACTGGGCGTTGACGCCCCTCGGCCACAAACTCGGTCCGACATTGATGGCGCTAAACGATTGGTCGAAAGCCTGGGAGCGGACGCTCAGCGAACAAGCCAGCGAGAATGACTAGTTGGGCTTAAGGGACCTTAAGCGCACCACTGGTTCCGTTGGTGGCAGGATAGGGGGCGCATTGAGAACCTCGGGTTCTGGCAGAAACGCGACTGACCCCGCTTTGCCGCTTTCGTGACCGTCCATTAACGCTGCTCCCGTCTGGTGGTGAGTGGGGAGCCGGCAGACCAATAGAACGCCAGCTGGTTTGAAACGGCCAGCCGCCGCCTACGCGCTACTTACTGCTCGGCCTTCCAGTCGCGCCGCAGCTTCTTGGCGAGGCTCCACTTGTGGACCTCGGTCGGACCGTCATAGATGCGGAAGGCGCGAATTTCGCGGAACATCGTCTCGACGATGGTCTTGTCGGTCACACCCGTGCCGCCCATCACTTGCACGCACTTGTCGGCCACGCGCATCAACGCCTCGGACACTGCGACCTTGGTCATCGAGCTTTCGACCGTGCCCAATGATCCGGTATCGAGCACGCCCGCGCACCAGTCGATCATCAACTCGCACTGCTTCAGATCGATCATGTTCTCGGCGAGCATGAAGCCGACGCCCTCGTGGTCGATCAGAGGCTTGCCAAAAGCCATGCGGCGGTTGGCATAATCGACCGCGATTTCCTGTGCGCGGATGCAGCCGCCCAGCCAGCGCATGCAGTGCGAGAGGCGCGCAGGGCTGAGGCGGATCTGGGCATATTTGAACCCCTCGCCCGCATCGCCGAGCATCTGGTCAGCGGGTACCCGCAGGTTGTCGATGGTGATCTCGGCATGGCTGCCGGGCATCGAGCTATCGATGGTGTTCGGCACCCCCGTGATTTGGATCGCCGGGTCAGGCAAGTCGACGAGGAACATGCAGGCCCCGCCGTGGCTGTCGGGGTCTTCGGACTTGGCCATCACGATCCCGACCTTCGCGCCTTCCGCGCCGGTGATGAAGCACTTCTTGCCATTGATGACCCAGTGGTTGCCGTCTTTGCGGCAGGTGGTGATCATCATCGAAGGGTCCGCGCCCGCGCCGTTCAATTCCGCCGGTTCGGTCATGAAGAACGCAGAGCGCGCCTTGCCCGAGACCAGCGGGGTGAGGAAGCGCTCTTTGAGGTCAGGGCTGCCGACCTTGCCGATCAGATACATGTTGCCCTCGTCGGGCGCCTGCGTGTTGCAGGCCAGCATGCCAAGCGGGGTGAGGCCCGATTTGATCAGGATCACCGCTGTTTCTCGCTGGTTAAAGTGGCTCCCGTCGGGCCGAATATGCGGGGTCAACACGCCCGCCGCCCGCGCCAGCTCGCGCATTTCCATCACCAGCGCGTCGGTCGGCGCGCCATGGTGATCGCGGCGCGGGTCCTGTTCGTAGGGGAAGATCTGCTCCCGTACGAAGGCCTCTACCCGTGTTGCCATCTCCAGCGCTTCGGTGCTGATCGTCATGTCACTTATGTTCCCTTGTCGGCCCCATGTCTGCGGTGCGCCGGGTGTCTGGTCCAGTCTCTCTAAGGAGCCATAGCGACCAAAATGCACCTGCGTGAATTGCTAGAGCAACAAGTCCTTTGCGCCAGCTACAACCTTGCACAAAGTGGCCTCGGCAATACCGGCGGCGGCGGAGAGTTTGATGGCAGGGCAGTACACAACGATTGCGGTCGAGAAGCGCGGCGAGGTCGATTGGCTGACGCTCAACCGGCCCGATGCGCTCAATGCAATCACCGCCGACATGGCGGGCGAACTCAACGACTATTTCGGCGCGCTCTACCATGACCGCGCGACCCGCATCGTGGTAATGCGCGGCGCGGGGCGGGCGTTCTGCGCGGGGCTCGACATCAAGGATCATGGCACTCGCGATCCCGCCGCAGTGCCGTTTGGCGGAGGGTTCGGGTTTCAGGGATTCCTCGCCGACGTTTATATCAAGATGCGCCGCTGCCCGCAGCCGATCATTGCGCTGGTGCACGGGGCAGCTTGCGGCGGGGGCTTTGCCTTCGCGCTGGCCGCCGACATCCGCATCGCCGGAGAAAGCGCGCGGATGAACGCAGCCTTCATTCGCCTCGGCCTGTCCGCCTGCGACATGGGGGTGAGCTATTTCCTGCCGCGGCTGGTGGGGGTGTCGCTCGCCTCGGAACTGATGCTGACCGGGCGCTTCATCGATGCCCGCCGGTCGCTGGCGGCAGGTCTGGTGAGCGAGGTGGTGGCGGATGATCAGCTCGAAGCCGCCGCGCAATCCTATGTCGAGGACATGCTCCTCGCCTCGCCCATGGGCCTGAGGATGACCAAGGAAGGTCTCAACATGGCGGTCGATGCGCCCAGCCTGGAAGCGGCGATGGCGATCGAGAACCGCAACCAGCTGATGACGGCAGCCAGCCCGAACTTTGCCGAAGGCATGCGCGCCTTCCTCGAAAAGCGCCGCCCCGACTACATTCCCGACTGAAGGCCAAACTCACCCATGACCCATCCCAAGTATCCCCACGTCTTCAGCCCGCTCACCATCGGCAAGCAGGTGGTGAAAAACCGCATCATCATGGGCTCGATGCACACCGGACTCGAGGACGGGCCTGAGCCCGCCAAGCGCCTTTCGGCCTATTTCGTCGAGCGGGTGAAAGGCGGCGTCGGCATGATCATCACCGGCGGCATCTCTCCGCACCCCAGCGGCGGCTATGGTGCGAAACTCACCGGCCCTGAAGAAGTCGCGATGCACCGCGAGGTGACGCAGGCCGTCCATGCCGCCGATCCCGAGGTGAAGATCTGCATGCAGATTCTCCACTCCGGCCCGCTGGCAGGGGTGCCAGAGGCGGTTGCCCCCTCCCCAGTCAAGTCGCGCATCGGCCGCTACGCACCGGTCGAGCTCGACGAAGCAGGCATCGAGGAGCAGATTGATGCCTTCGCCCGCTGCGCGGCTCTGGCGCAGGAGGCCGGCTATGACGGGGTCGAGATCATCGGCTCGGCCGGCTATCTGATCTCCACCTTCCTCGTCGAAAAGACCAATCTGCGCACCGACCAGTGGGGAGGATCGTGGCAAAACCGGATGCGCTTCCCGCTTGAGGTCGTGCGCCGGACGCGCGCGGCGGTGGGGCCGGACTTCGTCGTGATCTTCCGCATCTCGGCGATGGACATGCTCGAAGGCGGCCTCGCGTGGGACGAAGTGGCAAGCCTAGCCCGCGCATTGGAAGCCGAAGGGGTGGACGTGATCTCCACCCACTTCTGCTGGCACGAAAGCTTCGTGCCGACGATCGCCACCATGGTACCCCGCGCGGCCTTCGCGCAGGTCACCGGGCGGCTGCGCAAGGAAGTCTCGGTTCCCGTTATAACCAGCAACCGCATCAACATGCCCGATGTCGCCGAGGCGGTGCTGGCGCGCGGCGATGCCGATCTGGTCTCGATGGCGCGGCCGATGCTGGCCGACGCGGAATTGGTGAAGAAGGCCGCCGAGGGCCGCGAGGACGAGATCAACACCTGCATCGGCTGCAATCAGGCCTGCCTCGATCACACTTTCACTGGGCGCGAGACCTCGTGCCTCGTCAATGCTCGCGCCTGCCGTGAGACCGAGCTGACACTGACGGCAACGCTGGCACCCAAGCGGATTGCCGTGGTCGGTGCTGGCCCCGCGGGACTCGCCTACGCGACGCTCGCCGCCGAACGTGGCCATCATGTGACCCTGTTCGATGCAGCCGAGGAGATCGGCGGGCAGTTCAACCTCGCCAAGCGCATCCCCGGCAAGGAGGAATTCTACGAGACCCTGCGCTATTTCAGTCGGATGATCGAAAAGCACGGGGTAGACCTCAAGCTCTCGACCCGCGTCTCCGCCGACGATCTGCTGGCGGGCGGCTATGACGAGATCATCATCGCCACCGGAATCGAGCCGCGCACGCCCGCAATCACCGGCATCGATCACCCAAAGGTGGTGCGCTACATTGATGTGATCCGCGGCACGGCCAGCGTCGGCCAGCGGGTCGCAATCATGGGCGCGGGCGGGATCGGCTTCGACGTCGCCGAACTCGTTACCCACGATGGCCCCTCGGGCGCGCTCGATATCGAGGTGTTTGCGAAAGAATGGGGCATCGATTTCAAGAACCACCCGCGCGGGGGCGTCACCGGGGTCACCCCGGTGGTGCAATCCAGCGGCCGTGAGGTCTGGTTGCTCCAGCGCAAGACCAGCGCGGTCGGCAAGGGGCTCGGCCGGACGACCGGTTGGACCCACCGGTTGGCGCTCCAGCGGCGCGGGGTGAAGATGGTTGCCGGGGTCGAATATGACCGGATCGACGATGCCGGGCTCCACATCAGGATCGAGGGCGAACCGCAGGTGCTCGCAGTCGACACCATCATCGTGTGTGCGGGCCAGCTTCCAGCCCGCGCGCTGCATGACGAATTGGTGGCGAAGGGCGCAAGCCCGCTGCTGATCGGCGGCGCATTCGAGGCGACCGAGCTTGATGCCAAGCAGGCAATCAAGCAGGCAACCGAATTCGCATTGGTTGCCTGAACAGGGACGATCAATGACGGCGTCAGCTCGTGGTGCTAGGCATGGCGGCCCATCTCCAGACATGGGATATCCTCAAGACTGGCAACCCGCTGCCGGTCAGCGATGCGCTTCATTTCAGCCGCTCGAACCGCTCGTCATACGTCTTGTGGTGAGACCCGTCTCGGCGCAAGCAAAGCCAGAATTGCAAGCGAGCAAGCCGGTGCTTTTCCATGTACGCGCCCGCGACATGCGGCAGGGCGACTGTCCAGCCATTTACTGACCTGATCGCCATCCCATGCTTTTGAGAGAAATGCTCGGCTCGAATTCTCGCCTCCGTGCGGCGATCTGCAGCTAGTTACCGTCAGCATCGACCATGAAAACCATCGGCTTTCCCCGGGACGCAGGTTCCCAGCCGGCGTCTAACGCTGCCTGAATGCCCCTGATGACAACCGCATCGCTGACTTGGAGTCGGCCGCGTTGTAGGCCTTTGAGTAAACGTTTCGGCGGAGGGAATTCCAGCAAAGCTCCGCGCTGGGTGTGCTTGCGCAACAAAGCGACGGTCATGCCTTTCCAGCCTTCAGACTCGCTCCACTGTGGCTCGCTCCGCAGCTCCCACTCATATTCAAACCCGCCAACGCCGACGATACCGGAAAGCCTGTGATTGTGGGTCATGCTGCCAAGCCTAACAGGATTACGACCACAAACCATCGGCCATGCAGGCATCGGCCGATCCCGACCCAAACCTAGTCGTTCGCGATCGCTAGATTGAACGTCCGCTTCCGCCCGAAACAGCCGTGTCGGTTTCAGGGTCGCGCATAAGCTCTGCTCATGACCGATGGTGGGTGGAAAGCTGTCGTTCAAAAAGCGCGGTAGACACCGGGTTGCTTTTGAAAAAACCGAGAGCCGTGCAGAGTTAATCTTACATCGGGGGCTACATGACAGACGCCAAAACACTACGGCGCACAATGGGTTTTTGGGGCACTGCCTTGTTGCCGGCAAATGGCATGATTGGATCAGGCATTTTCGCTTTGCCCGCCATCATGTTCGCAGCAGTCGGAAATTTCGCACCTTGGACGATGCTGCTAGGTGCGCTGCTGATCTTGCCACTGGTGTATGTATTCGCCGCACTCTCAACCCGTTTTGAATTAAACGTGGTCCGCCGATCTACGTCCACGCTGCATTCGGATCATTCCTCGGCTTTCAATCAGGTTGGACGCGCTTTGCTTCGGGCGTTGTCGCCATTGCGGCGAATACCCATGTAGCAGTCGCGTATCTCGCGGTGCTCTTCCCAGTCTTGAACGACCCTGGGATGAAGGCGGCGGCGGCCATCAGTTTATTATCTTCACGACGGTCGTAAACCTGGTTGGGGTGCGAACGTCTGTGCGGACCTTAGGCGTCATGACTATCGTCAAGATCGTTCCGCTAATCGCCCACATCGTCGTGGGTCTTGCTGCGAAAGACCCGGACATAGGTATCAGGCTGCCGCAATTCAGTGATTTTAAAAGCGTCGTTCTACTTACATTTTACGCTTTCATGGCCTTCGAGAATGGCAACATGGCCGCCGGAGAGCTACGCAATCCAAAGCGGACAATTCCGTTGGCGTTGATGACCACGCTTGCTGCTGTCACCCTGATTACCATGCTGGTGATCTGGGCTTACGCAGCCTTTGCCCCGCAGGCTAACGGGAACGAAAATGCAATGGCAGCTGCGGCCGGCCAATTGGTAGGGCAGTTTGGCGTGGTCGCGATTTCGCTGGCGGCCGCTTTTTCTATAGGCGCAAACTCACTTGTGGGTGGCATCGTAACGCCGCGAATGACGTTCGGCATGGGAGAGCAAGGAACGCTCCCGCAGATTTTCGCCCACGTCTCAAACCGCTTTCAAACACCCGACGTCTCAATCGTTTTTTTGGTGCCACGGCAATCCTATTCAGACTGTGGGCGGGCTTTGCTACGCTGGCCGTAGCCAGCGCACTTTCGCGGCTCGTGATGTATTTGCTCTGCGGATTGGCTTTACCGGTATTGGAACACCGGGAAGCAGAAAGGGCGCCATGGTGGCACCTGCCCGTGTCCGCGCTCGCCGTCATATCATCCTTGTGGGTGGCCAGTCAGGCACCCGCAGAAGCATTTCAGATGCTTGGCTTGATCATAGCTGTCGGAAACTTGACTGCCTGAGAATGTCCGCCATTCCCGTGCACAAACCATTCGACTTCGTTTGCGAGCAGAGAGACAGCGCGGAGCATTTCGCGCTAAGCGCCTAATTTTAGGGCGCGATGCTGTCATGCCTGCAAGCTCGCTTGAATGTCTGATTTCGCCATTTAGCAGGCCAAAAGCAGACAGACAGCCTCCCACCCACGAGCGGTCGGGAAATGCGTTGCAGCGGCGACTTGAAAGCCGATATGCGGCGTTGCCGCATTTCTAGCTAGGACCCGCCATTCATCAACCGGACCATTTCCAGTCGCTGTACGAGCCCCGTCGGATGGGCTGTGCTGGTCGGCGCCTATTCGGCGTAAGCCTTTATCAGATCGAACAGGAAATCGCGCCCGAGATAGACCGACCGCACCTCGATCCGCTCGTCGAGCCCGTGCGCGCCGTTGCCGTCGGGATCGCCCCACAGCCCCGGCACTCCATATGTGGGAATACCGACCGCCGTGAGGAAAGTCGCATCGGTATACCCGTTGGCCATCACCGGAACCAATGGCACCCCGGGAAAATACTTCGCGACGAGCTTCGCCGCGGGCTCCATCACCTCGGCTGCGAGCGGGGGCGGGGGCGGAGCCGGACGCAGCGGCGGCAGCGTCGTGACCGTCACACCGGGATCGTCGATCACACGTGCGAGCTCGGCGCGGATTTCCTCCACCGGGTGGCCCGGGAAGATGCGGCAGTTGACATAGGCCCCCGCGCGTTGCGCCAGCGCGTTGCGGGCATGCCCACCGTCCAGCATCGTCGCAACGCAGGTTGTGCGCAGGTTCGAATGGAGAAACGGGTCGTGGTTGACGATCGCCTCGGCCGTCGTGTCGCCCGGGTTAGTTGCCAGCGCGACCATCGCCGCACCGGTCTCGTCCTTGCGGCCCATGCCCGCTTGGCGGAAATAGGCACGGGTCGTCTCGGTCATTTCGAGCGGGAACTCGTAAGCCCCGAGCTTCGTCAGCGCCTGCGCTAGCTGGTAGATGGCGTTGTCGGGGCGCGGGACCGAGCTGTGGCCGCCGGGATTGCGGGTCTCCAACCGGTAGGTGGCGAAGGTCTTTTCGCCGACTTGCATGGTCTGCTCGACAACTTTGCCCTTGCCGTCGGTGGTGCCGCCGCCGCCCTCATTGAGCGCGAAGGCGGCATCGATCAGATCGCGGCGGTTGGCGGCCAGCCATTCGACCCCGTTGAAAGCCCCGTTGGTCTCCTCGCCGCAGGTGAGTGCGATCTTGACGGTACGCTTCGGCTTGTAGCCGCTGCGCTGGAATCGGATCAGGGTGTCGACCAGCGTAGCGGCCAGCGCCTTGGTGTCGGCCACCCCGCGGGCGTAAAAATAGCCGTCTTCCTCCATCAGCGTGAAGGGATCGCGCACCCAGTCCTCGCGCTTGGCTTCCACGACGTCGATATGGGCGATGCCAAGGATCGGCTTGAGGGTCCTAGATGTGCCTGGGTAGACAGCGACGAGCCCACCCTCCTTCGGATGATCGAAATCGGCGAAAAGGGTGATCTGGGACTCGGGCAGTCCCGCGTCCCTCAGACGCGTAGCCATCCGCTCGGCTGCAAGAGTGCAACTCCCGCTGCTCAGGGTGGTGTTGGTCTCGACCAGTTCCTCGAACAGTTCACGGTAGGCGAGTTCGTCAGGGCGAAGCGGAGTTTCTGCCGCCAGGGGCCCGCTCGCGAGAATGGTCAGAATGCCCAGACCCTTAAGAGCCTTGAAATCAGGTCGTTTTTGCATGCCATCTCCACGTTGATAAAATCATGCTCCAATCCCTTTCTGGGTGCAAGTGCACGTTCAAGATGTTCGCAGCGGGGTCACTTGCTGAATGGCGGCTTCTAGTCGCCGAGTGCTAGTAAGCTGTCGTTCTGTCTGCCAATAAGCGGACAGCTCGCGCCCGAAAGCCTCCACTATGCGGTCGCGATCGATTATCGACGGTGCGCGTATGCCGAGATTGGGTTGGCATGGGACGCCGGACATCTCGAATTCCTTCCGTTCCTTCTCGAATCCGCATAACGTCAACCCGAATTGGTCACACCACGTATTCGGAGGTGCACGATGGGCAACTTCACCGGCTTTTCTGCCGCCGTCCTCGTTTCGCTTGCCTGCACGGGGGCAACCGCATCGACATCGTCCTTCGAGCTGTCGGACAAGGCCTTCGCGGCGCTTGATCCGACCCGCCCCGGGCGCTCCGCCTGCCGCGGCAATGCGGGTTTCGATGCAGCCTACTCCGCCAGGCTGCAGCTTGCGGCGGACATCGCGAGCGAGCGCGGCATGAGTGCCGGCGCAATTGGCCTGTTTCCCGACATCGCCCGCTCAGACCTTCCGCTCGGCAAGCTGAAATCCGAGGCGCGTCGCTATTTCGATCAGGGCCTCGCCTTCGCCTATGGCTTCAACCACCGCGCCGCAATTGCCTCTTTCGTTCGTGCGCGCGAGATCGATCCGTCGTGTGCCGAATGCTGGTGGGGTGAGGCTCTGGCGCGCGGCCCGAATATCAATGCAGGAATGGATGCGGGGCAAAACGCCCCGGCCTTGCACGCGCTGGAGCAGGCACGGCGCCTGTCCACGCAATCGGGCGCCTTCACCAACGCGCTTATCGCCGCGCAGGAACTGCGCTATTCGTCGGATCCCGCCGCAGACCGGGGCAAGCTTGATCGGGGTTACGCGCAGGCCATGCTCGCGCTCGCGAGACAATTTCCCGAGAGCGATGATCTCGCCGTGCTCGCTGCCGAAGCGGCGATGAACACCAGCCCTTGGAACTACTGGTCAGTCGATGGCGTACCGGCGCCGTTGATTGCGGAGGCGGTTGGGTTGATCGAACGCGTGAGGGCGCGCACGCCCGATCATCCGCAGGCATCCCATCTTTACATCCATTTGCTGGAACTTCCTGATCCGGCCAAGGCGGAAGCGGCCGCCGATCGGCTCGACAAGACCGGACCGGCAGCACTCGGCCATCTCGTCCACATGCCGGCGCATATCTACTTCCGGCTTGGCCGCTATCAGGATTCCATCGAGGCCAACAAGCGCGCGGTCGCGGCGGACGAGGCCTATCTGGCGACGTTCGGCGACGACGGCCTGGTCCGCTTCGGGTACTATCCGCACAATGTGCATTTCCTGCTGACATCGGCGCAGGCGATGGGCGACTTGCCAACCGTTCTCAACCAGACCCGCAAGCTTGAGAGCGTCATCGACACCGAGATCGGCCGGGAACTTTACTGGGTGCAGGCGATCTATGCCGCGCCCTATTTTGCCCACGCGCAGTATTCCTCCCCCGAGGCCATCATCGCCCTAACCGCCGATCCGCATCCGCTCGAATATGTCGAGGCCATGCGCCACTATGCCCGAGCCGTGGCCATCGGGCTCAACCCGAAGCTTGGCGATTTCGCCGCCGAAATCGCGGCGATGGAGCGCCTAGCAAGGAGCAAGGCGGCCGCGACCATGGAGGCGAACGGCTTTCCCGCACCGCTGATCATCACACTGGCGACAGAGGTGGCAAAAGGCAGACGAGCAATGGCAAGCAAGCGCCACGGCGATGCGATCGTCCACTTTACCAAGGCCGCGGAGATGCAGAAATCCGTGCCGTATAACGAACCGCCGTTCTGGTATTACCCGGTCAACCAGTCACTGGGCGCGGCCCTGTTCGAGGCCGGACGCCTCGAGGATGCCAAGACGGCGTTTCAGGCGGCGCTGTTCGAGGCGCCCAATAGCGCGCTTGCCCTGTTTGGCCTTGCCCGAACCGAGGCAAGGCTCGGCAATTACCGTGAACGGCTGGCATCCGAGCGAGCCTTTGCAGAGATCTGGCGAGGCGACAAAAGCTGGGTGACGATGACCCGGATCTAGTCCTGCGCATGGTAGGACTCGTGCCGCTGTCTGAAAGGCAAGTGGTATGCTGTATGCGGGAAAGCCGCCATGCGGCTTTCGGGACCGCGCTTCGATCCCGCTCATGACCGGAGCTGGTTGGGGAGCGGACAAACTGACCTAAGGAATGCCTTTGACATATTTCTTGATCCAGCTTTTGACTTTTGCGACGCGGGTATACTGGCTCGGAAGGCCGGTTGCGCCGCATTGCTTGCCGGCGCTCACAACGCCGATCAAGATCGCCCGCGCGCCGCGGTTGCCATACAAGACCAGCGGGCCGCCGCTATCGCCGTAGCACATCTGTGCGCCATTCTTGCCGCCAACACACAAGGCGGCATCGCCCATTTCATTCACGAATTTGGTCTGCGCGGTGCAAGCTGTTTCGCTTTTCATCTCCATGGTCACGATCTGGAGATAATTGCTCGACTTGCTCTTTTCAGTCTCCGTCCAACCCCAACCATAGGAATATGCCGGCATCCCAGTGACGATCTTGCGCTGGCCGACTTCAAGGGGATCAAGAGTGACCGGGGTAATCGCATTCCTCCTGCGCACGCTGTCCGCGTCGCTTGCGCGGCCGACACGGCCAGCGCGCGGATCGTACTGGATCAAGGCGATGTCGAAGACGTAGTTTTCTGATGCATCATACTGCGGATGGGGGATGGTACGCAGGATCGGATAGCTGATCCCCTCGTCAACTTGCGGATTGAAAACGCCCAGCCTGATCCGGTGGCCTCCCGTGCGGATATTGGTTTTGTTGTCGGTCAGGCAATGCGCCGCTGTCAGCACCCACCCCGTTTTAATAAGCGTGCCGCCACACGCCACCCGCTGGGTCACGCCCAGACGAATGCCGTTGAGGATTTCGGGGCGCCAGAGCAGCGCTTGCCAAGGCGCCTCATCGCGCAGTGCCCGGTTGCTACGGATGCCCTTTTCGGTTCGCGGGCAGTTTTCATGCGAGTACGTCTTCCCGCGGAAGATTTCGTTCTGTGTTAAGCAGATCTCTGTCTCGAAAGACCACCGCGATGTCTGCATTTCGGGCATCGGCGCGGGAAGGTCTCCGGGGACAGACCCGGCATACTTGCTGGCCCGATCGCACGCTTCAAGAGATCCCGCGTCGCACAAGCGGTTGAACAAATCGGCCGAAAGTTCGACATTGGTCGTCCCCAGTTCGCCCAACTCCAGCGCGTCCGCGAGTTTGAAGCAGGCATCCAGATTGTCGGCCTCGCAGCCGCGTTCGAGCATTTCGCTGATCGGCGCTGATCGCGCCGGATCGTTCCAGCTGTAGTTCCTGCGGGTGATTTCGACCGCGTCGAGGCAGGCGTCGCCCAAACCCTGGCGGCAGCCCGATTGCAGCAATGCCAAGGCGGTTTCACGGTCAAATTCCGGCGAGAGCGAGTAAGATAAGGCTCGGCCAAGTTCCGTGCATGCTTGCGCATCATCCGGTCTGCATGCCCTTCGCAACGCAGGCATGGCACGAAGCGTTTCGGAGATCTCGCAATATCCGGGATCGATCTGACAAGCCTTGTCATAATAGGCCATGGCAAGATCCCGGTTCTCGGCGACACCGTTTCCGCGATAGGCGCGATCGCCCATATCCACGCAGTCCGAGGCACTCTCGAGATAGCACGACAGATGCAGGTATAGGGCGGCTCGCGCTTCGTCGGGCTCGGGTTTGTTTTTCGCCAGCAAGACCATGGCCTGACAGGCCGACACGACCGACGTGCGGCACATTGCGTCCCACATTTCAATCCCGCGCTGATTGTCTTCCGGCCGTCCGCTTGCAACGAGGCGCGCCCCGAGACTGAGGCAAGCCTCATCGCCTCCAGCCGTGCAAGCCTTCTCAAGAGTGGCATCGGAACGGGCTAGATCCTGTCCCTGCAATTCGTTGGCGTATCGGTCGCATGCGACAAGATCACCGAGTTCACAGGCTTTTTCGATCAAGCCTGCTTCTTCTTCTCGATCCCCGTCAGGGTAGCCATAGCCCGTTTCGGTCAACTCGATATAGGCTCGGCACCCGACCCCCTCACCAGCATCGCATGCCTCTTTGTAAAGAATATAGGCAATCGCTGGCACGGGCCAAACGCCATCACCGGAAACGTAAGCATCGCCAGCCGTCTTGCAGGCCCGCGCATCGCCTTTGTCACATGCTGCCAGATTTGCTGCGACCGCGTTTTCGGCGCGTTCCCATTCCTCGTCGCTATAGGATTTGAGATTGATCCATTCCGATCGCTCTCTCTTATTAAGGCTTTCAGCAAAGGTGGTGGCGTGGGCTTGGATGCGCTGATCTTCTTCATCGCCATCGGCACTAATCTGTTCTGAGTGCGCTTCCCCGCTGAACTCTTGGCCCAGGGCAAGATGTGGCGTGCACAGCATCACAGCCAGCGGCAAGAGCCGTCGGGTAGATTCCCATTTCAAAAGCCACATAACTATTTCCCCCTTCTTCCGGATTTGGATCAGAGTGGGTCTGCCTCGTCAATGGCAGGCGCCAAGGCCGGCAGCAGGAAGAGTGCGCAAGGTAGGTCTGGACCAGATATCCAATCGCTCCCGTGAGGCGCGAAACCTACTTGGCTTACGGCCGCATCGTTATCCTGTGTCCAAACGTCAGCTCTGGGGTCGCTTCTTGAATGTCGGGTTTTGGGAAACGGACCTCAAATAGCCGGCATTCGGAGCCCGAGCAGACCGTGTCGGCTGCCGCCCCAGAGTCGATCGTTGCCTTCCATCAAAATGATCGTCTGGTTCCCCCTAAAGCCGCCGTGCCGCTCCTCAAATGGGTCAGCCGGAACCGGTTGACAGCATGGCCTGGACGTCGGTGGCTAGGACGTCTCGGAGTCCGACGTCCGCAAGTCCGCCCTAGCGCTTTTTTGTCCGATGCAGATTTAACTGGAGTTTGACGAAGGGTTTTCTAACCTTCGTGCGTCTAGGCATTGAGGGGGCGCTCGAATGTTTCTTCCGGGTGATGACAAGAATGCCAAGCCGCGCGACGAAACAGGGCAAGTGCCCCGGCCAGCGCAGCTGGAGTGCGGTCCCGCTGCGCTCTCTGCCCCGCCTGATGCTCAGACACTTGGGGCCCCAGATGCTCGGGAAGTAGCCGTAAGCACGCTTGCGCTGGCGGTCGCGGCTTGCGGCGGAGGGGGCAGCGGCGGCGGCGGCACCACAGGCGGCGGCGGCCCGCCGGTTGCCATCGTGCGCAAGCCCCAGACCGATGCCGAAGCGGCAGGGTTTCTCCTGAAGGCTTCGCTTTCCGCCTCGACCGGGGCTATCGCCGAACTGCGCAGCGAAGGATACGAGCCGTGGCTTGATCGCCAGTTCGCCGCCGCCAACGCCCAAACCGCGCGCGGCTATTTTGCCGACCGTGGCCTCGACCGCGTCGATGCCAACCGCTTCTACAACTCCGCGATCATCGGCGATTACATGATCTGGTCGCAGCTGCTTTCGGGCGGCAATCCTGTGCGCAAGCGGATCGCCTTCGCCCTATCGGAGTTCTTCGTAGCGTCGCTCTCCGGCATCAACCTCACCTGGCGCGGGCCGGCGATCGGCGAATACTGGGATATCCTCAACCGCCACGCCTTCGGCAATTTCCGCGAGCTGTTGCAGGACATTACCCTGAACCCCGCGATGGGCGTGTTTCTTAACACCCGCGGCAACCGCGCCGCCGATCCCCGCACCGGCCGGGTGCCCGACGAGAATTACGCGCGCGAGGTCATGCAGCTGTTCACGATCGGGCTGTTCGAACTGAACGCCGACGGCACCAACCGGCTGGTGAACGGCAGTCCGGTCGAATCCTACACCAGCGAAGACGTGACCGGGCTCGCCAAGGTGTTCACCGGTTATGACTTCGACCTTGCCGGGCTCGCCTTCACGCCCGAAGTCGGCGGCACGCGCCAGATCCCGGATGCCGAATACACCCGCCGGCCAATGACCGCCGATCCGGCCCGCTGGGTTCCCGCGCGCACCACCGGTTTCCATTCGCCCGAAGCGAAGACCTTCCTTGGTATGACCATCCCGGCCGGCACCGGGGCGGCCGAAAGTCTGCGGCGCGCGCTCGATCATCTTTTCAACCACCCCAATGTCGGGCCGTTCTTCGCCCGCCAGATGATCCAACGGCTGGTGACGAGCAATCCTTCGCCGGCCTATGTCGGCCGCGTCGCCGCGATCTTTGCCAATAACGGTCAAGGGCGACGCGGGGATCTTGGCGCCGTGTTCAAGGCAATCCTTACCGACACAGAGGCGCTCGATCCCGCCAATGTGGCCAATCCTAATTTCGGCAAGCTGCGCGAACCGGTGCTACGTTATGTGCAGCTTGCAAGAACCTTCGGCGCGCGTTCGAATAGCGGCAATTGGCTGGTCGGCGATCTTAGCGATCAGGCCAGCGCGTTGGGGCAAAGCCCGTTGCGATCGCCCTCGGTGTTCAACTTCTTCCGCCCAGGCTACTTCCCTGCAAACACCGAAATTGCCAATCGCGGCCTGCTTGCGCCCGAATTCCAACTGGTCAACGAGACCTCTGTGGCGGGCTATGTCAATTTCCTCGAACGTGCGATCATCGGCGGGCGGACGCCGGTCGCCGACATCGCGCTCGACTTTGCAGCTGAGGTCGCGATTGCGCAGGACAGCACCGCGCTGATCGACCGGCTTGATCTGCTGCTGACCGGACGGCAGCTCAGCCAGAGCGTGCGCGACACGATCCGCACGGCAATGGAGGACGTGACGCTGACCGCCAGCTCGACCAACGCCGACCGGCTGCGGCGAGTGCAGATCGGCGTCCTGCTGATCCTCGCATCCACCGATTATCTGATTCAGAAGTAAGCTTCGGGGGACGCGGACATGTTCATCGGCAAGAGTATTGAAATCGAGCGGCGGGCGTTCCTGAGGCGCTCCGGCCAGCTGGCGATGATGGGGGCGGCCTCGTCCTACGCGCTCGACCTTGCAGGCCTCGCCGAAGCGGCTGCCTTCAACGGCACCGGCGGCTACAAAGCGCTGGTCTGCGTGTTTCTCTACGGCGGCAACGATCACGGGAACACTCTAGTGCCCTTCGATGCGACCAATTACGCGCGCTATGCCGCGATCCGGGGAACCGCTGGGTCAGAGGACGCATCGGGCATTGCGCTCGGCCGCAACGCACTTGCCAATACTGTGCTCGCCGTCCCATCCGACCAGCGGCTCACCGACGACATCACCTATGCGCTAGCCCCCACCATGCCGCGGCTCAAGACCCTGTTCGATACCGGTGCAATGGCCCCGCTGCTCAATGTCGGCCCGCTGATCGCTCCGCTGACCCGCGCGCAATACGACGCGGGCAGCGTGCCGCGTCCGGCCAAGCTGTTTTCGCACAATGACCAGCAATCGACCTGGCAAAGCTCGCAGCCTGAAGGCTCGCGCACCGGGTGGGGCGGCCGGATGGGCGATCTGGCACTGAGCTCGAACACCAATGCGATGTTCACGGCGATCAATGCCACGGGCAACGCGGTGTTCCTGAGTGGCCAGACCGCAGTCCCCTATCAGGTGTCGCCAACAGGGGCGACGCTTTACAACCCATTGCAGAACGGTCGGCTGTTCAATTCATCCGCCGCCTCGCAGGCGCTTTCCACGCTGCTACGCAGTGGCTCGGGCAATGTCATGGCGGCCGACTATGCGCGCTTTAACGATCGTTCGATCCAGTATGGCGCCTTCGTCAATGAAGCACTGCGAGGCGTGACGCTGAACACCAGCTTCGGTTCGGGCAACCGTCTAGCGGACCAGCTTCGGGTCGTCGCGCAACTGATCGCGGCCCGGGGGCGGCTAGGGGTAACGCGACAAGTGTTCCTCGTCTCGCTGGGCGGGTTCGACAACCACGATGGGTTGATCGGCACTCATGACGGGCTGCTGGGTCAGGTCGATTCCGCGATTGACTCCTTCTACCGCGCAACAGTGGAGCTGGGCGTCGCGGAAAACGTCACGACCTTCACCGCCTCCGATTTCGGGCGTACCCTGTCTTCAAACGGCGATGGCTCCGACCACGGCTGGGGCGCGCACCACTTCATCGTCGGCGGTGGCGTGCGCGGGGGGCGGTTCTACGGACGTGCGCCACAGGTCTCAGTCACCAGCAACGACCAAGTCGGACAAGGTAGACTGCTGCCAGCCACCTCGGTTGACGAGCTATCTGCGACGCTGGGCCTATGGTTTGGTGTGGCGCCCTCCGAGCTGCCTTCGGTTGCACCCAATATAGGACGCTTTGCCTCAGCCGATATTGGTTTCATGAAGCCCGCGCAGACCGCTGTGGCGGCGTCCCGATAGAAAATCAGTCGGCTACCAGATAGGCATGAGCTGCGCTTTGCAATTCGTTCCGTCAGATCAGCTTGGCCCCAAAGCCGAACGGCGGCTTTGTCTCTTGTGTCGACAAGACCTTTCTTTCCGCAATCGGCCCAGACCCGGTCATACATGAAGACCAAATTGTCCGTCCGATTCCGCCCGCAGCAGCCATGCCGCTTTCGGGAATGAGCCTCGCCCCCGCTTATGACCGAAGGTGCGTGGTAAACCGAACGGCCGCATAGAATGACAGGCCTGTTGATACCAACGCACATTCCCGAGTCCGGAAGGCTGGAAGCAAGGCAATCGAGAGCCGGGTCTTGATGTTTCCGCTATCCCCCTCCGGGATTGAAGCTGTCGAACGCAAGAGCGGCGGCCATGTAATCGGGCGGGGGGCTGTGGATGCTCGCGGGATCGAACACGCTGCCCTGAATGCACTCGGGCACTTCCGGGCTGAACAGTTCAACCATCTCCGGGTCAGCCCCAGCCAGCTGGGCCGCAAGCACAGATAAGTCGGTCTCGCTGGTGCTGTTGTCGCCGGCCAAGGCCAGCATTTCAGGGGAAGATGTGGGGGCGATGAGCATAAGCTCGCCCTCGTTCGGCATTTTGGAAGCGAAGGAGATTTCGGCGTCGGAGGACGAATTGGTTGCCAAGGGCTGCGGCGTCGCCCCGATCTCCTGCGTTCCGATGAGGATGGTGCCGCTGTTGGTATCGACCTTAAGCAGGCGCTCGTCACTACCGAACAACAGGCGCGTGCCGGTAGGGCTGATCGGAATGCTGACGCGCGTATCACCACCTTCGATGATGACGATACTGCCAATTCGCACTGCGGTGAAGTCGCTTGCCGGTCCGGTGAAGCTGATGATGTCATCGCCGCCGGTAAAGCCGCCGCGGATCGCCACGTCGCCGCCGGTTATGGTCAGGCTCTCAGCATCAAAGCTGGTGCCGAACACATCGACATTTCCATCGATGATCACCGGCGAACCTTCGGCAACGGTCAGCCGTCCACGCACCGCTGGATCAGCAAGGTCAGGCAAGGGATCAGGCTCTGCCGGTGACGTGATCGCGGTTGCGGTCCCGCTCACCACCTGGCTGCCAATCCGCACGTTGCCTTCCACGATCGCCAGCGTGCGCGGACCATCCGCAAATACGACATTGATGCCCGTCGGACTAACTGGAATGCTCACCCGTGTATCGCCGTCGGTAATTTCCACCCGCGAGCCCACACGGGTGATCGTGTAGGCGCCGGCAGCACCAGCGAAGCGGATGATGTCATCACCGCCCGGAGGGCCGCTTAGCGTGATGTTGCCCGGCGCATCGATGATCCGGAGATCCTGGAAGCCGGAGGTTACGAACACCGCAGTGGTCCCGCCGATCCCACCGGCAAAGCCATCGGGCACAATCAGCCGCGGGGCCACGCTGCGATCATCAACCGTGACATTAAGCGTCTGGCTATCAGCGAATACCCCATCAAAGGCCGTGACGATCACCTCATAGCGATTGTCGCCGTCGCTATCGGCCGGGGTCTCGAAGTCTGGCGCTGCAATAAACGCAAGCGCACCCGTGAGCGGGTTGATGGTGAAGAAACCGACATCACGCCCACCTGTGAGCGAGTAGGTCAGGATATCGCTGTTGGGGTCGGTCGCCTCTACCCTGATAACCGAGGTGGAGCCTTCAAGAACCGAAACAGCCGAATTCGCGCCACCGCCGCTGGAGGTGATGACCGGCTGCTCGTCAGGATTCTCGGGCAAGGCGGTGGCAAAGTCATAGGTGCTGGTTCCGGCAAAATCGTTGCCCGCAAGATCTTCGATAGCACCGGGGTTGATGACCACAAAATAGGTGGTGCCTTGCGTCAGAGCGTTCGTCGGATCGATGGTCAGGACTGATCCGCTGATCGCAATCCGGCTGCTACTGGCGACATTGAAGGACTCGACCACGGGACCAGTTGCAGAACCACTCCGGATCTCGACCGTGCCGCTGCCGCGCCGGATGGCCTCGGAGAAGCTGACGACAACATTGCTGCCAAGCGCCACATTGACCGCGCCGTCGGTCGGCGAGAAGCTTGTGGCAAGCGGCGCGGCGGTGTCCGCAGGCGGAACCGTGGCAAAGTCATAGGCGCTGGTTCCGGCAAAATCGTTGCCCGCAAGGTCTTCGATAGCACCGGGGTTGATGACCACAAAATAGGTGGTGCCTTGCGTCAGAGCGTTCGTCGGATCGATGGTCAGGACTGATCCGCTGATCGCAATCCGGCTGCTACTGGCGACATTGAAGGACT